>Ga0207426_1000120_pt1 | contig 219117 bp, 145 predicted proteins | sample AraplaMF_Cvi_mMS_FD_184265 | JGI IMG/M metagenome (GOLD analysis project Ga0207426, IMG submission 184265) | Arabidopsis root microbial communities from the University of North Carolina, USA - plate scrape MF_Cvi_mMS (SPAdes) (version 2) | ecosystem: Host-associated > Plants > Roots >...
CCTTGATCGCGCTTCTCATCGCGATCCCGGCGGCGTGGTCGATGGCGTTCTCGCCGACCAAGCGAACCAAGGACATCCTGCTCTGGATGCTCTCGACCAAGATGATGCCGCCGGTCGGCGTGCTGGTTCCGATCTACCTGATCTACCAGAGCTTCGGCCTGCTGGATTCCCGCATGGGCCTCGTCTTCATCCTGTGCCTGGGCAATCTGCCGATCGTCATCTGGATGCTGTTCACCTATTTCAAGGAGATCCCGCGCGACATCCTTGAAGCAGCGCGCATGGACGGCGCCACCATCGGCCGCGAGCTGATCTATGTCTTGACACCGATGGCGATCCCGGGCCTCGCATCGACCATGCTGCTCAATCTGATCCTGGCCTGGAACGAGGCATTCTGGACGCTCAATCTGGCGACTTCGAACGCGGCGCCGCTCACCACGTTCATCGCCTCCTATTCCAGCCCGGAAGGGTTGTTCTGGGCAAAGCTGTCGGCGGCGTCGACGCTGGCGATCGCGCCCATTCTCATTCTCGGTTGGTTCAGCCAGAAGCAGCTCGTGCGCGGGCTCACCTTCGGCGCGGTGAAGTAAAGGGGCTGCCGGATTATGGGTCAGATCACACTTCAGGACGTGCAGAAATCCTTCGGCCCGGTGCACATCATCAAGGGCGCCGACCTCGAGATTGCCGACGGCTCCTTCGTAGTGTTCGTCGGTCCGTCCGGCTGCGGCAAGACAACCTTGCTGCGGCTGATCGCGGGCCTTGAGGATGTCTCCGGCGGCAAGATCCTGATCGACGGCAAGAACGTCGTCGACACGCCGCCGGCCAAGCGCGGGCTGTCGATGGTGTTCCAGTCCTACGCGCTCTATCCGCATATGAGCGTGCGCGGCAATATCGGCTTCGGACTGAAGATGGCGGGCCTTGCCAGGGACGAAATCAACCGCAAGGTCGAGGCGGCTGCCGCGACGCTGAACCTCACGCCCTATCTCGACCGCAAGCCGCGCGAGCTCTCCGGCGGCCAGCGCCAGCGCGTCGCGATCGGCCGCGCCATCGTCCGCGAGCCCAAGGCCTTCCTGTTCGACGAACCGCTCTCCAACCTCGACGCCGCGCTGCGCGTGCAGATGCGCATCGAGGTGACGCGGCTGCAGAAGCAGCTCGGCATCACCGCGATCTACGTCACCCACGACCAGGTCGAGGCCATGACCATGGCCGACAAGATCGTCGTGCTCAACGCCGGCAAGATCGAGCAATACGGCTCGCCGCTGGAGCTCTACGAGCGGCCCGCCAATCTGTTCGTCGCCGGCTTCATCGGCTCGCCCAAGATGAACTTTGTGACCGGCGAGTCGGCCTTGCAGCGCGGTGCGGCCACGATTGGCGTGCGGCCGGAGCACCTCAAGATCGAGCGCGAGGGCGCCGGTGGCTGGCAGGGCACAATCTCGGTCGCCGAGCATCTCGGCAGCGACACCTTCCTCTATGTCGATGCCGGTCCCCTCGGCATGCTGACAGCGCGCTACATCGGCGAATTGAGCCTGCATGCCGGCGATCGCGTCTCGCTGGTGCCGGACCCCCAGCGCATTCACCGCTTCGACGACGGCGGCAACGCCCTTCGAGGCTAACAAGAAACGGCAAGACACGGATCAACACCATGTACCTGGAAAAATTCAGATTGAACGGCAAGACCGCGTTCATCACCGGCGGCGGGCAGGGCATCGGCCTTGGCTGCGCGGAGGCGCTGGCCGAAGCCGGCGCCAAGGTCATCATCGGCGACCGCGACAGCAAGGTCGCCGACAGCGCGAAGGCCGACTTGAAAGCCAAGGGCTACGATGTCGAGACCGCGATCATGGACGTCACCGACACCAAGCGCGTGGCCGAGGTCGCAAGCGACCTCGTCGCGCGTCACGGCAAGGTCGACATCCTCGTCAACAATGCCGGCATCGCCCGCAGCGAGACGCCGGCCGAAACCGTCACCGACGAGCACTGGCTCAACGTCATCGACGTCAATCTCAACGGCACCTTCTGGTGCTGCCGCGAGTTCGGCAAGCACATGCTGAAGGCCAAAAGCGGCGCCATCGTCAATGTCGGCTCGATGTCCGGCTTCATCGTCAACAAGCCGCAGGAGCAGTGCTTCTACAACGCCTCCAAGGCCGCCGTGCACCATCTGACCAAGTCGCTGGCCGCCGAATGGGGCGCGCGCGGCATCCGCGTCAATGCGGTGGCGCCGACCTATATCGAGACGCCGCTCAACGCTTTCGTGAAGAGCAATCCGAAGATGTACGATGCCTGGATCGGTGGAACCCCGATGGCGCGGATGGGGCAGGTCGAGGAGATCGCCTCGGTCGTGCTGTTCCTCTCCTCGGAAGCCGCGAGCCTGATGACAGGCAGCATCGTGCTGGTGGATGGCGGCTACACTTGCTGGTAGGCTTGTCGCCAAAACTGGCGGAAAGCGACCGGGAGTGACCATGCCGCGAGCGTATATCGGCGTCGACGTGGGGACCACGAGCACGCGGGCAGGGGTGTTTGACGAGGCCGGAACGCTGCTCGCGACCGCGCGGCATCCGATCCGGATCTGGCACGAGCCCGGCGACATCGTCGAGCAGTCCTCGCAGGACATCTGGGACGCCTGCGCCAGGTCGGTGCGCGCGGCGATGGCGGAAGCGGCGATTGCGCCCGACAGCATCGGCGGCATCGGTTTTGACGCCACCTGTTCCCTCGTGGTGCTTGATCCGCAAGGCGAGCCGCTCACCGTCAGCGCCTCCGGCGAGGCGCAGCGCAACGTCATCGTCTGGATGGACCATCGCGCCACGGCCGAAGCGCGGTTGATCAACGAGACCGAGGATGCCGTGCTGCGCTATGTCGGCGGCTCGATCTCGCCGGAGATGGAGATGCCGAAGCTGCTGTGGCTGAAGCGGCATTTGCGCGCGAGCTTTGACGCCGCAGGTCACTTCCTCGATCTCGCCGACTATCTGACCTGGCGCGCGACCGGTTCGCTGCAACGCTCGACCTGCACCGTCACCTGCAAGTGGAACTATCTCGCCCATGATGGCGGCGGCTGGAGCGCGCCGTTCTTCAAGCGCATCGGCCTGTCCGACTTCGTGAGCGAGAAATATGCCCGCATCGGCACCGACATCGTCGCGCCCGGCACGCGGCTCGGCGCGGGTCTCACCGACAACGCGGCAGCCGAGCTCGGCCTGACGCCGGGCACCCCGGTCGGCGCCTCCCTGATCGACGCCCATGCCGGCGGCATCGGTGCGATCGGCGGCCGCGACGGGGCGGGCGGCGCGAGCGATGTCAGCGACCGTCTCGCCTACATCATGGGAACGTCGGCCTGCATCATGGCGACGACGAAGGAGCCTTGCTTCGTGCCGGGCGTGTGGGGGCCCTATTATTCCGGCATGGTGCCGGAGTTCTGGCTCAACGAAGGCGGGCAGTCCGCCGCGGGCGCCGCGATCGATCATCTGCTCAAGTCGCATCCGGGCTATGCCGAGGCAAGTGCGGCGGCGCGAAGCGACGGCGTCGACCTCATCGAGTTCCTTGAACGCCGCATCATCGCGCGCGCCGGCGATGCCAGCCGCGCCGCGCTGCTCGCGCGCGACGTTCATGTGCTGCCCGAATTCATCGGAAATCGCTCGCCCTATGCCGATCCCGACACGCGCGCCGTGATCGCCGGCCTCGATCTCGACACTGACATTGCCTCGATGGAGCGGCTGTTCGTCGCCGGCCTCTGCGGTCTCGCCTACGGCCTTGCCGAGGTGATCGAGGCCTTTGCCGCGCATGGCGTGCACGCCAGCCTCATGATCATGGGCGGCGGCGCCAGCCGCAGTCCGCTGGTGCGGCAGATCATGGCCGACACCACAGGTCTCACCGTCGCGCTGCCGCAGACGAAGGAGCCTGTGCTACTGGGCGCCGCGATGCTCGGCGCCGTCGCCGTCGGCGCCTATGCCTCGATCGGCGAGACCATGGCGAAGATGTCGGCGCTGGGCCGCAAGAGCGAGCCGACCGCGCCCGAGATGGCCGCGTTTCACAAACGCAAGCGGGACGTCTACAAGCTGCTGCGCGAGGTCGATCGCGGCAGCCGTGCCGCGATGCGCGATATCGCCAGAGGTTGAGAAGAATGCTCTTGTCCTGCGGCGATGCGCTGATCGATTTCGTGCCGACGAAAAGCGCGGAGGGGCGCGAGGCCGTGATGCCCGCTGTCGGCGGCTCCTGCCTGAACGTCGCGATCGGCATGGCGCGGCTGGGCGCGCCGACCGGCTTTGTCGGCGGCATCTCGACCGATCTGTTCGGCCGGATGATCGCAGACCACGCAAGCGCCTCGCATGTGGCGCTCGACCTCGCCACCCGCAGCGACCACCAGACCACGCTCGCCTTCGTCCGCATCGTCGCCGGCGAGTCGCACTATGCCTTCTACGATGCTGAGACCGCGACGCGGAGCTGGACCTACCGGCGCGGGACGATTCCCTTCGCCGACGTCGAGGCCGTCCATGTCGGTTCGACCACGCTCGTCAACGACCAGGGCGCAGCCGAGACCAAGGCCCTGATCGCGGACGCACGGGCATCGTCCACGATCTCCTTCGATCCGAACTGCCGGCCCAACCTGGTGAAGGACAAGCCGGCCTATCTCGCGCGCATGGCGGAGTTTGCGGGAAGCGCCGATCTCATCAAGATGTCGGACGTCGACTTCGCCTACCTCTACGGCGAGGAGCCTTATCAGCAGCGCGCGAGCGCGCTGCTGGGGCAGGGCACCAGCCTCATCGTCATCACCCGCGGCAACAACGGCGCGATCGCCTGGCACGCGGCCGCAGGGCAGATCGAGGTTGCCGCGCCGCAGGTCGTGGTCGCCGACACCATCGGCGCCGGCGACAGTTTTCAGGCGGCGCTGCTGTTCGCCCTGCACAAGCAGGGCTGCATCGCCCGGCAGCCGCTCAAGGACATCGGTGCCGAGGAGCTCCGCCGCGCGCTGTCCTTTGCCGCCAATTGCGCCGGGCTGACCTGCACCCGTCCGAGCGCCGACCCGCCGTGGAGCCACGAGGTTACCTGGAGCCTCTAGGCGGTCACATCCGCGCGACGGCCTTCTCGGCGCATTTGAGGAAGGTGCCGATCAGCGGGCTGTGGGAATCCCGCCGCCAGCACACCGCGATGTCGAGGGAGTCGGTGGCTTCGCGCAGCGGCCTGAACACGATGCCGCGCGGCGCGCCGAGCTGCGCGCAGGCCGGCAGGATGGCGAGGCCTTCGCCCGCCAGCACCAGGCTCATCGCCGAATGCACTGTCTCGACGCGGCTCGCGATCGGCATCACCACCTGGTGCCGGCGGAGCAGGGGGACCACGGCGGACGATGCGGGACCGTGGTCCGGATGCGGCAGCGCGATCAACGGACGGCCGTGCAATTTCGCCATTGGCACCGAGCTCAGGCGCGCGAGCGGCGAGCGGATCGGCATGGCCAGCATCAGACGCTGCGTACCGATCCGCGCCACCTGGATCTCGGGATGGTTGATGGCCGGCATGCACAGCGCGACCGTGACGCTGCGATCGAGCACCCGGGCCTCGCGCGTCGAGGCGCTGAGCTCGGCGAATTCGAGATCGACGCCGGGCACCGAACGGCGCAGCTCGGGAATGAGCCGCGGCAGCATCGCATTCGCCAGCACGAACATGTAGCCGACCGACAGCCGCCCGCGCCGCCCCGCGGCGACCGCGCGCGCGGCTTCGGCGCCGTCCGCCGCCAGTGCCAGCGCCTCGCTGGCGCGTGCCAGCAGCGCCTGGCCCGCCTCGGTCAGGTCCATGCCACGGGTGCCGCGGCGGAACAGCGGCGCGCCGATCTCGGCCTCGAGCTTGCGGATTTGGACCGAGAGCGGGGGCTGCGCCATCCGCAGCCGCTCGGCGGCCTTGCCGATGCTGCGCGTCTCGGCGACAGCGACGAAATAGCGGAGCCGGCGAAGATCCATTGGCATACCGAAAACGTATGGGTTGGCGTCCAAAATCGTATTGGACGGCGAGTTAACAAAACTGTCATTCTCGCTGTCAATGCCTGCCAACGGTGGCGGGCGTCCGGAGCGTGATGTCTCGATGAACGGCGATCCCTGTCTGTTGTCCGCAACCGAGCTGCGCGGCCTCGTCGCGACCAGGCAGATGTCCCCCGTCGAGATCACGCGTTCCGTACTCGCCCGCGCCGAGGCGCTGCAGGGCGAATTGAACTGCTTCATCACGATCTGCGGCGACGAGGCGCTTGTCGCCGCGCGGGCGGCCGAGCGCAAGGTGATGGCCGGGGAAGAGCTCGGCCTGCTCCACGGCATTCCCGTCACCGTCAAGGACATCGTCAACACCAGGGGCGTCAAGACCACTTTCGGCGCCGTGCCCTACAAGGACAATGTGCCGACCGAGGATGCCGTCGCCGTGGCGCGGCTGCGCAGCGCGGGCGCGATCCTGATCGGCAAGACCACCACGCCGGAATTCGGCAGCAAGTGCCTGACGGACTCGCCGCTGTTCGGCCGCACCCGCAATGCGTGGGACGCGCGGCGTTCCTCCGGCGGCTCCAGCGGCGGCGCAGCCGTGGCGGTGGCGAGCGGCATCGCGCCGCTGGCGATCGCGACCGACGGCGGCGGATCAACGCGCATTCCGGCCGCTTGCAACGGCGTCGTCGGCCTGAAGCAAAGCAACGGCGTGATCCCCCACAGCCAGGCGCTCGATGCGTTCGGCAACCAGACCTATGTCACGCCGACCACGCGGACCGTCGCCGACACCGCGCTGATGATGCAGGCGATGGCGGGCGAGGACCCCATCGATCCCTGGTCGATCGGCGTTCCCGTGGCCGATTTCATCGGCACCGCCGCCCCGCGCGGCGACCTGCGCGGGCAGAGGATCCTGTATTGCCTGACCCCGCCTGGCCGGCCGGTGTCTACCGAGGTCGCCGCCAATTTCAAGGCAAGTCTCGACCGGCTGGCCGGGTTAGGGGCCGAGCTCGAGGAATTCTCCGCTGACGGTTTCGACATCGAGCCGATCTGGCGCGCCATCAACCACACCGTCTGGCGCACCCGCTTTGCCAAGCTCGCGGCCGAGCACGGGGAGGAGCTCAGCGAGGCCTTTCTCAAGCAGCTCGCGCTCGCCACGGAAGTCAGCGGCGTCGACTACCAGGAGGCAATGTTCGCGCGCACCGCGCTGTTCCGCCGCGTGCAATCGCTGCTTGCGCGCGGGCACTTCCTGGCGATGCCGACCCTCACGCGCACGGCGCTGCCGATCGAGCAGGATCTGTTCGGCAGCATCGAGATCGACGGAGCGCGTTTCGACAGCGTTCGGCCGCACTGGTTCCCCTGGACGATGCCGTTCAACATGACCGGGCATCCCGCGGTCAGCCTGCCCTCGGGCTTCGCCCGCGACGGCCTGCCGATCGGGCTCCAGCTCGTCGGTCGTTTCCGGGGCGATGCCGAATTGCTGCGCGCGAGCGCGCTGTTCGAGGCCGCCAGCGGCCTTCTCTCCCGCTGGCCGGAATGACGACATGCGCAGGCCGCAAAGCCCTTGCCTCGGACGCCCGGACATGTTGATCGTGCCGCAGGTTAGCCCTGAAACCGAGCGCGCATGAGCGTCTTTGTCCTCCGACGTCTGTTGACCCTGCTGGCGACGCTGGTCGGCGCATCGCTGATCATTTTCCTGGTGCTGGACGCGCTGCCGGGCAATGCCGCGCAGATGCTGATGGGCGCCGACGCCTCGCCCGATGCGGTGCGCGCGCTCACCGTCAAGCTGGGGCTCGACCAGCCGCTGGCGGTCCGTTACCTGCAGTGGATCAGGGGTCTTCTCGTCGGCGATCTCGGCAACAGCTACGTCTACGGCACGCCGGTCGCCGGCCTGATCGCGGAGCGGCTGGTGCTGACCATTCCGCTCGCGATCATGGCGATGACGATCACCGTGACGCTGGCGCTCTCGGCCGGCATCTACACCGCCGCGAACCACAACAAGCTCGGCGACGTCGGCGTGATGTCGCTGACGCAAGTGGGCATCGCGCTGCCAAACTTCTGGTTCGCGATCCTGCTGGTGCTGTTGTTTGCGGTGCGGCTGCAATGGCTTTCGGCGGGCGGCTTCGCCGGCTGGGAGGACGGCGTCTGGCTTGGCGTCAGGTCGCTGCTCCTCCCGGCAGTCTCTCTGGCGGTGGTCCAGGCTGCGATTCTCGCCCGCGTCACGCGCTCGGCGGTTCTGGAAGTGCTGCGCGAAGATTTCGTGCGGACGGCGCGTGCGAAGGGGCTCGGCAAGCGCGAGGTGCTGTGGAGCCACGTGCTGCGCAACGCCATGATCCCTGTGATGACGGTGATGGGCCTGCAATTCGCCAATCTGCTCGCCGGCACCATCGTGATCGAGAACGTGTTCTATTTGCCGGGCCTCGGCCGGCTGATCTTCCAGTCGATCGCCAATCGCGACCTGATCGTGGTGCGCAATTGCGTGATGCTGCTTGCCGCCATGGTCGTCATCGTCAATTTCGTGGTCGACGTGCTCTATGCCTTCATCGATCCCCGCATCAAGGTCCACGACCTGTGAGCGCCCCCGTGACCATTGACGCCCCGGTCGCAGCGCGCCGCCTGCCGGCCAAGACCTTCTGGGGCCGGGCGCTGCGCCACCGCAGTTTCGTCCTCGGCGGCACGCTCAGCCTGCTGGTGCTCGCCTCGGCGCTGCTGTCGCTGGTCTGGACCCCCTGGTCTCCCTACGAGATCGACATCGCCTCGAAGCTCCGGCCGCCGTCGGCAGCCCATTGGCTCGGCACCGATTCCTTCGGCCGTGACGTCGTCTCGCTGCTGCTCACCGGCGCGCGCTCGACCATTCTGGTCGGCATCATCGCCGTCAGCATTGGGCTCACCTTCGGCGTCTGCCTCGGCCTGATCGCGTCGGCGAGGCGCGGCTGGACCGAAGAGATCATCATGCGCTTCTCCGACTTCACCTTCGCCTTTCCGGCCGTGCTCTCCGCGATCATGCTCGCCGCGGTGGTCGGGCCCGGCATGGTGACCTCAATCATCGCGATCGGCATCTTTCAGATCCCGACCTTGACCCGGCTGACGCGCGGCTCGGCGAACGCGATCTGGGCGCGCGAATTCGTGCTGGCTGCCCGCGCCTCGGGGAAGGGCAAATTCCGCATCACCATCGAGCACGTGCTGCCGAACATCCTGTCGATCCTGATCGTGCAGGTCACCATCCAGTTCGCGCTCGCCATTCTTGCCGAGGCCGCGCTGTCCTATCTCGGCCTCGGCACCCAGCCGCCGCAGCCGTCCTGGGGGCGGATGCTGAACGACGCGCAAACGCTGCTGTTCCAGTCGCCGATGCTCGCGGTCTATCCAGGTGCTGCGATCGCCATCGCCGTGCTCGGGCTCAATCTTCTCGGCGACGGATTGCGCGACCTGCTCGATCCCCGGCTGGCGCGGGAGCGATGACGATGGCTGAGCGCTCCACCATGCCGCTGATCGACGTCCAGAACCTCGGCGTCCGCCTCAACACCAGCCGCGGGCCGGCACAGGCCGTGCGCGGCGTCAGCTTCTCGCTCAAGCGCGGCGAGACGCTCGGGCTCGTCGGCGAGTCCGGCTGCGGCAAGTCGGTGACCGCATTGTCGCTGATGGGGCTGCTGCCGGACAGCGCGGTCGTGACCGGCAGCATCAAGCTCGACGGCAGCGAGATCGCCGGGCTCGCGGATACCGACTATTGCCGTCTGCGCGGCAACCGCATCAGCATGATCTTCCAGGAGCCGATGACCGCGCTCAATCCGATGCACACGATCGGCAACCAGGTCGCCGAGCCGCTGCGGCGTCACAAGAAATATTCGGCGGCACAGGCGCGGAAAGAGGTGATCGCCTTGCTCGACCGCGTCGGGTTGCCCGATCCCGCGCGCCGCATCGATGCCTATCCGCACCAGTTCTCGGGCGGCCAGCGCCAGCGCATCACCATCGCCATGGCGCTCGCCTGCGAGCCCGACCTCCTGATCGCGGACGAGCCAACCACCGCGCTCGACGTCACCATTCAGGGCCAGATCCTCGACCTCATCGCCGATCTCGTCGAGGAGCGCGGCATGTCGATGATTTTGATCTCGCACGACCTCGGCGTCATCGCCGAGAACGTGCAGCGCATGATGGTGATGTATGGCGGCACGGTGGTCGAGAGCGGGCCGACCGACGAGGTGTTCCGCCGCATGGGACATCCCTACACGCAGGGCCTGTTCCGTGCCCGGCCGAAGCTCGGCGCGCGCAAGGGGACGCGGCTGAAGACGATCTCCGGCACCGTGCCCGAGCTCGCCGACCTTCCGGCCGGCTGTACCTTCTCCGCGCGATGTCCGCTCGTGATCGATGCGTGCCGCACCGCGCTGCCGCCGGTGGCCGAGGTGGGGCCCGGGCATGGCGTGCGCTGCATCCGGACCGATGTCTCGATGGCTGCGAATATCGGAGCACTGTCCGCATGAGCACCGCACCGCTTCTCGATGTCAGGGATCTCGAGCAGCGTTACACGCTGCCGCGCGAGAGCTTGTTTCGCCCGCCCGGTCAGGTGCGTGCGCTCAACGGCGTCAGCGTGACGGTCGCGGCCGGCAAGAGCCTCGGCATCGTCGGCGAGTCCGGCTCGGGCAAGTCTACCTTCGCGCGAGTCGTGATGGCGCTGGAGCGGCCGACATCGGGGCAGGTCGCGCTGCTCGGCCGCGATCTCAACCGCATCTCGGCGGGCGAGCTGCGCCGCGCGCGGCGCGATTTCCAGATGGTGTTCCAGGATCCCTATGGATCGCTGGATCCGCGCCAGACCATCGCGCGCATCGTCGCCGAGCCGCTGACCGTGCTCGATGGCGCCGACCGCACCACGTTCCGCGACCGCGTCGCGGCCGTGCTGCGCCAGGTCGGCTTGCGCGATGCCGACATGGACAAATATCCACATGAGTTCTCCGGCGGCCAGCGCCAGCGCATCGCGATCGCGCGTGCGCTGATCACCCAGCCGAAGCTGATCGTCGCCGACGAGCCGGTCTCCGCGCTCGACGTCTCCGTCCAGGCCCAGGTGCTCAATTTGATGCAGGACCTCCAGGAGCAGTTCGGCCTCAGCTACATCCTGATCAGCCATGACCTCGCCGTCGTGGACTATCTCTGCGACGAGGTCGCGGTGATGTATCTCGGCCGGATCGTCGAGCAGGGCAGGCCGGAGGACCTGTTCGAGCATTGTGCCCATCCCTATACGCGGGCTCTCCTGGATGCCGTGCCGCGGGCGCGCGCCGGGGGCGGCCGGCGCCGGCGGGGGGCACAGGCCATCGCCTCGCAATCGGCGGCCGCCAGCGGATGTCCCTATGTCGCGCGCTGTCCGCTCGCCGACCAGCATTGCCGCGAAACCCCACCTGAGCTACGCAGGGTGGGCGAAGGACACTTGGCCGCCTGCCACAAGGCGGAGGCCGTGATGGCGTTGCCGCGGGCGGCCATGGAAGGTTAGTCTCCGCAGCAGGATTGGCACGGGTTCTGGGAATAGAGCAGGCCGGGGAGTTACGAGATGTTCAGGAAACTATCGATCGTCGCATTTGCCGCCGCGCTTCTCGCAGCGCCGCTGCCGGTTCTGGCACAGAGCAAGAAGGACAGCGTCGTCATGGCGATGGCGCTGGAGCCCCCGGGGCTCGATCCCACCAACGCCGCTGCGGCCGCGATCGCCGAGGTCACGCTCTACAACATCTATGAGACGCTGACCAAGATCAACGAGGACGGCTCGGTCTCGCCGCTGCTGGCCGAGAGCTGGACCGCGTCGCCCGACCTGAAGACCTATACGTTCAAGCTGCGCAAGGGCGTCAAATTCCAGAACGGCGAAGCCTTCGATTCCGCGGCCGTCAAATTCTCGTTCGACCGCAACGCGGCGCCGACCAGCACGAACAAGGACAAGAGCCTGTACCAGGCCTTCGAGAAGGTGGAGGCGCCCGACGCTGACACCGTCGTGATCACGGTGAAATATTCCGAGCCGAACCTGCCGTTCCTGCTCGGACAGGCCAGCGGCTCGATCGTCGAGCCGAAGAGCGCGCCGACCAACGTGACGCAGCCGGTCGGCACCGGGCCCTATCAGCTCGGGGCCTGGGCCAAGGGGTCCTCGATCACGCTGACCAAATGGGCCGATTATCGCAATGCCTCGGCGGTCAAGCTCTCGAAGGTGACGATCCGCTTCATCTCCGATCCGGCGGCGCAGGTGGCGGCGCTGCTGTCGGGCGACGTCGATGCGTTCCCGCGCGTCGCCGCGGCGCGCGCCCTGGCGCAGTTCAAGGCCGATCCGCGCTTCACGGTGCTGGTCGGCGGCTCCAAGGCCAAGACCATCGTTGCGATCAACCATCGGAAGAAGCCGCTCGATGACGTGCGCGTGCGCCGCGCTATCCTAGCGGCGATCGACCGCAAGGCCATGATCGACGGTGCCGTCGATGGCTTCGGCACGCCGATCGGCAGCTTCTACGTGCCGGGATCGCTCGGCTATGTCGACACCACCGGCATCAATCCCTACGACCCCGAGAAGGCCAAGAAGCTGCTGGCAGAAGCCGGCGTTACCACGCCGCTCGAGCTCTCTCTCAAGCTGCCGCCGCCGTCCTATGCGCGGCAGGGCGGCGAGATCGTCGCAGCCCAGCTCGCCAAGGTCGGCATCGTCGCCAAGATCGAGAACGTCGAATGGGCGCAATGGCTGTCGCAGGTGTTCGCCGGCAATGGTCCGCATAATTTCGACCTGACCATCGTCAGCCATGTCGAGCCGTTCGACCTCGTCAAGGTCACCGAGCCCGACTATTATCTCGGCTACAACAACGACGCCTTCAACGCGCTCTACAAGCAGATCGTGTCGACGCCGGACGAAGCCGCCCGCGCAAAACTGCTCGGCGACGCCCAGCAGAAGCTGGCTACCGACGCCGTCTCCGCCTACATGTACCAGCCGCAGCTCATCACCATCACCGGCAAGAAGCTGAAAGGCGTCTGGAAGGACGTCCCGCAATACGAGAACGATTTCTCGACCTGGTATTGGGAGTAGGGCGGGCGGGGGCGTCCTCGTCGTTCGAGGCGCGCGGCCCGTTGCTGTGCCCTCTCCCCTTGCGGGAGAGGGCAGCGACGCCAGTAGACGCGGACTCACTTGGGTGAGGGGTCTGTCTCCGCGGATGCTCTCTGTCCTTTGAACAGCCTTTGTCCCGCACGAACCGATTGATCACCAACGCCGAGCGCGGATCATTCGCGGCGCGGAAGACGCTCCTTTGTGCGCTACCGGGTGCGGATTTGCCGCCGTGGCCGATCTGCAGGAGCGTTGGGAACTTCGTGGCATATGCGCATTTCAGCGCCCTTGCAGCGTAGTCGTCGGGGATCGGCCGTGGCCACGGTCCGCGTTGCGCCGACAGGAGCGTTCGCCATGCGCGCCTGTATCCCAATTCCCACACCTGCGAGCAAAAGAGATCCGTTTGTCGCTTTTCGAACAGACGGAAAAGGCCCGCTTCGTTCCAATTCCCCAACGATCGAAAACAGTCATCGGTGGGGGAGACGAAATGGAACGTTCCCTGTTAGTTGAGATGGCGCGCGACAAATATGTCGAGCGTTGCAAGCAACGGGCCTTCGATCATCTGGACCGAGGCGATCTCAATAACGCGGTCGCCTCGTTTGTCGGCAATATGAACGCGCGGCCCGATTGCGAACTGCCGTCCTACCTGGCAACGCTTGGCGCTTTGCTGCTGGCGGCAAACGATGCGTTCGGCTGGAGAACGCCGATTGAAGGTTCGAGGTGATGATCCGATAAACGCGGGCGTTGGGAGGCGTGGGGATGGCTCACTACCGGGCTTACCTTTTGGATCGGCATCGCCACGTTATAAGCGTAGCCAAATTGCAGTGTGCCGACGAGCAGGAAGCACGAGAACGTGCTGCGCAACTGGTTGATGTCAACGACGTCGAGCTATGGCAACTCGATCGCCGCATCGCGGTCTATGAGGCCTCCGCAAGCCGAACCTCGCAGGCTGCGAGAAGCGAAACGCCGCAGCGCCCGAAAGACAAATGAAGCGTCCGTCTCGCCAATCCGCGAGTTCAATTCGCGGAGACAATCTCTCATCCGGCGGCGCCGCGCCGTCCGCGAATTTTTCCGGCCGGACGCTTCCGGTTCCCGCCGGGAACTTACCTGAACGAGCATCGCTGCGCGCTGGCCGCTTGATTTAGATCAAGCACGAGACAACGAAATGCCGATGGCATGCGCTGTTGCCGTTGCCGTTGGCGCGGGCATCAGCGCGGAAGCCGGCGGATCGATGGCGCCTCATCCTCGGGAGGAAGCTCATGGTTCGCTATGGTCGCGGAACTGGATCTGATTGTTTCAGCCAATCGCCGGCGGGACCTGCCCGTTAGTTTCGTCTTGGGTTGAACGTTTCAGGGGCTTTCTCGTCCCGCGGGCTCAGGATGGGCACAAGTGATACATCGCCTGCAGCGGGCTTCCACGTAGGAATATGGTTCGGGGCGTCAAGCCGCCGCGATGGGCGATCCAGCGTCGCACCGGAGCGGGATACATGAGATACATCATGCGCGTCGCGCCGGCGTTCGTGACAGCCCGTCCGCGAGGACCAATATCCCATGCGGCGTGGAACGCTAGCTCGGCCCGCGAAGTCACGCAGATCCTTTCGGAGGGCAGGGTCGCCAGGACAATCGTGCAAGCCGACGCGCAGAAACCATCGATGATGACGCTCTGGCGTGAAGCGCGCAGCCGTTCATACTTGTATATGTACTTCCCGATCAATCCGCCTCGATCGTCTGTGATCCGTACGGCGGCATCGCTTGAGCGCGATCCAGCGACCATGAGCGCTGCGATGACAAATCTCATCCAGCGTTTCATCCCAAGCCCCCTGCGCGTTTGCCTGATCAATCCTCTTGAAACGGGCTTCGGATGGCTTGATCCAGATCAACCAACTCGAAAACGCGAAGACATCGTCGCGAGGTTGCCGACGTACGGTTGACCCCTGCGGCATGACGGGCGGATTGCCTCCTGTTTGCCGGTAATGAACTCCCTCTCGGCAAATAACGCCGCAACCCGTGTCGCTCGCGGTGGCTGCGTCAAACGTCACTGGACTGCATCAGTTGTGCTCGAATGATTTGAAGTCGTGGCGAATTCGAATCGCGCTCTAAAGGTGAAAATTAGTTCTGCGTCATAATCGTAATGACTCCGACGCAAAAAAAGAAAATAAGGTGCAAAAAACAAAAAATAGTTGGGAGGAGTGGATGGATACTGCGAGTCGCCTGCGCGCGATGGCATCGCTATGCCGTCAGACAGCCGCGCATCATCCTGATCGAAGTTGGAAACTGCTCGCCGAAGCTGAGTATTGGGAGCATTTGGCCAACGATGTGTCGCTCGATCATTTCGAACTTTGCCAGGTTGGCTCACCGCTTCATGGAGAGCGCAGTATCACACAGCCGACCGCGGCCCTCGCAGGAGGAGTGCCAGACAGAATAGTTTGTTAGCTTCAACCATGTTTAGAAGCAGCGTTATAGCGCTATTTGGAATGGGTATCTTTTCTCGGCTTAATCGAGCGCGCCGAATATTCCTCCCACGGGAGGCAACGCCGAGATTTCGGAATAATCGCACTATGCCCCTGTTTTGCCCGACGAGTCAAAGCGCCTCGCGGCCTGCCCGCGTAGGCCGTTGATTTTGCTATCCCCGGCTACTGTGCATGGGGTTGTTTTCGCAGTTTTGTTGAGGCCGCCCGTTACGCCGCCGCCGGCAGGTCCGGATCGGCGATCGCCCCCGCAACACGAACGCGCACGCGCAGTGCGTTACCGGGCAGGTAGGCGATCGGCATGTCTTCGACGTCGACGGTCTTGAGGCTGTCGCGCGCGGCGCCGGCCTGGACGGCGCGGTCGGCGGCAATGTCGCGCGCCGCGGCGATGGCATCCTCGCGGCTGAGGTCGCGGAACACCTGGTCGGCTTCGCCAGAGACCTGCGCGATCGCGGCCCCCACCGCATTGGCGCAGTCGCCATGCGGCACGCGGACGATCTCGGAAATGCCCGGCAGGCGGTCCGGCACCAGGAAGGCGCCGCCGCCGACCGCGAGCAGCGGCACGTCGCCGGCCTCGGTCTTCATGCGGTCGATGTCTTCCTCCAACTTGCGCCAGGCATCGCGCATCGCGCCTTCGATCAGGCGCTTCGGCAGATTGGCGACGCGGGAGCGGTCGCCGATATCGATGAGGCCGGCTGCGACGGCGATGTCGGTTGCGGTGAGGCGCGCGCCGCCGAACACCAGCGCGTCCGACGTCAGGCGGTAGCCGACGCTGAGCGGGCCGACGCGGACCGGGTCCTCGTCGACATGGCTGCCGCCGCCGAGACCGATCGACAGCAGGTCGGGCATCCGGAACAGCGTGCGCACGCCGCCGACTTCGACCACGGCATTCGCCTCGCGCGGAAAGCCGTGACGAAGCTGGCCGATGTCCGAGGTGGTGCCGCCGACGTCGACGACCATGGCGTCGTCGAGACCGGACAGATGCGCGGCGCCGCGCATGGAGTTGGTGGCGCCGGAGGCAAAGCTCATCACCGGGAAGGCGGTGGCGATCTCGGCCTGCATCACCGTGCCGTCGTTCTGGGTCAGGAACAGCGGCGCGTCGATGCCGCTGTCGGCGATCGCCTTGCGGAAGGCGGCGACCGTGGTGACGGCGAGGTCGTGCAGGGAGGCATTGAGCAGCGCGGCATTCTCGCGCTCGAGCAGGCCAATGCGGCCGAGATCGTGCGACAGCGTCACCGCGACGTCGGGGCAGATCTCGGCGAGGATCTCGCGTGCGGTGGTCTCGCAGGACGGGTCGAGCGGGGAGAAGCTCGAGCACACCGCGACCGAGCGCAGGCCCGCATCCTTGATCTTTCGCGCGGCGTCCTTGAGACCGGCGACATCCAGCGGCATGAACGGCCGGCCGTCATAGTCGTGGCCGCCCTCCAGCATGAAGATCTCGCCGTTGACGAGCGAGGCGAGATCGGTCGGCCAGTCGCAGAACGGTGGCAGCGAGGCGCTGGCGGGCATGCCGATGCGGATCGCGCCGATCTTCTGCACGTGGCGACGCTGCACCACCGCGTTGATGAAATGCGTGGTGCCGATCACGACCGCGTCGACCTTCACTGCGGCGGCGGGCTCGGCGCGCAACGCCCTAAGCGCGTCGAGGATGCCCGAGGTCACGTCGGCCGTGGTCGGGCGCTTGACGGAATGGACGACCTTCTCGTCGACGATCAGCACGGCGTCCGTGTTGGTGCCGCCGACATCGATGCCAATACGCTTCATGGGATATTAAGCTCCAGCCGCAGCGGGCGAGAAGAGGGAACGGAAGTCGAGGTCGTAACCGAACGCGCGCGGGCCGACGAATTCGAGACCGCGCGGGCTCGTCAGCACCGGCGGCGCCGGCAGGGCGACGACGGTGACGCGCTGGCCGTAGCGGATGGTCTCGGTGCCGATGCCGTGGCCGTTGACGCTGTCGAGCACGCAGATCAGGTCGGGCGAGGTCGCGATGGCTTCTTCGTCGCGCCAGGCCACAATCCATTCATTCTGGAACGAGAGTTTCAGCTTCGTGCCGCGATCGGCGTCGCTGCCGTCGACCATGGCGGTGCCGCGCAAAAATCCTTCGGTGGTGCGGCGCGCGACGTCGACGATCTTGCCGGTGAACAGCTTCTTGCCGCCTTCGGTCGCAAGCAGCGCCGCGATCGGATCCTCGTGGCGGCGGTTGGCCTCCTGCACGGCACGGCCGATGCGGATCGCCTTGGTGGTGGTGAAGTGGATGCCCCAGTCCTTTACCTCGCGCCCGGTGCGTGGCGCCTTGCTGGTGGAGGCGATCGAGCCCATCTCGACGCAGATCTTGCGGCTCGCCCGCTCCATCCATTTCCAGGTCGGCACCTTGGTCACGACCGCCTCGATGCCGCGAGGATCGTAGAGGGTGCAGGGATAGGGGCGCAGGCCTCCGATCGCGACCGAAGTCATCTGCGCTTCGGGGAAGGCGCGGCCCATGCAGTCGGCGTCGACCACGGGGATGCCGAGATGGGCTGCCGCCATCAGGGCCTGCACGCCGTTGCCGCCGCCGATCTCGACCGACATCACAGCGCGGAACTTGATGTTGTTGATCTCTTCCTGCATGCGCACGGCGCGTGCGATGTTGCGGCTGTCGGCGAGGCGCTCCTGTCCGACCAGCGGCGCACCCATGTTCGAGACCACCGCGATCCAGTCGTCGTCGTCGAGGTCGAGCGGCGACATCAATTGCACGCGGATGCCCTCGGCATAGAGCCGGCGCAGGTTGAGCAGGCCGAGATAGGGGCTGCCGCCACCGCCGGTGCCGAGGATCCAGGCGCCGACCGCGAGCGCCTCGATCTCGTCGAGGCTGATCGTCTTCAATTCCGCTTTGCTCACGACACCAGCTCCTCGACGATACGGGCCGCGGCGGCGATGCCGAGGATGACGGGGCCGGGATAGGCCGTGCGCACACGTGCCTTGTTGGCGCTGGTGTAGCTGATGCAGTCCATCACCACGAGATCGGGCTCGAGGTCGGCCATCGTGCGCGCGGCTTCGTCGACCGCGGCATCGTCCGAGCCGGGACGCAGCGTGATGCCAACGACCTCGACGCCGTCGCGCTGCCATTTCTTGTCGATCAGCGCGGTCTGCTCGGGCAGCGGCGAAAATACGCCGAGCCGGCCCTTCGGCAGCACGGCCTCGACGAGGTTGTGCAGGACGGCCGAGGGCAGGATGACGAGACCGTCGGCGGCGAGGTTGGGGAACTTGCCGGTGCAGGCCATCAGCGTCACGCCGACGCCCTCGTGCTTGAATCGGGTGATCTGCTGGCTCGCGCGCCGCTCGACCTCCTTCTTGCTGATGGTGACGCCATCGCCGCCCGGCAGCAGCGTGAACAGCGTATCGTATCCGTCCATCGGCGGAATGGCGTCGATCTCGGCGTGGCTCATGCCGTCGAGCGCGCCGCGCAGCTCGATCTGGATGCCCGGCGACAGCACGGCGGCGATCTCGGCGGCGACGGTGGGGCGCGGGCTCTGGCCGATCACGACCACCCCGATGCGCTGGTGCTTCAATGGCATGTTCATGTCTAGTCCTTCAAGACGACGAGATCGGCCGGCGTCCATTCGAGCGTAACGCCGTTGCCGGGAACGAACAGGCGGCTTGTGCCTGCATTGGGCTGCTGGACGAGGACGCGATGGCCGCCCTCGAGTTCGACGCGGTAGAGCACGGCGCCGCCGAGGAAGTTGGTGTTCTCGACGATGCCATGGGCGGCGCTGCCGGGTGTGGCGGATTCAGCGCGCGGGATGAGGCGAATCTTTTCGGGGCGCAATGCCACCGAGAGAACGCCGGTGCCCTGCATCTCCGAAGGCGGCAGAGCGAGGATCAGGCCTTTGCCCACCTCGAGGTTCGGGCCGACGCGCTCGCCGCGGAAGATATTGGTGTCGCCGATGAAGTCGGCGACGAAGCGGGTCGTAGGCTGGTTGTAGATCTCGGTCGGCGTGCCGACCTGCTCGACCCGGCCGCCGTTCATCACGGCGATGCGGTCAGACATTGCCAGCGCCTCTTCCTGGTCGTGGGTGACGAAGACCAGGGTGAGGCCGAGCTTCTTCTGCAGCTGCTTGAGCTCGAACTGCATCTGCTGGCGCAGCTTCTTGTCGAGCGCGCCTAACGGCTCGTCGCAGAGCAGGACGCGCGGCGCGATGACGATGGCGCGGGCGAGCGCGACGCGCTGCTGCTGGCCGCCGGAGAGCTGCGCCGGGCGGCGATCCTCCAGGCCCGACAGCTCGACCATGGCCAACGCCGCCTTCACCTTGGCCGCGATGGTCGCCTTGTCCAGTCCGCGCATGCGCAGGCCGAAGGCGACGTTCTCGGCGACGGTCCGATGCGGGAACAGCGCGTAGTTCTGGAACACCATGCCCATGTCGCGCTTGTGTGCGGGCACATGGGTGATGTCGGCGCCGTCGACGCGGATCGCGCCCGAGCTTGGCGTCTCGAAGCCGGCGATCATGCGCAGCGTCGTGGTCTTGCCGCAGCCGGACGGGCCGAGCAGGGAGAAGAATTCGCCCTGCCGGATATCCATTGCGACCGCGTCCACAGCGCGGACGCCGCCGTCATAGACCTTGCTGACGCCGGCGATCTCGATCGACGCGCTCATGCGCGGAAGATCCGGTTGACGCGCTGGTCGATCTCGTCCTTGCGCTCGTTGTACCACTTCCAGTCGACCTGGATCAGCTTCGAGACCTTTTCGGGCGTGGTGAGCAGCTTGGCGTCGTACTTGGCGTCGAGCTTCACCTTCTTGTTGGCCGGCGAGTACCACACGGTCTCGGCGAGGCGCTTCTGCACCTCGGGACGGAGCATGTAGTTGACGTAGGCGTTGGCGAGCTCCTTCATCTTGCTGCCGGGCGTGATGGTGAGGACCTGCTCCAGCGACAGCACGCCTTCGCTCGGCGAGACGAAGTCGGTCGGCTGGTTCTGGCCGTCATAGCGATAGATTCCGGAATCGTGGATGACGCACATGCCGACTTCGCCCGACAGCAGCATCTTCTCCATCGCGCCGGTGAAATCGACGATCTTGATCGGCTTCAGCTTCTCCAGCGCGGCATAGGCCGCATCGAGATCGGTCTGGCCCTTGCCGAACAGCGTGCCGCACATCATCAGGAAGGCCTGGCCGAGGCTGTTGACGGGAATGACATAGCCGCCGCGGACGCCATTGTACTTCGGGTCCCACAAGTCCTTCCACGAGGTAACGCCGCTATAGCCCTTGTCGGTGCGCATGCCGAGGCCAATGGCGCTGGTGAAGATCGAGACGCCGACGATCTTGTCGCTGATGGCGTAGGGATAGACGTCGGCGAGGTTCGGCACGAGCTTCGGGTCGATCTTCGGCTCGACCAGGCCCATCTCGGCGGCGGCCCACTGCTCGTTGGAATTGGTGTGCAGCACGTCGTAGATCGGCGCCGAGCGCGAGCTCGCCTGGAGCTTGGGAAGATAGGGGAAGGCGGAATCGGTCTGGAGCTTGCACTTGAACTCGCTCTCGAAGGCGGGGCCGATCTCGGCCTTCATGATGTCGCCCCACTTGCCGCCCCAGCCGGTGATGCGCAGCGTCGGATCGTCGGCGCGCGCGACGTAGGGCGCGGCGATCGTGCCGATGCCGAGCGAGGCGCTCGCGGTCAGAAAGCGGCGGCGGCTGAGCGGTCCCAAAGCTTTCATCATGTCTCGAATCCCTGAGGTTACAATGAGCGGTTACAATTTAACGTAGGAGCGCAGGCCGACGGTGCGGTCGAGCCCGATGACGACGACAAAGGCGAGCACGATCGAGACGACGGAAGCCGCGCCGATGGTGCCGTCCAGATCGAACTTGAGATAGTTGAACAGCGTGACCGGCAGCGTCTCGTTGCCGGGCGAGACTAGGAACAGCGACACCGGGAACTGGTCGAAGGAGACGATGAAGGCGAAGATCGCGCCTGCGAGCACGCCGGGCTTGATCAGCGGCAGCGTCACCTCGAAGAAGGTGCGCACGGGGCTCGCGCCGAGATTTTGTGCGGCTTCCTCGAGGCGCAGGTCGAAGTTGTGAAGCACCGCGAGGGTGGTGCGCACCACATAAGGCAGCGTCACCAGCGTGTGGCCGGCAACGAGGCCCCAGGTCGGCCGGCCCACGTCGAGCAGCACATAGGTCTGGAACAGCGCAAGTCCGGTGAGGATCGCCGGCAGCATCAGGGGCGAGAGCATGGTCGCCACGATCAGCCGCGCGCCGGGCAGATTGCCGCGCGCGAGCGCCAGTGCTGCGGAGGCGCCCAGCGCAGTCGCCGACAGCGTGGTGAGCACGGCGACTTCGAGGCTGAAGCCGAGCGCGTGCATGAAATCACGCGAGGCGAAGAACTTCTCGAACCAGCGCAAGGACACGCCGACCGGCGGAAACTGGATGAACGGCGTCGGGTTCAGCGCGAACACGACCACGATCGCGATCGGCGCCAGCAGGAAGACCAGGATGGCGATGTTGATCGCGAGGTAGAGGTAGCGGCCGTAAGGCCGCGCGGGTCCCGGCGCGCGCACGGACGCCGTCTGCCGTGTCGCGGGGAGTGAGGGTGAGGCTGTGGTTTGCATCCCTGGCCTCACTGCAATTCGCGCTGGCCGGAGACGAGGCCGAGTGCGCGGTTATAGGCGACGACGAGCAGCAGCGAGATCACGAGCAGCACGATGCCGAGCGCTGCGGCGAAGCCGACGTTGAAGTTCGCGGAGATCTGCTGGTAGATCAGGATCGGCAGCGTCATGATCTGGAAGCCGCCGAGCAGGATCGGCGTGACATAGGCGCTGATCGCCAGCGCGAACACGAGAAGCGATCCGGCAAGGATGCCGGGCACGCTCAGCGGCAGCGTCACTTCGAGGAAGGCGCGCAAGGGGCTTGCGCCGAGATTTTCCGCGGCCTGCTCCAGCCGCTCGTCGATGCGGCCGATCACGCCGGTGAGCGTCAGCACCATGAAGGGGACGTAGATGTGGACGAGCCCGACCACGATGCCGGTCTCGGTGTACATCAGCTTGAGCGGCTGGGAGATGAAGCCGAGCGACATCAGGGTCTCGTTGACCACGCCCTTGTCGGACAGCAGCGTCATCCAGGCGAAGGTGCGCACCACGATGCCGGTCAGCATCGGCGCGAGGACGGCTATCAGCAGCAATGCGTGGCCGGTGCGGCTCTTGATCCGCGCCATCCAGTGCGCCAGAGGATACCCGATCGCGAGCGCGACCAGCGTGGTCACGAGCCCGATCCGGATCGTGGTCCAGATCACCTCGAGATAAAAGGGATCGCCGATCATGCGGACGTAGTGCTTCGTGGTGAAGGCGACCTTCGGCATCACCACCGGGTTGCCGGTGAGCACGCTCATCACCGCCATCAGCCCGATCGGCAGGAAGAAGAACAGGGCAAACAGCAAGGCGCTCGGAAGGATGAAGAGCGCAAGACCGTTGGGGCGTGTGGCGGTGGTGCTGTTCATCGCGTCCCCGTCTGGATGCGCGCGGCGTCCTGGTCGGACGGATCGCCGGTCATCCGGCGGAGCTTCGCGGCCATCGCCGCCAGCTCGCGCCGGACATTGGCGCGCTCGGCGGCAGTGGTCGCCTGCACGGAATACGACACCGCGATCCCGATCATCTCGCCGGTCTCGCCGCTCTTGAGCGCAAAGCCTTGCGAGCCGACGCCCTCGATCGATTCGTCGGCCGCCTCCGATACGCCGGTGCGGCGGATCTCGTCGAGGCGCGTCATCAACTGCCTGAAGCTCTGCGGCGAGTTGCGCGGCAGCTTGGGGTAGGTCGCGGGAACGCGTGCGCGGATGTCCTCGTCGGAAAGGCGCGCCAGCATGGCGCGGCCGTTCGAGGTCGCGAGCGCCGGCGTGCGCTGGCCCGGTGGATTGACGACACGCAGGGGGTTGGAGCCCGGCACGATTCTCAGCACCACCTGCTCGTACCCGTCAAGCACGGCGATGTAGCCGGTGTGCCCGGTGCGCGCGCAGACCTCGCGCAGCTCGCGCTCGGCCATGCTGATGAGATCGTCATGGGCGCGGTGAAGCCGGCCGAGCTCGAAGGTGAGCAGGCCCGGCCGGTAGCGGCGCGTGTGCGGGTCCTGCTCGAGCAGGCCGCAGTCGCGCAACGAGCGCAAGAGCCGCGAGGTCGAGCTCTTCGGCTTGCCGGTCAGTGCCATCACATCCGCGAACGACAGGTCCGGTCGCGCGCTGGAGAAGCAGCGGAGGATCTCGATCGCGTTGGTGAGAGCGCTCATGAATGCGGGTCCAAGGTAGTTCCATATTTCGGAACCTTGTCCCAAATTCTAAGCCTGGCGCGGAAACGGGCAAGCGGAAATTTCGCGCAGGCTGGCGCCCGATTGCGCAGCTGTGGCGGAAGGTCGCTTGTTGGCGTGTGGAAGCGGCGCACCGGCTAAGACGGTGCGCCGCCTGTTAGGGATCAGGCCGCTTCGGCGGCGACGTTGCCGATCCAGTCGCGGGCGAGCGTCACGTCGGCCTGCGACAGTTGATGGCCGACGGGCAGGACCTTGTGCGTCACGCTGGCGGCGGCTTGCGACAGCAGCGCCGCGAGCCGTGCCGAATTGCTCGCCGGCACAATCGGATCAGCCTGCCCGGACAGCAGCAGCACCGGCTTGCCGCCAAGCTCCGCCTTGGGCGGATCCGACAGCGGCACCATCGCGCGCAGCAGGACCGCACCTGCGAGCACGTCCGGCCGCAGCAGCAGCAACGCCGCCGCGATGTTGGCGCCGTTGGAGAAGCCGACCGCAACCGGGGCGGCGATGCCGTACTGCTTGCGCGCATTGGCGACGAAGTCGCCGAGCTCGAGCGCCCGCCTGCGCACGTCGTCCTCGTCGAACACGCCTTCGGCGAGACGGCGGAAGAAGCGCGGCATGCCGTGCTCGAGCACGCGGCCGCGCGGCGAGAGCAGGGCGGAGCCGGGCGAGATCATCTTGCCGAGCCCGAGCAAATCGTTCTCGTCGCCGCCGGTGCCGTGCAGCAGCAGGAGCGGAGGGGAGCCCGCGTTGGTCGCGGGCTCGAAGCGATGGACGAATGCACTCTCGCTCATGACGCGGTCTCTTCCAGGCTCGGCAGGACGTCCTCGATCTGCTTGCGATGCTGCTCGAGGAAGCTGGGCAGCTTCAGGTCACGTCCCAGCGTCGCGACAGGTTCATCGACGGCGAAGCCGGGGATGTCGGTCGCGATCTCGAACAGCACGCCGCCGGGCTCGCGGAAGTAGATCGAGCGGAAGTAGTTGCGATCCCTCTGCTCGGTCGGGTGCAGGCCGTGATTGGCGACGAGCTTTTGCGCCATCTGGCCCTGTTCGGCGTCATCTGCCGCGCGGAAGGCGATGTGATGGACGGAGCCTCCACCCTGATGCCCGCGCAGGAATCCCTTGGCCTCGTAGATGTCGACGACGCTGCCTTCGGCATCGCCCGAAGCCTTGAAGCGGATCACCGAACCTTCGCGGCCGGTCTCCTTGAAGCCGAACACGTCGGTGAGCACGGCGGCCGTCTTTGCCGCGCTGTCGAGCAGCAGCGTCACGCCATGAAAGCCGCGGATCGCATGCTCGGCCGGCACGTCGCCATTGCTCCAGCCGGGCTCGTTCTCGGCGCCGGGGACGCCGACCAGCGCGAGTGCCATGCCGTCGGGATCGGTGAACGGCAGCACGGATTCGCCGAAGCGCTTCTCCAGCGCCTCATAGGCGATGCCCTTCTCGGTGAAGCGCTGGGTCCAGTAGCCGAGCGAACGCTGCGGCACGCGGAAGGCGGTCTGGTGGGTTTCGCCGACGCCACGGCGGCCGGGACCGACGCCTGCCCAGGGGAAGAAGGTCAGGATGGTGCCGGGGCGGCCGGTCTCGTCGCCATAATAGAAGTGATAGGTGCCGGGATCGTCGAAATTGACCGTCTTCTTGACGAAGCGCAGGCCGAGATCCCGGGTGTAAAAGCCGAAATTGCGGATGGGGTCGCCGGCGATCGCGGTGACATGGTGCAGTCCAGACATTGTCGTCCTCCTGAATGCGGGGAGCGGTCTTGCTCTCTGACCGGAAATATCGTTCCGCTTTGGATTGGAGACAATCCATGCAAATATGACGGCTATGTCTACGATTTGGAAACAATCGGGCGGGCCGAACCTTGGATAAGGTCGCCAGTCTCCGGGCCTTCGTGAAGGTGGTCGAAAGCGGCAGTTTTGCCGAGGCCGGCCGGCAGCTGCGGCTGTCGCGCTCGGCAATCAGCAAGTACATCGCCGACCTCGAGGAGAGCCTCGGCGTCCAGCTCCTGAACCGGACCACGCGGCACGCCAGCCCGACCGAGAACGGCCAGCGCTATTTCGAGCGCGCGATCGTGATCCTCTCGGAGATCGAGGCAGCCGACCAGGCGGTGACGCAGGCGCAGTCGGCGCCGCGGGGTCTGCTCCGCGTCAACGCGCCGATGTCGTTCGGCACGATGCGGCTGGGCCCGGTGCTCGCCGATTTCATGGCACGCTATAGCGAGCTCCAGCTCCAGATCGTGCTCAGCGACGATCTGCTTGATCCCGTCCAGGACGGCTTCGATGTGACCTTGCGGATCGCGGAGCTGGAATCCTCCAGCCTGATCGCGCGAAAGATCATGCCGGTGGCACGCATGATCTGCGCCTCGCCGGATTATCTCGCGCGTCACGGCACGCCAAAACATCCGCAGGATTTGCGCGAACATGCCTCGCTCACCTACGGCTTCCTGCTGACAGGCAACCAGTGGAAGCTCACCGGTAGCGACGGCGATCACTGGATCCAGCCGGTCTGGTCGCTCTGCGTCAACAATGCCGAAGTGCTGCGCGACGCCGCGATCAAGGGCAGGGGGCTCGCGCTGCTGCCGGAGTTCATCGCGAGCGACGCGTTACGGAAAGGCGAGCTACGGACGGTGCTGGACAATTATTCCGCGCCGCCGCTCGCGCTCTATGCGGTCTACCCGCCGACGCGGCACCTGTCGGTGAAGGTGCGGCTGTTCATTGATTTTCTGGTGGAACGGTTTGGGCGGGAGGAGGAGGCGGGGACGCGGTGAAGCTAGCCGTGAAGTTGCGAGTTGAGGCCGTCCCAATTGACCGTGCGCCTGGTCGCTTCAAGAGCACCGCTCTGGGAGTTGCGCCGAAACAAGAACCCCTTTTGACCCGAGAGTTCTCTTGCTTTCACGACGCGACCATCTTCCAGAAGGATGCGTGCGCCAGCCGTGACATAACAGCCTGCTTCGATCACACAATCATCCCCCAGTGAGATGCCAATGCCGGCGTTGGCTCCGATCAGGCAGCGCTCGCCAACCGTGATCGTCTCTTTCCCTCCTCCGGACAGCGTCCCCATGATCGACGCGCCGCCACCAACGTCGCTGCCGCTCCTTACGACCACACCGGCGCTTATCCGGCCTTCGACCATGCAGGGACCGAGCGTACCCGCATTGAAATTGCAAAAGCCTTCATGCATGACGGTTGTGCCCGGGGCCAGGTAGGCCCCGAGCCTGACGCGATCCGCGTCTGCAATTCTCACGTCCGCGGGCGTCACGTAGTCGGTCATGCGCGGAAATTTATCCACCCCGACCACCTCGAAAGGCAGGCCACGCTTTCGTGCCTCCATTCGCGCTTCTGGCACACGAGAGCATTCGCACGGACCGAGGGTGGTCCAGGCGACGTTAGGCAACAGGCTGAAAATCCCCTCTAGGTTCAGGCGATTGGGTTCGACGAGCCGATGGCTAAGCAAGTGGAGCCGAAGGTACGCGTCGTGCACGTCAACGGGCGCGGATGCGAGGGACCCAATTTCGGTGCGGATCGGAACGATGTCGACGTTGCGAATATCGTCGTGACGCGCGTATCCGGTTGCTGACTTGCCCAATGCCCCTTCGATCTCCGGCTCGGTCAGCCGTGCCGTCGCTGCCCAATCGACCTCCGCACTCAAGCGCAGCTGAAGGAACCAGGAATCCAGGACGCGGCCGTCGGTCGAAAGGGTCGCAAATCCCTCGCCCCTCGCACCCATCTGCTCCATCGTCATTTGATTGCTCGTGCTTTGATCCACCGAATACTGCCAGTCTAGGTAATGTCGCGCGTACTGACTAGAGTGGGACGCGGGTTGATGGGTTTCGCTGGTGCTCTGTCCCATCCTGCCAGCTGCCCAAGCGGCTCGGCGGACGGAGGGCGCTACTGTTCCCTCTCGCGGCAAGCCAAGTTTTCCAACCCCAAGTATTGCCTGCTTTGCGTAGACAGTCGCTCGAAGCTCTGTGTGCGATACGACCAGTTGAAAAGCCGGCTGCCTTGCGTCCGGAGCAAGGCGTGGAAGTCCCATTGGCAGCAGTCTCCCGAGCCGCCGGCGCCGCGCGGTGAGAACATGCGCCATCCGATGAGACCTAAATCGTCCGGCACCTTGCGATAGCTGCTCGCGAATATTCGTCCGTCGGACACAAGCAGGCAATATGGCTCGCCCTGCGAGACCAGCTGCGCATTGACCTTCACGATGCCGATGTTGGCGATGGACCACACGGCAAATCCGAGCGGGATTGCGGCCAATCCGATCAGTCCAAGGGCCAGGAGGTTCGTGCCCTCGAAGAACCACTCCCACCACAATTGAGGGAGCACCGCGGCAGCAGCTATGAACAGTGTCTGGTGCGCATAAGGCAGCACCTCGATGGCGCCACGGAGCGCGACGCTGGCGAGCAGCATCAACGCCACGACGAGAACAAGACCGTAGCGAATATGCCGTCTGCGCGGCAGGTAATGGATTGCCAGATGCAAGGCTGCGGTCGCAACTCCAACAGCCAAGGGGGCCGTCATGACTGCGCCACCTCGATTGCCGGCGCCGATCAGTACGGAGAGGGCATAGCACCCAATCAACTCAAGAACGACGACGACAATGATCACTGTCCTTGTTCTCCCGAGGGAAAGCAGACGCGAGCTGCCCTAACCGTCCGATCGCTGCTCTTCCGGCCGGAGCAACTCATCCAGCGCGCTCATCGAGGCCTTCTGGAGCGCGGCGAGCTCGCGTGCGGCGCTCTGGTGCTCGGGCGGCGACATCGTGGGCGCTGCCAGCTCGACCTCGCGACAGCGCTCGAACAGACGCACGAGGCCGAGCGCGCCGGCGGCACTGCCGAGCTGATGTGTCAGGCGCGCGAGCTGCTTGTGATCGGCGCTCGCTGCCGCCTTGGCGATGTCCTCGATCAGCCTGTCACTGGTCTCCTGCAGCAGATCGTGGAGCTTGGCGATTTGCGTGGGGCCGAGCAGCTCCTTCTGGTCGTCGAGGAAATGCCGGTCGATCAGCGCGCCTGTGACGAACTGCGCGGCGGCCGGCTCGTCCTTTGTGTCCTCGAGCGCTTCGCGTAGCGCGTTGATCAGGATCGGCTTGCTGACGACCTTGGCGATGCCCGCGCCGGTGAGCCGCTCGCGGGCGCGGGTGGACACGTCGGCGGTCACGGCGATGATGCGCGGCTTCTTCGGCAGATCGAGCTTGCCGATCCGCGAGGCCGCCTCGACGCCGTCCATGTCGGGCATGTGCAGGTCCATCAGGATGACATCGAAGGCCTGATCGCGGGCGAGGGCGACGGCGGAGGCGCCGTTCCCGGCGAGGGTGGGGCGATGGCCGAGTCGGTTCAGAATGGCTTCGCCGACCTCGCGATTGACGGGGTCGTCGTCGACCAGGAGCACGCGAAGCTGCCGCGACGGCGACGGCAGCGCGCCTTGCGCGATGCCGTTCGCGGCACGGCCGAGCGGCACTTCGAGCGTGAAAGTGCTGCCTTGGCCCGGCGTGCTTTCCACCGTCAGCTCGCCGCGCATCAGACGTGTGAGGCGGCGCGCGATCGCAAGGCCGAGGCCGGTGCCGCCGAACCGCCGCGCGATGCTGTCGTCGGCCTGCACGAAGTCCTCGAAGATGCGCTCATGCATGTCGGGCGCGATGCCGATGCCGGTGTCGCGGACCGTGATGCGCAGGCGGACGTGATCGTCATGCGGCTCGGCCATCGCGTTCAGGCCGATCCCGCCCCGCGGGGTGAACTTGATCGCATTGCCGATCAAATTGAGCAGGATGCGGTTGAGCCTGACGGGATCGCCGTGCACCGACGCGTTGACCGTCGCATCGCAAGCGAGGTCGAAGGAGAGCCCCTTGCCGAAGGCCTGCGGACGCATCAGGTCGGCGGCGGTCTCGATCAGCTGGTCGAGGCGGAAGTTGCGGGTTTCCAGCGCCTCGGTGCTGGCCTCCAGGCGCGCATATTCCAGGATCGCATCGACCAGCGCGATCAGCGTTTCGCCCGATGCCGCGGCGGTCGCGAGGTGGCGGCGCTGGGGCTCGCTGAGGCTGCCGTCGTCGAGCAGCTGCAGCACGCCCATGACGCCGTTCAGTGGCGTGCGCAGCTCGTGGCTGACGACCGCGAGAAAGCGCGACTTGGTTTCGTTGGCCTGCACCGCAATGCTGCGGGCGCGCTCGGCGGCGTCGTGCTCGGCAAGGGCCTGATCGCGCGCCTTCTCCAGCTCCGAGGTCCGTTCGGTGACCTTGCGCTCGAGCGTCGCGTAGGAATCGCGCAAGTGAGCGGCCATCAGGTTGAACTGGTCGCCGAGTGCCTCGAGCTCGTCGCCGGTCTTGATCGCGAGCCGCTGGCCGAGATCGCCGCTGCCGATGCGCTTTGCTCCTTGCGTCAGCATCTGGATCGGCACGGTCATGCGCCGGCTGAGGACGAGGGAGACCAGCACCGCACCGGCCAGGAGCACGACCAGCAGAAACGTGGAACGTCCGATCGAGGCATAGATCGGCGCATAGGCTTCGGTGAGCGGCAGCTCGACGAACACCAGCCAGCCAAGCGAGGGCACCGTCGCGTAGGTCGAGAGCACGCGCTGACCCGACAGATCCTCCTTGACGAGGCCGCCCGAGGGCGGGCCCACGCCGTCGAGCGCGGCGCGCACGTCCGCATGCCCTGAGAGATTGCTTCGTTGCAGCGCCGGCCACAGATCCGGATGCGCGATCAGGACTCCCATGCGGTCGACGACATAGGCCTTGCCGGTGTTGCCGACCCTGATCCCGGCGACGAGGTCCCAGATGAAGCGCAGATTGACTTCGGCGACGACGACATTCGGCTCGCGGCCGGTGCCGCGCGTGGCGATCGTCATGAACGGCTCGGTGTCGCCGGAGAAATAGACCGGCCCGTAATAGGCGCGGCGTTCATTGGCGCCGCGGAAGGCGGACGAGGCGGAATGGTCGGTCTTGCTGCCAACCCTGTCCGCGACGCGGCGCGACACCCGCACCTGCTCGCGGCCCTGCGCATCGAGCTCGGTAATCTCAGCGATCGCGGGCGAGAGGCGCAGCAGGCGGATGGCGTTCAGGCGATCGTCTTCGTTGGTGGACAGCTCCGGAGGCAGGCGCGAGAGCCATCTGATCTGGCTCTCGATCTGGCCGACGAACTGGCCGATCTGGATCGCCGCGCTCGCGGCCTGCTCGCGCTGGATGGCGGCGAGCAGCTGCTTCTGTTCACGATAAGAGAACCAGACGTCGAAGCCGGTGTTGATGGCGAGCGCGGCAAAGGCGAGCGCGACGATCGAGTAGAGATATTTCCGGAACAGCCGGCCGGGGGGCATCCGCAATTGTCCCTGGTCGGCTGCCTCGTTCACTCGCGAATCTCGTCGGCGCGCGCGAGCAGCGTGAACGGAATCGTCAGTCCGAGCGATCTCGCGACCGTGCGGTTGATCAGAAGCTCGTATTTGCGTGGCGATTGCACCGGCAGGTCGCCGGCCTTGGTGCCGCGCAGGATCAGATCGACATAGTCGGCCGAGCGCACCTCGAGCGTCGGCCCGTAGCTCATCAGTCCGCCCGCATCCATGAAATAGTGAAACGGATAGATCATCGGCACGCGATACTTCGCCGTTGCCGCGATGATCGCCTGGCGGTTCACCACCAGGAAGCTGTCGACGAGCGAGATCATCGCGGCCTTGGGCGGCTCGGCAAAACGGCTGATTGCTCCCTCGACCTCCGCGGCCTTGCCGACGGGAGTGAGGACCACTTCCACGCCGGATGACGCAGCCTCCTGCTCGAGTGAGTCGAGATAGTAGCGCCCGGCGCGAGGCGTCGTCGCCGGATTGAACAGCACGCCGACGCGCCGGATGTCAGGCACGGTCTCCTTGATGAGCTGAAGCCATTTGCCGCCCATCTCGGGGGTGCTGCTGGTGAAGCCCGTGACGTTGCCGCCGGGATGCGCGAGGCTCGCGACGAAGCCGTTGCCGACGGGATCGTTGGCGGTCGCGAAGACGATCGGGATCGTCTTGGTGGCCGCGAGCACGGCCGCGGTTTCACCGGTCGAGCCGGTCAGGATGACGTCCGGCTTGAGATCGATGAGCTCCTGCACGGCGCTCTTCAGCTTGTCGGGTCCGCCGAAGCTCGAGCGGAGTTCGAGACGGAAATTGACCCCTTCGACCCAGCCGCGCTGCCTCAGTCCCGCGACGAGACCGCCAAGCCGCGTGGTCGCGGCCTCGGTCATGCTTCGTTTGGTCAGTTCGTCGTCGAGCGACAGTGCCGTCAGCGACCCGACGATCCGCATGCGATCCCCCGTTGCGCCGAGCGCAAGAAAGCCCGCAGCAGTTGCACCTGCAAGGCGAAGGAAATCGCGGCGGGCGACCGCCGGCACAGCGCGGGCAGAAGCGGGCCGCTCAATCATGAAATGTTTCGCAAAAGTTGTCCCTGCCGCTGTGCATATCCCGAAAGGCTAGCAACCACAATTGATGAAAATGCGCTTATGAATGCTCATTCGCAGCCTTTGGCAGCCCGATACCGTAATCCTACGCGGCCAGGGAGTCGTGTGCTTCGGGCTTTGTCTCCTCCGTGACGCTTTGTGATGCAGTGCGGCGCAGCAGTATTCTCCGTCCCGGTCGGACCGGACGGTTCGGAGTTTCGCTCAGTCTGCGTTCACTCCACCGTCATTGCGAGGAGCCCTTGCGATGAAGCAATCCAGAGTCTTTCCACCGCAAGATTCTGGATTGCTTCGCTTCGCTCGCAATGACGGAGGATAGAGCGCGCGCTACCGCCGCAGGGTGAATTCCTCCGCGCCGCGCCGGTGCTCCCATTTCGCCTGCTCGAGCTCAGGCTGGTCGCATTCGGCCTCCGGATAGCCGACGCAGAGATAGGCGATGAACTTCCAGGTGGCGGGCACGTCGAGAATGGCGTGGATGCGATCCGGGTTCAGGATCGAGACCCAGCCAAGGCCGATGCCTTCGGCGCGCGCGGCGAGCCACATCGCGGTGATCGCGGCGACAACGGAATATTCCGTCGTCTCCGGCATGGTCGCGCGGCCGAGGCCGTGGCCGATGTCGCTGGCCTTGTCCGCGAACACGGCGAGGTGGCCGGGGGCCTGTTCGAGGCCGGACAGTTTGAGCGTGGCATAGCGCGCCGCGCGTTCGCCGGAATAGCAATTGAGCGCATCGGCATTGCACGCCCTGAAATCCTCGACCACGGCGCGGCGGCGCGCGGCATCGCCAACGATGACGAAGCGCCAGGGCTGGCTGAGGCCGACCGAGGGCGAGAGGCAGGCGGTCTCGATCAGGCGGTCGATGGCGCCTTCCGGCAGCGGATCGCCGCGAAAACGGCGGACGTCGCGGCGCCACACGAACAGCTCGTGCAGGTGCCGGCGGAAGGTGTCGTCGAACTCGACCATGAGATCAGCGTCCCATCTGGAAGGCCGCGGCGACCAGCAGGATCAGGATTTCGCCGATCTGCTCGAAGGCGCCGAGAATGTCGCCGGTCTGCCCGCCGATCTGGCGAATGGCGAGACGCGCCAGCATCAGCCCGGCGAGCGAGATCAGGACCAGGCCGACCAGCGCCTTGCCCGGCCCCAACGCCAGGGCCAGCACGAGCGTTCCAACCGCGAACGCGATCGCGATGCTGCGGCCGGGCGGCACACCTGCACTCGCCGACAGCCCGTCAGGCCGCGCCGGCGGCACCAGCGACATGAAGGCCGGCACGCCCGCGCGTGCAGCAGCGTGCGCGGCGCACAGCGCGAACGTGACAGCCAAAGGACTGGAGATCGTCGCGAGCGCGCTCCAGCGCAAGCCGAATGACAGGATCAGCGCGCAAGTCCCGTAGGTGCCGATCCGGCTGTCGCGCATGATCTCGAGCTTGCGCTCGCGCGTGCGGCCGCCGCCGAGCCCGTCGGCGGTGTCGGCAAGGCCGTCCTCGTGCAGCGCGCCGGTGATGAGGGCAGTCGTCGCAAGCGCGAGCAGGGCGGCAAGGTTCGGCGCCAGTCCAAAGCGGATGGCGACCTTGTAGACGAAAGCGCCGGCAAGGCCGACGACAAGGCCAGCGATTGGAAGGGCCCAGGTCGCACGCGCGACGGCGCCGTCGGCGGCGGGTTTCGACGAGCCGACGGGAAGAATCGTAACGAACGATGCCGCCATCCTGAGATCGGCGACGATGTCCTTGAGAAGCTCGGCGCGCGGCAGCATCATTTCAATTTCATGGGAAGGCCGGCGACGACGAACTCGACCTCGTCGGCGGCAGCGGCGATGAGCTGGTTCATGATCCCCGCGGCGTCGCGAAAGCTGCGCGCCAGTGCGTTGTCGGGCACGATGCCGAGGCCGACCTCGTTGGTGACGAGGATAACCGGGCTGTTGAGGCAGGGCAGGGCGGCGGCCAATGCGTTTACTTCGCGCTCCCAGTCGCGCCCGGCATGCATCAGGTTGGAGAGCCACAGCGTTAGGCAATCTACCAGCCGCGCGCCGCCGCCGTCGGTCTCGACCAGCGCAGCCGCGATATCGAGCGGCACTTCGCGCTCGATCCAGTCGGTTCCGCGGCGCGCGCGATGCTTGGCGATGCGCGCCTCCATTTCCCCATCCAGCGCCTCGGCCGTCGCGACGTAGACGGGCTGCCCGGGAAAGGCGCGCGTGCGCATCTCCGCACGCTTGCTCTTGCCCGATCGCGCTCCGCCCGTGATCAAGATGACGGCCATCAAAGTCTCCTGCGGGCCTGACTAATCACCAAACGCGGCCAAAGACAAAGCCGAAATCAGGCAGGCAGGGGCTTGCGCTCGCCCCCCGCTTTGCGCAACAGGGGCGGGACAGGAGGCGGATTTGGGCTTTGCGGGCGCGATGGTGGTGGCGATGGCGGTGGATGCCCTTCTGGGCTGGCCATCATGGCTGTTCGCGCGCATTGGCCATCCCGTGACCTGGCTTGGACGGGTAATCGGTGCGGTCGATGCCGCGTGGAATCGCGAGTCCGATCCACCGGCGCTTCGCCGCACGGTGGGCGTAGCCGGCGCGCTGGTGGTGATCGCGCTCTCCGTTGCGATCGGCTGGATGATTCAGACCTTGCTTCCGGCCGGCTGGATCCAACTCGTGCTGGCCGGCGTCCTCGCCTGGCCGCTGGTCGCGCTACGCTCGCTGCATGATCACGTCGCCGCCGTCGCGACGCCTCTACGGGCCGGCGACATCACCGCCGCACGCGAGACGGTCTCGCGCATCGTCGGGCGCGATCCCGCGGCGCTCGATGAGGCCGGCATCGCGCGAGCGGCGATCGAGAGCCTCGCCGAGAACGCGTCCGACGGGATCGTCGCGCCCGTGTTCTGGGGCGCGCTGTTCGGCCTGCCCGGCATCCTCGGCTACAAGGCAATCAACACGCTGGACTCCATGATCGGCCATCGCAGCGCGCGTCACGAGGCGTTCGGCTGGGCCGCGGCGCGCATCGACGATGTCGCCAACTTCATTCCGGCGCGCCTGACCGGATTTCTGTTCGTGCTGCTGGCACCGAGGCGAGCCGAGGCGCTGTCATGCATGACGCGCGATGCGCGCCGCCACCGCTCGCCCAACGCCGGCTGGCCGGAAGCGGCCATGGCGGGTGCGCTCGGCGTCCGCCTCAGCGGTCCCCGCATCTACCATGGCAGCGTCACGAGCGAGCCCTGGCTCAACGAGGGCGCACGCGATCCGCTCGCCTCTGACATCGGCGAGGGATTGGCGGTCTACCGCCGCGCCATGCTGCTGCTCGCCGGCCTGCTTGCGATCCTCGCCTTCGCGTGAAAGAACGGGGCATGCGCGAGCACGGTGGAAATCTCGATCTGGCCCAGCAGCGGTTTGGCGGCCGCGCGGAGGACTGGATCGACCTGTCGACCGGGATCAACCGGATGCCCTATCCCGTCGGTGACGTGAGCGTGCGTGCGTGGACCGCGTTGCCGTCGCGAGCCGAGATCGAAGCGCTGCATCAGGCGGCGCGTCACGCTTACCGCATGAGCGCTGCGATGGTCGCGATGGGCGGCGCGCAGGCCGTCATTCAACTCCTGCCGCAACTCGCGCCGCCGGGCCGCGCGCGCATCCTCGCGCCGACCTACAACGAATATACCGGCGTTCTGTCGGGTGCCGGCTGGGAGGTTCAGGAGGTCGAGGCGCTCGACGCACTGGCAGGCGCGGATATCGCCATCGTCGTCAATCCCAACAATCCCGATGGCCGTTGCTTCGCGCCAAAGGATCTGCTGGCCCTACTGCCGCGTGTCGGCCGTCTCGTCGTCGACGAGAGTTTTGTTGATGCCGTCCCACATCTGTCGCTGGCGGCGGAAGCGGACCGTCCTGGGCTTATGATCCTGCGCTCGTTCGGAAAGTTCTATGGTCTTGCTGGTCTGCGGCTCGGGTTCGCGATCGGCCATGCCGCCGATATCGGCAACCTTGCGGCGGCGGTCGGGCCCTGGCCGGTCTCGGGCGCGGCGATCGCGATCGGCTGCCGCGCCTTGCGTGACGATGCCTGGGCCGAGGCGACATCAGCGCGGCTGGCTCGCGATTGTGCTCGCCTCGATGACATGGCGCGCGCCCAGGACTGGACGCTCATCGGCGGCGCGCCGCTGTTCCGTCTCTACGAGACGCCTGACGCGGTTGCCGCGCAGGAGAGGTTGGCGCGCGGCCAGATCTGGTCGCGTGTGTTCGCGCAAAAGCCGACATGGTTGCGGCTCGGGCTTCCCGGCAGTGAAGCCGAATGGTTGCGCCTCGCCGAGGTCCTAGCGCGCTAGCGCCAGCAGGCCTTCGACGTCGAGATGCGTTTCGATGTGATCGGCGAGGGCGTCGAGCGCGCTTTCGACCCTGGCGCCATAGGGCTCGTTGCCCGCGGGAATATCGAGCTTTGCGAGATACGCCCTGCGGAACTCGTCCGACGTGAACAGGCCGTGCAGATAGCTGCCCTGCACGCGGCCATCCCCGGAGATCGCGCCTTCGGGCTCGCCGTTCAACGTCGCGAACGGCCGGCGACGATCCGGCCCGTCGGTGCGGCCAATGTGGATTTCGTAAGCCTCGATCGGCAGATCGGTGGCGGCATGTACGGCCGCGACACGCGTCAGCGTTTTTTGCGGGCTCATCACCGTCTCGACATCCAGAAGCCCGAGCCCCGGCGTGTCGCCCGCAGGGCCTTCGATGCCATCAGGGTCGGCAACGCTGCGGCCCAACATCTGATAGCCGCCGCAGAGGCCGAGCACATGGCCGCCGCGGCGGTGATGCGCGAGCAGATCGATGTCCCAGCCTTGCGCGCGCAGGAAGGCGAGATCGCCGCGGGTGGATTTCGAGCCGGGAATGATGACGAGGCGGACATCGCCAGGAATGACTTCGCCCGGGCGCACCATCACGAGATCCACACCAGGTTCGAGTTTCAGCGGATCGAGGTCGTCGAAATTGGCGATCCGCGACAGCGCGAGGCAGGCGATCTTGCACTGGCCCGGCTTGCGCGCATCGCTCAGCCCCAGCGCATCCTCGGCCGGCAGCTCGCCGGCGCGCGGAAACCACGGCAGCACGCCGAGGCCGCGCCACGCGGTCTTCTCCGCGATCAGCTTGTAGCCGTCGTCGAACAGCGTGGGATCGCCGCGGAACTTGTTGATGACGAATCCCTGGATCATCGCGGCATCGTCGGGGTCGATCACCGTCTTGATGCCGACGAGCTGGGCAATGACGCCGCCGCGGTCGATGTCGCCGACCAGCACGACCGGCACGTCGGCCTTGCGGGCAAAGCCCATATTGGCGATGTCGGCCTTGCGCAAATTCACCTCGGCCGGGCTGCCGGCGCCTTCGACCAGCACGAGGTCGGCGCGCGCCTTCAGTCGTTCAAAGCTCTCCAGCACCGCGCCCATCAGCGACGGCTTCATCGCGGCATATTCGCGCGCCCGCGCGGTCGCGATACGTTTGCCGTGCACGACGACCTGCGCGCCGACATCGGTCTCGGGCTTGAGCAGCACCGGGTTCATGTCGGTATGCGGTTCGACGCCGGCAGCAAGCGCCTGCAATGCCTGGGCGCGGCCGATCTCGCCGCCATCGACGGTGACGGCGGCGTTGTTCGACATGTTCTGCGGCTTGAACGGAAGCACGCGAAGGCCACGCCGGGTGAAGGCGCGCGCAAGGCCGGCGACGATGAGCGACTTGCCCACGTCCGAGCCGGCCCCCTGGATCATCAGCGCGCGCGTCATCGCGATCAGAACTCGACGCCGGCCTGCGCCTTGATGCCGGAGCGGAACGGGTGCTTCACCAGCGTCATCTCGGTGACGAGATCGGCGATCTCGATCAGCTCGTCCTTGGCGTTGCGGCCGGTGAGCACGACATGCGTCAGCGCAGGCTTTTGCGTCGTCAGGAATTCGACGACTTCGGCGATGTCGAGATAGTCGTAACGCAGTGCGATGTTGATCTCGTCGAGCACGACCATGCGCAGGTTCTCGTCGAGAATCAGCTCCTTGGCCTTCTCCCAGCCGGCGCGCGCGGCGGCGACGTCGCGGGCGCGATCCTGCGTCTCCCAGGTAAAACCTTCGCCCATGGCGTGGAACTGGCACAGCTCGCCGAAATGGCCGGTGAGCAGGCGCCGCTCGCCGGTATCCCAGGCGCCCTTGATGAACTGCACGACGGCGCAGGGGAAGCCGTGGGCGACACAGCGCACGATCATGCCGAAGGCGGAGGAGGACTTGCCCTTGCCGGCGCCGGTGTGGACGATGATGAGGCCCTTTTCGCCGCTCTTGGTCGCCATGATCTTGTCGCGGGCGGCCTTCTTCTTCGCCATTTTCTGGGCGTGCCGGGCGTCGGTTTCCTCGGCTGTTTGGGTATCCGGTTCAGGCGTCATCGGTCCCGGTCCTTCGGCTTGACAAGAGGCGGCCGGGGGCAAATGGTGGCCCGGCACTGGTTCCTGTCCTATGACAGGCGAAGAGGGAATGCGATAGGGTCCGAATCGGCAAGATTTGGGTTCAAAATGCAGCCGCCCCCGCGACCGTGACCGGAGAGATGCCCGAAGCCACTGACCCCTCACGGGATCGGGAAGGCGGGGATCGAAGGGCTCAAAGCCCTGCTCCGCAAGCCGGGAGACCTGCCAGCGCGGACGAGTTTTGGACCGGCGGACGGGGTGTTCCGCGACGGGGAAACGGCCTCTCAAGTCAGGGTCCGTGCGCCTCTTCGCCTCCCGCTGTTTATTCTGGAAGAGGCGATGACCGTCACACTTCACGTCTGCATCACCTGCCGCGCCGGCCAGACGCTCGGCGAGGGCGAGACGACGCCCGGCAAGCGCCTGCATGGCGCGATCCTCGAGGCCGGCGTGCCCGAGGGCGTCAATGTGGTTCCCGTGGAATGCTTGTCTGCATGCAGCCAGGGCTGCTCGGTCGCGCTCAGCGCGCCAGGCCGCTGGTCTTACGTCTACGGCCGCCTGTCGGACGCCAATGCACAGGACGTCGTCGCGGGCGTCGCGGCCTATGTGGCCGCGCCTGACGGAATCGTGCCCTGGCGCAGCCGCCCCGAAATCTTCCGCAAGCAGTCGCTTGCCCGCATTCCTCCCCTTACCGTCATTCCCGAGGCCGCAGAATGAACTCGCTCGCAAAAGTACCCGTCACTGTGGTCACCGGTTTTCTCGGTTCCGGCAAGACGACGCTGATCCAGCACCTGCTCAGCAATCCCAACGGCAAGAAGCTCGCGGTGCTCGTCAACGAGTTCGGCAGCGAAGGTGTCGATGGCGAGATCCTGAAGTCCTGCGCCGACGCCAATTGCCCGGAGGAGAACATCGTCGAGCTCGCCAATGGCTGCATCTGCTGCACCGTGGCCGACGATTTCATTCCGACCATGGAGCAGCTCTTGGCGCGGCCGGTGCGGCCCGATCACATCCTGATCGAGACCTCGGGCCTGGCGCTGCCGAAGCCGCTGCTGAAGGCGTTCGACTGGCCGGAGATCCGCTCGCGCATCACGGTCGACGGCGTGATCGCGCTCGCCGATGCCGAGGCCGTTGCCGCCGGCCGCTTTGCGCCCGATCCGGATGCGGTCGAAGCGCAGCGCGCCGCGGACGAGAATCTCGACCACGAGACGCCGCTGTCGGAAGTGTTCGAGGATCAGATCGCCTGCGCCGACATCGTGCTGCTGACCAAGGCCGACCTTGCCGGCAGCGCCGGGATCGAAGCCGCCAAGGCGGTGATCACCGCCGAGATGCCGCGCCGCGTCCCGATGCTGCCCGTGACTGACGGCGCGATCGATGCGCGCGTCATCCTCGGCCTTGGAGCAGCCGCCGAGAACGATCTTGCCGCGCGTCCCTCGCATCATGATGGTGAGGAGGAGCACGAGCATGACGATTTCGCCTCCGTCGTGATCGATCTTCCTGAAGTGGCGGATGTCGACGCGCTGGTCGCATCGGTGCAGAAGCTGGCGCGCGAGCAGAACGTGCTGCGCGCGAAAGGCTACATCGCCGTCGCCGGCAAGCCGATGCGGCTGCTGCTGCAGGCGGTCGGCGAGCGCGTGCGCCACCAGTTCGACAAGCCCTGGGGCGCGGGTCACAGGAAATCAAAGCTCGTCGTGATCGGCGAGCACGGCGATATCGACGAGGCCGCAATCAGGGCGGGACTTGGTATCTGATGCACGTCGTCTTCCGCGAGAGCCGCGGTCTCGAGGAGACCGCGACGCCAAGAGACATCGGCCAGGACCCGGCCGATCTCGTGGTGCTCTCGTATTCGGATTCCGACCTTGCCGCGTTTGCAGCCGGCTGGCGGCGCGGGCAGCGCAGCCTGCCGTCGCTGCGGCTCGCCAATCTCGCGGAGCTGCGTCATCCGCTCTCGGTCGACACCTATATCGAGCGCACGCTGTCGCAGGCGCGCGGCATTCTGGTGCGGCTGATCGGCGGTGAGTCCTATTGGCCGTATGGTCTGGCCGCGCTCCAGCAGCTTGCGAAGGATCGCAATATCGTGCTGGCCGTGCTGCCGGCCGATGGCCGCGACGACGTCAGGCTCGACGCGTACTCAACCTTGCCGGTCTCGACGCTGCGGCGGCTCAAAACTCTTTGCGACACTGGCGGACCGGTTGCCGCGCAGGCGGCGATTGCACAGCTCGCGTTGGCCTCGGGGCTCTATGCAGGTCCGGTCGTCGGCGAGATGACCGTGCCCGAGATGGGCTTTTATGATCCAGCGCGCGGTGTCATTGCAGCGCCGGCGGGCGGGGCGAAGCCGCTCGCGCTCGTGACGTTCTATCGCTCCTATCTCACCGCCGCGGATACCGGCCCGGTCGATGCCCTGATCGCCGCGCTGCGCGAGAGGGGTTTTGATGCGTATGGCGCGTTCGTCACCTCGCTGAAGGGCCCGGGCGTCGCGGGCTGGCTGCGGGACTATCTGGCCCAGAGTGCACCGGCCGCCATCGTCAATGTGACGGCATTTTCTGCGATGGGCGAAGACGGCACCACGCCGTTCGATGCTGCGCCATGTCCCGTTTTCCAGGTCGCGCTTTCGTCGGCGCGGCGCGAGGACTGGGCGGAATCGCTGCGTGGCTTGTCGCCCGGCGACCTTGCGATGCATGTGGTGCTGCCCGAGGTGGACGGCCGCGTGTTCACAGGCGTGGTGAGTTTCAAATCCGCCGGGATGCGCGATCCCGATCTGCAGTTCTCGCATCTGGCCCATCGGCCGGACGAGGAGCGTGTGAACGCCGTCGCTGCGCGCGTGGCGGCCTGGCGGCGACTTGCGGAGAGACCGGTTGCCGAGAAGCGGCTGGCGATCGTGCTCTCGAACTATCCGGGCCGTCCGCACCAGATCGCGCATGCGGTCGGGCTCGATGCGCTGGCGTCGGTCGAGGCCTTGGTATCCGATCTCGCGGAAGCCGGCTTCGATGTCGAGCCGGTCCACGCACTCGGCGAGACGCTGCTTGAGCAGCAACTCACTTGGAGCGTTGCTGACTACCGCGCGGCGCTCGCGCGCCTGCCGCAATCCTTGCAGGATGATCTCGCGCAAGCCTGGGGCCCGCCGGGGAGCGATCCGAATTGCCGCGATGGCGCGTTTCAATTCGCGGCCATCGCTTGCGGCCAATCCATCATCGCGGTCCAGCCGGAGCGCGGCGATGCGGTGACGCGCGATGCCGACTACCACGATCTCGGCCGCACGCCGCGCCATGCCTATGTCGCGTTCTACCTCTGGCTCCGCGAGCAGGCCATTGATGGCGTCGTGCACATGGGCGCGCACGGTACGCTGGAATGGCTGCCCGGAAAATCCGTGGCGCTGTCATCGCGCTGCTGGCCGGAGGCGCTGATCGGCGATCTCCCTGTCGTCTATCCCTTCATCGTCAACGACCCCGGCGAGGCCGCGCAGGCCAAGCGGCGCATCGGCGCGGTGACGATCGGCCATCTGCCGCCGCCACTCGAAAGTTCTGCCGTGCCGGAAGGCCTGCGCCGGCTCGAGCGGCTCCTCGACGAATATTCGACCGCCGATGGCCTCGATCCCGCGCGCCGCCAACGATTGATCGCCGCGATCCGCGACGAGGCGCGTGCCGCAGGGCTCGAAGACGATCTCGGCCTCGATGCATCGGCTGCACCCGCCGAAGCCATTCCGCGGATCGATCGCTTCGTCTGCGACCTCAAGGAAAGCCAGTTTGGCGATGGCCTGCACGTGTTCGGCCGCGGCGCCTGTGGCGACGCCGAGCGGGATGCGCTGCGTGCTGTGCTCGCGGGGCAGCGCGTCGCGCCGGGACCGTCGGGCTCACCCTATCGCGGCCGTCAGGACGTGCTGCCGACGGGACGCAATCTCTTTGCCGTCGATCCACGCGCGGTGCCGACGCCGTCCGCGCATGCGCAGGGGATAAAACTCGCCGAGGAGCTGTTGCGGCGCCATTTACAGGATCACGGCGACTGGCCGAAGGGTCTCGTCGTCGACCTCTGGGGCTCGGCGACGATGCGCACCGCAGGCGAGGAGTTTGCCATGGCGCTGCATCTGGCCGGCCTCGCGCCGCGCTGGGACCACGCCTCGGGCCGCGTCACCGGCTACGACATCATCGCGCCCGCCGAGCTCGGCCGTCCCCGCATCGACGTCACGCTGCGCGTATCCGGCCTGTTCCGCGATGTCTTCTCGGGCCTTGCGCAATTGTTCGAAGCAGGATCGGAGGCGCTCGCGTCGCGCGAGGACGAAGGCGACGAGAACCCGTACCGCCACCGTGCCTCCCGTGTGTTCGCGCCACGGCCCGGACAATACGGCGTCGGCCTCTCGGCAATCCCCGATGCCTTCACGCCCGAGACGCGCGATGCCGCCGGCGAAGCCTGGCTGTCGGCCTCGTCCTGGGCATTCTCCGCCGATGGCGAGATCAGGCCCGATCGCGCCGGCATCGAACAGCGGCTCGCCGCCGCCGACGCGTTCGTCCACGTCCAGGATTTGCCCGAAACCGATCTGCTGCTCGCCGCGGACTATGCCGCGCACGAAGCCGGCATCGCGGCGGCCGCCGCGCATCTCGCCGCAGCCGGACCGTCGCTCTACCATCTCGACACGACGCGCCCCGAGCAGCCGCACGCGCGTACGCTGACCGAGGAGATCTCCCGTGTCGTCCGCGCGCGCGCAGCCAATCCGGCCTGGATCGCCGGCATGATGCGCCATGGTTTCCGTGGGGCGGCCGAGATCACCGCGACGCTGGAGCACATGGCCGCGTTCGCTCATCTGGCGGGCGCCGTGCCGCCGCATCTGTTCGATCTCTACTACGACGCGACGCTGGGCAACGACGAGGTCCGCGCCTTCATGGCTCGCGAGAATCCGGCGGCCCTTGCCGCGATGGAGACATGCTTCACCCGTCTGCACGAGGCTTCACTCTGGCGAACCCGTCGCAATTCGATCGCGGCGGCGTTGCGGGAGGCCTCATGAGCGCGACCATGGTCAAGGGCTGGTGCCCGGGCGCGCTGCGGCCGATGCAATCGGGCGACGGGCTCGTCGTCCGCGTGCGGCCGTTCGGCGGGCGGCTCGATGCGGCGCAGGTCTCGGGGCTGGCGCATCTGGCCGAACGTCATGGCAATGGCCTGATCGACGTCACCAGCCGCGCCAATCTCCAGATCAGGGGCGTCAGCGAAAGCAGCCATCGGCTGCTGCTCGATGGGCTCGCGCAACTGGCGTTGCTCGATCCCGACGCCGACACCGAGTCCCGGCGGAACATTCTGGTGACGCCGTTCTGGCGCGTGGGTGACGAGACTCAGGCGCTGGCCGCTGAGCTCGAAGAGGCACTCGAGAACAGCATGCTCGCGCTTCCGACCAAGTTCGGCTTTGCCATCGATGACGGCAGCTCGCGCGTGCTCGCCGGCGATTCCGCGGACGTGCGGATCGAGCGCGATCGTGCCGGCGCATTGCTGGTGCGCGCCGATGGTGCCAGGCTCGGCCGTTTGGTTGCGCGCGGCGAAGCCGTCGCCACCGCGCTCGCGCTCGCGGACTGGTTCGTGTCGTCGGGTGGCGCCAGGGGCGGGCGAGGGCGCATGGCCGCGCATCTCGCGGCCGGTGCGGAACTGCCTGAGGCGTTGCGAGCTGAGACCGAAACCGCGCCGGTCATGGCCGCTGCGCGTCCCGGCCTTTATCCGCAGGGCGCGATGGTCGGCGTTGCCTTCGGTCAGATGCCGCATGGGACGCTCAACCAGTTCGCCGGTTGCGGCCATGCGCTGCGCATGACGCCGTGGCGGATGGTCTTGAGCGAAGACAAGCGGACGATGCCGTCCGCGGCAGGCCTGATCACCGAAGCCTATGATCCGGCGCTGCGCGTCATCGCCTGCAGCGGCGCGCCGCGCTGTCGCGAGGCCCATGCCGACACCCGTGCGCTGGCCGCCGCGCTTGCGCCGAACATCGGCGCGGCCGCGCGGCTGCACGTCTCCGGCTGCGCCAAGGGCTGCGCGCATTCCGGCGTGGCCGCGATCACGCTGGTCGCGACCGGTACGGGCTTCGATCTCGTCCGCGGCGGATCGACCCGCGACGAACCCATTCTGCGCGGGCTGAACCGCGACGACATCGTCAGCAACCCCTCCATCCTACTGGGAGGGCATTGATGCCGCACGTTTACGAAACCGACGGCGCGGCGATCTACCGGCAGTCCTTTGCGACCATCCGCGCCGAGGCCGATCTTGCGCGCTTCGCGCCCGATGAGGAGCAGGTCGTCGTGCGGATGATTCATGCCGCCGGCATGGTGGGGCTCGAGACGCATATCCGCTTCACGCCGGGCATGGCGACCGCGGCGCGCGCAGCGTTGCAGAGGGGCGCGCCGATCCTGTGCGATGCGCGCATGGTCTCGGAAGGAATTACGCGAGCACGGCTCCCAGCAGCGAATGCCGTGATCTGCACCCTCGGTGATCCCGCCGTGCCCGCACTGGCCCAGTCCATGCGCAACACGCGTTCGGCCGCGGCGCTCGAATTGTGGCGGCCGCATCTCGAAGGCGCAATCGTCGCGATCGGCAACGCGCCAACGGCGCTGTTCCATCTCCTCAACATGCTGGAGGACCGTGATTGTGCCCGGCCGGCGGCCATCATCGGCTGTCCGGTCGGCTTCGTCGGCGCCGCCGAATCCAAGGCCGCGCTGATGGCTAATCCGCCGGTGCCGGCGCTGACGGTGGAGGGCCGCCTCGGCGGTTCCGCGATCACTGTCGCTGCCGTCAATGCGCTGGCGAGCCGGAGCGAATAGCGATGGGACGCATCATCTGCTGCGGTCTCGGCCCTGGCGATCCCGATCTGATGAGCGTGCGCGCTGATCGCACCGTGCGCGGCGCCGCCCATGTCGCCTATTTCCGCAAGAAGGGCCGGCCCGGGCAGGCGCGGCGCATCGTCGACGGCATGCTGGCGGCCGGCGTGACCGAATATCCCATGGAATATCCTGTCACCACGGAGATTGCCTTCGACAACCCCGAATACGTGCAGCTGCTCGCCGGCTTCTATGATGAATGGGCCGAGCGCCTGGCGCGTCTGGCGCGTGCGGTCGATGTCGTCGTGCTCTGCGAGGGCGATCCCTATTTCTACGGATCCTTCATGCATCTGCACACGCGCCTGCAGGGCCGCGTCGAGATCGAGGTGATCGCGGGCATCCCCGGCATGGTCGGCTGCTGGAACGGCGTCGGCCAGCCGATCGCGCTCGGTGACGACGTGACGACGGTGCTGATGGGCACGCTTCCCGAGCACGAGCTCGAACGCCGCATGCGCGATTCCGATGCGCTGGTCGTCATGAAGACCGGCCGCAATCTTGCGAAAGTGCGCCGCGCGCTCGCATCCGCCGGCCGGCTCGATGACGCCTGGCTGGTCGAACGCGGCACCATGCCGGGCGAGCGGGTCGTGCGGCTCGCTGAGATCGACGCCGCCGATTGTCCTTACTTTGCAATCGTGCTTGTGCACGGCAAGGGCCGGCATCTGGACGCCGCCGAATGACGGGCACGCTGACCATCGCGGGCCTCGGCCCGGGCAGCGAGGCGCTGGTGACGCCCGAAGTCTCCGCCGCGCTCGCGAGCGCGACGGACATCCTCGGCTATGCGCCGTACGTCTCGCGCGTGCCGCCGCGACCGGGACTGAAGCTGCATCCATCCGACAACCGCGAAGAGCTGCAGCGCGCGAGCGAAGCCCTGCGGCTTGCGGCCGAAGGCGGGCAGGTCGTCGTGGTCTCTTCCGGCGATCCCGGCGTCTTTGCCATGGCGTCCGCTGTCTTCGAGGCGCTCGAACAGGCGCCGCAATGGCAGGCGCTGCCGATCCGCGTGCTGCCGGGCATCACTGCGATGCTCGCGGCAGCCGCGCGCGCGGGTGCGCCGCTCGGTCATGATTTTTGCGCGATCAACCTCTCCGACAATCTCAAACCGTGGGCCGTGATCGAGAAGCGCCTGCGCCTTGCTGCAGAAGCTGATTTCGCGATTGCGATGTACAACCCGCGCTCGGCGAGCCGCCCGGAAGGCTTTGGCCGCGCGCTCGCGCTGCTGAAGGAAGCCGGTTGCGGCGAGCGTCTCGTGATCTTTGCGCGCGCGATCAGCGCGGCCGACGAAAAGATAGAGACCGTGACGGTGAATGAGGCGCGGCCCGAAATGGCCGACATGCGCACACTGGTCATCGTCGGAAACTCTCAGACGCGCCGGGTCGGCCGCTGGGTCTATGCGCCGAGGCGGGTCGAATGACCGAGCCACTGCATCACGTCGGTGACACTCTCGACCCGCTGCCGCTCGGGCAGCGCTGGCCGCGAGATCATGATCACGGGCAGGCCGAGCATGCGCGCAGCGTCGATCTTGGCGCGCGCGCCGTCGCCGCCGGAATTGCGGGCGACGATCCCTGTGATGCCGCGCGTGCGCATCATCTCCAGTTCACCCTCGAGCGTGAACGGCCCGCGCGACACGATCACGTCCGCGGCAAAGGGCAGGGGCGCTTCGGGGGGATCGACGAAGCGCAGTGTGTAGGTGTGCTGCGGTTTGCCGGCGAACGGGGCGATGTGCTGGCGGCCGATGGCAAGGAACACGCGGGCAGGCGTCTCGGGCAGCGCGGCGACCGCCGCGTTGACGTCCGCGACCTCGATCCAGTAGTCGCCTTGCGTTCTTTCCCATGGCGTGCGTTCGAGCGCGATCAACGGCGTACCGGTGTCGGCGCACGCCGCGACCGCATTGCGGCTCATTTCGACGGCGAAAGGATGCGTCGCGTCGATCACATGCGTGATGCCTTCGCGTCTGATATAGTCGGCAAGGCCGCTCACGCCACCGAAGCCGCCGATGCGGGTCGGCAGCGGCTGGTCGGCAGGCGCGCGGGTGCGGCCGCCGTACGAATACACAGCGTCGACATGTGCTTGCGCGATCGCCGCTGCGAGCGCGCTCGCATCGGCCGTTCCGCCCAGAATGAGGGCGCGCGTCATGGCTGATTCCCTGGCTGATCCCTGGCTGACCATCATAGGCATCGGCGAAGATGGCCTTGCCGGGCTGTCGGAGGCAAGCCGAAAGGCGCTTGCGAGGGCTGAAACCGTATTCGGTGGTGAACGCCATCTCGCGCTGGCGGATGTCGGTGGCCGCGGCCGTGCGTGGCCGGTGCCGTTCGATGCGACTGTCGTGCTCGGCTGTCGCGGCCGTCCGACGGCCGTGCTGGCGTCCGGTGATCCCTTCTGGCATGGCGCAGGTGCACGCCTCGCCGACAAGCTCGACGCGGGCGAGTGGATCGCGCACCCGGCGCCGTCGACATTCTCGCTTGCGGCCGCGAGGCTGGGTTGGCATCTGGAAAGGGTGGCCTGTCTCGGCCTGCACGCCGCACCGTTCGAGCGTCTCGTGCCGCATCTGGCGCGCGGCGCGCGTATCCTTTGTCTCGTGCGCGACGGGAAGGCTGCGGGCGATCTCGCGCAATGGCTGAGCGAACGCGGATGGGGCGCCTCGGCCTTCTGGACACTCGCCGCGCTCGGCGGGCCGCGCGAAAGCGTCGCTGCGCATCGTGCCGATGGCTTTGCGGGTGATGCCGCTGCAAATCTGGTCGCGGTGGCGATCGAGGCAAAGGGCGGGCAGGGCATTCCACGCAGTTCTGGCCTGCCGGACGATCTCTTCGTCCACGACGGCCAGATCACCAAGCGGCCGGTGCGCGCTTTGGCGCTCTCCGCGCTGGCGCCTCGACCGGGTGAGCGGCTGTGGGACGTCGGCGCCGGCTCGGGCTCGATCTCGGTCGAGTGGGCGCTGTGCGGCGGGACGGCGACCGCTGTCGAGATGCGCGAGGATCGTGCCGCGAACATTCGCAGCAATGCCGCGGCGTTTGGACTTGCGCATCGGATCACCGTCATCACGGGGGCCGCGCCCGAAGCGCTCGCCGCGCTGGAGCCGCCGGATGCGGTCTTCGTCGGCGGCGGTCTCGATGGTGCGATGTTCGATACGATCTGGTCCCGCCTTGCGCCAGGTGCGCGGCTGGTTGCGCATTCAGTCACGCTGGAGACGGAGGCGCTGCTGGGCGAACTGCATCAGCGTCACGGCGGCGAGCTGATGCGAGTGGAGATCGCGCATGCCGCGCCGCTCGGCCGCTACCGGTCCTGGGAGGCGGTGCGGCCGGTGGTGCAGTGGAGTGCGGTCCGATGAAGGTCGCCGGCTTCGGATTCAAGAAGGATGTCACGCTCGCTTCGCTGCGCGACGCGCTGCTCGCCGCCGGCGGGCCCGAAGGGCTTGCGGCGGTTGCGAGCGTCAGCGACAAGGCCGATGCGGAAGCGCTGAAGCAGCTCGCGCTGGAATGCGGTGTGCCGATCAAGGCGGTCCCGGCCGATATGCTTGCGAAGGTCGATACGCCGACATGGTCGACAATCGTCGCGGAAAAGTTCGGCACCGGATCGGTCGCCGAGGCCGCAGCGCTCGCGGCGGCGGGGCCGGGCGCACGCTTGATCGCAACGCGGGTCGTCTCGCGGGATCGCACCGCGACCGCCGCGATCGCGGAAGGAGACGGCCCATGACCGTGCATTTCATCGGCGCCGGGCCGGGCGCCCCCGATCTTCTCACCTTGCGGGGCCGTGACTTGATCGCGGCCTGTCCGGTCTGCCTCTATGCCGGTTCGCTGGTGCCCGAAGGCGTGCTGGCGCATTGCCCGCCCGGCGCGCGCATCGTCAACACCGCGCCGCTGTCGCTTGACGAGATCATCGCGGAGATCGCTGCCGCGCATGCGGAGGGCAAGGATGTCGCGCGGCTGCATTCCGGCGATCTCTCGATCTGGTCGGCGATGGGCGAGCAGCTGCGGCGCCTGCGTGCGCTCGGCATTCCCATCACCGTCACGCCCGGCGTTCCCTCGTTCTCCGCCGCTGCGGCCGCGATCGAGGCCGAGCTGACGCTGCCTGGCCTTGCCCAGACCGTGGTGCTGACGCGCACGCCGGGCCGCGCCAGCGCGATGCCCGAGGGCGAGAAGCTTGCGGCCTTCGCCGCGACCGGCGCGGTGCTTGCGATCCACCTCTCGATCCATCTGCTCGACCAGGTCATCACTGATCTGACCCCGCATTACGGCGCGGATTGTCCCGTCGCGATCGTCTGGCGTGCGAGCTGGCCGGAGCAGCGGATCGTGCGCGCGACGCTGGCAACACTTGATTCCGCCGTCGGAGGCGAAATGGAACGCACCGCGCTGATCCTGGTCGGTAGAACGCTGGGCGCTGCGGATTTCGACGAGAGCCGTCTCTATGCCGCCGATTACGACCGCCGCTATCGGCCTGTTGGCGCCGAGCCCCGCTTTCCGGAGGCATCGTGATGCCTGCTAGCCTCGTCATCTCCGCGCCCGCCTCGGGCGTCGGCAAGACTACGCTGACGCTGGCGCTCGCGCGCGCCTGGCGCAATCGTGGCCTCAAGGTGCAGTGCTTCAAGAGCGGCCCTGACTACATCGATCCAGCCTTCCACGCCGCCGCGACGGGCCGCGCCTCCGTCAATGTCGATAGCTGGGCGATGGACCGCAGCACCATCGCGCATCTCGTCAGCCGCGGCGCGGATGCCGACATTGTCCTCGCCGAGGGCTCGATGGGCCTGTTCGACGGCGTTGCCGCGCGCGGTGTCTCCGGCACCGGCGCCTCGGCCGACATCGCGGAGATGCTGGGCTGGCCGGTGGTGCTGGTGATCGATCCCTCCGGACAAGCGCAGACCGCCGCGGCGATCGCTGCGGGCCTGCGCGACTATCGCGCCGGCGTGCGGCTTGCCGGCGTGGTGCTCAATCGCATCGCCAGTCCGCGCCACGAGGACCTCGTGCGGCGTGCGCTCAACGATTCCGGCATCGCCGTGTTCGGTGCGCTGCCGCGCCACGCCGAGATCAGCCTGCCCGAGCGCCATCTCGGTCTCGTCCAGGCCGAGGAGCAGGCCGAGATCGGCAAGCTGATCGACGAGGCCGCGCGTTTCGTCGCCGAGCACGTCGATCTCGACGCGGTGCTGCGGGTCGCCGCCGGCTGGTCGCCGCAGCCTGCCGCGAATGGCCTCAACGTGACGCCGCCCGGCCAGCGTATCGCGCTCGCACGCGACGCCGCGTTCTCCTTCGTCTATCCGCACATGCTGGAAGCCTGGCGCGCGGCGGGCGCGGAGATCGCGACATTCTCGCCGCTGGCCGACGAAGTCCCTGATTCCGCCGCCGACGTCTGCTGGCTGCCAGGCGGCTATCCCGAGCTTCACGCCGGAAAGATCGCGGCCAATGCGCGCTTCCGAAATGGCCTGCGCGCTTTCGCGGAGACGCGACCGGTGCACGGCGAATGCGGAGGCTATATGGTGCTGGGAACCGCGTTGACCGATGCCGACGGCGTCCGCCATGAGATGGCGGGCCTGCTCGGCCTGGAGACGAGCTTTGCCAAGCGCCGCATGCATCTGGGCTATCGCCTTGCCACGCTCGCAGCACCCATGCCGGGGCATCAAGCCGGCGCGCGCCTGCGCGGCCACGAATTCCACTACTCGACCATCCTGGCCCAGCCCGATACGCCGCTGGCTGTCGTGCATGACGCCACCGGCGCTGTCATCGCCGAGACCGGCTCGCAGCGCGGCCGCGCCACCGGCACATTCTTCCATCTGATCGCGGAGGACCGGTGAGCGGTTTTGTCACCTTCATCTCCGCCGGTCCCGGCGATCCCGAGCTGCTTACGCTCAAGGGCGCAGCGCGGCTGCGCGAGGCCGACGTCGTGCTCTATGACGACCTTGCCTCCGGCGCGATCCTCGATCTCGCCCGGCCCGGCGCCAATCTCGTCGCGGTGGGGAAGCGGGCCGGGCGGCCCTCGACCAAGCAGCATCACGTCAATCGCCTGCTGGTCGACTATGCCGCCACCGGCGCGCGCGTGGTGCGGCTGAAGTCGGGCGATGCGGGAATCTTCGGCCGGCTCGAAGAGGAGCTCGAGACGTTGCGCGAGGCCGGCATCGGCTATGAGATCATTCCCGGCGTCACCTCGGCCTGCGTCGCCGCCGCGCAAGCCGGCATTCCCTTGACCCGTCGCCACACCTCGCGCCGGGTGCAGTTCGTGACCGGGGCCGACGTCACCGGCGAGCTGCCGCCCAATTTGAACTGGGCGGCGCTGGCGGACCCCGAAGCGACCACTGTGGTCTATATGGGCCGCCGCACCTTCCCGGCGCTTGCCGCAAAATTGATTGAACACGGCCTCGCCCCAGAGACCCCGGCGCTATTCGCCGAATCCCTCGGCCGCGCCGACGAACGGCTGGTCCGCACCACGATTGCCGAGCTTGCCGAGCAGCTTGCGCGAGGCGGGGCGGCCTCGACCGCCGCCGTCATCCTGTTCGGCGCGCTGGCGGGGGAATAACTGTCATGACGCGCGTCGCCGACCTTCGCCCCTTGACGCCCGGCCGGCGAACGGGGCACACAGGAGAAGCATGGTGCTCGACACGGCGCAAAGCGCCGGAGCATAATCGGGAATGGGGATGGGCGGACCCAGTTGCGGCGCCCAAAACCCCAGCCGCCCCCGCGACTGTAAGCGGTGAGGGGCTCCGATCAGCCACTGGGCCGCAAGGCTCGGGAAGGCCGGAGAACCCCAGTGAACCGCGAGCCAGGAGACCGGCCGTGCATGTTTTGAGGCCAAGGCCGTCGGGTGTGACGGCAGGAAGGAACTGAGCCATGCATATCGAACCCGGAATCGTGACGGGCGCCAAGCTCGTATTGAGTTACGCAACCGGCATCGCCGCAGGCGGCGTCGCCTTGAAGCTCGCGGTCGAGACCGTGCGCGAGCAGGGCATCGGCTCGCTCGCCGTGCGCACCCTCGCGACCACCGCCCTGGTCTTCACCTTCTTCGAGATCCTGCCGCACTTCCCGGTCGGCGTCTCCGAAGTCCACTTCATTCTCGGCTCGACCCTGTTCCTGCTGTTTGGCGCGGCGCCCGCGGCGCTCGGCCTTGCATTTGGCCTGCTGCTCCAGGGCATCTTCTTCGAGCCCGCCGACATCCCGCAATACGGCATGAACGTCACGACGCTGCTGGTGCCGTTGTTCGGCATCCAGGCGATTGCCTCGCGGATCATCTCGCGCAACACCGCTTATGTCGATTTGAAGTATCGCCAGGCGCTGGCGCTCTCGACGACCTATCAGGCCGGCGTGATCGGCTGGGTGGCGTTCTGGGCGCTCTATGGCTCGGGCTTTGCCATGAGCAACCTCGCCAACATCGCGACCTTCGCGGCCTCTTACGCGCTCGTCATCGTGATCGAGCCGCTGGCCGATCTCGCGGTGCTGGCGCTGGCGAAGTCGCTGCGCGGTGTCACCGCGCCCGGCCTCGTCACCCCGCGCCTGCACAACGCAGCCTAAGAGATCAGGGGCGGCCGCAACGGCCGCCCCACACGCCCGATGCTCACGCTCTCCCTGATCGGCATCGGTTGCGGCGATCCCGCGCAGCTGACGCGTGCCGCGATCGACGCGATCAACGCGGCCGATCTCGTCCTGATCCCTCGCAAGGGGAGCGCCAAGTCCGATCTCGCCGATCTCAGGCGGACGATCTGCGCGGATGTTCTCACCAATCAGGCCACTGATATCGCCGAGTTCGATCTTCCCGTCCGCGACGCGGGCGAAGCGGACTACCGGAAAGGCGTGGACGATTGGCACGATGCGGTCGCCTCCGTCTGGTCGCAGACGATCGCGAGCCATCTCCGCGGCGACGGCAAGGTCGCGCTGCTGATCTGGGGCGATCCGTCGCTGTACGATTCTTCGCTGCGCATTGCGCGGCGGCTCGATCCCTTACCCAGGATCGAGGTCGTGCCGGGCATCACCTCGATCCAGGCGCTGTGCGCGGCGCATGCGCTGCCGCTCAACGACATCGGCGAACCTTTTCTGGTCACAACGGGCCGTCGCCTGCGGGACGGTGGCTGGCCGCAGGGCGTCGACACGGTGGTCGTGATGCTCGACGGCGGCACGGCATTCCAGTCTCTCGATCCGGAAGGGCTTCACATCTGGTGGGGCGCTTATCTCGGCATGCCCGATCAGATCATCCTGTCCGGAGCGCTCGCTGATGCCGGTCCGCGCATCGTCGCGCTGCGCCAGGCGGTGCGCGAACGCCACGGCTGGATCATGGACAGCTACATTCTCAAGCGCAGGCCGTAAGCGAGGCAGCATGCTCCCCGAATGGGTCACCCAAAAATGCCCCGAGATCTCCGCCGCCCATCGCGATGCGGCGATCGCGCGGCAGGCGCAACTGACAAAACCGACCGGAGCGCTCGGCCGGCTCGAGCAGCTCGCGGTCGAGCTTGCCGGCCTGCAGGCGACTGAACAACCGCGTGCGGCGCGCGTACCCATCATCGTCTTCGCAGGCGACCACGGCATCGTCGCGCAAGGCGTATCGGCCTATCCGCAAGCCGTGACCATCGCGATGATGGCGAATTTTGCCTCCGGCGGCGCAGCGATCTCGGTGCTCGCGCGCGAGCTGGGCTCAAGCCTGGACGTCGTCGATGCCGGCTCGCTGGCCGAACAGGAGATGGCGGGAGTAGTCACCGACAAGCCGCGCAACGGCACGCGCGATTTCAGCGTCGAGGCTGCACTCACGCCTGAGGAATTGGCGTTCGCCTTCGAGGCCGGTCAGCGTGCGGTCGCGCGCGCCGAGGTCCATGCGCCTGACTTGCTCATCTTCGGCGAGATGGGCATCGGCAACACCACGGCCTCCGCGGCGATCGCCGCAAGCCTGCTCGGCGTCAGTGCCGAGGAGATCGCGGGTAGCGGCACCGGAATCGATGCGGCCGGCCGCGCGCACAAGGCCCGCGTGATCGACGCCGCGATCGCGCATCATGGCGTTGCGGGAGCGGCGGCCGAGAAAATCCTGTGTGCCGTCGGCGGCCTGGAAATCGCGGCGATCTCAGGCGCCATCATCGCGGCTGCGCAAGCCCGCATCCCCGTGCTGATCGACGGTTTCATCGTGTCGGTCGCGGCGCTCGCGGCCGCGCGGCTCAATCCGTCGTGCCAGCCGTTCCTGCTGCCGTCGCATCAATCGGCGGAGCAGGGGCATCGCCTCGTGCTGCGCGCCCTGAACGTGCAGCCGCTGATCAGCCTCGATCTCAGGCTCGGCGAGGGATCGGGCGCCGCCATCGCGCTGCCGCTGGTGCGCGCGGCGTGCGCGCTCCACAACGGCATGGCAACCTTCGCGCAGGCCAATGTGCCTGACAGGCCTAGCTGATCCGCTGATTGACGGAGACGACGCGCCATCCGTTCGCGAGCCGGTCGATCCTTGTCAGTGACAGCGGATCGATCACGAAGCGCAGCGCAGCTTCCGGCGTGAGGTCCAGCGCGATGCACAGCGCGGCGCGAATGGTGCCGGAATGGACGACGAGCGCCGCGGGGCCGGGCCCGATCCGCGACAGGCCCAGCCGGACGCGCGCGACCTGATCCTCGAAGCTCTCGCCCCCCGGCGGTCGTCCGCGCGCCGGATCGCTCCAGAATTGCGCGTAAGTCTCGCCTCCGGCCGCGGCGAGCTCATCATGCCTGCGGCCGGTCCAGTCGCCAAAGTCCTGCTCGCTGAATTCGCCCATCAACTGAGGCTCGAGCCCGAGCGCGCGAGCCGTCTCGATCGTGCGCCGCAGGGGGCTCGCGTAGCTGGTCGCATCCGGCGGCAAGCGCTGCCGCAACGCATCCAGCTGCGCGCGGTCGCCGAGATCGGCCGGCGCGTCGGCGGCGTGGATCGTCCCTTTGACGCCGTCCACGGGGGCATGTCGGACCAGCCAGAGGAAGGTCTCACCTTCCATGCTTATCTCCAGGGAAGTTGGCAGCTGTGGCAATAACGCCGCAGCTTGCACATTGACTCTGTCTTGATCGTAATCCTAGATGCTCGCGACGGTTTCCCCGAAAGGGGATGAAAAGGGAATGCGGTGCGGGGACATTGTCCCCAATGCCGTGGCTGCCCCCGCAACTGTGAGCGGATAATCCTTCGTCAGAAGCCACTGGGTCCTCGGTCCCGGGAAGGCGACGAAGCGGTCGTGACCCGCGAGCCAGGAGACCTGCCGTCAGCCGTGGTCACACGCGAAGATGTCGGTCGGGGAGTACAGACATTCGGCTTCATCGGACGGCTGAAAGCCGGAAGATGGGACCTTGGTTCGCGGTGACGTGCCACTGACGTCACACCGAGGTCCAAGACCGTGTCTTCCATCCGTACCGCAACTCCGCGCAGCGTCCTGCTCGCTTCCGCCGCCCTCACGTCATTTGTCGCCTTCGATATCCCCGCTTCGCTGGCGCAACAGGCCCGCGAACCGGTGCCGCGGGTCGAGGTGTCGCCCGCCCAATCCCGCAAGCCGGCCAAGCCAGCCGCCCGGGAAGCTCAGAGCACGCGTCGGGCGGCAGCGCGCAGGCCGGCGGCGGCGTCCGCTGCGCCAAAACCCGTCGTGCCGGCCGCGGGAGCGCCAACGCCGCTCAACAGCAACGCGGTCCCCGAGAGCGCCTCGCGCCTTGGCCTGACCGTGCGCGAGATACCTGCGACCGTGGAGGTGATCTCGGCGACGACCATGCGCGAGCAGGGATATCGCACCGTTTCCGAGGTCGCGCAGGGCGCCGTCGGCGTTACCTCCGGCGACGCGCCCGGGGAGCCGGCGGGTTTCTCGATGCGCGGCTTCACCAACAGCCAGATCAACACGCTCTACAACGGCATCAAGATCGGCCCGCAGAACATGACCTCGCGGATCATGGACACGGCCAATCTGGAAGCCGTGGAATTCCTGAAAGGTCCGGCCTCGCTGATGTCGGGCGAGGGCGCCGCCGGCGGCTCGATCAACTTCGTCACCAAGCAGCCGCACACCGGAGCGATCCGCAACGAGGCGGACTTTTCGTACGACTCCCTGAACTCGTTCCGCACTCATTACGGCTCCGGCGGCAGCACCAACGTTCAGGGTCTCGATTACCGCTTCGACATCAGCCGCTCCTCGCTCAACGGCTTTGTCGACGACACCTACACCAAGACGCTCGACGTCTCGGGCCAGCTCAACTATCGCATCTCCGACAGCCTCAAGGTCTGGGGCGCGATCGAGTACCGCGAGGATCGCGGCAAGGCCTATTGGGGTGCGCCGCTGGTGCCGGTCGCCTTCAGCGGTTCGCATGCGACGAGCGGGATCGTCTCCGGAAATTACGTCTCGAACTACAACGGAACCAATCTCGGCGCGGTCACCATCGACGACCGGACCTTCAACACCAACTACAACGTCCTCGATAACCGCAACGTCGGGCAGGAGGTCTGGCTGCGCGGCGGCTTCGAGCTGAAGCTCGCGCCCGACCTGACGCTGAAAAGCCAGGCCTATGGCTATGGCGCAGAGCGCACCTGGTTCAACAACGAGATCGAGGCGTTCAACTCCGGTACGAACCTGGTGGATCGTGAGCGCTTCTATGTCGCGCACAGCCAGCGGCTGGTCGGCAACATCACCGACCTGATCTGGGATACGAACATCGCAGGATTCGACAACCGGCTGGTCACGACGCTGTCGACGAGCTATCTCGATTTCGTCCGGCCGGGCGCGGCGAACTTCCCGGGCGATTCCGTGTCGCTGGTCAATCCCGATCGCGGCTTCTACGGCCTGCTGACGACGCAGCAGCAGACCGCGCGGATCGACAACGAGGCGCTGTCGTTCGAGGACCGGTTGAAGCTGACGCGCAGCTTTGCGCTCGTCGGTGGCTTGCGTGTCGAGCACATCGGGCTCGACCGCAACTCGACCGACAAGAACGGACTGGAGAAGGCGGGTTTTCCGTATACGAAAGACTGGGCTCCCGTGACCGGCCGCATCGGCTATACTTGGGAGGCCGTGCCCGGCTTGACCTTCTTCAGCCAGTACGCCACCGGCGCGGACGTCTCGGCCAACAACATCTTTCTGCTGCTGCCCACCCAGCCGCTCGACCTGACGACCGCGCGGACCTACGAGACCGGCGTCAAGCATCTGTTCTGGGACAACCGGGCGGAGTGGTCGTTCTCGGCCTATGACATCCAGCGCAAGAACGTCTATGCCGCGGCCGGCGGCATGCTGCTCAATATCGCCGGGCGGCAGGAATCGAAGGGCGTCGAGCTCGCCGCCGCAGTGCGTCCGATCGATCCGCTGCGGCTCTGGGGCAACATCGCCTATGTCGATGCGCGCTATGCCGACTTCAATTTCGTCGGCGGTTCGTTCTCCGGCAACACGCCGCCGAACGTGCCGCGTATCGTTGCGAATGCCGGCGCATCCTACCGGTTCTTCACGCCCTGGCCGGTGGAAGTCGGCGTCACCGGCCGTCATGTCGGCGATCGCTACAACACCGACGCCAACGTCGTGACGATGAAAGCGTACACGATCGCCGACGTCTATGCCTTCGTCGACATCCCCAAGACCGTGTTCAATGCGGTCGATCAGGCCCGCCTGACCTTCCGGGTGCGCAACATCGCCGACAAGCGCTACGCGATCTGGGGCGATCCGTTCTATCCCGATCAGATCCTGCTGGGCGCGCCGCGCACCTACGAGCTCTCGGCGGCGTTCAAATGGTAGGGCGCTGACCGCATGATGGGCGCGATCGTCCTGCTGCATCGCTGGCTCGGGATCGCGTTCTGCCTCCTGTTCGCGATGTGGTTCGCGAGCGGAATCGTGATGCACTTCGTTCCGTTTCCGTCGTTGACGGAGGCGGAACGGTTTGCCGGGCTCGCGCCGGTGAATCGCGCGCAAGCGATCATGGCGGTTGCCGATGCGGTGGCCACGAGCAGCTTCGCCGATGCAACGCGGGTACGGCTGATCCAACGGAACGATGGGCCGGTCTATATCGTGTCAGGGCCTTCGCGCGTCCGCGCGGTCCGCGCCGCCGACGGGGCCGACGCGTCGGTTGCGTCTTCCGACGTCGCGCTCGCCATCGCACGAGACCACGCACGCAGCCGCGGGCTCGATGCCGCGCATGCAACGATCGTCGCTCTTTCGGACTACGATCAGTGGAGCGTGCCGAACGGTTTTGATCGCCACCGACCGTTGTTCCGTGTCGCCCTGGGAGATTCCGCCGGAACGGAGCTCTATGTCTCCTCGCTCACCGGCGAGATCGTGCTGGACACGACGCGCAGCGAGCGAGGCTGGAATCTCGCTGGCAGCGTGCTGCACTGGATCTACCCGACGGTCTTGCGGAGCAACTGGTCGCTGTGGGACCGCGTGGTCTGGAGCGTGTCGCTGCTGGCCATGATCGCAGCTTTGCTGGGTGCTGTGCTTGGCCTTGCGCGGATCAAGTTTCGGAGAGGCGTGATCGGCTCGCCCTATCGCGGCTGGCATGCCCTGCATCACCTCATCGGCCTCGCGGCGACGGTCTTCGTGCTGACATGGATTTTCAGCGGCTGGCTCTCCATGGACCACGGCCGACTGTTCTCGCGCGGGCAATTGACCTTTGCCGAAGCTGGCGTGATCAACGCTTCGCCGAACTGGGCCGCAGCCTCATCGCTCGATCGGCAACCGGTATCGCCGTTGGCCCGCGAAATCGAATGGTTCGCCTTCAACGGCCATGTCTATCGGCGGGATCGAATTGGCCTTGCAGGTCAGACGTTGATCAAGGCAGGGGACACGCCCCGCGATGGTCCGGTCGGACTTCTGGATGTGCACGAGGTCGAGGCGCTGACCGCGCGTCTGGTGGCCGGCTGCGGCGCGCCGTTCGTGCTTGCTGACAACAACGACTATCCTCCGCACCCCGCCATCCCGGGTGCCCCGGTCTACCGGTCGTACTGCGGCGATCTCTGGTTCGACATTGGCGGCGCGGACGGCGAGGTGCTGCAAAGGCTGGATCCGTCGCGACGCGCCTATCGCTGGTTCTACGGCGCGCTGCATACGCTGGATTTTCCGATCCTAGTGGCGCATCCGCGTCTGCGCGATGTCCTGATCGTCGGACTTTGTGCGCTGGGGCTCGTGTTCTCCGTCACCGGGATCGCGATTGGCTGGCGGCGTCTGCGGGCCTGACCGGGGCGCGCACTCTGTCCAACGGACGGCGGTTACATCGGCTCGATGCCGATCTTCTTGATGATCCCCGCCCATTTCGTGGTCTCGGCGGTCATGTAATCCGTCAAGCCCTTGGGGTCCATCACCAGCGGCTCGGCGCCCTGTTCGACAAAAAGAGCGCGCACCTTCGGATCGTTCACGGCTTCGACCATTGCCTTGTAGAGCTTGTCGACGACGGCCTTGTCGGTATTGGCCGGCGCAAGCAGCGCAAGCCAGGCCGCGCTCTCGTAATTCTTCAGGCCGGCCTCGGCCGCGGTCGGCACGTCAGGCAGCGCGGTCATGCGCTTGTCGCTGGCCACGGCGAGCGGGCGCGCATCGCCGCTCTTGATCAGGCCGAGGACGTTCGGCAGCAGCTGGAAGCCGAGCGGCACCTGGCCTGCGATGAAATCAGGCGTGTAGGCGGCGATGTTGCGGTAGGGAACGTGGGTGAGCTCGGTGCCCGTGAGCTGCTCGAAATAAGCGGCCGACAAATGCTGCGACGAGCCGACGCCGACCGTGCCGTAGTTCAGCTCGCGCGGATGCCCCTTGGCGTAGTCGATCAGCTCGGCCAGCGATTTCGGCGGGAGCTTTGAATTGATCACGATCACATTGGGCATGGTCGCGAACAGCCCGATCGGGGCGAGATCCTTCAGCGGGTCGTAAGGAAGCTCCTTGTAGAGTGACTTGTTCGCGGCCAACGGGCCGGAGGTGCTCATCAGCAAGGTGTAGCCGTCAGAGGCCGCATGTGCGGCGGCCGCGGTACCGATATTGCCGCCGGCGCCGGGACGGTTGTCGACCACGAAGGCCTGCCCGAGCGAGGTCGCCATGCGGTTGAGCAGGATGCGCGTGATCACGTCGCTGGCGCTGCCGCCGGCAAAGGGCACGAGCACCTGCACGGGGCGGGTGGGATAGTCCTGCGCGTGTGCGGGGCGCAGGCCGGTAACGGCGAGAGCGGCGCCCGCGCCGAGCGAGAGCAACGACCGGCGATCGAGGTGAAATCCCTCACGCTGCTGCCGAGCGGTGTGGATGAGCTTGCTGCGACCGGACCGTGCCATCTCGGATCGAATCTCCCGACTGTGTCTTGTTCAGCGAGTCCTGGGATCGTCCGGAACGAGAGACGGGATGACGCCAGGTCGCGATTTTCTGCGCCTGGATCGTAGTTAGCTCGCCGATGCGACCGTCATGCCTGCTGGTCTCAAAACTTACCAACGCGTCTCATTCTGCAGCGGGCGCGACATCTTGTCCGAGCTGGACGAGGCTCAATCCAGTCCGGTCTTGCCCGGCGCCCAATATGCTTTCGCCTCGATCCGCGCCGACGCAACGCCCGCAGTTTTCAGCGCGCGGCTGATGCGCTGGATCGAGGATGCCTTGCCGGTCAGGACGAACTGCGCTCCGTTTGCAGCAAGACGCAGCATTTCCGCTTCGATGTCTGCGAGATGATCCTCGCCGGCGCTGCGTGCAATCAACCGCGCCTGACCGAGGCTGATGGCATCCAGCGCCTGCTGCGATTCCGCAACATCGGTGGCTTCGAACATGTGGAGCGCACCGCCGGCCTGCAGATTGTCGCGTAGCGCCGCGGCCAAGGCGAACGAAGTCTCATCGCCGAACAGAACGACAGGGGCCTCCAGGCCGGCGAGATCGAGCGAGCGGCGCGGCCCGAAGAACTGGCAGGTATCGCCCTCGCGCAAGTCCATGGCCCAGCGGCTTCCGGGGCCGTTGCCGTGGGCAAAGGCGAGGAGGCGCGTCCTGCCGCGGCTGGCGTCCCACGACATCGGCGTATAGGTGCGCGCGCTGAGGCCTGCGCACATCGCGACCTGGATTTTTTGTCCCGCGGTCCAGTCGACGTCCTTGAGGGCTTCGCCTTCCAGCTCGATCAGCCGAAAGTGCGGCGACAGCGTCTCGGCGGCCACGACGCGCGCAGGGCGCATCAGCCATCGCAGCAGCATTCGCGTGACACGTCTCTGCGGGACCTGCGCCGGTTCGGAGGTTTGCGGGGCTCGTCCAGGCTGGTTCACGGTCTCGCTCCCGGATTATCTGGTCTTGATCGTGAATTCGTTGCCGCGCCAGGGGGCGAACGGCAGCGACAGCGAGAGGTAGCCGTTCTCGGGATCGCGGACGTAGTCGATATAGCCGGAGGCTTCCTCGAATGCGTTCTCGCCGATGATGAGGGCTCCACGCTTCAGCTGCGGCTCCAGCAATTTGAGGATCGGCAGATAGAGCGTGAAGGCGCCGTCGAGCATCACCATGTCGACCTCACCGAGGCCGGAGGCCAGAGTCTCGCGGGCATCGCCGAGCCGGAATTCGACGAAGTCCGCGAGGCCCGCTGCATCAACATTGGCACGGGCACGCGCGATCTTGCCGGGCTCGAGATCGGTCCCGATCAGGCGGCCGCCGCCCATGTCGCGCAATGCCGCCGCCATGTAGATCGCCGAAATCCCCATCGACGAGCCGAACTCGACGATGCGCCTCGCCTTGCAGGCGCGGGCGCACATGTAGAGGAAGCGCCCGAACCGCGGCGACACGCTCAGGAAATTGTTCGCATATCCCTGGTAGACTTGTCCGAGATCGCGGTTCTCGGCCGCGATGGCCTGGCTGATCATCTCCTCGCGGCTGCCTGCTTCATTGACGAGGGCCTGCATCAACGGCGCATCGGCAATCTCCGCCTCCTGATGCAGGCGATCGAGGACGTCCGCGACGAGGCCCGTGCTCAGTGAATCCATGTTGGTCGGCTCCTTGCAACGCGCGCAACGGCGCTTCGGAGCCTCGATACGAAATCGCGCCCGTGGCGGCATTCCGCGAACGGGACAATCGATTGCGATTTCCGGTCAGTGTGCGCGGCGTTCGGCGAGGTATCGCGCCGGCGGCTTGCCCAGCGCCTTGCGGAACATGGTGACGAAGGCGCTTGCGCCCTCATAGCCGAGGTCGAGCGCCACGGCCTGAACCGTCGCACCCTGGTCGAGGCGCTGAAGCGCGATGAGGATGTGGAGCTGCTGCCGCCAGCGGCCAAAGCTCATGCCGGTCTCACGTTGCAGGATGCGGGTCAGCGTCCGTGGCGCGACGGCGATGCGCCGGCCCCAATCGTCGATCGTCGCGCGGTCGGAGGGATCTTCCATCATCGCGCTCGCGATCCGGCGCAGCCTGGCATCCGCGGGCATCGGGAAGCGCAGCTCCTCGACCGGCGCGATAGCGAGCTGGTCGAGCAGCACGGCCGCGATCCGGCCGTCGGCGCCGTCGACATCGTACATCACGGGCATGTGGGTGGCATGCATCAGCAAGCTCGCCAGCAAGGGCGAGACCGACAGCGCGCAGCATTGCCGGGGCAGCTTTGATGCCGCATCGGGCTCGACGAACAGGCAATACATCTCGACATCGCCGGCGACGCTCACGCTGTGGGGGACATCACCGGGAATCCACACCGCGCAGCGCGGCGGCACGATCCAGACGCCGTGTCCTGCCTCCAGCCTGACGATGCCGCGCAGGGTCAGCACAAGCTCGTCCTTGCGATGCGTATGCATCGCCAGCTCCATGCCCTTGGTCACCATACGGCCGCCAAAGGCAGCGATGGCGCGCGGCACGGCTTCGGGATCGAAATCCCCGAGATCGTCGGGGAGGACATTGTCGTCGTTGAGCCGGAAGAAGGGCATGGCGGACGTGATGCTTCGGATAGGGTGGAATGCACCGAACAATATCGGCCTGCCATCGCAAGTTTCAACGCAGCCGCTGCGAATCTCGACCGGTTCTAACCTGCGCGCCGCCGCGGCTTCCTGCGGTCCTTGCGGGCGGACGAGCCTGTGCCCCTGGAGGAGGGCTCCACGAACTCCCTTGCCACGGCGGCGGCCTGCGCCAGATCGTGACTGATGACGTCGAGCACGGCCTTGGCCGCGACCGACACCGCTCGCCTGGGGTGATGCACCCAGGCAATCGAGCGCACGATCCTCTGCGCGTCGAAGCGATGCGCCCGGATCGCGCCGCTGGCCAGCGACTGCCGGAGCGCGATGGTCGGCAGCACCGTCGCGAAGTCGGTGGTGGCGATGACGTCGCAGAGCGCGGGCAGGGTGTCGAGCTCCAGGCGCGGTCGGAGGTCGATGCCGATGGCGGCGGCGTGCTCGTCGAGGATCAGGCGCAGGCCATGGCGCTTGGAGGGCAGCACGAGGTCGAAATTCGCGATGTGGTCGAAACGCAGCTTTGCCGGCGGCCTCACCGGGCTCTCCTTCCGGCAGGCGAACACCATCTCCTCGTCCATGACATGATGCGCGGCAAGCGGCGTCTTCCGGCGCGGCACGTTGATCAGGGCGAAATCGAGCTGGCCGGTATTGACCCAGTCCACCAGCGTTTCGGTGTAGCCCTCGCAGGCGGACAGCGTGATCTCGGGATAGCGGCTGGCGACGGTCGCCGACGAACTCGCCATCGTGCTCTGCGCGACCGAGGTGATGAGGCCGACCGAGACCCGCCCCGAGATGCGCCCGCCGAGCTGCGCCATCTCCTGCCGCGCATATTCGGCATCGCGCACGATCGGCGCCGTCAGCCGCACCAGTGCCTCACCGGCGCTGGTCAGCGTCATGCCCTGGACACTGCGGTCGAACAGCTTCTGGCCGAGCTCCGCCTCGAGCTTGGCGATCTGCATGCTGAGTGCGGGCTGCACGATGTTGAGCTGGCGCGCGGCGCGGGTGACGTTCCTCTCCTCGGCCAGGCACAGGAAATATTGCATCTGCCTGAGTTCCACGTCGCCCGTCCTTCGTCCGCTGATCTCGCCCGCTGCCATCATCATAGATGATGGATGATATAATCAATCATTATTTGTGCTGATGGATGCGATTGCCTAGGCTCGCGGCAGGCCTGTCCCAGGGAGCGAAAAATCAGACATATGCAGGACGCCAGCCCCAAGCGGATGATCATCGGCATTTCCGGCGCCTCGGGCGTCACCTATGGCGTGCGCCTGCTGCAGCTCCTGCGCAACGCCGGGGTCGAGACGCACCTGGTGATGTCGAAGACCGCCGAGCAGACCTTTGCCTACGAGACCGACCTGAAGATCGCGGAGGTCAGGGCGCTCGCCAACGTCAACCATGCCATCGACGACATGGCCTCGGCGATCTCCAGCGGCTCGTTCCGCACCGCCGGCATGATCGTGGCGCCGTGCTCGATGCGCTCGATGTCCGAGATCGCCTCGGGCGTCACCACGACGCTGCTCACCCGCGCCGCCGACGTCGTGCTCAAGGAGCGCCGCCGCCTGGTGCTGATGGTGCGCGAGACCCCGCTTCACACCGGTCATCTCCGGACGATGACGGCGCTGTCCGAGATCGGCGCGATCATCGCGCCGCCGGTGCCGGCGTTCTACGCCAAGCCCGAGACCATCGACGACATGGTCGAGCACACCGTCGGCCGCGTGCTCGACCTCTTCGACATCGATATCGGCGTCGTGCGCCGCTGGGGCGAGGACGAGGCGCTCAAGCGCCGTTCGCCGTCGCTGCGCAAGATCGCGCCCTGACCTGAACATCTGAGGAAGACCTTATGCGAATGGACAATGTTGCGAGGAAAGCCGCGAACGTGCCGGCCGATCTGCGCGCCTGGCTCGCCTACCTCGCCGAACGCGGCAAGCTTGCGATTGCGCGCGAGGGCATTGCGCTCGCCGACGAGCTCGCCGCCGTTGCCAAGCGGCTGGAGCGTGACAGCGCCGTGCTGTTTCCGCGGCCGGACGGGCACGAGATCCCCGTCGTGGCCAATCTCTTTGCCGGTCGCGACTGGGTCGCCGAGTCCATCGGCGTCACCGAGGACCAGCTGCTGCCGCGTTTCCTCGCCGCCGCGAGCCATCCGCTGCCGACGCACGAGGTCGCGAGCGGACCGGTGCAGGACGTCGTGCACGAGGACGTCGACCTGCTGCGCCAGCTTCCGGTGCCCAAGCACAATGAGCGCGACAGCGGCCCCTACATTACGGCGGGGCTGCTCATCGCGCGCAACCCGAAGACCGGCGTGCAGAACGTCTCGATCCACCGCTGCCAGATCTCCAGCAAGAACCGCATCGGCGTGCTGCTGCTGCCGCGGCATACCTTCTCCTATTATCGTCTCGCCGAAGAGCTCGGCCAGGCACTGGAGATCGCGATCGTCATCGGCGCGCATCCCGCCTTGATGTTGGCGTCCCAGGCGATCGCCGCGCTCGACGAGGACGAGATGGCGATTGCAGGCGCGCTGCTCGGCGGACCCGTGGACGTCGTGAAGTGCCGCACCAATTCGGTCCGCGTTCCCGCCCATGCGGAGATCGTGATCGAAGGACGCATCCTGCAAGGCGTGCGCGAGCCGGAAGGTCCGTTCGGCGAATTCCCTCAATATTACGGTCCGCGTGCCAACCGCGAGGTGATCGAGGTCGACGCGATCACCCATCGCAAGGCGCCGATCTTCCACACCATCGTCGGCGGCGGCTTCGAGCATCTGATCCTCGGCGGCGTGCCGCGCGAGGCGACGCTGCTCCAGCATCTGCGCCGCAGCTTCCCCAATGTGCTCGACGTCCGCCTGACGCGCGGCGGCACCTGCCGCTATCACCTCGCCATCAAGATCGACAAGGCCAATGACGGCGAGCCCAAGAACATCATGATGTGTGCGTTCGGCGCGCATTACGACATCAAGCAGGTGGTCGTGGTGGACAAGGACGTCGACATCTCCTCGTCGGAGGAGATCGAATGGGCGGTGGCGACGCGCTTCCAGGCCGACCGCGACCTCATGGTCGTCGCGGGTGCGCTCGGCTCGAAGCTCGATCCGACCACGGACAACGGCATCAGCGCCAAGATGGGCCTCGATGCGACCGCGCCGGTCAGCGCGCCCGAGCTCGCCTTCAAGCGCATCCGCGTCAAGGGCGAGGAGGAGGTCGATCTCGCCAAGGCGTTGCAGGCCGACCCGAGCGCAGCGGTCGCGCGGCTGCTTGCGGAGGCGCGGACATGAGCCGATTACCGCTTCCGGGCAACTTGCGTCGGTTTGCGCGGTTGGAATATGAAGCGGGGGCTGCTTATAGTCCCGCGCCAACAATCCAATTGTTTTGCAGCGCAATGCTGGGAGGAAGGAACTGATGTCGACGGCCCTGCGCATAGCCCATGGCGCTTTCGGCAGGGTCGCTCTGCTCGACATGGACCGTTCGCTGGTCCGCCACGCCCATCATCACTGCCACGTTCTGCTCAAGGTGGAGGGCGCCGACACCCAGTTCATGGTCGGTGACCAGGTCACGCCGCTCACCGACACTGCGGCCGTGCTGGTCGACGGCTGGAAGCCGCATGCCTATGTGCACGACGCCAACCGGCCGCGCACGCTGATCATGGCGCTCTATATCGAGCCCGAATGGCTCAAGGAGTTCCGCCCGGGATGGGCCGCGAGCGGCGCGCCGGGCTTTTTCGAGCGGCCCTCGGGCGAGGTGTCGCCGCGCATCCGCCAGCTCACGCTGCATCTTGCGGCCGAAATGATGGCCAATCCCGACGCGGTGCGGACGCACGAAGAAACGCTGTCGGACCTGATGATCGCGGTGATCGAGCGCTTCACGCCCTGGCGCAGCTTCCCCACCTCGATCCGCGGCATGAGCGCGGTGAGCTGCGACTGGCGTATCCGCCGCGCGATGGACGCGATGCGGATGAACGATTCCTATGGAAACGTCGATCAGTTCGTGAAGGGCGCGGGGCTCTCGCGCGCGCAGTTCTTCCGCCTGTTCGAGACCTCGCTCGGGGTCTCGCCAAAGATCTATCTCAACGTCGTCCGCATGGAGCGCGCACTGGATGCGGTGATGCGCGAGGACACGCCGCTCGGCGAGCTCAGCGAGCGTTTTGGTTTTCCGGAGCCGGCGCATTTTACGCGCTTTTTCCGCGATCACGCCGGCGTCAGCCCGCGCGAGTTTCGCAACGTCTCGCGTCTTGCGGGCTGAGTCTCTCAGCCGATATTGCGCTGCACGCTCTCGAATGAGACGATTTGGTAAGTCGTGAGAGCGGGCGGTATGGCCCGCGCAGCCCCTGTCCTGACATTTGTCACCGTCGCGTCAAAGAACGCGTCGGGAGGTATGCCGGGACATGTTGCAGGCGGTCAAATCCGCAAATCCAGGAAGTGGCGATGAGCCGTGGGTCGGGCGCTCGATCGAGCGCGTCGAGGACGCCGCGCTGCTCTCCGGCCGCGGCCGCTTCATCGACGATCTCGGTGTTGTGCCCGGCACGCTGCACGCGACCATCCTGCGCTCGCCGCATGCGCATGCCGATATTCTCTCCATTGATGCTGAAGCTGCCAGGCGCCTTCCGGGCATCGCGGCCGTTCTGACCGGCAGCGACGTCAAGGCCGTCACCACGAGCCTCGTCGTCGGCGTGAAGGCGCCAGTCGAGTGCTGGCCGATCGCGCTGGATCGCGTGCGCTATGTCGGCGAGCCCGTCGCGGTGATCGTCGCGACCGACCGTGCGCGCGCCGAGGATGCGGCGGAGCTGATCAACGTCGAATATCGGCCGCGCGGCGCCGTTGTCGATCCGCTCGGCGCGATTGCGCCCGGTGCGCCGCTGCTGCATGACGGCTTCCCCGGCAATCTCGCCAGCGACCGCGCCTTCCGCTATGGCGACCCTGAAAAGGCCTTTGCGGATGCGCCGCATCGCTTCTCCATCGACATCCGATATCCCCGCAACTCCTGCACGCCGATCGAGACCTATGGCGTTGTCGCCTCGCATGATGCCGGCGAGGACGCCTATGAAGTGCTCGCCAATTTCCAGGGCCCGTTCAGCATCCACACCGTGATCGCGCGTGCGCTCAAGGTTCCGGGCAATCGGCTGCGGTTGCGCACGCCGCCGGATTCCGGCGGCAGCTTCGGCGTCAAGCAGGGCGTGTTTCCCTATATCGTGCTGATCGCCGCCGCGGCACGCGTTACGGGCAAGCCCGTGAAATGGATCGAGGACCGGCTCGAGCATCTCACGGCGTCGGTGTCGGCGACCAATCGCGCGACGACACTCGCAGCGGCGGTTGCAGCCGACGGCAAGATCCTCGCGCTCGACTGGGACCAGGTCGAGGATTGCGGCGCTCACTTACGTGCCCCCGAGCCGGCGACGCTTTATCGCATGCACGGCAACCTGACCGGTGCCTACGACATCAGCCACGTCAAGGTCCGCAACCGCGTCGTCGTCACCAACAAGACGCCGACCGGCCTCAACCGCGGCTTCGGCGGCCCGCAGGTCTATTTCGCGCTCGAGCGCCTCGTGCAGCGCATCGCGATCGGCCTCGGCCTCGATCCGCTCGATGTCATCAAGCGCAATCTGATCGATGCGGGCGCGTTTCCCTATCGCACGGCGACCGGCGCTCTGCTCGATTCCGGCAACTACCAGGAAGCCGTCGCGCGCGCGGTCGAGCAGGGCAGGCTCGCCGAACTGAAGGCAAAGCGTGACGAGGCACGGGCGCAGGGGCGCCTCTACGGCATCGGCTTCACCGCGGTGGTCGAGCCCAGCGTCTCCAACATGGGATACATCACCACCGTGCTGACGGCGGCGGAGCGTCGCAAGGCCGGGCCGAAGAACGGCGCGCAGGCGACCGCGACCGTCGGGCTCGATCCGGTCGGCAGCGTCACCGTTCACGTGGCGTCGGTGCCGCAGGGGCAGGGGCATCGCACCGTGCTGTCGCAGGTCGTCGCCGACGTCTTCGGCCTGCAGCCCAGGGATATCCGCGTCAACACCGAGATCGACACGGCCAAGGATGCGTGGTCGATCGCGTCGGGCAACTACGCCAGCCGGTTCGCCGCGGCGGTAGCGGGCACGGCGAAGCTCGCGGCAGAACGCGTGGCCGGCCGACTTGCTCGTATCGCCGCCAGCCAGCTCAACGTCGAAGCCGCCGACATCGTCTTTGCAAAGGGTTTTGTCGCCTCGAAGCACAATCCCGAGAACCGCATCGCGTTCTCACGTGTTGCCGCGCTCAGCCACTGGTCGCCGGGCTCGCTGCCTGACGATGCCGGCCAGACTATCCGCGAGACCGTGTTCTGGACGCCGCCGGAGCTGACGCCGCCGGATGACGAGGACCGCATCAACTCCTCGCTCTGCCACGGCTTCATCTTCGACTTCTGCGGCGTCGAGATCGACCCCGTTACGCTGGAGACGCGGATCGACCGCTACGTCACCATGCACGATTGCGGCACCATCCTGCATCCCGGCATGGTCAACGGCCAGATCCGCGGCGGCTTCACCCAGGCGCTTGGTGCTGCGCTCTACGAGGAATATGCCTACGCCGAGGACGGCAGCTTCCTGACGGGAACGCTCGCCGACTATCTGCTGCCGACCACGACAGAGGTGCCGGAGCCCGAGATTTTCCACATGGAGACGCCGTCGCCGTTCACGCCGCTCGGCGCGAAGGGCGTGGGCGAGGGCAATTGCATGTCCACGCCCGTGTGCCTCGCCAATGCAGTTGCGGATGCGCTTGGCGTTGCTGACCTCACGCTGCCGCTGGTGCCTGCGCGGCTCGCCGAACTCGTGCGCGGCGCCGAACCGCCGCCTCCTGCAGGCGGCGCTACGGCTGCGCCCGTTCGCGAAGGCGACCGGCGGCTGCGCGGCGAAGGGCAGGCCACGGTGAAGGGTGCGCCCGAGCAGGTCTGGGCGATGCTGCTCGATCCCGCCACGCTGCAATCGGTCATTCCTGGCTGTCAGCGCGTCGACAAGGTCACCGAGACGCATTTCCGCGCCGACGTGACGCTCGGCATCGGCCCCGTCACAGGGCGCTATCGCGCCGACGTGGAGCTGTTCGACCTCGACCCCCCGCGCGCAGTCACCCTGCGCGGCGGTGCCACCGGTGCACTCGGCTTCGGCAATGCGGAGGGACGGATCACGCTTGCACCCGACGAAAATGGCGGGACTAAGCTCACCTACAGCTACGACGCCGCCATCGGCGGCAAAGTCGCCAGCATCGGCGGCCGTCTGCTCGATGGCGCCACGCGGGTGATCATCGGCCAGTTCTTCACCGCGCTCGCGCGGAAGGCCGGCGGTGGTCGCGCAGAGGCGGGCGGCTTCTCGCTGTTCGCCCTGTTTGCAAAGGTGGCCGGCCTGTTCGGGGGGCGCCGATGAAGCCGCCCGCATTCGACTATCTCCGCGCCGAAACAGTCAGCGACGTCCTCGAAGGCCTTGCTCAGCAGGGCGGCGATGCCCGCGTGCTCGCCGGCGGCCAGTCGCTGATGGCGATGCTCAACATGCGCCTCGCCAAGCCGAAGCTGCTGATCGACATCATGCGGATCCAAGAGCTCCGCCGGATCGAGCGCAAGGGCGAGGCCGTCGTGATCGGTGCCGGCGTGCGCCAGGCTGATCTCTTGGCATGGCCGGAGCTGTCAGAGGCGCTGCCGCTCGTGGCGCTGGCGCTGCCCTGGGTCGGTCACATGCAGACCCGCAGCCGCGGCACCATCTGTGGCTCGCTCGCCCATGCCGATCCCAGCGCCGAAATGCCGCTGGCGCTGGTTGCGCTCGGCGGCGAGGTGTTTTTGCGCAACGCCAGGCGCCGGCGCCGCGTCGCCGCCAAGGACTTCTTCGCTGGCATGATGCTGACGGCGCGCGCCGATGATGAACTGATCGAGGGCATCTCGCTGCCGGTGGCGAACGGATCGCGCGTCGCCTTCCGCGAGGTCGCGCGCCGCCACGGCGATTTCGCCATCGTCGCCTGCGCCGCGATGAAGACTCCGACCGGCGTGCGTCTCGCCGTCGGCGGGGTTGCTGATGTTCCAACCGCGCGCGACTGGCCTCACCTGGAGGGCAGTGCGCTCGACGATGCTCTCAACGCCTTCGCCTACGAGCTTGGTGCCCGCGACGACGTCCATGCCACCGCGCGCTACCGCCGTGACCTCGTCCGCATGATCGGCCGCGATTTGATCGGCGAGGTGCTGCAATGACCCGTCTCAAGGCTGACAGCCGCCATGCCGTTCGTTTCTCGCTGAATGGCAAGCCGGTGGAGGGTGAGGCCGAGCCGCGCATGCTGCTCTCCGATTTCCTGCGCCACCAGCTTGGCGCCACCGGCACCCATGTCGGCTGCGAGCACGGCGTCTGCGGCGCCTGCACTGTCGTCGTCGACGGCATGCTGACCCGGTCGTGTCTCACGCTCGCCGCGCAGGTCGATGGCTGTGAGCTCAGGACCGTGGAAGGGCTCGCGCCTTCGGCGGACAGGCTCGGCGTGCTGCAGCAGGCGTTCCGCCGCAACCACGCGCTTCAGTGCGGCTTCTGCACCGCCGGCATTCTGGTGTCGCTCGACCGCTATCTCGCGAAGAACCCCGCGCCGACCGAAGCGGAGATCCGCGATCTCCTCAGCGGGCATATCTGCCGCTGCACCGGCTACACCCCGATCATCAAGGCGGCCCTGGAGGCCGCCGCAGAGCTCACTTCAGCCAAAAAAGAGACGTCCGATGCTTGATCTCGCCAGCAGCTTCATGGCCAGCGCCGCGCGCGATCCCCATGCGATTGCACTGGTCGACGGCGATCTCCGGCTGACCTACCGGCAATGGTACGACAAGATCTCCGCGCTGGTCGCGTCGTTCGACCGTCTCGGCCTCAAGCCAGGCGATCACGTCGTCACGCTGCTGCAAAACCGCTGGGAAGCGGCGACGCTGCACTGGGCCTGCCAATTCGCAGGGCTCGTGATCACGCCGATCAACTGGCGCGCCAAGGCCGATGAGCTCGATTACTGCATCGAGAACGCCGAAGCCTGCGCGGTGTTCTATCAGGACATCTCGGCCGAGGCAGTCCAGGGCTCGGCACTATCAGGTAAGCTCCTGCGCGTGTCGGTCGATCCCGGAAAGGGCGATGCGACGAGCTTCGCCGACCTGATCAAGGACGCCGCAGCCGACGCCGAGCCGCGCGTCGGCACCGATGCCTGGTCGATCATGCTCTACACCTCGGGCACGACCTCGCGTCCCAAGGGCGTGCCTCGGCGGCATCGCGCCGAGCGGGCGGCCGCGATCGCTCATGTCGCGCAAAATCTTTACGGCCGCGGCGAGCGCACGCTCGGCGTGATGCCGCTCTATCACACCATGGGCGTCCGCTCGCTGCTGGCGATGTCGCTGATCGGCGGTACCTTCATCTGCCTGCCGCGCTATGACAGCCGCCAGGCGTTGGCCCTGATCGAGAAGGAGGCGATCACCAACCTCTATCTGGTGCCGACGCTGTATCACGATCTCGTCCATCACGAGGCCTTCGCCAAGACGGACGTCTCCAGTGTGCGCAAGCTCGGCTTTGCCGGGGCCTCGATGACCGACGGCCTGCTGAAGAAGCTGAACGAGGCGTTCAAGCCAAACCTGTTCGTCAACCACTATGGCAGCTCTGAGATCTACACGTTCACGATCGACCAGAACGCCGCGGCAAAACCGGGATCGGCCGGCAAGGCGGGGCTGAACCAGCACGTCAAGGTCGTCCGTATCGGTGCGAAGTCGGTCGCAGAGCTTGCCGCTGTCGGCGAGGAGGGCGAGATCATCGCGACGCTCGCAGGCGACGAAGCCTTTGAGGGTTACTGGCGCCGTCCCGAGGCCGACGCAAAATCGCTGCGCGAGGGTTGGTATTTTACGGGCGACACCGGCTTCGTTGATCCCGATGGCGACCTATTCGTCACCGGGCGCGTGGACGACATGATCATCACCGGCGGCGAGAACGTCTCGCCGGTCGAGATCGAGAGCTGCCTGTCGCTGCATCCCGCCGTCGACGAGGTCGCGGTGGTCGGCGTCGCCGATGAGAAGTGGGGCAAGGTCGTCGCCGCTTTCGTCAAGCGCAACCGCGCGGTGTCTGAGCTCGAGCTCGAGCAGTTCTGCCGGACCTCGGGCCTCGCCAATTTCAAGCGGCCCCGCCGCTACGTCTTCGTCGACGCGATCCCGAAATCGCCGGTCGGCAAGCTGCTGCGGCGACTGCTCGTCGCCGGAGAATACGAGGCCGAGCGCCTGCCGCCATCGGACGCGGCCTGAAGAATCACCCATCAACAGAAGGAAACCCAAATGCCGTCAGCCTATACGTTCACCGATCCCCGGCTCGCCAAGCTCGATGGGTTCAAGGTCGAGATCGACGAGGCGCATGAGCGCGCCGACATCATCCTTGGACGCCCGCCCTATAACGTCGTGGCGATGCCGCAGCGCGACCAGCTCCGGCTGACCTTCGAGACGCTGGACGAAGATCCGCGCGTGCGTGTCATCGTGGTGCGCGGCGAGGGCGAGCACTTCTCCAGCGGCGGCAATATCGGCGGCTTCATGGAAGCGAGCCCCGAGCACGTCTCCAAGCTCGCCTGGAACATCGCGGCGCCCGCGCGCTGCGCCAAGCCCGTGATCGTCGCCAATCGCGGCTATTGCTTCGGCGTCGGCTTCGAGCTGTCGCTGTCCTGCGACTTCCGCATCGCCTCCGAGACCACGCAATATGCGCTGCCGGAGCAGAAGCTCGGCCAGATCCCTGGCTCGGGCGGCTCGGCCCGGCTGCAGAAAATGGTCGGCATCACCCGCACCAAGGACATCGTGATGCGCTCCAAGCGCATCTCGGCCAAGCAGGCCTATGAGTGGGGCATCGCCACCGAATGCGTGCCGGACGCCGAGCTCGAGAAGGCGACCGACAGGCTGGTCGACGAGCTCCGCACCTTCTCGCCGCTGGCGCAGCGCACCGCCAAGAAGCTCCTCAACGACACCGAGGATTCGACGCTCGCCATCGCGATCGAGCTCGAAGGCCATTGCTACAGCCGCCTGCGCCAGTCCGAAGACTTCAAGGAAGGCGTGGAGGCCTTCAACGCCAAGCGTCCGCCGAAATTCGTCGGCCGCTGAGACACGACGGGAACGCACCGCCGCGGTTCGCAATGGCGCGAACCGCGGCCCAGTTCAAAACGGGGGAGGTAAAACAACATGGCTGAGATGGATATGCCGGTCGCGGGTGCGCAAGCATCGGCTGACAACAAGCAGATGGTTAATGCGATCATCGCATCGGTGCTCGGATGGGCGCTCGATCTGTTCGATTTGTTCATTCTGCTCTACGTGGCGCCGGTCGTCGGCGCGCTGTTCTTTCCGTCGAGCAATGCGGCGCTGTCGCTCGCTGCGGTCTACGGCTCGTTCGCAGTGACATTGTTGATGCGTCCGCTCGGTTCGGCGGTGTTCGGGCATTATGCCGACGTGCACGGCCGCAAGCAGGCCATGTTGATCGCCATCGTCGGCGTCGGCCTCAGCACGGCGGCGTTCGGCCTGCTGCCGACCATCGCCCAGGTCGGCGTGATCGCGCCGATCATCTTCCTGATCCTGCGCCTGGTGCAAGGCATTTTCGTCGGTGGCGTCGTGGCCTCTACCCACACGATCGGCACGGAATCGGTGCCGGCGAATTGGCGCGGCGCGATGTCGGGGCTGGTCGGTGGCGGTGGTGCCGGCATCGGTGCGCTGCTCGCATCCTTCATCTTCCTGATCACGTCCTCGGTATTCCCCGGCGATGCCTTCGCGGTATGGGGTTGGCGCTTCATGTTCTTCTCGGGGCTTTTGAGCTCGCTGCTCGGCTGGTTCATCTTCCGGAACCTGGAGGAGTCCCCGTACTTCAAGGAGCTCAAGCGCCAGCAGGGCAACAAGCAGGCGAAGGTCACGAAGGCGCCGGTCAAGGATGTGCTCTCCGGCGAGTACCGCGGCGTGCTGCTGGTCAACCTGCTGATCACCTTCGGCGGCGGCGCCGGCTATTACCTGACGTCCGGCTATCTGCCGAGCTTCCTGAAGGTCATCAACGCGGTCCCGAACCAGACCTCGTCGCTGATCCTGATGGGGGCGAGCGTCTCGGCATTCTTCTCGGCGGTGCTGGTCGGCGCGATGAGCGACTGGATCGGCCGCAAGAAGACGTTCCTGCTGATCGGCGTGCTGGCGGCGGTGCTGTTGCCGCTCTGCTATCTCAACCTCGCCGCCACCAAGGACACGACGCAGATCACGCTGCTTGCGCTCGCCATCGCCTTCATCGGCAATGCCGGTTACGCGCCGGTGCTGATCTTCCTCAACGAGCGCTTCCCGACCGCGCTGCGCGCCAGCGGCACGGGCTTGTCCTGGAATATCGGCTTCGCGCTCGGCGGCATGATGCCGACCTTCGTCTCGCTGGTGAGTGCCAGCGCGGCGCAGATCCCGATGTCGCTGGCCTACTTCGCGGTCGGCGTGTTCGTGGTCTATTTGATCGGGGCGATCGTGATCCCCGAGACCAAGGGCAACTTCCGCTGAACCAAGCTGGCGCGGCCGCATCCGTGGCCGCGCCGACCCATTGAAATGCGTCACGAGACGGGAATGGAAGAGCTGCATTTCGACGACGTGATCGTCGGCGGAGGTTCGGCCGGCTGCGTGCTGGCCAATCGGCTCTCGGCAGACGGGCACCGCCGCGTGCTGCTGGTCGAAGCCGGGATGGACACACCGCCCGACGCGACGCCGTCGGAAATCCTCGACAGCTATCCGATGCCGCTGTTCTACGGCGACAAATACATCTGGCCGGGCCTGTCGGCAGCGGCCGGGCGCAATGCCGAGGGCAGGCCGGTCGTGCGTGGCTATGAGCAGGGCCGGGTGATGGGCGGCGGCTCCAGCATCAACGTGCAGTCGGCCAATCGCGGCCTGCCGCGGGATTACGACGAATGGCACGAGCTCGGCGCGCAGGGCTGGGGCTGGACCGACGTGCTGCCCTATTTCCTCAAGCTCGAGACCGATCTGGATTTTGACGGTCCGCTTCACGGCAAGCAGGGACCGATCCCGATCCGCCGCATCGCGCGCGACGCCATGCCGCAATTTGGCAAGGCCGTGGGCGAAGCATTGTCGGCAACTGGACTGCCGTTCGGGAAGGACCAGAACGCCGAATTCGAGGACGGCATCTATCCGCCGGCCTTCTCCAACCGCAACGACCGGCGCGTCTCCACCGCCGCAGGCTATCTCGATGCCGCAACGCGTGCGCGAGCGAATCTGACCATCTGGGCCGATAGCGAGGTCGAGCAGCTCAACCTCAATGGCCGTCGTGCAACAGGTGTGACGGTGACCCGCGACGGTCAAAAGCTGAGCGTCGGCGCGGGCCGCGTGATCTTGACGGCAGGCGCGCTGCAATCGCCGGCGATCCTGATGCGGGCAGGCATCGGACCTGGCGCGGCGCTGCAGGCGCTCGGCATTCCCGTCGCCATCGACCGTTCCGGCGTCGGCAGCAATCTGCGCGATCATCCCGCGCTGACCTTCTGCCAATATTTGCCGCGCCCGCTGCGGCTGCCGCTGGCCCGGCGGCGCCCCAATTTCGCGGCGATGCGTTTCTCCTCGGAGCATCCTGGCTGCGATCCCTCCGACATGTACATCACGGCCTCGGCGCGCGGCGGCTGGCATGCGCTGGGCACGCGGCTCGGGCTCTATTTCCTCTGGTGCAACCGGCCGCATTCGAGCGGTTCGCTCACCCTGGCGAGCCGCGATCCCAAGGCCTATCCGGTGGTCGATTTCAACCTGCTGTCCGATGCGCGCGATCTCGAACGGATGGTTGCGGCCGTCCGGCTGCTCGCGAAGCTCGTCGTTCATCCCGCGCTCAATCCGGAAGCCGGCGATTTCTTCCCGGCCTCCTATTCCCCGCGCATTAAGCGCCTGAGCCGGCACGGCACCGCTAATCGCATCATCGCCTCGATCCTCGGACCGATGCTCGACGTGCCCGCCAGCCTGCGGCAACTCCTGATCCGGCTGGTGCTGCTCAACGGCACCGCGTTCCAGGCGACGCTCGCGGACGACCGCGCGTTCGAGGCCTTCGTGCGGCAGAGCGTGTTCGGCGTCTGGCACCCCGTCGGCACCTGCCGCATGGGCGATCCCGCCGATCCCATGGCGGTGGTCGATCCGCAAGGGCTGGTGATCGGCAGCGAGAACGTTGTCGTGGCGGATGCCTCGATCATGCCGCGGCTGCCGACGGCCAATACCAACATTCCCGTGATCATGGTGGCCGAGAAGATCAGCGATGCCCTGCTGCGGCATCATTGATCCCTTTTCGCCGGGCCCCTTTCGGTGTAGCTCTGCGCCGGCTTGAAACGGTGGGGCGCTGGGCCCGCCGATGACCGAAAATGGAGGCTCCAAGGATGTATCCGAAAGTTCAAATGTTCATTGCCGGCGAGTGGACCGACGGCACGTCCGGCAAGTCGGAGGACATCCTCAATCCCGCCACCGGCCAGCCGATCGGCAAGACCCCGCACGCCTCGAAGGCGGATCTCGACCGCGCGCTGGAGGCCGCCCGGGCCGGCTTCGAGGTTTGGCGCAAGACTTCGCCCTTCGACCGCTACAAGCTGATGCGCAAGGCGGCCGACATCATCCGCTCGCGCGCCGCCGAGATCGCTCCCGTGATGACCATGGAGCAGGGCAAGCCGGTGGTGGAAGCGCAGGGCGAGACCATGCTCGCCGGCGACCTCATCGACTGGTTCTCCGAGGAAGCCCGCCGCGCCTATGGCCGCATCGTGCCGCCGCGGATGGGCAACGTTTCCCAGCTCGTGACCAAGGAGCCGGTCGGCCCGGTCGCCGCGTTCACGCCCTGGAATTTCCCGATCAACCAGGCGGTGCGCAAGATCTCGGCCGCGCTCGCCGCGGGCTGTTCGATCATCGTCAAGGGTCCGGAAGAAACCCCCGCAAGCTGCATGGAGCTGGTGCGCGCCTATGCCGATGCCGGCATCCCGCCCGGCGTCGTCCAGCTCGTGTTCGGCGTTCCCTCGGAAGTCTCGGAATATCTCATTCCGCATCCGATCATCCGCAAGATCAGTTTTACGGGCTCGACCGCGGTCGGCAAGCATCTGGCCGCACTCGCCGGCCTGCACATGAAGCGCGTCACCATGGAGCTCGGCGGCCATGCGCCGGCGATCGTGTTCGCGGATGCCGACCTCGACAACGCCGCGAAAATCCTCTCGGCCAACAAGTTCCGCAACGCCGGCCAGGTCTGCGTCTCGCCGACGCGCTTCCTGGTCCATGAAAGCGTCTACCAGCCCTTCGTCGACAAGTTCGTCGCGGCCGCCAAGAGCCTCAAGGTCGGCAATGGTCTCGACAAGGACACCCGCATGGGCCCGCTGGCGAACCCGCGCCGTGTCGACGCCATGGAAGGTCTGGTCTCCGACGCCGTCCAGCGCGGCGCCAAGGTGCAGGCCGGCGGCAAGCGCATCGGCAATGAAGGCTTCTTCTTCGAGCCGACTGTCATCACCGACGTGCCGCGCGATGCCCGCATCATGAACGAGGAGCCGTTCGGCCCGCTCGCCCCGATCACCTCGTTCCGCAGCTATGACGAGGTGGTGGCCGAGGCCAACCGTCTGCCTTACGGCCTTGCGGCCTATGCCTACACCACCTCGACCAAGACGATGCAGGCGATCGGCGCCGATGTCGAAAGCGGCATGGTCTCGATCAACCACCACGGCCTCGCGCTGCCCGAAGTGCCGTTCGGCGGCATCAAGGATTCCGGCTACGGCTCGGAAGGCGGCCTCGAGGCGATCGAGGGCTACCTGAACACGAAGTTCGTGACGCAGGCGAGCTCGTAAGCGAGGTCTCGTAGGGGGGGTAGCCCCGCGGCTGCGCAAAGCGCAGTCCGCGCGGCGTAACCTACCTCTTTTGTATCCGCGCGGAAAGCAAAGTGGTGGGTTACGCTTGCGCTAACCCACCTTACAGCACTGGTGTCCGTGCCGTCGCCTACACTCCGTCATTGCGAGCGCAGCGACAATTCAGATTGTCACCGCGGAAAGATTCTGGATTGCTTCGCTGCGCTCGCAATGACGATGTGGAAGCGGAGCGCTCATATATCTCACCGTCACCTGAGGAGGCCGCTTCATCAGCGGCCCTCGAAGGGCGACGGCCCGGCTGCATCTCGGCCGTGCATCCTTCGAGGCTCCCGATGGGGCGCTTTGCGCCCCATCACTCGCACCTCAGGATGACGGGGCTGACACTGTCGCTGTTGCGACCGGCTTGAAGCGAGGCGATCTGCATCCTCAGTTCGTCGGCCCATCCCCGCGAATGGCGAACGTCGTGTCCTTCAGCTTGGTCATGCCGAACTTGTCGAACAGCCTGTCATAGGTGCCGTCGGCGCGGGCCGCGGTGAGCGCGTCGGCGAAAGCTTGCGCGAGCAGCTTGTCGCGGAAGGCGAACGTGATGTCGGTGCCGGCGATGTCGCGGACCCAGATCTTGGCGATGCCCTTCTGCTCGAGCGCATTCGCGGTCTCGTTGATGTTGAGGGCCGCCTCGAGCTGGCCGGCGCGGAGCGCCGCGGACGTTGCGGTGACGGTGGTGAAGGTGCGCAGCTCGATCGGCTTGAGGCCTTTGGCTTCCATCGCCGTGTTGAACTCGCGCGCCTTGCGCTCGGTGTAGGTCGCCGATTCCACGCCGACGACGCGGCCGGCGAGATCCTCGAACTTTTCCAGCTTCAGGCTGGAGGATGGGTCGGTGTAGATGCTGATCGCCTGCTGCGCATAGGGCACAAGGTAGAGCATCTTGGAACGCTCCTCGGTCCAGAACAGGCCGGTGTTGATGGCGTCAAAACGGCCGGAGCGCAGCGCCGGGATCATCGGCGGGAAGTCCATGCGCAGGAACACCGCCTCGACGCAGATGCGCTTGGCGATCTCGCGGGCGAGTTCGACATTGAGGCCCTGCAGCTCGCCCTTGTCGTCGACGAATTGCTGCGGCGGCAGCGTCGGGTTGATCGACATCTGCCATTTCGGCGCTTCGATCAGGCTCGATGCCGGCACTTTCGGCGTACAGGTCTGCGCGCCGGCCGCCTGCGTCAGGCCGATCAGAACGGCGAGGGCGGAGAAGGTTTTTGGAAATCGCATCAACGTACTCCTGTCAAATCGTGGGTGGCAGTTCAGCCGTCTCCGGTCCGACGTCTATTTCTTGGCTGAAGTGGCAGCCGTCGCATCGCGATCGGCCTGCCGGGTCAGGATCAGCGAGATGTGACGTGCCGCGGTCACGACCTCGTCACGCTGGTTGAGCAGGTCGAGCGTCTCGACGACGATGCCGCGCTCGGGATTTTTGGTCGGCCGCTTCTCGACGAAGCGGAAGCGGACGCGCAAGGCATCGCCGGCAACGATGGGGCCCTTGAATTTCACCTCGTCCCAGCCGAGCGAGGCGACCGAGGTCTCCTCATAAAGCTTCAGCTCCGACTTTAATCCTTCCATCAGCGACAGACCGAACAGCCCGTGACCGATCACGGCGGGAAAGCCGCGCGAGCGCGCGTAGCCTGCGTCGAGATGCAGCGGATGATGGTCGCGTGTGACGTCGGCGAAGGTCGCGATGTCGGCCTCCGTCACGGTGTGCACGGCCGTCTCGAACTCCGCGCCGAGCGCGATGTCCTCGTAACGGAGATTGATCGGAGCGCCCGTGTCCATGCTGATCCCTCAGGCGACCTTGCGCGGCCGCGCCGGCAGGGCCTTGAAGCTCTGTGCAATCCCCATTGGCCCGGAGCGGAAGATGCGCGGGTCCATGTCCTTCAGTTGCGGACTGATGCGCGGCCGGAAGCCCATATGGGCGAGGATGTCTTCCTCCAGCCGGACGCCCGGTGCGATCTCGGTCAGGGTCACGCTGCCGTTCTCGAGCTCGAAGACGGCGCGCTCGGTGACGTAGCTGACGTGCTGGCCGCGCTGTGCGGCGAGGGAGGCGCTAAAGCTGATCTGGCCGACTTGCGGCACGAATTTGCGGAATGCGCCGTCGCGCCGGATCGCGAGGCGGCCATTCTCGACGCCGATGTCGAACTTGCCGCCGGTCATGGTGCCGCTGAAGATCAGCCGCTTGGCATTCTGGGTGATGTCGATGAATCCGCCCGAGCCGTCGCGGCGCTCGCCGAAACGCGTGACGTTGACGTTGCCGGTCTCGTCCACCTCGGCAAAGGAGAGGAACGCGCAGGACAGGCCGCCGCCGTCGTAGAAGTCGAACTGATAGGCCTGGTCGAGAATGACGCGCGGATTGATCGCGGTGCCGAACTCGCGGGCGTGACCAGGCACGCCGCCGACCACGCCGGATTCCACCGTCAGCGTGATCAGGTCGGAGATACCTTCCTCCGCCGCGACATTCGGGATCATCGCGGAGATGCCGACGCCGAGATTGACGACGTCGCGCGGGCGCAGCTCGAAAGCGGCGCGGCGGGCGATCACCCGCCGCTCGGTGAGGGGATCGGGCGTGATCATCGCTACCGGTACGCGCGTCTCGCCGCAGCGTGCGGGATCGTAGACGGTGCCGTAGGTCTGCATCTGGTCGGGTTCGAGCACGACATGGTCGATCAGGAAGCCCGGGATCTTCACCATCTGCGGATGGATCGAGCCGCGCTTGACGATGCGCTTGACTTGGCAGATCACGGTGCCGCCGGCGTTGTGCACGGCCTGCGCAATCGAGAGATCCTCGCGCGTCGTGCCCTCATGCTCCATGCTGATATAGCCGTCCTCGTCGGCCGAGGTGCCGCGGATGAGCGCGACGTCGGGCGGGGCAGGAACGCGGTAAAGCAAGTACGACTGGCCGTGCAGCTCCAGCAGGTCGACCAGCGGCGCGGTGGTGCGCTCGTTCATGCGGCCGCCGTCCTGGCGCGGATCCATGTAGGTGTTGAGGCCGACATGGGTGAGCACGCCCGGATGCTTCGCCGCCATGGCTCGGCAGAGCTGGCTCATCACGCCTTGCGGGAAATTATAGGCGTCGATCAGCTCGTCGCGGACGAGGCGCATGAACGGCACCTGGAGCCCGAAATTGCCGCCGATCACGCGCGCGATCAGGCCTTCATGGGCGAGATGGCAGATGCCCTTTTCGGTGACGGCGCCGACGCCGGTGATGTTGATCAGCGTCAGATTGTGCGGGCCCTGGCCGCTGACGAAGCGCCGCTCGAGTGCGTCGAGGATGGATTCGGCAACGCCGGTGCCGCCATTGCCGCCGACGATCATCGTGTCGGCGTCGCGGATGAGGCCGGCGGCTTGCTCGGCCGTGATGATGCTCAGCATGAGTGCGCGTCCCGCATCACGCGGCCTCCTTCTCGACCTGGCGGGCGATGATGAGCCGCTGGATCTGGTTGGTGCCCTCGTAGATCTGAGCCAGGCGGACATCGCGGAAAATGCGCTCGATGCGGTACTCGCGCGAATAGCCGTTGCCGCCGTGGATCTGCAGCGCGTTGGAGACGTGCTTCATCGCCATGTCGGTGGTGAACAGCTTTGCCTGCGCCGCTTCCTTGGCGATGGGTTCGCCGGCATCGTGCAGGCGTGCGGCGTGGTGGATCAGGAGGCGTGCGGCGGCGATGTCGGTCGACATGTCCGCAAGCATGAACTGCACCGCCTGGTAGCCGATGATGGCCTGGCCGAACTGCTTGCGGTCCTTGGCATAGGCGGTGGCGTCCTCGAACGCCGCCTGCGCCATGCCGAGCGCCATCGAAGCCATCATCAGCCGGCTGAAGTTGAAATTGCTCATCGCCATCTTGAAGGCCTGGTTCTCCGGCCCCATCACGCTGTCCACCGGCAGCCGCACGTCGGAGAAGGTGATCTGGCAATCGTCGAGGCCGTGCATGCCGAGCAATTCCTCGTTCTTGCCGCGCGCGATGCCGGGCAGGGCGCCGTCGACGAGCAGACACGAGATGGAGCGGTGGCCCGCCTCCGCGCCGGTGCGGGCGAACACCATGATGCGGTCGGCGACGCCGCCGAGCGTCACCCAGGCCTTGGTGCCGTTGAGCCGCCAGCCGTTGCCCTCGCGCACAGCGTTGGTGCGGATGCCGGCGACGTCGGAGCCGTGGTCTGGCTCGGAGACGGCGGTGGCGGGAATGATGTCGCCGCTGAGAATCCTGGGGATCAGTTCCTTGTGCGCGTCGGTGCCGTGATGATCGAAGAACAGCGCGGCCTCGACGGGAATGGCGAAGGCGTTGGCGACTGCGCCGGAGCAGCGCGCCAGCTCCTCGATTGCGATGCAGGCTGCGACCGCATCGAGGCCTGCCCCTCCGGCGCCTTCGCGCAGGCAGATGCCGAACAGGCCGAGATCGGCCATACCCTTGTAGAGGGTGCGGTCGAAGCGGTCCTCGCGGTCGATCGCGGCCGCGCGCGGCAGGATCTCGGCCTCCGCGAAGCGGCGGGCGGTATCGCGGAGAGCCTTCTGATCCTGGGTGTAAAAGCGATCCATCGCGTGCTCCCGTCAGTCGCTGGCGAGCTTGGAATCGTGCGAGACTTCGCTGCGGTCGCGATCGAGGAAATAGACCGCGACGTCGTCGCCCGGCACGCCATAAGCGCTGCACACGCCGCGGGTCAGCGCGATGGCGGCGGCGCGCCGTTCGGCCTCGCTGCGGCGGAAGGCGTGGACCTTGAGCAGGATGCGCTGGCCGGTGGCCTCTGCGCCGAACGTGCCGGCATGCGCGTAATCGTCCGCAGCAATGGGCAGGAAATAGAGTGTGACCGTGTCGGCGGTCACGCCGAACGCCGACATCAGGCCGTCGGTCACGGCCCGCGCCAGCGCGGCCTTGCGCTGGGACGGAACTTGCGGGGCGAGCACTTCGACATAGGGCATCGATCAGACCTTCGCGGATTTGGCCGCAGATGATTTGGATTTGGAGGCGGGCGGCTTGGGCTTGCCGGCCCTACCATTGCTTGCGGCTTCGTACTGGCGGCAGGAGTCGCGCTGCACCAGGCGTGCGCCGACGCGGTATTCGCGGACGCCGTCATTGCCATTGCCTTTGGCATCCATGCGATGCAGCAGCCGGTCGACGGCGAGATTGGCGAGGTCGCGCGCACCGTTGTCGACGATGCTGATCGCCGGGCGATGCCATTCGAACCACGGCATGTCCTCATAGCAGAGCAGCGAGAGGTCGTCGGGGACGGCGATGTTCCGCTCCGCCGTCACGCGCAGCACGCCGAGCGTCGCCTCGTGATTGGCGACAAAGATTGCGCTGGGCGGGCGGGGCAGGTCGAGCAGCTTGCGGGCGCAGGTCGCGCCGGTCTCGGGTACGAAATGGCCGGCATGGATCAATGAATCGTCCTTGGCGATGCCGGCTTCGCGTAGCGCGCGCACATAGCCGGACAGTCGCTCGCGGCCGGACGTGGTGTCCTGGCGGCCGACGATCAGCCCGATGCGCTTGTGCCCGAGCTCGATCAGATGGCGCGTGCCGAGATAGGCGCCTTGCGGATCGTCGGCGAGCACGGTCTCGAGATCGGTTGCGTCATCGCGCCGCACCAGGCAGACGATCGGGACGTCCTTTGCCAGCGCCTCGAGCTGGGCACCGTTCTTGCCGGTGGGGACGACGATCAGCCCGTCGATGCGGTGGTCGACCAGCGTGGTAAGGGTGTCGCTCTCCTGCTGCGCATCATCGCCGCCGATGCACAGAAGCATCTGATAGCCCAGCGCCTTCAGGCGCGCCTGCACCACTTCGGCCATCACCTGGAACGAGGCGTTGGTGAGATTGTGGACCAGCAGCGCGACGAGCCGCGACTGTCCGGTCTTGAGACCGCGTGCGATCGGGTTCGGCCGATAGCCGAGCTCGCGCGCGATGCGCGTCAAGCGTTGCTGCGTGCGCTCACTCGTCAGCCCGGTTCCCGTCAGAGCTCGGGAAGCAGTGCTGACCGAAACGCGGGCCGCCTGTGCCACATCTTTGAGCGTGACGCTCATCAAACCTGCCGATAGACTGCAAACGATTGCAAAAAGCTAAGAGCTAATTCCACGCGGATCAAGCTCAAAAAATGGATGGTGTTGCCCAATGCAGAGCCAGTTTAGCAATCGTTTGCAGAAAAGATGCGGATATTCCGTAGGGCGCCTGCCGTTCGCTCCACTCACCTGAATTCCCGGTAGTTTCCTGATGAAGACGTTTCGCGGCACCTACACCGTCATGATCACCCCGTTCACGGCCGCCGGCGAGGTCGATGTCGCGGCATTGCGCGCCTTCGTGGACTGGCAAATCGAGGCGGGCATTCACGGCCTGATCCCGCTCGGCTCGACCGGCGAATTCCTGTCGCTCGACGATGACGAGAAGGCGCTTGTTGCAGAGGTCGTCATCAAGCAGGCCGCGGGCCGTGTGCCCGTTCTGATCGGCACCGGCGCGGAGGATACGCGCGAGGTGGTGCGTCTCAGCCGCCGTGCCGAAAAATTGGGCGCGGACGGCGTCATGATCATTCCGCCGTTCTATTCGACTCCGACCGACGACGAACTCGTGCATCACTACAAGACGGTGGCGGATGCGATCTCCCTGCCGATCATGGTCTACAACAACCCGGCGACCGCCAATGTCGATCTCAAGCCGCCGCTGGTGGCGCGGATCGCCGAGATCGACAACTGCCTCTATATCAAGGAGTCGACGCTGGAGGTGACGCGGGTGCGCGACATCATCCGTCTCTGCGGCGACAGGATGACCGTGTTCGGCGGCATCCTCGGCTTCGAATCCTTCGTCGAGGGTGCGCAGGGCTGGGTGGCGGTGGCCTCCAACGTGGTGCCGTCCGAGATGGCCCGCATCTTCAGCCTGGTTGCCGATCAGGCTGCGATCAAGGAGGCGCGCGAACTCTACCTGAAATATCTGCCCGTGATCGAATTCGTCGGCGGCCAGGCCTATGTCGCCGGCAGCAAGGCGTTGCTCGGCCATATGGGTCTTGCGGTCGGCCATCCGCGGCCGCCGCGGCTGCCGCTGCCGGCCGCGCAGGATGCGGCTGCGCTGGCGCTCGTCAAGCGCTTCGGTCTGGCGTGGCCGGGTGCGGCACTATCGCGGGCGAGCGCATGAGCCCATCACAGCCGCGCTGCTGCAATCCGCGCCGCGATTTCCTCGCGCGCATGCTTGATCAGGGATTGCGTCAGCCGCTGTTGCATGCGGCCGGCCGGCACGATGGCGGATATGGTGACTTCGGTCCGCGGCTTGAACGGCACGCTTTTGAGGCGGCTGTAGCGCTTGGAGGAGGCGGTCAGCTCGTCCATGATGGTGACGCCGAGCCCTTCCTCGACGAAATGCCCGGCAACGTTCATGAAGCGCACATCGATGGCGGGCGCGAAGTTGACCGCGCTGCGGCGAAACGCCTCCTGGATCAGGCTGCTGATGCGGCTCGAGGTGCGGGCGTTGATCAGCGGCGTCTCGCGCAGGTCGGTCGGGCTGACGAAGCTCAATTGCGCCAGCGGGCTGTCGGCGGGGCAGGCGCAGACCATGTCGAGCTGCGCCAGCGGCAGATAGTCGAGCGTCGGTCGCGGATGCGGCTCCATGGCGAAGCCGATGTCGACGATGCCGGTCTCGACATATTCCAGGAGATCGTCGAGCCGTTGCGTCTCCAGCGAAATCTCCACCCCGCTATGATCGCGGCTGAAGCGCGCGACCACCTGCGGCAGCAGCGATTCCGACAGCTCCGAGGTGGCGACGATCCGCATCCGGCCCTTGCGCCCGGCGCGCAGATGCGCGGCCGTCTGGCTGATCAGATCCTGCATCAGGAACAGCGGCTCGGCCTCCGCGAGCAGGATCTGCGCCTCCTGCGTCGGGATCATGCGCTTGTTGACGCGGTCGAACAGCAGGAAGCCGAGCGCGGTCTCGGCGTGCTTGATGGCATTGCTGACCGCCGGCTGCGACATGCCGAGATCCTTCGCCGCCGCGACCGTGGATCGCGTGCGCATCACGGCGCGCAGGATTTCAAGCTGTCGAAGATTCATCAGGTCGGTCCGGTCATGGATGAGCGATGACAATGCGCATCATAGCTTTCGGTTATCAACCTCGCGCGGAAAATAATTGATGGCGATGTTGTCGGTCGTTCAGGCGTCAGATTACGCTCCACGCGAAGACATCGCGCGATGGCTACAGCATTTGCGAAGGCCTGAGCGCCAGCATGGTGTGAATGCATGAACCTGCTCGACGGCGTCAAAATCCTCAGCTTCAATCACTATCTCGCGGGACCGCTTGCGGCGCAGACGCTCGCCGATCTCGGCGCCGACGTCATCGCGGTCGAGCCGATCGAAGGCGCGTTCCAGCGCAACTGGGCGGTCGCCAATCATTTCGTCGCCGGCGACAGCGTCAATCATCTGGCGACCGGGCGCAACAAGCGCAGCATCGCGGTCAATCTCAAACATCCCGACGGCATCGCCGCCGTGAAGAAGTTGGTCGCGGCGTCCGATGTCGTGATGGAGAATTTCCGGCCGGGCACGATGGCCAAGCTTGGTCTCGGCTATGAGACGCTCAAGGCGATCAACCCCGGGCTGATCTATGCGGTCGCAACCGGTTTCGGATCGGACGGCCCCTACAAGGACCGTCCCGGTCAGGACCTGCTGCTTCAGGCGATGTCGGGTCTTGCGATGCGGACCGGGCGGGCCGACGGTGAGCCGACGGCGGTCGGTGCCGTCATCGTCGACCAGCACGCCGCCTCGCTCTATGCCATGAGCATTCTCGCCGCCCTGTTCGCGCGGACGAAGACCGGCAAGGGCCAGCTCGTCGAGGTCAACCTCTTCCAGGCCGCGATTGATCTCCAGGTCGAGCCGCTGACGGCCTGGCTGAACGGCGCGCCGTCGCCGACGCCGCGTGGACCGGCCGGCATCGCCGCCTGGTTCAGTCCCGGTCCCTACGGTGTTCACGCCACGGCCGACGGTCACCTCGCGATCTCGATGGCCGCGCCCAAGGCGCTGGCGGTCGCGCTCGACAGCGAGGAACTGAAGCAGTTCGGCGAGACCGACAGTTTTTCGAAGCGCGAGGAGATCACGCGGATCGTGGCTAGCAGGCTGAAGCAGAGATCGACGGCCGACTGGTTGCCTTCACTGGAAGCTGCGCGCGTCTGGCACGCACCGGTACAGGATTATAGCGACCTCGTGTCCGATCCGCAGCTCAACCACCTCGGCGCCTTCAAGAGCGCCGAGAGTGCCGGTGGCGCACCGATCCGGATGGTCGCCCATCCCGCGCGCTATGACGGCCGAACGCCGGAGGTGCGGCTGGTGCCGCAACGGCTGGGCGCGCAGACGCGCGAGGTGCTCGGCGAGATCGGTTACGGCGCAGCGGACATTGATGCTTTGATCACCGGCAAGGCTGTGGGGGTGGCGCGATGATCGATTTCTCGCTGCCCGAGGATACCCGCCTCCTGGTCGATACCGTCCGCCGCTTCGTCGAGGCGGAAGTGCAGCCGCTCGAGGATGTGGTGGAGCAGACAGCCAAGGTACCCGCCGATGCGCTCGCGGTCACCAAGGCCAAGGCACAGAAGCTCGGCCTTTATGCCATGAACATGCCGGCCGATGTCGGCGGCGGCGGGCTGTCCTGCGTCGAGCATTGCCTCGTCGAGGAAGAATTCGGCAAGACGTCGGATGCCCTGATCCGCCGTGTATTCGGCCAGGTCTATCCGATGTTGATGGCCTGCAAGGGCGATCAGGTCGAGCGCTATCTATTGCCGACGGTAAAGGGCGACAAGATCTGCGCCATGGCGATCACCGAGCCGGGCGCGGGATCCGACGCCGCGTCGATCAGCACCACGGCGCATCTCGATGGCGATCAGTGGGTGCTCAACGGCACCAAACATTTCATCAGCGACGGCGACATCGCCGATTACGTGATCCTGATGGCGCTGACCGACAAGGACAAGCGGGCGCGCGGCGGCATCACGCTGTTCCTGGTCGACCGAGCTACGGCCGGCTTCAAGGTCGCGCGCACCCAGCCGATGATGGGGCATCGCGGCTACGGCCATGCCGAGCTGAGCTTCGAGGACTGCCGTATTCCGAAGGCCGCCGTGCTCGGCGAGGTCGGGGGCGGCTTCAAGCTCATCATGCAGAGCGTGCTGCAGATCCGCCTTGCCCATATCGGCGCGCGCGCCGTCGGCATGGCGCAGCGGGCGCTGGAGATGATGCGCAAGCATGCCGGCGAGCGGCGCCAGTTCGGGCAGCTGATCGGCGAGTTCCAGATGGTGCAGAAGCTGATTGCGGATTCCGCGACCGAAATCTTCGGCGTCAAGATGATGGTGATGAACGCCGCCTGGGACATCGATCAGGGCAAGGATGCACGCGACAAGGTCTCGATGATCAAGGTCGCGGCGTCCGAGATGCAGGGCCGGGTGGTCGACCGCGCCATCCAGGTGTTCGGCGGCATGGGCTTCAGCAAGGACCTGCCGCTCGAGCGCATGTATCGCGATGCCCGTGTCACCCGCATCTACGACGGCACTTCGGAAATCCACCGCATGCTGGTCGCGCGCAGCACCATCAAGAACGGCTTGCAGCTCTAGGGAACGATCGATGTCTCACACCCCCCTCAATCCCGGCGCCGCCTTTGCCTTTCGCAAGACCATGACGGTCGCCGAGCAGGCCATGTTCACCGGCATCAGCGGCAATCTCGGCGGTCTCTATGTCGATGCCGTCCGCGCGAGAAAGGCGGGCGCCTCCAACATGGTCGCTTTCGAGCTCGCCGTCGGCGGTCTCGCCACGACCTGCCTCAGCCAGCTCGGCGGACCGACGCGGCGGATCGCCAGCATCGCGCTCAGTTTTGCCGCGCCCGTGATCGTCGGCGACTCCGTCGAGGCCAGGGCCGAGATCGTCTCGGTTGCGGGCGAGGAGGCGACCTGCCGGGTCACCTGCACGCTGTCGCCATCAGGGACGACCGTGATCGACGGCACCGCAACGCTGGTTCCCTTTGCCAAGGTCTGAGCCATGTACGAGTCAAAATCCTTCGACGATCTGAAGGTGAATGACAGGGTCAGCCTGAGCAAGACCATCACGGAAGCGGATGGCGCGCTCTATATCGCCGCGACCGGCGATTTCGGCCCCGTTCATGTCGACGAGGTCTATGCGGGCGCGACGCGTTTCGGCCACAGGCTGGCGCCGGGGATCATGGTCGCCGGCCTCTGCACCAGCATCCTCACCAGCGAGCTGGTCGGCACCATCGGCGTATCGGTGGAGGACCGCTTCTGGTTCACCGGGCCGGTGTTCTACGGCGACACGCTGACTTTCGACGTCTGGATCGCCGAGCAGCACGACGAGACCCGCACGATCATCTGGGAGGCGAGCGCCCGCAACGAGGGTGGCCTCGAAGTGCTGAAGGCGCGTGCGAGCCTGAAATTCCCGCGGCGGAAACCGTCATGAGCAAGCTGATGAAAAAACCTGATTTGCGCGGCGTCACGGTCGCGACCGTGCTGCCCTTCAGGGACGACAGCTCGATCGACTGGGACGGCTATGCCCGGGTGCTCGACTATTGCGCCTGTCCCGACGGGATCGCGGCGGTGTTCGTCAATGGACATGCCGGCGAAGGCGGATCGCTCTCGGACGACGAACGTCGCGCCGTGATCGAGCGGACGCGCAGGCAGATCGGCCGCAAGCCGCTGCTGGCCGGCATCATCGCGCATTCCACCGCGGAAGCGATTCATCAGGCGCAGCAAGCCGAGGCGGCCGGCGCTGACTGCGCCGTGTTGTTCCCACCGGCACCGCTCGGCGGGGGAGCATCGGCGACCTCGCGCGCGCCGGTGGCCTTCGTGCAGGCGGTCAGCTCGGCCATCGGCATCCCCGTGTCGATCTTCCAGTATCCGCTCGCGTCGGGCTTTGGCTATTCGCCGGAGACCCTCGCCAAACTCGCAGCCCTCGACAGCGTCATCGCCATCAAGGAAGGCAGCGACACCATGCTCGCCTATGACGAGAATCGCCGTGCGGTGAAACAGGCCGACTCATCCGTCGCGATCCTGCCGTCGAACTTCAACTGGTTCCTGCCGCAGCTCGCCGTGGGCGGCGACGGCATTCTCTCGGGCCTCGTCAGCCTCGCGCCGCATCTGTTCGCGGAACTGTGGCAGGCATCGCTTGCCGACGATCTCAAGGCGATGCGCGCCGTCAACGACCGGCTCTATCCGATCGTCCGGGCGATCTACGGCCCGGCGCCGATCATGGACATGCATACGCGCATGAAGGTCGGACTGAAGGCGCTCGGCCTGATCGGTAACGCCGATCCGCGGCCGCCGCTGCTGCCGGTCCTGCCGACGCTGTGCGACTCCATCGCAACCACCGTCGGCGCGGCGCGCGCGGCCGGCGATATCAGGCTGGCATGAGGGACGCGGCCATGGCGGACGAAGCCTTCATTCACATCGTGCGGGTCGACATCGATCCCGAGCACGAGGCTGCGTTCAACGCCTGGTACGAGCAGCGGCATTTTCCCGATCTGCTCACCTGTCCCGGCTGGCTGTCGGCCAAGCGCTTCGTCTCGGTCGGCGAGGGGCCGAAATACGCGGCGATGTACGAGGTCGCGGGACGGTGGGCGTTCGAGACGCCGGAGTTTCTGAAGGTGAAGGGGTTCGGCCCGTTCGAATCCCTGGTGAAGAATTTCATGCGCATCCAGCTCAAGCCGATGTCGGGACCGGCCTGAGCGGATCGATGATGATGCTGCCTGCCGGGTCGAAAGATCCGGCCAGCGGCATCCAACAACGTTGAGGGGGAAAGCCGGGCGAGGAATTGCATCGGTCATTGGCGTCACACTGGAGGTCCAACATGTTCTCGACACTGCTTCGCTTGAGTGCCGCTGCCGCACTCGTTCTCGCATCCCATGCGGCGCACGCCGCATGCACGCCGGCGATTGCCGACAGCGATCTGATCGCGCCGGGGAAATTGCAGCTCTCGATCAACCCGACCAATCCGCCGCAGCAATTCATCGACAAGGACGGCCAGTTGCAGGGCCTCAACGTGGAACTCGCTGCCGAGCTCGGCAAGCGGTTGTGTCTTCCGGTCGAGCTCGTCCGGATGGATTTCCCGGCGATGATCCCGGCCATGGGCGCGGGCCGCATCGACGGCATCAACACCGGCATGTTCTGGACCGAGGAACGTTCGAAGCTGATGTACATGGTGCCTTATTCCATCCAGGCCATTTCGGTCGTGGTTGCGCCGGATAGCGGCACAAGAATTGCTACCGAGTCTGATCTGATCGGAAAAACATCCGCGGTCGAGGTCAGCACCTACCAGATGAATTGGCTCAAGAAGCTCAGCGATACCAACGTGGCGAAGGGCGGTCCGGCCATCGAGATGCGCACGTTCCCGACCGCGACCAACGTCGTCAGTGCGCTGCTCGCGGGCCAGGTCGACAACGCGCTGCTCGTCGACAGCGTGGCGCGCGATCTCGTCGGCCGCGGCCGCGTGAAGGAAGTCCTGAGCGGGCTCGGCACGGCGCGGACCACGCTCGGTTTCCGCAACAAGACGGTGGCCGATAGCGTCGTCAAGGCGCTCAACACGATGCGCGCCGACGGATTCTATCAGAAGCTGTTCGACAAGTTCGGCCTGACCAGCATGCCGGCCGACCAGCCGCTCGCGATCGCCGGCCCCGGTCCGGCCTGACACCCACGGAGACGAGCCGATGAGCCACTTCAGTCCGACGGCCGCCGTCAGCTACTTCTTCAACTACTTCCTGATGAAGGGGGTGCTCGTCACCATCGGCTTGACGGTGGCGGCGGTCATCGGCGGATTGATCCTCGGCATGGGCATCGCGTTGATGCGCATGTCGTCCAATCCGGTGTTGTCCGGCATCTCGCGCTTCTACATCTGGTTCTTCCGCGGCACGCCGCTGTTGATCCAGCTCGTGGTGATCTACAGCGGCTTGCCGCAGCTCGGGATCAAGTTCTCGGTGATCACCTGCGCGCTCGTCGGGCTGATCCTCAACGAAGCGGCCTATCTCGCCGAGATCGTGCGCAGCGGCTTCATGGCCGTCTCGGCGGGGCAGCGCGAAGCTGCCTGGGCTCTCAGCCTGTCGCCCTGGGTGACGTTCCGTCGCGTCACCCTGCCGCAGGCGTTCCGTCTGATGATCCCGCCGCTCGGCAATTCCATCAATTCGCTGCTGAAGGCGACCTCGCTCGCCTCGGTGATCTCGGTGGAGGAGCTGATGCGCCGCAGCGACATGCTGATGCAGGAGCATTTCCAGATCCTCGAGGTCTACGCGGCGGCAACGGCGTATTACCTGATCCTCACCTCGGTCTGGGATGCGATCCAGCGCCGGCTCGAGAAGCATTTTGGCCGGTCGAGCGCCGCGAAATCCCGGCGCGTTGCAGCCAGGGCGCCGGTTGCGCAGGCACAGGCGAGCGTGGAGGCGAGGGCATGAGCGAGGTGTCGATGGCCACGAATGGCGGCGTCGAGGGCGCAATGATGGAGCTGCGTGATATCCCCGCAGTTCGCATGGAAGCCGTCTACAAACACTACGGCGACTTCACCGCGTTGAACCAGGTCGACCTCAAGGTCGGCAAGGGCGAGAAGATTGTGGTCTGCGGTCCCTCCGGTTCGGGCAAGTCGACGCTTATCCGTTGCATCAACCACATCGAGAAGCACGACGAAGGGCTGATCTACGTCAACGGCGTCGAGCTCGACCATCAGCGCAAGAACATCGATGCGGTCAGGCGCGACACCGGCATGGTGTTCCAGAGTTTTAATCTGTTTCCTCACATGACGGTGCTGGAGAACTGCACTCTGGCGCCGATGACCGCGAACGGAATGAGCGAGGCAGAAGCGAAGGACCTCGCTATGCATTTCCTGACAAAAGTCCGGATTCCCGACCAGGCCACCAAATTCCCCGGGCAGCTCTCCGGCGGCCAGCAGCAGCGCGTCGCCATCGCGCGCGCGCTGTGCATGCGTCCCAAGATCATGCTGTTCGACGAGCCGACCTCCGCGCTCGACCCCGAAATGGTCAAGGAAGTCCTGGAGACCATGAAGAAGCTGGCGGAGGAGGGCATGACCATGCTGTGCGTGACGCACGAGATGGGCTTTGCCCGCGAGGTTGCCGACCGTATTGTGTTCATGAACGAAGGTAAGGTGGTCGAGCAGGCTGCGCCGGAGGAGTTCTTCAAAAATCCACGGTCCGAGCGGGCGCGAACGTTCCTCGACCAGATCATTCACTAGCTGGCGATGTCGGCGGAGATGCGGACATTCAGCGACCGCCTGCGCGGCATCCACGCCGCCACGATCGTGCCGATGACGGCCGATTTCGAGATCGACGAGGCGCAGCTTGCAGCACATCTCGCTTCGGTCGCCACCACGCCCGGCATCAACGGGCTGCTGGTCAACGGCCACGCCGGCGAGAATTTCGTGCTGTCGCTCGCCGAAAAGCGGCGCGTGGTGGAGCTGGCGCGCGAGCACGCACCGAAGGACTGCCTGATCGTCTCCGGTGTCAATCATGAATCCAGCCTGGAGGCGGCGCGAGAGGCGGCCGCACTGGAGCAGGCGGGTGCGGACGGGCTCCTGGTGTTTCCACCCAATAGCTGGGCGCTCGGCCGCGCCGACGACTGCGTCATCGAACATCACCGCCATATCCGCGATGCCACAGCCGTGCCGCTGATGCTCTACGCCGCGCCTGTCGGTGCGGGTGCGATGGCCTATGCTCCGCGGCTCCTGGAGCAACTCGTCGCTGACCCTCGCTTCGTCGCGATCAAGGAGGGGAGCTGGGAGGTCGCGACTTACGAACAGAATCTGCGTCTGATCCGCAAGCTGCGGCCGGACTTCGTCGTGCTCGGCTCCGGCGACGAGCATCTGCTGACGAGCTACCTTGTCGGCTCGGCCGGCAGCCAGGTCAGCCTCGCCTGCGTGGTGCCCGAACTCGTGGTCAGCCTCTGGACGGCGGCGGAGGCCGGCGATTGGAAGCGGGCGCGTGCGGCGCACGAGAAACTGTATCCGCTTGCGGTCGCGATCTACCGCGATGCGCCGGGCGGACGTGCGACGGTGCGGCTCAAGGCCTGCCTGAAATTGCTCGGGCGTCTGTCCTGCGACGCGGCGCGGCCACCGCAGCCGCCGGCAACACCAGACGAGTTGCGGGCGCTCGAACAGGCGCTGCGGATCTCCGGCGCGCTTTAGGCTGCGAAGAACGGATTGGCCGGTCGCGCCAGGCCGAGATGATCGCGTAGCGTTGTGCCCTCATAGTCGGCGCGAAACAGCCCGCGCTCCTGTAGGATCGGCACGACGAGCTGGACGAAGTCCTCGAAGCCTTCGTGGAAATAGGGCGGCATGACGTTGAAGCCGTCGGCGGCATGCTCTTCGAACCAGAGCTGGAGCGTGTCGGCGATGCGTTCGGCAGAGCCGCACAGCACCCAATGGCCGCGTGCGGCGGCGGTGAGATTATAGAGGTCGCGTAGCGTCATGTTCTCGCGGCGGCCCTTGGCGAGCATGACGCTGGCGAAGCTGTGATAGCTGTCCGACGGCGCGATATCAGGGATCGGTCCGTCGAGATCGTAGGCCGACATGTCGCGCCCGAAGCGGTCTGTCAGGATCGCGAGCGCATTGCTGCCGCTGACGAAGCTCTGCAGCGTGTTGAGCTTCTCGAACGCCTCCTTGTCGGTGCGGCCGACAACGGGCATCACGCCCGGCAGCACGGTAACGTCCTCGGCCTTGCGGCCGAATGAGGGCAGGCGTGTCTTCAGTGACGCGTAACCGGCCTTGGCTTCCTCGATGTCCTGCACCACGGAAAATACGATGTCAGCCGTGCGAGCAGCGAGCGCCTGTCCGGCCTCGGAGCCGCCGGCCTGGAGCACGACGGGGCGGCCCTGCGGGCTGCGGCCGATGTTGAGCGGGCCCTTCACCTTGAAGAACGCGCCGTCATGGTCGATCGGGCGGAGCTTTGCCGGATCGATATAGAGACCGCTGGCGCGGTCAGCGACGATGGCGTCATCCGCCCAGCCATCCCACAGGCCCTTGACGACGTCGAGGAATTCGCCGGCCATTTCATAGCGGCGGGCGTGGTCGGGATGCGTCGTGCCGAAATTCGCCGCGGTCGCCGGATTGGCCGTCGTCACCGCGTTCCATGCGGCGCGTCCCCTGGAGATATGATCGAGCGAAGCAAAGACGCGCGCGACCGAGAAAGGATCGCTGTAGGTGGTGGAGACGGTGGCGCCAAGGCCGACATGGGTGGTCGAGGTCGCGAGCGCGGCCAGCATGGTCAGCGGCTCCAGCCGCAGCGTGTAGGAGGGATGGGCGGCCGCATCGGCATAGAGATTGTCGCCCATGAAGATCAGGTCGAACTTGCCGCGTTCGGCGGTGCGGCCGATCTCCTGGATCGCCGCAAAATCCTGGAAGCTGTCGACCGCGCCGGGATAGCGCCAGCCCGCGACATGGCTGCCGGTCCCCAGGATGAACAAGCCGAGATGCATCTGTCGTTTCATGGCGTCATGTCCAGAACAGGATTTTTCGCTCGAGGAAGCCGATCAGGCCGAAGAAGGCGAGGCTCGCGGCGGACGCGACGAAGATCGCCGACCAGACCTGGACGAAGTCGATCTGGAGCACGGCCTGGTAGATCACCCAGCCGAGCCCGCCATGGGCGCCGAGCATTTCGGTGACGATCGCCACGATCACGCTGCGCACCGTGGAGACGCGCATGCCGGCGAGCAGCAGCGGCAGCGCGGTCGGCAGCCGCAGGCGCCACAGCACGCTGAAGCGGCTCGCGCCAAAGCTCTTCATGAGGTCGACGGCGCCGCGATCGACGCGGTCGAGCCCGGCCAGCATCGACAGCAGGATGGTGAAGCTCACCGCCATTGCCACCATCACGATCTTCGAGCTGACGCCGATGCCGAACCAGAGCAGGATCAAGGGCGAATAGCCGACCACAGGCACCGAATTGATCGCGGTCGCGAGCGGCAGGATCGCTGCGCGCAGCGCCGGCACCAGGGCGATGGCGACGGCAAGGCCGATGCCGATCAGACAGCCGAGCCCGTAGCCGGCCAGTGCCTCGAGCAGCGTGTAGCCGGCGGCGTCGAGGAGGATTGCGCGCTTGGACCAGAGGCCGACGAGGATGTCGCTGACGGCGGGGAGCACATAGGCCGGCAGATGCAGTCCGCGCGCCGTGCCTTCCCAGCACGCGATCAGGAGGACGGCGCCGAGAATGCCGCGCTGGACGGCGAGCGAGGGGGAGGCCAGCGCGCGGCTCATTGTTCGGCGCTCCAGAACACGAGGTGACGCTCGACCGCGGCGACCACCGCATAGAAGCCGGTGCCGAGCAGGGCGGCGGCGAGCAGGGCGGCCCAGATCGCGACGACGTTTTCGGTGAACATGGCCTGGAGCAGCAGCACGCCGAGCCCGGTGGTGTCGCCGAACCATTCGCCGACGATCGCGCCGACAAGGCTCAGCGATGCCGCGAGCCGCAGCGCGACGAAGATCTGCGGCAGCGCGGTCGGAAGCTGCAGGCGCAGCAGGAGCTGGCGATTGGAGGCGCCAAAGCTGCGCATCAGGGCGACCTGCTTGGGATCGACGGTCTCGAGGCCCAGCAGCGTGTTCACCGTCACGGGAAAGAAGGTCAGGTAGAACGCGATGATCGCCTTGGCGAGCAGCGTGTTGCCGAACCAGAGCACGACCAGCGCGCCGAAGGCGATGACCGGAATGGTCTGCGACACCACGAAGATCGGAAAGATCATCTCGCGCAGCGCGCGGACGCGGAAGAACGCCACGCCCATGAGCACGCCGAACGCGCCGCCGGAGGCGAAGCCGATCAGGGTCTCAGCGAGGGTTCGCAGGAAGCCGTCGACATAGGCGCGGGGCGTTGCCGCCATCACCATCAGGATCGTGCTGAGGCGCGGCAAATAATAGGGCCGGATGCCGAACAGCAGCACCGCGCCTTCCCAGATCACCGCCGCGATGACGAGGCCGAGCAGCAACCGGATCAGCTTGCGCAGCGAATCCGGCATGGTCATGGGCCGCGCAACCGCGCGGCCTTTACCCAGCGATGTCGCGGCAGGGCTGTTCACGGCAGCCGGTCCGCCGCCGGGATGCTCTGGATGAAGCTGGCGTCATAGGCGGCCGCGAGATCGACCGGCTTGGAGATCACGCCATACTTCAGGAAGAAATCGTGGGCGGTCTTGACCGCGTCCGCGTCGATCCAGAACATACCGTTCCTGGCTGCCGCACCGGCCGTCATCAGGCGCTTGACCTCGGTGAGCATGAACTCCTGCTGTGCGCGGTCGAGGGTCGGGGCTGCGGCCATCACCGTGTCGACGGCGCCCTTGGGATCGGAGAACGCATCCTTCCAGCCCTTCGCCGATGCGCGGAGGAAAGCCTTGACGAGTTCCGGCTTCTCCTTGGCGGTCGCCTCGGCCACGATCAGCGTGTCGCGCGGGAAGGTGATGCCGTAATCCTCGGCGACGAAGGTCTTCAGGTTGTCCTTCGGCATGCGCGACTGGATGGTGTAGAACTCGTTGTAATAGGTCGCCGTGACCACATCGACGCTGCCGTCGACGAAGGGCGTCACCGATACCTGCTGCGGCTGGATCTTCAATTCGTCCGGCTTGATGCCTTCCTTGGCGAGCATGCCGTTCAGCACGTGATTGGCGCCGGTGAACCAGGTGGTGACGGTCTTGCCCTTGAAATCCTGGATCGTCTTCACCGGCCCGTCCTTGCGGGTGACGAAGATGAAGGGCGTGATCTGGTGCGACACGCCGATGCAGACGATCGGCAGTCCCTTGTCGCGGGCCGCGAACACGCTGTCGGTGCCGCCGGAAAGGCCGAACGTGTCGGCGCCGGTCGCGACCAGGTTTTCGGTCAGAAGATTAGGCCCGCCCGGATTGATGGTGAGGTCGATGCCCTCGGCCTTGTAGTAGCCCTTGGCGGCCGCGACGTAGAAGCCGGCGAACTGCGCCTGCGGCAGCCATTTCAGGCGCAGGCTCGCCTTCTGCAACTCGGCTGCGGGCGCGGTCGTGACCAGCGAGCCGGTCGCCAATGCGACGGCGGAGAGGACGGAGAGGGCGTGGCGGCGGCTCAACATGGTCATACTCCAGAGGATGAAAATCAATTGCGATAGGATGGATCGGCGCGGTCGAGCTGGCGCATCAGCGCGGGCCATTCGCGTTCGCCGGGCACGAGGATGTCGCCCTGCAATTCCCAGAACTGGCGGGCGGCCTTCTCGCAGACCTCGTGCGGCGGCATCACCAGTTTGGCGCCGGCCGCGGCCGCCGCCTGCATCTGAAGCTGGATCCGCGCGGCGCGCTCGAAATAATAGAGCAGCATGAAGGCTTCGCCCGGCGTCCGGCCGACGGTGAGGATGCCGTGGTTGCGCATCAACATCACCTTGTGCGGGCCGAGATCGCGCACGAGGCGCGCCTGTTCGTCGAGGTCGATGGCGACGCCTTCGTAGTCGTGGAAGGCCTGGCGCTCGTAGAAGCGCATGGCGAACTGGCTGAGCGGCAGCAGGCCCTTCTCCTGCCCGGAGACCGCGACGCTTGCGTCGGAATGGGTGTGGAGCACGCAGGCCGCGTCGTGGTTCGAGGTGTGGATCGCGGCGTGGATCACGAAGGCCGCGACGTTGACGGCCTGCGGCGTGTCGTCGAGCTTGTTGCCCTTGGTGTCGATCTTCACGAGGCTCGACGCGGTGATCTCGTCGAACAGCAATCCGTAGGGATTGATGAGGAATTGCTCGTCATGGCCGGGAACGCGCAAGGAGATGTGATTGTAGATCAGGTCGTCCATGCCGAGCTTGGCGACCATGCGATAGCAGGCCGCGAGCTTGATGCGGGCATCCCACTCGGCCGGATCGATCCCGCGCGGCTCTCTCGCTGACATCGCGTTCACTGAGATTTCTCCTGCGCGATGGCGGATTGGAACGACTTCATGCTTTCCTCCTCGATCGCGTCGAGCAGCGTGCGCTTGAGGCGCACGAATTCGGGAGAGGTGACGATCTCGGGCCGGCGCGGCCGTGGAAGATCGACGACCTGTTCGAGCTTCACCGAGCCTGGACGGGCCGTCATGACCAGCACGCGGTCGCCGAGGAAGATCGCCTCGTCGACGTCGTGGGTGATGAAGAGGATGGTGCGGCGGTATTTTTGCCAGACGTCGAGCAGCCAGCGCTGCATCATCGCCCGCGTCAGCGCATCGAGCGCGCCGAACGGTTCGTCCAGCAGCATGAGGTCGCGCTCGAACAGGAAGGTGCGCATCAAGGCGACGCGCTGGCGCATGCCGCCGGACAATTGATTGGGATATTGCTTCTCGAAGCCGGCGAGGCCGAATTCGGGCAGCATCTTGAGCGCCTTGGCGCGAGCCTGGTCGCGCGGCATGCCCTCGACCTCGAGCGCGAGGATGGCGTTGTCCACCACGTTGCGCCAGGGGAACAGCAGGTCGCGCTGCGGCATGAAGGAGACGCGGCCGAGCAGGTCGGCGGCATGGCAGCTCTTGCCTTCGAAGCGAAGGATTCCGCCGGCATCAGGCTCTTCGAGACCGGCAACGATGTTGAAGAGGGTGCTCTTGCCGCAACCGCTCGGGCCGACGACGGTGACGAACTCGCCGGGGGCGATGTTCGCCTGAAGTCCCGAGAGCGCCGCGACGGAGCCGAAGGTCTTGTTGATCGCGCCGAGCTCGAGCAGCGGCTCGGGCGTCGGGTGGGCCTGCGGGGCTTCGGTGGCCGGTCCGGGATTGGGAAGGCGGGCAGCCTGCACCGGGATGTCCTTGTATAATGGCAGCGGCCATTCGCATACGAAAGCGGACCGCGTTGAAATCTCGTAGCAACTCGTGTGCCAGTGCGATTTCCCGGCAAATCAGGCATAAGACTTGCGAGATCGGCAGCGAACTTGCCTGGAAGAGCGGGTGTCTCTGCGAAAAACCGGTCCTTTTGCTGGAAGGTGGGTGCCATTTTGTATACGTGTATCGATGTCGGAGAAACATGATGGCGGATATTGGTGCACATAGCGGAGGCAAGCGCGTGAAAAATGGGCACGAGGCCCTCGCTGCAAGCCCGGGCATGACCCTCGCCGAGAGCCTGCGCCAGAAGCTGGAGGGCGCGATCGCGGCCGGCCATCTCGAGCCGGGCAGCCGGCTCGACGAGCAGGAGATCGCCCAGCGCTTCGGCGTCTCGCGCACGCCGGTGCGGGAGGCATTCCGCCTGATGGCCGCCAACAATCTGGTCGAGCTGCGCGGCCGGCAGGGCGCGACGGTCCGCAGCATCAAGGCGCAGGCCCTGATCGAGATGTTCCAGGTCATGGCGGAGCTCGAGGGGCTCTGCGCGCGGCTTGCCGCAAGGCGCGTCTCGCAGGCCTGGGGATCTGAAATAGGCGAGATTCATCAGCGGCTTGTCGCCGCAGGTGAAACCGGCGACATCGACGTCTTCTACGACATCAACCAGGAATTCCACGAAGCGATCTACGAGGCCTCGCGCAATACTTTCCTCGCCGATCAAACCCGCAAGCTGCGCAATCAGGTGGCGGCCTATCGCCGCCGGGTGACGCGGATGCCGAACCGGATCGCCGACACTGTCCGCGAGCACGAGGCGATCATGCAGGCGATCCTGGCGCATGATCCCGAGCGGGCGCACAGCACCATGCGCGACCACGTCAACCTGCTCGGCGACAATCTCTTGGACTTCCTTGCCGCCTTCGAATGACCCTCAGGCTTCTTGGTATGCAAATTGCTAGACCTTGTATATCTAGCTTGCATCCTGGAGACCCGGAGTGGACCTGAAGCTGACGAACAAGACCGCCCTGATCACTGGCGCGTCGAAAGGAATTGGACTTGCGGTGGCCGAGCTCTTCGCCGCGGAGGGGTGCCATCTGCATCTCGCCGCCCGCAACGGCGAGGCGATGCTCGAGGCCAAGACGCAGCTCGAAGCCCGCCATGGCGTGAAGATCACGATCCATGCGCTCGACCTGTCGAGCACTTCTGCGATGGAGAAGCTCGCGGCCGAGGTCGGCGACATCGACATTCTCATCAACAATGCCGGCGACATCCCGGCCGGCTCGCTCGAGATCCTCGACGACGCCGCCTGGCGGCGCGGCTTCGATCTCAAAGTGTTCGGCTATATCACGCTGTCGCGCCTTTATTATCCGCGGATGAAGGGCAAGGACGGCGTCATCATCAACATCATCGGCAATTCCGGTGAGAACTGGGACGCGAGCTACATCGCGGGTTCGACCGGCAACGCGGCGCTGATGTCCTTCACCAAGGCGCTCGGCGGCCGCAGTCTCGATCACGGCGTGCGCGTCGTCGCGGTCAATCCGGGGCCGGTGGCCACCGACCGCATGCTCAAGATCATGAAGCGCAAGGCGATCGACATGCTCGGCGACGAAAGCCGCTGGGAGGAGCTGTTCGACAAATATCCGGGCAAGCGGCCCGCGACCTCGGAGGAGGTCGCCGATCTCGTCGCCTTCCTGTCCTCGCCGCGGTCGGGCTACATTACCGGCACCGTGGTGACGATTGACGGCGGCATTGCCGCGCGCGGCTCGGTGATCTGAGGCGTCGATGTCGGAGTTCCAATCCGCGGCGCTGGTCCGCAACCGCTATTTCGACGAGCTCTCGGCAACGCCCGGGCTCTTCTGGCTCGGCCAGAACACCAACCATATCGAGAGCCATCCCGCCGTGCGCGAAGCGATGCTGCGCTCGATCGAGGCGGGCGAGTTCAACGCCTATGCGCCGCCGCTCGGCTTCGAGGCGCTTCGCGCTGCGATCGTCGCCGATCTCGGCACGCCCGGTGCGGAAGCGCTGGTGACCGAGGGCGGCGTCAACGCGCTGGCGATGATCTGCCGCGCGCGCTGCAAGCCGGCCACCACGCTGGTGACCACCGACCCGACCTGGAAATGGCCGTGCCTGTTCGCGCGCCAGCAGGGCGCCGAGGTGATCGAGATTCCGATCTACGATCCCGCCTGCAATTACCGCCTGACGCCCGAGGCGTTGAAGGCGAATGTCGATGAGCGCACCGCGATCATCTATCTCGTCGATCCCAACAACCCGCTCGGCATTCGCTACACCCGCGAGGAGATCGAAAGCTTTGCCGCGATCGCGCGCGATTGCGGCGCGCTGCTGGTGCACGATTGCACCTATCGCGACTTTGCCGATGGCCATACACCGGCGCTTCACGTCGCCCCGAAAGGTGCGGTGGTCTCGACCAGCTTTTCGAAATGGCTCGGGCTCGCGGGCTTGCGGATCGGCGCGCTCGTCGCCGCGCCCGATCTGTTCGAAGAGCTGGCGCAGACCTCGACCAGTGTGCTCGGCGCGAGCGTCATCGCCCAGCGCGCGGCGCAGGCTGGGCTGTCCGTCAAGGCCGAATGGATGAAGAAGGTCCGCAGCACCGACCGGGCCAACAAGGCGATGATCCAGGAGGCGGCGGCCGGGATCGAGGGGCTCGCGCTGCCGATCATGCCTTCGCACGGAAACTTCCTGGTGCTGGAGACCATTGCGGCCGGCATCCGTCCGGAAGCGCTGGTCGAATGCTATCGCCGTCAGGGCATCATGATCCGCCAGGGCACCTATCACACCCAGCGCTTCGGTGACCGCTTCGTGAAGATCAGCACCTCCGTGCCGCAGGCCTGGGTCGAGAAGCTCTGCACGTTGCTGCCGGAGATGGTCGCGCAGGCGCGCACGCTCAACGACCTGCCGCCGCAATTCTAAGGACGATGCCGATGACGATGATCACAACGAAAGACGGCGTGAAGCTCCATGTGGAAGAGGCGGGCGAGGGCACGCCGATCCTTTTCATCCATGAATTCGGCGGCAATCACGATAGCTGGGAGCCGCAGCTGCGCTATTTCAGCCGGCGCCATCGCTGCATCACCTACGCTGCGCGCGGCTATCCGCCGTCGGACGTGCCCGACAGCGTGGAGGCCTATTCTCAGGCGATTGCCGCGGACGATGCGGTCGCCGTGCTCGACGCGCTCGGAATCGACAGGGCGCATATCGTCGGGCTGTCGATGGGCGGATTCTGCACGGTCCATTTCGGCCTGCGCACGCCGGAGCGCGCGCTGTCGCTGACCGTGGCCGGCGCCGGCTATGGCTGCGAGAAGGAATTCGAGGACTATTTCCGCGGCGTCTCGCTCGAAGTGGCCGACAATTTCGAGAAGCAGGGCGCAAAGGAGTTTTCGAAGATCTACGCGCTCGGCGCGAGCCGGGTGCAGTTCCAGAACAAGGATCCGCGGGGCTGGAAGGAGTTCGCCGATCGCCTCGCGACCCATTCCGATCGCGGCGCCGCCAACACCATGCGCGGCGTCCAGGCACGTCGGCCGTCCTTCTACGATCTCGAAGACGGCTTGAAAAAGATGATGGTGCCGACGCTGGTCGTCGTCGGCGACGAGGATGATCACTGCCTCCAGCCCGGCATCTTCCTGAAGAAGACCATTCCGGCCTGCGGCCTCTCGGTCTTCCCCAAGACCGGTCATACGCTCAATCTCGAAGAGCCCGCGGCGTTCAACGCACTGCTCGCCGAGTTCATCGCGCAGGTCGAAGCAGGATGCTGGCTGCCACGCGATCCCCGCGCGCTGCCGGGCCAGATCATGCGCACGAAATAGCCGATGACGAGCCTGCCCCTGATCAACGCCGACCGGCTCTGGACCCGCTTGATGGCGCTCGCGGAGATCGGCGCGACGCCGGCCGGCGGGGTCAACCGCCAAGCCCTGAGCGACGGCGAGATCGTAGCCTGGCGTCGTGTCGTCGATTGGGCGTGCGAGGCGGATCTGGCGCCTTCGACGGATGCCGCGGGGAACCTGTTCCTGACGCTGGCCGGCATCGATCGTGCCGCGCCGCCGCTTCTCCTCGGCAGTCATCTCGACAGCCAGCCGACCGGCGGCAAGTTCGACGGTGCGGCCGGCGTGATGGCCGCGTTGGAGGCGGTCGTCTCGCTGACCGAGCAAGGCGACAAGCCCGCGCGCGATGTCGTTGTCGTTGCATGGATGAACGAGGAGGGCTCGCGTTTCGCTCCGGGCATGATGGGCTCGGAGGCCTTCACCGGCGAACGCGACATCGACGCGATCCGCGTCGCGCGCGATGCGGACGGCATCACCGTCGGCGAGGCGCTCGATCGTTTCCATCAGGCTTTCCCCGATATGCCGCGCAGGCCGCTCGGCTTTGCCGCCGGAGCCTATCTCGAACTGCACATCGAGCAGGGACCCGTGCTGGAAGCGGCTGCCTGCACCATCGGGGTTGTCACGGGCATCCAGGGCAAGAAGACCTTTCAGGTGGTGGTCGAGGGCGCCGAGGGCCATGCCGGCACTCTGGCGCAGCTGGAGCGGCGTGATGCGCTCGCAGCCTTTGCCCGAATGGCGACGGCGCTTCATGCCGAGATCGGCACTGTCGATGCCGACATCAAATTCACCATCGGTCGGGTCACGGTCACGCCGAACGCGCCGTCGGTGGTGCCGTCGCGCGTCAGCTTCAGCATCGATCTGCGCCATCCTGATAATGCCGTGCTCGATGCGGCCGGTCTGCGCATCAGGGCTCTCTGCGAGCAGAACGCCCCGCCTTGCACCGTGACGGTGACGCCGCTGGTCGATGCACCGTCGAACATGTTCGATGCGGGCCTGCGGGCCAGCATCGCGGAGGCCGCGCGTGAGCAGGGACATTCGGCCATGGCCATCCTCTCGGCGGCTGGTCACGACGCCCGTCATCTCGCAAAAATCTGCCCGGCCGCGATGATCTTCATCCCGTGCCGCGACGGTGCGAGCCATGTCGAGCATGAATGGGCCGAGCCCGATCATGTTGCCGCTGGCGCCGCCGTGCTGGCGCAGGTGCTGCGCGGCCTCGCCTTCGCGCCCGCGATCAAGGCGTGAGGACGTCGATGCAGGACGTCGCCCCTGGGGACTACCGTGACGCGATGGCCTGCCTCGGCGCCGCCGTCAGCATCGTCACGACCGACGGCGCTGCGGGCCGCGCCGGATTTACCGCATCGGCGATTTGCAGCGTCACCGACGATCCGCCGACGCTTCTGGTCTGCATCAACCGCGGCTCCTCGGCCTATGCCGGCGTGACGACGAACAAGGTGGTGTGCATCAACGTGCTCTCGGCCCGGCACGAGCCGCTGTCTCGCCTGTTCGGCGGCAAGGTGCCGGCCGAGGAACGCTTTGCCGCAGCCAATTGGGCGACACTCGCGACCGGTGCGCCGGTGCTGGTCGATTGCGCCGCCGCGTTCGACTGCCGGATCGTTGATGTCGTCAATGTCGGCACGCACGATGTGCTGTTCTGTCGCGTCGTGGCCCTGCTAAAATCCGGTTGCACGGACAACCTGATCTATTTCGGCCGCGCCTACCACACGGTCGGGGTGACCGGCCCAGCCGAGACTGGACCCGAATCCGCTTCTAGCCCATCCTGAGGCGACGCTGGCGGGGATCGCCGGCCATCCCAGCAACCGTCGCCATGTGATGGACAACAACCGTCAACCGCACCCGCGCGTGTCCCTTGCAGGGATGCATATCGACCGGACTTCGGCCGTGCCGCTGCATCTGCAGATCGCGGCCCACATCCGCGACGGCATCCTTCGCGGCGTCTTTCCGGCCGGGACGCAATTCTTGGGATCGCGCGAGATCGCGCGGGAGCTCGGCTGCTCGCGCACGGTGGTGCTGACGGCGTGGGATCTGCTCTACGCCGAAGGCTATCTCGTATCGACGCCGCGCGGCAGCGTCATGGTGGCATCCGTTGCGGCCCCGCATGTCGCGCCGGCATCGGCCACGTCGCCTGCCTCCAGGCCCGCCCGTACGTCGGAGCGGTGGCGATCGTTGCTTGGCCTGGACTATGAGACCAACTGGCCGTCGGTGTTCGCGCCCGGCGCCCCCGACATCTCGACCTTTCCCTTCAGGGAATGGTCGCGCTTGCTGAGGCAGAGCTGGCAAAACCCCAGAGAGCAGGAGTGCCTCGACCTTCCGCCCGAAGGCCATCCGCGGCTGCGCAGCGAGATCGCGAATTTCCTCGGCTCGGTGCGCGGGCTGGTCTGCTCGCCGGAGGAGGTTGTCGTCACATCAGGCACATCGGGCGCGCTGGATTTCTGCAGCCGGATGATCCTCGATCCCGGTGACGAGGTCTGGGTCGAGGAGCCCGGCTTCATCGAGGCGCGCTGGGCGCTCACCGCCGCGGGCGCCAAGCTCGTGCCTGTTCCGGTCGACGACAAGGGCCTTGTCGTCTCCGAAGGCATCCGGCGCGCGCCGGGTGCGCGGCTGATCGTGGTCACGCCGTCGCATCAATATCCGCTCGGCGTTAGCATGGGCCTGGAGCGACGCCTCGAACTGCTCGACTGGGCCAACAGGAACGACGTCTGGGTGATCGAGGACGACTACAATTCGGAGTTCAGGCACCAGGACAGCATGATCGCCTCCTTGCGTTCGCTCGATCGCGAGGGGCGCGTGATCTATTTCGGCACCTTTTCCAAGATCATGATGCCGAACCTTCGGCTCGGCTACATCGTCGCCAACAGGAATTTCATCGAGGGATTTTCGAAGGGGCGCGCGCGCATCGATGTCCACACCTCCGGCATCGGACAGCTCGCGCTGGCCGAGTTCATGCGCGAGGGGCATTTGCTGCGGCATCTGCGCGCGATGCGTCGGGTCTATGCTGCCAGGCGGAACGCGCTGATCGATGCGATCGCAGCGCTGATGCCGGATGATCTGACCGTCTCCTCCGCCGTCACCGGCCTGCATCTGGTGGCGCTGTTCACCGACGCGATGCGAGCGCGGATGAGCGACGGCGAGGCGGCCGCCGTCCTGAAGCAATCAGGCATTCACGTGCAGCCGCTGTCGCAGAATTTCCTGGAGCAGCCGACGCGGCAGGGCCTGGTGTTCGGTTACGGGCGGCTTCCGGTCGAGGATGCCACCCCGCTGCTCGCGAGAATCGCAGCGATCATCGGTAGCGGTCGCCGCAACTCACCATCCGGGCCGGCAATTTCCTCCCGTACTGTTCGTACAATAAAGAGAAGCTGAGCCGACGGGAGTGCATGGCTCGTAGGCAACCGCTCATCCCGCAGCGCCGCGCGATCGCCTGCAAATTAGACAGGCTGACTTGGCATCTCCGATTGCAGTGCAGCGGACGTCACGATTTGTGCCGACAAATCCAAGGGTGCGCTGCACGTTCGCGGCGTGAAACGGACCGAGGTCCGGCTGCCCTGTGAGCGGGCATCGCTGCACCAAAACGTGCAGCCGATGTTGCACTGCGCGATAACACGTCTGCGCTGGTCTAGCGGATTGCGCCAACTCTGGCCCTATCCCGAGCCCTTCGCTCTGTCGCACGCTCCCGGTCGGTGGCATGACAGGGGATGCATGATGAGCGCTCTCGGTTTGGCAGTGGACGTTGCGATCGACCGGAAGGACCCGACACTGGGTCCGGACGTCATCCGTAGCTGACCCGTGCAGATGAGCGATTCCGGAAATCACTGGGAGGTCGGCACCGATATCGGTGGCACCTTCACCGACATCATCGCCATCAGGCGCGACACCGCGGAGGCGCGGATCGCGAAGGTGCCCTCGCGCCCCGACGCGCCTGTGCAGGCGATGCTGGAGGCCATCGAGGCGGTGGGCCTGCGCAAGAGCGAGGTCAAGCGCTTCGTCCACGGCACCACGCGCGTGACCAATGCCATCGTCGAAGGCCGGTTGCCGAAGGTGGCGCTGGTCGCGACCGAAGGCTTTGCCGACGTGCTGGAGATCGCGCGCTACCGCCGCCGCGATCTCTACCGGCTCGACATTCCCCCGAAATCGCCACCCTTGGTGCCGCCCGAACGATGCTTTGGCCTCGCCGAGCGCCTCGATCACGAGGGGCGGGTGCTGAAGGCACTGGACGAAGCCGAGATCGAGCGCCTTGTGGTGTGGCTCAAGCAGACCGGGGTCCAGAGCGTCGCGGTCGCTCTCCTGCACGCCTACGCCAATCCGGTGCATGAAAAGATGCTGGGCGAGCGGCTCAGGGACGTCGTCGCCCATGTCTCGCTCTCGCACGAGGTCAATCCCGAGGCGCGCGAATACGAGCGGACCTCGGCCACCGTGTTCAATGCCGCCGCGATGCCGATCGCGGTGGAATATCTGAGCGAGCTGGAGCAGCGGCTGCCGATCGGCGCAGGCTTGCAGGTGTTTCACTCCGCCGGCGCGATGATCCCGATCTCCGCCGTGAAACGCCGCCCGCTGGTGATGGCGATGTCGGGCCCGGCGGCCGGCGTTTCGGCCTCCGTCAGCATCGCGCGCCAGCTCGGCACCTCGCGCATGCTCACCTTCGACATGGGCGGCACTACGACGGATGTCTGCCTGATCGTCGACGGGCAGGCCGAGATGACCGACGGCCGCATGCTCGGCGACAAGCCGCTGCGCCAACCGATGCTCGCTGTTCACTCCATCGGCGCGGGCGGCGGATCGATCGTGCGCAACGGCCCCGGCGGCCTCACCGTCGGGCCGGAGAGCGCCGGTTCCGAGCCGGGGCCGGCCTGCTACGTCCGCGGCGGCACGGAGCCGACCATCACCGACGCCAATGCCGTGCTCGGCTATCTCAATCCGGAAACGAAGCTCGGCGACCGCATCGGGATCGATATCGAGGCCGCCAAGCGCGTGATCGAACCGATCGCGCGCGCTCTTGGCCTCAGCCTGACCGAAACGGCGCTCGGCATCGTCAAGGTCGCGAATGCGACCATGGCCCGCGCGCTCCGCCGCGTCACGGTCGAGCGCGGCATCGACGGGCGCGACTGTACGTTGCTTGCCTTCGGCGGCGGCGGCCCGATGCATGCCGCGGGCCTCGCCGATCTCTACGGGATTGCCGAGGTCGTCGTGCCCAGTGCCTCCAGTGCGTTCTCGGCGCTGGGTTGCCTCACCGCCGATTTCAGCTTCCTGCAGCAGCAGACGCTGCGCGCCGCGCTCGACGGCATCGATCTCGCGCGCGTCTCGGAGCGGATCGGAACGCTGATCGACGATGCCTCGGCGCCGCTGATCGCCAATGGTGTTGCGAAGGCGGAGATCCAGCTCGAATTGGTGGCGTTGATGCGCTATGCGGCGCAGAACGATGCCATTCCGGTGCCCTTCACGCTGCCGCTGGATGTCGCCAAACTCAAGACGGACTTCTTGGCGCGCCATCACGAGCTGTTCGGCTATGCGACCGGCGAGCCCTGCGTCATCGAGTCCGTGCGGGTGCAGGCCCGCCGCCCGTCCACGACAGTCGTGAGCCGGCCGGCCACCGCGGTGCGGGCGGTGTCGTCGGGCACGCGCATCTGCTCGTTCGACGGCCTCCACGAGATCGAGACAGCAATCATCGACCGCGCCTCGCTGACCGAAACGGTCAGTGGCCCCGCGATCATTGAAGACGCGTGGTCAACGGTGGTGGTGCCACCCGGCTGGCAGGCGAGGCCTGACGACGGTGGCAACCTTTTCCTGAAGCGGAGGGAGGCATGAAGCTCGATCCGTTTGTCGTCGAGGTTATCAGGCACGGGCTCTCCGCCGCGGCCGAGGAGATGAGCCTGGTCATGACGCGCTCGGCGCGCTCGCCGCTGTTGCGCGAGGCCGGCGATTTGTCGTCTGCGATCACGGACGGCCACGGTGGCCTGGTCGGGCAGGGCCGCGACATCCCGATCCATCTCGGCGCGATGGCCTACACCATCCCTGAATTGCTCAAGGTGATGCCGCGCGACAGCCTGAACGACGGCGACGTCGTGATCTACAATGTCGGCGCGCTCGGCGGCAATCATCTCAACGACGTCAAGGTCGTGCGTCCCGTCTTCGTGGACGGCGAGATCGTGGCATTCGCGATCAGCCTCGCGCATTGGCCCGACATCGGCGGCACCTGGCCCGGCAGTTATTTCGCCAAGGCGGTCGACACGTTTCAGGAGGCGATGCGGATTCCGCCGGTGCTGATCGCGACGGCCGCCGGCGTCAACACGCCGATCGTGCAGTTGCTCAAGGCCAATGTCCGCGATGCCGAGTCCTGCGAGGGCGATCTTCTCGCCCAGATCGCGGCGACCAAGGCCGGCGAGAAGCGCATCGTCGAGCTCTGCCGCGAGCACGGCAAGGCGGTATTCCTGGCGACCCAGTCGCGCCTGCACGATCTCTCGGAAATCGAGATGCGCGAGGCGCTGCGCGATCTTCCCGACGGTGTCTATGAGGGCGAGGACTACCTCGACGACGGCAGCGACAACAACGCGCCGGCCCGCATCCACGTGAAGATCACGATCCGCGGCGACGAGGCGACGTTCGACCTCTCCGGAAGCTGCGACCGTGTCTCGAACTTCTGCAACACGACGCCGTTCATGGCGCGCTCGGCCGTCGCCTATGCCGCGCGCATCATGAGCGGGCGCGACATGAACCAGAACGCGGGCGCGCTGCGGCCTCTGACCATTATCACGCGCCCCGGCTCGATCCTGGAGCCGGGCTGGACCGCATCGGTCGCAGCCGGCAACCACGAGACCTCCATGCGCATCGTCGATGCGATTTTCCGCGCGATGCAGCACACCATTCCCGAGCGCCTATCGGCCGGTGGCGCGACCACGGCGGGCGTGCTGTTCTTCGCCGAGCCGCGGCCGAACGGATCATGGAAGATGCTCTACGAGGTTCACGGCGGCGGCGAGGGCGCGCGGCACGATCGGGCCGGCACTTCGGCCACGCGCGTGCATCTGTCCAACACCTCGAACACGCCCGTCGAGGTGATCGAGGCGAACTACGCAATCCGGCTTGAGCAGCAGGCCATCCGCCGGGGGTCCGGCGGCGCGGGTGCTCATCGCGGTGGTGACGGCTCCGTTCGCACCTATCGCATCCTCGCGCCCTCGATGCATCTCACCACCTGCATCGAACGTATGGTGATCGCGCCCTGGGGCATGCAGGGCGGCGAGGCCGGAAAGGCCTGCCGCATCTCGCTGGCCCGGCATGGCGCCAACGTCGCCATCGACGGCAAGTCGAACCTGGTGTTGCAGCAAGGCGATCTCGTCACGATCGAGATGTGCGGTGGCGGCGGCTATGGCGCCGCGGCTGCGGAGTGAGGGGACCCGCGATGAGCAGATTATTGCGAACAGGGCTGAATGCGGGCGAGGCCGCGCCGATGGCCGTCGTCGGCGGCGAGGGCGTCTATTTTCATCTGTCAGATGGCCGCAAACTGATCGACGGCAGCAACACCGGAGGCGGTCTCGGCCATCGCCATCCCGCAATGGTGGAAGCGATCCGCCGCGCGGCGGATACGCCTGTCGTCAACGAAGGCTGGACCTGGGTCGGCCGCGAGCAGGCCGCCGATGACTTGATGGCGACCGCGTTCAAGGGCGAGGACGACTGGGTGGGCGCGGTCCGTTTCTGCATCAGCGGCAGCGAGGCCAACGATATGGCGCTGTCGCTCTGCCAGGCGCTGACGCAGCGCTCGGCACTGGCAACGCGAGAGCGCGCCTATCACGGCATCACCGGCCTGTCGCGCGCCATGACGGTGCAGCCGCAATGGCACGGCGGCCTCGCTGTGCATGCCGGCGGCTCGAAGCTGCCGGCGCCGATGGCGCCGGTGCGGATCCTGCCGGCGCCGGATGGTGCAATCTACGGCGCGCCCGCCGGCAATGCGCCACCGAGCGAATATCTCGCGGATGCGCCGCGCCTGCTCGCGGATACGGCGGCGACGATCATCGACTACACGCAAGGCGGCATCTACTACGACGGTGCCTATCAGGACGAGGCGGCGCGCTGCGCGCGGCAGGCCGGCTCCTACTGGATCGCGGACGAGGTCGTCACCGGCGCAGGACGCGCGGGCCGCTGGTTCGCATTCCAGGGCGCCCAGAGCCGGCCTGATATCGTGACGCTCGGCAAGTCGCTGGGCGGCGGTGCTGCGGCGGTCGCTGCGGTCGTGGTGTCGAAAGAGATCGTCGAGCGGCTCAAGGGCTCGAGCTGGCAGAACTACGGCACGCTGCGCGGCCATCCCATCAGCATGGCCGCCGTCAGCGCCTACTTGAAGGTCGTCACCGACGACGGGATCCTGGAACACGTTCAGAAGCTGGAAAAGCTGTTCACCCGGCGCCTGCTCGAGATCGCGCAAAAGCATCCGAGCGTTCAGCGCGTGGCGGGGCAAGGCCTGCACTGGACCGTGGAACTGCACGGTCCGGACTGGCGCACCTGGCACGCCGACACGACCGAAGTGCCGATCGCCTCGCGTGTGGCGGAACGGGCACTGGAGGCCGGCGCCGTGATCGGCACCAGCGGCGAGCAGACATCGCTGTTCCTGGCGCCGCCGCTCGTGATCTCCGAGCGGGAGGCTGGCCTGCTGCTGGACGCGCTCGACCATGGTCTCGACGTCGCCGACGCGGAGCACGCCTGAATGCGGAGCATGCAATGCACGCCGTGCCGTCCCGCAGGCCTGCGGCTGGAAATTCCGGGCGATGCTGCGTTAAGCTGCGCGCGCCGGCACATCGTTGAACTCATGACGTCTGCCAAGACGTCTTTCGTCAAGACATCACCAGGAAATCGCTGATGCGTATCGTCAATGTCGCCGCCGCCCAGATGGGTCCGATCCAGAAAGCCGACAGCCGCGAGGCCGTGGTCAAGCGCATGATCGCGCTGATGGACGAGGCCAAGGCAAAAGGCGCCGACCTGATCGTCTATCCGGAACTGGCGCTGACGACGTTCTTCCCGCGCTGGTACGTCGAGGACCGCTCCGAGTTCGACAACTGGTTCGAGCGCGAGATGCCGAGCGCGGCGACCAGGCCGCTGTTCGAGCGTGCAGCGCAGCACCAGATGGCGATGAATTTCGGCTATGCCGAGCTGACACCGGACGGACACCACTTCAACACTGCGATCCTGACCGACAAATCCGGCAAGATCGTCGGCAAGTACCGCAAGGTCCATTTGCCCGGCCATGTGGAATACGACACCAAGCGCTCGCACCAGCACCTTGAGAAGCGCTATTTCGAGCCCGGCGATCTCGGCTTCAACGTCTGGCGCGAGCTCGGCGGCATCATCGGCATGGCGATCTGCAACGATCGGCGCTGGCCCGAGACCTATCGCGTCATGGGCCTGCAGGGCGTGGAGATGGTGCTGATCGGATACAATACGCCCTCGGTGAACGCGGAGAAGAGCGAGGAGGGCGTCGAGAAGCGCCTGTTCCACAACCGCCTCTCGGTGCAAGCCGGCGCCTACCAGAACGCGACCTGGGTGGTCGCGGTGGCCAAGGCCGGCAACGAAGATGGCCACCCGCTGTTCGGCGGCAGCCTGATCGTCGATCCCAATGGCGAGATCGTCGCCGAGGCCAAGACCGAGGACGACGAGGTTCTGGTTCACGCCTGCGACCTCGATGCGACGACCTTCGGCAAGACCACGATCTTCGATTTCGCCCGGCACCGCCGCATCGAGCATTACGGCCTGATCACCAGCCGGACCGGCGCGGTGCCGCCGCCGGAGAAGTGACGCCGATGGCGGACAAAGGCATCTCCTTACGTGAACTCGATCCGCGCGATCGCTACAAGCTGCTCTGCGGCGTGGTGGTGCCGCGGCCGATCGCGCTGGTGACGACGCTGGACGAGAACGGGGCGGTCAACGCAGCGCCGTTCAGCTTTTTCAACGTCTTTTCCGAGAGCCCCGCGCTGGTCGTGCTCGGGCTGCAGCACAAGCCGGATCACTCGCCGAAGGACACCACGCGCAACATCCACCGTGACGGCGAGTTCGTGGTGCACATGGTGGACGAGGCGCTGTCGGTGGCGATGAACGACTGCGCCGTCGATTTTCCGTCCGGCGACAGCGAGGTCGCCGCGACGCGGCTTGCGACGCTTCCCTCCATCGACGTGAAGGTGCCGCGTCTTGCCGCAGCGCCCTTTGCGCTGGAGTGCCGGCGCCATGTCGTATTGAATTTCTCACCGGATCGCGAGCTGCTGGTCGGCGAGGTGCTCAGGATTCACGCCCGCGAAGGCCTCGTCGATCAAGCGAACATGTATGTCGATCTCGAAGCCTATCGCCCGATCGGCCGCATGTTTGGCAATCTCTACACGACGCAGCGGGATACGTTTGCCTTGACGCGCGAGAGCCATGCGCAATGGCTCGCGCGTCAGGACGCCAAAGAGCTGAAGGACGCCTAGTGAGCCGAGAACTGCACCGTACCCAGCGCCATGGTGACGGCCGCCTGTGTCGGATCGATCACGGGAATGCGCAGCGCCTCTTCGAGCGGGCGGCGGTGGCGTGCCATGCCGGCGCAGCCCATCACGATGGCGCGGGCGCCGTCCTCGTCGCGCAGCGCGCGGCCGACCTCGATCATCCTGGCGAGCGTGCCTTCACCGGAAGCCGTCTCGGCGACGCTCATGTTGAGCGGCCGCTCGCCGGCGAGGCGGTCGGTCAGTCCCATCTGCCTGAGATAGCGCATGTGCCGCGGGATCGAGCGCTGCGCGATCGCAATGACGCCGAACGTCTCGGCGCGGGCCAGCGCCGTCAGCACGCCGCACTCGGCGATGCCGAACACCGGCCGGTCGGTACCTTCACGGCAGACCTGAAGCCCGGGATCGCTGTAGCAGGCGATGACGAAGGCGGCCGAGCTGTTGTCGCCTTCGACCAGCTTGCGCAGCGGCATCGCGACGCCGTCGACATCGGCCTGGCTCTCGATGCCGAACGGACCCTCGGCCAGCGACTGGCAGACCAGTTCGGGGCCACCTTCGAAGCCGAGCGGCTTCAACGCTTCCTCCAGCCCTTGCGTGACCGCGGGGTTGGAGTTCGGATTGATGACGAGAATGCGCGGCCTGGGCATGACGGTCTTTCCACGAAATTGCGATCACGTGCCTTGAGCCTATCACGGAGTGCCTGATGACTGAACCAGTTTACGACCTCATCATCCGCGGCGGCCGCGTCGCCACCACCACCGACGTCTTCGAGGCCGACGTCGCCATCTCCGGCGAGACCATCGCGGCGATCGGCAAGGGCCTTCCGGCGGCCAAGCGCGAGATCGATGCGCGCGGCAAGCTGGTGCTGCCGGGCGGCGTCGACAGCCACGCCCATATCGAGCAGCTCTCCGCCGCCGGCATCATGAATGCCGACACCTTCGAGAGCGCGACGGTCTCGGCCGCGTTCGGCGGCACCACCACGGTGATCCCGTTCGCCGCCCAGCATGTCGGCATGAAGCTGCCGCAGGTGGTGGAGGACTATCACGCGCTGGCGAAGAAGGGCGCGGTGATCGACTACGCCTTTCACATGATCATCGCGGATGCGACCAAGGAGACCGTCGAGGAGCACATCCCTGCGCTGGTGAAGCAGGGCCATGCGTCGATCAAGATCTTCATGACCTACGACCGCCTCAAGGTCGATGATGAGCCCTTGCTCGACATTCTTCTGGCCGCGCGTCAGTCCGGCGCGATGTTGTGCGCCCACGCCGAGAACCACGGCATCATCGCCTGGATGGTGAAGCGGCTGCTCGCGCGCGGCTACACCATGCCGAAATACCACGCTGTCAGCCACGCGCGGGTGTCGGAAGCGGAAGCCTTCACGCGGCTGATCGGCATGGCGGCGCTGATCGACCAGCCGATCATGATCTTCCATGTCTCGACCGCCGAAGGCGCCAAGGTCATCCGCGACTCGCGCGGGCAGGGGCTGAAGGTGTTCGCGGAGACCTGTCCGCAATATCTGTTCCTGACCGCAAACGATCTCGACAAGCCCGGCGCCGAAGGCGCCAAGTGGATGTGCAGCCCGCCGCCGCGCACGCATGCCGATCAGGAGGCGCTGTGGCAGGCGCTTTCGCTCGGCGATCTCCAGACCATCTCGTCGGATCATGCGCCCTATCGCTACGACGAGACCGGCAAGCTGCGCGCCGGTCCCAATCCGAACTTCAAGCAGGTCGCCAATGGCCTGCCGGGACTGGAGCTGCGGCTGCCTCTTCTGTTCGACGCGATGGTGTCGAAGGGACGGCTGGGCCTTGAAAAATTCGTCGAGCTGACGTCTACGGCGCCCGCAAAGATCTACAATCTGCATCCGCGCAAGGGCTCGATCGCCGTCGGGGCGGACGCGGATATCGCGATCTGGGATCCCAACCGCGAGGTCACCATCGCGGACGAGATGATGCACGATCTCGCCGGCTACACGCCGTTCGCAGGCCGCACGCTGAAGGGCTGGCCGGTGTCGGTGCTCTCGCGCGGCCGCGTGATCATCGACGGCAACAAGTGCCTCGCGTCCGCCGGCAGCGGCAAATTCCTGGCGCGCAGCGGCGGCGAGGCGGCGAAGCCGACCGGCCGGCTCGTCGCGGACATGGATCCGGAACGGAACTTTGGGGCAAAGCTGCTGTGATGGTGGATCGCGCGCGATGAGGATCGTCGTCTTCGGCGGCACCGGCTTTGTCGGCCTCAATCTCGCCGAGGTGCTGCTCGCGCGCGGCCACGAGGTGACGCTGTATGACCGGGCAGCGCTGCCGCCATCCGCGCAGCGATCTCTGGCCGACCACGGCGCACGGCTCAAAGCCGTGCAGGGCGACATCACCGACGCAGACACCATCGACGCACTGATCGCAAAGGGCTGCGATGCGATCGTTCTTGGCGCCGCGGTCACCGCGGGCGAGGACCTCGAACGGGCATCACCCGCACGCGTGCTCGAGATCAACGTGATGGCCCAGATCCCGATCCTGCAAGCGGCGATCCATCACCGGGTTCGCCGTGTCGTCAATCTGTCGTCGGCCTCGGCCTATGGCGCGGCGGGCCAGCGGGTTCCGGTGCTGGACGAGGAGACGCCCTGCGATCCCGTCTCGTTCTACGCCATCAGCAAGTTCACCTCGGAACGCTCCGTCGCGCGCCATGCCGAGCTCTTTGGCGGCGATTTCCTGAGCGTGCGGCTGAGCGCGGTGTTCGGTCCGTGGGAGCGACCCGGTTCGGTGCGCGATACGCCGAGCCTCCAGTATCAGATCCTCGCCGCGTTCGCCCGCGGCGAACCGGCCCTTCTCCCGGCGCCCGGCATCAAGGATTGGACCTATGCGCCGGACGCCGCCGAGGCTGTCGCGGTGCTGATCGAGGCCGAGCAGCCGCGCCATCGGCTCTACAACATCTCGAGCGGCGCGGCCTGGTCGGCGCTGCAATGGGGCGAGGCGTTCGCGGTGCTGCATCCGGGCCTCGAGTGCCGGCTCGCGTCTCCCGGAGAGAACACCGTCATCAAGCTCCACGGCGGGGATCGTGCGCCGATGTCGGTGAAGCGGATGGCGGAAGAATTCGGCTGGCGCGCGCGGTTCGGTTGCGCCGAGTCCGCGGCCGCGATGAGCGCTTGGTGGATGCAGCATAAGGAGGGGATCTGACATGCGGCTGCAGGGGCGCACGGCCATCATCACGGGGGCCGGCTCGGGCATCGGCCGCGCCAGCGCAAAGCTGTTCGCGGAGGAAGGGGCGCGTCTCGCTTTGGTCGATCGCGACGCCGCAGGCCTTCAGGAAACGCTGGGTCTGGTCGGCGAGGCCACGACGCATGTCGGTGACGTCGGCGATGCCGCATTCGCCGAGACGGTTGTCGGCGAAATCATCGCGCGGCATGGTCGGCTCGATATCCTCATGACGGCGGCCGGCTTCTCCGTCGGCGGCACGGTGCTGACGACGAGCCTGGAAGACTGGGACGCGGTGTTCCGCGCCAATGTCGGCGGCACCTGGCTGTGGGCGCGGGCGGCGGTACCGCACATGCAGCGGCAGAACAGCGGTTCGATCATCACGCTGGCCTCGCAGCTCGCGATCGCCGGCGGCAAGGGCAACAGCGCCTATATCGCCGCCAAGGGCGCCATCGTCAGCCTGACGCGGACCATGGCGGTGGATTTTGCCACCGACGGCATCCGCGTCAACGCGATCGCGCCCGGCGCGATCGACACACCGATGCTCCGCCGCAGCTTTGCCCGTCACGCCAATTCGGACGAGGTGCGCGAAGCCTCGCGCAACCGCCACGCCATGAAGCGGTTCGGCCGGGCGGAGGAGATCGCGCAGGCCGCGCTGCATCTTGCCAGCGACGCGTCCTCGTTCACGACCGGCACCGTGATGGTGGTCGACGGAGGCTGGCTCGCGGCATGAGTGAGGCGCTGACCAGACTTGAAGCGGACGTTCGTGCCGATCTCGCCATGATCGCGCATCCCCACGCCGCCTGGCTCGAACCGAAGAATGGCCCCGGCGGCAAGCCGGCGCTGGACGTGCTCATCGTCGGCGCCGGCCAGTCCGGCATCGCCATCGGCTTCGGCCTGATGCGCTCCCGCGTCAGCAACATCCTGCTGATCGACAAGGCCGAGGAAGGCAAGGAGGGCCCCTGGCTCACCTATGCCCGCATGCCGACGCTGCGCAGCCCGAAGGACTACACCGGCCCGGATCTCGACATTCCGCGCCTGACCTATCAGTCCTGGCATGAAGCGCGGTTCGGCAAGGAGAGCTGGCAAGACCTTGGCCTGATCCTGCGCGAGCATTGGGCGGAGTATCTGCTCTGGCTGCGACGCACGATCGGCCTGCCCGTGGCCAATGGCTGTGAGCTGCTGGAGATCTCGCCTGCATCCGACGGCCTGCTCGCTGCACGCGTGAAGCATGCGGGTGGTGTCGAGACGCTCTACGCCCGCAAGATCGTGCTGGCGACGGGGCAGGAGGGCATGGGCGACTGGATGATCCCGGAGCAGCTTAAGCATCTGCCGGCAAGTTCGGTCGCAACCGTCGCTGACGACATCGACTTCGAAAGCCTGCGCGACAAGCGCGTCGCCGTGATCGGCGCCGGCGCTTCCGCCTTCGACAATGCGGCGACCGCGCTGGAGGCGGGCGCTTCGGAAGTGCATCTGCTTTGCCGTCGCACAAAAATCCAGGTGATCCAGCCCTATCGCTGGCTGACGTTTCGCGGGTTCCTGCGCCATCTCAGCGATCTCGACGATGCCTGGCGCTGGCGCTTCATGCGGAAGATCCTCGAGATGCGCGAGGGATTTCCGCAACCGACCTACGACCGTTGCGCACGGCACGCCAATTTCACCTTGCACGAAGGCGCGCCGCTGGAAGCTGCACGCCGGACGGTCGCCGGCGTTGAACTGGAGACACCGCGCGGTTCGATCATTGCAGATTTCGTCATCTGCGGCACCGGCATCGACATGAACTTCGCCGGGCGCGGCGAGCTCGGCCGGTTCGCAGGCAACATCGCCACCTGGGCCGATCGCTATCAGCCGCCCGAGGACGAGCGCAACGAGCGGCTCGGCCGCTTCCCCTATCTCGCCGACGATTACGCCTTCACCGAGCGCGTGCCGGGCGAGACGCCGTGGATTTCCGACATCCATCTGTTCGCCATCGCCTCCACCATGAGCTTCGGTGCATCGGGGTCGTCGATCAATGCGATGACGACCGCCGTTCCGAAGCTGGTCCACGGCCTCACGCGCGGACTGTTCCGTGCCGATATCACGCGGCACTGGGCCTCGCTCGACGCCTACGACGTGCCGCAGGCGGTGGTCACGCGGTCGGCGCGAACAATGGAGCAGCCGCGATGATCATCCATGCGCCGCCGCGACGATCCGTCCGCAAAAACGCTCCATGAGACTGGCGCGCAACTTGCTTCTTTCTTAACCTGCCTTGCTGGCGTTCTCGTTCGAAAATTCAGGGAAAAACCAATGCGTTTTGTGTCTTTCAGGCCGGCGACCTGCATTCTCGCTACCACCGCGCTGTTGCTGATCGCCACTGCGCCGTCGCAGGCGCAAACCAGGGCAGAGACATTGCGCTACGTCACCGGCGCATCCGTCAACACGCTCGATCCCAACATTCCCGGCTCGACCCGCGAGTCCTTCGCGCTGAGCATGAGCACCTATGACCGGCTGGTCGCGTTCGGCCGCAAGCAGCTCAACGGCAAATGGGTGTTCGATCTCGACACCATCACCGGCGAGCTCGCCGAATCCTACGACGTCAGCCCCGATGGTCTGAAGCTCACCTTCCGCCTGCGCAAGGATGCGAAATTCCAGGACGGCTCGCCCGTTACCGCCGAGGACGTGAAATGGTCGCTCGACCGCTGCGTCACCGCGCCGATCCTCGGCAAGGCGCAGCTGCTGACGGGCTCGCTGACCTCGGCCGATCAGTTCAAGGTGATCGATCCCCACACCATCGAGGTGACGCTGCCCAAGCCCGACAAGCTGGCGCTGCCGAACCTTGCGACCGTCTACCCCATGATCATCAACTCGAAGCTCGCCAAGGAGCACGCCACGGCGGACGATCCCTGGGCAACAGCCTGGCTGAAGGAGAACACCGCCGGCAGCGGCGCCTATGTGATCGAGACCTTCAAGCCGGGCGAGCAGGTGATCGTCAAGCGCAACGAGGCCTGGAACCGCGGCTCGGCCAACAAGCCGGCCTTCTTCAAGCGCGTCATCATTCAGTCGGTGCCGGAGCCGGCCACCCGCGCCAATCTGGTCGAGCGCGGCGATGCCGATCTCGTGGTCGATCTCCAGGCCAGCGACGTCCAGGCGCTCGAGGCCAAGGGCAAGCTCAAGGTGATCTCGACACCGCAATACAATTCGATCACCTTCGTCTCGATGAACAACCAGATCCCGCCGTTCGACAACGTTAATGTCCGCCGCGCTGTCGCTGCCGCGCTGCCCTATGACGACATGTTCAAGGCGGCCCTGTTCGGCCGCGGCGCGCCGCTGTTCGGCGCGAACTGGCCCGACGGCAAGCCGCTGAACGGTATCTATCCGTTCCAGCAGCCGGTGAAGATCGATCTCGACAAGGCGCGGGAATATCTCAAGGCCGCCGGCCTGCCCGAGGGCTTCTCGACCACGTTCAGCTTCAACGTCGGCCAGGCCTCGACCGCCGAGCCGATGGCGGCGCTGGTGAAGGAATCGCTCGGCAAGATCGGCATCAAGGTCGACATCCAGAAGCTGCCGGATGCGCAGATGTCGACGCAGATCAACGAGAAGAAGCTGCCCTTCTTCACCGAGGGCATCGTCGCCTGGCTGCCGTCGACCGATTATTTCTACCGCAACTTCTACACCGGCAACCAGCGCTGGAACTACTCTTCGATCAACAATCCCGAGCTCGCCGCGATCGCGCAGGAGGCGCGGTTCGAGCCGGATAAGGCCAAGTACGAGGAGGCCGGCCGCAAGCTCAATGCGATGCATGCCGATCTGATGCCGCAAATCATGCTGTGGCAGCCGAACCAGGACGCGGTGATGGCGGCGTCGATCGAAGGTTACACCTACGAATTCCATCGTCAGGTCGACTATCGCGACGTCAGCCGCAAGTGATTGCGGCCAAGTCCAGGGAGCAGTGAATGGTGACGACCGGTCTTGGCGCAACGATGGTGCGGGCGGGCAGGCGGCTTCTGTCGTCGCTGCCGGCGCTGTTCGGTGTGCTGGTCTTCACCTTCCTGCTGATGCGCGTCCTGCCCGGCGACCCCGCGGTGTTCTTCGCCTCGGGGCCGAACGCCGGCAAGGAGGAGATCGAGCAGATCCGCAAGCAGATGGGGCTCGACAAATCCGTGCCGGAGCAGCTCGTGTTCTATCTTTCCGACATCGGCCACGGCAATCTCGGGCGCTCCATGATGACCGGACAGCCGGTCCTCAAGGATTTGCGCGAGCGGCTGCCGGCCTCGCTGGAGCTCACCTTCACCGCGCTCCTGATCGCGCTGATCGCGGCCGTGCCGCTCGGCGTTATCGCGGCGCTGCGGCCGGGATCGGTCGTCGACCACGGCGTGCGGCTGTTCTGCGCGCTCGGCGTCTGCGTGCCGACCTTCGTGTCCGGCCTGCTGCTGATCTACGTCTTCTACTATCTGCTGGGGCTGGCGCCTGATCCGACCGGGCGCATCGACGTTTTCACCTCGCTGCCGCCGCAGCGCACCGGTTTCCTCTCCATCGATTTCCTGCTCGCCGGCGACCTCGAAGGCTGGTGGGCGGCCTGCAAGCAGCTGATTCTGCCGGCGGTGAGCATGGCGCTGTTCGTGATCGCGCCGCTGGCGCGGATCACGCGTGCCTCGATGCTGGTCTCGCTCGGCAGCGACTTCGTGCGCACCGCGCGCTCGGTCGGATTGTCCTGGCGCAAGGTCGTCGTGACCTACGCGCTGCGCAACGCGATCCTGCCCGTCATCACCATCGCCGGCATCGTGTTCTCGACCATGCTCGGCGCCAACGTGCTGGTGGAGAAGGTGTTCTCCTGGCCGGGCGTCGCCTCCTACGCGCTCGATGCGCTGCTCTCTTCCGACTATGCGCCGGTACAGGGTTTCGTGCTGTTGATGGCGAGCCTGTTCGTGCTGGTCAATCTCGTCGTGGATATCTGCTACGGCATCGCCGATCCCAGGGTGTCGATCGAATGACCAGTGCAACCCTCCGCCATTCGGTCTGGATCCTGCGCGGCAATCCGCTCACGGCGGTGGCTGCGACCGGCGTGCTCCTGTTCGTGCTGCTCGCGATCTTCGGGCCCTGGATCGTGCCTTACGACCCTGTTGTCTCCAATGTCTCGGAAGCCTTGCTGCCGCCGAGCGCGGCGCACCTTGCCGGCACCGACCAGCTTGGCCGCGACGTGTTCAGCCGCCTCATCATAGCCGCGCGGCTCGATCTCGCCATCGCGGTTTCCGCGGTCGGCATCTCCTTCCTGATCGGCGCCGTGGTCGGCTCGTTCTGCGGCTATGCCGGCGGCAAGCTCGATCGCGCGGTCGGCCGTTTCGTCGACGTCATGATGGCCTTTCCGCTGTTCGTGCTGGCGATGGCGATGGTCGCAGCGCTCGGCAACCGGATCGAGAACATCGTGATCGCGACCGCGATCATCAATCTGCCCTTCTACATCCGCTTCGCGCGGGCCGAGGTCAATGTCCGCCGCAATGTCGGCTGGGTCGAGGCCGCGCGCGCCTGCGGCGAGAGCCATTTTTCGGTGGTGCTGCGTTTCCTGCTGCCGAACATCCTGCCGGCGATGGCAGTGCAGATCTCGCTCAATCTCGGCTGGGCCATCTTGAACGCGGCCGGACTGTCCTTCATCGGCCTCGGCGTCAAGCCGCCGACGCCGGAATGGGGCATCATGGTTGCGGAGGGCGCGCGCTTCATCTCGACCGGGCGGTGGTGGCTGGTGGCCTTTCCGGGCCTCGCGCTGATGATGGCCGTGCTGTGCTTCAATCTCCTCGGGGACGGGATGCGGGATATTCTCGATCCCCGCATGCGCACATGAGCGAGGAGCTGCTCAGGATCGACGACCTCCATGTCGCGTTCTCGACGCGGCGGGGCATGGTCGAGGCCGTGCGCGGCGTCACGCTCACGGTCGGAAAGGGCGAGATGCTCGGCCTCGTCGGCGAGAGCGGCTCGGGCAAATCGGTCACCGGCTTTGCCACGACGCGGCTGCTGGATGCGGCCGGACGCGTCACCGGCGGCAAGATCCTGTTTCGCGGGCAGGACGTGACGAAGCTCAGGGGCGACGATCTCCGTCAGCTCCAGGGCGCCGCGATGTCGATGATCTTCCAGAACCCGCGGGCGGCGCTCAACCCAATCCGCGCGATCGGCCTGCAGATCGCGGACGCGATCCTCACCCACAAGCGGATCTCGAAGGACGCCGCGCGTGCCGAGGCGCTGGACCTGCTGCGCGCCGTGCAGATCCGCGATCCCGAGGCGCGGATGAATGCCTATCCGCACGAGCTCTCCGGCGGCATGTGCCAGCGCGTCATGATCGCGATCGCGATCTCCTGCAATCCTGCGCTCTTGATCGCGGACGAGCCGACCACCGGTCTCGACGTCACCACGCAGAAGGTGGTGATGGATCTGCTGGCGGACATCGCCGCCGCGCGCGGCATGGCGACGATCCTGATCACGCACGACCTTGGCCTTGCGGCACGCTATTGCCGCCGCATCGCAGTGATGGAGCGCGGCCGTATCGTCGAGGAAGCAAGCCCGAGGACGCTCTTCTCGGCGCCGCAGCACGCCTATACGAAGCGCCTGGTGGCGGCATCGCCGACCGCGACGTCGCGGATCGAGGATCTCGTGACCGAGGAGGAGCGGGAGCGTTATTCCGCCGTTGTCGGCAGGCCCAGGCAGGAGCCCGCACACGGTACGCCCCCGCTGCTGGCAGTGCGTCAGCTCGCAAAACGTTTCGACCAGGGCTCGGCCGCGGTCGCCGATTTCTCCATGACCATGGCGGGCGGCGAGAGCGTCGGTCTCGTCGGCGAATCCGGCTCGGGCAAGAGCACGACCTCGCGGATGATCTGCCGGCTGATCGATCCGAGCGAAGGCGACATCGTGTTCGACGGGCAGTCGATCGGCCATGTGGCGGCACGCGACTTCCATCGCTCGCGCTTTCGCAAAGACATCCAGATGGTCTTCCAGGACCCGAACGAGAGCCTCAACCCGCGCTACACCGCCTTCGACTGTATTGCCCATCCCTTGATGCGGCTCGACGGCATGCGCGCGGGCGAGGCATTGCGCCAGCGCGTGGAGGAATGCGCCGAGCGGGTGGGGCTGCCGCTCGACCTCTTGCCGCGCTTCCCGCATCAGCTTTCCGGCGGCCAGAAGGCCCGGGTCGGCATCGCCCGTGCCATTGCCTGCCGGCCGCGGCTGCTGGTTCTGGACGAGCCGACGGCGGCGCTCGACGTTTCCGTGCAGGCCGTCGTGCTGCAACTGCTCGATCGCCTGCGCCGCGAAAACGACATCGCGCTGCTGTTCGTCAGCCACGATCTCAACGTGGTGCGTATGCTGTGCGACCGCACCATCGTGCTGCGCAACGGCGGCATCGTCGAGCAGGGCGAAAGCCGGGCGCTGTTCGATAATCCGAAGACCGACTACACCCGCAAGCTGGTCGAGGCGATCCCGCATATCGAGACCGACGAGGTGCTTGCGGCTGCTCTGTAAGGCCTTGCAAGTCAACTTGGGCTCACCAAAAAGTCGATGAGATGCCGCTGGCGAACGGGCATTTAGTGGCATACCATTTGCTTGCAAATGGGCTCGGTTTCACTTGCCCTTTGCCAATGAACAGCTGGCATCACGGCATTACTGGGAGGACTTCATGGATCGCAGGACCGTATTGAAGGGACTGGCTGGCGCGGGCGGTTTGGCATTGTCAGGTGGCCTTTCGGCCCCGGCGATCGGCCAAGGCGCAGCGGCCCGCACCCTGCGCTTTGTTCCCCAGGCCAATCTGGCCAATTTCGACCCGATCTGGGGTACGCAATACGTCGTCCGCAATGCCGCCGCGCTGGTCTGGGACACGCTTTACGGCATCGACGCGCAGCTTCAGCCGCAACGTCAGATGGTGGAGTCCGAGGAGACCACCGACGACGGCAAGACCTGGATATTCAAGCTGCGCCCCGGCCTCAAATTCCACGACGGTGAGCCGGTGCTGAGCAAGGACGTCGTCGCCAGCCTGTCGCGCTGGGCGGCGCGCGATCCGATGGGCCTGATGATCCTTGCGATCCAGCAGGAGCTGTCTGTTGTCGACGACCGCACCTTCAAATGGGTCTTGAAGCAACCCTTCCCGAAGATGACCTACGCGCTCGCCAAGAACAACGCGCCGTGCTCGTTCATCATGCCGGAGCGCATCGCCAAGACCGATCCGTTCAAGCAGATCACCGAATATGTCGGTTCCGGCCCGATGAAGTTCGCCAAGGGCGAATGGGTGCCGGGCGCCAAGGCGGTGTTCGAGAAATTCGCCGACTATGTGCCGCGGCAGGAGAAGCCGTCGTGGCTCGCGGGCGGCAAGCAGATGCTGCTCGATCGCATCGAATGGATCGTGATGCCGGATCCCGCGACCGCTGCCGCGGCGTTGCAAAACGGCGAGGTCGATTGGTGGGAAAACCCGATCGCGGATCTCGTGCCCGTGCTGAAGAAGAACAAGAACATCAGCGTCGATATCGGCGATCCCCTCGGCAATATCGGCTCGTTCCGCATGAACCATCTGTTCGCGCCGTTCAACGACGTGCGGGCGCGGCGCGCGGTGCTGATGGCGCTGAGCCAGGAAGACTATATGCGCGCGATCGTCGGCGACGACACCGCACTGTGGAAGCCGCTGCCCGGCTTCTTCACGCCCGATACGCCGGTCTACAACGAATTGGGTGGCGACATCCTCAAGGGCAAGCGCGATTTCGACGCCGCCAAGAAGCTGCTCGCCGAGAGCGGCTATTCCGGCCAGCCGGTGACCTGCCTCGTGGCGCAGGACCAGCCGATCACGAAGGCGCAGGGCGACGTCACCGCCGATCTCCTCAAGAAGCTCGGCATGAATGTCGATTTCGTCGCCACCGATTGGGGCACGGTCGGCTCGCGCCGCGCGGCGAAGACGCCGCCGGGACAGGGCGGCTGGAACATGTTCCACAGCTGGCATGCCGGTGCGGATTGCATCACGCCCGCCGCCTACACCGCCATCCGCGCCAACGGCGAAAAGGCCTGGTTCGGCTGGCCCAACAGCCCGAACACCGAGAAGGAGATCACGACCTGGTTCGACGCCAAGAGTGTCGAGGAAGAGAAGGCGGCGATCGGGCGGGTCAACAAGGCGGCGATCGATGACGTCGTCTATGCGCCGACCGGCTTCTTCCTGACCTACACGGCCTGGCGCAAGAACGTCTCCGGCATCACCAAGGGGCCGCTGCCGTTCTTCTGGGGCGTGTCGAAATCCGCTTGATCCTGCGCTGAGGCCAGATGCTTTCCTATATCCTCCGGCGCATCGTCGCCACCTTGCCGGTGATGGCGATCGTCGCACTGTTCGTGTTCAGCCTGCTCTACATCGCGCCGGGTGATCCGGCCGTGGTCATTGCAGGCGACCAGGCCAGTCCGGAGGATGTGGAACGCATCCGCCAGAGCCTCGGCCTCGACCGGCCCTTCCTGATCCAGTTCGGAAGCTGGGTCTGGCGCATCCTGCACGGCGATCTCGGCACCTCGATCTTCACCAACCTGCCGGTCTCGGCGATGATCGGGCAGCGTCTCGGACCGACGCTGTCGCTGATGATCGTCACGCTGCTGCTCACCATCGTGGTCGCGGTCCCGCTCGGCGTGGTCGCGGCCTGGAAGGCCGGCAGCCTGATCGACCGCGTCATCATGGGCTTTGCTGTGTTCGGCTTCTCGCTGCCCGTCTTCGTGGTCGGCTACATGCTCGCCTACGTCTTCGCGCTGGAGCTCGAGTGGCTTCCGGTGCAGGGCTACACGCCGCTCACCCAGGGCTTCTGGCCGTGGCTGGAGAACCTGATCCTGCCGGCGGTCGCGCTCGGCTGCGTCTACATCGCGCTGGTCGCGCGCATCACCCGCGCGGCCATGCTCGAGGTCCTGGCGCAGGACTATATCCGCACCGCCAAGGCCAAGGGCCTCGGGCAGGGCGGCATCCTGTTCATTCACGCGCTCAAGAACGCGTCGGTGCCGATCGTCACCGTGATCGGGATCGGCATCGCGCTCCTGATCGGCGGCGCGGTCGTGACTGAAAGCGTCTTCGCCATCCCCGGCCTCGGCCGGCTCACGATCGATGCGATCCTGCGCCGCGACTACCCCGTCATCCAGGGCATCGTGCTGCTGTTCAGCTTCGTCTACGTCCTCGTCAACCTGATGATCGACGTCACCTACACGCTCGTTGACCCGAGGATCCGCTATTGACCGATACCACCGTCAATCCCCAATCGCTTCCGGCCGGGCTCGTCCTCGCGCCGCAGCTGCCGGAGATCCTCCGGCCGGTCAAGATCCGGCGCGGCTTCATCGGGCTGTTGCGCGGCCATCCGACGGTCGCGATCGGCGGCGCGCTGCTGCTGACGCTCGTCCTTATCGCGATCTTCGCGCCTTATCTCGGCACGGTCGATCCGACCGCGCTGGCGCCCGCCAAGCGCACGCGGGCGCCGTCGGCCGATTTCTGGTTCGGCACCGACGTGCTCGGCCGCGACATCTATTCGCGCGTGCTGTTCGGCGCGCGGGTCTCGCTCACTGTCGGCCTGTCGGTCGCGATCTTTGCATCCGCTGCCGGTCTTGCCATCGGCATGGTCTCGGGCTTCATCCGCTGGGCCGACGGCATCCTGATGCGCTTCATGGACGGCCTGATGTCGATCCCGCCGATCCTGCTCGCGATCGCGCTGATGGCGCTGACGCGCGGCAGCGTCGGCAACGTCATCCTGGCGATCACCGTCGCCGAGATTCCGCGCGTCGCGCGTCTCGTCCGCAGCGTGGTGCTGTCGCTGCGCGAGCAGCCCTATGTGGACGCCGCTGTCGCCTGCGGCACGCGCACGCCGATGATCATTCTCCGCCATATCCTGCCCAACACGGTCGCGCCGATGCTGGTGCAGGCGACCTACATCTGCGCCAGCGCCATGATCACCGAGGCGATCCTGTCGTTCATCGGCGCGGGCACGCCGCCCACCATTCCGTCCTGGGGCAACATCATGGCCGAAGGCCGCGCGCTGTGGCAGGTCAAGCCCTACATCGTGTTCTTCCCGGCGGCCTTCCTGTCCGTCACCGTGCTCGCCGTGAACCTGCTCGGCGACGGCCTTCGCGATGCGCTCGATCCGCGCATGGCCAAGAGCCTGTGATGGCGAAAGGCTGACCACGATGGCGCTGCTCGAAGTCGAGAACCTCCAGACCCATTTCCGCACCCCCGGCGGCATCAACCGCGCGGTCGACGGCGTGTCCTTCCATGTCAACGAAGGCGAGACGCTCGCCATCGTCGGCGAGTCCGGCTGCGGCAAGTCGGTGACCTCGATGTCGCTGATGCGGCTGGTGCCGGAGCCGCCCGGCAGGATCGCAGGCAGCATCCGCTTTGCCGGCAAGGATCTGCTGAAGCTGTCCGACCGCGAGATGCGCGCGATCCGCGGCAACGACATCTCCATGATCTTCCAGGAGCCGATGACCAGCCTCAATCCGGTGCTGACCGTCGGCCGGCAGATCCGCGAGACCCTGATGATCCACCAGGGCCTCGACAAGCAAGCTGCCGAAGCGCACGCAGTCGAGATGCTGACGCTGGTCGGCATTCCCGAGCCGAAGCGGCGGGTGCGCGAATATCCGCACCAGCTGTCCGGCGGCATGCGCCAGCGCGTGATGATCGCGGTGGCGCTGGCCTGCAATCCGAAGCTCCTGATCGCGGACGAGCCGACCACGGCGCTCGACGTCACCATCCAGGCGCAGATCCTCAAGCTGATGCTCGACCTCAAGCAGCGGGTCGGCGCCGCAATCATCCTGATCACCCACGACCTCGGCGTCGTCGCCGAGATCGCCGAGCGCGTCATGGTGATGTATGCCGGCCGCAAGGTCGAGGAGGCGCCGGTCGCCGATCTGTTCCGCTCGCCGCGCCATCCCTATACGCAGGGCCTGCTCGGCGCGGTGCCGAGGCTCGGCTCCTCGCTCGCGGGCACGGCGACGCGGCTTGCCGAGATTCCCGGGCAGGTGCCGGACCTCCGCAAGCCGATCACCGGCTGCGTCTTTGCCGGGCGCTGTGCGCTGGCGACCGATCTCTGCCGCCAATATGCGCCCGGGCTGGAAGAGAAGGGCCCGCGCCACATCGCGGCCTGTCACTATGCGGCCAAGGGAGCCGTCGCGGCATGAGTCCTCCGCTGCTCCAGGTCAACGACCTCAAGAAGCATTTTCCGATCAAGAGCGGCCTGTTCAGCCGCAAGTCCGAGTTCGTCTATGCGGTCGACGGCGTGTCCTTCGAGATCGCGCGCGGCGAAACGCTGTCGCTCGTCGGCGAGTCCGGCTGCGGCAAATCGACAGTCGGCCGCGCCATTCTGCGGCTGTTCGACATCACCTCCGGGCAGGTCATTCTCGACGGCCAGCGCATCGACGACGCCCATCCGAGCACGATGCGCCAGATGCGCCGGCGCGTGCAGGTCGTGTTCCAGGACCCGTTCTCCAGCCTCAACCCGCGCATGCGCGTGCGCGACATTCTCGCCGAGCCGATCCGCAATTTCGGCCTCGCCAAGTCCAAGGAAGACCTCGAGGTCCGCGTCACGGAGCTGATGGACACCGTGCGGCTGCCGCGCGAGGCGCTGAACCGCCGGCCGCACGAATTCTCGGGCGGCCAGCGCCAGCGCATCGGCATCGCGCGGGCGCTCGCGGCCGAGCCCGAGCTGATCGTGTGCGACGAGGCCGTTTCGGCGCTCGACGTCTCGGTCAAGGCGCAGGTCGTCAATCTCTTGCAGGACCTCCAGCAGAAGTTCGGCCTGGCGCTTCTGTTCATCAGCCACGACCTCGCCATCGTCGAGCACATGACCCATCGCGTCGCGGTGATGTATCTCGGCAAGATCGTCGAGATAGCGCCGCGCCGCGAGATCTTTGCCGCGCCGAGGCATCCCTACACCAAGGCGCTGCTCTCGGCGGTGCCGCTGCCTGAGCCGGGCGCCCAGCGCAATCCGATCATCCTCCGCGGCGACGTGCCGAGCCCGATCAATCCGCCGAAGGGATGCCGCTTCCACACCCGCTGTCCGTTCGTGTTCGACCGTTGCCGCACCGAGGAGCCGACGCTTCGCGCCGTCGGAGCCGAGCAATGGGCGGCGTGCCACCTCGACGAGGTGCCACAGGCTTAGACTGGCTGCGTGTGGGGTCTTGCCGGAGCGCCGTGAAGGCCCTTGGCGACGATGCCATCATGCTCCTGTTTTGCCCGACGGGTCAAATTCACAGGCCGCGTGAATTTCGCGTTTGAAAACAAGCGCGTCCTACTGTGCATGGGGTTGTTTTCGAACTTTTTAGTTTGGCAATCGCCGCGCGGTTGAAAAAACCTAGGCGGTCGACGGCCGGGTGCGCGGCGACAGGACGGCCGACGGAGATCGCCGCGCGAAGGCTTGCAGCTTTGGCTGGACGCGCGATCCGTCGATCACCTCGAGCCGGCCGCAGCGGTTCAGCGTGTGCAGCTTCCGGCCGGGCCATAGCGGTCCGGGCCTCAGCGAGTGGCGGACGATCTGCCTGAACGTCGTCGGCGACAGCTCGACGATTTCCGCCAGCGCCAGCCCTGCGCCGTAGCCTTCAGCACAGTCCTGCACCGGGCGCCACAATTTGCCGTCGATGGTGACGAAATTCCCGGCAGGGCGCGTGCTGGCGCGATCGATCAGGACCGGATTGCTGGCATGCGGCAGCCAGGGGCCGAGCAGATGCTCGGCGTAGTAGATGGCGAGCGAATCCGAGTAGCCGCCGGTCCCGTCGCGCCAGGCGCCGAACAGATAGTGCAGGCCGTTGTGCCGCGTGATGGTCGCATCGGCGAGCTCGAGCCCGGACAGCAGTGTCGCGTGCCGCTCCCATCTGTCCGGAAACCGGACGCAGCTGTAGAGCGCGACGTCGCCATTGAGCGAGCTCTCCGGGATCATCCACAACTCGCCGTCGTCCTCGATCAGGAACGGATAGGAGAGATGCCAGGGCTCCTCCAGCACCGGCACGACCTCGCCGATCGGTCCGGTGTCGCCGAACTCGATCGCCGAGATGATCCCCTTGCCGACGCGGTGATCGAGATCCTCGAAGAACACGAATGTCCGTCCCCGCCAGGTGATGGGGAAGGGGTCGGCGTAGAAATGATTGCCGGGATCGCCGAGCACGGTCCAGGCTGGCCCCGACAGATCCTTCGTCTGCCAGACGCCGGCATTGTCGTTGAAGCGCCAGCCGACGTGCCAGTGCGGGGCGTAACAACAGAGGCGATAGATCTCCTTGGCGATCGACACTGCGAGGCCGCGCAATACGTAGCCGGCGGGGCCGCGCTGGCTGGTCGTCGTGGCGGGCTGCGCAAGCTGCGGCACGATCCGCGGCCGCCCCGACAGGATCGCCGCCACCATGGTCAGGGTGCGCGCCATGACGGTGTCGAGCGCTCCGCTGAGGCCCGCAGCAATCTCTCCGGAGGGATGGCCGCGATCGAGGACCCCTCCGTCGACCTCGTTGACGACCTCGATGACGGGCAGGTCGCCGGCGAGAATGGCGGCGAGCGCGGCGTTCTCGCCTGTGGCTCCGTTGAAGCGCGGGCGGAGATAAAGCGCGGCAGGGCAGTCCGCCTCGCGCGCAGCGCCGGTGAAATCGATGATCACGTCGGCCGTGCCGGCGCGCGCCTGTGTTCGCTCCGGAGTGACCTTCAGCCGGTCGGCGCCGCTCGCCTTGCCCTTGTGCAGCACCAGGCGTTCGAGCTCGAACAGCATGTCGAGGCCTGCGGGCCGCGGCTCTGCCGTTGCCGTCCATGCGATCTGGACCGGCGCATCGTGTCCGTCGATCGACAGCGCCGCGCGGTCCATCCACCGCCGCGCATGGTCAACTTCACAGCGAAACTCGATGATCATGTCGAGCCCATTCTTCCAACCGTCAGGTCAAATGACTTGGCCGAGAATTCGAACGTATTCCTCCACCATCGCGTCCAGCGAATAACGCGACCGCAGGCCTTTGGCGTTCTGCCGCAACTCGTCGCTCAGGGATTTGTCGGTCAGTAGCTTCGAGACGGCCGCCGAGAGCTGCGCGTGATCCGAGGCATCGACGAACAGCGCTGTCGGTTTTCCCTCGAACGACAACACCTCGCGCAGCACGGGAAGATCGGTGACGACGGAGGGAACGCCGGCGCTCGCGGCCTCGACCGCAGCAAGGCCGAAGGTTTCGGCCTGCGTCGGAAACACGAAGAGGTCGAGACAGGCGAGGAACTCCGCCATCCGGCGCGGCGTGATTTCGCCGAGCAGATGCAGCCGGTCCGACACATTCAACTCGTCCGCCAATTGTCTTAGCCGCGCCTCGTCGGCGCCCTGGCCAGCCAGCGCAAGATGCCAGGACGGCTGATCGGGCAGCAGGCGGATCGCCGCATCGAGCCGCTTGTGCGGGTGCAGGCGCGCAGCGCAGCCGAGCAGGATGCGGTCCTGCGGCAGGTTGAATTTCTGCCGGGCAGCGTCCCTGGAGAGGGTGAGGGCCTTGACGTCAAAACCGTGCGGGACATGCACCATGCGCGAGCGGTACGCTGCGGGATAGCGCGAATATTCGCGCTCCATGTCCTGCGAATTGAGCGTGATGCGGTCGAAGAAGCCGAGGCTGCCCATCGCGATATCGGCGGCGCGGACCGGCCAGCTCATCGACAGTGCAGACGAGACCTGATTGGCGACGACGGGCGCGCGGCTGACGAGGCTGGATACGCCGGCGCCGATGACGTTGCCGAAATGCTGGAAGGTCAGAACCGCATCGGGTTTGCTGGTCCTGATGTGCCGGCCGAGCGTCCACAGCATCCGCAGCAGCGCCAGCGGATTGCCGGGCCGGTGCGATGCGCAATAGAGCGTATCCGGCGGCTCGTCGAAGGACGCCGACTTGCGGAAGAAGAACAGATTGGTGACGCGGTAGCCACGCGCGGAGAGACCGGCGCCGAGCAGCCTGGAGATCTCCTGCGCGCCGGCGTTCTCGGCCTGGGTCTGGACGAGAAGCACATGCGGCATCGCGGCGCCGCCGGCGGGTCCTGCGAGTGCCGCTGCCGTGGACGGCAGCTTCGGTGCGTCGCCCAGTTCTGCGCCTGGCTGGTAGTGGAGCACGAATTCCGACCCGCTAATAAAACATTCACCTTCTTAACCCCGTACCTATCATGCGAGCATCGCGCGGACACCGACTAGCAACAAACGGAGTTAATGCGCGGCGCGCCGGAGGCCTGAGATTCACGGGAAAATCCGCCGCATCCAGGGCGGTGCGCCACACGCCTGTTAACCAATTGGTCATCCTCCTGCAGGGGCCGGGTAACCGCCGATTAACCATAGATATTTACGGTGGAAGAGGCACTGAACAGTGTTCGCCAGTTGAATCCGAGTAAAGTCCATGACGTTCGGTCGCCGTGCAGACCCGACAAGATCCGGATCGACCGGTGTTGCCGCGTCGTGGGAGAGGCGGACTGCGTCGAACGGTGAGGCGCGCGGGACTGCCGCACGCTTTGGCGGCCTGCTCACGGCCGCGGGGGCATTCTCCTTCTTTCGCGACAACGCACGCCGCATCCTGACGCTGGCGCTCGCGATCTTCGCTTTCGGCGCCGTGGTCCTCCTGGTCATTCCCGTTCGATTTGCCGCGACCGCGCTGGTCGTAGTCGATCCGCGCGAGCAGCGCGTGACCACGGAGCAGGACGTTCTACCGGGCATCGGGCAGGACAGCGCGGCATTGCAGAGCCTTGTTGAGGTGGCGAAGTCCGACGGCTTTCTCAAGCCACTGATCGAGCAGCTCAAGGTGCGCGACGACGACGACATCTCGGGGGGACATACCGACCCGGCGCGTCTGCTCGAGCGATTCCGTAACCGTCTCGATATTTCCCGGCGCGGGCTCACTTATGTCATCGCGATCCGCTTCACCTCGAACCGGCCGGAGCGGGCGGCCTATTATGCCAATGCGATCGCCGATGCCTTCGTGGCCGGCCAGAAGAGCATCCGCTCCGAGGCGACCGACGAGGCCGCGGATTGGCTGAGCAGCCGGCTCAAGACATTGAGCGACCGGCTCAAGGCATCGGAGGATGCCGTCGCCGCGTTCAAGCTCGAGCACCGCATCGTCAACGCCGGCAAGGATTCCACGACCCAGCAATTGCGCGTGACCGAGCTGTCGCAGCAGGTTGCCGCCGCGCGCGCCCGGACCGAAGAGGCGAAGGCCCGTTACGAGCAGACGCAGCGCGACGTGAAGGCCAATGTCGAGGCGCCCGTCAAGCAGGATCTCCTCAGCGCGCTGCGCGCCCAGCGCTCGGCCCTCAACGATCAGATCGCGCAGAAGCGGGCGGTGCTCGGCGATCGCCATCCCGATCTCGTGATGTCGTACGGCCAGCTGAACGACCTCAACAGGCAGATCGAGGTCGAGCGGGCCAAGGGCATCGACACAGCGAAGTCGGAATACGAGTCCCAGCGCGATCAGCAGAAGGGGCTCGAAGGCCAGATGAAGGCGGCGGAATCGCAGCTCCTCGTCGATGGTCAGGCGCTGGTGAAGCTCCAGGAGCTGCAGCGCGACGCCGAGGCCAACAGGAACATCTACGAGCAGTTCCTGTCGCGCTCCAAGACGACGAACGAGCAGCGCCTCCTGCAGAGCTCGCAGACCAAGGTGGCCTCGCCGGCCATCCCGCCGCTGCGCTCGACCCTGCCGCCACTGCCTCTGCTGCTTGCTGCTCTCGCGATCGGCTCCCTGCTGACGTCGACGGCGGTCGTCGCCGCGACGGCGCGCGGGTCCGACGAGCCTGCCGAAGAAGCTCCCGCCTCCGATCCGGCGCCGCGCCAGCCCGCGGCGTGGCCGCGTCCGCCGGTATGGGCTCGCATTCCGGATCTGCTGCCTGGCAATGCCCCCAGAAATATCTGGCAAGGCCCGGTGTCCGGAACGGCCGAGCTCGATCTCGTTCCGCATCTGCGTCCGGTGCTGGAGAGGCTGGAGAAGACGCCGGGAGACCGAGGCAAGGTCGCCCTCGTGCTATCGGTCGGCAAGCGTGCCGGCGGCAACACCGTCGCGCGATCGCTGAACCGGTGGGCGGTGAACGGTGGCAGACTGAGCGTCCTGATCCGCGTCGAGCCGGATCTCGGCGGTGCAGGGACAGGCCTCGCCAAGGGGCAGGCCGATGGTGCGACCATCGCGAACTTCCGCAGCGTCGATGCGCTACTGAGCGCCGGCAAGCGTCCCGAGCCGCCGTCCGCGGACGATATCCGTTCCGAGTTCGATCTGATCGTCGTCCATGCAACCTCGCTGGCCCTGCAGCCGGAGGCGGCGGCGCTGGCCGCGCATGCCGATCTCGTCATTCTGGTTGCGCGCGAAGATGCCGTCGATTCAGCGGCCATGCGCCGGGCGACTGCCGCGCTGTCCCGTTTCGGCGGCGTGCCGACCGGCATCGTCGTCAATCATGTGCCGGTTGACCGGACCTCAGTGCAGCGTCGCGGCGAAGTGGTCGGCCTCGCCGGTTGATTGGCGTCTACTCGCCGGGCTCGGCAGCGCGCACCCGATAGGGGCCGCGCTTCCACGCCGAGATGCGCAACAGCGCAAGGATGGAAGGATCCACCCCGGTTCGCCGCCGGCAGAGGATGTTGAGGGCGATGGTTGCGAGCGCGAGCGACACGGTGGCCGAGATCGCGGCGCCAAGCACCCCGAGCCATGGGATCAGGACGAGGAAGCCGATCAGCCGCAGCGCCACGTTGGCGGCGACGACCGGGACATAGATGCGCTCATGGCCGGTTAGCTGCAGGATCGCAGCCGACGGGCCGCCCGCCGCCTGGAAAGCCGTTCCGATCGCGAGCACGATCAGCACCCAGTGCTGCGCGGCGAAATGCGGCCCGAATAAGTTGAGGAGATGCGGGCCGCCGATCCAGATCAGCAGCAGTCCGCCGACGACGGAGAGCGCGGTGACTTCCGCCATCAGCCGCAGCGTCCGCTCGAACTCCTGATGGTTCTTGCTAAAGTACAGCGAAGGAAGCCGGCGCGCGCCGAAGCTGTACAACGCAGCCGACAGCATTGCGAAGATGTTGGCGAGGCGCGAGGCGGCGAAATAGATTCCGGCGGTCGTCGGGTCCAGCATCCAGTAGACCAGGATGACGTCGAAATACTGGTTGGCCGCCTCCAGGATGGACGCGACCCAGAAATGAAGCGCGCTCGATCTCCAGCGCGACGTCTCCGAACTTGCCGCCGTGCTGCGGAAATCCGGTAGCGCCCGGGCGACCGCGACGATCTGCGCGCCGAGGCCCACCGACATCGCGATCGTCATCACGGCAATCAGCTCGGCGGGATCGAGCAGGCGGTGACCGGTCATCACGACGAGCAGAAACAGGACGACACTGACCCGCCAGAAGAACTCCCTGTTGCCTTCGCCCATCAGGATGCTGACCAGTGAGCGGGCGACCTGGCTGCCGAGCATCAGCCCGGCATTCACCGCGGTGAAGGCCGACACGGCGAGGATCAACAGCCACCAGTCGCCCCGCATCTTCGCCACGAGGGCGACTGCGCCGATCGCGATCAGCATCGCGACGGCGGAGATCTTCAGGCTCGACAGCAGCACGCCCTTCGTGAGGTCGGGGCGGTTGTCCACCTGATACTCGTTCAGGAAACGCACAAGAAGCGACTCCTGGCCGACCAGTCCAACCACCGATGCGATCTGCGCGATCGAAAGCCACGTCGCGAAGATGCCGAACCCATCGGGCGACATTGTCCGCGCCGCCAGCGAGAACAACGCAAACGCCAGCGCGCCGCTACCAACCTTGAGAAGGATGGTCCCGACAACACCGCGCGTCACGTCGCGCCGCAGGAGCTGGAGGATGGATTTGATCATGAAGTTTAAGGGGCAACTCTCCCCGGAAGGTACGCGTTACGATATCGGCGGCAGCCTAGCATGTCGCAAAACCCCGAGTGTTAATGGGCGGCCTCCGAAGTCCGCACGTCACGACGGATGCAGGTGGCAGGTCCGCTGCGCCACGGTGAAACACCTTCGTCCGGAGTGTCCCAGATCGAGCAAACGCCGGCTCGTTCGAACAGCGACATGACGCCGCTACGACGCGATGCAGGCATTCGCTCCACCATGGTACTGCCGGAATCCGGCCTTCTCCGGTCATTCCGAGCAAGACGCATGCCGCGATATCGCTCGGTCGGATCAGCTGCTCGGTTCATTAACCTCGATTGACGGAAATGATCGCGCCCGGGCCTGCGATGCGACATCAGGCGGGAAAATTGCACTGGAACCACCGTTAACTGTGGGAGCCTAAATCATGACGGCGGATAACACCGTGATCGAGCCGAACGCGGCCAAGGATATTTCGACGATCGCTGCGGATATCGCGATCGTCGGCGGCGGCCTTGCCGGATCGCTCGCGGCATCCGTCCTTGCGCGGGCAGGGCATCGCGTTGCTCTGGTCGACAAGCGCGCTGTTCCCGTCGATGAGTTCCGGGTCGAGAAGATCGGCGGCCATCAGCTTGAGATCTTTCGCCGGCTCGGCTTCATCGATGCTCTCGCGAGTGCCGGCAGCCCCTATGACCGCGTGCTCAACGTCAGGGAAGGCAAGGTGGTCGACGTCAGCGTCGGCCAGGCTTACGGGCTTCCCTATGCCGATCTTGTCGCCATGGCGCGCGGCCAGTTGCCGGATCCGTCAACTCTGATCGTCGACGACGTCATGGCAATTACCGCGAGCGACGACGCCCAGCATCTCGAGCTCGCCTCCGGCCGGCGTATCGACGCACGCCTGGTCGTGCTGGCGACGGGCATGGCGGGAGCGCTCGGCTACAAGCTCGGCATCCGGCGCCGCGTGCTGGCCGAGCGCCATTCGGTCTCGTTCGGCTTCACCATCGCCCGCCGGGACGGCGCGCCGTTCGATTTCGAGGCGCTGACCTGTTACGGCGAGCGTACCGCGGACGGTGTCGACTATCTCAGCCTGTTTCCGGTACGCACCGGCATGCGCGCCAACCTCTTCATGTTCCGCGACCCGACCGATCCAGTCATGCGCGAGCTGCGTCGTGACACGGAGGCAACGGTCTTGCGGCTGCTGCCGGGATTGCAGAACTTCCTCGGCGATTTCCGCGTAACCGACCGGGTGCAGAATTGGGTGATGGACCTGTCCGTGGTCGAAGGGCATCTCCAGCCCGGCATCGTGCTCATCGGCGATGCGTTCCAGACCAACTGTCCTGCCGCGGGCACCGGCGTTGCCCGCCTGCTGGTCGATGTCGAGCGTCTGTGCACCAAATACGCGCCGCGCTGGCTCGCAACGGCGGGCATGGGCACGGAGAAAATATCGCAGTTCTATGCCGATCCCGACAAGATCGCGGCGGACCAGCAGTCGCTGAAGATGGCGCGCTTTCGCCAGGCGCTGACGTCCCGCAACGACATCAGCTGGGACGTGCGGCGGCGGCTGCACTTCCTGCGGCGCAGTATTACCCATCGGGTCGATCAGATGCGGCCCGGCTGGCTAGCGCAGGTCCGCAGCGCATTGCGCGCTTGAGCGCTGCGCCCGGCACCTTGCGTGGATCAACGCGTCGGCGTCGACGTGCCGGTCGGCAACAGTCTGAACTCGGATATGCGTTTGGCAGCCAGCTTGAGCCAGGGCGCCTGATTCAGGGCGAACAAGGCAACAGTGCCTGCTGTGCTGCCGGCCTGCGTGAGCGCCCACATCGGCGAAGGCTGTCCGCCGAACAGCTTCTTGTACGGCTCGTCGCCAATGGTGAAGTCGAGCATCCGGTCCCCGCGCTCGATGCAATCCTTCGCCACCTGTTCGAACATCAGCGCGCCCAGCGACTGGCTCTTGTAGCCGGCGATGTCGAAGGCGCTCATGATGACGAGGTAGCTGTCGCGGTGATGCAATCCGAGCACGGCGGCAATCACCTCGCCATCCATCTTCATGGCATAGAGCCGCACGAAGGAGCCGAGACCGCGGACCGCCACGTCGGAATAGAAGTCGTAATATTCAGGCCGCTGCAGCAGGTCCCCGTCGCCCTGCGACTGGAAGCGCGGGCCGCGGAATTTCCTCATGACGTCCAGAGCTTCCAGGACCGAAGCGCTGTCTTCGCAGCAGGAGAAGCTGAGTGCGCCTTTCTTCTGGAGCTGACGGGATTTCTTCGCGAGCTCCTTCTGATAGGAGCGGTCCAGCGCACTGGCGCGCCATTGCTCGAATGGAGCGATGAGAACGGTCGCATAGGCATTGCTGTCCATCGCAACCCGGCGGGGCGCGCCCAGGAGGTTCTCGATCGGAAGTCGTCCGTCCGGCAGCTTGGCCATCCGGAGCAGGTCGAAGGGGCGAACGAGGTGCTGGATCTCGGCGCACGCATCCTTGTTCCTGAGCAGGTCGGCAAACACCTGCGGGCTGCAGACGGGCGCAAGATAGTCGGAGACGCGCAGGTCTGCGAATTCGACGGTCCGTATCGGGCCGCGCCGGATCCGGAGCAGAGGCAGCACCATGGCGAGCGCGCCCGTGGCGCGGTGGCGAGCGACGATGACCAGCGGCGTCGCCCCGGCATGGGAGGCGAGCCTGCCGTAGAGGCTGTGCAGCCAGAGCGGATGCTGGAATGCGGTGGCGGCCGAAGCGTCGAACAGCTCGGCATATTCCGCAGACAGAAAGTCGAATGCCGGCTCGACGGCGATATCGAACGTGGTGCTAGACGTATTCATGCATTAACCAGGGAGAATCATGTCACTCGGGAATGGTCGATCGCGCCGCAGCGAAGGTTTATAGCAGGGGAGTGACGGTGGAGATACCGAGGCGGTATGATTTGCATTAATGCCCCCGCGCCGCGCGCGTATCGTTACCGAGGTCTTAACATCTCGTGGCCGCACGGCCGCAGAAGCGCGGGTTCACCTGTGCTAGCGAATAATTAACCGCGTTTAAGGAAGGTCGATCCATGGCCAGCCTGCAGACCGAGGTGGACTCCGGGGCACTCGAGAGCGCGTTCTGGAAGACGCGCAGCCCTGACATTGAGTGGATTGCCAGAACCGCAATTCGCGGTTCGATCACCGTCAACGTCGTTGCGTCGATGGGCACTCTCAACACCGGGCTGCTGCCGACCGAGCTGACCTATCTGCAACAGGCCGTCGCGATCCTGATGTGGGCCATCCTCATCTATGCCAGCGCATTCGTGCGTCCGCGCCTGCGTCTGCAGTTCAACCCGGATCTGATCGCGCTGGTCGCATTCTACGGCTTCGCCGTCTCTTCCGTATTCTGGTCCAGCCTGAACGTCGCGGCGCTGATGAAGAGTGCGGCGCTTGCAATGACGACTTTCGGTGCGTTCTGCCTCGTCACGCGCATCGACATCGACGACATCGTCAAGGCGACGGCCCATGGGCTGTTCATCCTGGTCGCCGCGTCCGCCTTCTTCGCGGTCGCTGTTCCCGACATCGGGATCGACCACAGCTGGATGCACAGCGGCCAATGGCAGGGCATCTATGAATCGAAGCAGACGCTTGGTTTCGTCGGCGCCTACCTGATGTTCCTTGCCTGCTATCGCAAGATGAGGGGGCAGGGGTGGCTCGCCTTCCTCGTCGTGTTTCTCACGGCGTCGACTTGCGTCCTCGCCTCGGAATCGCGCGGTGCCGGCGCTGTTGCGCTGGCGGCCTGTGCTCTGCTCGTGACCTCGATGTGGTCGGTCGGCTGCATGAGGGTCTATGCGGTTCTGCCGTTCGTCATGTGCATCCTGGCCGGCTTCCTGTTCCTCTATTTCTACGTCACCGGATATGACGCCATCCATATCGGCGATGCCAGCATCGATTTTACCGAGCGAACCTTGATCTGGCACTACGCCATAAGCCATTTCGACGATGCGCCGCTGCTCGGCTTCGGGATCAACGGTTTCTGGACGATTCCCTCGATCTACGATTATTTCGAGCAGAACCACACCTGGGTGCTGGACAATTATCACAGCGGCTATATCGCGATCCTGATCGAGACGGGATTTTTGGGTTATGTGCTGTTCGCCGCAAGCGTCCTTTTGTTCTCGAGCAAGGTTCTCCATCTGATTTCCGCGCGCGCCATCGAGCGCTCGCACTGCGCTCTCATCATCGGGTTCGTCGTCCTCAGCTTTCAGACCAATTTCACCGAGACGACGTTCCTTCGCTCGACGATGTTCACCTCGGTGCTTCTGGTCGCGTTTCTCTTCGCAACGTGCAGGCCCGTCCCGCGGCCCGATCTGTAGTCCTTACCAATGGAAGCAAGATGACCGTCATCCGTGCTTGTCGGCCGAGACGCTTCAGTCTTGCTGCCGCAGCCTTTCTCCTCGCGTCGCTTTGCTTGCCTGCCCATGGGGCCGAGCAGGCCGGCTCGCCCGACCTGCCGAAATTGGGGCGCGGCATCAACATCCTCGGTTACGACGGGATCTGGGAGGGCGGTCACAACGCGCCGTTCCGCCTCGACAATCTGACGACGATCAGGAAGGCCGGGTTCGCGCATGTCAGGATCAATTTCTTCGGCTTCAAGTTCATGGGGCCGGGGAATGTGCTGGATGAGATCGTGCTGAGGCGGCTCGATGCCGTCGTCGAGGAGGTCCTCGCCCGCAATCTCATCCCCATCCTCGACGAGCACGATACCCATGTCTGCCAGAGCGACGTGGCCGGATGCACCGAGAAGCTCAAATCGTTCTGGCGGCAGATCGCCGAGCGCTATGCCGGGAAGTATCCAAAACTCGTCTTCGAGGTCCTGAACGAGCCGGGCGGACAGATGACGGCGGCCGAGTGGAACGCGCTGCTCAACGAATGCCTCGGCATCATCCGCCGCACCAACTCCGTGCGGCCGGTTATCGCCGCCGTTCTCAATGTCGATGAGAATCCCGTCGACGAACTGACTCTCCCGGCCGACGACAGGAATCTCATCGTCACGTTTCACTATTACGCGCCGTTGCAGTTCACGCATCAGGGCGCGCCATGGTCCCGGACGTTTTCGAAGATAGGGCCGCTGGACTGGGCGTCGCAGGACGACGAAGCGAAGGCGGCGGCCGATTTCAGGAAGATGAGCCTGTGGGCGGAGAAGGAGAAGCGCCCCGTTTATCTCGGCGAGTTCGGCGTGTATGAGCGGGCGCCGTCCGAAAGCCGTGCGCGCTATTTGTCATTCGTGGCGAGAAGCGCGGACAGGCTGGGCTGGTCGTGGGCCTACTGGCAGTTCGACCATGATTTTGCGGCCTTCGACAGCGCCCGCCAGGCCTGGAAGCCGGACATCCTGCGAGCGTTGATCCCGCCGTCGCGTTGACCGGTCATTGCCAATGCATGTCCGATAGCGGCGAGGATCGATGGCGGTTCGCGCAAGGACGTTGCTCTTGGGGATCCCGAGTGAGATCCGGTCCGGGCCGTCAAACCTCGAAAGTCCCAAGCCGGAAGATCGTCGCGTCCGCGTAGGGCGACGGTTGTATGACCGTGAACACGGCCTCCGGATAGACGGTCCAGACGGCGAGATCGCTTCGCGTAATCTCGACGGGACCGTAGAGTGAAAGGTGTTCGCCCGGTTCGCTGGGTTCACCGACATCGGAAAACCCTAGCCGCAGGATGCCGTCTTTCGGCCGGGGAAGCGGCGGACGACGTAGGGCCGCGAGCGGCAATGGACCGCGATCGATGGCAATGGACCTCTCTGCTGCGGCCGCGCTCCGGAGCGGGGTGGCATCATTCTGCGCAGCAGGAGCCTCGGGCGCCGGATCAATCGCGCCTGCCGCCGCGGTGGCGGGCTCGTCCGGAACGGAAATAAGTCCAGTACCCCGCCGGAAATCAGGCTCGGCGGCCGGTGGCACGGTTTGCGCAGAGGTCCGGCCATCCGGGACCACACCGTTGCGCCCTGACGAGGCGTCGTCCGGGCCGGTTGCGGTCGCCGGCACCGATCGCGGTCGCTGCAATGCCAGCGCGCCCCAATTAAAATGTTCGGGAAGATCGCCCTGCGCATCGTGCATGGAGGCAGGCCAGGAGGTGTTCTGGTTGTCGTTCATCGCATCCGTCGTGGTCGCACGCTACACTCGCTCGGTAAATCCAAAATGCGGAACGTAAATCTGCGGAACGCTTAGGGTCGAATTCAAGCGCGGCGTTGATCGGTCAAGAGGCTGGTTGCCGCCTTGCGCTGATATTCAGATGCAGCCCGATCGACCCCGTCAACCGTTATGGCGAATGTGCCATTCTCGGTACGCTTGATCCAGCCCTTTTCCTTCAAGTACCAGAGATGAAAATCCAGATGCTCGACGGGGCAACCTGACAGGCGTTCCAGCTCCACTTCCCCTATACCGAGCTCGCGCACGACGAAGGGTCAATAGCGGCTGCCGTCGCTTTTCTGTTGAGCGATCCATTGCGACAGGGTTTTCGGCCCGGATGCCGCTGCCGTTCGGCTGGTTCGCGTCGAGGACGTGGCCGGCTTGGCCCCAATGTTTCGTTCCTGTTGTCGATTCAAGCCGGATTTTGCCGGCGCAGCCGCGATGGCTGCGGCGGCCTCCCTCTCAAGTCGAAGCTGCTTCAGCCGGGCCATCTTGTTGCGCTCGGCCTCCAGCTCGGTGCTGTCGGACAGCAGCTTCCTGTGCTGAGGACTCTCGGCTGTGACCACGACAGCGATGATGGACAGTTCGCCAAGCGCCTTGCAGGCCTCGAGCCGATGCAATCCGTCGACCAGAACGAACCGATCATCTTCGGGGCGAACAAAGACAGGAACTTGCTGTCCGATGTCGAGCATGCTTTCCGCGATCGTTTGAACGCGTCCGGGCTCGAGCGTCTTTCTGCTCTTGGTCGGAACGCGAATTTTGTCGATCGGCAAGCTTTCCGCTTTGGACATGGCTCATGCTCCGGCACTTCTGATTCCGTCGCCGCGCGGAGAGGCGAGGGCGTGCAGCTATCCTAGGAGTGAGCGGGCGCGCGAGGCAACCAGTTTCCATTCGCGCTGCGTCATCCGAAGGGGCCGGGAACAGCGCCTCGAGACCGGCGAGCCGACGTGCTGAAAAGTTCCTGCCGGAGGCTCGGTGCGCTTCGGCGGTCCGGGACCGGGAGCGCGGGGGCGTTCTGAGTAATGAGCCGTAAAATCCTGCCTGGTCCGATTTAATCCCGCCCCTTGTCGACGGCGGACGCGATGAGGCGGAACTCCCGTAAAAACGCGGGTTTGAGGTGTTTTAAGCCGGCGCCCTTTGTGTAAAACGTCGTCCGGAACAAGTTAATAGTTAAACAAAAGTAGCCGCCAGGCGTATGGACGAACGCGCGAATTTGCGGCAGATTGCTCGTTAATTAGTTAAGGGATCGTTACGCACCCGCGCCGGTATCACACGTGATCGGCTGTCGGCACGGGCGGAAGGCAATCCCCACCGAGAAGTCTTTAATCGTCTTTAATAGTCGAATTTTTTTCAACAGGTCATTGCGACGTGTCCGCTTTGCGGGGCCGGACACGAAGCGGGCAGGGGTGAAACAGAGCTTTCGGAGTTGTTTCGCGTTAATTGAATGCCATCGAGCAGGTTTTAGGAGGCGGTAACTGCTCCTGGCCGCAAGCGCCCGATTGATTTGAAGCGGGCGCGCGACGATTTTCGTGGGGTGATTTCGGATCCGCGCTTTTGCGCCCCTCCTGCGTCGACAAGGACGCCAGGGAGTTGAGCGTTGGGTCGCATACATTTTGATCTGAACGAATTATCCGCAAACGGTCCGGCAAAGACCAAGCGCGATTGGTCCGATCTTGAATCGAGACTGCGCGATCTCACCCGGCTTTCCTCGCAAGCTGCCGCATCCGGCCTCGCGGTAGAGCCGCAGGTCACGCTCGCGCACGAGCCCCACGACTCGCTCGAGGCCTTCGCCGGACGCAGTCCGCCCGGAACGGGAAGTGTGCCGCAGCGGACCGAGCCCAAAGCCGCGTCGCCCACGGGCGAGGCCGCACCCCCGCCGGCCGAACAGTCGCCAGAGGCTTTGGCGTCCAAGCCAGATCCGCTGGAGCTGCTGTCGCGCCTGGCAGCGATCTCGACCAGCTATTCCTGAGAATTTCCGATTCAATTCATTTGGAGGGCAGCTCCGATGGCCACTCGTCACGATCCCGAAGCGACCAAGCCGGACCTCTCGCAGATCACGGTCAACGACACTGCCCATGCATCCTCCTTTGAAGTGGAGACCCCGTCCATGACCGCATGCCTCACCAAGCGCGAGATCGCCTTCATCGATCCCGGCGTTGATGACCTGCAAACGCTGCTCGGGGGCATGCGGCCGGACGTCGAAGCGGTTTTGCTGAATGACCATGAACCCGCGCCGAGGCAGATGGCGCGCGCGGTTCAGGGACGGGAAGGGCAGTTCGACGCGATCCATGTCATTGCACATGGGCGGCCGGGCGAGGTGTGCTTCTCGAGCGGAGCGTTGTCCCTTCAGAATGTTGGGGAGCAAGCAAAAGATCTTTCGCGCGTTGGCGCGGCCGGACGTGATGATGCAATCTTGAACCTCTGGGCCTGCCAGGTCGCGGAAGGGAATTCCGGTCTGGAATTCGTTGAAGCCGTCGGGAACGTTTCAGGGAAGGCGGTTGGAGCCACTGCTGCGCTGATCGGTTCAGAACGACGTGGAGGAGTGTGGAGCTTAGACCTCGAGGGTTCTCGTGCGCCGCTCACGTATGAAGGACTCGAGCAATACGCATCCGTGATGGCGGTCAACGGTTTTTCCGTTAGCGGCGGCTCGGATAGCTTTCTAACTGCTGCAGAGATCCAAAGTGGATACGTCTTTAGCTATTCGCTGACGAACACCGGCGGCAACGGCACCAATACTCTCATTCTGATCAAGGATGGATCGGGCAATCTTCTCTATTGGTACACGACGACGAGCGGCACCACGGCAACGATTCCGTCCGGTGCGCTCGGCTCCTATCAAGGCTCCATTGAGATCGATATCTATCAAGGGTCGAACGCCACGGATGGTGCCAACTCCGGCGTTTATTCCGGTACGTTCAAAACCTATCCAACTTCGTCCCAATTCAATTTCCACAAGACGGGTGGCGGCGCTGCGGTCACGAGCGGGACAGCGGCTGACAGCTCTTTGACCGAGACGTTGGACACTATCGCGCCGACGATCAGCAGCGAGGCGATCACCGGCGCGACCGGGATCCAGAACAGCACGCTGAATGCGGGCGACGTGGTCAGCATCACCATCAATTTCAGTGAGAACGTAACCGTCACGGGGACGCCTCAGCTCGCACTGAATATCGGCGGCACGGCGGTCCAGGCCAGTTATTCGTCCGGTTCCGGCACCGGCGCCCTGGTCTTCACTTACACGATCCTGGCCGGCCAGACGGATTCGAACGGCATCAGCATCGATACCAATGCGCTGAGCTTGAACGGCGGCACAATCAAGGATGCGGCGGGAAATAACGCGACGATCACTGCAACCAGCGTGGCCGATAACGCCAACTTCAAGGTCGATACCACCGCGCCGACGATCAGCAGCGAGGCGATCACCAGCGCGACCGGAATCCAGAACGGCACGCTGAACGCCGGCGACGTAGTCAGCGTCACCGTCAATTTCAGTGAGAATGTGACGGTCACCGGAACGCCTCAGCTCGCGCTGAACATCGGCGGAACGACGGTCCAGGCCAGCTATTCGTCCGGCTCCGGCACTGGCGCCCTGGTCTTCACCTATACGATCCTGGCTGGCCAGACGGATTCGAATGGCATCAGCATCAATACGAATGCGCTCAGCCTGAACGGCGGCACGATCAAGGACGCGGCCGGCAACAACGCGACGATTACAGCGGCCAGCGTGGCCGACAACGCCAGCTTCAAGGTCGACACCACGGCTCCGTCAGCTCCCTCGATCACGTCGGTGACGGACGACGCGACTCCGCTGACGGGAACGCTGACCAGCGGCAGCTCGACCAACGACACCGACCTGACGGTGAAGGTGAGCCTCACCGGCACGGGTGCGCTCGCGGGCGACACGATCCAGCTCTACAACGGCACCAGCACGGCCAGTCAGCTCGGCACCAGCTACACCATTACGGGCGGCGACATCACCGCCGGCTTTGCCAATGTGCAAACCGGGACGCTGAGCAACGGCACCACCTACACGGTCACGGCGCGCGTCACCGACGCGGCCGGCAACCAGAGCGCGGTCTCGACCAACAGCTTCACGGTGACGGAAGACACCACGGCGCCCAATGCGCCGTCGATCACATCAGCCTTCGACAACGTGTCTCCGGTCACTGGCACCATCGCGAACAACGGAGTTACCAACGACACGACCTTGACGCTCGGCGGCACGGCAGAAGCCGGCAGCACGGTGACGATCTACGACACCGACGGCACGACGGTCCTGGGTACGGGTACGGCGGCGGGCGGCACATTCTCGGGGATTACGATCTCGGCCCTGGGCGAGGGCAGCCACACCTTGACGGCAAGGGCGACGGACGCAGCCGGCAATCAGAGCGCGGCCTCGACCAGCTTCACGGTGACCGTTGACACGACGAACCCGACGGCGGGAACGCTGTCGCTGGCTAATTACACCGACAGTGGCACGTCCAGCTCGGACCTTGTCTCGACGGACAAGACCTTCGATCTGAGCCTTGCCGGGACGTCGGATGCGACCGCGACGACGGTCGTCTACCAGATCTCGACCGACGGCGGCTCCAACTGGACGACGACGACTTCAGCGCAGAGCAACCTGGCGGACGGAAGTTACAAGTACCGCGCCCAGGTGACGGATGCCGCCGGCAACAGCTCGACCAGCAATGTGGTCACGGTGGTGGTCGACACCACCGCACCGACGGCGGGGACGCTGTCGCTGGCCAACTACACCGACAGTGGCACGTCCAGCTCGGACCTTGTCTCGACGGACAAGACCTTCGATCTGAGCCTTGCCGGGACGTCGGATGCGACCGCGACGGCGGTCGTGTATCAGATCTCGACCGACGGCGGCACCAACTGGACGACGACGAGTTCGGCGCAGAGCAACCTGGCGGACGGAAGCTACCAGTACCGCGCCCAGGTGACGGACGCCGCCGGCAACAGCTCGACCAGCAATGTGGTCACGGTGGTGGTCGACACCACCGCACCGACGGCGGGAACGCTGGCGCTGGCCAACTACACCGACAGCGGCACGTCCAGCTCGGACCTTGTCTCGACGGACAAGACCTTCGACCTGAACCTTGCCGGGACGTCGGATGCGACCGCGACGGCGGTCGTCTATCAGATCTCGACCGACGGCGGCGCCAACTGGACGACGACGAGTTCGGCGCAGAGCAACCTGGCGGATGGAAGTTACAAGTACCGCGCCCAGGTGACGGACGCCGCCGGTAACAGCTCGACCAGCAATTTGGTCACGGTGGTGGTCGACACCACCGCTCCGACGGCGGGGACGCTGTCGGTGACGGGCTACGCGGACTCGGGCTCGTCCTCGACCGATTTCAACTCGACCGACAAGACCTTCGACCTGACGCTGACCGGCAATGCCGACGTCAACGGCACCAGCGTGGCCTATCAGGTCTCGACCGACGGCGGGGCGAGTTGGAGTTCGACGACCTCGGCGCAGAGCAATCTGGCCGACGGCAGCTACCAGTTCCGCGCCGTTGTCAGCGATCCCGCCGGCAACGCTGCGACCAGCAACACGATCTCTGTCGTCATCGACAACACCGCGCCTACGGCAGGCGCGCTGGCGTTCAGCGGCCTCGACGACACCGGCAGTGCCAATACGCCGGCGGTCACCAAGGATGGCAGCTTTGACCTCAGCTTGACCGGTACCTCGGACGCCAATGCCACCAGCGTGGCCTATGAAGTCTCCATCGATGGCGGCAGTACCTGGACGTCGACGACCGTGGCGCAGAACGATCTGGCCGACGGCAGCTACCAGTTCCGGGCGACTGCTACCGATGCCGCCGGCAACGCTGCGACCAGCAACACGATCTCCGTTGTTGTTGACAACACGGCGCCAGCGGCGGGGACGCTGGCGTTCAGCGGCCTCGACGACACCGGCAGTGCCAACACGCCGGCGGTCACCAAGGACGGCAGTTTCGACCTCAACCTGACGGGCACGTCGGATACCAACGCCACAAGTGTGTCCTATGAGATCTCCACCGACGGCGGGGCGAACTGGAGTTCGACGACGACGGCGCAGACCGATCTCGCCGACGGCAGCTACCAGTTCCGTGCCATCGTCACCGATGCCGCCGGCAACGCTGCGACCAGCAACACGATCTCCGTTGTTGTCGACAACACGGCGCCAGCGGCGGGGACGCTGGCGTTCAGCGGCCTCGACGACACCGGCAGTGCCAACACGCCGGCGGTCACCAAGGACGGCAGTTTCGACCTCAACCTGACGGGCACGTCGGATACCAACGCCACAAGTGTGTCCTATGAGATCTCCACCGACGGCGGGGCGAACTGGAGTTCGACGACCACGGCGCAGACCGATCTCGCCGACGGCAGCTACCAGTTCCGTGCGACCGTCACCGATGCGGCCGGCAACAGCGCGACCAGCAATACGATCTCTGTTGTCGTCGACAACACTGCGCCGACCGCGGGGACGCTGGCGCTATCGAACTACGTGGACTCCGGTTCGTCCCCGACCGACTTCAACTCGACGGACAAGACCTTCGACCTGACGCTGACGGGCACATCGGACGCCAGCGCCACCAGTGTGACCTATGAGGTCTCCGCCGACGGTGGGGCGAACTGGGCCGCGACCACGGCCGCGCAGAGCGACCTCGCGGATGGCAGCTACCAGTTCCGCGCGACCGTCACCGATGCCGCCGGCAACAGCGCGACCAGCAACACGATCTCCGTCGTCATCGACAACACCGCGCCGACGGCAGGGACGCTGGCCTTCAGCGGCCTCGACGACACAGGCAGCACCGACGCGCCGGCGGTCACCAAGGACGGCAGCTTCGACCTCAGCCTGACGGGAAGCTCCGACGCCAACGCCACAAGTGTGTCCTATGAGATCTCCATCGATGGCGGCAGCACCTGGACGTCGACGACTGTGGCGCAGAGCGACCTCGCCGACGGCAGCTATCAGTTCCGCGCCACTGTCACCGATGCTGCTGGCAACAGTGCGACCAGCAACACGATCTCTGTCGTCGTCGACAACACCGCGCCGACGGCGGGCGCGCTGGCGTTCAGCGGCTTGGACGACACCGGCAGTGCCAATACACCGGCGGTCACCAAGGACGGCAGCTTCGACCTCAGCCTGACCGGCACCACGGATGCCAATGCCACCAGTGTGGCCTATGAGGTCTCGACCGACGGCGGCACCACCTGGGTGGCGACGACCTCGGCGCAGGACGACCTCGCCGATGGCAGCTATCAGTTCCGAGCCACCGTCATCGATGCCGCCGGCAACAGCGCGACCAGCAATATGATCTCGGTCGTCGTCGACAACACCGCGCCGACGGCAGGCGCGCTGGCGTTCAGCGGCCTCGACGACACCGGCAGTGCCAACACGCCGGCAGTCACCAAGGACGGCAGCTTCGACCTCAGCCTGACCGGCACCTCGGACGTCAACGCCACCAGCGTGGCCTACGAGGTCTCGACCGACGGCGGCACCACCTGGGCGGCGACGACCTTGGCGCAGAGCGACGTCGCCGACGGCAGCTACCAGTTCCGTGCCACCGTCACCGACGCCGCGGGCAACAGTGCGACCAGCAATGCGATCTCCGTTATCGTGGACAACACCGCGCCGACCGCGGGCACGCTGGCCTTCAGCGGCTTCGACGACACCGGCAGCGCCGACACGCCGGCGGTTACCAAGGATGGCAGCTTCGATCTCAGCCTGACCGGTACCTCGGACGCAAACACCACCAGCGTGGCCTACGAGGTCTCGACCGACGGCGGCGCAAGTTGGACCGTGACCACGGCCGCGCAGAACGACCTCGCCGATGGCAGCTATCAGTTCCGAGCCACCGTCACCGATGCCGCCGGCAACAGCGCGACCAGCAACACGATCTCCGTTGTCGTCGACAACACCGCGCCGACAACGGGCACGCTGGCCTTCAGCGGTCTCGATGACACCGGCAGTGCCAACACGCCGGCAGTCACCAAGGATGGCAGTTTCGACCTCAGCCTGACCGGCAGCTCGGACGCCAACGCAATCAGCGTGGGCTATGAAGTCTCGACCGACGGCGGTACCACCTGGGCGTCGACGACATCGGCCCAGAGCGACCTCGCAGACGGTAGCTACCAATTCCGCGCGACCGTCACCGATGCCGCCGGCAACAGTGCGACCAGCAATACGATCTCGGTCGTCGTCGACAATATCGCGCCGACGGCAGGCACGCTGTCCTTCAGCGGCCTCGACGACACCGGCAGCCCCAACACGCCCGCGGTCACCAAGGACGGCAGCTTCGACCTCGGCCTGACCGGCACCTCGGACGCCAATGCCACCAGCGTGGCCTATGAAGTCTCCATCGATGGCGGCAGTACCTGGACGTCGACGACCGTGGCGCAGAACGATCTGGCCGACGGCAGCTACCAGTTCCGGGCGACTGCTACCGATGCGGCCGGCAACGCCGCGACCAGCAACACGATCTCGGTTGTGGTTGACAACACGGCGCCGACCGCAGGGACACTGGCCTTCAGCGGCCTCGACGACACCGGCAGTGCCAATACGCCGGCGGTGACCAAGGATGGCAGCTTCGACCTCAGCCTGACGGGCAGCTCGGACACCAATGCCACCAGTGTAGCCTATGAGGTCTCGACCGATGGCGGGTTGAGCTGGACCGCGACGACGGCCGGGCAGAGCGACCTTGCCGATGGCAGCTACCAGTTCCGTGCGACCGTCACCGATGCCGCCGGCAACAATGCGACCAGCAACACGATTTCCGTGGTCATCGACAACACCGCGCCGACCGCGGGCACGTTGGCCTTCAGCGGCCTTGATGACACCGGCAGCGCTAACACGCCGGCAGTCACCAAGGACGGCAGCTTCGACCTCAGCCTGACCGGCAGCTCGGACACCAATGCCACCAGTGTATCCTATGAGGTCTCGACCGATGGCGGGTTGAGCTGGACCGCGACCACGGCCGGGCAGAGCGACCTTGCCGATGGCAGCTACCAGTTCCGTGCGACCGTCACCGATGCCGCCGGCAACGCTGCGACCAGCAACACGATTTCCGTGGTCATCGACAACACCGCACCGACCGCGGGCACGTTGGCCTTCGGCGGGCTTGACGACACCGGCAGTGCCAACACGCCGGCGGTCACCAAGGATGGCAGCTTCGACCTCAGCCTGACCGGCAGTTCGGACGCCAACGCCACCAGTGTGGCCTACGAAGTCTCCACCGATAGCGGCAACACCTGGACGTCGACGACCTCGGCGCAGAGCGACCTGGCCGACGGCAGCTACCAGTTCCGCGCGACCGTCACCGATGCCGCTGGCAACAGCGCAACCAGCAACACGATCTCCGTCGTCGTCGACAACACCGCGCCGGCGGCAGGCACGCTGTCCTTCAGCGGCCTCGATGACACCGGCAGCGCGAACACACCGGTAGTCACCAAGGATGGCAGCTTCGACCTCAGCCTGACCGGCACCTCGGATGCCAACGCCACCAGTGTGGCTTATGAAGTCTCGAGCGACGGCGGCACCACCTGGGCGGCGACGACCTCGTCGCAAGATGACCTCGCGGACGGCAGCTACCAGTTCCGTGCGACCGTCACCGATGCCGCCGGCAACGCTGCGACCAGCAACACGATCTCCGTCGTCGTCGACAACACGGCACCGGTTGCAGGCACGCTGGCGTTCAGTGGCCTCGACGATACCGGCAGTGCCAACACGCCGGCGGTGACCAAGGACGGCAGCTTCGACCTCAGCCTGACCGGCACCTCGGACGTCAACGCCACCAGCGTGGCCTACGAGGTCTCGACCGACGGCGGGGCGAACTGGAGTTCGACGACCTCGGCGCAGGATAACCTCGCCGACGGCAGCTATCAGTTCCGCGCCACCGTCACCGATGCCGCCGGCAACAGTGCGACCAGCAACGCGATCTCTGTTGTCGTCGACAACACGGCCCCGGTTGCAGGCACGCTGGCGTTCAGTGGCCTTGACGATACCGGCAGTGCCAACACGCCGGCGGTCACCAACGATGGCAGTTTCGACCTCAGCCTGACCGGCACTTCGGATGTTAACGCCACCAGCGTGGCCTATGAGGTCTCGACCGATGGCGGCAATACCTGGGCGTCGACGACCTCGGTGCAGAGCGATCTGGTTGACGGCAGCTACCAGTTCCGGGCCACCGTCACCGATGCCGCCGGCAACAGCGCCACCAGCAACACGATCTCCGTTGTCGTCGACAACACGGCGCCGGTTGCAGGCACGCTGGCCTTCAGCGGCCTCGACGACACCGGCAGCGCCAACACGCCGGCGGTCACCAAGGATGGCAGCTTCGACCTCAGCCTGACGGGCAGTTCGGACGCCAACGCAACCAGTGTGGCCTATGAGGTCTCGACCGATGGCGGGTTGAGCTGGGCCGCGACCACGGCCGGGCAGAGCGACCTTGCCGATGGCAGCTACCAGTTCCGTGCGACCGTCACCGATGCCGCCGGCAACAGCGCGACCAGCAACACGATCTCTGTCGTTGTCGACAACACCGCCCCGGTCGCGGGCACGCTGGCGTTCAGCGGCCTCGATGACACCGGCAGTGCCAACACGCCGGCGATCACCAAGGACGGCAGCTTCGACCTCAGCCTGACCGGCAGCTCGGATGCCAATGCCACCAGTATAGCCTACGAGGTCTCGACCGACGGCGGCACCACTTGGGCGGCGACGGCCTCGGCGCAGAGCGACCTCGCGGACGGCAGCTACCAGTTCCGAACCACGGTCACCGATGCCGCCGGCAACGCTGCGACCAGCAACACGATCTCTGTCGTCGTCGACAACACCGCCCCGGTTGCAGGCACGCTGGCCTTCAGCGGCCTGGACGACACCGGCAGCGCCAACACGCCGGCGATCACCAAGGATGGCAGCTTCGATCTCAGCCTGACCGGCTCGTCGGATGCCAATGCCACCAGTGTGGCCTATGAAGTCTCGACTGACGGCGGCACCACCTGGGCGTCGACGAGCTCGGGGCAGAGCGATCTGGTTGATGGCAGCTACCAGTTCCGTGCGACAGTTACCGATGCGGCCGGCAACAGCGCAACCAGCAACACGATCTCCGTTGTCGTCGACAACACCGCACCGACCGCGGGCACGCTGTCGCTGTCGAGCTACACAGACTCCGGCACGTCCTCGGCCGACTTCAACTCGACGGACAAGACCTTCGACCTGACGCTGACGGGTAATGCAGATACCAACGCCACCAGCGTGGCCTACGAGGTCTCGACCGACGGCGGCACCACCTGGGCGGCGACGACCTCGGCGCAGAGCGACCTCGCGGACGGCAGCTACCAGTTCCGTGCCACCGTCACCGACGCGGCCGGCAACAGCGCGACCAGCAATACGATCGCCGTCGTCATCGACAACACGGCGCCGGTTGCGCCGGTGATCACCGGCTTTGCCGACAACTCGGGCTCGGGCAGCGACAGCCTGACCAATGACCAGACGCCGACATTGACGATCACCGCGGAGGCGGGCGCGACCGTTGAAGTGTTCCGGGATGGTGTGTCGGTTGGCCTTGCCACCGAGAGCGCCACGCCCGGCACCTACACCTTCATCTCGAGCTCGCTCGGCGACGGGACCTATGGCTTCACCGCCACGGCCACGGATGCAGCCGCCAACACCAGCGCGTCCTCCGCGGACTTCGACGTGACCATCGATCACACCGCGCCGAACGCGCCAGTCATTGCCGGCTTTGCCGACAACTCGGGCTCGGGCAGCGACAACCTGACCAACGACCAGACGCCGACGCTGACGATCACGGCAGAGGCGGGCGCGACGGTCGAGGTGTTCCGGGATGGCGTATCGGTCGGCCTCGCCACCGAGAGCGCCACGCCCGGTACCTACACCTTCACCTCGACCTCACTCGGCGACGGTACCTATGGCTTCACCGCTACGGCCACCGATGCAGCCGCCAATACCGGTCCATCCTCGACGGAGTTCGACATCACTGTCGATCATACCGCGCCGTCTGTGGCGATCGATCTTTCGGACAATTCCCTGACGATCGGCGAAACACAGACCGTTACGTTCACATTCAGCGAAGTGCCGACGAACTTCACCCTGGCCGACGTGACCTACGACACGAGCAATGGATCGCTGGCTGATCTGACCCAGGATTTCGGCGCGGATCCGTCCGGCAAAACGTGGACGGCGACTTTCACGCCAAATCCCGGAGCCCTCGACAACACCAACACGTTTGCCGTCGGTACCGATTGGCAGGACCTCGCGGGCAACTCGCCGAGCGGAAACAGCGTCTCGGACAATTTCACGATCAACACGGCCGACTCCACGTCTCCCACCGTCACAGTGACGATCGACGACACGATCATCAACGCCAGTGAGACGACGACGGTTCATTTCACCTTCAGCGAAGAAGTCGCCGGATTCGACCCCTCCAGCAGTGGCAACGTGACGGTTGTCGGCGGCACGCTCAGCGCATTCCAGGAGCTCGACAGCTCCCATTGGACTGCGACCTTTACGCCCAGCGCCGGAACCCAGACCAATACGGCATCGGTCAATGTTGTCGACCACAGCTATACCGACATGGCCGGCAATCCGGGCGGGGCAGGGAGCACTGGCGCCTTTACCGTGGATTCGGTCGCTCCGATTGCTCCGTCCATCGCGTCGGCCGTCGATGACGTTGCTCCGATCCTTGGAAACGTCGCCAATGGCGGTACCACCAACGACACCTCCCTGGTGCTCAACGGTACCGCGGAAGCCAATACGACCGTTGCCGTCTACGACGGAGCCAATTTCCTCAACACGGTCACCACCGCTGGAAATGGTCAGTGGACTTATACGGCGACCGGGCTTTCGGAAGGTGGCCACAACTTTACGGCTACTGCGACGGATGCGGCAGGCAATATCAGCCCGACCTCCATTGCATATGGTCTGACAGTCGATACGATCGCTCCCGTCGCGGGCACGCTGGCATTTGCCGGCCTCAACGACAGCGGAAGTGCCAACAGCCCGCCGGTGACGCAGGACAATGCCTTCACCTTGAGCCTGGCCGGTCAAGAGGCCGGGACGACGGTGGTCTATCAGGTGTCGCTCAATGGCAGCGGCTGGACCAACACCGCTGCGTCGCAATCCGGCCTTGCTGACGGCGACTATCAGTTCCAGGCGATCGTGACGGATGCGGCTGGCAACAGTTCGACCACGAGCACGATCGAGGTTATCGTCGACAACACGGCCCCGGGTGCAGGCGCGCTCGCGTTCACGGGCCTCATCGATACCGGCACGTCGAACACGCCTGCGGTCACGCAGGACAACACCTTCAGCCTGGCCATTTCCGGCCAGGAAGCCGGAACAACGGTAGTCTACCAGGTGTCGGTCAATGGTGGCGGTTGGACGAACACCACCGCGTCGCAGACGGGCCTGGCCGATGGAGATTATCAATTCCAGGCGATCGTAACCGACGCGGCCGGCAACACCTCGATCAGCAACGCCATCGAGGTCGTCGTCGACAACACCGCGCCTGCGGCGGGTACACTGTCGTTCGCGAACCTGACGGATACCGGCACGGCCGATAGCCCGCCGGTGACGCAGGACAACAATTTCAACCTGAATCTGTCTGGGCAGGAGGCCGGAAGCTCTGTCGCCTACCAGCTCTCGACCAATGGCGGGACCAGCTGGTCGGCGACGACGAGCGCCCAGACCAATCTGGGCGACGGCGAGTATCAGTTCCGTGCCGTGGTGACCGATGCCGCGGGCAACAGTGCGACCAGCAACGCGATCGTGGTGACCGTGGACAACAGCGGACCTGCAGCAGGCACGCTGTCGTTCACGAACCTCGCTGATACCGGCACGGCCAACAGTCCGCCGGTCACGCAGGACAACAACTTCAACCTGAACCTGTCCGGTCAGGAGGCCGGGAGCACGGTCGCCTACCAGGTGTCGACCAATGGCGGGACCAGCTGGTCGGCGACGACAAGCGTCCAGACCAACCTTGGCGATGGCGACTATCAATTCCGTGCAGTGGTGACGGATGCTGCGGGCAACAGCACGACCAGCAACGCGGTCGCCGTCACCGTGGACAACAGCGCACCGGCAGCGGGCACGCTGTCGTTCACGAATCTCGCAGACACCGGCACGGCCAATAGTCCGCCGGTCACCCAGGACAACAACTTCAATCTGAACCTGTCCGGCCAGGAGGCCGGGACTACGGTCGCCTACCAGGTATCGACCAACGGCGGGACCAGCTGGTCGGCGACATCAAGCACCCAGACCGGCCTGGCCGACGGCAACTACCAGTTCCGTGCGGTGGTGACGGATGCGGCCGGCAACAGCGCGACCAGCAACGCGATCGTCGTTACCGTGGACAACAGCGGACCTGCAGCGGGTACGCTGTCGCTCACCAACCTGACGGACACCGGCACGGCCAACAGTCCGCCGGTCACGCAGGACAACAGCTTCAACCTGAACCTGTCCGGTCAGGAGGCCGGGACCACGGTCGCGTACCAGGTGTCGACCAATGGCGGGACCAGCTGGTCGGCGACATCAAGCACCCAGACCAGCCTTGCCGACGGGAGCTACCAGTTCCGTGCGGTGGTGACGGATGCCGCGGGCAACAACGCGACCAGCAACGCGATCGCCGTCACCGTGGACAACAGCGCACCGGCAGCGGGGACACTGTCGTTCACCAACCTGACGGACACCGGTACGGCCAACAGTCCGCCGGTCACGCAGGACAACAGCTTCAACCTGAATCTGTCTGGGCAGGAGGCCGGGACCAGCGTCGCCTACCAGGTGTCGACCAACGGCGGGACCAGCTGGTCGGCGACGACGAGCACCCAGGCCGGTCTGGCCGATGGCGACTATCTGTTCCGCGCCGTGGTGACGGATGCGGCCGGCAACAGTTCGACCGGCAATGCGATCGAGGTGATTGTCGACAACACGGCGCCGACCGCCGCGCTCGCCATCACCGCGATTTCAAATGATACCGGAAGCTCCGCGACGGATTTCACTACCAACGATACGACGCTGACGGTTTCAGGTACACACGGCACCCTCGGGTCCGGCGAGAAGATTCAGATCAGCATCAATGGGGGATCGACCTGGATCGACGTCACGTCGACGACCGCCACGACATGGAGCTATGTCGATCCGGCGGTCCATACATCGAACTTCACTTATCAGGTGCGCATCGTCGACGCGGCAGGAAACGTTGACCCCAATGTCGCCACCCAGGCGATTTCGATCGATACGGCGGCGCCCAACAAGCCGACCATCACGTCGGCTGCCGACGACGTGGCGCCGCAGACAGGCAATGTCGCCAGCGGCGGGTCGACCAATGACACCAATCTCCTGCTGAGCGGGGCAGGCGAGGCCGGGACCACCATCACCCTCTACGAAGGGGCGAGCATCCTGGGAACAACGACAGTTGCGGCGAACGGCTTGTGGAGCCTTGCAACGGGCCTTCTATCGGAAGGCCAGCATTCCTTTACGGTCGTCGATACCGACAAGGCGGGCAATGCGAGCGTTGCCTCGTCGCCCTACAACGTTACGGTCGACCTTCATGCGCCAATTCTCTCGGCGACGAGTGAAGCCCTGAGCGGCAACGGCAAGCTGACCCTGACGGGCGTCTCAGACACGGCCGGGACGGTCTCCATCACCGACAATGGCTCGGCACTGGGGACGACGACCGCCTCGGGCGGCAGCTGGAGCTTCACGTCAGGGCCGAAGTTTGCGGATATTCTGCACACCCTTGGCATCACGCAGACGGATGCTGCCGGCAACGTCGGGTCGACAGTCGCGATCTTCGGCAGTTCGGGCAACGACAACGTCACGACGGGATCGAGCGGAGCCGATCTGATTGTCACCGGAGCCGGCAACGATACCATCAACGGCTTCGTCGGAGCGGACAAGATCGATGGCGGAACCGGGACGGACACGATCGCGCTGACGGCAACGTCTGTCGATCTCAACAATGCGACCGACGGGCAAATCGTGAATGTCGAGGCCATGTCGGCAGCAAGCGCCGCGTCCGGCGTCAGCATCGACATGCACAATCAAAGCGAGGGCTTTGCGATTACCGGGAGCAGCTTTGCCGACGCGATCATCGGCGGGGCCGGCGGCGACCGCATCGTCGGCGGTGGCAAGGGCGACACTCTCACCGGCGGTCCGGGCAGCGACACCTTCGTCTACAACACGACGTCCGATTCGAAGCCGGGCGCCGGAAATTTCGACACGATCCTCGGGTTCGCGCATGGGGCGGACAAGATCGATTTCTCGGCGATCACGGGTCTGACGGCCGTGGCCTCGGCAACGTCGGCGCCGGCGCAAATCGCGGCCCACACGATCGAGATCGTCACCAGCGGCGGCAACACCATCATCTACGCCAACGCAACGAACTCGGCGCAAAACCTGTCGGCGGTCGACATGGAGATTCATCTGACGGGCGTCGCCAACCTGACTGCGTCGGACATTCTCCATCACTGATGGCGCAAGGCGGGGCAGGCCCGGTCTGCTCCGCCTTGGGTTGCCGGCGGCTCACCTGCGCAGCCGATCCTGAGGGCCGAGCCGGCTCGAGCGGGTCGATCCCGGCCTGGCGCAAAACTCCCGGGAGCGTCGCCGTCGCGTCTGTTCAGCCGCTATCGGTCGGGGAGGGGCCACCGACGTGAGCTCCGGGCCATCTTCCGGGCCCGCGCGCCGGCAACGTTTTCGGATAAATGGGATGTGTATATCTAATAATGTTTTCAATTGCTTGGCATGGGTTTGCGTCGGTTTTTCCGCGGCCTGCGGCCCGAATTAATAACGGTGCTGAAAACTCGCGCACGACGCTTGTCACCACTTTTCCCCGGAACTTCAGAGTGCTACTAAAAAACATTTAATTCATTTTTAACTATTTACGGTGGCGTCTTGAAGTACACCGACCGGTTTTTGTCGAACGACCTGGGGCAGCAATCCCTCAAATTCGGGCACGACGCGATGGCGGAGATACCGTCCGCCGCGGTCGAAATCCCCGACGCGCATCTGCTCTTCTCCGGCAATTTCGAGCGCATCGGCGCCGACCTGATCCTCTCCGATCAGCTCCATCGCGTCATCGTGCCGAACTATTTCCGCGACCACGCGCGCCCGTTGCTCGTTTCGCCGGAAGGCGCACACCTCGATCCCGGCGTGGTCGATGCCCTGACGGGGCACACGCTTTATGCGCAGGCCGGCGCGCCAGCGGCCGGCGGCAAGGTGGTGGGCCACGTCGTCAAGATCACCGGCAGCGCGAGCATCGTGCGCAATGGCGTGACGATCGTCGCCAACGTCGGTGACGCGATCAACCAGAACGACGTGGTGCAGACGGGCAGCGGCTCGACCCTCGGTCTCGTGCTCGACGACGGCACGACGTTCAATCTGTCCGCCAGTGCGCGGTTCATGCTGAACGAACTGACCTATGACGCCAGCAGCACCTCCAACAGCTCGCTGATGACCCTGGTCCAGGGCGCCGCCAGCTTTGTGGCGGGGCAGGTCGCGAAGACCGGCGACATGCGTGTGTCGACGCCGACCGCCACGATCGGCATTCGCGGCACGGCCGTGATCCTCGACGTCTCGGCGACCGACGGAAGGGTGTCGGTGTCCGTCGTCGACCAGCGCGACGGTCTGGTGCATGCGGTTCAGGTCTTCAATACCGCCGGCGTTCTGATCGGTACTGTCACGAGCAACGGATCGACGCTGACGCTGACGCCGACGGCGACTTTCGACGTTATTGCTCAGCAGAGCAACAAGACGACGGATCAGGTCGCGCAGGAGTTCGGTGCATTCCAGCAGGTGCTGAGCACGTATGATTCCGCCAAGCAGCTGTTTCCAAATCTGCCGCAGCATACGGAGAACAAGGACAACAACAATAAAGACAACACGAATCCGAACAGCACGACGAAATTCGCGGGAAGCCCGCCGCTTCAGCCGCCCGGCACCGAATATCATTCCGCGACCGGGACAAGTGCCACTCAGCTGGCGAGCGCGGCCCCGACCGTCGCTGTCACGGTCAATCCAGCCTCCGATGCCAACACGAGCTCGACCGAGACCAAGCCCGTCGCGGTGGATCCGATCATCATCCCGGTCAAGCTGTCGGCCGTTCCATTCGTCGTCACTCCGCCGAACGTGGCGGCCATCACCTCGGGCGCGGGAGATCACATCGGTCCGGTGATGAGCGCCAATGGCGACGTGGTCTACGATCCCGACGGCGCGATCTATTTCTTCAGCCACGAGACGGGTGCGACCACCACCATCGCGTCTCCCGCGAACGGTTGGAGCTACGGTTCACCGACGATCAGCTCTGACGGCCGCTATATCGTCTATCAGGGCTCCGACGGCACCGGGAGCTTCGTCTTCGTCTACGGCACGGACCCGTCCGATCCGGCGCACTATCATGTTCAGACCCAGCTCGCGCCGGGAAGTGCGCCCGCCGTCAGCGGCGACGGCAGCACGATTGTCGCGCAGGACGGCGGAAACATTTCGATCTACGGCCTTGACGGCACACTCAAGGGAACGATCACGCCGGGCGCGGTCGGCAGCTCGGGGGCGCTCTGGAAGCCCGCCATCAGCGCCGACGGTCACTTGATCGTTTTCTGGAATTCGGATGTGGCCACGCCCGGCGGCGGAGGCAGGCTCCTCGCCTTCGATTTGTCGACGGGTGAGCTCGCCGATATCGCCAGCACCTCCGCCGGAGCCGGTGCGGTTGCGCCGACCATCAGCGCAGATGGCCGCATGATCGCGTATCAGCTCACTGACGGCGCCGGTCATTCCGAGATCTACCTCTATGATTTCAATGCCGGAGCCGTCGTATTTCACACCTCCAACGCCTCGGGCAGCAGCTACAGCCCGGTGTTGAGCCCGGACGGCCACTTCATCGTCTTCACGAGCGAAGCAGGGCTGGTCTCGGCCGATCGGAACGGGTTCGCCGATATCTATATCGTCGACGTCACAAACCCGGCGGACCCCGCCTATCGGATGGTTTCAGACGGGGTGGGGACGGCTTCGAATGGCGGTGCCGCGATCAGCGCCGGCGGCCAGTACGTCGCCTTCGGCAACAGCAGCAACATCTTCTTTGCCGATCCGACCTCGGGACTGAGCGCGATCATCCTGGAGACGACGAAGTCGCCCGATGTCCTCACCACCAAGGGATCGATTGCTGTCACCGGCGACTACACCGGCGTCACGGTCAGCGTGTCGGATCAATTTGGCGACGCGACCCCGTATTTCAGCGCCAGCTTCGACGCGAATGGACACATCAACTGGAGCTTCGCCGAGCCGAAGAGCGACTTTGCGGCGCTGTCTTTCGGCGAGACCGCCACGCAGGAATTCATCATCAAGCTTTCCGCCGACAATGGCTACATCAGCATCCCCGTCTTCGTGACGGTGCACGACGGTGTGCAGCCCACGATCCAGAAGGTCGATGCGGCTCCGGTGGCCGCGCCCGTCACGCTCGCGCAAGGGCAGCAGGATAACCCCTACGTCATCACGCCGACCGCCCTGCTCAGGGGCGCCGCCGACATCGACGGTCCCTCCCTGTCGATCTCGTCGCTGACGATCCTGAGCGGGGGCGGCGGTCTGGTCCTGAACGGCGATCAGACGTGGACGTATACACCGGATCCGGGATTCAGCGGCCGCGTTGTCTTCGGCTACACGGTCACCGATACGATCAAGTCCGCGACGTCGACCGCAAGTCTCAACATCACGCTGCCGCTGGCCATTACGGCGATCAGTCCGGACAGCGGGGTATCAGGCGATTTCGTCACCAACAGCACCCAATTGTCGGTCTCCGGCACCAACGGCGCGCTCACGCCCGATGAGAGGATCCAGGTCAGCAGCGACAGCGGTCTGACGTGGAGCGATGTGGTCCAGACGTCGGCGACGACCTGGAGCCTGACCGATCCCGTCGCCCACAACGCGAATTTTTCGTACCAGGTGCGCGTCGTCGACGCCGCCAGCAACACCATCGGTTCCGCGACGCGGGCCGTCACGATCGACACGGATGCGCCCGTGGTCACGATCGATACTGCGAACGCGCTGACCAACCAGGCCAGCCAGAGAATTTCCGGAACGGTCGACCTGGCCGACGCCGGAACCAGCGTGATCGTCTTCGACAATGCGCAGGCCGTGGCCGGTGCCGTGGTCCAGGCAGACGGAAGCTGGAGCGTGATCGTGTCGCTTTCCGAGGGCGGCAATAGTTTCGTCGCCCAGGACATGGACGCCGCCGGCAATCTGGGCTCGAGCAATACCGTCGTCCTGACGCTGGACTCGACGCCGCCGACGGTAGTTGCGTCCGTTGGGGCGCTGAGCGCCGATAGCGGCACCTCGGCGATCGACTTCAATACCAATGTGACTTCGCAAACGATCAGCGGCACCTATACCGGTGCCCTGGGCGCGGGGGAGGTGATCCAGGTCAGCGTCAACAATGGCTTCACCTGGGTGACTGCGGCTGCATCGGGCGGCGCGTGGTCGGCATCCGGCGTGCCGCTGTCGCCTGGCACCAACCTTCTGTCCGTTCGCACGATCGACCTTGCCGGCAACATCACGGCGGGAACGGGACACAGCTACACTCTGGATACAGTGGCACCGACGGCGGTTGCGACGGTGACGCTGCTGAGCTCCGACAGCGGCAGCTCCGCGACCGATTTCGTCACCAACATTTCGTCGCAAACCGTCAGCGGCACCTATACGAGTGTCTTGGCCTTCGGCGAAACAATTCAGGTCAGCGCCGATGGCGGCGTGACTTGGGTCGCCGCCACCGCCAATGCGGCCAACAACACCTGGTCGGCGTCGGGGATGACGCTGTCGCCTGCGGGCACCACGCTGTCGGTGCGCACGATCGACCTTGCGGGGAACATCGCGGCCGGGACAAGCCACAGCTACAGCTTCGACACCATCGCGCCGTCCGCGATTGCGATAGTGACGGCGCTGGGGTCGGATAGTGGGAGCTCTTCGAGCGATTTCGTCACCAACGTCGCGTCGCAGACGGTCAGCGGCATCTATTCCGGCGCCCTGAGTGCCGGCGAGTCCATCCAGGTCAGCGCGGACGGCGGCGCAACCTGGGTCACGGCGATCGCCAACGCGGCGAACGGCACCTGGTCGGCATCTGGCGTAACGCTGTCGACCGCCGGGAGCACGCTGTCGGTCCGGACGATCGATCTGGCCGGCAACAGCCTCGCGGGAACGGGGCACGCTTACACGCTGGACACCGGTGCGCCGTCCGCGGTTGCGACGGTGACGGCACTCAGTGCGGACAGTGGCAGCTCGTCGAGCGATTTCGTCACCAATGTCGCGTCACAGACCGTGACCGGAACGTATACGGGCGCGCTGGGTGCGAGTGAGACGATCCAGCTCAGCGTCGACGGCGCGACCTGGGTGACCGCGAACGCGGCGGGCGGCGCATGGTCGGCTCCGGTGATCCTTTCCGGGGGCGGCAGTCTGCTGTCGGTCCGCACCATCGACCTCGCCGGCAATTTCGCTGCGGGCACCGGCCACAGCTACACGCTGGATCAGACCGTCCCGTCCGGCGGCACACCCGATCTGGTTGCGGGTTCGGATTCCGGCTCCTCGAGCAGCGACAACAACACCAACATATTGGCTCCGACGCTGACGGTCGCGCTTGGTTCCGGCGTGGCCGTGGGCGACACGGTCCAGCTGCTGCTGAATGGGTCGTCGTTCTCCCATCCCCTGGTGCGAACGATCACCTCCGGCGATATCGCCGCCCAAAGCGTCGGTTTCACGGTGAACCCCGGAGATCTCGGAGCCGACGGGCTCAAGCTGATCTCTGCCCGGTTTTCCGATCTGGCGGGCAACAGCTCGACCAGCAGCGCCCTGACCATCACGCTCGACACCAGCGCGCCCGTGCTGGCAATCGCCAATTCGGGCGGCAATACCAATCAGCCCGTGCAGACGATTACCGGCACGGCGGATCCCGCTGACGCGGGTGCCATCGTGACCGTGCTCGATGATGGCGCCTCCGTCGTCGGCGTCGCCACCATCCAGGCCAACGGCAGTTGGAGCACCGACGTCACGCTGCACAGCGACAGCAACAGCCTGACCGCGCAAGCCACTGATGCCGCCGGCAACCAAGGCGTCAGCAACACGGTGGCCTTTGTCCTGAATACGAATGCCCCGACCGGCGGCACGCCGGACCTGGTGGCGGCCTCCGATTCCGGCAATTCGAGCAGCGACAACACGACGAACGTGACCGCGCCGACGTTCACGGTTGCGCTCGGTGCCAATGTGGCGGCCGGAGATACGATCCAGCTGCTGCTCAACGGCTCGCCGCTCGCCCATCCCGTCACGCACACGATCAGCGCAGCCGACATCGGCGCGCAGAGCGTGAGCTTGACCGTCACCGGCGGGGACCTCGGCCTTGACGGCGCCAAGTCGATTTCGGCCAAGCTCTCCGACAGTTTCGGCAACACGTCGACGACCGCCGCACTGATCATCACGCTCGATACGGCTGCCCCGACGGTGAGCAGCGAAGCGATCACCAGCGCGACGGGCGCGCAGAACAGCACGCTCAATGCCGGCGACGTGGTCAGCGTTACGGTGTCGTTCAGCGAGGCCGTCACGGTGACCGGGACGCCGCAGCTGGCCCTGAACATCGGCGGCACACCGGTGCAGGCCAACTATGCTTCCGGCAGCGGCAGCACCCAGCTGGTGTTCACCTACACGATTCAGGCGGGCCAGAACGACGTCAACGGCATCAGCCTCGACGCCAATGCGCTGAGCCTGAATGGCGGCACCATAGCGGACACGGCCGGCAACGCGGCGGTGCTGACTGCGGCGGCGGTAGCCGACAACGCCAGCTACAAGGTCGATACGGCCGCGCCGTCGGTGAGCAGCGAGACGATCACCAGCGCGACGGGCGCGCAGAACAACACGCTCAATGCCGGCGACGTCGCCAGCGTGACGGTGACGTTCAGCGAGAGTGTCACGGTGACGGGAACGCCGCAGCTGGCGCTGAACATTGGCGGCACACCGGTGCAGGCGGCTTACGCCTCCGGCAGCGGCAGCACCCAGTTGGTGTTCACCTACACGATCCAGGCCGGACAGAACGACGCCAACGGCATCAGCCTCGACGCCAACGCGCTGAGCCTGAATGGCGGCACCATCACGGACGCGGCCGGCAATGCGGCGGCGCTGACCGCGGCAGCGGTGACTGACAATGCCAGCTACAAGGTCGATACGGCTGCCCCGACGGTGAGCAGCGAGGCGATCACCAGCGCAACGGGGGCACAAAACAGCACGCTCAATGCCGGGGACGTGGTCAGCGTCACCGTCACGTTCAGCGAGAGCGTCACGGTGGCGGGCACGCCGCAGCTGGCACTGAACATCGGCGGCACGCCGGTGCAGGCCAGTTACACCTCGGGGGGCGGCGGCACCCAGCTGGTGTTCACTTACACGATCCAGCCGGGCCAGAACGACGCCAACGGCATCGGCATCAACGCCAACGCCCTGAGCCTGAACGGCGGCACCATCACGGACGCCGCCGGCAATGCGGCGGTGCTGACCGCGGCCGCGGTGACCGACAATGCCAGCTACAAGGTCGATACGGCTGCCCCGACGGTGAGCAGCGAGGCGATTACCAGCGCGACGGGCGTGCAGAACAATACGCTGAATGCCGGCGACGTCGTCAGCGTCACCGTCACGTTCAACGAAAGCGTCACGGTGTCCGGCACGCCGCAACTGGCACTGAATATCGGCGGCACGCCGGTGCAGGCGGCTTACGCCTCCGGCAGCGGCAGCACCCAGCTGGTGTTCACCTACACGATTCAGGCGGGCCAGAACGACGCCAACGGCATCAGCCTTGGCGCCAACGCCCTGAGCCTGAATGGCGGCACGATCACGGACGCCGCGGGCAATGCGGCGGTGCTGACTGCGGCGGCGGTCACCGACAATGCCAGCTACAAGGTCGATACGGCCGCGCCAACGGTGAGCAGCCAGGCGATCACCAGCGCAACGGGCGCGCAGAACAGCACGCTCAATGCCGGCGACGTGGTCAGCGTGACGGTGTCGTTCAGCGAGAGCGTCACGGTGACCGGGACGCCGCAACTGGCACTGAACATCGGCGGCACGCCGGTGCAGGCGGCTTACGCCTCCGGCAGCGGCAGCACCCAGTTGGTGTTCACCTACACGATCCAGGCGGGGCAGAATGATGCCAACGGCATCGGCATCGACGCCAACGCCCTGAGCCTGAACGGCGGCACGATCACGGACGCCGCCGGCAATGCGGCGGTGCTGACCGCGGCCGCGGTGGCGGACAATGCCAGCTACAAGGTCGATACCGCGGCGCCGACGGTGAGCAGCGAGGCGATCACCAGCGCGACGGGCGTGCAGAACAGCACGCTGAATGCCGGCGATGTCGTGAGCATCACCGTGTCGTTCAGCGAGAGCGTCACGGTGACGGGAACGCCGCAACTGGCACTGAACATCGGCGGCACGCCGGTGCAGGCCAACTACGCCTCCGGCAGCGGCACCACCCAGTTGGTGTTCACCTACACGATCCTTGCCGGGCAGAACGACGCCAACGGCACCAGCATCAACGCCAACGCGCTGAGCCTGAACGGTGGCACGATCACGGACGCCGCCGGCAACACGGCGGTCCTGACCGCGGCGGCGGTGGCGGACAATGCCAGCTATAAGGTCGATACGGCTGCCCCGACGGTGAGCAGCGAGGCGATCACCAGCGCAACGGGCGCGCAGAACAGCACGCTGAATGCCGGCGACGTGGTCAGCGTCACCGTCACGTTCGGCGAGGCCGTCACGGTGACCGGTGCGCCGCAATTGGCCTTGAATATCGGCGGCACGCCGGTGCAGGCGAGCTACGCCTCCGGTAGCGGCACCGCTCAGCTCGTATTCACCTACACGATCCTTGCCGGCCAGAATGACGCCAACGGCATCAGCATCAACGCCAATGCCTTGAACCTGAATGGCGGCACGATCACCGACGCTGCCGGCAATGCAGCGGTGTTGACCGCGGCGGCGGTGGTGGACAACGCGAGTTACAAGGTCGACACGGCCGCCCCGACTGTGAGCAGCGAGGCGATCACCAGCGCAACGGGCGTGCAAAACAACACGCTCAATGCAGGCGACGTTGTCAGCATCACCGTGTCGTTCAGCGAGAGCGTCACAGTGACGGGGACGCCACAGCTGACACTGAACATCGGCGGCACGCTGGTGCAGGCGAGCTACGCTTCCGGCAGCGGCAGCACCCAGCTGGTGTTCACCTACACGATCCAGGCCGGGCAGAACGATGCCAACGGCATCAGCATCGACGCCAACGCGCTGAGCCTGAACGGCGGCACCATCACGGATGCCGCGGGCAATGCCGCGGTGCTGACTGCGGCTGCGGTCGCCGACAATGCCGGCTACGTCGTCGATACCGGCTCGCCGTCAGAATCCCTCACGATTGCCTCCGTTGCCGGGAGCTCGTCCTCGACGAGCACCGCGATCACCGTGACCGGGACGAATGGCACGCTGGCATTCGGCGACAAGGTGCAAATCGGGACGGACAATGCGACGTGGACGGACGTCGTCCGGAACGGTCCGACAAGGTGGACTTTCACCGACAACACGGTCCGAAACTCGGGTTTCACATACTTCGTGCGCGTGGTCGATACGGCGGGCAACGCCAGTGTCCCGGTGATCTTGCCTGTCCTAGTTGCCAGCGGCGGTGCGACGGTCGCGATGGCCGCAGCAGGCGGGGTCGCGGAGTTCACCGGATCCGGCGGAACGTTACAGATCGGCGCTCCTGTCACCGGGACGATCAATGCCATTTCGATCGCCAGCGGTCCGGTTGCGATCGGCGGAAGCGGCAATGTTACGAGCAGCGCCGGCGATGCGATCGACCTCTATGCGACTGGTGCAAGCGCGGGCAATCCCGCAAACCTGACCGTCAATCCCACCGGCCAGATCACCGGAGCTGGAAGCGGCATCTCCGTGATTCAGAATGCGGCCGGATCGATTACGGTCACGACGTCGGGGCCGGTGTTGGGCCAGGCGGGCAGGGGCATCCTTGCCCAGCAGAACGGGACGGGCACGGGCAGTATCCTGATCAATGGATCGGGCAATGTAACCGGAACCGGCGCGGCATTCAGCGGGATCGTTGCCGTCAACCTCAATTCCGCGAACAACAGCGACATCACCGTCAGCCAAAGCGGAAACGTCACCGGCGGTCATGACGGCATTCGCGTCCAGACCAATGGCAACGGAAACGAGTTCATCACGACCGGTACGAGTGCCATCATTGAGGGCCTGACACTGTACGGGATCGAGGCGCAATCCAAGGGCGTGGGCAGTATCACGATAACAACAGGAGCCGGTGGAAGCGTCACCTCCGCCGCGGTCGGCATCTTCGCCTACAACGAGGCAGCCTCGATCCCCCAGAATGCCGACGTCACGACGAGTACGATTTCCGTCACGGCCAACGGCACAATTCAATCGGGATTTGAACTGACCGGCAACGGCAGCCGCCCCGCCGGAATTCTGGCCGGCTACAAGGGCGGCACGAACAACACCGTCAACCCCAGTGTTTTCGGCAACGTCCTGATCAACAACTCCGCCACGATCACCGCCTCGGGTGGAGACGGCATCCGCGGCTTCAACTACGGAAGCGGTGACGTCAGCATCAACGAACTGGCCAATTCGATCACCGCGAAGGACGTTTACGGCATCGACGGTGTGAGCTTCGGCAGCGGCAACGTCGCAATCACGACGGCTGACAACACGAAAATCGTCTCGGGCTCGCACGGAATCCTGGCGATCAACCAGGCGGCCGCGATTTCCACTCTCAATTCGACCGTGACGGTCACGGCGCGTGGCATCATAGAGACCGGAGTGCATCTCTCGGTTGGAGGGGCCCAGTCAGGCGGCATTTCCGCGGGGTTCTGGTCGACCGCAGGCGCTGCGAACACAGCTGTGAACGGAACCGTTCTCGTCGACAACTACGCCGATGTGACCGCCCGGTCGGCTTTTGGCATCGTCGCCTATAATGTCGGCTACGGGGACATCACCGTCTATGATCGGACCGGCGCCTCGGTGTCGGGCGTACAATCCGGCATCAGCGCGAACTCGTCGGTCTCCGGGGCCGCCAGACCCTCGACCGTAACCATCAACGTGGAAGCGGGCACGACCGTCTCGTCCGGCACGGCAGGCGTTACGGGGGTCAATGCCAGCAACACCAGCGGCGGCAATATCTCGATCACCGCCGCCGGCGACATTGTATCTGGCGGCACCGGCATCAATGCCAATGCGGTGCCGGCAAACACCTTGTCGTCCAGCCAGATCCTGATCAATGCCGCCGGCTCGGTCACATCAGGTTACAATTTCTTCCAGGCCGGCAACGTCTCGTCGGGCATCTCCGCCGGCTACGGGAGCAGCAACGGACAACTGAATGCGGCCGTGCACGGTTCGGTCGTGCTGACCAACACTGCGGTCGTCAGTGCGGCCACGACCGGCATCAACCTCTACAATTTCGGCGTCGGGGATATCGGTGCCACGCTGTTGTCGGGGTCGATCGCCGCAGGGCTGTCCGGCGTCAACGCCTTCGCCCAGGGTGGCGGCAGCATCACGATCGACAATCATGCGGCGATCAATGCCGGTGCCATCGGCATCAACACCGGCAACGGCACGAGCAACGCGGCTGCGACCGGCACCGTGTCGGTCACCAATTCCGGAACCATCATCGCGCCCGGCGCCCCGTATATTCCTGTCGTCAATCTCGGCAATTCGAACAGCGGCCAGTTCGCAATTCTTTCGAACAGCGGGACGATCAGGGCCGATCTGTTCGCGCGGACGACCGGCAATACCGCGATCAATATGGGGTCCAGCCACGGCACCGCGACGAATAGCGGTACGATTTACGGCAACGTTTCGCTGAACGGAACGGCGAGCTTCACGAACGCCGTGGGCGGCGTGTGGAACTTGAACGGACAGAATGTCGTCAGCGGCAGTCTCAGCAACAACGGGGCAATGAACATCTCCGGCGTTGCCACCCTGTCCGCGGGCTCTTTCAGCCAGTCGAGCACGGGGAGCATCGATCTCCTGGCGAACGGTGCAGCGCAGATCTACAGCAGCATTTCCGGCAGCGGCGTCATCACGCTCGAGGACCGGGCGGCATTGCAGTTCTCCGGCTTCGGTGCGGTGTCACCGACCCTGAGATTCAACGGCAAGGGCTTTCTGAGTTTCGACAACCCGGCATCGCTGCAGCCCAACGTCGCGCTCAACTTCGCCGGGGCGGGATTCGCAAATATTGGCGATATCATTACGCTGTCCGGCGCCAATATCTCGGGCGATGCCAGCTTGAATCTGACCGGCTCGACCCTGACGGTTACCGGCTCCGCTCAAAGCTTCACGTTCCAGGTGTCAGGTCAGGGCCTGACCGGCAACACTTTCTACATGTTGTCGCCCGACCGCTTCATTCTGGCGCCGTCTTCCGCGATCGTTAACCCGGCTTCCAACGCGGTGGCACCGACGAGCTCCAGCTTCTACATCGTCACCAACGCGATCTCGGGAACGGGGACCGGATTCAGCCTGTCGACAACCGATGCTTTGTCCGCGGATGCCTACGCCGTGGCCATCAGGTCGACCGCACCGATTACGATGACGGGTGCCGGTGCGGGCGTAGCCGTCAGCACGGCGGGGGCGAGCGCGGCCATCGTCAACGCCGCGGCTGTCTCCAGCGGCGGAGCCGGTCTGAGCGTCAGCGTCTCGAGTTCCACCGGCGGAGCCGATGTCGTCGACTACGGCAATGTCAGCGGTGCGCAAACCGCGATTTTCGCCGGCACGACCAACGGGAACGTCAACGTCAACTTCAACGTCAACGCCATCACGGAATCAAGTGTCACGCTGACCGGCACCAGCTCCTACGGCATCTTCGGCCGCAGCACAGGAAGCGGCGGGGTCAACGTCCTCACCACGGGCGGAACCATCAATGCGGGGCTCATCGGCATCCTTGCCGTCGAGCAGCAGAGCGCACCCGGCGGAGGGGGCAACGTCCAGGTCTACAATTCCTCGACCATCAACAGCGGCAGCAATCCGGCCAACGGCGGCACCGGACCGGCCGGCATTCGCGCCGACATATTCAACAACAGCACCTCGACGCCGAACCCGTTGATCACCGGCGATGTCACGGTCGAAGACCGCGGCAACATCACGGCGCAGGCCGGCGCCGGCATATTTGCGGCCAACTACGGTTCGGGCAATACGTCGGTGACGCTGGCGCCGGGATGGTCGATCACGGCGACCGCTGCAGGATTGACGCCGACCAATCAGGGACTCACCCAGTACGGCATCTTCGCTTTCAATTACGGCACGGGCAGCAGCCTGGTCGATGCCGGCTGGGGAACGACGATCACGTCCGGCAGTACCGGCATCAATGCGGGCAACCAAGCGACGTCAACCGGGGTGAACAGCGGCAGCACGGTCGCGGTCTACTCGCAGGGCTTCATCTCGTCCGGCGCCAGCAACAACAATTCCGGCAGCGCGCCGTCGGCGATTCAGGCCGGCTACAATCCGTCCAATGCCGGCGCGTTCAGCTCCAGCGTGCACGGCGACGTGATCGTCAACGTGGCCAGCGACGGAAACCCCCACAACAACCCGAACCCGACGATCCTGGCCGCAAGGGGCGAGGGCATCAACGCCTACAATTACGGCATCGGTGACGTCACGGTCACTGTCGGGACGGGCGTGTCGATCCAGGCGCTGTTGCCGGCCTCGGGTGCGACCGGCGGCGGCATTGCACCCTACGGCATCGGTGCAGACAACCGTGGTCCCGGCAACATCGTGGTCACGACGTCTTCGGGGAGCTCGATCAACGCTGGAAGTTCCGGCATCAGCGCAAACAATGGCTCGAACCCTGGGTCGGTCAATGATCCCGCCGCGGCTTCAGCAGCGGCGCCTTCCGTCATCGCTGTCACCACGGCTGGCACGATCCAATCGGGCAGCCAGTCCACCAACAGCGGCGGCACGCCGTCCGGCGTCAGCGCCGGATTCCTGGGCGGCTCGAGCGCCCATGCGAATCTGTTCGTGAACGGCGATGTCTTCATCAACAATGCCGCGACCGTGACCGCCACCGGCTTCGGCCTCCAGGCGTATGATTACGGCAACGGTGACATCGTCGTGAACAACGCTATCGGCGCCAATGTCACCGCGGGCTCCCATGGCATCTATGCCCACGCCGAGGGCGCCGGCACCGGCGATGTTGCCGTCACCGTTTACGGCAACACGACTACGAGCACGACAATCAAGGCGGGCACCGCCTCGAGTTCGGCCTACGGCATTCTCGCGTTCAGCACCAATGCGGGTGACATATCCGTCGTCACCGCGGTCGGCGATACCATCGATTCACAGCTCGGCAGCGCCGGCATCAACGCCGTGAACGAGGCCACCAGCATTGCGGATACCGTCCACAGTTCGGTCGTGGTGACCAATGCGGCCACGGTCCATTCCGGCGTCGGGCTGACCGCATTCGGCCAGCCGGGCGGTATCCTCGCCGGTTATATCGGCGGAACGACGAACCCGTCCTTGTCGGGCAATGTGGCGAACTATGCCGTCAATGGCGAGGTCGTCGTCAACAATTTCGGCGACGTAACGGCCGACGCCGGCGACGGCATCAGGGCGTACAATTTTGGTGTCGGCGACGTCAGCATCAACAACTTCTCGGGGATCATCACGGCGCTCGGCGGTGCAAATCCGCCGAATGGATCGGGTGTTGGTCTGCTCGCCCAGAACTTTGGGCCGGGCAGCGTCTATGTTACCACCTCGGCGAGCACCAGCATCACCTCGGGCAGCACCGGCATCGCGGCCTTGAACAAGGCGATATCGGCCGATCCCGCCAATCCCTCCGTGGTCGTGCCGGAAACGGCGGAAGTCTTCGTGAATGCGTCCGGCACGATCCACTCCGGAACGACGCCGACGGGCACCGTCGACGCCGACCCCGCCGCAGGCATTCTGGCCGGCTACAATCCCAACAATCTGAACACCGCGAACGGCTCGGTTCACGGCAATGTCCTGGTTCACGATCACGCCACGATCGTCGCGCCGACAGGAACCGACGGCATCCGTGCCGTGAACTACGGCACGGGCGACATTGCGGTGATCGTCGAATCGGATGCCCGGGTGTTCGCGGGCCGCTACGGTGTTGCGGCATTCGGTTTCGACGGCGGCGATGTGAGCGTGACGATCGGCGGTTCGGTGATCGGCGGCACGGCGGGGCTCGACGTCACCACGACCGGAACGGGCACGGTCACCATCGACAATGCCGGCGTGGTCGAGGGCATCGTCATCGGCTACAACGCAACGTTCACGAACGAGGCGGGCGCCGACTGGCAATTCAGCGATGCCAGCGGGGTCACTGGCGTCACTACGCTCTCGAATGCCGGCACGATCGAAAGCAACGGCATCTCGTCGCTTCTGGGCCTGACGAGCTTTACCAACACCGGAACGATCGCGGTGGAATCCGGCAGCCTGACCATCGGCTCCGCGGTGACCGGCGGCGGTGCGGCGGTCATCTACAGTGCGTCCCTGACGTTCAACGCAGCGTCTGACACCAACGTTGTCTTCGACAAGGGCACGAGCACGCCCGGAACCCTGGTACTTGCCGACGCCGCCGATTTCACCGGCTCGGTCACCGGCTTCGCATTCGGAGACACGATCGATCTCGTCGGGATCGCGCCTGCGAACGTCAGCGTCTCCAGTTCGGGTGGCCTGCACGTCGAGTTCGGCAGCGGTTCATTCGCGCTGATCGGCAGTTACGATCCGGCCGCATTCCTGATCGCTTCCGACGGGCAAAATGGGACGAAGATCACCTGGAATCATCAGGGGCCCGTCATCGATACCAGCCATCTGGCTGTGAACTTCAACAGCGGCACGTACATGGTGACGGGGATCCAGGTGACCGACAGCGATCCGGCTGTTCCGACCGCGCCGGTCGTGACCTACACGCCTGGCCCGACGCCACCGGCGTCCGAAAAGGTGGCACTGACGCTGTCGGACATTGCGAACGCTACTCAGACCGTGAATTTCTTCTTCCAGAATGGCACGGGATCGACCGTACAGGGCACTTCGGGCAACGACGTCATCTTCGCGGCCAGCGGTCAGGACGTGCTCACCGGCGGCGGAGGGCGCGACCAGTTCGTGTTCGCAGCTCCTCCGGCTGCGACGCCGGTCCAGCACACGATCACCGATTTCACGGCGGGCATCGACAAGCTCGACGTTCGACAGTTTACGAACGTGTCCTGGGCTTCGTCGGCCGACAGTCCCAACGATACGCTGGTGACGCTCGATGCCAACGATTCCGTTCTGCTCAAGAACATCGTGGCGTCGCACCTCAAGGTGGGCGACTTCATCTTCCATGTGTAGTCGGTGCCAACGGGAGGCGGACTGAACTGAATGCGTGGCGTAGAGGCCTTGTTGAACTCGCTCGTCGATGTCGATCGCGACACGCTGATCTCGGTGTTGTCCATGGAGGTGCAGACTGCCGCAAAGCTCGCAATGAGCGGGCACCAGCGCACGGCCTGGCAGCGCGCGAAGAGGCGAAGCACCGTTGAGCATGCGGCCCGGCTCGCGCATATCCTGGCCTATTTCAGGGATGGTGAGACGCCGCAGGGCATGTCGGAAGACGATCGCCGCCTTTGCGCTGGCCTCGCGAAGAAGCGAAGCATGTAGGCTGGCCGCGTGATCCGATCCGGAAGAGTTTTGATGAAGAGTTGATCGCCATGAATGAAAACGACGCGATCTTGCTGGACCTTGCGGTCGGCAGCCGGTTCCGCGTGAAATCCCTCGGCAAGCACAGCAAGCGCCTGGAAGGAAGGACCGGGCGCGTGGTCGGCTTTGCTCAAACCAAGAACGCACTGCGGGTCATTCTGGACGGACACAAGCATCCGCAGACGCTTCACCGCAGCTATCTGGAGCCGCTGGCGGAGACCGCGTCCTGAAGCGGTCGTCGTCGCCCCGCGCCGGCGTCGCCTCAGTTCGACTCGATCGGCGCGATGAGATCGACGATCCGGAGCAGGCCCTGGCAGACGCGCCAGATGCAGCCGGTGCCGAGGAACAGTTCGGTGGCCGCATTCATGTCGCCGAACTGGAGGTGGTATCCATTGGCGATCACGTTGATGGATATCCTGATGCCGTTCGTGCCGACGAGCTGGGTGCGGGCGGTGTGGACCGCCTCGACCAGCCGCCGCCCGAACTCCCTGGCATCGTCGAGATCGAGCGCGACCAGCCGGGGCGGCGTGCGCGTCTGGTTGAACGGATACACGGCGTCGACAAGGATGGTGTGTCCGTCGGACTGCAACAGCAACTGGCTGACCGACTTTCCTGCAGGAAACAAGAAGCACCGCTCGTCGAGGTCGATCTTGATCTCGTACTTCGGCCGCAGCTCTGCAATGATCCGGGGAGCGGGATTGATATTCATCGTGTTGCAATGCGAGTTGACCGTAACATGGCTTTATCCTAGGTCGCTCGTGCCGAAGCGGCAAGACGGATGCGTCAGGTCGATATGCCGCGCGATCTTCAGGTGACCGGCGGAGGTGCTATCCCCGGCCGCCCCTCGCGGTATAGTCGGCGCAGAGTTGGGCAACAGGGGCTGGCGAGGCCCCAACCAGATTGCGGGGCACTGGGCTAATGGCGATCAGGATTGCGGCGGTGAGCTCCGCCACCATGTCGGATGACAAGAAGGAAGTCATCGTCCAGACCACGGGCAAATATACCGGCGCGCTGGAGCTGAGATTCGGCGTCGACTGCGTCGATGACCTGATCGCGGCGCTGACAAAGGTGCGGGGCGGTGCGCAGCCGGAGGTCTTGAACGGCGGTGGTCCGGCCGAAACAGCCACTCCCGATGCCGACGGCGCGGCGCCGATCAAGGCCAGCGAGGTGCGGTTCGAGATCCCGAAGAACTGCACGATTTCCGCGGACACCAGCGGCCGCGGTCTCGTGCTGTTCATCCTCAATCACCGGCTGGAACGACAGGCCGGCTACGCGTTCTCGCCGGATGCCGCCAAGCAGCTCGCCGGAGGACTCATCAAGAGCGCCGATGCGCTGCTGGCGCAGCGGCCGATATCCAAGAGCTAGCTGTCAGGTCCGCGGCGCGTTGGCGCCGCGTCTACATAAACTCCGTTGTTGCAAGCATTTACGATGATAAATAACGCCATCACGCTCAGCATTCGGCCGAAATGGCCTGACATCCCGGACCACTATGCGGTCCGCTCGCAAGGCCACGAGATCGGCAGGATCCGTCATGCGGCCGACGCTGGGAGGCCCGATCGGTCGTGGGAGTGGTTCATCCTGATCCCGATGGGTCTCCCGGCCTGGGCGAGCGGCGCAGCACAGGACCGCGACACGGCGGTCAAGGCCTTCAGCGCAGCCTGGGGAAGATTACTGAAAGAGACGCAGCCCGAGCGGTTGCAGCGCGCCTGGGAGCTTCAGGGGGCGGCGCAATCCCGGGGTGCGACAGCGGGGATTCCACCGTCCGTAATTGCAGGCTGAGGGCGGGACCACTCTCCGGTCATCGGACAGTTGGAGGTATCCACTAACCGGAAAGGAGGAGGGGCGTCCAAACATTCCCGAATTTGTGTGTGATGCGCCAAGAATATTTACTCAATAAAACATTGCCTTAATCGTAAAGAATTGCTTAAATTTCCCGGTTGGGCTTGTTTTGGGCAGAGGCTATTTTGTTTGATTTTTGCCGACGTAGGTCTGCGTAGGCCGGCACGCGTGTTGCGTGAGCCGGCTTTTTTCATGCGCAACTGAAGGTGGCATTTTGGCCTGATCCCACGCGGCCTCGGAAGTTTTTATTGTAGCTTTTTCAGGAGAAAAGCCATGACGACGACATACGATCTGACGGCATCTGGCTCATCCACCACTATCGACGGCGTCGTGTTTCAAACGGTCGATTTGGCTCCCACCGGCACCGGCATTTTCAACAGCTTCCTGGTGATTCAGGACAATCCGACGGAAGAAGGTTTCAATACGGATTTTTCCCCGCTCCCGCTGGACGACAAGCAGCCGTCTCACACCAACGCCTTGCTGCTGTCCAGCCTCCAGATCGTCAAGATCAACGGCGTTGATTCCTATGCGTTCAAGCTCGATGCGAACGAACCGAATTCGAGCTCCGGCATCATCGACCTGACAAGCCTCAAGATCTATTCCGCCACGACCGGCAATGTCGCGACATTGGGTGCGTTGGGCACCCCGCTCTATGATATGGACGCCGGTGGCGACGTAACCGTCAGCTTGAATGCGGGAAGTGATGCCCCGGCCGGCAGCGGTAAAGGAGACCTGTTCGTCTACATTCCCGTCTCGAAGTTCGCCGGTGCAAGCCCCTACGTCTATCTGTACTCGGCATTTGGCGGCACTGCCGCATCAAACGGCGGTTTTGAGGAATGGGGCGCCACCGTCGGGCCGAACACGCCGACCCCACACGCCACGATCTCGGGAACGAAGTGGATCGACGCCGACGGCAACCTGGGGACCGCTGGTGATCAAACGGCCGGCGTCGGTTGGACGATCTTCATCGACGACAATCATAACGGTACCCTCGACAATGGCGAGTTGTCGACCACGACAGACGTCAATGGCGCCTATACGTTCACCGGGCTGGATGCGGGCACGTATGACATCCGCGAAGTCGTGCAGTCCGGTTGGACCCAATTGGGGACCAACCCGAATCCATCAACCGTTACAGTGACGATCGACGGCTCCGCGTCCGTCGATTTTTACAACTTCCAGAACTTCTCGATCGGAGGCACCAAGTTCGAAGACCTCACCGGCGACGGCAAGTCCGCCGACGACAAGGCCTGGAGCTATGCCCCGGTCACGATCTACATCGAGGACGACGGTGTCGCCGGCTTCACGGCTGGTGATCACCGCTTTACGACGACCGATGCGAGCGGCAATTGGAAGATCAGCGGCCTGACGCTGGCTGACGTCGGCAAGAAAATTTACGAGGTCGTTCCTGGCGGGTCTGAGCAGACAGGCACGCTGGTGCAGACCGTCGACAACCCGGGCGGTGGCGGAACCGATACCGGCAACGACTTCACAAACTTCCGAAATTACACGATCAGCGGCACCAAGTTCGAAGACCTCACCGGCGACGGCAAGTCTGCCGACGACAAGGCCTGGAGCTATGCTCCGGTCACGATCTACATCGAAGACGATGGTGTCGCCGGCTTCACGGCTGGTGATCATCGCTTCACGACGACCGATGCCAGCGGCAACTGGTCGATCAGCGGCCTGACGCTGGCCGACGTCGGCAAGAAAATCTACGAGGTGGTTCCTGCCGGGTCCGAACAGACGGGCACGCTGGTGCAGACCGTCGACAACCCGGGCAGCGGCGGAACCGACACCGGCAACGACTTCACAAACTTCCGGAACTACTCGATCAGCGGTACGAAGTATGAGGACCTGACCGGCAACGGCAAGAGCGCCGACGATACTCCGTGGTCGCATGCCGCGGTCACGATCTACATCGAAGACGACGGTGTCGCCGGCTTCACGGCCGGCGATCATCGCTTTACGACGACGGACGCCAGCGGCAACTGGTCGATCGGCGGACTGACGCTGGCCGACGTCGGCAAGAGCATCTACGAAGTCGTTCCCGGCGACTCCAAGCAGACCGGCACGCTGGTTCAAACCGTGGGGAATCCGGGCAGCGGCGGCACCGACGCGCAGAACGACTTCACCAACTTCGTGCTGTTTGATATCTCCGGCACCAAGTACAAGGACATTACCGGAGACGGCATAACGGCCGACGACACCGGCCTCGCTGGCATCAAGATCTTCATCGACCAGGACAATAACGGTGTCCTGAACTGGACCGATCTCAACTCCAACAGCAAGTGGGATGCAGGCGAAGGAGATCGCTGGACGACAACTGATGCCAATGGCCACTATTCCTTCACCGACCTCGACTACACCTATGCCGGAGACAAGGTCTATGAGGTGGTGCCCAGCGGCTACGTTCAGACCGCGGGCATCGGCGGTTACGCCATCGTGGGAACGTCGGGCCATGATCAGACGACCGGCATGGACTTCGCGAACTTCCAGTTCAAGCCGGCGGCCGAGCTGACCCAGGGATACTGGTCCAACCATACCGAGGCGTGGGACGGCAAGGCAGGGTTGGGAAAGACGACGAGCGCGAACGATGTGCCCGCCGAAGCCAATCCGAGGACCGATGGCTATCTGCTGCTCGGCGACCTCAACCACAACGGCGTGGCTGATGGAACTGAGGTTGGGCACACCTTGCTCGTCGATCTGAAGGCTGCTCAAGCGATCGAAGCGGGCGCAACCGGTGGCGACGCTCGCACCATCATGCTCGCCCAGGCGATTGCCACTCAGCTGGACATCAACAACGGCTTCAACAAGTATGGCACCGGCAACCTCGAGCCGCACAATGTGATCACCGAGGCCGTGGATTGGCTCAAGGCATCCGGCGGCGTGCTTGCCGACGGCACGCTATCTGGCCAGGGTACGGTGTCCAAGGCCGGCGTGTTGAGCGGCGGCGAGTGGGGTACGAGCGGCAACCAGTTCTACCTCGGATCAGGTACCAAGACGTGGGGTGGCGATCAGACGATCAATGGAGTCACCGGCATCAATGGCGAGGACATCAAGAATGCTCTGATGTGGTTCAATCAGAACCAACTGGTGGTCTCTCAGGACGGCAACGCCGTGGCGTGGAATGACAACGGAACTCTGGAGAACGTCCATACCAATGCGATGGACAATTTCTGGCTGACGCTCCACGAGCAGAACCTGGTCTAGCCGAAACACAGCGTTGAACCAGCGCGAGATGGGCCTTGGCGCAAGCCAAGGCCCATTTCGTTTGCTTGGACGTTTGCTCGATCCGGCCCTACGCAACAAGCGTCCACGCCGTACCTGTGTGGAGCAGGGTCGACGCCACGCCGACCACGTCGGCAACCGTTACCGGCGCCTGTCCGTTGTGGGCATCGACAACAATGTTGGTTCCTCCACTTCCATCGGAAACGAGGCTCAGCCATCCGTCCGCGATGGGATTTGCGCCACCATAGCCCGCGGAGGTCAGAGCCTGATTCAGGTCAATAACGTCCTGGCCGGCCGTAAAGTCACGGATGACATCAACGGATGAAGCGAGGAATTTGAACACAAAGGTGTCGCTGCCTGGGCCGCCATAGAGGACGTCAGCGCCGCGACCGGCCACGATCGTGTCATTGCCGCGGCCCGCCTGGATCGTATCGCCGAAATCGTTGGCGATGATCGTGTCATTGCCGTCGCCGGCCCAGACGAACTTGATGACGGTGTCGGCGGCGATCTGGAGCTGCCGGCCGGCGATCGTGTCGGTCGCACCCGAATGCAGGTCGAGGTAGGAGCCAGTCGTGACAGCCGCGGTGTTGAGCACGGCCGTGCCGCTCGTGTCGTGGAGCAGGGCCCGGCCGGCTCCCGCCGCCGCTGCGAACTCGTCGGTGTAGACGTAAGTCGTCGGCGTGTTGGGCGCATCGCCGAGGACCTGAAGGGACCAGCCATTCAGCGTCCCGACGTTTCCGCTGACGCTGTCGGTGACGGTCAAGGTCCAGCTTCCCTTGGTATCTTCGCCCCAGAAGGTGTTTGCCGTCGTTTCGAAAACGATCCCGCCGCCGGTGCCGTTCGAAGGATGGGAAATCAGCGTGGCGGTCGTCCCGCTTGCAGACGTGAGGGTGACGGTGAGATCACTCGCATTTGCGTGGGTGATGTTGAGATCCACGACGACCTTGTCGACGATCTCGGATGAATTGAGCGTGATCGTGCTGCTCAGGCTTCCGGTGCCGTCGGGTATCTTGGCGTTGTCGGTATGGTTCACTGTCTGGATCGACATATCCGCGTAGGTGGACTGCTTCATCCAGCTTTCGGCCAGACGAACCGCCGCGGTCGCGTCGACCAGGCCGAAGCCGTAGTCGTTCGAAAAGTGCAGGCCGCCGCCGTTCCAGTCATGCGCTCCGTTGGTTTGCCAACTGGCGTTGGTGGTATCGGTGTTCTTTGCCGAGTAGGCCAGGATCTCCATGATGTCGCGATAGCCGAGGTCGTGATTGGCCTGCAGCATCAGCGCGATGATGCCCGTCACCGTCGGCGCGGCAAACGATGTACCCGACATCAGGGCGTAGTCGTTGGTCGTATACCCATAGCTGCCGCCACGATCATCCGTCTGGATGCTCGTTCCCGGCGCCGACACCAGAAGAGCCGCACCCGGAGTGCTGTACGCGGTCACGACGCCCGCAGCACCGGTTGCGCCTACCGTGATGACGTAAGGGTCGTTCTGATAGTTGTGATAGTTGACGTCGTCTCCGCTTGCACGCCCGTTGCCTGCAGCGAACACGACCGGGATGCCGAGACCGCCACGACCATTGGCCGCGTCGTTCAATAGAGCCGCTTTCGAGGAGCTGAAAGCCGAGCTGAAGAAATTGTCCTGGAATGCGGTCGTGTATCCCCAGCTTGCATTGCCAACATCCATGTCGTTCGTCACGAGGTGATTGAGCGCATCCGCGAGCTGGCCGGGCGAGCCGGCCGAATAGCTTATGCGGAAATCCGCCAGACCCGCATTGTAGGCGACGCCGACGGTGCCGGATCCGTCTCGTGCCGCACCGATGACACCGAGAACGGACGTGCCGTGAAATTCGGTCGTCTGATCGCCAAAGGGATCGTTGCCGCCTGTAACTGCGTCGTAGTCGAGGTTGAACAGATAATTTGGCTTGATGTCGGAGTGGTTGTAGTCCACGCCGTCGTCGACAATACCGATCTTGATGCCCTTGCCTGTATAGTTCTCCCAGGCCTTGAGAACATCAATGCCCGCCTTGGCATTGAACAGATTCCATTGCTTCAGGTAGAGGCTGTCCGTCGGCGCTCCGCTGTCTCCGACAGGCGGATTGAGAGCCTTCCACGCGATCGGGATCGTGGGATAGATGTCAGCCGTCGTAACTGTCGTGCTTCCGCCCGTGCTTCCCCCGGTTGTCGTTCCACCCCCGCTGGTGCCCGTGCTTCCGCTGGTGCTTGTGCTTCCGCCGCTGCCGCTGGCTTTTTTGCCTCCAGCCGCAAATGCGTCGAACCCGCCATCCATGTGGTCCGAGTGATCTCCATGAAGCGCCGAACTCCCTGCGGCTGCTGCCGAGGCGACGTTCAGTCCGACGAATTCCCATTCCACAGCATTTGCGTTCGCTTCGGAGAAATTCCCGTGCTGATCATTCGCGCCCCGCCTCGCCATCGAATCTCCTTGCATGTGCGACGGAAGAAAACGCGCGTTACGTCGCGCGTTGCTGCGGGGATCGGACGACGTCGCGAATTAAAGGCGAGTAAATTCGGTCATTAAACGGGGATCAGTGGTTCCAAAGCCCTGATGGGTGCATTCCAATTTTCCGCATCGGTTTAATCGCGCATAAATTATTGATGCCAGTTTATGCCGCGAGTTTACGGGGTTGGTAAAATCGTCCGGCCGGCAGGGTGACGATGGCGATGATTCCGTTCCGGAATGGAGCGTCGTCTCTCCGCGCATGAGAACTCGCGGTGCCGGGTCCGAGCCCTTCCGGCAATCGTGTCCCGTGCGTGAGCGGGAAGACGGCCTGGCCGTCGATGGAGTCGTATTCGTAATTTCCAAATATTCGGATTGACAGAATTTTGGATTGGGTCTATAGACGTGGCCATCCTGGCCCATCAACAGGGGCGTATCGCGATCGTCACGAGACGGGGGCTGGGATGCGGTGGACGCGACGGCGTCGGCGCGGGCAGGGTCGCAGGGCGGGGATGCTTCCGTGAGCGGCAATGGCGCGCGCAACGACACGGCGCCGAAAGCGTCTTCACATGGTCCTTGCGGTGCGCGCACGCCAGCCGTGGGGAACCCAGTGGAGATGTGCGCGGACGGAGAAGTCGTGTGGTCCTGGCGCCCGAAGTCTGGCGCCAAGCTTGGCGGATGCGTTTCGCGTCAACCGGCGCGAGCGCCCGATATCCGCCAGGTGACGGGGGCAATAGAGCTCGTCTCCCCGGGGAGAGCGCGAAGGAAACCGTTAAAACCATCCGCGCAGGGAAGGCCGAGTGTCGGCTTCACCTGTGACCCACCCGTGCGCACGTCCTTGCACACGGGCTGCGGGTGCCGGCAGGCGCCCGGCCTTCCCTGCGCCCTTACTTGCGGAAAGGGCAGTTCCCAGCTCAAGCTCGGGCATGTTGCGCCGCGAGAACGCGAACCCGCGTCTGCGCGCCTTTCGCCGTCGTCGGCGCCTGGGCGGATTTACGTAGCTTCATCCGGGATAAATCCCGTTTATGCGGAGAAAATCCGTAGCTCTACGGGGCCCTTTACCTTTCCAGCGAGGATTGATTTCGCGGCGCCCGGGGACTGTGCTAATCATCGTTCTCGATTTGACGAGAATTATAACGACTACCGACAGGCTTTTTAATTCAGCCAGGGCGTTGTCGCTCCGGCGGGCTTTTTCATTAGGGGGGCGGGGTCCCGCCGGAATTGTGTGAGTGCGCCTTTCAGAAGGCCGGACGAGCTCCGGCGCCTGCTGCAGACATGCCAGGGTTATTTCGTGACGGCGGGCGTCTTCAGCCTCGCCATTAACCTGCTGTACCTCGCCGGCCCGCTCTACATGCTGCAGGTTTATGACCGCGTGATCTCCAGCGCCAGCGAGATCACGCTGTTGATGCTCACGATCGCGCTGCTGCTGGCGTTCATGGCGCTTGCAGGGCTGGACGCGGTTCGTGGCAGGGTGCTGACCCGCGCCAGCGTCCGTCTTGACCGGCAGATCGCCTCGCGGGTGATGACGGCGATCATCGATCGTTCGGCCGGCGCGGGCGGCGCCCGCAGCCAGGCGCTCCGCGATTTCGATACGTTTCGCCAGTTCGTCACCGGGACGGGCATCCACGCCATCTTCGATCTGCCCTGGGCCCCGATCTACATCGCGGTGATCTTCGCGCTGCATCCGTTCCTGGGAGCCTTTGCACTGGGCTGTTCGGTCATCCTGGTGCTGATGGCACTCCTGAGCGAGTGGCTGGTCAAGCTGCCGCTCACGGAATCGAACGAAGCCGCCGCGCGCAGCTACAGCTTTACGGAAATGAGCCTGCGCAACACCGAGGTCGTGCGTGCCATGGGCATGACCGGCGGTCTGCTGCGGCGCTGGGGGCGCGATCGCGACCGGATGCTCGAGCGCCAGGTCGCAGCGAGCGATCGCGCCGCCGCGATCCAGAGCCTGATCCGCTTCCTGCGCCTCGCCATGCAATCGCTCATTCTGGGGCTCGGCGCCTACCTCGTGATCGAGCGGGTCACGACTGTCGGATCGATGTTTGCGGCCAGCATTCTGCTCGGCCGCGCGCTGCAACCGGTCGAGCAGATCGTGGGATCCTGGCGGGGGCTCGTGTCGGCACGTGCTGCATTCTTGCGCATTCGCGAGCTGCTGACGGCGCATCCTCTGCTCGAGGCCGGCCTCACGCTGCCCAAGCCCAAGGGGCGCGTTTCGGTCGAAGCGCTCACCTTCGTTCCGCAAGGGACCGCCAAGCCGATACTGCGAGGCGTCACCTTTGCCGTAGAGGCCGGGGAGGTGCTCGGCGTCATCGGGCCATCCGGCGCCGGCAAGTCGACCCTGTCGCGCCAGCTCGTGGGCGTGCTGACGCCGTCTGCCGGCGCCGTGCGACTGGACGGCGCCGACGTCTCGACCTGGGTCAAGCGGGCGATCGGCGACCATGTCGGCTACCTGCCGCAGGATATCGAGCTGTTCTCGGATACGATCGCTGCCAATATCGGCCGCTTTGACGAGGGGAGCGACGGCGAGGTCATTCTTGCCGCCCAGCTCGCCGGCGTGCACGAGATGATCCTGAGGCTTCCGGGAGGATACGACACCCAGGTCGGAGAAGGCGGTGCCATTCTGTCCGGCGGCTTCCGTCAGCGAATTGGTCTGGCCCGCGCCGTCTATGGCGGCCCGAACCTGGTCGTGCTCGACGAGCCCAGCTCGAACCTTGACGCCGAGGGCGATGTCGCGCTGGCAGACTGCGTCGTGCAATTGAAGAAGCGCGGAGCAACGGTCGTCATCGTCTCGCATCGGCCGGCGACCATCGGCGTCGTCGACAAGATTCTCGTCCTCAGGGACGGCGTCGCCGAAATGTTCGGGCCGCGGGCCGAGATCATGTCACGGCTGACCCGTCCCGTGCCCATGCATGCCGTTCAAGGCTCCGGCAGTTAGGTTCGCGCAATGACCGTTCTCGATGGGACACCCAGGAATCTCGCAGCCGCCGGTAGGCAGTCCGGTCTTTCCGCCGGCGCGCCGAGCGACTCGATCAAGCGGATTGCTTTCGCCGGCTGGGCGATTGTCGCCGTGTTCTTCGGCGGGATCGGTGCGTGGGCTTTGACCGCGCCGCTCAACGGCGCCGTGGTGGCGAACGCGGTCGTCAAGGTGGAAGGCAATCGCAAGAGCGTGCAGCACCTCGACGGCGGCATCGTGAAGGAGCTGCGGGTGAGGGAGGGCGACAGGGTCCGTTTCGGTGACCTGCTGATCGTGCTCGACGAAACCCAGGCGCGCGCCGAATACGAAGTTCTGACACAGCAATGGGTCGTGCTTCGTGCAACGGAGGTCCGTCTCCTGACCGAGCTCGATCACGGCTCCGAGCTCGTGATGCCGTCGGATCTGAAGGCGCGTTCCGAAGACCTCTATCTCAAGAGCGTCTGGAACGGGCAGGTCAGCCAGTTCGAGAGTCGCCGGGCCGCGCTGGAGGGACAGCGCAGCGTCATCCGCGAGAAGATCAATCAGCTCGGCTCGCAGATCGTCGGCGCCCAGGCGCAAGTGAAATCATTCACCGACCAGATCAATTCCGTTCACAGCGAAGCAAAGGATATCGCGCCTCTGGTCGAGCGCGGCCTGATCGCGCGGCCGCGCATTCTGCAACTGGAGCGAACCGCCTACGGCCTCGAAGGCCAGATCGCCGATAGCAACGCCAACATTGCCAGGGCACGCCAGGCGATTGCCGAGCAAGAGCAGCAGATGGCGCAGCTCGACAATGATCGAATGACCGACGTGACCAGGGACCTCAGGGACACCCAGGCGAAGATCCTGGAGGTCATCCCGAAAGCCATGAACGCCAAGGCCGTGCTCGGACGCATGGAGATCCGCGCTCCCTACAGCGGCCAGGTGGTTGGCCTCAACGTCTTCTCCGTCGGCGGTGTCATCCAGCGCGGTGACAAGATCCTGGACATCGTCCCCGAACAGGACGGGCTGACGATCGAAGCGCAGGTGGCGGTCGAGGACATCAGCGACGTGCATCCCAACACGCGTGCGGAAGTTCACCTGACGGCCTACAAGCAACGGATCGTTCCGATCATTCACGGTGACGTCATCCAGATTTCGGCAGATCGCCTGGTCGACCCTAAGACCAATAACCCGTATTACACGGCCTTCGTGCGGATCGATCAGGACGAGCTTGCGGCCATGCCGAACATCAAGCTCTATCCGGGAATGCCGGCAACCGTGATGATCCCGACCGTCCAGCGCACCGCGTTCGAATATCTGGTTGGTCCGTTGATCATGTCCTTCAATCACTCCTTCCGCCAGAAATAGGACGCATGGGCCCGTTCGAGCGTGCTCGCGCGGATGGCGGTGAGGCGGCCGTCAACCCGCGGTGCCGACGCGGTCAAGACGGCTTTACGATGCGTAATGCCGTTGTTGCGCTCCTGTTCAGCCTGCTTGCGGGCTGCGGAGGAACGCGACTCGCGCTTCAGAGCGAGGCTGAGGAGTCGTCCGTCAATCTGGCCGACGCGCTTGCGGATTGCCGCAACGGATTTCCCGATCAGATCGCGCAGGCGGTGCCGCGCGCCGATTGCATCGTGAAGGCGACCGAGCTCTCGGTGCGGCCGGGCCTGCGGTTTCCCGAGCTGCTCGACCGTGAAAATATGTTGCGCAAAGCGCTCGCTGCTCAGGTCGCGGCCGGCAACGTCTCGCTGCTCGAACGAAACGACCGGATTGCGAAGGCGCATAAGGCCATCCTGGCGGAAGAGGCCGAGAGGCTGAGAGCGGCGCCGCCGGAGGGGCAGGGGACCAGCCCATTGGCCGTCGTTCAGTGGCGTGCGTCCAATTCGGATGCATGTGCCCGGCTCGGGGGCAACTCTCCGAATTGTTATTGAACGCGCCTGCTCGTGGCGACGGGCATGTCCTGGTTCGCGAGGGTGGCGCGAAAACCCGCCTGCGTCGCTACAGGACTATTTGCAGAGCTATTTGAAAGGGTCGTCGATCGATGCGGCCGACTGCCTGACGCGTCGAACGCCGATGGGGGAGCCGTCCGAAACGAACTGCAGTTCGTAGCTCTGTCCCCGCGTGTCCGTCGCGGTGCAGCTGACGCTGGAGACCCGGCGCGCGGCAAAATTGCCGAACTGCCGGCAGATGCCGGTCGACGCTTCCTCCGAGGGGACCGGCAGCCCATGGACCTTCGGCCGGTGCTTGGAATTCAGGAGCATCCGATCGACCGGAAGCTCGTAGGAATTGTCGTCGAAGCGCTTTCCCTTCTCGCCGGAGAAGGACACGACGTGGCCATCGTCCGCCGGATCCTCAATGGCGACTGCGAAGCTGACGCGTCCGGCTTCGCTGTGGGCGTAGGCAACGGCCTTGCAGGCGTAGCTGCGCCCCGCGATCTTGAGGACGGTGCACTTGCCGGACATGTGCGCGAGGATGTCGATCAGAGGCAGGCGATGCTCGATGCGCTTCGGAGCCTCCGCTCTCTGATCGGCTGCCGGTGGGGCCCCGGGCGTCTGCGCGGCGCAAGGGGCCGCAAACGCAAAAAACGCCCCGGTGAGCAATAACCCGGGCCGCCGCCAACGTAAAAAACCCAACCGATCGATCACGCAATCCCCGCTGCCGGGTCGAGTGCCGGGGCGAAGAAAACCTCGTCCGGCCAAACCCTTAACATGCTCGTCCCGGCCGCATAGTGACATTGAAGCCATCACCGATCAATCGGTTGAAGGAGCGGCAAAAACCGTTTGCCCGTTTACTTAACGGCGTTGAAGCTTTACAGGGCCGGAACCGGCCGGCATCGCCCAGTTCGCCGGGCGGTCACGCGGGCGTTTATATAAAGAGTTAGGAACAACCCGTGACGCTGTGCGATAGTCTATGTTCTGCAGCTCTGGCTCGGGCCTTGCATACCTGCGGGACCGCGGCCCAAGGGGGCAGTCAGGCTGAGATTGCATGGGATTGCGACGGGCTGCACCGGTTTCGAAGGCGGAATTGAAGGGGCGATGATTGACTTGAAAACGAACGCAACCGTAATCTCGCTCACTTATAGTAGTTAAGGCCGATTCTCACATATAGAAATGGAATTTCCAGGTGTCTAAGACCAAGACGAAGACGGCCGCCAACTTCGGATCGCGCTTGAAACAGCTGCGCGAAGAGCAATCGATGACGATCACGGAGCTGGCGAGACGGATTGACGTCACGCCGCCCGCCATCTGGCATTGGGAAAAGCGCGGCAGGGTGCCCAAGCCCGCCACCATAAAGGCCGTGGCAAGGGTGCTTAACGTCAGCTCCGAGTTTCTCGAGAACGGTGTCCACGTCGTGAGCAGCCAGGACCAGGGGCCGCTGGATCAGCTTTCGAGGCGGCCCGACGACATGAACCTCGAGGAGTTGATCCGCGCCATCGAAGCAAAGGGCTTTTACGTCCGGATCTCTTCGGCCCGCGATCGCGAAAACTAGAAGATGGCGGGGGAGCCGTTTAGTTGAAACGGGCTCCCTTCTTCAATCGTCGCGAGGAGCCTCGCGCCATCCGTGCGTCGAGCACGCAGTGCTCGATATCCGACGATCGGCCGCTTCCACAGGGCCTTGTGCCGAACCCGCGAGATCGACAGAGGTTGCAACCGCGGCGTCACGCGCGTTGCGCCGAAGCGCCTGATGCTGTCGTGCAAGGCCTCTTCGCAAGGGCCCCTCACAGAGCGCCGCGGAGCAGGCTGCCGGGGCACCCCTCCGCTTGAATGATCTTTCCGCGCAAATACTCGGGTACTTTCGGTGTTCGGGTTGTGCCCTTGAGCGTGAATTTCCCCGACGAGATGCGTAATGACACGCCGCGTGCGCTGATAAACTCAGATTAAATGTTTAGTCCTGGGCGGCAAAACGCGATAACAGATGCGTTATTCTCGCGCAAAGGTTTTACAACTTACGAGTGCGGCCGACGCTTGGTTCTGACGCCGCGATTCGCTAAGCTCTTGATGAGATGTGCCTTGTCTGCGCGGAGCCTGGTTTGATCGAAACTTCGGAATACAACCGAAAGTAAGTGCTCCAATCCAGATCGATCTCGCGAGTAAATGCTGGCGGCAAAGCGCTTGTGGCGCGGCTACCGCCGTGTCATACTTTCGTAGTTAAGGCTGATTTAAGCTCCGCGTAAATTCGATTAAGTCGCCAACTCGACGTTCGAAGGAGGCGCTGCAATGAAAAAAGATTTTAGCACCTTAGACGTTTGTCATTTAGCTCATCTCCTGTCGCGTGCTGTTGACGACACAAGCGGTCAGGTTCTCCCCGGTAGACATCGCTAGTTAGTTCTCTTCTCAAGCGCGTATTTGCTTGAGCGCCTTTGCGTACGTCCAATTTGCTGCACGCCGTTCGGTCCATTTTTTGATGGGGCATTCCGATGGGTATAGCCTGGCGCTGGAACAAGGAAGCTCACAAGCGCTCCGCGTTCGAGACCCTGCTCGACAAGGTCATTCGCGAAATCCTTCCGGGACGCGACAGCAGAAGGCGCCACTGGGGCGGCGCGGCGAAACCGGCTGCAAAGCCGCGGCGGCAGAGCTTCACGCTGGAGGCGATCGAGCCGCGCCTGCTGTTGTCTGCGGATCTGACCTATGGCGCACCCGGCAGTGTCCCCGGCGGCATCACCAATGCGACCGATATCAGCAACTACGTCAGCACGCTGACGTCGACGACCTTCGTGCTGAAAGCCGAAGAGAGCAGCGGTAACGCCTTCTGGAATCTCTACGCGACCGGGCTGGACGGCAATGCCTCGCCGACGCTCGCTGCACAACACCAGATCACTGCGGCCAGCGACCTCGATGTGAACATCAAGCGCGACGATCTGGGCGTGAGCAATTCGAAGCTCAGCCTGATCGACTTCATCGGCGACAAGGTGACGGTCGATACCGACAGCCTGTCGGTGCTCAACGCCAGGTTCGCCGGCACCAAGATCGACATCGACTTCGCCGGTGGCAAGGATATCGACATCGGCTCGCTGATCGGCATTCAGCTTCCGCTGCCTCTTGCGAACGACCAGGTCGTGTTGAGCGGCAACGGCGGCTCCTTCACCGGGCATGACTTCACGCTGCACAGCTCGTCGGACATCGTAAACGATTCGTCCGGCTTGCAGGTGACCGATGCGGGCGGCACGTTCGAGATCATATCCGACTCGAAAGTCACCATCGACCAGGGTTCGGTGATCAACGCTGCGAACATCACCCTGAAGGCCGATTCGAAGAGCACGGGCGGATTGTTCCAGGGTCTGCTCGCCGACGCGAAGAGCGAAGTCACGCTTGGCGGCGCGACCCTGACTGCCACCGGCGGGACGGTGCAGTTGCTGGCCCATTCCGACGCCACCTTCACCGAGAGCGGCGACACCTATTTCAGCAACGGCCTGGCCGGTACCGCCGTGCTCAGCTTCGGTGATGCGCTCGTCGACGTGAAGGCCGGCGCGACCGTCCACGCCAAGGACGCCATCATCAATGCGACCGTGAAGGACGACATCACGGCGAATACCAATTCCGCCTCGGCGACGGTCAAGGCGGTGGTCGTCACGGTCATCGACAACCCGGAGGTCAAGCTCGCGGGAAGCTTCGACCTGAGCGGCTCCTTCGATGCCAAGGCGTCGTCCGACATCAAGATCGTCGCGACGACTGCCCCCAAGGACGGCGGTGCCTCGACGTCCGATGCGGCGGTGGCCGTGTCGGTCGTCAAGAGCGATCCGAAAATCACGGTGACCGGCGGCAGCATCGTTGCCGTCGGCACGGTAACGATCGCGGCGGACAACAAGGTCGATGTCAACGATGCCGCGGCCGGCGACCAGGGCGGCTCGGATGGCAACGGCGCGGGCGCGACGGGCGCCGCCGTCGGCGTCACCGTCCTGTGGGGCGACACGTCGGCTGCCATCACCGGCGGTACCGTGCAGGGTGCCGGTGTCACGCTCTCGTCAACCAGCGACCGCACCGCGACGACGCTCTCCGTCGCAACCGGAGGCGGCTCCGACGATGGCAGCTCGTCCAACCAGTCCAAGCAGCGTCTTGCCGATCCCAATCCCAACAAGGCCAATGACGGCAAGTCCGTCGACAAGGCGAAGACCAGCGATGGCGATCTCCCGTTCGCTGCCGGTGTCTCCGTCGGTGTCGTCACTGGCGATACCACCGCCTCGATTACCGGCGGTTCCGTGATCGCCACCGGCGGCACCGTCATCGGGGTCACCGCCAGCGGCAAGCACACCGTGGCCACCACGGCCGACGGATCGCACAAGAGCGACAATTCAGGCACGGCCGTAGGCGTTGCCGTGGCGATCCAGGTCGTCGATAGCACGAGCTCAGGCTCGATTGGCGGCACGGCGAGCCTCACGGCCGCGCATGTCAACGTGTTGGGCGAGATGCCGACCAGCACGCTGGACGCAGAGGCGACAGCGGGCGCCAGTGGTTCCGGCATCTCTGTTGCCGGTGCGCTTTCAATCAATGTCGCGACCCTCGATGCGAGCGCGATGGTCGGTTCCGGGACGGTGGACGTTCACGGCGCAGATGTCGCGCTGACGTCCAGTTCGACGCTGAGCAATACCTCCAAGGCGCTAGGCAAGTCCGAGACCAGCGGCAACGTCGGCGTCGGCGCCGCCGTGGCCCTCAACATCGTCAACGACACCACGGTGGCGGGGATCGCGAACGGCGCGGGCCTGCTGTCCGCGCACGATCTCACTCTGTCCGCAACAGCCGTCGATACCATCGCCACCACGTCGCAGGCGGGGTCTTCGGGCGGCGTCGCAGTGTCCCCGAGCGTTGCGATCACAATTGCCAATGTCAATACGACGGCATTCATCGGGACCGGCAGCCTGCTCACGCTGACCGGCAAGCTGTCCATGACGGCGACGCAAACCGCCATCGTGACGGAGACCAACGCCAAGGCGGATGCGGCCAGTTCGGGCACCGCAGCTATCGGCGCCTCGCTCGCGCTGGCTGTCATCGATGATTCCGTGACCGCATCGATCGCGCGCAGCGTCACCGCGGCCGGCGATATCGAGATCAGCGCGACCGGATCCGCCTCGGCCGACACCGAGGCCAGCGCCAGCGCGGCCGGCGCCAAGGATAAGGACTCCGACAGCGGAGGCGACGTCAACAAGAAGGGTGACGACCAGCTGTCCCTGGGCAACAGTCGCGCGCAAAGCGACAACGGCGGCGACGCCACGAAGGCCTCCGGCAAGAGCAAGACGCCCGATGCGTCCACGGGCGACAAGGATACCGGCGGCAGCGGCAACTCCAAGGTCCAGGTGGCGGCGGCCGTCGCCATCGACATCCTCACCACGTCCTCGCAGGCGCTGTTCCTCGGGGCGCCGGCCATCACGTCGACCGCCGGCAGGGTGTCACTGAAGAGCTCGGCAAATACCGACGCCAAGAAGACCAAGGCAGACGGCACGGCGACCGACGCCTCGGCGGCGGGCATCGCCGCTGCGGTTGCGATCAACGTCGTCGACATTACGAACCGGGCATCGACCGGAACGGCGACGGTTGTCGCGCAAACCGGCCTCGACATCGAAGCGACGATGACCAACGTGTCGGGGGACCAGACCCACGAGATCGTCGCCGAGGCCGATTCGGGCGCGACCGGCAACGACAAGGTCAGCGTCGCCGGTGCTCTTGCCCTGAACATCGTCCACAACAACACCGAAGCGTCGGTGGGTGTCGGATCGGTCACGGTGAACGGAGGCCCGATCACGATCAAGGCGATCCACACCGAGATCGACGATGCCAAGGCGGACTCGGAAGCGGAGGGTGGCAAGGTCGGCGTGGGCGCCTCGGTGGCACTCAATCTCCTGCTGTCGAGCCACACCACGGCTCAGATTGCGGACAATGCCAGCTTCACGGGCACCAATCTCGGGACCGTCGAGGTCAGCGCGGATTCGCACCGCACGGTCAAGACCAAGGTCGACGGCGGATCGCAAGGCGAGATTTCAGTCACGCCGGCCGTCGCGTTGGCACTCGACCTCGACGACAAATCGGTCGCGCACATCGGCACCGGCACGGGGTCGCTCTCGGGCAGCGGGACCGTCACGGTCCAGGCGACGCACTCTGCGGATTACAACGAGACCGAGGCAAAGGTGGCGGCCGCCGGCAGCAAGGCTGCGATCGGCGCGGGTGTGTCGATTATCGTTGTCGATGGCTGGGCCACGACCGCGGACGTGAATCGCGGCGTCACGGGCAGCCAGGTCACCATTCTCGCCAACTCCGATTTCGAGAGCACGGTCGTCGCCAGCGCGAGCGCCAAGGGCGGCAGCACGAGTGACAAGAAGGGCAACGAAAAGACCGACGACCAGCTCCAGAACAACAGCAACACCAGCAGCACCAGTGCGCCCACGACCAATACGTCGCAGAACAGCGGTTCCGATGCCAACAGCCAGTCGAGTGGCCAGTCGGGCACGGGCGGCAGCAGTGTCGGCATCGCGGCAAGCGTTGCAGTCGACGTCGTGTCAGTCAGCAACACCGCAGCGATCGGCGACAACGCCGTCGTGACGGCGACAAGCGGCCTGCTGAAGGTCAGCGCGTTGAACAATGTCGATGCCAAGGCGAAGAGCGATGCCACGGCGATTGACAAGGACGGCAGCGTCAACATTGCCGCTGCCTTCTCGCTCAATTCCGTGTCCATCGCGAATACAGCGAAAATCGGCGCAGGTGCCAACGTCACAGGAAACGGTATCACCGTCGAGGCGGTGACGCCCGATACGAATGACATTTCGTCGCGCGCGCTCTCTGCCGCGGGCAACAAGGGCGGCGATGTCGCCATCGCCGGCGTTGCCGCAATTAACGTCGTGGACTCCGAAACGCGTGCCTATACGGGCGACGGCTCGCATCTGCACGGAGGCGCAGGTGAAATCGACATCACGGCCCGGCATGACCTGCGGACCCAGGCGCTCGCCGCATCGGCGGGCTTCTCGGGCAGCGGCGCCGGCATCGGTGTCGCCGTCGCGATCAATGTCATCGGGACGGGCCCGGGCGGCTCGCATACGACTGCCAGCATTGGCGATCCCGCCGGGGGCGGCGCTGCGGCGACGGTCGACGGCACCGGCGCCGTGAAGGTGACCTCGCAGCACACGGTCAACCCGCTGAATGTGGACTTCAGCGATCTTCCCAGCGACATCAGCTCGAAGCTGAGCAGCGTCAACATCCCGCTGACCTCGATTGCGCTGGCGGCCGGCGGAAGCGCGGGCAGCAGCAAGCCGGGTCTTGCCGGATCCGCCAGCATCAACGTCTATGACACCACGACGCAGGCGTTCGTCGACGTCAACGCGACCGTCGGGCAGGGCGCCTCCCACAATGCGTCCCTCGATGTATCGGCCACGGATACGACGACGATCAAGTCGGCTGCCGGCTCGGCCGGCATTGGCGTGAGCGGCACCGGTATCGGCGCCGGGCTCGACCTGTCGATCGTCAGCAAGGATACGCGCGCCTATATCGGCCAGAGCGCGCACGTCACGACCACTGGCCAGACCTCGATCGTCGCAACTTCCAACGAGGACCTGCTGTCGGTTTCGGCCAATGCCGGCATCGGCGGGAGCGGACCCGGTGTGGCCGCCTCGGCCTCGGTCGAGGTGCTCAAGACGCAAACTCGCGCCTATATCGACGGCAACGCGCAGGTGACGCAGGTTGGAAGCGTCAATATCGACGCCAGCGACACCATGAGCATGGTGATGGTCGCCGGGTCCATCGGCTTCGGCAGCAGCGTGGGCGCCGGCGCCGCCATCACGACCCTCGTCCACAACGATACGGTTGAAGCCTATATCGGCCAGAGCGCGACGGTGACGACGTCGGCAGGGGCCGGCAAGAATATCACCGTCAACGCGCATTCGACTGAAACGGAGGCTGCGATCGGCGCGGCCGGTGCCGGATCGTCCGGAAGCTTCGCGTTCGCCGGCGCCGGGGTCATCAATATCCTGACCGAGGACACCCGCGCGTTCGTCGACCGGTCGGCGACCGTCAATGCCGGCGGCAATCTCACCGTCCATGCCGACGACCAGACCAAGTTCGTGTCGGTGGCGGGCAACCTCGCCGTGTCTGCTGGCGCTGCAGCCGGCGCGGGCGCGGCGGTTGCGGTGGTCAACAAGCACACCGACGCCTTCATCGAATCCGGCGTGCACTCGACGATCGGCGGCAACATCAACGTCCAGGCGACGTCGAAGGAAACGATTACGGCCATCGGCGCCGGGATCTCGGCCAGCGGCAATGTCGCCGTGACCGTCGATGCTTCGGTCAACGTGCTGAACGTCGACACGCGCGCCTTCATCGGCGACGACCCCGATGACGGGATCGCCAGCGCCGGCGCCGGTAACGTTCACGCCGACGGCTCAATCGCCGTCCAGGCCGACGAACGAACCGAGCTCAACGCCATCGTGGGTGTGGTGGGCTTCTCAGGCTCCGCCGCGATCACCGCGGGTGCGGTCGTCACCGTCACCAACAAGCATACGGAAGCCTTCGTCGGCAGCAACGCCATCGTATCCGCCTCCGGAAACCAGTCGATCTTTGCCGCCACAGGCCACCTCGATCCCGTCACCTCGGGCGATGGCGGGACGCAGGGCAAGATCGACACCGGCAGCATCAACGGCTCACCCAATGCCGACACCCTCGCGTCCCAGGGGCGGGTGGTCTCGCCGACGGTCAGCAATTCCGACGCGCCGACGGTGAAGGATGACGACGGCAACGCGCGCCCGAACAACCCCAGCACCAGCAGCAGCATGCTCGGCGGCAAGGTCAAGATCGATCCGTTCTCCACCGACCAGACCGGCATCACGATCACCTCGACCAACTATGATCAGATCAACGGCCTGGCAGCCGGCATCGCAGGCGCCGGCTCCGCGGCAGTCGCGCTCAGCGCTGTCGTGAACTCGATCAACGATACGACGACGGCGACCGTCAATGCGGGCGCGCAGGTCACGGCCAATGCCGGCAACGTCAACGTCAGCGCGGCCAGCGACGTGCACCATCTTGCGGTTGCGGCCTCCCTGGCCGTCTCGGGCGGCGGCGCAGTCGCGCCCGCCGTCGACGTGACGGTGATCAGCAACGTCACGACGGCCTCGACGGAGGCCGGCTCGCAGGTGAACGCCTCGGCGGGCGACATCGTCGTCGATGCCAATGCCAAGGAAGACATGCTGCTGGTCGGTTTCGGCATCGCCGGCGCCACGGTCGGCATCGGCGGCGCAGTCAGCGTGCTGGTCGTCAACAACACGACCACGGCGAGGATGGCCGGTTCGGCCGACGCCTGGGGTAGCATCGTCGTGCATTCGACCGACGCGACCGACATCACGATTGTCGATGGCGCAGGCGGCTTCGGGCTCGGAGGCGCGGGTGCGTCGATCGGTGTCATCAGCCTGAACAAGACGACCGAGGCTTACATCGACAGCGGGTCGGCCGCCGCTCACGCGATCGTGCATGCCGGCGGCAACGGCGCCGGTGCGACGGGGATGGTCGGCACCCTGACCGGCGGCCAGAGCCCCACCGACTTCGACAGGGCGAACGTCAAGGGCGTCCTGGTCGAGGCGGAATCGCATGAGGACGTGTTCCATCTCAACGTTGCGGCCGGCGGCGGCTTCATTGGCCTGGCTGGCGGTGTGACCGTCACCACGCTCGCGGGTACGACGCACGCCTATATCGACAACGCGGACGTCAACTGGACGAACAACACCGGCACCAGCGACCAGTCGGTGTGGGTCAATGCCGCCAATGACGCCCAGGTTGCGACATTCGCCGGCGGTATCGCCGGTGGTGTCGGCGCGATGGCCGGTGCCGTCGACATCGGCGTGATGCGCAATAGCATCAATGCCGAGATCAAGTCCGGTGCCAACGTCGCGGCCAACCGTGACGTCAAGGTCAATGCACTCGGTATCAAGGACATCGCCAGTATCGCCGCGAGCGGTGCCGGCGGTATCATCGGACTTGCAGCGTCGGTCACCGTATGGTCGGTCGGCACGCAAATGGCCAGCAACTACACCGGCGACGGAGCCGCGCCGCAGCAGAATTCGCTCGCCAAGGGCGGCAGCGGCCCATCGGCCGACAGCGACGCGACGAAGCAGGGCTCGGATGCCAGCGGCAAGCTTTCCGACACCATGAGCGGCACCGGGGGCAAGTTCGGCGCAGGTGGCGTCAATCTGGGCGCAAGCACCATCCAGATTGCGGCCGGCAACAAGCTGACCACCGGCTCGAAGGTCACCTACTACAACGGCGGATCGGGAGGGATCACCAACCTTACCGACGGGAATAGCTATTTCGTCCGCGATACGGGCGATCACCAGACCTTCAAGCTGTATAATACCTTCAACGACGCCAACAACGACACCAACGCGATCTCCTTCGGCGCATCCGCGGGCGGCGCCACCCAGTCCATCGTCGGCAACGTCGGTCTTACCAATGGCAGCACGGACCCCAATACGGCATCCAATTCGCAGGATCGAACCTCGGCGATCTCGTACCAGTCGCTGAACGGAACCGGTGGTTTCTCGACCAAGGCTCCCAGTCAGACCACGCTCGGCAACGCGCTGACCGGGCCGACCGTCGGCACCAACGCGGCGATCGGTGGTGGCGCTCACGTCACCGCGGTGAACGGCGACATCACCGTGAACGCGGTGGAAAACCTGCACATGACCACGACGCAGGGCGGTATCGCCGTCGGCCTCGCTGGAATCGGTGCAGGCATCGGTATTCTGAACGTTGCCTCCAACGTGTCGGCGACCGCCGGTGGCGTCTTGTCCGCGGGCGGCGCACTCAACATCCATGCCGACCTCTACGAGAAGGTGGACGAGGTCGCGTTCGCGGCTACGGCCGGCGTGATCGGCATCGGCGCCGGCGTTGCCGTGATCAACGACAGCAGCACGGTGACCGCTGGGCTGATCGACAACGCCATCGTGCACAAGGCGACCGGTATCGACATTCATGCCAATTCCAAACAGGATATCGATGTCCTGTCCGTCGGCGTATCGATCGGCGGTTTTGCGGCGGGCGCGTCCTTCACCAAGGTCGACGTGCATAACGACAGCGCGACGGACGTGCTCGCCTTCATCGGCGACAACGTGTCGATCGGACAGGGTGTCGGCGACAACGTCGGCAGCGTCACCGTCGACGCGGATTCCACGGTGCTGGTCAAGGCCAATGCCTTTGGCCTCGCGGGCGGTGGCGTTGCGCTCACCGCCAATTTCTCGTTCGTGACGGTCACGCCGGATGTGATCGCAAAGGTCGGTGACGGTGCGAACGGCGCCAACATCACGCTGAACGGCACCGGCGACCTGAAGGTCTCGGCCTCGTCGACCGACAACCTCGATGCGACCGTCACGGGCGTCAGCGTTGGCGGCTTTGCGGCTGGCCTGTCCTGGGCCAGTGTCGATGCCAGGCCCCAGGTGCGTTCGAAGCTGGTGAAGGGCAATGTCAAGGCCCGCAACGTCACGGTCGAGACGAACGCCAATGTCGGGGCGCCGGACGACTACGGATCGTCGGCGACGGCATTCGCGGGCGCCGGAGGCGTCGCAGCGGCATCAGGTGCGGTTGCGAAATCGACCAACAGCCCGATCCTCGAGACAGTGGTTGGAAGCGGCGCGACCATCGCAGGAACGGGCGAGGTCAAGATCCTGGCGGAAGGCCATGATCTGGCGTCTGCAAAGGCCAGCGGCGTCGCGATCGGCTTCGCCGGTCTCGGCGGTACCTCGGCCGAGGCGCACACCGATGGCGACATCGAAGCCCATCTGGACGGCCAGGTGGTCGGTGCCAACAACACGGCGGGCGCGACCAATCTGACGGTGCAGGGCAAGTCGGTCGATTCGGCCAATGCGGTCGCAGAGGCCGCCACCGGCGGCATGTATTCGGGCCAGCTCAATGTGACGAGCGCAACCGCCAATACGACCGTCAAGGGCTACATTGCATCCACGGGCACGATCAAGGTCAGCTCCAACCTCGACGTCAACGCGCTGTCCCATCCCGAGGCGGACGCGCTGACGAAGGGAACGAGCATCGGCGGCATCAGCGTCGGCGGTTCGAAGGCGACCACGAGTCTGACGCCCGTCGCCACCGCCTATGCCATGGCGGCATCGATCGACGCAGGCGGCAGCATCACGGTCCATGCCGAGGCGACGCCTCAGGGTAAGCCGCCGCCGACCTATGCCGTGGTGGCCGGCAGCGATGCCAACAACACTGTCGAAGTCGACAATCACGGCCTGGACACGGGCGACACGGTCGTGTTCGACGGGGCGACCCAGTCGGGCCTGACGCAGAACCGCGAGTACAGCGTCCTGTCGGTCGATGGCAGCGACCTGTCGTTCGGTTCGCAGTTCAGCGGTGGCTCGAACAATGTCAACGTCGACACCGACACGATCAAGTTCCAGGCGCCGCATCACTTCATCACCGGCGACAAGGTGCAGTACATCACGGCAGGCGGCACGCAGATCGGCGGCCTGACCAGCGGCAACCTGTATTGGGTCAAGGTGGTCGACGGCACGTCGATCAAGCTGACGACCTACGACCCGTCGGTCCCGGCCAACGATCCCCTGAAGAACTTCACGCCGTCCGGATCGACCATCACGGTGACCGGCACCAATTACGCGACCAACCTGCCGGTGACCTATCACGCGCCGGCTGCGATGACCTTCTCGAACCAGCAGGTCGACGTCAACGACACGACCAACGGCGGCGTGGCCGAGCTCCACGACAACACGAATGCCAACAACATCGAGTTCATCGACACCTCAGGCAGTGCCGACAACACGGGCAACGACGGCAAGCCGATCGCGTCCGGCTTCAACAACACCGACGAGGTCGTCTACCACGTGACCAACGGGGCCGCGATCGGTGGCCTGAAGGACGGGACGACCTACCGCATCTCCGGTGCCGGAGGCACCAACAACAGCATCGTGCAGCTCGATGCCTACGTCAAAGATCTCGCCGTCACCTTCCACAAGAGCGGCAACAACGCCGTCAACGACACGATCACGCGCGCGTCGGGTAGCTGGAAGGATGCGGGCTTCGCCATCGGCCAGCAGATCACCGTGACCGGCGCAGTCGCCACCAACAACACCACCTACACATTGGTGGATGTCACAGACGACACGCTGAAACTCAGCGTCAACAACACCGTCACCGGCGGCGATTTCACCAAGACCATCGAGAGCAACGCGATCGCGCTCGCGCCGACCAAGGCGCAGACGCTGGCGCTGACGTTCATCAACGACGGTGCGGGCGGCAATCTCGACCAGATCCAGCGCAGCTCCGGCAGCTTCCTGGCCGACGGTTACACGGTCGGGCAGGTGGTGTCCCTGAGCGGCGGTGCCACCCCGACCGACAAGTCGACCAACAATGGCAGCTTCACCATCAGCGCGATCTCGGCGGATGGCAAAACCCTCACGCTCAAGGACACGGACAATGTCGTCGCCGCGGGCGTCTTCACCAAGTCCATTGCGGCCGACAAGGCCGCGGTGCACAGCCTCGTCAGGCGCGGCGACCTGCCGATGCAATACTCGACCGACGGCGGCGCAAACTACTTCAATGCCGACGGACGGACCTTCTACGTCATCAATCCCGACAATAACGACACCTTCCAGCTCGCGCTGGCGCCGAACGGTCCGGCGCTGACGCTCCTGGGCCCGGATTCGCCGACCAGCAACCACAAGATCGGGCCGGAAAGCGTCGACCTGACCAGCACGGCCACTGGCAATCAGTGGATTCGCATGGACATCACCGGCAACGTGACGGGCGCGACCCTCACGGGACCGGGCGGAGTCCCGCTCTCGGTGCTGTCACCGCCGATCGGCGACGGCAACTCCTCGGCGGTGGCTCGCGGCTCAGGCGGCGGCTTCGTCGGCGTGAACATCAACGATGGCACGATTACCGACAGCCCGACCGTGAATGCCTACATGCAGGCCGGTCTGGCACACGCTAATCTCGACGTGTCGATCACGAGCAACTCCATCACCAGCGGCAGCGCCAGTGGTGCCAATGGCACCGGCGGCCTCGTGGGCGTCGGCGGCTCGTCCGCGACCAGTGACTCGACCAACAAGAGCGAAGTGTGGGTCACAGCCGGCACGCGCATCATTGCCGGTGGCAATTTCAACCTGACATCGAACCTGTTTACGGGTGCCTCGGCCGCGGCACGGTCCACGACCGGTGGCGCCGTGGGTGTTGCCATCACGCACACCCATTCCACCGTCAACAACACGACCACCGCAAAGATGAAGGACGGTGCCGACGTTCTGGCGGGCAACACGGCGATCGTTGCAGCGACGACGGGCACCGCCCAGTCGACCAACTCGGGCTCGACCGGCATCGGCATCGGCGGCGACGGCAATGCCTATGCGACCTCGAGCTCGACCGACGAGACCACCGTCGACTTCGCCACGGCGTCGTCGCTGACGGCGCGTGCGATTCTGGCTGCGGCCACGGTGCCGTGGATGGACGTAGAGGCGCGGTCGCGTGGCGACGGCGGCGGCTTGGTTGCGGTCGGCACCGGCTCGGCCGACACGACCATCAACGCCCAGAACAACGTCAATCTGCACGCCAATGCCTCGCTGATGGGTTATGAAGGCGTCGATCTGGTCGCGCGCTATTACAATCCCGATCCGAATTCGGCTCCCGACCATCAGGCGGTCACGTCTGTTGCCGATGCGTTCGGCCGTGCCACGGGCCTGTTCGGCTATGTCGACGGGTCGGCCGACAACCACACGACGCTCGCGTCGACCATTCTTGGCGAGCTCCACTCGCTGGTCACGGCTGGTCCGCGCGATCCCAACGACCCTGCGCTGCAGGACGTGACGGACTACAATCACCTGGCGCTCTATTCCGACACGAAGAACGGCAAGATCGGCTTCGTCGACCATGGCGATGTGAAGCGCCGTTCGCTCGCCGCCGGCGGCAGCAGTTCGGGTCCGCAAGATCCGACGGTCACGCGCAAGATCGACTTCAGCTCCGACGTGGTGATCTTCTCCGGGCGCTCGCCCGAGCTGGTCATCAATTCCTCGGGCAATATCGACAAGGCGGTGAACATCTCCGTGAACGGTGTGTTCGAGCCGCTGTTCGGAAGCAGTGCCGTTTCGGGCGGCGTGATCAACGTCGACAATATCGTCAACGACGATCCGGGCGAGGTCTATTTCGACTCGCCGACCATCCTCGGCGGCAACGGATCGCCGGGTGCGGGCAGCGGAACCTGGGAGTTCCGGGATTCCTACCAGCAGGTGCTGATCACCAACAACTCCGGGTTCGATCTCAAGATCAACAACATCGACGTGCTCAATCGCGGTCCCAATCATCCGATCGTGGACTTCGTGCCTTACGACAACACGCCGACGATCAGCTTCAATCTGAAGCGCACCGTCACGCCGACGCGGGTGGAGATCGAGGACTTCGGCAACGTCAACAATGTGCTGCTCCAGGGAACCATCGAGAACCCGATCGGCACGACGATCATCCGCAATGCCAACGGCAACGTTCGCGCGACCAAGCCGCGTGACCTGACCAGCGCCGATCCGAATGCTTCGCTGGTGCGCACCAACATCGTCGATATCGAGTCGGCGAATGCCGGCGTGGGTGTCGGGGGACGGGTCAATATCGACCAGGTGGAAGCCGCAGGGCTACCGGCAGCGACCAGCTTCCTCACCGCGCGGGCCGCCACCGACGGGTCGATCTTCCTTGGCCGGAATCAGTTCTTCGGCGGCGAACTGGTGCAGTACCACACCAGCGGCACGGCCATCGGCGGGCTGGTGGACGGCAAGTATTACGTCGTCATCACGTCGCCGGGCGATCTCTCGATCAAGCTCGCATCGCTATCCAATCCGGGACTGGCGCTGACGCTTGACCCGAGCGCATCGACGCTGACGACCAGCCATTCGTTGACGCCTGCACAGCGCTTCACGGTCAAGGCCGCGGGCGACGCGAATCTCGACGTACTCGGCCGGCTGCGCGACGACACGGTCACCGACTACCGCGTCCATATCGACGCCGTGGTCACCGGCGGCACGACCAACATCATCATGCAGCCCAGCGTCGAGGAGACGGGGGTTCCGAACAGTGGCGGCGTCGAGGTGCGGTACAAGGCGCATCCGAATCCGAACGGCGAGATCCACAACACGTTCTTCAACACGCCAATCGGCTCGCCGGTGCCGGAGAACGTCGGTGCGTTCGCCACGCTGGCCCCAAACCACACGATCAACAGCACGTACGATGTTCGCGCCTTCGATACGGACGGCAATCTGTACCGGCCCGGAATCCAGTCGAACAGCAACATCATTCTCACGGCGGCGCAGCCGCCGGCCGGAAACGGCAAGATCATCAACGTCAAGGCGATCACCGAGATCGTCGGCGGCGGTGCGCCGTCGTCGGGCGATAGCCATCATGTCGATGTGCTGACCAACGGCTGGATCGACCTTGCCGAAAAGACCGACGATCTGCGCGTCGGCCGCATCATGTCGACCGCGAATGACGTGACGCTGCATTCGCCCAGGATGATCATCGATGCGCTGAACGACGGCATCGGCTTCGAGGCCGACGTCACCGCCGTCAATATCACGATGACGGCAGGCGACAGCGGCATCACCGGGACGGCCAGCGACAAGTCCGGCACCGGCGGAATCGGAACCCGCGACAACTTCCTCGAGATCAACGTTGACGAGCTCTATGGCGCAGGCGCGAGCCTCGGCGTGCTGACCGCCAACGACATCGCGGTAGCGAGCAAGACCGATACACAGGGCGTATTCATCACCGAAGTGGTCCGAGGTACCGAGTCCTTGGGCCTGCTCGGCAGCGCCGGGGCACTGCACACGGATGCCTTCGGCAAGGAGATCGACGATCTCGAAGTCAAACTGGTCCAGACCAAGGGTGACGTGACACTCGCCACGGATCCCGGCTCGATCGTCGACGCGCGCAACGGTGGCCTCGGCGGCGACACCGCCAACGTCATCGGCAATACGATCGACCTGTTCGCCGAGGGCGGAAATATCGGCAATGCGAACGGCGGCAACGACCTCGAGATCGATTCGCAGGCCTACGGCTATGGCACGATCGGTGCGCGGGCGACCGGCAGCATCTATCTCAGCGAAGCCTTGCCGACGACCGCGGTCGGGACGTTCTTCGCGCGCAATGCCGAAGTCGTGCTGCTGCAGGCCTTGGGACTCGCCGGCGGCGATGGCGACATCAACGGCAACATCCGCTTCACGGTGCGCGAGAGCGCCGTGCAGGGTGAGGACCTGCATCTGCTGAATTCCGGGAGCGTGCTGTTCCTCGAGAACGCGCCGGAGACCATGGTGCACGGTCTCGTCAACACGCCGAACGGGTCGATTCTGCTGCGCGTCGGCGACAACGTGACGACGGAAGCAAATTCGCAGATCCTCGCCGCCAAGAACGTCGACATCTACGGCGATTTCCGCCGAACCGGAGAGCTCTCCAGCGGCGTGGCGCAGTTCGACAGCGATACGCCGGACGACACGCCGAAGTACGGCACCGTCATGCACCTGCGTGGCGTCATCGCGCACGGCCCGACCGCGAGCGGATATCTCACCCGCATCTTCGGCAATGCCGATACCGACCAGATCTTCTTTGACGAGACGTGGCTTGGTGGCCTCAGTGGCACCCCGTCCTCGCCGATTCCGGGCGGACAGGGCCAGACCATTCCGACCGGCGGGCTTGGACCGGTCCGCCTCATGTCGTTCTATTCCGGCGGCACGACGCGCGCCTTTGGCAGCAATACGCCGACCCCGACGACGGCCGGCATCGATGCGAAGGTGACGTTTGGGCCTGATCCCAATGGCGACACCATCACGCGTACGGATGGCGGAACCTTCGCCGGATTCGCGATCGGCGATGTCATCACGGTCGACTCCGACGACGTCAGCAATCCTATCGCCAACAACCGGGTCTATACCGTTACGGGCATTTCAGCAGCGGCCACGGTGCTGACCCTGAGCTCCGCCCGGGTCGTCTCGACGGCCACGAACGTCAACGTCAAGATCAAGAATACCAGGCTCAATCCGTTTGCCCCGACGGGCGACAGCGAAGACTTCTTCGTGGTCAACCAGCTCCAGTCGATGGTGTACACCCAGACCGCTGCGGCGACGGCGTCGAGCGACACGCTGACCCTCGATGGCCAGGCCGGCACCGACACCTATGTCGTCAACACCACGGGTACGCAGGGAGAGCAGGGCGACACCTTCAATCGCAATTACGTGATCAACGTACTCGACACCGGCGGGCCGACGGACGGCGTCAACAACCTTTCGGTCTACGGCAAGGACAATATCGATCCGAACTTCATCGGCGCCGGCAAGGCGTTCGACGACATCTTCCTGCTCCGCCGGACGACCGACATTCCGCGCGAGACCGGGGCGCGTCCGCAGCTCTACGCGAACGAGTCGGCCTTCGTCGCCGTGCTCGACTTCGATCCGACCAAGCCCGGTACGGCCCTCACGCAGGCGCAGGCCTCTGACCAGCCGGCCGACGGAAGCGTGCGCTCGGAATCCGTCCAGCGCATCAACTACGACAGTTCGGTCAATGGCCGGTTGATGGTGTTCGGACAGGGCGGCAACGACTATTTCGCGGTCGACGACGATGCCACGACCACCACCCTGGACGGCGGTGCCGCCAACGACACCTTCCAGATCGGGCAGATCTACGGCTATCAGCGCGATGCCAGCACGCACTCGGCGGGGCCACTCGGCAACACGCTGGGCGGATCGATCGTCACCGCTGCGGACCTGTTCCCGCAGCTTCCGAACTCGCTCACGCCGCAGAGCATCTACGGCACGGTCGCAACGACACGCGGCTGGCTGTCGGCCGGTGCGACCTCTCCGCTGGTTGCCGAAGGCGGCAGCGGCGATGACACCTTCACCGTTTACAGCAACCAGGCGGTGCTGCGTCTCGAAGGCGACGACGGCAACGATTTGTTCACGGTCCGCGCCTTCGCGCTCGCCCAGACCGATCCCATCAGCGGCGACATCGTCTGGCTCGATCCGGTGCAGCAGATCGCGATGCCGAAGCTGACCAAGGGCTTCTCGACAGCGGCCGAAACTGCGATCCGCACCGGCGCCGGCAGCAACCAGGTGGAATACAACATCAATGCGCCGGTTTCGGTCGATGGCGGCTCGGGCTTCGACAAGCTGGTGATCCTCGGCACCGAGTTCGCCGACCATATCGTCGTGACCGACAAGGGCATCTTCGGCGCCGGCCTGACCGTCACCTACAAGAACATCGAGGTGCTCGAAGTCGATGCCCTCGAAGGCGACGACACGCTCGACGTGCTGAGCACGCCGCCCGGCATGGCCGTCCGCGTCATCGGCGGTCTCGGCAACGATGCCATCAATGTCGCGGGCGACGTGGCCGGCGATGTGGTGTCGCGCGACATCAATGGAACGAGCTCGACCATCAATCATCGCATCACGACCGACGACGGGGCCTATAAGCCGGTCGTTCCCGACGGTATCTCGCTCAGCGTTTCGCGTCCCGACCAGGGGCAGGTGATCATCGACGAGAACGTTCCGCACGATCTGAGCCCGAGCATCACCGACGTGACGGAAGGCAAGCTAATCAACGGCAATCCTGCCGACGATGTCTACGGCATTCGCCTCGGGCACATCCCCGTCGTCGGAACGTCCGTCTACATCACGATCTCGGCCGCGATGAACCCGGAGGAGGAGCATGTCTCGTCCGGCGTCCTGGTTCCGGCGTCCGGCGACATCATCGACACGCTCGGTCTCGGCGACAGCATCCTGCTGGCATCCGGCAATCCCCTTGCCATGGGTGACAAGGACAAGGCCGGCCTGTTGACGTCGGCGGCCTATGCGCGCGACGTCTTGCTCAACGGCACGCTGATCCACGTGCCCGCGCGCGCCATCGTGCTCGTGTTCGACAGCAGCAATTGGGACACGGAACAGTACGTTCACGTCATGGCGGTCGACGACCAGCTCGCCGAAGGCGACCGAACGGTTGCGATCAGCCACACGGTGCTGAGCACCGATCCGACCTTCGACCACGCGATCGTGCGCAACGTCGAGGTGACGATCCACGACAACGACCAGCCCGCCGTCAAGGTGACGCAGCTCGACGCCACGGTGACGGTGCCGGACTTCGTCAAATATCCGGGCTATGGCCGGCCGGTGGACGGCGTGACCAAGGTTCTCGAGGGTACGACCGCTCCGGACGATCCTCCGCCGATCACCTCGGTGGACGACTATTTCGCGGTTGAGCTTGCAACCCCACCGACCGGCTTCGTCCAGGTGGCGATCAATCCGCAGTACCTCGATCCGAGCGTGCCGAAGGATCTCCGCGTCTCGCTGAGCTCCACGGATGCCCGGTTCCACGTGGTCCAGGCCGCGCTGCCCGATCAGGACGGCGTGTACTACATCACCTTCGGACCTGGCGACACCACGCCGGTCATCGTGACGACGCATGCGATACAGCGTCTGCCCACCGAGGATCCGCACGACACGACGATCACGGCGGCGGTGGTCGATTCGATTGCCGGGCACGTGACCACGGATACGGCCTACAAGAATGCCGCTGTTGGCATCAATTATTCGGGCGTCCAGCTGACGTTCGAGCAGCATGCCACCGGCGACACGATCACGCGCTCGTCGGGCAGCTGGGTCGCCGACGGGTACAAGGCGGGCCAGAACATCATCATCTCGGGCACGCAAACGATCGCAGGCGGCCTCACCAACAACGCCTTGTTCGTCATCAAGAGCGTGACCAACAACATCCTGACGCTGACCACGCGGCTGACGGTGATTCCGGCGGTCGAGAATCCCACGGCATTGCTGCCCGTGAAGTTCCGCATCAATGGCTCGGGCATCACCCAGAACATCGACGCGCAGGTGTTCGACGACGGCGCAGCGGGGCTCTTCACGCTCGAGAGCGGCGGCGCCACGTTGGTGAGCGCCGGTACGGCCACCCAGGGGCCGGGCGACCCCGACACCTACACGATGCGCCTTACGAAGGTGCCGCTGACCACGGTCAATGTCGACGTGATCACCGACGGGCAGACCGACATCATCCCGGACGGCGCCCAGATCACGCTGAAGCAGACCGGCTTTACCCAGACCCTCACTCTGTTCACCAAGGGCAACATCTCGGTCGGCCAGGATCCGTCCACCAGCGTCTGGACGATCACGCGGGCTTCGGGCTCGCAGCTCGGCAGCTTCATTGCCGACGGCTTCCTGCCGGGCCAGACGATCACGATCACCGGCACCGGCCCGGGCGGCGTGGACGGCACCTACAAGATCGATGCCGCCAAGGGATCGGTGGGCGATCAGTTCATCAAGCTGACCAACGCCGGCGGCGCTCTTCTGCCGAGCGTGTCGGGGACGTTCAACTCCTCGGCCAGCCAGACCATCTCGATCACCACGGTCAAGTCGAACGGCGTCTATAACAACGGTACGGTCAAGTATACCGCGGCAGCCGAGGCGTTCCTGATGTTCACCGGCAACGTCACGGTGAACGGGGCGGTCATCACGCGGTCCGCCATCGGAAGCTTCATCAATGACAACTTTGCGGCGGGCGAAATTATCCGCCTGCAGCGCAATGACGGCACGATCGTGGGCGATTTCACCATCGCTGCGGGCGGCGTGACCGATACGCAACTGACGCTCACGGCTACGACCGGGCTGAGCGGGCAGGCGGGTGACCTCAAGGGCGCCGCCATCAGCAAGATGCTCGATACGCTGGTTCGTACTGACGGCTCGAGCTGGCTCGACAGCGGCTTCTTCGAAGGCCAGCTGGTGCAGATCACGAATCTGGGCGGCGGCAGCCCGGTGCTGGTGAAGATCGATCTGATCACTGGCACGGATGCCGGCAAGCTCGACAAGATGGTGCTGACCGACCATCCGGAAACCGACGGCCTGAATGGCACCGTTGCCGGACCGGTCAAGTATAGCGGCCGTCCGCCCGGCGGGTTGCTGCCGAGCACGCCGATCAACGTCAATATGGTCCAGATGGCCGCACGGGTCGAATTCGACCCGACCGGCGGCACCTATCCCTGGTACACCCAGGCGACGATCAAGGTGCAGGCGGATCCGTATTTCGACATCCAGCCCGGGCACGAGAACCTGCGCGCCTTCCCGAAGTCAGCTCACACGCTGAGCGGCATCAGAGGTCCGCTCGCGGTCGAGGGCGGCACGACCAGTGCCGACCGCTCGCTGGTGCAGGCCGTGCTGCTGCCCGGCGAGGCCAATGGCCCGTTCTTCAACATTCCGCCGCAGCCGCCGGAGACGCAGTCGATCGACGTGCTCAACGTCTATAGTGACGGCACGCAGGGCGCTGCCACCGGCAAGCTGACGTCGACGGCGCTCACCGGCCTCAACATGAACGACGCGGGGCTCGACTTCACGGCGCTGCTCGGCGGAGCACATCCGTTTGGCGAGAGCGGCGTGTATCCTGGCGGCATCAGCTACGGCTCGATCGTGCTGGCGCAGGATCCGAAGTTCGCTGGCGATCCGACCAAGCAGGTATTCCTGACCGACAGCAGCCATTCGACGCTCGAGGTCGTGAACATCTTCCTCGGCCAGGGCAACGACAAGCTCGACATCAACAGCACCCTCATTCCGGGTCCGGACCACAATGCCGACGGCACGATCGGCCTCGTCTCCGAGCATGGTGGTCTCACGACGATCCATGGCGGCGGCAACGCACCGCTGCAGCTGATCGCCAACAATGGCGGCTCGTTCAACACCTATGCGGGCACGCAAGCGGGTACATTCCAACTGGTGCGCTCGGATGGCTTGAACTGGGCGGTAGATGGCTTTGCGGTCGGCCAGCAGGTGCTGCTGAACGACGGAGGCGTCGTCGGCTCGTACACGATCATTGCCATCGGCAATCCGCCGGCTATCGAGCCGGATGCCTCCCACAAGGTGGGCAGCGCCTTGACGCTGTTGCCGGCGACCGGCGCGCCGCCTCTGCCGATCGGCACCAAGCAGCTCGGCACGATCTCGGTGATCGACCAGCTCGCCGTCGTAACCGGCCAGACGCTTGGTAATCAGGTCACTGGGAACCTGGCGGTGGCGGGTGCCGCGGGCTTCAATCGCATCACGCGCAGCGACGGCTTGACCTGGGCGAGCCTCGGATTCGCGGCCGGACAGCAAGTGGCGTTCTCGATCGGCGGACTCCTCGGCACACGCACGGTGCTCGGCTTCGACAACACGACGCCGACGTCCGGCTTCGGCAGCGTGCTCATCCTGGACGGTGGGGCACTTGCCGCAGTGGCACCCACGGCGGGCGTGGTGGCGGTGAACAGCCGCAACATCGTCTCGTCCAGCGTGGCGACGCCGTTTACGTTGACCAAGACCACCATCGCGCGCAGCGACGGCGGTAACTGGATCAGCGACGGCTTTGCGATCGGACAGGCCGTGACGATCGGTGGTCAGTCGGGCTACTGGCTGGTCTCCGACGACCCGACCGCGACGAAGCTGACGCTGCAGGGCGCCGATCTGACGACGCTGCTGCCTGCGGTGCAGAAGGTGGCAATCGTTCGCATTGGCGGCGATACGATCAACGTCAACGGCAGCAGCGAAGTGGTGACCGGCAACTTCGATGTGGCGGCGCCTGTGCCACCCGTTGCAGGTGTCGGAGGTGATCCGGCGGGCACGACCAATCGCCTGACCCGCAACGACGGGCACACCTGGGATGGCACCGACAGCGGTGACAGCGCCTTTGCGGTCGGCCAGCAGGTGACCATCAGCGCCACGTTCAGCTTCCCGCAGGTCGTCTTCGCGCGCAGCGCGACGGGCGACACGATCACGCGCAGCGGCGGCAACTGGCTGAGTGACGGGTTTGCGATTGGTCAGACCATCGTCATCACCGACACCACCAGCAAGAACACCGACCCGAGCAACACCGGCGGCTTCTTGACCAACAACGGCAGCTTCACGATTGCCAACGTCACGGCGACCGTGCTGACGCTCACGGCGGCCAACACCGTGGTGCCGACCCTGGACTTCGGCGCGACCGAACCGGCCAAGATTTCGCTCTATAGCAATTTCATCGTTACCGGTTTCGCCGATCAAGTTGGCAATACCGGCCACTTCAAGACTCTGCTGGTGAACGGCGCGGTTCTGCCGCGTCAGGCGGCCGTGCCGATGACAGTCAATGTCGACGCGCCGCTCGTCGTCTACGGCGACACCTCGCAGGACGGCGTCTGGTACAACGGCGTCGCCACACAGCAGTCGCTCGGCAAGTTCGCCAACAAGCCGCAGCCGCATATGGACAATGTGAACTTCACGATGTCCAGCCCGTCGAGCCCGTTGGTTGGTTTCGACAATATCACCGCGCCGGCCGGCACGGTGCAGGTCAGCGCGGCCTACACCGGCTTCAACACGGTCTCGGTCTCAGACGATACGTTCGGCAACCTGACGAGGGCCGATGGAACCTCGTGGGTCACGGCAGGCTTCAAGGTCAACGGCCTGGTCACGATCAACGGCGTTTCGGTCGGCACCGTGTACGGCTTCAAGTCGTCCGACCCGCTGGCGCATCCGACGGCTACCGACGTCCTCGTGCTCAACAACCTGCTGCCCGGCTATGCGGCCGGCTCAACCACCCAGGCGGTCAAGGAGTGGAATACCGCGTCGATCAAGCTGGCCTCCGGTCAGTACGATCCGGGCTTCGTGCCCGAGGGTCTGATCGCGATCGGCAAGACCTATACCTCCCTGGTCTTTGCCCGCAGCGGCGGCGGCGACACGATCACCCGCAGCGATGCCGGCGGAAGCTGGATTGCCGACAAGTTTGCGATCGGGCAGAGCATCTCGATCTCCGGCACCACCTACAATGACGGCGGTGGGGGCCCGAATTACGTCATCACTGGCATCTCTGCGACGCAGCTTACCCTGGCAGCGGTCCAGCAGCTGATTCCGACCGCACCGAACACGTTCGAGACCGCACGCATCAGCATCGATGTGGGCACGATCGCGGTAATCGGAACGCAGTACCAGGTCTCGTTCGAGAGCTCGGGCGGGCAGTACTTCATCACGCGCGCCAGCGGCAGCTGGCTTGCGGACGGATTCAAGACGCCGGTGAGCCCGGACAAGGCGATCTCGATCGCGCTCTATGGCGCAACGGTCGAAACTAACGACCAGGTCTACAAGGTGTTGGCCGTTTCCCTCGACGGTACCAAGCTCACCGTGGACAAGGTCGTCACGGCAGGCGGATCCCAGTCCGTCGTCATCAGCGGCGGTCCGGTAAAGCGCGACACGCTCTATCTTGCGAACCTGCGGCCCGGCGCGCTGGCCTTGCTCAATGGCGGCCTTCCGCAAACCAACACGATCGTCGAGCGCAATCGTCTCGGCCAGAATGCGGACTTCTTCGTCTTCCCGCTGGCCGCGCAATATCAGTTCGACGGCAACGACACGATCGACGCGCATAATCTGTTCGCTGGCATCGCGGACGGACGTCTGCCGACCGTGGGTATCACAGCCTATGGCGGCCGCGGCGACGACACGATCATCGGCAGCGCGGCAAGTGACTTCCTGGCCGGTGGCTCCGGCAACGACATGATCATCGGCGGACGCGGTGGCGATCAGATCTACGGCGACTCCGGCATCAACGTCGACGTGATCCGGCGCGTGCTGGTGGTTGCCAACGCGGCCGGCACCTCGGGGGCCGTCAATGTCGACCCGATCAAGGCCGGCAATGACCTGATCTACGGAGACGCGCAGGGCTCAACCGCGATCAACGCCTTCGGCGACTATAACGACATCATCTTCGCCGACCTCGGCGACGTGCGTCAGGACGTCTCCGGAGCACGCGATACCACCAAGCCGGTGGACCTGAAGCCGCAGCGCATCGAGACGACGGCACGCGACATCGCGATCGTCAGCCAGTCGCGCCAGAACGGCGGGAACGACATCGTTTACGGCAACGGCGGCGAAGACGTTCTGATCGGCGGGACCGGCAGCGATGCGCTCGATGGCGGCACCGATCGTGACCTGGTCTTCGGCGACAACGTCACGCTCGACCGCACCGGTCACTTCGGCAATTACTCCAATCTCCGCTTCGAGACGCTGAGCGGCACGAAGATCTACAGCACCGCCCTGAGCACGGACACGCTGGCGGCCGGACTGGATTACGCCAACGGCATTCCGCAGGCCGATCCGCGCGGACACGGCGCATGGGGCGATTACCTCGTCACCATGTACGACACGCTGCCCGACCTGACCAAGTCGGTGGCCGTCGAGAAGTCCTTTGGCGATGATTACATTGCGGGCGGTTCCCAGGACGACATGATCTTCGGTCAGTCCGGCAACGATACGGCCCAGGGCGACGGATCGATCGACTATGTCTCGCACATCCTGGTCGACAATGGCCTCGGCGCGATGCTCGTGAGCCCGACAGACAAGCTCGGCGGACGGGTCGGGGTGTACCAGACGGCGACCAATATCGCCGGCAATCCGTTCCGCGCCTCGGACAATAGCCTGGTGCTGCGCCCGTCATTCGACGGCCCGGCCGATGGCCAGGATTACATCGAAGGTAACGCCGGAAACGACCTGCTGCTTGGTAACCAGAACCAGGATGACCTGGTCGGCGGCAACTCCGACATGTTCAGCCTGAAGGATCCGGTGTTCAATATTTCCCAGAGTCTGCGCCCGGACGGCTCGGACCTGATCCTCGGCGGTTCCGGCGTGGCAGTTGCGCGCAACGCCGCCGGCGACGGGCTGAGCGATGCGAACGGCAACATCACGACGAGCGCGAGCGGTCACGCGAATGACTCGGACGCGATCGTCGGCGATAACGGCGAGATCATCCGTCTGGTCGGTGTCAAGGGCAACGTCGCGGATCCGGTCGGGCTCAGGACCGTCGCCAGCTTCACGATGAACGCCGATCTCACCACGACTGCGATCGCGACCTCGGTGCAGAGCTTCAACGGCTTCCTGCGCTTCAACTACGATACCAGCACCGCGGAAGGGACGTCTTACGACGACGTAGCCAAGATCGTGGTTCGTGCCGTGCGGCTGCTCGACTATTCGCCGGGCGGGCCGGACTTCAACGGAGCCGATCCCATCAATCCGGCTATTGCGAAGAACGACATCGGCGCGGCCGACGAGGTCCACGGCGAGTCCGGCGACGACTTCATCTACGGCCAGCTCGGCAACGACTGGCTGTATGGTGACGGCCAGAACGACGACATCATCGGCGGTTACGGCAACGACTGGATTTCCGGCGGCACCGGCGATGACGGCATCATCGGCGACGACGGCCGGATCTATACCAGCCGCAACAGCCTGAGTGCCGACCCGAGCAACACCTCCAAGTACACGACGAGCGCCGGCGAACCGCTCAACGGCATCGCTCCGCTGCTCTCCACGGATGCCGATCCCAAGTACAGCAACGGTAACGCGCTGAACGAGTACATCTATACGCCGGGCAACATGCAGATCGACACGATCAATGTGAGCGGTGCCCTGAAGAAGACGGTCGACGTGACGCCCTTCAGCGTGGATACGACCTTCAACGGAACCAAGGACGACTTCGCGCTCCTCAGCACGAAGAACAACGGCGCCGCGAGCGACGGCAAGACGAGGTCGCATAACGACGACATCATCTTCGGCGGCCTGGGCAGCGACTGGATCCATGCCGGCTCCGGCGACGATGCCGTGTCGGGCGCCGAAGCGCTGAAGCTGTCCTACACGCAGATACAGAACCCGCTGACCCTCGATCTGACCGGCATCGCCGAGACGGACTACGCGCATCCATTCAACCCGGGCGATGCGCTTCGCTTCAATCCGGTGGATCCGGACGGCAAGTTCACCCATCCGCACATCGCGAATCGTACGGGCGAGTTCGCGCTGTACGACGAGAACAACCCGATGCGGAAGATCCTCCTCAACGCGGATGGGACTGCCAGCAGCACGGGTACCGGCCTCGAGTGGTTCCTGAACTTCGACCAGACCGAGGGCGTTCTGAGGCCGGGCGGCACGACGCCAGGCAACCAGAACCGGTCCGTGACCTACGGGCCGGTCCGCGACGACGGCAATGACGATATCTTCGGCGACAACGGCAACGACTGGATCGTGGGTGGCACGGGCCGCGACCACACCTATGGCGGCTGGGGCAACGATCTGCTCAATGCCGACGACGATCTGACGACGGCAGGCGGACTCAACAACGTTCCGGAAACCGCACCGACCTATGAGGATCGGGCCTACGGCGGAGCAGGGAAGGACGTTTTGATCGCCAACACGGGCGGCGACCGGCTCATCGACTGGGTCGGCGAGTACAACAGCTATCTCGTGCCGTTCTCCGAGTTCGGCATGGCCACGGTCAGCCGCACGATGCAGCCGTTCCTGCACCACTTCCTCTATGCGGAATCGCTGAGCGACGGCGTCGATGCCACGCGCTACTCCGACCTGAACAGCGGCGCGACGGCGCCGGTGCCGACCAAGAACAATGACCCCAATCCGGGTCGTAACGGCGAACCGGCCGGCGAGCTTGGCCTGGTGCTGCAACAGGATGACGCCTGGCACGCCCAGACCGGTGCGCCGACCGATCCGCAGGCCGGCAACACCCCGGGCACGCAGCGCGACGTGCTGCGGAGTGCGAGCTACGCGCCCAATACCGTGACCGGCATGTTCGCCGACACCGGCAGCTGGTCCGTAACCAACAGCGCCTATCAGAACAGCACGTTGAAGGTGAGCGGCGACAACATCAGCCTGTTCGACCTCGATACCTGGCTGCCGGGCAATTTCTTCGAGATCCAGTCCACCATGAAGGTGTCCAGCGGTGGCACGCTGCAGAATGGCTACATCATCTTCGACTATCAGGCCCCGAACAGCTTCAAGTATGCGGGCATCGACGTTACCAACAACACGATCAAGATCGGTCAGCGTTCAGACACCGGCTGGACCGATCTTGCGACGCTTTCCGCCGGCAAGCCCGGATTGGGCCTGAACTCGCAGAACACCTTGTTGCTCTCGGTCAACGGAACGGTCGCAACCCTCACGGTGACCAGCGCAAACGGTGGCAAGGCCGCAAGCTCGTTGAAGGTGTCCTATGCGTTCAACGCGCCGCTGAACACGGGTCTGGTCGGCGTCGGCACGAACAACTCGATCGCCGCCTACACCTCGTACACGGTCCAGAGATTGCCGGTGATCTTCACCTACAATGTACTGGAGGATTTCTCGGACGGCATCGCAAACAACTTCGTTGCCCAGACCGGGACATGGACCACCACCAGCGGGACGGGCGGCCGTTACACCGCGGTTCCGCCGGCGAACGATGCCGCCTTCTCCACGCGTGCCTTCGTGGTCGCACCGCTGTCCTATGTCGAGTACTCGGCGACGGTGAATGCGGCCAAGGCCGGCACGTCGGCGGGGCTCACCTTCGCCTACACATCGACCAACGACTTCCTCTATGCCGGCATTATCGCCGGAACCAACCAGGTCGTGCTCGGACACCGTAGCAACGGGGCCTGGTACGTTGATGCCGTCGCAAGCACGACCATCGCCGCCGGCACGGATTACAGTCTGCTCGTAGCGTTGTCAGAGGGCGTCGTGAACAATGTTAACGTCGTGCTCAACGGCAAGAGCGTCCTGAGCTTCAACTACAATGTCCTGGTGCACGACGGCAGCCTCGGGCTCTACGCCCGCAACGGCAATGCATCCTTCGACAACGTCCTGGTCCGCGGCGACGATATCGCCTATGCCGGCGGCGGCACACCGCAGGCGGCTGCGCTGGCGGCGCCTCCGGCAACGGACATCGCCGTTGTCGCAGCCGACCAGCTGGCGGCGATCGTTGCCGCTGCGAAACAAGCCTGGGCCGCCGCGCTCGGCCCGGACGACCCGCGTCTTTTGATCCTCGATCAGGTCTCGGTGCTGATGGCCGACCTGCCGGATCAACTGCTGGGCGCGACAACGGGATACACGATCGTTCTCGATCCCGACGCGGCCGGCTGGGGTTGGTTCATCGACCCGACA
>Ga0207426_1000125_pt1 | contig 217504 bp, 187 predicted proteins | sample AraplaMF_Cvi_mMS_FD_184265 | JGI IMG/M metagenome (GOLD analysis project Ga0207426, IMG submission 184265) | Arabidopsis root microbial communities from the University of North Carolina, USA - plate scrape MF_Cvi_mMS (SPAdes) (version 2) | ecosystem: Host-associated > Plants > Roots >...
TTGCGGGTACGCTTCGTTGACAGATCCAGACCAAGACCAAGCTGTGTCATCACGCCACTCCCTTAACTATCCTGCTTCCAGGATAGTCAACCCTCACGGCAATGCCAGGACCTTTTGCAGAGATTCCCCTACTTTTCTTTGCGGCGGCAAAGAAAAGTAGGTGCCGCCCCGCACAGCGGCGACGCTTGAAGCACCAATAACAAATCGCGGATGCCAGCAAAAACAAAAGCAAGCCGGCAGAGCCACAAAGCCAGTAAAGAAAAGAAAAAACCGGATCAAACCCGCACCGCAGGTGCCGTATATCGACACTCGTAGCGTTTCCTCACCGTACCATTTTCATCGACGCTCTCGAGATACACATCAAACTGCCACAACCTGGCCATGTGCTTGAGCACTTCATCGCTATCCCCGGAAAGGTGCCGGTTATCGCTCATGAAATGGCGCAATGTGAGACTGCGGTCACCGCGCGTATTGACCGAATACACCTGAATATTCGGCTCGCGATGATGCATATCGTACTGCCGCGACAATGCCTGCCGCACATACCGATAGCCACTGTCATCGTGAATCGCGGAAACTTCGAGCGCATCGCGCATATCATCGTCGAGCACCGAGAAAAGCCGCATTTCACGGATCAGATGGGGCGACAGATACTGCGCGACGAAGCTCTCGTCCTTGAAGTTACGCATGGCGTAATGCAGCGCCTGCAGCCACGGACTGCCCGCGAGATCCGGAAACCACTTGCGGTCCTCTTCCGTGGGGTTCTCGCAGATGCGCCGGATGTCGCTCATCATCGAAAAGCCAAGCGCATACGGATTGATGCCGCTGTAATACGGCTTTGTCACGGGCGGCTGATACACGACGTTGCTGTGCGAATGGAGAAACTCCATCATGAAGCCGTCTTCGAGCTTGCCCTCGTTGTACATCGTGTTGAGCAGCGTGTAGTGCCAGAACGTGGCCCAACCTTCGTTCATCACCTGCGTCTGACGCTGCGGATAGAAGTACTGGCCGATCTTCCGCACGATACGGATGACTTCACGCTCCCACGGTTCGAGCAGCGGTGCGTTCTTCTCCGCGAAATACAGCAGGTTCTCCTGCGGCTCCGGCGGATAACGCTCCTCCACTTCTTCGGGCAAAGGCGTGTGACGATTCGGCAGCGTGCGCCACAGTTCATTCACCTGCGACTGCAGATACGCTTCGCGCTCGCGGCGCGCCGCGAACTCCTTCTGCAGAGACAGCTTCTGCGGACGCTTGTAGCGATCCACGCCGTAGTTCATCAGCGCATGGCACGAGTCGAGCAGTTCCTCGACGCGGTCGAGGCCAAAACGCTCTTCGCACTCCGCGATGTAGTTCTTCGCGTAGACGAGGTAATCGATGATCGCGTGCGCATCCGTCCACAGGCGGAACAGGTAATTCCCCTTGAAGAACGAGTTGTGGCCATAGGCCGCGTGCGCGATGACGAGCGCCTGCATCGTCATCGTGTTCTCTTCCATCAGATACGCGATGCAGGGGTTGGAGTTGATGACGATCTCATACGCGAGGCCCATTTGCCCGCGTCTGTAGCTTTTTTCCGTGGCGAGAAAGTGTTTGCCGAACGACCAGTGCCGGTAATTGACCGGCATGCCGACAGACGCGTACGCGTCCATCATCTGTTCAGCGCTGATAAGCTCGAGCTGGATTGGATAGACATCGAGTTCATATTGCTCCGCAACATGCGCAATATGTGTGTCGTACTCTTCGATCAGCTCGAAGGTCCAGTCGGACGGACACGGCAACGGCCTTCTGTCGGCAACGTTCATACGGACTTCCCTTTGCCCTTTGGTGGGCGCCCCGGTGGGTCCCCGTGCTGCAGCTGCGTCAGGCGCTACGCCTGCTCCGGCATCGGGCGCACGCGCGTCCTGCGCGTGTGCCGTGTTCGCCTCGGCATGCCCGGCCTCACTCTGCTTCGGCACGCCTTTCTTGCGCTCGGGCTCGTACCCTCGCGCCTCGTTGTGCAGGTGGCGAGTCGTCATGCGGCTTCCACCTGCTTTTCAAACAGCTCGCGGAACACGGGATAGATATCCGCAGCCGTCTCAACCTTCTTCATCGCCATATGCGGCTGCGACAGCGCGAGTTGCGCATATTCGAGCCACAGGTTCTGCTCTTCAGGCGTCACCTGAATGTACGCAAAATACCGCACCTTCTCGAGAATGTCATCTGCGAGTATCTTGCGGCACTTCGGCGAGTCGTCCGTCCAGTTGTCGCCGTCCGAAGCCTGCGCGCCGTAAATATTCCATTCAGTCGGCGAGTAGCGTTCGTCGAGAATCTTCTGCATCAGTTCCAGTGCGCTCGACACGACCGTGCCGCCGCTCTCCGTCGAATGGAAGAACGTGTCTTCGTCGACTTCTTCGGCACGCGTATGGTGGCGGATGAACACCACCTCGATCTTCTCGTAGTTACGCTTGAGGAACAGATACAGCAGGATGAAGAAGCGCTTGGCGAGATCCTTGCGCTGCTCGTCCATCGAGCCCGACACATCCATCAGACAAAACATCACGGCCTGGCTCGACGGCTGCGGCTGCTTCACGCGATTCACGTAACGCAGATCGAATGGGTCGATAAATGGAATGCGCCAGATGCGGCCGCGCAGATGATGGATCTCGTCTTCCAGCAGCTTGATGTCTTCGCGACGGTCGGCGGGGTCCGCCTTCATCTCTTCGAGCTGCTTTTCGAGTTCGTGCAGTTCGTTGACGAGCGGCGCGCCGAGCGCGATACGCCGGCCCAATGCGCTGCGCAGCGAACGCACCACATCGATGTTGTTCGGCGTGCCCTCCGCCGCCCAGCCCGCGCGGATGCTCTTCCACGTCGGCACGGCAAGCAGATGGGTTTTGACGAGACGCGGCAGTTCGAGATCGTCGAAGAAGTACTGCATGAACTCTTCGCGGCTCAGTTCGAAGACGAAATCGTCCTGCCCTTCGCCTTCGTTGCTGGCGCTGCCACCGCCGCCGCTACCGCCGCCTCCTTGCGGACGCGGGATCTTGTCGCCGCGGATATAGTCCGCGTTACCCGGGTGCACCATTTCGCGCTTGCCGCCCGGACCATGCCGGAACGACGGCTCAGCGATGTCCTTGCGCGGAATCGTGATGCTCTGGGTGTTTTGAATGTCCTTGATGCTACGGTCGCGCACCGCTTCCGAAACAGCGCGCCGAATGTATCCCTTCACGCGACGCAGAAAGCGTTCGCGATTTGCAATGCTCTTGTTCTTGCCTGCCAGCCTGCGGTCGATGATTTGATGAAGCACATCCAGTCTCCCGCTCCGATTTGGAATACGCGGGGCGCAAGTTGCGCATGCAATCTTATGTCCATGCGGCTCGCGCCTCGCAGGAGGCTCGCGCGAATCGGGTGAAGCGAACCCGTTTGCGCGAGCTTTGCGCTACGCATTTCATGACGACTTGCGCACCCGCAGATACCAGTCGCACAAGAGCCGCACCTGCTTCGGTGTATAGCCCTTGGTGACCATGCGATTGACGAAGTCCTCGTGCTTGCGCTGTTCCTCCGCCGACCCTTTCGCATTGAACGAGATGACGGGCAGAAGTTCTTCCGTATTCGAGAACATCTTCTTCTCGATCACGACGCGCAGCTTTTCATAGCTGATCCACGCGGGATTCTTGCCCCCGTTCGCGGCACGCGCGCGCAACACGAAATTGACGATCTCGTTGCGGAAGTCCTTCGGGTTACTGATGCCGGCAGGCTTTTCGATCTTCTCCAGTTCGGCGTTGAGCGCCGCGCGGTCGAAGCTCTCGCCCGTGTCGTGGTCGCGGAACTCCTGGTCCTGAATCCAGAAGTCGGCGTACGTCACATAGCGATCGAAAATGTTCTGCCCATACTCGGAATACGACTCCAGATACGCAGTCTGAATCTCCTTGCCGATGAATTCCGCATAACGCGACGCGAGCACGTCCTTGATGAACGACAGATACTTCTGCTCGGTTTCCGGTGGGAACTGCTCGCGCTCGATCTGCTGTTCGAGCACGTACATCAGATGCACCGGGTTCGCCGCGACTTCCGTCGTGTCGAAGTTGAACACGCGCGACAGGATCTTGAACGCAAAGCGGGTGGACACACCCGTCATGCCTTCGTCGACGCCCGCGAAATCGCGATACTCCTGATACGACTTCGCCTTCGGATCGGTGTCCTTCAGGTTCTCGCCGTCATACACCTGCATCTTCGAAAATAGGCTCGAATTCTCGGGCTCCTGCAGGCGCGTGAGCACCGACATCTGCGACATCATCTTCAACGTGCCGGGCGCACAGACCGCATTGGCCAGCGACGAATTGCGCAGCAGCTTCTCGTAGATCTTCATCTCTTCCGAGTAGCGCAGGCAGTACGGCACCTTCACCACGAAGATACGATCGAGCAGTGCTTCGTTGTTGCGGTTGTTGCGGAAAGCCTTCCATTCGGACTCGTTCGAGTGCGCGAGAATGACGCCGTCGAACGGGATCGCTCCGAAGCCTTCCGTGCCCTTGAAGTTGCCTTCCTGGGTTGCCGTGAGCAGCGGGTGCAGCACCTTGATCGGCGCCTTGAACATTTCGACGAATTCGAGCAAGCCCTGGTTAGCGAGGCACAGGCCGCCGGAATAGCTGTATGCGTCCGCATCGTCCTGCGCATATTGCTCGAGCTTGCGGATATCGACCTTGCCGACGAGCGACGAAATATCCTGATTGTTTTCGTCACCAGGCTCGGTCTTCGCAATGCCGATCTGCCGCAGGATGGACGGATAGCGGCGCACCACGCGGAACTTGCGGATATCGCCGTTGTATTCGTGCAGACGCTTGACCGCCCACGGGCTGAGGATGCTCTTCAGGTAGCGGCGCGGTATGCCGTATTGCTCTTCGAGGATGGGACCGTCCTCGTCGTAATCGAATAGCCCGAGGGGCGACTCGTTGACGGGCGAACCCTTGATCGAATAGAACGGCACGCGTTCCATCAGTTGCTTGAGCCGTTCGGCGATCGACGACTTGCCGCCGCCCACCGGGCCCAACAGATAGAGAATCTGCTTCTTTTCTTCGAGCCCCTGGGCAGCGTGCCTGAAGTAGGCGACCACCTGCTCGATCACGTCTTCCATTCCGTAGAACTCACGGAACGCGGGGTATACCTTGATGACCTTGTTCGCGAAGATGCGCGAAAGACGCGGATCGTTACGAGTGTCGATCTGTTCCGGTTCCCCGATTGCCGTCAACATGCGTTCGCCGGCTGTGGCGTACGCGGCGGGATTGTCTTTGCAGAGCGCGAGATACTCCTCGAGCGAAAGTTCCTCCTCTCGCGTTTTCTCGAAGCGGGTCGCGAAACTGCTGTAGATATCCATGCTACCTCCTCGCCGAAGTCTGGGACGATGTCGTGCGCGGCGCGCTATCAGGAAACGACATCGCTCGAATTCATCCTAAACCCTTTTAAATTTTTTTTCACGAACTACGTTGTGAAAATCGCGCCACAGCTAGCACTGTCCTACCCCTGCTTGATGACGCAAATTCGGTCACCTACAATCGTTGCCCACACCGCGAGAAACACGACGGGCAGTGCTGCATCGCATCTCGCGTTCCTTCCCCGCACTTCATCTGTCGCATGACATACGAACCATGCGGCATCGCGCGGTTCCCTGCACTTGCCTCTCCTGCACTCGCGTTTCCTGCACTCGCGTTTCCTGCACTTTTACGCACATTCGCAAAAGACCCACATAGCACGCTGTCTGCCTGACCACATTACGTCGACACATTACTTCGTCTTTCATGTACGTGCAGTGCATGTGACTCACTTCCATCGTCGCGATGCTTCGTGCTTCGACAGCGCCGCTGCCGCCCTTTCCGCCATAACGCGCGCATCGGTGCTTGCGACGACAACGCGCTCGCTGTGTTACATGTTTCGCATGTGCGCCAACGCGCATTTCCTGCTGTTCGTCAGCGCGTATGTCATTTCGTTCAACACGATCAGCACAAACCTGCATACGCACCCATGCATGCTTCGGACGTCGCAAGCAATGCGCGACATCAAAATCCATGACGTCGGCAGGGTCGGCATGCACGCTCGTTCATGTCTATATGACGGCCTGCGCAGTGCGTGTCTGAATAGGTGGATGTAGCCAGGTGTTTGCCCGTCTTCGCCTGCGATCGATGGCCGATAGTGCCGGTGCAGGCGGGCATGAGTGCATGCACATGCAGCGGACGTCATCGACGTGCCGCTGCAGCATGGGGTGGAATGAAGGTGGCGTTCGTCCTCGGAGGGACGTTTAGTGGTTTACGTCAATTCGACTTCGACTTCGCCGAGCCCGTCGATATGGCCATAGACGCGGCCCGGCCCATCGACGCGATGTGCGCCCACATACGAGCCCGTCGTAATGGTCCATTCCGGCTCGATCGTGATACCCATGGCCGCGCAATGGTTGACGAACCACACCAGCAGCTCGCGCGGGTCGCCTGCCGGGTTGCCCGGCGATTCGGGCACGAGCGACTTGCCGTCGAACGTCAGTTCGAGTTCGGGCGAAACAAAATCGAACGAACGCGCGATCGACGCATAAGACACGGGATGCCCCGTCACCAGTGCACCATTGTTCTGGGCGTCGGCGAGTTGCGCGAGCGGCGCGATGTTCGGCCATTCGGCAAAACGGCTGTCGACGATCTCGATAGTGGGGAGCACCGACCCCACGCGCGCAAGCACTTCATCGCGCGCATAGGCCTGGCCTTGCGGCTCGATCGGCTCGGCAAAACGGAACGCGACCTCCAGTTCCAGCAGTACGCGGAAAAAAGCACCATGTTCGAGCCTCGCCGGCGATGCGACCGTCAGCGCGGCAGGAATCGGCGCACCCGAGGTCGGCCCGCCCGGGGCTTTGGCACCGATTTTCCAGGCGCCCGTCTCGCCGCCCAGGCCCGCGATCACCGCCTGCTGGATCGCGTAGGCCGTGGCCGCATCGGGCGGAAGGCTGTCGAGCGGCAGCGTGCCGATGGCGCGGTGCTGGCGGCGCGCATGCACGATGCGTTGCGCGAGGTCGTGATCCGTCATGTCGTTTCCCTGTTGGCTGTGTTGGGGCGTGGCGAGGCAGATGCAACGGCGCATCACGTTGCGGCAAGGCAAAGACCGCGACGAGGGATGCCGCACGGCCTTCACGTAATACGGTCTGCATGCCGTCATGCGGCCTGGGACGATGCATGACGGCATCGGGTGGCCGGTTCGCCACCGCGTCCGTCAATGTACCGGAACAATTACGCGCCGGGTCGGGTTCGGTGTGCGCCAAAACGAAAAAGACGACTGCCCTGGCATGGGCAGTCGTCCCGGTTCTGCATCACTTCGCAACCGTTCGCATCAGCGGACGAAGCGCTCGCTCACGCACGGCGGCGCATGCCGCCTCGCAAGCCCGGTTTTGGTGCGTCAGAAAGTTTCCCAATCCGCATCCGATGTCGCCGCTGCTTTTTGCGGCGCCGCTGCCGCACGGGCAGGCGCGGATGCGGGCGAAGCGACGGGCGCTGCGGGCGCCGGGCTCACCGCGGGCATCGACGGCGCGATCCTGCGGGGCGCGCTGACGGGCGCGGCGTGGCGCACGGGCCGCTTGGCCGGCGTGGCGGCGAATGCGCCGCCTGCGTCGTCGACCTGGAACACGGAAACGGTCGTACGCAGCTTGGCCGCCTGCTCTTCCAGTGACGACGCAGCCGCCGCCGCTTCCTCGACGAGCGCCGCGTTTTGCTGCGTCACTTCGTCCATCTGCGTGACGGCGCGGGCGACCTGGTCGATGCCGCTGCTCTGCTCTTCGGAAGCTGCGGCGATTTCGCCCATGATGTCGGTCACGCGCTGCACCGCGCTGATGATCTCCGTCATCGTGCGGCCTGCTTCGTCGACCAGCGCCGAGCCCGCCTGCACCCGCTCGACCGACGTATCGATCAGTTCCTTGATCTCCTTCGCCGCCGCCGACGAGCGCTGCGCCAGGCTGCGCACCTCGCCCGCGACCACCGCGAAGCCGCGGCCTTCCTCGCCCGCGCGTGCCGCTTCGACGGCCGCGTTCAGCGCAAGGATGTTGGTCTGGAACGCAATGCCTTCGATGATCGCGATGATGTCCGCGATCTTCGCCGAGCTCTGGTTGATGTCGCCCATCGTGCCGACCACCTGGCTGACCACCGAGCTGCCCTTGTTGGCGATGTCCGACGCGTTCGCCGCGAGCGCGCTCGCCTGGCGGGCATTGTCGGCATTCTGCTTCACGGTGCCCGTCAGTTCTTCCATGCTCGACGCCGTTTCCTGCAGCGCCGACGCCTGTTCTTCCGTGCGCGACGACAGGTCGATATTGCCCGCCGCGATCTGGCGGGTGGCCGTCGCGATCGACTCGCTGCCCGAACGCACGGAACGCACGGTCTCCGTGAGGCTGCGCTGCATCTTGCCGATGCCGTCGATCAGCTGGCCCATTTCGTCACGCGAGGTCGGCACGACGGGGCGGCGCAGATCGCCGGAAGCGATTGCGTCGAAGTGCCCGAGCGCTTCCGACAGCGGCCGCGCAATCGCGCTGCGCAGCGTGAAGTACGAGAACAGCGCCGCCAGCACGCCCGCGGCAAGTCCGATGATGCTGATCACACGGAACGTCGAGAAGCTCGACTGCGCGCTGTCGAAGCCGTCTTTCGCCTGTTCGAACTGATATTTGCGCAGCGTGTCGTCGGCCGTGGAGAGTTCGTTGTAGGCGGCTTGCAGTCGCTTCGCGCCGTCGAGGATTTTCGGTTGATCGTTTGCGCTAACGGTTGCGTAAAAGGACTCCATCACCTGATGCAGCGCGTCCCGCTTGCCCGAGGCTTCCTGCGCGAGGCGATCTTCTTCGCTTCCGCGCGGCAGCGACAGATAGCGTTTCCACCATTCGTCCGACAGCGTGCGCATCGAGCGCGCACGCTCCAGCGTCGAGGCGGCTTCCGGCGTGCCGATCATGAACGCCGCGCGATCCAGCGCGAGACGCTCGCGCGCCGCATAGATCTCGGCGTTGCCGATATCGACGGCGCTCGGCATCTGGTTCGTGTACATGTCGCGCATCGATTCGTTCGAGCGGCTCAGGCCGAACAGCCCGAGAAGGCCGATCGCGGCCAGCAACGCGGCGAGAAAAGCCATCGTCAGGCCGATTCGCGCCTTGATGGTGATGCCCTTGTTCATGCTTCTTCCTGTGAGATGTCGATGAGAGGCGCTTGGTAACGCATTGCGTATGCGGTGGTTGTGCGCGGCGCCGTTTGCTATGGATCGTGACGCTCTGACTGCGTTTACGGCACATCGGCGGAAGACTTGAAGCTTCTATATGGTCTGATGAAATAGTCTGGAAGAGATTGTAAGTATTACAAGTCGCGGCGGGCGGCGACCCGCCGGGCTTCGAGGACCGCGAGCGTCAGGCGCCGCCGACTTCGGCGCGAGTGGGAATGGAAGGCTGCGCGCCGGCGCGCGTCACCGACAGCGACGCAGCGCGCTGCGCGAAGCGGATCGCATCGGCAACATCCGCGCCGCACGCCAGTTGCGCAGCAAAGCCGCCGATGAACGTGTCGCCCGCAGCCGTCGTATCGACGGCCTTCACGCGCGGCGCATCGAAATGCAGTGGGGCCGCCTCGCCGAGCGCGGCCACGAGGCCTTGCGCGCCGAGTGTGACGATCACGTTGCGGGCGCCCGCGCGGCGCAATGCGTCGGCGGCGGCGTTCGCCTCAGCGGGAGACGTGACGGGCAGCCCCGTCAGCGTCGCGGCTTCGAGTTCGTTCGGAATCAGATAGTCGATGAGAGGCAGCCAGTCTGCGGGCAGCGGGCCGGTAGCGGGCGCGGGATTGAGAATGACGGTTTTGCCGAGCCTTCGCGCGGCGGCCAGCGCCGCGTGCACGGCGGCGGGCGGCGTCTCCAGCTGGCAGATCACGACCTGCGCCGCTGCCAGCGCCGCCTCGTGCCGCGCGAGCGTCGCAGGCGTCACCGCGCCGTTGCTGCCCGCGATGATGACGATCGCGTTCTGGCTGCCGTCGTCGACGATGATGAGGGCAACGCCCGTCGGTGCCGTCGTGCTCGTTTCCAGCGCCGTGCAGTCGATGCCTTCCGCTTCGAGACCCGCGCGCAGTTGCGCGCCGTTGGGATCGGCGCCGACACAGCCGAGCATCGACACCTGCGCGCCGAGCCGGGCCGCAGCAACGGCCTGATTGCCGCCCTTGCCGCCCGCGACCTGCGCGAACGCGTGGCCCGCGAGCGTTTCGCCCGGCTGGGGCAGACGCGGCGCACGCGCGACGAGATCCATATTCAGACTGCCGACCACGGTTACATGGCCACGCGCTTCGTTCGTTGCCACGGTTGCCTCCTGTGGTTGCCAACCGGGCGCCGCCTCGTTGCGCCCGCATGCATCATGCGCGCGGCGCGGCTGCGCTCAGGCCGCTTTGACGCCGCGACGCGCGCCCGCAAAAGCCGCCGTCGATTCGCGCAGGATCAGGCGCGGCGCGATTACGCGGCGGCGGAACGCGGCGCCCGTGGGCGCGCCCGCCGGCGTGCCGCTGATGCGTTCGATCAGCGTCTGCGCCGCCATTTCGCCAAGCGCGCGCACCGACTGGCCGACCGTCGACAGCGCCGGGTACGTGAAGCGCCCCAGTTCGATGTCGTCGAAGCCGATTACCGAGACGTCCTGCGGCACGCGCAGGCCGCGCTCGGCCGCCGCGCGCAGCGCGCCGATGCCCATCATGTCGTTGCCCGCGAAAATCGCGGTCGGCTGCACGGTGTCGAACAGCTGTCCCGCCGCGCGGTAACCGCCGCTGCCCGAAAAATCGCTTTCGACGATGCCGTTCGGCGCGATCTCGATGCCGCGCTCGGCCATCGCGCGAATGAAGCCGTGCACGCGCATCGCGCTGACGGCCGTCTCGACCGGGCCCGTGATGCAGCCGATCTTCGAATGCCCGAGTTGCAGCAGATGGCGCGTAGCGAGATAGGCGCCCTTTTCGTGGTCGATCTGCACGAGATCGGCGGAAACGCCTTCGATGTTCCGGTCGACGATCACCAGCGGCTCGCGCGAATCGGCCAACGTCTTGGCGAGCGTCGCGTCGTCGCCCGCCGATGCGACGATCAGTCCGTCGATCCGCTTTTCCTGCAGCACGCGCAAGTAATTGCGCTGCTTCGCAGGATCGTCGTCCGAGTTGCAAAAGAACAGGCAATAGCCATTGCGCGCGCAACCGTCCTCGATCCCGCGCGCGAGTTCCGCGAAATACGGGTTCGTGCTGTTGGGCACCACGAGGCCGATCGTCGTCGTCGAGCGCGCCTTCAGCGACCGCGCGACGGCGGATGGCACGTAGTTGAGCTGGCGGATCGCCAGTTCGACCTTCGAGCGCACATCCGCCGACACCGGCCGCGTATTGTTCACGACATGCGACACCGTCGTGAACGACACGCCGGCGATGGCCGCCACATCCTTGATCGTCGCCATAAGCTGAAAACCCCCTGCCTGTTCTTATTGCTGGCCAATGCAGCTTATGCTGCATCCGCGGTGCTCTCGTTAGTTCTTACTGGGTGTCCGCCGTCCCGCGCCACGGCGGCCCTGTTTCAACTGCGCTTGCGCCTGCTGCGGTACGTGTCCAGCACGACCGCGACCACGATCACGGCACCCGTGATGATCCGCTTGGTCGGCTCGTTCGCGCCGATCTGCGCGAGGCCCGCCGCCAGCACCGAAATGATCAACACCCCAAAAAACGTGCTGATCACCGAACCGCGTCCGCCCATCAGACTCGTGCCGCCGATCACGACAGCCGCGATCACCTGCAGCTCCACGCCGGCGCCCGCGTTCGGGTCGGCCGCTTCCAGGCGCGAGATCTGAAACAGCGCTGCGAGCCCGGACAGCGCGCCCATCAACGCGAATACGATCACCTTGTACGGCTTCGGGTTCACGCCCGCGAGCCGCACCGCTTCCTCGTTCGTGCCGATGCCGACCAGATAGCGGCCGAACACCGTACGCGTCAGCACCAGTTGCGCGACGATCATCACGGCCACCGCGATCAGGAACGCCGGCGAAATGCCGACGGCGATCGGGTTCGACAGGAAGTCGAACGCGTCGCCGATATAGGCGGTGCGCGAGTTCGTCATCTGATACGCCAGGCCGCGCGCCGCTTCCAGCACGCCGAGCGAGACGATGAACGACGGAATCCGCCAGCCCACCGTCACCGCGCCCGTGACGGTGCCCGTCAACGCCGCCGCGGCGAGACCCAGCACCGCCGCCGCGAACGGACCGAGCTGCCACTTCAGCGCCGCGACGCTCACGACCGACGCGCCGAGCGCCAGCACCGAGCCCACCGACAGGTCGATGCCCGCGATGATCAGCACGAAGGTCATGCCCACCGACATCACGACGAGATCGGGAATCTGGTTCGCGATCGTGACGAACGTGTCGTACGTCAGGAAGTGCGAACTCAGCACCGAAAACAGCGCGATCATCGCGATCAGCGCGCCCGCCAGACCAAGATAGTTCGAAAAGCCCAAACGCGTGCCCGCCGGCTTGCCGCTTGCGAGCGGCGCCGACGGATCGGCGGCGGGCGCCGAGGCGGCGCCCGCGCTCGCCGTCGAATCCTTGTCCGTGACCCTTTGGTCGTTCATGACTGAGTCTCTCCTTGATCGGTGTCGTGCGTGTGCAGCAGCGCCTCGCGATTGCGATAGCCCGCGAATGCCGCCGCGAGCAGCACGTCCTGCGTCCACTCGTCCCGTTCGAACACACCCGTCATGCGTCCCGCCGACATCACGCCGATCCGGTCGCAGATCAGCATCAGTTCGCGCAGGTCGCTCGACACGACCACCAGTGCGCGCCCATCACGAGCCAGCGCGCCCATCAATCCATAAATATCGAACTTCGCGCCGACATCGATGCCGCGCGTCGGTTCGTCGAATAGCAATACCCTGCAATCGCGCGCCAGCCACCGGCCGATCACGACCTTCTGCTGGTTGCCGCCCGACAACTCGCCGACCGGCTGCGCCGGCCCCGACGTGCGGATGCGCATCGCGTCGATCTGTTTCTTCGCCAGTGCGTTCTCGCGCCTCGCGTCGACGATGCCATGCCGCGCGACGCTGCGCAGATTGCCCAGCGACACGTTCGCCGAGATCGGCTGCGGCAGCAGCAGGCCTTCGCCCTTGCGGTCTTCCGTGATCAGCGCAATGCCGTGCTTCACGGCGTCGGCGGGCGTATCGATTTGCACGGGCGTGGGCGCAGAGCCCGGCGCAGCCGCCAGCGACACCGTCCCGCCATCCTTCGGGTCCGCCCCATAGATGAGCCGCATCAGTTCCGTGCGGCCCGCGCCGATCAGCCCGCTGACCCCAAAAATCTCGCCCGCCTTCACCTCGAACGACACGTCGCGCACCACGGGCGCGCGACTCATGCGCTCGACCTTCAACAGCGTCGCGCCGATATTGCGCACGCCCAGATCGATCCGTTCGCCGAGCTCGCGCCCGACCATCAGCGTGACGATCTGGTCGCTCGTCAGGTTCGCCATCGCATCGACGCGCACCAGCTTGCCGTCGCGCAGCACGGCGATCCGCTCGGCCACGCGCGCCAGCTCTTCGAGCCGGTGCGAGATATAGACGAGCGCGACGCCGCGCGCCTTCAGCGCGTCGATCTGCTCGAACAGCAGGTCGACTTCGCGCGCTGTCAGCATCGCCGTCGGCTCATCCAGAATCAGCACGCGGCAGTCGCCGATCAGGTTTCGCGCAATCTCGACCATCTGCTGATGGCCGATGCCCAGCTCGCCGACCAGCGTATCCGGGTCGATCGCCTCCAGCCCGACTTGCGCCATCGCGCCGCGCGCGTCCTCGCGCAACTTGCCGCGATCGATCCAGCCGAAACCGTTGCGCGGGAGACGGTTCAGGAACAGGTTCTCCGCGACCGACAAGGTCGGCAGCAGATTCAGTTCCTGCATCACCATCCGGATGCCGAGCGCTTCCGCTTCCGTGCGGCTCGCGGGTGCATACGGCCGGCCTTCGAGCTGCATCGTGCCCGTCGTCGGATCGACCAGCCCGCCAATGATCTTCGACAGCGTGCTTTTCCCCGCGCCGTTCTCGCCCGTCAGCGCGAGCGCCTCCCCGGCGTGCAACGCCAGCGAAACGTCGGCCAGCACAGGCTCGACGTAGGTCTTGCCTATGCCTTTCACGGACAGCACGGCAGGCAATGTTTCTTGGTCGGTTGATGCCATCGTGATCCAGATCTCGTAGCCGCCGCGCGGCGCCTGCGCGAACCCGGCAAGGCCGGCATCACGTCGGGCGGCGCTGGCTGGCGGCCGCGCACGTCATGCGGCAAGCGGGCACGAACAAGGCCACAAGCAAGACACAACCCTGCGCATTCCGAAGCAGAACGCCTCGGGTTGCGCGTAGCCCGTCCGCTTCCTCGCGCGAATCGCCCGCCGTCATGACGCTTACCTCTGGCATAACGGCGGCGCGGCGAATTTCTTGAGCGTTTGGTTAACATTCGCGCGAGGCCGGCACGCACCACTGGCAGCGTGCCGGCCGACACCCGCGCGGGCCGTTACTTCGTGACGAGATCGACCGGCGTTTCGACGACGCCCGACAGGTCCGACTGCTTCTTGTGCTCGGAGATCGCCTTGAGCGCGACGTCGATGCCGAACACGGCCTGCTTGGCTGCGTACTGGTCAGCCGTGGCGAGCACGCGGCCATCCTTCAGCATCGGCTTGATCGCGTTGATGTTGTCGTAGCCGACCACATAGACCTTGCCCTGCTTGCCCGCCGCGCGCACCGCCGACACCGCACCGATCGCCATGTTGTCGTTGCCGCACAGCAGCGCCTTGATGTTCGGGTATGCATTGAGCATCGACGACGCGATCGCATTGCCCTTGTCGATTTCCCATTCGCCCGATTGCACCGAGTCGATCTTCGCGCCGACCTTCTGCATCGCCGTCTTGAAGCCGGCCGTGCGCTGTTGCGCGTTGGTCGTGGTCGACACGCCTTCGATGATGCCGACCTCGTCGCCCGACTTCAGCTTCTTGGCCAGATAGTCGCCGACCTTCTCGGCGCCCTTCGCGTTGTCCGGGCCGACGAACGGCACGTTCAGATCTTTCGACTTCAGCACTTCCGGATCGAGCCGGTTGTCGATGTTGACCACGATGATGCCGGCATCGACCGCCTTCTTGACCACGGGCACGAGCGCCTTCGAATCAGCCGGCGCGAGCACGATTGCATCGACCTTCGACACGATCATCTGCTCGACGATGCGGATCTGATTGGCCGTGTCGGTCTCGTCCTTGATGCCGTTCGTGATCAGATCGAACTGGTTGGCGTTGTGCTTCTGGTAGTCCTTCGCGCCCGTTTCCATCGTCAGGAAGAACTCGTTGGCGAGCGACTTCATCACGAGCGCGACTTTAGGTTTCTTCGCGGCCTGGGCCCACGCCGAAGAAAACGGCATCGCGGCGGCTGCCGTGAGCACGACGGCGGTGGTCAAAACGCGGCGGCGAATGCGTAGGTTCATGCAGTATCTCCAGTTGTTGGACTCGTGCGAGCCCGTTTTTTGATTGTCCGCAAACGTTTGCGAGCGCTATTCTCGGCGGCGCCTGTTCGCAGTGTCAACGACTGACGGTGCTGCGCTGCACAGCACGCCGCGACGCCCGGCGCGCGGCCGGACGCACGGTGTGCCGTCGAGCTTCGGCGGTACGGCGAATGACGTCGTTGCAAGAATGGCTCGCTTGTTCTGCGTTGGTTGGCCGTGCGAACCGCGCGGCCTGTGCAAAGGCTCGCGTCCTGTTCGCAGCGGCGCTCGTTGCTGCCCGGCGCTGGAACGCGCCGGTATGGCCTTACTGCTGCTTCCCTATCTTCCCGCGAGCCGCAAGTTATGTGGCAAGCAGGTCGCATATGCTGGCGCTTAATTGCGCGTGCTGCAAGTTAAATAGCGCTTGTCATCGGGGTCTGCGCAACAGATGGGACGTGGGTATCATGAAGCGGATGGCGCGGTCGGCGCTTGCCGTTGCGCGCGGCATCGCGGCCTGGCCGTGTATTCATCTGCGGAGTTGCCACGGGGTTGCCATGTTAGGTATCAGTCAGTTCCCGCTGTTTCTCATCGCCGTCACCGTGCTCAATCTGACGCCGGGGCCCGACATCGCGTATGTGGCGGGCCAGAGCATCGCACAAGGCCGGCGCGCAGGCATGCTTTCCGCGCTGGGTGTCGCGTTCGGCGGCTGCATGCATACCGTCGCGTGCGCGCTCGGCATCACGGCGCTGCTGGCGGCATCACCGGGCGCCTTCAATGCGATCAAGTGGATTGGCGCCGCCTATCTGATGTATCTCGGCTTGCGCATGCTGTGGCCCGCGGCGACCGCCGTGGTCAAGGGAGAAGCAGCACCTGCCGCACCGCGTCTGTCGCGTGGCACGCTGCTGTTTCGCGGCTTCGTGACGAACGCGTCGAACCCGAAGGTGCTGCTGTTTTATATCGCGTTCTTCCCGCAATTCGTCAGCGCCGACAGCCCGCACAAGACGCTCGCGTTTCTCCTGCTGGGCGCCGTGTTCGTGACGCTCGGACTCATCAACGACTGCGTGATCGCGTGGCTCGCTGCGACGGCAGCGCGCGCCGTGAACTCGCGGCCTTCCGTGCGGCGGTGGATCGACCGGGTGGTCGGCGCGGGCTTTATCGGCCTCGGCGTGCGGCTCGCGTTGACGAAGCGCTGAGCAATTCGTCGGTGACGTACTCGTCAAGGCGACCCACGTGCGTCAAAGCCAGTTCGCCTTCTTGAAGCCGCGGTACAACCCGAAGTCGATCAGCAGCATCACGAGCAGGCAGATGGGATAACCGTACTTGAAGTGCAGTTCTGGGATCTCCTGGAAATTCATCCCGTAGATGCCGGCAATCATGGTCGGCACGGCGAACAGCGCGGCGAACGAGCCGAGCCGCTTGGTCACCTCGTTCTCCGCCAGCGAGATCATGCCGAGGTTGACCTGGATGGCCGTGACGATCATTTCACGGCGGCCTTCGATGGTCCGCACGCTGCGGTCCAGATGGTCGTACACGTCGCGGAAATATGCCTGCATGCCGACGCAGATGGCGGGAATGCGCCCGCCCGTCAGCTTGCTGATGCCTTCGAGCAACGGCGCGATGTGATGCTGGAGCATCACGAGACGGCGCTTCAACGAGTACAGGTCTTCGATGATCGCGCGGGACGAGGCCAGGTCGTGCTTGTCGAAGATCCGGTCTTCGATTTCCTCGATTTCGGTGCCGATCGCTTCGAGAATCGGGAAGTACCGGTCGACGACGTTGTCGGCAAGCGCATACAGCACGAACGCCGAGCCTTCCTTCAACAACTGCGGCTCGCGCTCGCAACGGGCGCGGACCTCCTGAAACCCGTGACGCGTGCCGCGCCGCACCGACAACACATAGTTCGAGCCGACGAACACGTCGACTTCGCCGATCACGAATTCGCCGTCGTCGTCGGTTTCGATGGTGTGCATGACGGCGAACAGCGAGTCGCCGTACTCCTCGATCTTCGGACGCTGATGACCATGGCGTACGTCCTCGACGGCCAGTTCGTGCAGTCCGAACTCGTGTTTCATCACTTCGAGTTCGCCGGGGCCGGGATCTTTCAGCGCGACCCAGACGAAGCATTCGGGTTTGGCGACATAGACGCTGATGTCGTCGATTTCGATGTCGGCCAGTTTGCGGCCGTCCTGGTACGCGGCGCAGTTGATCAGCATGATTGAATACCTTGAATACGAATCGGCTTTGCGGATTACAAATTGTTAGTCGCGATGGGCGAGCCGATGTCTCCGTCGGTCTCATCCCAATGCAAAGCCGCGCGGCGCGCGGTGTCAAGCTGCGATGTTACGTGGAGTTGAACCGCTACGCTGTGTCGAATTGTCAACGCTGCGCCGCACCTGGCTCGATCCCTGACTGTCGATCAGTTGGCGACGCGCCGCAGCATGATGCGGTGGTCGTCGTTGAACGAGACGCTGGCGCGATTCGAGTAGCGGCTGTCGGGCGTAACGATGAAGTTGATCTCGACGACGGGGTCGAACTGCGTCGACACCCCGATGCGATGCGTGCCGGGCGTAAGCCAGAAAACGATGTGCTCGCCGTTCATGATGTCCGCGACCCGCTCACCGTCGACATACACGAGCGCGTCGCGAAACCGCACGATCACGTTATCGCTCCGCTCGCGACGCAGATCGACGGCGACCTTGTCGGCGCCTGGCTGCGTGTAGCCCTGCTTGACGATGCGCTCGGCGGGGACGTCCTTGAACGGCACCTTGTCGGCGGGTGTTGCTGCGCAACTGGACAGAAGCACGGCGACGACGGCAGCGACGACAGCGCCTGGGGCCGCCGCCCTGACCTTGCTCGCTACCCCCGACGCGCGGCTTTGCGTGCGTGTCATCGTTCGTCTCCCCGTTGCATGGTTCGCGTTCGCTGCCTGGTCGATGGGTCGAGTCATTGTGCCGTCATGCGCCGCTGCGCGGTGCCACACCGAACGTCATGCGTCCAAGGCCCGGAACGGGTTCAGCACCTGCGCGCCCGTGCCATCGAAGTCTGCCACGTTGCGCGTCACGACGGTCAGGTTGTAGATCAGGGCCGTCGCCGCGATCAGTTTGTCCAGCGAATGCGCGGGGTCCGGCACGCGCAGATGGCCCCATGTCTGCGCGACGTCCGTGCCGACGTTCAGAATGTGGCTGCTGAAGGAGTCGATGATCGTGTCGAGCCAGCCTTCGAGGCGCAACGCCTGGAACTTGTCGCCCCGATGCCGGATCAGGTCGACGCCACGGCGCAACTCGCCAACGGTCACGACCGAAAGATACAGGCGATGCCCGCCTTCCCTCGCCGTTTCAAAGAAAGCCTGCACGCCAGGATTGGCGCGGCTGCTCTTGCGCATTTCGCTGATTACATTGGTGTCAATCAAATACACCCGGTCCCCCGCTATCGTCAGTTGCGTCGTTGCGGCGCTCGAAATCGGCGTCGTCGCCGACGTCGGGCATGCTCATCAGCCACTCCGCGAAGCTGAGCTTTTTGGGCTGAAAAAGCGCCTGCGCCAGGATTTCCCGATGCTCTGCTTCGACGCTGCGCCCGTGAGCCGCGGCCTGTTCACGCAGGTTCTGCACCAGCGCATCGTCCAGACCTCGGACCAAAAGATTTGCCATTTCCATTCCCCGCCACACGTGTGATAGCAATGATATCAAACGGATTTGCACAGTCAATCTGGCCGGATGGCATAGGGGTTGCGGCATGCCGCCATCCCCTTCAACATCGCTTGCGGCGGCTCGCGGACGGCGCGACCGCCCCTCACTTTCACCATCGGGATTCATCGACGTGACGCATCTGGTTTTTATCTGTGGCCATGCGGGCACCGGCAAGACGACGCTCGCCAAACGCCTGATCAGCCCATTGATGAGGGCAACCGGCCAGGCCTGTTGCCTGCTCGACAAGGACACGCTCTATGGCGTCTATAGCGCGGCTGCGATCGGCGCACTGACGGGCGATCCGAACGATCGCGACAGCCCGCTCTTCCTGCAGCACTTTCGCGACCCGGAGTACCGTGGACTGTTCGACACGGCCGCCGAGAACCTCCGGCTCGGCATCGGCGTGATCGCCGTCGCCCCGCTGTCGCGCGAGGTGCGCGAGCGCAAGCTGTTCGATCACGCTTGGCTCGGCGTGCCGAAAGAGGTCAACATCAGCGTCGTGTGGGTGTCGACAGACGAAGAAACAGCGCGCGAGCGGATCGCCGCGCGCGGCAATCCGAACGACGCCTACAAGCTCGCGCATTGGGACGAATACCGGCAGCGCCGCTTCGTGCCATCGGGTGACGCGTGCGACGGCCTTCTAGTGTTCGACAACACGGCGCCCACACCTGCCGATTACGACGCACTGCTCGCGCGGATCGTGCAGGCACCACAACCATCAGGAATGACACTGCCGCCGATGCCTGTGTAACCCAACCCGTCCACGCCTCCAGCAAGCGCAACGGGGTAAACGACAAAGCGGGCGTCCGACCACCAAGGTCGGACGCCCGCTTCGTTATCGCATGATGAACGGCTCTCTCGGAAGCCTCGATCGGTCAAACCGGCCCTCGGTCAGGCGGCTGTTTCGCCTGAAGTCAGACGGTCGCCATTGCATCCAGCGCACGGCCTTCGTACAACTGGCCAAAGCGGTTCGCGAGGAAATCGCGCAGGGCTACCTGCTCCTGACGCACGAAGCCGCTTTGCGGCAGCTTCTTTTCGCGGAACAGGTCCAGCACCGCGCACATCGCGCCCGCCGTGGTGATCTGGATCGCGCTCATCGGCACGCCGCAGACCGTCTTCGCAAAGATCTTGCGCGTGAACACTTCCTGTACCAGCTGCCCGTCGCGCACCCCCGTCACGGTAATGAACACGAGCACGACGTCCTGAGCCGTCGACGGCACCGAGCGACGCATGATCGTCTTCAGCGTGTCGCGGTCGGTGGACAGGCGCAGGTCTTCGAGCAGGAACTGCATCAGGTCACGGTGACCCGGATAGCGCACCGACTTGTAATCGAGCGTTTCGACGCGGCCCGACAGCGTCTCGCATAGCGTGCCCAGGCCGCCCGACGTGTTGAACGCCTCATACTCGGTGCCGTCGAGCGAGAAATGCTCCAGGCCTTCGAGCGGCTGCACCCATTGCGTGCGGCTGTCGCGGATCGCTTCGCAGGGCTGGCAGTATTCGTTGATGAGGCCGTCGACGCTCCACGTCAGGTTGTACTTCAGCGCATTGGTCGGAAACTCGGGCAGCGCGCCGACGCGCATCTTCACGTCGCGGATTTCGGTGAAACGGTTCGCCAGCTCATGCGCGGCAATGCCGATGAAACCCGGCGCGAGACCGCATTGCGGCATGAACGCGTGGTCGGCGCCGTCCGCGATCGCGCGGATGGCGTGTGTTGCGCGCACGTCTTCCGTCAGATCGAAGTAATGCACGCCCGCGCCCTTCGCCGCCGACGCGACGCTCACCGCGAGGTAATACGGCAGTGCATTGACGAGCGCGTCGAAGCCCTGGATTTCGGCGCGCAGCGCGGCGGCGTCGGCGGAATCGACGCGGCGCGTCGGGATGCCTTGCGCGGCCAGTTTGTCGAGCGCGTGCTGATCGCGGTCCAGCGCGAGCACTTCGTAGTCGCCCGTCTCACGCAGCATGTGCGCGATGGTGTGACCGATCAGACCCGCGCCAACGATGGCAACTTTCATGCGCTTCTCCTTTGTTTTCTCTGGTTGATGTCGGCGCGCCGCAGCGAACCTCTACCCAAGAGTTTATGGAGAAGGCGAGTCGGTTTATAGGCGCAAAGTGCTGCGCAATGACCATGATTTTCGACGAAATGACGAAGCGTTTCGTCGATTCGTCGAAAACCTGTCAAAACCGCGTAAACGCGCGCCGCCAGACAGACGCAGGCATGCTCACGGACTGCTCATGCCGCGGTCGATCTTGCGCGACAGGATGATCGACGTCGTCGTGCGTTCGACACCCGCCAGCCCGCCGATCTGATCGAGCAGATCGTTCAGCCGCTCGGGCGAATCGGCGCGCAGCCACGCGACGTAATCGAACTCGCCGCTCACGGCGCACAGCAGCTGCACCTCGGGCATGCGGTTCAGTTTCTTCAGCACGTCCGCCCCGAACTTCGGCGCGATGATGATGCCGACATACGCATGCATGCTCGCGTCGAGCACATCCTGCCCGAGCCGCACGCTATAGCCGGCGATCACGTTGGTCTTTTCGAGCCGCGCGATCCGCGCGATCACCGTGGTGCGCGCAACGCCCAGTTGCCGCGCGAGATTCGCGACGCTTTCGCGCGCATTGGCTTGCAGCAGCGCGACGAGGTTGCGGTCGAGTTCGTCGAGTTGATCGAGGCGCGGTGGTCTCATCGATTCAAGGTCAAGGTTGAGAGCGGACGCTCGCCGAGTACGGCGAGCCGATGACGCGGATTATGCGCCTTGCGCACGCCCGCGCGAATACATGCGGGCTGCACATATCGTACGAGCAGCGCAGTGAGGGCATCAGGCGCCGAAGCGCTCGATCACGAAGTCGATGAAAGTGGTCAGCTTCGGCGTCGGTCGCCGGTCGCGCGGATAGATCAGATGCACGGGCGCGCCGTCGGGCAGATAGTCTTCGAGTACGGATACGAGTTCGCCCTGTTCGATCTCGCGCGTCAGCAATGCTTCGGGCTGCAGCACCAGACCGAAGCCGCGCAGCGCCGCCATCTTGAGCGCCTGGCCGTTGTTCGCGCGAAAGCGTCCGGGGCGCAACTGATAGTCGCTCTCGGCATCGCCGTCCAGACGCCACAATCCTTCGCGTCCCCAATGCAGAAAACCGAGGCATTCGTGATGCACGAGGTCGGCCGGCGTCTTCGGCGTGCCCATGCGCTGCAGATAGGCGGGCGACGCGCACGCGCGCATCCGGTAAGGTTTCAACGGCCTTGCGACGAGACTCGAATCGGGCAGGCGGCCAATCCGCACAGCGGCATCGAAGCCCTCCTCGACCAGATCGAACACACGGTTCGACAGATCGAGTTCGAGACTGACCTCGGGATACAGGTTCAGGTAATCGGTCATCGCGGGCGAGAACACTTCGACGCCGTACGTCAGCGGCACCGTCACCTTCAACGTGCCGCGCGGCGCGGACGTCATCGCTTCCGCGAGCGACTCCGCCGCCTTCACGTCGGCGAGAATGCGCCGGCACTGCTCGTAATACTGGCGGCCGATTTCGGTGAGGCTTTGACGGCGCGTCGTGCGCGTCAGAAGACGCGTCGAGAGTTGCGATTCGAGCGAGCGGATATGCTTGCCTACCATCGCCGACGACAGATCGAAACGCTCCGCGGCTGCCGTGAGGCTGCCCGCTTCGACGACGGCAACGAAAACTTCCATGCTGACGAATTTATCCACCGGCTATTTCCGATCGTTTCGGTTGTAAGCAGTTGTCGCAATAGAGACGCAATGAAGCGATATCGTGATACTAATAGCGCACAGCATGATGCATGTCGAAGACGGCGCGTCCTGCAGCAATTAGTCTCATACGAACAGACAACAGGAGTCTCAATGAAAAAAACTCTCGCTATTCTCGCTTCCGCGTTGACCATGAGTGCCGCATTCGCGCAGACGGCTGCGCCCGCAGGCGCCTCCGCGCCGGCCATGTCGGCCGCTTCGCAGCCTTCGGGCAAGGCTAGCCACGAGCAGCGCGTCGAAGACCGGATCAAGTATCTGCACACGCAACTGAAGATCACCTCGGCGCAAGAGTCGCAGTGGAACGCGTTCGCCGACGTCATGCGTAACAACGGCGAAACGATGGGCAAGCTGTTCGAGGCACGCCATGCGAATCCGAACGTCTCCGCGCTCGACGATATGAAGCAGTACGCCGAGATCACGCAGGCACATGCCGACGGCACGAAAAAGCTCGTCGACGCGTTCGAGCCGCTGTACAACAGCTTCTCGCCGGAGCAGAAGAAGCTGGCCGACACGACCTTCCGCCGTCAGCCGCCCGAAGGCCGCCCGCATCACAACCGCTCGCGCAAGCCGGCCGCGCCGGCTTCGGATGCGACCGTCAAGCCGTAAGCTACATCACGAAGAATCACAGCGCCTGCCCTCACCGGCAGGCGTTTTTTATTAGGCGCCGCGAGAATCTGGCATCATGCGCGCCTGCGCCGCGTATGCGATGCTGTTTGCATGTCGCATCGATGCCCGCTTATTGGTGGGCTCCGTTACGCGCCCCTGTCAATTTCAGCGTTATCTCGCCTCATGATCGAACTGAAGAACATCGACCTGCTCACGGACCCCGCCGCCCAGCGCGTCGTCAAGGACGAAACCGTCGCCGTGCAATTTGCCGCGGATGACGGCGAACTGATGAGCCTCGAAGGGCCGAACCGCTACACGCGCGGCGACGCGCTGATCACGGGCTCGACGGGCGACCGCTGGGTCGTGTCGCGCGAACGCTTCGACGCGAAGTACCTGCCTGCCGACGCCGCGCTCGCACGTGGCGAAGCCGGCGCATACCGCAACCGCCCTGCTGTCGTGCTCGCGAAACGGATGGACGAGGCGTTCTCGCTCGCGCGCTCGGCGCAAGGCGGCGATGTCCTCAAGGGCACGGCCGGCGACTGGATCATGCAGTACGCACCCGGCGACTATGGGGTCGTGCAGGCCGCGCGCTTCGCCAAGGTCTACCGGCTCGCCGACTGAGCGCAACGCTTCCGGCTCACGCGAACTCGTCGCCGAGTTCGACGGTCACTTCGCGCGGAATGGTCTTGCCTTCCGCGTACTCTTCTTCGAGCGACCCCAGCGTCGCTTCCACATAGGCGCGCAGGATGGCGAAGCTGCGGCCCCGCACGCGCGGCGGCATCGCGCGATAACGCGCGAGCGCCGCGGGTGCGATGGCAACCGTCAACTCCATGCGCTTCGCCGTCGAGCCGAAACGCATCGCGACCCAATGCACGACGATCTGGGGCACGCCGTTCTCGTCGGCACGCTCGATGAACTGCGTCTGCTCGGGAAAGAGATCGCTGATGACGCGCGCGAGCTCTTCAATCTCCGCGTTCGCGCATTCGTACTGATAGGCTTCCATGTCGATTGGCCTCTGGCCTTTTACTCTGTTGATCTGTTGATCCGCGTTGACGATCAGGCTGCGCGCGACGCGCGCCGGTGCAATCGGATCAGCGCAGCAGCCACTGCGATCGCCGCGACGGCATAGATGGCATCGACGGTCACGAGCGACAGCAACCCCGCCTGCGACATCGCAGCCGGCACATCGATCAACGCATGCGCGACGATCGCGACGGGCAGTATGGCACGCCGGCCAGCGCGTACGCCGCGCCACATCAGCACCGACAGCCCGAGCTGGAACACCAGCGCCGCCACGCGTTCGAGCACGAACACGCCCGCCATCGCCGGCGAAAGGCTCGCCAGCAACAAATGGATGCGCATCAGCGGTCCCGCCGGCATGTTGCTGAGATAGGTGTCGAGTTGCCCGCGATTTTCGAGCACGCCGAACGCGATCCATTGCGCCTGCACGATCACGCCGATGAGCCAGGCCTCCGCGCCACCGTGACCGAGACCGTAGGCAAGCGCGGTGCCGTCGTGCGCCGTGGCATCAGTTTGGCGCCGCGCGATCCAGCCCATCGCAATGAAGCGCCCCACTTCCTCGCAGATACCCGCAACCAGCGCGCCGTAGACGACGAACGCGAGCGGGTCGGACAGCCACTCGCTCGTCGCCGCGTTTCCGCGCAGCAGATAATCGTTGAGCGCGCGCTCGATCACCATCGCGGACAGCGCGAATACGGCGATCCCCGCGATCGCGTCGCGCCGGTTCATGCCGAACGGCGTGCGCCAGCGGCGATACAGATAGACGGGAAGCAGCGCGACGAAGATCGTCGCGACGGCGAGCACGGCAAGCGTGATGGGAGAAACGGGCAAGTCGGACATGGGCTTGGGGGCGGCGCGTCGCGCGCGCAAAGAACGGAACTCGCCGCGCATTGTAAGCGCGATGCCCGAAACCCGGCGGATTGACGCGGATCAGCGCGCCGTCGATGCGCGCTCGATCAGTTCGCCCGGCAGCACGCAGTCGCGCGCGCTGGTCTGCTCGCCATCGATGCGCTGATGCAGAAACTCGACGGCCCGATAGCCGATATCGTAGGTCGGCTGGCGAATCGTCGTGATGCCGGCAAGCTCGGCCCATTCGGGATCGTCGATCGACAGCAGCGCGACGCGCTTCTGCCAGTCCGCACCATGCCGCTGGTTCAAATGCCGCGCGAGCGCCAGCGCGACCAGCCCATTCGCTGCAAACAGCGCGACGCGCGCCCCTGCATCCTGTTCATGCGGGGCGATCGCTGCATCCAGTTCGGCATCGAGCGCGCTCAAGGTCTGAGCGAGTTCGTCGGCGTCGCCCAGTTCCAGCACGACAGTGCGACCGCTTACCTGTGGATATTGTTCGAGTGCCTGGTGAAACGCCGCTTCGCGCTGACGCCGCGAACTGATGTGCTCGAACGGCTGCACGACGAACCACAGCTTGTCGAACCCGCGTTCGACGAGATGCCGCGTCGCGAGCGTCGTCGCGCCCTGGTTATCGAGGCCGACCATATCGGTCACGAGCCCCTCGACGGACCTGTCGACCAGCACGGCCGGAATCCCGCCCTCGCCGACAGGCCGCAGCGTCTCTTCGCTGACGCCGAGCGCATTGACGATCACGCCTTCCACGCGATACGTGGTCAGCAATTGCAGAAAGCGCCGCTCCATGTCGACTTCGTTCGCCGCGTGGCAGATCAGCGGCATATAGCCAAGCGCGTGACACGCGGCCTCGACACCTTGCAGCACTTCGACGGAATAGGGGTTCGTCAGGTCCGCGACGAGCATGCCGATCAGGCGATTGCGCCCACGCTTGAGGCCGCGCGCCATCTGGTTCGGCTGATAGTCGAGCCGTTCGATCGCGGCTTCGATGCGCGCGCGCAGTTGCGGCGACAGCACGCTTAGTTCGCCGTTCAGATAGCGCGAGATGCTCGTCTTGCCCGTGCCCGCCTCGCGGGCGACGTCGCTGATCGTGGCACGGCGCGGTGCGCCTGACGGCGGCGTGTTCATTGCGACAGGACTTCGCGGTTGACGATGTTGATCTTCAACGTGCCGTCGAGCGCGCCGACCAGGTTTTCCGCTGCGCAGCGCGCCATCGCGTGGCGCGTCTCGTGCGTCGCCGAGCCGATGTGCGGCAGCGCGACCACGTTCTTCATTTTCAGCAGCGGCGAGTGGGGATCGACGGGTTCCTGGTCGAACACGTCGAGGCCCGCGCCGTGAATCGTGCCCGCCTGCAGGGCTTCGATCAGCGCGTTCTCGTCGACCGTCTGGCCGCGCGACGCGTTGATCAGAATCGCGCTCTTCTTCATCTTGCGCAGTTCGTTCGCGCCGATCAGGTGAAGCGTTTCCGGCGTCAGCGGCACTTGCAGGCACACGAAGTCGGAGGTCGCTAGTAGTTCGTCCAGTTCGACGCGGCGCGCGCCGTAGCGCTGTTCGGCTTCCGCGTTCGCGCTGCGGTTCGTGTACTGCACCTTCATGTTGAAGCCGAGTGCCGCACGACGCGCCACCGCGCCGCCGATCCGCCCCAGACCGACGATGCCGAGCGTCTTGCCCTGCACGTCGACGCCGAACAGTGCAGGGCCGATGCTCGCCTTCCACTCGCCCGCCTTCACCCAGTCGGCCAGTTCGACGACGCGCCGCGCGCTCGCGAGGATCAGCGAGAACACCGTATCCGCCGTCGATTCCGTCAGCACGTCCGGCGTGTGCGCGAGCACGATGCCGCGCTTCGTCAGATCGGCGACGTCGAAGTTGTCGTAGCCGACCGAGATCGTCGACAGCGCCTTGAGCTTCGCCGCGCCATCGAGCATCGCGGGCGTGATCTTCACGCTCGCGCCGATCGCGCCGTCGGCGTCCTTCAGCGCGGCGACGAACGCGTCGTGCTGCGCGGCGTCCGCCTGCACGACGTCGGCATGTTGCTGGAGATACGCGAGCACATCATCCGGCAGCGGCTTGTACGCGACGATCTTTCGCTTCATCGAATCATTTTCCTTGCAACGGGGTGGCGAGAGCCGGAGTCTGCATCGGCTGCGGCTTGACGGCAAGCGTCAACACCACGGCGGCGATCAGCGCGACGCTCATGAACACATACGACGCCGAGGGCGAGCCCGTCGCGCCGTTCAGATAACCGACCACATACGAACCGACGAACGAGCCGAGCGCGCCCATGCTGTTGATCAGCGCCATCGCGCCGCCCGCGACGTTCTTCGGCAGCAGCTCCGGCACGATCGCGAAGAACGGGCCGTACGGCGCGTACATCGCGGCGCCCGCAATCACCAGCAGCGCATACGACATCCAGAAGTGCGTCGAGCCGAGCGCATAGGAACCCGCGAAGGCCGCCGCGCCGATCAGCAAAAACGGCCACACGAATGCCCGCCGGTTATTCAGTTTATCCGACGCCCACGACGCCGCGAGCATCGCGATCGTCGCAGCCAGATACGGCAGCGCCGACAGCCAGCCCGTTTCGACCATGCCGAGCGACGAACTGTTCTTCAGAATGGACGGCAGCCACAGCACGAAGCCGTACACGCCGATGCTCCAGCAGAAGTACTGCGCGCACAGCTTGATGACGGCGGGCGAGCGGAACGCTTCGCCGTAGTTGCGCATCGGCTTGATCGCGGCCTGCTCGGCGCGCAGCGTGTCGGCGAGTTGCTTCTTGTCCGCGTCCGACAGCCATGTCACCTGCTCGGGCTTGTCCTTCACGATAAACCACCAGCAGACGGCCCAGACGATCGCCGGAACGCCTTCCGCGATGAACATATGGCGCCAGCCGAACGAATGCACCAGGTAGCCCGACACGACCGACATCCACAGCACCGTCACCGGGTTGCCGAGAATCAGGAACGTGTTGGCGCGCGAGCGTTCGCGCCTGGTGAACCAGTTGCTGATGAAGATCAGCATCGCGGGCATCACGGCCGCCTCGACGACGCCGAGCACGAAGCGGATCACCATCAGCGACGGAATGTTGCTGACCACGCCCGTCAGCGCCGCGCAGCCGCCCCACAACACCAGGCTCCAGAACACGAGCTTCTTGACGCTCTTGCGTTCCGCGTAGATCGCGCCGGGAATCTGGAAGAAGAAGTAACCGAGAAAGAACAGCGCCCCGATCAGCGACGACAGCCCCTTGCTGATCCCCAGATCCTGATTGATGCCCGCGGCAGCGGCAAAGCCGTAGTTCGCGCGGTCGAGATAAGCGAGGCTGTAGGTGATGAAAACGATCGGCATGATCGTCCACCAACGTCGAATCGCAAGTGATGAGGACATGAATGTCTCCTGTGACTGGCTGAGGCGGTCGGGTGGCGTGCTGTTGAGCCGCGCTTTGCTCGTCAGAGCGTTCACGCGGCCGGGCATCTTGTTGTCGTGTCGTGCTGCTGAATCGTGAAGCGTTATGCGGCAAGCGGGTCGGCGTGTTCGAGCGCGTCGAGTTCGGTGCGCGTCGGCAGGCCTTCCGAATCGCCGATCACCTGGATCGCGAGCGCGCCGATGCGATTGCCGCGCGCCACCGCCTGCGGCAGCGTGCGGCCTTCGAGCAATGCGCTCACTACGCCGACGGCGAAGCCATCGCCCGCGCCGACGGTATCGACGACTTTCTCGACGCGCTGCGCCGCGACGACGCCCGAATCGGTCGCCGTGCGGTAATACGCGCCTTGCGCGCCGAGCTTGACGACGACGCCCTTCGCGCCGCGGTCCAGGTAAAACTGCGCAATGTCTTCTGCTTTCGTGTAGCCCGTCAGAATCTCGCCTTCGCCGATGCCGGGCAGCACCCAGTCGGCGAACGTCGCGAGTTCGTTCAATGCAGCCGCCATCGCTTCACGCGACGGCCACAGCGTCGGGCGCAGATTCGGGTCGAACGAAATCGTCTTGCCTGCCTGCCGCATTTCGCGCGCCAGATGGAACGCCAGCTCGCGCGACGTCGCGGATATCGCGGGCGCCACGCCCGTCAGATGAAGGTGACGCGCGGGCAGCACATAGCCAGGCACGTAGTCTTCGAGCGACAGGTGGCTCGCTGCCGAACCCTTGCGGCAATATTCGACGGCGGGATCGCTGCCGTCGTCGTTCTTCGACTTCAGCTGGAAGCCGGTCGGATAGCGCGCGTCGGTCGTCACGCAACTCCCGTCGATGCCTTCCCTGGTCAGCGTGTCGCGCACGTACTGGCCGAACGAATCGTCGCCGACGCGGCTCATGTAGCCCACCTTGAAACCGAGGCGCGACAGGCCGATCGCCACATTGAGATCGGCGCCCGCGATGCGCTTCGTGAACTGGCCGACGCCTGCGAGCGCGCCCGTTTCGGCGGCGACGAACATTGCCATCGCTTCGCCGTAGGTAATGACATCGAGTGTCGGATGCATGACTTCTCCTGATGATTCGCTGCGCGTTTGCGCCGTCTTACATGGACGCGAGCTGTGCGACGTGATGCGACGCGTCCTCGGCGATGCGCGCCGCGTCGAACGGAAATTCGATGCCGCGCGGCACGTTGCGCGGCAGGAGCGCCAGCACGGCCGCGAAAACGGGATCGCCGACGGCGGGCGCGACGGCGAAACGACGCGCGCCTTCACCCGCGACCGCCTTGCAGTGGATGTACTCGACGTGGTCCGCGAGCTTGTGCGCGGCCTCGACGGGATCGACGCCCGGCCATTGCCAGTTGCCGATATCGAAGGTCATGCCGATGCGCTTGTGGTGGCCTTCTTTCGCGAGCGCATTGAACAGCCCGTCGAACTGCGCGAGCGAGCCCCCGCGCTCCAGTTGCCCGTTCTCGACCACGAGCCGCGCCGCGACGCCCTTCGTGCACGTGGCGATCGCGTCGCCGTGCGCGCGTCCCGCGAAACCGCCCAGTTGCAGCTTGACGAAGCGTGCACCGAGCGCCGTCGCTTCGATCAGCGCCTCGCGCAGCGCGGCTTCGTCGAGCGCGCCGTCGTGCGTGTAAAGCTCGGCGGGGATCGAGTAGACCGACCACAGGCCTTTCGCCGCGATCGACTTGCCGAGCGCCGACAGTGCTTCCGCCGACGCCTCCGCTTCCAGTGCGAACAGCTCGCGGCGCACTTCGAATCCGGCCGCGCCGGCTTGCGCCGCCGTTTTCAGCCACGCGTGATGACCGTCCTTGCGGATCGCATCGGCCCCAAACGCACTCGCGACGATAACTACTTCCGGCATGCCGTCCACCTTGCTGTATTGCTCGAAAACGATCTTTGGAATCGGTTCCAAAGAAGAGTATCAAAAAAGCGCCTTGGCGCTTGCTGCGAATACTGCCGCGCCACGGCGCCTCACGCCATAGTGGTTATCCCCTAACGGCCGGACGCGCCCGTCGCAGGCCGCGCATCGCCGGTCAGGCACAGTTCGAGGAAGCGTCCGACGAGGCGCGACGGTGCGCTTGCATGCGGCACGAGGACCGAAAAGCGCCGTGTGAGCGGCTCGGGGCCGAGCGGCAGACGGCACAGCGCCTCGTTCTCGTGACGCATCGACATGGCCGACACGAAACCGACGCCCATCCCCGCGCGCACGGCCTCCTTGACGCCCTCGACGCCTGCGATCGCCAGCGCGACGCGCATCGGCACGCCCGCCCGCGCGAACGCGCGCTCGATCAGTTGCCGCACCCCGGAGCCTTCCTCCCGCAGTACGAGCGCGTGTTCGCTCAGACCGGCGAGCGTGACGGCCTGCAGCCCGGCGGCGGCAAGCGGATGCGAACGCGGCATGATCGCGACGATCTCGTCCTCGTGCCAGGGATGCACGGCGGTATCGGGCGGCAAATCGCCGCCGACCTGCCCTTCGACCAGCGCGATATCGAACGACGCCAAAGCGCCGACGATATCCGCCGTGTTGCCGTCGTCCGTATGCACGGTGACGTCGGGATGGCGGCGCTGGAACGCGGCGATCAGATACGGCAGCAGGTAGCTGGCGGGCGTCGTGCTGGCGCCGATGCGCAGCGTGCCCTGCTCCATGCCGCGCAGCGCGTCGCGATACGCGTACGCCTGGCGGAACGTGTCGCGCAGCCGCGTGGCGTAGCTGGCCAGTTGCTCGCCTGCGGGCGTGAGCCGCACGCCGCGGCCTTCGCGCAAGTAGAGCGGCTCGCCGAACTCATCCTGCAATTGCCGCAACTGGCCGGACACGGCGGGCTGCGACAGATGCAATGCGAGCGCCGCACGGCTGATATTGCGGTGCTCGGCGACGGCGGCAAACGTTATAAGCTGATCCGGTGTCATGGCCTTAAAGTATCAGATTAGCCGATATATTTCATCCCAAATCACGATTTCTCATATCGATATATCTAAATTAGGATAAGGCCATCGAGTCAACCAACCTTTACCGAAGAGGTTGAAGCCATGTCCACCGCTAACACCGCTCACACCCATGCCGTTTCGACCGCGTCATCGACGCGCGGTCAGATCAACGGCATTCTGTTCGTCGCCCTGTTCGCCGCCGCCGTGACCCGCATCGCCGCGATTCCGTCGATTGCCAATCTGGGCATCAGCCCGCTGATCGTCGGCATCGTCGGCGGGATGATCTACGGCAACGCGCTCAAGGACGGCATGCCCGAAAGCTGGGCCGCCGGCGTCAATTTCTCGGCCCGTAAGCTGCTGCGCATCGCCGTCGCATTCTTCGGGCTGCGCGTGAGCATTCAGGAAATCGCGCAGGTCGGCCTGCCGGGTCTCGCCGAGTCGCTGCTGATCGTGGTCAGCACGCTCGTGATCGGCACCTGGGCTGGCATGAAGCTGATGAAGCTCGACCGCGACAGCGCGTTGCTCACGGCAGCAGGCAGCGCAATCTGTGGTGCCGCCGCCGTGCTCGCGTTCGAATCCACCTTGCAATCGAAGCCGCACAAGAGCGCGATGGCCGTCGGCAGCGTGGTGCTGTTCGGCACGCTGTCGATGTTCCTCTACCCCGCGCTGCTGCGCGCCGGCATCCTCCATCTGGACACGACGGGCGTGGGCCTGTTCTTCGGCGGCACGATTCACGAAGTTGCGCAGGTGGTGGGCGCCGCCAGCAACGTGAGCCCGGAAGCGACGCATATCGCCACCATCGTCAAGATGACGCGCGTGATGCTGCTGGTGCCCGTCCTGCTGATCGTCGGCATGTGGGTGAACCGCTCGGCGCGTGGCGCCGCTTCGAAAGATGGCACCCAAGCGCCGCGCAAGCTCGCCGTGCCCTGGTTCGCACTCGGCTTCCTCGCCTGTGTCGCCGTGAACTCGCTGCATATCCTGCCCGAAGCCGCGACCAGCACGGTCAACATGCTCGACACCTTCGCGCTGACCATGGCCATGACGGCGCTCGGCATCGAAACGCGCCTCTCGCAGATCCGCGACGCCGGTCCCCGCGCGCTGACCACGGGCCTGATCCTGTACGTGTGGCTCTTCGCAGGTGGTCTCGGCATCACGTGGCTCGTCCAGCATCTGCTCGGTTAAGCCGGCACCTCTCCCGAACAAGCCCCGCCTCGTGCGGGGCTTTTGTGCTTTCCGGGCTGTCCCGGCGAGATTGCGCCGGCGCGCTCTTTTGCACTATGACAGGCACGCCAACTGCAAGCGTCGCGCGGCATACTTCTAGCTCCCTTCCGTGTGCAAACGTGGCGCGCTCCCGCGCCGCCGACAACCGAATGAGGACCGACCGATGACTTATCAGCTCTATTACTGGGATGGCTTGCAGGGCCGTGGCGAATTCGTGCGGCTGGCGCTGGAGGAAGCCCGCGCGGACTACGTGGAAGTGGCGCGCGGCGACGAACAGGACGGGCTCGGCACGGGCGCGATGATCGACGTGATGGACAGCCGGTCGGAAGCGTACCTGCCGTACGCGCCGCCCTTTTTGCAGGACGGCGACCTGATCATTTCGCAGACGGCGAACATCCTGTTCTACCTCGGGCCGAAGCTCAATCTCGCGCCCAAGGTCGAGAGCCTGCGCTACGTCGCGAACGGCCTGCAACTGACCATCGCCGACATGGTCACGGAAGCGCACGATACGCACCACCCGCTCGCGTCGGGCATGTACTACGAGGAACAGAAAGAGGCCGCGAAAATCCGCTCGACGGATTTCATCGACAACCGGATTCCGAAGTTCATGGGCTACTTTGAGCGCGTGCTGAAGCAGAACCCAGCTGGCGACAAACACATGGTCGGCGACACGCTGACGTATGTCGATCTGTCGATGTTCCAGCTGATCGACGGCCTGCATTACGCCTTTCCACGCGCGATGAAGCATTTCGGCGAGCGACATCCGCGCCTTGCCAGACTGCACGACGCGGTGCTCAAGCGGCCGAACATCGCCGCCTATCTCGATTCGGAACGGCGTCTGCCGTACAACGAAACCTGCGTGTTCCGGCATTACCCCGAACTCGACAAGGACGTGCGCTGAGATGAACTGACATCGTCCTTTGCCCACATTGCGGCGCGCATGCCGGTTAACGCCAGAGAACGCCTGGTAGCGCGCCCCTCTTCAACCTGTCGTCGCGCAATGCCGATACCATGCAAAGGCTTGCGCACCCATACCAACCCTAAACGCCCGCTCCTTCCGTGCTTTCATTCCTGCTGAGACTGCGCACCCGCGCCGCCCATCTTTTCCGCCTGTCCGATGCGCACACGATGCTGGTGTGGTCGGTGATCGTCGGCATCGTGGGCGCCTTCGCGACAATCGCCTTTCGCGAAGGCATCTCGCTGATGCAGCGCGCTTTCACCGGACAGGACGGCAGTCTCGTCGAAATGGCGCGGCGTCTGCCCATTGGGATGCGCATCGCATTGCCCGCGCTGGGCGGTCTGGCTGCGGGCGTGCTGCTGGTCATCGCGCAGCGCGGCGCCGACAAGAAACAGCATACGGATTACATGGAAGCCGTCGTGATCGGCGATGGCGTCGTGCCCGTGCGCCTGAGCTTGTGGCGCAGCGCGTCGTCGCTGTTCACGATTTCGAGCGGCGGCTCGATCGGCCGCGAAGGCCCGATGGTGCAGCTGGCCGCGCTGTGTGCGTCGCTGATCGGGCGCGTCGTGCATTTCGATCCGCCGCGCCTGAAGCTGCTGGTCGCATGCGGGGCGGCGGCGGGCATCACGTCCGCGTACAGCGCGCCCATCGCGGGCGCGTTCTTCGTCACCGAACTCGTGCTCGGCTCGATCGCGATGGAAAGTTTCGGGCCCGTCGTGGTGGCGTCGGTGGTCTCGAACATCCTGATGCGCGAGTTCGCCGGATACAAGCCGCCTTACGAGATGCCCGTGTTCCCGCCTGTCGCGGGACTCGAAGTGCTGCTGTTCGTCGCGCTCGGCCTGCTGTGCGGCGCGGCCGCGCCGCAGTTCCTGCGCCTGATGGACACCACCAAGGCCGGCTTCCGGCGCCTGCCTCTTCCCCTCCCCGTGCGGCTCGCGCTCGGTGGGCTGATCGTCGGCATTCTGTCCGTGTGGACGCCCGAGGTGTGGGGCAACGGCTATAGCGTCGTCAACTCGATCCTGCATTCGCCGTGGACATGGTCGGCGCTCGTCGTCGTGCTCGTGTTCAAGCTGATTGCGACGGCGGCAACGGTTGGCTCGGGCGCGGTCGGCGGCATTTTCACGCCGACGCTCTTCTTTGGTGCAGTGCTCGGCTCGCTGTTCGGGCTCGGTATGAACGCGCTGTGGCCGCACGGGACGTCCGCGCCGTTCGCCTACGCGATGGTTGGCATGGGCGCGTTTCTCGCAGGCGCGACCCAGGCGCCGCTGATGGCGATCCTGATGATCTTCGAAATGACCTTGAGCTATCAGGTCGTGCTGCCGCTGATGGTGTCGTGCGTGGTCGCGTACTTCGCGGCGCGCGCGATCGGCAAGACGTCGATGTACGAGGTCACGCTGCACCGCAATCGCGAGGAACAGGAGCGCATGCGGCTGCGCGCGACGCAGATGCGCGAGCTGATCCGCCCGCCGCAAACCGTCGTGCAACCGGACGCGACCGTGCAGGACATGACGCGCGTGTTCCTCGAATACCCCGTCAAGTATCTCTATGTGACGGACGACAGCGGCTGCTTTCTCGGCGTGGTCGCGCTGAAGGACATCACCTCCGATCTGCTCGACAACCGCGACACGTCGGGGAAAACGGCGGCCGATTATCTGCAGCCGCATTTCGACGTGCTCACGCCCGACATGCCGATTGGCGTCGCGCTCCAGCACTTCATGGCGTTCCAGGGTGAGCGGTTGCCCGTCGTCGAAAGCGCAGCGCGGCCGACGCTCGCAGGCGTGGTCTACAAGACCTCGCTGCTCGATGCGTATTTCCGGATGAACCCTCGCTAGCGTTCATCCCTTTTGCGGCACGCGTCAGACGCATGGCAAAGCGCGTCAGGTTCCCTACAATGGATTGACCATGAACGAGCCACAAGCCGCATCCCGCGATGTACGGCGCTGAGCAACGCCGGCGGAGATGCCCGCCCTGCGAGCGGGAGCGAAGATGAGCAAACCGTCCATCGATGCCGTGCGCCGCGACCATGCCGGCTGGATCTTCGTGCATATCGAAGGCGAGCCGTACGAGCGCGGCGAACAGCACGGCACATTGCTTGCCGCCGAAATCCAGAACGCAATCCACACCGCCCGCTATCTCGCGAAATGGGACACGGGCGAGGAATTCGACACGTTCGTCAATGCCGCCGTCGAACAGTTCGCGCCGCGCATCGACAGCGAATCCGCCGACGAGATCCAGGGCATCGCCGACGGCGCCAAACTCACGTTCGCCGAAGTGCTCGCGTGGAACGGTTATATGGACCTGCTGCAAAGCTGGTGGCCGCAGCACGCCGCGCAGCAGAAGCCGCAACTCGGCCTGAAGCCGTGGCGCGGCCGGCGTGGACATCACTGTAGCGCGTTCATCGCGACGGGCAGCGCGACGCGGGACGGCCGCATCGTGATGGCACACAACTCGTGGGACCGCTACGCCGCGGGCGACGCGTTCAACGTCGTGTTCGACATCGTGCCCGCAGCGGGCAACCGCATTCTGATGCAGGGGCTGCCCGGCTGCATTTCGAGCCTGACGGATTTCTGGCTGACGTCGGCGGGCCTGATGGTGACGGAAACCACGATTTCGAATTTCGCGGGCTACAACGCGTCGGGCGCACCGGAGTTCTACCGCTCGCGGCACGCGACACAGTACGCGAACAGCATCGGCGAATGGTGCGAAATGTTCGCGCTCGCGAACAACGGCGGCTACGCGAACAGCTGGCTGCTCGGCGATGCGAAAACGGGCGAAATCGCGCGCTATGAACTCGGCCTGCATTATTCCGGCTTCGAAAGCACAAAGGACGGCTTCTACAGCGGCTACAACACGGCCACCGATCTGAAAATCCGCAATCAGGAATGCACGGGCGAAGGCGAGGACTACACCGACGTGCGCAGGAACGGCGCGCGTCGTCTGCGTTTCATGCAACTGGAAGAGACGCATCGCGGCAAGATCGACGTCGAACTGGCGAAGCAGATGATCGCCGACCATCACGACGTCTATCTCGATCGCCCCGACAACCCGTGCTCGCGGACGATCTGCGGGCACCTGGAACTGGACGACCAGCGCTTCGGCAGTTCCGATCATGGTCCGTTCAATCCGTGGGGCGCGAACGACGGCAAGGTGGTCGACAGCGACATGGCGCGCGACATGGCGTTCTTCGCGCGCTGGGGCCATCCGTGCGGGCGGCCGTTCGATGCGCAGGCGTTCATGAAACGCCATCCGCAGTGGAACTGGCTGAACGGCTATATGCGCGACCGGCCTTCGTGGCCGTGGACGCGCTTCGACGTGCTGCGCTGACAGTCGGCCGCGGCGGGACGCCGGCGCACGCCTTGATGCAAGCCGGTTCCAGCCGGGTTAACGCCACCCGCTTTCGACATACAGGATGCGCTTCGCATCGCACGGACCCGCCTCGGCGCTGGCTCTGGCACACCCGTCCGACACGAAACCGCCTCAAACCTCCATCAACGGAAGCCGATTTCCGCGCTTCCCGGTGCCTCACCAGCGCTTGTAAAAATAACTGGCGTAATATGTGGGGGACGCGCGGTGCTCGCAGACGGCGACCGCGTGGGGCGGGCGCCTGTCGATCTTCCTCGCAATGGCATACCGCTTGCATGCAGTTCCTGCGCTGCCAGGCAAAAGGAGGTCGAGCGATGAAAACCTCGACGCTGTTGATCATGGTGACGTTGTCCGCTTCGTGTTTTGCCGCGCCGGTGCATACGGCGACGGACGGCACGATCGACACGGCTGCCGCCCGCGCCAACGCTGCCCCCGTCGCGCCCGCCGCGCCGGACGTCGCGGCCCAGACCGATATCCGGCCCGAGCGATGGGAGCACATCGCCCTGCCGAAGTCTCGACATCTGGACCGGGGCTTCGTGGCACAGGACGAACATCTGCAGACATGACGGCGCGAGATACGTCGACCTCGATTCGCCTGGCGGATCGTCCCGCTCGCGCCGGCCACTTTCAGAACAATGGAGCGCGAGCATGACGGGATCGGCTATTCCGGGTGAATCGATTGACCTGCAGATCGCAGATATTCTGAGCGGCGTCACCTACCCGCTCAACAAGGACGCGCTCGTCGATGCCGCGCGCGAAGCCGGCGCAAGCAACGAAGTGCTGTCGATGCTCGACGGCCTGCCCGAGCAGGACTACGCGGATATCAATGCGGTGACGAAGCTGATCGGCAGCAATTTCGGGCCGGGCCTCGGCGTCTGACGGCGAAGCTATGCGGGACCTTGGTTCGACCGCCATGACGGCAACGCAAACGCCTTTGGACAGCGCGCCGCGCAACCACGACTGGATCCACCGCGCACCTGCGCAGGATGGCGTCGAGCGCATCGAGGCATTTTTTCAGCACAACGGCTACGCACTGCACCGGCACGATACTTACGCGATCGGTTGCACGCTCGCGGGCGTGCAGAGCTTTCATTACCGGCGCAGCGTGCGCAACAGCCTGCCCGGCGGCACGATGGTGCTGCATCCCGACGAAGCGCACGACGGCCAGGCCGGCACCGACGAAGGCTTTCGCTACCGGATGATCTACGTCGAGCCCGCGCTGTTCCAGGCGGCGCTGGGCGGCAAGCCGCTACCGTTCATCGAAGGCGGGTTGTCCGACGATCCACGTCTCGCGGCCGCGACGCAAGCGCTGCTGCAAGGCATCGACCGCGCGATGGACCCGCTCGAACAGGACGACGCGCTGTTCGACCTTGCGCATGCGCTGGACGCCGTATCGGGCGCGCGGCCACTGCGCGCTTCCGCCGATTTCCGCGCGGCGCAACTGGCGCGCGATTACCTGCATGGCGCGCTCGAACGCCCCGTGACGCTCGACGAACTGGCCGCCGCAAGCGGCCGCGACCGCTGGAGCCTGTCGCGCGATTTCCGCGCGTTCTTCGGCACCAGCCCGCATCGCTATCTGACGATGCGGCGCCTCGACGCCGCGCGCCAATCGATGCTGGGCGGCATGGCGCTCGTCGACGCCGCCGCGGCTGCGGGCTTCGCGGATCAGAGCCACATGACGCGGCACTTCGTATCCGCGTACGGCGTGACGCCGTCGCGCTGGCTGCGGATGCTCAAGGCGCAAACCCGCTGAGGACACGGCGCGCTTGCACGAACGTTCAAGACGGACGCGCGGTCGCGTCACTACACTCCGTGGCATCGACTTTCAACACAAGGAAACGCGATGTCCACCCCCTATCTCCCCATCAATTTCGCCAGCAAGCTGAACCTGATCAACGACCAGTGGCAAGCGCGCGTGGTCGCCGAGATGAACGACTACCAGTTCAAGCTCGTCAAGATAGAAGGCGATTTCATCTGGCACGATCATGCCGATACGGACGAGACGTTCATCGTGCTCGACGGCGAACTGCGCATCGACTTTCGCGACGGCGCGGTGAAGCTTTCAGCGGGAGACATGTTCGTCGTGCCGAAGGGCAAGGAGCACAAGCCCTACGCAGAGAAAGAAGTGAAACTGCTGTTGATCGAGCCACGCGGCGTGAAGAACACGGGCAGCGAAACCAGCGAGCGCACGGCCGCCAACGACGTCTGGATCTGAGCAGGCCGCGCCCTACTCCATCGTCCTGCCGAACACGACGCGCGCAAAGAAATTGCCGAGCACTTCTTCTGCGCGCTCGCCTGAAAACCGTTGGGGATCGACGGTAAAGAAAAACTGCATGCCGTCGCACAAACCCATCAGGCCGAGCGCCAGTGTCTCGGCCGGCAGCGGCAGCGGCGTGCCGACGCGCACCGAAAACTCCGTGATGTACGCCGTCAGCTGCTCGAGCTTCTCATGCATGAACGCATTGAAGCGCACGCGGAATCGCACATCGCGCGCAGCGAGCAGCTTCGCCTCCACCCATAGCAGGAAGCACTTGTTCTCGCTCGGCATGCGGCTGTAGTAGCGCAGCACGCTCGCTTCCATATCTTCGCGCGTCGCGTTCTCTTCGAAGATGTTCTGCAGATCCGCCTGCATCGACTCGTGATCGCGCCGCAACAACTCCAGGAACAGTTCGGGCTTGCTGCGGAAGTTCGAATAGAACGCGCCGCGCGTGTAACCCGCCGCCTCCGCGATGTCTTCGACGCTCGCCGCGACGAACCCCTTCTTCATGAAAATGGCCTGCGCAGCGTCGAGCAGACGCAGGCGCGTCTGGTCTTTGCTCTGTTCGCGTGTGAGTCGTTTGCGTTTCATATTTAACAGTCTAGCATCGTTCCCCGACAAGATTCAGTTTTGCATTCAGATACAGGTGTGTATTAGAATGCAAATCACCATCTGAAGCAACGAGCCGCGTCGCGATGCGTTATGAATCACTCGCGGCCCGCTTCGCTGCACGCCGTCGGTAGCCTCTGGCTTGCCGTATCCGTTTGCATCTCAGCCTGGGGGCATCGTGAATCGTTCCCGTCGTGGCGCGCCATCCATCGCGCGCAAGCAGTCCCGCCTGTCCGCCTCTGCTCCGTTGTTTCGCCGTACCCCGCTTGGCGCGCTCGTGCTCGTGGGCGCGCTGACACTCGCTGCGTGTCATAACAAGGAAACCGCTGCGCCCGCGCCGCGGCCTGTCGTCGCCGTCGCCGTGCATGCCGACGGCCAGCCGCTCGCAGCGTCGCTGCCGGGCGAAGTGCAGGCGCGCTATTCGACGCCGCTGTCGTTCCGTATCGCCGGCAAGATCATCGAGCGTCGCGTGCGGCTGGGCGACGTCGTGCAGAACGGCCAGATCGTCGCGCGGCTCGATCCCGCCGACGCGCAGAAGAACGCCGCCAGCGCCGCCGCGCAACTCGAAGCGGCGCAGCACCGGCTCGTCTATGCGAAGCAGCAACTCGACCGCGACCGCGCGCAGGCACGCGAGAATCTGATTGCGCAGACGCAACTCGAGCAGACGGAAGATGCATACGCGTCCGCCGCCGCGCAACGCGATCAGGCGCAGCAACAGGCCGCACTCGCGAAAGACCAGCTTCAATACGCAACCCTCACCGCCGATCACGCGGGCGTCATCACGGCCGAACAGGCGGATACGGGGCAGAACGTGTCGGCGGGACAGGCCGTCTACAACCTCGCGTGGTCGGGCGATGTCGACGTCGTCTGCGACGTGCCTGAAGGCGCGCTCGCATCGCTGCGCGTCGGACAGATGGCGACCGTCAAGCTCGGCGCGCTGCCCGGCCGCACCTTCAATGCGCGCGTGCGCGAACTGTCGCCTGCCGCCGATCCGCAAAGCCGCACCTATCGCGCGAAGCTCACGCTCGATCACCCGGGGCCCGATGTGCGCCTCGGCATGACGGCCGATATCGACTTCGCGCACGACAACGCCGCTGCGCACGCAAGCCTGTATACATTGCCCGCCACGGCGCTCTTTCATGACGGCACGCAGCCCGCAGTCTGGATCGTGAAGAGCGGCAGCGATCAGCTCGAACTGCGTCGCGTGCAGGTCGCGCATTACGCTGAACGGACCGTCGCGATCTCGCAGGGTTTGAATGAAGGCGAGCGCGTCGTATGGCAAGGCGTGCACACGGTGACGGCGGGCGAGAAAGTCCGCGTCGTGCCGCCGTTGCATCCCGAGGATTTCGCGTCATGAGCGCAGTGCATGACGAAGAAGGACGCTTCAACCTGTCCGCGTGGGCGCTGCGTCATCAGGCGCTGGTCGTGTTTCTGATCACGCTGGCGACGGCGTTCGGCATCCTCGCCTATACGAAGCTCGCGCAATCGGAAGATCCGCCGTTCACGTTCCGCGTGATGGTGATCCGTACGTTCTGGCCCGGCGCGACCGCGCGCCAGGTGCAGGAAGAAGTCACCGACCGCATCGGCCGGAAACTCCAGGAAACGCCCGCGATCGATTTTCTGCGCAGCTATTCGCGCCCTGGTGAATCGCTGATCTTCTTTACGATGAAGGACTCGGCGCCCGTCAAGGACGTGCCGGAAACCTGGTATCAGGTGCGCAAGAAAGTCGGCGATATCGCACAGACGCTGCCGCAAGGCGTTCAGGGCCCGTTCTTCAACGACGAGTTCGGCGACGTCTACACGAACATCTATACGCTCGAAGGCGACGGCTTTTCGTCCGCACAACTGCACGACTACGCCGATGAACTGCGCACAGTGCTGCTGCGTGTGCCGGGCGTCGGCAAGGTCGATTATTTCGGCGATCCCGACCAGCACATCTATGTCGAGATCACGAACACGCAGTTGACGCGTCTCGGCATTTCGCCGAATCAGCTCGCGCAGGCGATCAACTCGCAGAACAGCGTCTCGCCTTCCGGCACGCTGACGACCTACGACGACCGCGTGTTCGTGCGCCCCACGGGACAGTTCAAAGACCTGAACGCGCTCGCCGACACGCTGATCCGCATCAACGGCCGCTCGTTCCGGCTCGGCGATATCGCGACCATCAAGCGCGGTTATGACGATCCGCCCGTTACGCAGATGCGTTTCCAGGGCAAGCCGGTGCTCGGCATCGGCGTGACGATGCAGCCTGGCGGCGACGTGATCCGGCTCGGCACGTCGCTCGACGAAAAGATGAAGGACTTGCAGGCGCATCTGCCCGCAGGGTTGAAGCTCGTCGAAGTATCGAGCATGCCGCACGCCGTCGCGCACTCCGTCGACGACTTCCTAGAAGCCGTCGCCGAAGCCGTGGCAATCGTGCTGGTCGTGAGTCTCGTGTCGCTGGGCGTGCGCACGGGGATGGTGGTCGTGATCTCGATTCCCGTCGTGCTCGCCGTGACGGCGCTGTGCATGTATCTGTTCGATATCGGCTTGCATAAGGTGTCGCTGGGTACGCTGGTGCTCGCGCTCGGTCTGCTCGTCGACGACGCCATCATCGCCGTCGAAATGATGGCCGTGAAACTCGAACAGGGCTGGAACCGCACGCGCGCCGCAGCGTACGCCTATACGAGCACCGCGTTTCCGATGCTGACGGGGACCCTCGTCACCGTGTCCGGCTTTCTGCCCATCGCGCTCGCGAAGTCGAGCACGGGTGAATACACGCGCTCGATTTTCGAGGTGTCGGCGATTGCGCTGATCGCGTCGTGGCTTGCGGCCGTCGTGCTGATTCCGATGCTCGGCTATCACCTGCTGCCCGAGCGCAAACGCCAGGCGCACGAACCCGAGGACCACGAACACGACATCTACGAAACGCGCTTCTATCGACGTTTGTCAGGCTGGATCACGTGGTGCATCGAGCGGCGCTTCGTTGTGCTCGCGATTACCGTGATTCTGTTCGTCGTGTCGCTCGCGGGCTTCTCGATCGTGCCACAACAGTTCTTCCCGAGTTCCGACCGGCCCGAACTGCTCGTCGATGTGCGGCTGCCCGAGGGCGCGTCGTTCCAGGCAACCTTGCGCCAGGCGCAGCGCATCGAAAAAGCCCTTGAAGGCCGGCCCGAAATCGATCATTCGGTGAACTTCGTCGGCTCGGGCGCGCCGCGCTTCTATCTGCCGCTCGACCAGCAATTGCAGCAGCCGAACTTCGCGCAGTTCGTCATCACCGCGAAGTCGGTCGAAGATCGCGAGAAGCTCGCGCGCTGGCTCGAACCGAAACTGCGCAACGATTTCCCCGCGATCCGCACGCGTCTGTCGCGCCTCGAAAACGGTCCGCCTGTCGGCTATCCCGTGCAGTTCCGCGTAAGCGGCGACGACATCGCGACGGTGCGCTCGATTGCCGAAAAGGTGGCCGCAACGATGCGCGCGAACCCGGGCACGGCGAATGTGCAGTTCGACTGGGACGAACCCGCTGAGCGCTCGGTGCGCTTCGAGGTTGATCAGAAGAAGGCGCGCGAGTTGGGCGTGACGTCGGCGGATGTATCGAGCTTTCTGGCGATGACGCTGTCGGGCTACACGGTCACGCAGTACCGCGAGCGCGACAAGCTGATCAGCGTCGATCTGCGCGCGCCGAAGAACGAGCGCGTCGACCCGTCGCAACTGCTGACGCTCGCGATGCCGACGCCCAACGGCTCCGTGCCGCTCGGCGCACTCGGCCGCATGCGCGACGATCTGGAGTATGGCGTGATCTGGGAACGCGATCGCCAGCCGACGATCACCGTGCAGTCCGACGTGCGCGGCAACGCGCAAGGCATCGATGTTACACATGCCGTCGACAAGCAACTCGCGCAGATCCGCTCGACGCTGCCTGTGGGTTACCGGATCGAGATCGGCGGCTCGGTCGAGGAAAGCGCGAAGGGACAGACGTCGATCAATGCACAGATGCCGATCATGATCATTGCCGTGCTGGTGTTGCTGATGATCCAGTTGCAAAGCTTCGCGCGCGTGCTGATGGTCGTGCTGACCGCGCCGCTCGGGTTGATCGGCGTGGTCGCGACGCTGTTGCTGTTCGGCAAGCCGTTTGGCTTCGTCGCGATGCTCGGCGTGATTGCGATGTTCGGCATCATCATGCGCAACTCGGTGATTCTCGTCGATCAGATCGAGCAGGACATCGCACAGGGACACAAGCGCTTTGATGCGATAGTCGGCGCGACGGTGCGGCGTTTCCGGCCGATCACATTGACAGCGGCGGCCGCCGTGCTCGCGCTGATTCCGCTGTTGCGCTCGAACTTCTTCGGCCCGATGGCGACGGCGCTGATGGGCGGCATTACGAGCGCGACCGTGCTCACGCTGTTCTATCTGCCGGCGCTGTACGCCGCGTGGTTCCGCGTGCGCGGCGACGAGCGCGATCCGCGCCCTGAGCCGTCCGCACATTCGGGGAACTGACATGAGCCTTCTTTCGATGACCCGTACGCCTTTCGCCGTAGCCGTTGCCTGCGTGTTCGTGGCGGCCTGTTCATTCGGACCGAACGGCAATCCGCCTGCGATGCCTGAGCCTGCGCACTACGGCGCCGATCCGCAACCGACGCAAACAGTGCCTGCGCAGGGCGTCACGCAGCAGTTCGTGGTTGGCGCGAAGGCGGTGCCGCAATGGTGGCGCACGTTCGAATCGGATCAGCTGAACGCACTCGTCGACGAAGGGCTGCGCAACAGCCCGACGCTCGCCGCCGCTGACAAGAGCCTGACGGCCGCGCGCGAGCAGTTGCGCGCGCAGATCGGCAGCAACATGTTGCCGACCATCGACGCGGGCGGTCAGGCGGCTCGCCAGCGCGCACTCGCGATTCCGGAGATCGGGCCGAATACGTTTCTGTACAACACGTTCGTCGGCCAGTTGCAGGCGCAATACACGTTCGATATTTTCGGCGCATCGCGGCTCGCGAATGCGGCGCTTGCGTCGCGCGTGAACGTACAGGCGTACCAGTTCGACGCGGCGCGGCGCGCGCTGGCCTCGAACATCGTGGCTGCCGCGATTTCGGCGGCGACGCTCGATGCGCAGGTGCAAACGACCGAGCGGCTGGTTGCGCTCGCCAATGACCAGGCGCGCGACACGCAGCGCCGCTACGATCTCGGCGCGGTGTCGCACAGCGATCTGCTGAGCGCGCAGCAAAGCGCGGCGTCGCTTGCCGCAAGTCTGCCTGCGGCGCGCCAGCAGTTGCTGACGACGCGGCATGCGCTTGCGGTGCTGCTCGGACGTACACCGGATGCGGCGCCGCCTGCGCTCGATCTTGCTTCGCTGCACGTGCCGGAGCAGGTGCCTGTCTCGGTGCCTTCAGATCTGCTGCAGGCGCGCCCCGATATTCAGGCGGCAGATGCGACGCTTAAAGCCGCTGCCGCCGATGTCGGCGTCGCGACGGCGCAGATGTTTCCTAGCCTGACGCTGAGTGCGTCGATGGGGCAAGGCGGGTTTAGTTGGCCTGTTGCGCTGTCGGGGGCGGGGGCGATCTGGAGCATCGGTGCGTCGATCACGCAGCCGATTTTTCATGGTGGTGCGTTGTTTGCGCAGCGGCGCGCGGCGGTTGCTTCGTATGAGGCTGCGACGTCGCAGTACAAGCAGACGGTGCTGGCGGCGTTTCAGAATGTGGCCGATACGCTCGCTGCTTTGGAGCATGATGCACAGTCGCTCGATGCCGCCAATGTCGCGGCGCGTGCGGCGCGGCAGTCGTTCGATGAGACGTCGGCGCGGTATCGGCTGGGCGCCGTGCCGGTTACCGCTTCCCGGTCTAGCGAGCAGCAGTATCGCAATGCGCGGCTCGATGAGATACGGTATACGGGTGCGAGGTTGAATGACACGGCGGCGTTGTTTCAGGCGATGGGGAATCCACCGGTCGATGAGGCGGCGTCGGCGCCCGCCGTTGTTGCGCGGTGAATTTTTTGGTGGTGGCCGGTCGGCGTGTTATCAACAGTTTTTGTTCACAGGCTTGTTGATATCTTCTGGATAGGTGAGATAAGTCGTTGAGCGTGCATCGAAATATGCTTTTGGTGTGCGGATGGTTTTTTTGGTTTGTCTTTTTTGCGTGTTGCGGCTAGGCGCCGTGGACGGTTTTGGTTTTGGTTTTGGTTTTGGTGTTGGTTTTGGTTTTGGTTTTTCTGCCTGTGCGCTGGCATCCGCGATTTGTTATCTTGCTTCAGGCGTTGCCCCTGTGCGGGGCGGCACCTACTTTTCTTTGCCGCCGCAAAGAAAAGTAGGCAAAAGAAAGCGGCTCACACCGCCAGCACGTGTTCCTATCCACGGGCCCCCAACGTCCCCACCGCTCACACGGCAATGCCCTGGTTGATGCCTGTTGCCAACGCTTCGAACAATCGCTTCACCTGCTTCAGGCGCCCGTACAACGGCAAGCGGCAGCTAATGGTTGGTGCCGCCCAGGTGGCAAACTATGTGTAGGTTGTCGCGTCGCATAGCCTGGTGCTCTTACCGGGTGGGACGCGTGCGCTATCAGTCCGACGTGAGGCGTGTGAGGCACTATGGCCTACACACAGTTTGCCACCTGGGCGGCGGCAGACTGTCCGACGCGGCGTGCTGAGACGCGGGCACATGAAGTGGGTGAGGCGTACAGGGAGAACGTTGGCAACGGGCGCGAACTAAAGCGTTGCCGTTTGAGCTGTAAGACCCGTTGGGGGCCCTCAGGCAAACACAAGGACTGGCGGTGTGAGCCGCTTTCTTTTGCCTACTTTTCTTTGCGGCGGCAAAGAAAAGTAGGTGCCGCCCCGCACAGGGGCGACGCTTGAAGCACCAATAACAAAACGCGGATGCCCACAAAAACACAAGCAAACCCAAAACCGCCCGCGCAGCGCAAAAAACCAAACCTCTACGGCTTATTCGACTCAAACAAATCCATAATCTGCTTCTTCTCAGTCGAAGTAACGTTTGGAGGCGGCGGCGCTGGCGGCGTCATGCCCGCGGGCCCAACCGTGCCAACGGCATCTCCACCACTAGCAAGCGGATTCGCCGAATCCATCCCGATACTCGCGACAAAGCCGCTTCCAGGCGTCATATCCGCATAGAACAACTCACCATCGACGGACGTCACACCCTGAGGGATCTCAGGCTCAGCCTGAGGCACACCACGCAGCGCACGCTGCATATACTCGACCCAGATTGGCAACGCCAGCTGCGCGCCAAACTCGCGGCTACCGAGTGACTTCGGCTGGTCATAACCCATCCACGCAACCGCCACGAGCGACTGCTGATAGCCCGCGAACCAGCCGTCCTTCGCATCGTTCGTCGTACCCGTCTTGCCCTGCAGGTCGTTACGATGCAGCACGTTCGTGCCCGCACCCGTACCGGCCGTCGCGACCGAGTGCAACAGGCTGTTCATGATGTACGCATTACGCGGCTCCAGCGTGCGCGGCGCATCCTTGCCCGCCGTCAGCGGCTGCGCACGCGACAGCGGTTGACCATGTGCATCATCCACTTCGCCGATCAGATACGGATTGATCCGGTAGCCGCCGTTCGCGAACACGCTATACGCACCCGCCGATTGCAGCGGCGTCACCAGACCAGCGCCCAGCGCCATGGGCAGATACGGCGGCGTCTTGTCGGCGTCGAAGCCGAAACGCTGCGTGACGAAATCCTGCGCGTACTTCGTGCCGATATACGACAGGATGCGGATCGACACGAGGTTCTTCGACTTCTGCAGCGCGAGACGCATCGGCATCGGACCATCCGGCTGATCGTCGTCCTTCGGTTCCCACGCGTCGCCACCCGGCGCGCTCGGCGGGAAGTACAGCGGCGCATCGTTGATGATCGTCGCCGGTCCGAGGCCCTTGTCGAGCGCCGCCGAATAGATGAACGGCTTGAAGCTCGAACCCGGCTGACGCCATGCCTGCGTCACATGGTTGAACTTGTTCTTGTTGAAATCGAAGCCGCCGACCAGCGCGCGGATCGCGCCGTCCTGCGGCGTCATCGACACCAGCGCACCTTCCACCTGCGGCAACTGCGTGATCTGCCAGTTGCCGTTCGCATCGGCGATCAGGCGCACGATCGAGCCCGGCCGGATGCGCTGCGCCTGCGCTGCGCGCGCCGACAGCGCGCCCGCCGCGAAACGCAAGCCCTCGCCCGTCACGTTCGCCTGCGTGCCATCGAGCAACTGCGCCTTCACTTCCTTCGGCGTCGCGGACGTCACGACGGCAGCAATGATCTCGCCGTTGTCCGGATGATCGTTCAGCGCGTCTTCGATGGCTTCGTCACGCTCGTCTCCGGCAGCCGGCAGTTCGACAAAGCCTTCCGGACCGCGATAGCCGTGACGGCGCTCGTAGTCCATCACGCCCTTGCGCACGGCGAGATAGGCGGCTTCCTGATCGGCGGAATCGATCGTCGTCGTGACGTTCAGGCCGCGCGTGTAGGTCTCGTCCTTGTACTGCGCGTACATCATCTGGCGCACCATCTCCGCGATGTACTCGGCGTGCACGCTGTACTCGTTGCCCGCCGTCTTCGTGCGGATCTCTTCCTTGATAGCCTGGTTGTACTGGTCTTGCGTGATGTAGTTCAGATCGAGCATCCGCTTCAGGATGTACTCCTGGCGAATCTTTGCGCGCTTCGGATTGACGACCGGGTTGTACGCGGACGGCGCCTTCGGCAGCCCCGCGAGCATCGCGGCCTGCGCAAGCGTGATGTCCTTCAGATCCTTGCCGAAGTACACGCGCGCCGCGGCCGCGAAGCCGTAGGCGCGCTCGCCCAGATAAATCTGGTTCATGTACAGCTCGAGAATCTGATCCTTCGTGAGGGCGCGCTCGATCTTGTACGCGAGCAGCATTTCATAGATCTTGCGCGTGTACGTCTTTTCGCTGGACAGGAAGAAGTTGCGCGCGACCTGCATCGTGATCGTGCTCGCGCCCTGGGACGAACCGCCATGCGCGAGGTCCGCGAAACCCGCGCGCAGAATGCCGATGAAATCGACGCCACCATGCTCGTAGAAACGGTAGTCCTCGATCGCGAGCACGGCCTTCTTCTGCACGTCGGGGATGTCCTGGAAGCGCACGAGGCTGCGGCGCTCCTCGCCGAATTCGCCGATCAGCACATGGTCCGCCGTATAGATGCGCAGCGGCACTTTCGGGCGGTAGTCGGTGAGCGCGTCGAGCGACGGCAATTGCGGCCCCATCACGACGAGCGCGTAGCCGATGATCAGCGCGCCGACCACCGCGAGCGTCGCGAACAGCCCGGCGAACCATAACGCGATCGTGCCGCCTATCGAACGGCCGGAACCGCCTGAACGGGCACCGCGTCCGCGCTCATCGCGATCGTCTTCTTCGCGCTGCGCGTAGCGGTAATCGCGACTCGGGTTGTCGTTGCTGCCGAAAGATGGCTCGCGGCCTGAATGCCCTGAGGAGCTGGAAGAATGCGGTCGTTTGATGATTGGCATGACTGGAATGATGGGCGCTACCTACACGCCTGAGTTGCACGCGCGGTGCGCCTGAATCGTGATCGTGGCGCCGCTCCCGCGACTTAACGCGCAGCCGCGGCACCGTTGCGCGCCAGATCGGCGCCTGCCGCCAATCCAACGGCGGCCATGCGTGGGACGCCCGAGCGCGGCAAAGCGCCATATGACGACGTCCTCTGCCTGACGATTGCCACCGCATGGTACCGGCTATTTCACCCCGCCCCGGCCGGCCGCACGGCGCGCCCAGGCAGTGTCTGGCGCAACGTAACAGCGCATTTTAAAGAAATCAAGCGGCGCGGAAGGTGATTTTTTTGTAAGAATTCCCTCACGATTGCGCCCCGATGTAAGAAAAAACACTGTGCGGCGCCACGCGAGTCCGCGCGTCCCGCGCCGTGCGGTTATCAACAGAAAATGTTCACAGCCCTGTGGACAATACTCGTGCAAGTGCAGCAACTCATTGATGTGACAGCCATTTTACTGGCCGCCCGATTTACGCCCGCGCGCAACCGCGCGCCGCGTTTTAGTCTTATGATGATTTGACGTGCGCCAAGCAGGACTCGCCACCCTGCCCGGATTCCTCCGCAGTTCGACACCAACAAAGAACGCGAGCCGATCTATGAACAAGCCTAGCGAACGCATCGTCGTCTTCGTCAGCCCCGCCCAGAAGCGCGCCATCTCCACGACGGCGGAGAGCCTCGGCATCAGCGTCAGCGAGCTGATGCGGCGCGCAGTGCTGAGCTTCGGCGCGACCAGCGAGCAGGTCAAGGCGGCAAGCATCGTCGACCGGTTGCGCGCGCCGCGCGAACCCGATGCGCTGAACGAAGCCTTGCAACGCGTCGCCCGCGCGAGCAAGCATCTGCGACAAGCCACGCCGGCCGCGCTCCGCTCGCCCGCGCCGAGCGGCAAACACGCGCCGACTGAAAACGATACCGTCTTCGCCGCCTCCGGCATGCCTCAGGAGGCGCTCGCTCCCATCGATGTCGCCGCGCCCGTCGGCGCGCTCACGACGCCCGTCGTGTCCGTTACGCTCGACGGCACGGACGACGACGCGGCCGCTCAGGCGGCCGCGCGCGTGGCGGCTGCGAAAGCCGCCGCGCTGGCGTCGCACGACGCTGCCGCCGATACAACGCAAGCCACCGACACGCGCTCGCCATCCAGCGCGCCCACACTGGTCTCGTCGAAACGCAATGCCGCAAGCAAACGTCAGCAGGCGCGCGAAGACGACGAACCGGGCATCGATTCCGCCGAGGGCAGCGGCCACTTCGCCTGAGTTCGCGGCGATACGCAGCCTAAGCGCGTCGTGCTCGCAGACGCTGCATCGTCGGCTATCCGAAAGAATTCGATCACGCGATTTGACAAATCCGCGCACTGATTCGTTCATCACGTTGCGTATGCGCGCGCACGTCGCAAAGATTGCGAAAGCATCGGCTGAAAGGCGCAGGAAATCGCGTTTTAAGACCGTTTTAAGAGTACGCGTGGTGTAATATCCGCGAGCTGTTGAATAGCCGGTCATGCATCGATTGCAAAGCGCGTGCGAAGCGTCGAAGCGCGCGTCGCGGCAAGTTAAATATGCGTGCAGGTATTGCATTCCGTGCGCGCGCCCCGATGTCAGGTCCGTTTGCTCCGCTGTCATGCAACAAGCGCGAAGACGCGCTGTCTGATGGCATGGAGCATGACCCGCAGCATCGCGCAGGGCGGCGTAAACTGTGTTCAGTCGACGTCGTTACGCGCAAGTTTCAATGCGCCGGGTATTCAGCGTCGATTTCATTCAATGGAGGTATTTCATGTCGCTTTTTGACAGCATCACGCGGACGGTCAAAGGTCTCCTGAACGATGCAGCCGACTCCGTGCAAGACCCGTCGCGTGATGCGCGCCAGATCGTGCGCGAACTCGACGAGAGCATCGCGAAAGCGGAGAACTCGCTGATCGAGATCCAGGCGCAGGTCGCCACGCAACAAAGCAAGCGCGACGTGGCCGCCGACAAGGCGAAGAAGTACGAAGACGGCGCCAAACGCGCGCTGCAGTCGGGCGACGAAGCGCTCGCCCGCGAGGCGCTCGGTGCGCAGTCGACGGCGGAAGCCGAACGCGACGCCCTTGCGAAGGAACTGACCACGCTCGAGCCTTCCGTCGAGCAGCTGAAGACGCAGATCGACGACATGCGTCAGCGCCGCAACGACCTGAACGCGCGCTCGAACATCCTGCAGGCCAAGCAGCAGATCGCCCAGGCCAAGGACACGGCCGCTACCGCGCTGGGTGGAATCGGCGGCAAGAATCTTGCTGAAGACTTCCAGAAGCTGGAAGACAAGGTCGCGCTGTCGACGGCACGTTCGGACGCGCGCCTGAACTCGGCCGACGTGAAGAGCGGCAAGGCGCTCGACGACAAGCTCGCGGACCTGAACCGCGGCCCGTCGATCGACGACCGTCTCGCCGCACTGAAGAAGCAGCTGGACACGCCTGCGCAGTAAGCGCGCAACAAGCGCGACAGGCGATGTGCCGCGCGGCGCCGTGTACTACGACACGACGGCCGCGCGGCACGGCAACTCGATAGTCAAGGAGACGGGCGTCAATCCGCCCGGCCCGTATCATGAAAAAACTCCTCGCAGCAGCCGGTGTGTCCCTGACGCTTTCGCTGATGCTCGCGTCGGGCACCGCCTTCGCGTTGCCGACGGCGACGCAGATCGAAACGACGATTCAACAGGGCGACTGGCAGAAGGCCGATTCGCAGTTGAACGAGGTGCTGAAGGCACATCCCGACAGCGCCCGCGCGCACTATCTGTACGCGCAGGTGCTCGATCGCGAAGGCCGCCCCGCTGAAGCGCTCACGCAGCTTCAACAGGCGAAGACGCTCGACCCGCAGGTTCGCTTCACCGACCCCGCCCGCTTCGCGCAGACGGAAGCACGTCTGCGCTCGGATGCCGCGCGCGTGAGCGGTGGCGCAGGTGGCGGCGTCACGCATCGCACGAACAATCCGTTCGCGCAGCAGCAATCCGCGCCCGCCACGCCGTCGGCGTTCCAGCCGGCGCCCGAGCGGCATGGCCCGTCGACGGGTATGTGGATCGGCATCGTCGTGCTGATCGGCGCGATCGCGTTGATCCTGCGCTGGACCCTGCGCCGCGCGCGCTCGCAAGACGACACGCGGGCCACCGACGACCGTCGCGCGCAACTCAAACGCGCAACCGACCTGCTCAACGACGTGCGCTCCCTGAAGCTCGACGTGAAGCTGTCGACGCTGCCGGGACACGAAGCGCTCGAACGTGAAGTCGAAGGCGCGGAGACGCAACTGCGTCAGCTCGTCGAAGCGCTGTCGAATAGCAAGAACCCCGTGCCGCCGTATCAGATCGAAGATCTCGAACGGCAGGTTGCGAGCCTCAAGGCGCGCGCCGAGGGCCGGCCCGATCCGAATGCGGCGCCTGCTGCACCTGCGGGTACGGGCGACTCGTCTTACGCACGCGAAGCGGATCAGGCGTTCGGACGCAGCGGCCAGCAACCGGGTTACCCGCCCGGCTATCCGCAAGCGCCCTATCCGTATCCGCCGCAGCAACAGCAGCCGCCCGTCATCGTGCAGCAAGGCGGCGGCTTCGGCGGCGGCATGGGTGGCTTGCTGACGGGCGTGCTGCTCGGCGAAGCGCTCAACTCGGGCCGCGACCGCGTGATCGAACGCGATGTGATCGTCGACGACGAATCGCGCAAACGCGGCGGCAACGATGCCGGCTCGATCGACTTCGGCCAGGGCTCGAACGACTGGAGCGACGGCGGCGGAGATGGCGGCGTCGATATGGGCAGCAACGACGATTCGGGCGGCTGGAACGACACCTGATCGATTCTCGTCGTCTTCGTCTGTATGAAACGAAAAGGGCTCCTCACGGAGCCCTTTTCTTATTGCGTCTCATGCTGTGCGAGGACGACGGCACCCGCGAACAGCCTGACGATGAAACGCTCCGCATAGTCGATCAACGACTCGCGCTGCACGGCATTGCCGATGAATTCATGCGACAGGTGGAAAAGCTGCAACACGATCTGCGTGCAGATTTCCTCGACGGTGTCTCGGGGCAGCGCGGGCATCAGGTTCAACTGCACGACGTCCTCGGCCATTTCCGCCGACACCTCGTTCAGGTTCACCCGCACAGCCTCGCGCAACGCCGGCGACGTGCCGTGATACTCGGCCAGCGCACTCAGAAAGGCCTCGCGGTTTTCCAGCGCGAACGCAAAGAACGCCACGCACGCGCGGCGCGGGACGCTATGCGGCTCGTCGTGCGCGGCCAGCCAGCGCTCGCGCCGAAGCATCGGCCGCAGGCGGCGGCTGACGGATTCGACGGCTTCGCGCGCCAGATCGTCGAGCGTGTCGAAGTGCCGGTAGAACGTGTTGGGGTTGAGTCCCGCCTCGCGCGCCAGTTCGCGCAGGCCAAGGCTCGCGAAGCTGCGGCCACCCGCTGTCAGGCGCAACGCGGCCTCGATCAGCTTGCGCTTGCCGGGAGCGAGTTCCAGTTCCGATGCGGATTGCATGAGCTTCCGTTTAACGACGCACGACGGCCAATGCCATGGCCTTGGAGCCAGCACTGTACAACGATCTTGACGGGCTGTGTACAGTTGTCTACCCTGCGCGGTAACCGTCGTAGACGGATGTAGACAAATCGATTTTTATCTTAATCGGCATCGAAGAGGTTGCAGACTTCGACGATGCGTTGGAGCGTTCAACCCATGCCCTCACCCCGTCGTGCTGAGATGCGTATCGCGATTATCGGAAGCGGCTTCTCGGGCATCGGCATGGCGATCCGGCTCAAGCGCATGGGCTTCACATCGTTCACGATCTACGAAGCGGCTGGCGAACTGGGCGGCACGTGGCGCGACAATACGTATCCGGGCGCGGCATGCGATGTGCCGTCGCACTTGTACTCGTTTTCATTCGAAGCGAACCCGTCGTGGTCGCGAGAGTTCAGCCACCAGCAAGAGATCCTTGAATATCTGAAGCATTGTGCACGCAAGCATCAGGTCGACGGTGCAATGCAGTTCAATGCACGCGTGACGGCCGCACGTTTCGATGAGGCGCGGCTCGTCTGGTTGCTCGATATCGCGCGGAATGGCGTGCATGAAACCGTCGAGGCCGATGCCGTGATCTCGGCAGTCGGGCAGTTTTCGCGACCGTCGATCCCGCGGATCGAGGGACTCGATACGTTCGGCGGCAAGATGTTTCACTCGGCGCGCTGGGACCACGACTATCCGCTCGAAGGCAAACGCGTGGCCGTCATCGGCACTGGCGCCAGCGCGATCCAGTTCATCCCGCGCATCCAGCCGCGCGTCGCGCAGATGCTGTTGTTCCAGCGCACCGCGCCGTGGATCATGCCCAAGCCCGACAAGCCGGTCAGCGAACGTGCGCGCCGGCTCTTCAAGCACCTGCCGTTCACGCAACGCTTCGTGCGCAGCGCAATCTACTGGCAGATGGAATCGCGTGGCCTCGGATTCTTCGTCAATCCCAAGCTCGTGAACCCGGCGATGAAGTTCGCGCGCAGCTATCTCGAGCGACGGGTGAAGGATCCCGCACTACGCGCCAAACTGACACCCGACTACAGGCTGGGATGCAAGCGCGTGCTGCTGTCGAGCGACTACTATCCGGCACTCGGCCAGCCGAACGTCGACGTGGTGACGACACTGATTCGCAGCATCGTGCATGACGGCATCGTGACGTCCGACGGCGCGCATCATCCCGTCGATGCGATCATCTTCGGCACCGGTTTCGAGGTGAACGATGTCGGCGCACCATTCGACGTGACGGGACTCGGCGGCGCCGATCTCAGCGCGCGCTGGCTGCGCGATGGACCCGAAGCGTATCTCGGCACGAGCATCGCTGACTTTCCGAATTTCTTCATGATCGTCGGGCCCAACACGATTCTTGGGCATAACTCGATGATCTACATGATCGAGTCGCAGGTGCAATACATTGCCGATTGCCTGCGCGAACTGCAGCGGCGCGGCGCGCGCACGATGAACCTTCGTGCCGACGTGCAGCGCGCATTCAACGCAAGCCTGCAACGCGACATGCAGCGAACTGTCTGGGCAAGCGGCTGCCACAGTTGGTATCAGGCGAAGAGCGGCAAGATCACGGCGATCTGGCCGCGCTTCACATTCAGTTTCCGTCGGCAAACACGTCGCGTGCGCGGTGCCGAATATGTGTATTCAAATCAGGAGCGAGAGTAATTCAGGCAGTCCAATAACAGGGAGACGAAAACATGAAGAACGTCGAAACGACGGAGACGACGCGCGCGCCGCTGCCACCCCGGTCGCTCGCCGCGCGCCTCGGCATCACGAGCGTTCCGCGCGATGAACTGAAACGCCGTTACACGCAAGCCGGTTCCCAATTCGTGCAGATCATGGGCGCCGACGTGCATTACATCGACGAAGGCGCGGGCGATAGCACGATAGTCATGATCCACGGCTTCGCTTCGTCGCTGCATACGTGGAACGATGTTGCATCTGCGATGGCTCGCGACCATCGCGTGATCCGGCTCGACCTTCCGCCGTTCGGCGTCACGGGTCCGTTGCACGGCGCGGGCGGCACGATCGAAACGATGAATCTGCCCACCTACCGGCGTTTTTTCGATACCTTCATGCAGGCGCTCGGCATCGCGCGCGCAACGCTGGTCGGCAATTCACTCGGTGGTCTGCTCGCGTGGGATTACGCAGTGCGCCATCGCGACGCTGTCGATCGTCTGGTACTGATCGACGCCGCGGGTTTCCCGATGAAGCTGCCCGTCTACATCGGCCTGTTCAACCACGCGCCTGTGCGCATGAGCGCGCCGTGGTGGCTACCTGAAGCGATCATCAAGAGTGCAGTGCGCAACGTCTACGGCGATCCACGCAAGATTGCCGCCGACGTGCTGCGGCGCTACGTCGAGTTCTTTCACGGCGAAGGCACGCGCGAAGCGATCGGCAAGATGGTGCCGACGCTTGACTTCGCGGATCTCGATACCGGCGTGCTGACGTCACTCGATCTGCCGACGCTCGTGCTGTGGGGCGCGAAAGACCGCTGGATTCCTCCAGCACATGCAGCGGAGTTCGCACGCCTGATTCCCCGCGCGCGATCGATCATGTACGAGGGACTCGGACACATTCCGATGGAAGAAGCACCCCAGCGCGTGCTGCAGGACCTTCGCGATTTTCTCGCTCAGTTCCCTACCGCGCGCACTCCGTTGCAGGTCTAGCGCTTGTCCTGTGCATATCCGACATACACGCGTGTCTCGTACGCGAACTCGACCGTGCCATCGTGCGCGGTACGGTCGAACAGTTCGCGCAGCGCTGTCAGCATCGGCTGATGATTCGGATGCCCGGCCTTCGGCGCATAAGACGATGACATCAGCCGCCCCTTCACGCCTTCGAAGTCGAGCCGCTGCGCGTTCGGGAAACGCGCTTTGTGAGCCAGCGCGTCGCCGAACCAGACCGCCATCGATTCGTCATCCGCATAACGTTCGGCCACCGCCTGGTAGTCGACGCTGAAACGTTGCAACAGCGCTTCGTAGCCCGCAAGAAAAGGCGTCGCGTCGAGCAGCCTGCTATTCCAGATCAACGCGATCAGACCGCGCGGCTTCAGGATGCGCGCGAATTCGCGTCGCGCAGTCGCGGGATCGAACCAGTGAAACGCCTGCGCCGCGATAACGAGATCGACGCTCGCGCTATCCAATGTAGTCGCCTCCGCCGTGCCGGCGACGCTCGTGTAGTCCGCGTACTCGCCAAGCCATGCGTCGGCGGCTGCGCGCATCGCCTGATTCGGCTCGACGGCGACCACCGGGTGCCCTGCGTCGAGGAACAGCCAGGACGAGATGCCCGTGCCCGCGCCGATGTCGGCGACGCGTGCGCCCGCGGCAAGCCCGCATGTTGCATGCAGGAAGGTCACGACTTCGCGCGGATAACCCGGCCGGTATTTGACGTAGTCGGTCACACGGTCGGTGAAGCGCTGGGTGGAATCGTCGGTCATCGGTGGACGGATTGCCGGGGTGAAATGAATTTCAGCTTACTGCAGTTCACCCCGCACCGCGTGAGAGTGCAGTGCATTGCATTCCTCTTCAGGTTCAGCCGCCGCCCAGCAGGCGCAGCAGGCCCCACAGGAACTTGCAGACCATCACGATCAGTTCCCATAGATACAACAGCTGTTCCCAGCCCGAGACGCGCGCGAAGGATTCAATCATGAGTTCGGTTGGCGGATTCGACAGAGATGCGGCACGGCTCGCGTACGGACACCGGCGATCGTACCCGATTCGACTGCGGGATAGTCCCTATCAAGCAGTTCCGTAAGGGGCCGTTGAGAAACCGTAAGCGTGAAAGGCGAAACGCAATTCATGTGCCGCAGTTCATCTGCCGGATACAGATCAGTGCGCGCTGCCCTGCTCGCCACATGAACTCGCACACATTAACCGGATACCAGGTCGGCGCGCGCCAGCGCCGCGCCGCTCAGGAGACTTGACCATGACGGGCTTCTTCAATCGCCGCCGGCGCCGCAGCGGCGGCACCTTATCCGTCGTCGGCGATATCGCCGCGCAGGCGGGTAAGCTCGGCATCGAGATCTGTGACGTGTCCGGGCATATCGAAGAGGTCGCCACCCGCGTCGAACGGCAAGCCGACGTATGCCAGACGCTGCGGCAGTCGGCGGCGGCGACGCTCGCCGGCAATCACCGCATCGCCGCTGCGGCCCGCGAAATGCGCACGGTAACCGCGCAGGCAGCGGGCGACGTCGAGACCTCGCAGCAGACGCTCGAAGCGTCGCTGTCGGATATTCATGGGCTGGTCGAAGGCGTGACGGTGATCGAGAGTCAGATCGGCGCATTGCGTGCGGCGCTGTCGCACGTGAGCCGCGTGTCGGAGGAAATCTCGCTGATCGCGCGCCAGACCCATCTGCTCGCGTTGAACGCTGCGATCGAAGCCGCGCGCGCGGGCGAATTCGGCAAGAGCTTCGCCGTGGTCGCCGCCGAGGTGAAAACGCTGTCGGCCAAAACCGCGCAGGCAACGGGTCAGATCGAAACGACACTGACGCAACTCACCGAGCAGACCGAGCGCCTGATTACCGAAGGCGCCGAGAACACGGCCCGCGCGCAGCGGGTGCGCGAAGGCACGCGAATGATCGGCGACGTCGTGCATTCGACAGGCCACGCGATCATGCAGTTGAATGCAGAGGCCAACCAGATCGCCACGTTGTCGGGCGAAATCGAAGAGCAATGCAATGCATTCGAGTCGCAGGTGCTCGACATTGCCACCGACGTCGAGCATTCCGGCGAAAACTTCGTGCAGGCAAAAAACCGGCTCGGCAATCTGCTCGGCGTATCGGAAAACCTGATCGAACTGACGGCGGCCACGGGAGCCGCGACGGCCGACACGCCGTTCATCGAAGCCGTCGAGCAGGCTGCCGCAAAAGCCGGCAAGCTGTTCGAAGCCGCCGTCGCGCGGGGCGAGCTGTCGATGAACGACCTGTTCGACGATCGCTATGTGCCCATCCCGGGCACGAATCCGCAGCAGTTCATGACGCGCTTTACCGATCTCACCGATCGCGTCCTGCCGTTGATCCAGGAACCCATACTCGAGCTCGATCCGCGCGTCGCCTTCTGCGCAGCCGTCGACACGCGCGGCTACCTGCCCACGCACAATCTCAAGTTCTCGCAGCCGCAGCGCGGCGATCCCGTCTGGAATGCCGCGAACTGCCGCAACCGGCGGATGTTCAACGACCGCACCGGCCTCGCTGCCGGGACGAGTACGAAACGCTTCCTGCTGCAAACCTATCGGCGCGACATGGGCGGCGGCGAATATGCACTGATGAAGGACGCGTCAGCGCCCATCTTCGTCAACGGCCGACATTGGGGCGGATTGCGGATCGGGTACCGGATCTGAGAACGGGAATCGGGCATCGAGCCCGCTCATGAAGACTCGCTTTGCCGGCGCCCATGCAGGCGCCGGCAAAGGACATGACACGGTGCGGATGAACTAGATAGCCATCGCCAGGCGCCGCTTCTCGGCGCGCTGCATGAAGTGATTGGCCACCACCACGCCGACTGTAACGACTGCAATGAACAGCGTCGCCAGTGCGTTCATCTCCGGGTTCAAGCCCAGACGCACGCGCGAGAACACCACCAGCGGCAGCGTCGTCGAGCCCGGCCCCGACAGGAACGCGGACAGCACCAGATCGTCGATCGACAGCGTGAACGACAGCAGCCAGCCGGCCACCAGTGCCTGCGATATCAGCGGAAGCGTGATGAAGAAAAATACACGCAACGGTGTGGCACCGAGGTCCAGTGCCGCTTCCTCGAGCGACGGATGCAGGTCACGCACACGCGACTGCACAATAATCGCGACGTAGGAAATACACAGCATCACGTGGCCGATCCAGATCGTGAAGATGCCGCGCCCCGCCGGCCAGCCGAGCCACTTGCCCATTTCGATGAACAGCAGCAGCAGCGAGATACCCTGAATCACTTCCGGGATCACGAGCGGCGCATTGATCATCCCGGTGTACAGCGTGAAGCCGCGAAACCGCCCCATGCGCGCGAGCACGAAACCCGCCCACGTGCCGATGATCACCGACGCGAACGCCGTCAGCAACGCCACACGCAGCGACAGCCACGCGGCGTTGATCAGTTCCTCGTCCTCCAGCAGCGCAGCGTACCAGCGCGTCGAAAACCGCGTCCACACCGTCACGAGCTGCGACTCGTTGAACGAATACACGACGAGGCTGATGATCGGCACGTACAGGAACGCGAAGCCGATCGCGAGCGCGATGAACTGCAATACACGATTTGGCTTCATCAGCGCTTCTCCTCCAGTGCCTTCGCCTGCGAATACTGGAACAGCGCCATCGGCACGAGCAGCAGCAGCACCATCGCGCAGGTGACGGCGGAGGCCATCGGCCAGTCGGCATTGTCGAAGAACTCATTCCACATCACGCGGCCGATCATCAGCGTATTCGCGCCGCCGAGCAGTTCCGGAATCACGTACTCGCCAACGGCCGGAATGAACACCAGCAGACAGCCCGCGATGATGCCGTTCTTCGACAGCGGCAGCGTGATCTGCCAGAACGCCCGCCAGGGCTTCGCGCCGAGGTCGTACGCGGCCTCGAGCAGCGTCAGGTCCATCTTCACGAGATGCGCGTAGAGCGGCATCACGAGGAACGGCAGGTACGAATAGACCATGCCGATATAGACGGCCGTATTCGTGTGATACAGCTCGATCGGCGAATGGATCAGCCCGATCGACATCAGGAAGTTGTTCAGCAGGCCGTTGTTCTTCAGGATGCCGATCCACGCATACACGCGAATCAGGAACGACGTCCAGAACGGCAGCATCACCGCCATCATCAGGATGTTGCGCGTGGCCGGATTCGAGCGCGCGATGTAATACGCCATCGGATAACCGAGCAGCAGACACAGCAGCGTCGAAATCCCCGCGACGACCACCGAGTTCACGTACGTCGCGAAGTACAGGCTGTCCTGCAACAGGAACGCGTAGTGCGACAGGTCGAGCGCAATGTGAACCACGCCGTCCTTGAACGACGTCAACTCCGTGTACGGCGGAATGCCGAGCTGCAGGTCCGCGAAACTGATCTTCACGACCAGCAGGAACGGTACGAGGAAGAACAGCAACAGCCAGATGAACGGCCCCGCGACGACGGCCGTGCGCCCCGTCAGGTTGAAGCGGCGCACGGGCCACCGCATGAACGAATGCAGCGCGCTTTTCATGACGTCAGCACCACGCCCGCCGATGCGCTCCAGCGCACGTACACCTCATCGCCCCACGTCGGCGTTTCGATTTCCGACAAGGCGAGACTCGACACGTTCGCGATCACTGTCTTGCCCGCGTCGAGCTTCACGTGATACAGCGAGTAGCCGCCCATGTACGCGATGTTCGTGACGATGCCCTTGCCCCAGTTGAACGCGCCTTCGGGCGGCTTGCGCGTGAGCGCGATGCGCTCCGGGCGCACCGAGATCGTCACGGGCATGCCGAGCGGCCCGGTGATGCCATGGCTCACATAGAGACGCACGGGCAGATCGGGCGTTTCGATGTACACGTGATCCGGCTCGTCCTCGACCACATTGCCGTCGAACAGATTCGTCGAGCCGATGAACTCCGCCGAGAAACGGCTGTTCGGATACTCATACACTTCGTTCGGCGTGCCGAGCTGCACGATCTCGCCTTCGCTCATGACGGCGAGGCGCCCTGCCATCGTCATCGCTTCTTCCTGATCGTGCGTGACCATGATGCAGGTGACACCGACCTTGTCGAGAATATTGACGAGCTCGATCTGGGTGCGCTGGCGGATCTGCTTGTCGAGTGCGGACATCGGCTCGTCGAGCAGCAACAGCTTCGGACGCTTGACGAGCGAGCGCGCCAGCGCGACGCGCTGCTGCTGGCCGCCCGACAGCTGATGCGGCTTGCGCTTCGCGAAGCGCGCCATCTGCACGAGTTCGAGCGCGGACTGCACACGCTCCTTCAGCTCGGCCTTCGGCACACCTTCCTGCTTGAGGCCGAACGCGACATTCGATTCGACCGTCATGTGCGGAAAGAGCGCATACGACTGGAACATCATGTTGACGGGACGCCGGTACGGCGGCATCTGCGCGAGGTCTTCGCCGTCGATCAGAATCTTGCCCGACGTGACCGTTTCCAGCCCCGCGAGCATGCGCAAAAGCGTCGACTTGCCACAACCGGAACTGCCGAGCAGCGCGAACAGTTCGCCCTTCCTGACCGACAGGTTGACACCCTTGACCGCGACCGTCTCGCCGAATTTCTTCACGACGTCGACGATCTGCACGAAGTTTTCCGCTGCGTCCTGCGCAGCGGCGGAATTGCCCGAGGACGACACGCCGGCCCCTGCCAGCACGTTCGACTGGTCACTCATGATCTGCTGCTTCTCTCCCTGCATTTGACGAACAAAGCCCCCGGCTGGATACCGAGGGCTTCATGATGATGCTTTCCTGCTCAACCGTGTCGTTCAGGTCCGCTTAGCGGCCGGACTTGAACTCGGTCCACAGCCGCGTCTGCAGACGCTGGATCTCTGGCGGCAGCGGCTTCAGCAGGAACAGCGTCTTGACGACGTCCGCCGGCGGATAGACGGCGGGATCGTTCGCGACATCCTTGTCGACGTACTTGCGCGCTTCCGTGTTCGCGCTCGGGTAGTACACGGCGTTCGTGATGGCAGCGTGGACCTGCGGCGTCTCGATGTAGTTGATCCACTCCATCGCAGCTTCCTTGTTCTTCGCGTCCTTCGGAATCGCCATCACGTCGAACCACACGGGCGCGCCGCCCTTCGGAATGTAGTAGTCGATCTTGTACGCCTTCTTCGCTTCCGCCGCGCGATGCTTCGCGATCACGACGTCGCCCGACCAGCCGTAGGCGAAGCAGATGTCGCCGCCGACCATGTCGTTGATGTAGCCCGACGAGTTGAACTGCGTGATGTACGGACGGATCTTCTTCATCATCGCGAGCGCTTCGCGATAGTCGGCCGGGTTCGTGCTCATCGGATCTTTGCCGATGTAGTGCAGCGCGGCCGCGAACATCTGGTCCGGCGCGTCGAGCACGGAGACGCCGCACGCCTTGAGCTTCGAGATGTTTTCCGGCTTGAACAGAACGTCCCAGCTGTCGAGCGCGACGCTCTTGCCGAGAATCTGCTGCGCCTTCGTCACGTTGTAGCCGAGGCCCGTCGTGCCGTACGCCCAGGGCACCGAGAACTTGTTGCCCGGGTCCGCGCCCGCGACGAGCGCCATCAGCGCCGGATCGAGATACTTGAGGTTCGGGATCTTCGACTTGTCGAGCGGCGCGAAGATGCCCGCTGCGATCTGCTTGCCCGCGTAGTTGCTGGTCGGCACGACGATGTCGTAGCCCGAGTTGCCCGTCAGCAGCTTGGCCTGCAGCGTGTCGTCGCTATCGTAGTTGTCGTACTTGACCTGAACGCCAGTCTGCTTGGTGAAGTTCGGAATCGTGTCCTTGGCGATGTAGTCCGACCAGTTGTACACATTCAGTTGTGTATCTTTTGCCGCCGCCGACATGAAAGGCGTCGCGCACAATACCAGCGCAGCCAGTTGGCCCACCACCCGTTTCTTCATTCCGTTCTCCGTTCTGACCGGCGCGACCGGTCGCTTACCCCGCTTCAAACCGCTGCGCGCTGCCCGCGGCTACCCTTGAAAAACCCGAAAACTACCATCAATCGATGCCCGATTCAAAAAAAACCGCCAGATGTCGCGCAAAGGGTACAGCGCGCGGCATTCCTTGGCCGGTTCCGCCTTACGTCCGCTTTCAGCGCGGATTCTGTGCGGATTCCGTGGCGGCCTGTCGAGGCTACACAGCGGCGCCCGTCCCGCTGACATGCACTGGGTCAGCAACGCCGGCACGCAGCGGCAAAATTGGCCGCAATTTTATCGGGTTATCGCGCCCTGTCTACCCGAAAAAAACCTTGCTTCCTGCATCGAGGCGTCCTGTGCCGTGCAGCCCTGCTGAAGCGGACTGCATCCCGCCCCATACGGTCTTTCACCATCACTATAGACTGTCAAATTAGCCCAGATAGTGGTCGTGGCGTTATGCATCGAGATGCACCGCACTGCATGGCATGCCGATTGCCCCGTTGAGTGCGTCTTCCCCGTCACAGTGCGATGAATACGAACCCGTTCGCGTTGGACCCGTCCCGCCGCCGCCCCGGCTCGAGGCCGCCGCGGCCCGGCACGTGGCTGCCGTTCGTCGGCTCGGGCGCGCTCGTCGCGGTCGGCTATATGGACCCCGGGAACTGGGCGACGGCGCTCGCGGGCGGCGCGAGCTACGGCTACACGCTGCTGAGCGTCGTCGTCATGTCGAGCCTGATGGCGATGCTGCTGCAATGGGTGTCGTCGCGCCTCGGCGTGGTGACGGGGCGCGATCTCGCGCAGTTGTGCCGGGAGCGCACCGGCCGGCGCACGACGTTGTTCCTGTGGGGGGCGAGCGAGATTGCGATCATCGCCTGCGATGTCGCCGAAGTGGTCGGCAGCGCGGTCGCGCTGCAACTGCTGTTCGGCGTATCGCTGACGGCGGGCGTGCTGATGTCGGCCGTCGGCACCTTCGCGATGCTCGCGTTGCAGCGGCATGGGCACCGCACGCTGGAGACGGCGGTGGTCGGTCTCATCCTGTTCGTTGGCCTGTGCTTCGTGATCGAGCTGGTGCTTGCGCGCCCCGACTGGCGAGCCGCGCTGACGGGAGCAGTGCCAAGCGCCGAATTGCTGCGCACCGCGGGCATGGTGTGGCTGTCCGCAGGCATTCTCGGGGCGACGGTGATGCCGCACAACCTGTATCTGCATTCGGCGCTCGTCAAGACGCATGCGCACTCCACCAGCGACGCCGACATCGCCGATGCACTGCGCGGCGTCAACTTCGGCACCTTCAGCGCGCTTTCAGTGGCTTTCGTGATCAATGCGGCATTGCTCGTCGTATCGGCGGCCGTGTTCCACGCGAGCGGGCACCGCACCGTGACCGACCTTGCCGACGCGCACCGGTTGATCGCGCCCATCGTCGGTTCGCACTGGGCCGCCATCCTGTTCGCGGCGGCGCTGCTCGCGTGCGGTCTGAGCGCGACCGTGACGGGCACGCTCGCGGGCCAGGTCGTGATGGAAGGCTTCCTGCAGATCCGCCTGCCGCGCTGGCAACGCGCGCTGCTCACGCGCGCGCTGGCGATCGGCCCCGCGCTCGTCGCCGTCGGCCTGTTCGGCCCGCACGGCTCGGCGCAGTTGCTGGTTGCGAGCCAGGTGGTGCTGAGCCTGCAATTGCCGCTCGCCGTCGTGCCCTTGATCCGCTTTGGATCGGATCGCCAACTGATGCATGGCTGGCGCGTGCGCGGCGTGCCGCTGGTGCTCGCGTGGATATGCGCGTCGGCCATCATTGCACTGAATGGCGCGTTGATCTGGGAAACAGCGACCGGTTGAATCGCGACGCTCGACGACAACAAGCGTCAGCACTGGACGGCGCACATCGGCTACAGCATCGCGCGATGAAGTCCAATGCATGATGTCGGTTGCCCGAAAAATAGGCACCGGAATCCGACTGCGCTTTTGGTTTACCATAGCGGACCGCACGCATTTCCCGTTCAAGGTATCTCGATGTCATCGAATCTGCACGACCTTCCCGACAGCCCCTGCATCGGCGTCTGCTCGACGCTCTTCGACGAAATTTGCAAAGGGTGCGGCCGTACGGCGACGGAAGTGTCGAACTGGGTGTTTCTGACCGATGAGGAAAAACGCGCCGTCTGGACGCGCATCGAGCGTGAAGGCACGGCGATGCGATTCAAATTCGACAAGCTGTGATGTGATCACATGCACTGATCCGATAAGCAAAAACGCCGGCTCACGATGAGCCGGCGTTTTTCATTGCATGACCGTCGAGACGGGAGGCGATCAGAACTTCATCCCCACACCTACGCCGACGATCAATGGATCGATATGCAGCGTACCGAGCGATGCGCCATTGAGCGATGCATCCGTCTTCATCCAGACCTTCTTCACATCGACGTTCGCGAACACCGATTTCGTCAACTGCACGTCGACGCCCACCTGCAGCGCAGGACCAAAACTGCTGCGCTTGACGGAAATCTGCTGGTCGCCCGCATGCAGGCCGTCGTTGTAGAAGTACGTGTAGTTCACGCCCGCGCCGACATATGGCCGAACCTGCCCCTGATGATTGAAGTGATATTGCAGCAGCAGCGTCGGCGGCAGCACGTTGACGCCGCCCAGGTCGCCGAGATTCGACGTCAGTTGATGCCGCGACGTGCTGAGTATCAGTTCTACGCCGATGTTGTCGCGAATCATGTACGTGAAGTCGAGTTCAGGCACGATCGCGTTATTGACGTCGACGTTCAGCGTGGACAGCGTGTCGCTCGTGCGAACCTGCGGCATGATACTGATGGCGCGCAGGCGCACCAGCACGTCGCCAGCATGAATGCCTGAAGTGGTGTCCGTATCCGCGGCGAATGCGTGCGACGTCATCAACGCCAGCCCGGCTGTGCACAGCGCGGCCCCGATTGATCGAATTTTCCTGTTCATAAGCTACCCTGATTTTCTTGTGTGATTGCGCGAGGTGCGAAGCAACGTGCGCGAGAACATTGTCGAAGTTCCCCTACACGCGCTCTTTGACCCCCGTCAACCCAGCGAAAACGCAAGGCGCCCTGCGACAGCCGGTCGCGCCGCGCCCGTCAGCAGCAGTTCAAGAAGATCACGGACGCTGCGGATTGCCGTGCCGAACGGCAATGCTTCGCGTCCACGAAAGAACAGGCCATTGTTCACGTCGCCACGCAGCGCAGCCGCAAGGCGCGTATCGATGCAGAAGTGACCGAACTTCTCGATGCCGTCGCGCAAACCGCATGCACTCAGGCATTCAAGTGCAGTCGGGCATGCACGTTTGAGTGCGCCAATTTTTGTACGGATGCGCGATTCGTTGCGCAGATAGCGTTCGAGCCATGGCGTCTTCACGGCGCGCGCCGGCAAGCCCGTCACGCTGACGAACTCCACGATGTCGTCCGGCGTCGCATCGGCCAGCACGCGCTTGAAGTTCGGATGTGCATCGCCCTCTTCCGTAACGGCGAACGGCGTGCCGAGCTGCACACCGTTCGCACCGGCTGCAAGACACGCGCGCACTGCTTCATGACTATTGATGCCGCCTGCAACGATCACCGGCACTTCACTTCGACTGATCTGCAGCGAAGTGAAGATTTCGTCGATTTCCTGCAGTACCCGTGTGAAGTCGAAACGCGCATCGTGCATGTCGTCGAGATTCGTCACGCCGAGATGGCCACCCGCATGCGCCGGATGCTCGATCACGATCGCATCGGGTAATCGGCCTTTCTTCATCCACTTCCTGAGCACCACGCCGACGCCCCGGCTGTCGGACAGAATCGGGATCAACGCAATATCGCGTCCTTGTGTCAGGTCCGGTAGATCGAGTGGCAGACCTGCTCCCATGACGATCGCGTCCGCGCCCAGGTCGCATGCAATCCGCACATAGTCCGCATGCGCGTTGACCGCCTTCATCACGTTGACGGCAATCATGCCGCGCCCTTCGCTTAGAATTCGTGCGGCATGGATCTCACGTGTAAGAGCGACGCGGTTCGCGTCTTCGAGCGTCGCGCGGTCAGGCGTCGCGCGGCAGCGTTCAAGCAGATCGTGGTGGTGATGACGCAAATCGATGCTAGCGATCGTGCCGAGTGCGCCTTCGCGCGCCACGCTGCCCGCAAGCCGGTGCGCGGACACGCCGACGCCCATGCCGCCCTGCACGACAGGCAACAGCGTTCGCCCACGAATGACGAGCGGCGCAAAAGGATGAGAAGGAAACATGAGAGGCCTCCGTCGTCGATGGGATTCGACGAAAAGCCTCGATGGTCGCAACTAGCCAACGCAGTATCTTGCGTGAGGTCAAACAAAAAGCGCGTGCCGGTTATCGACACGCGCTTTCATTGCGCTTCGTCAGCGGTTAAGCGCGTCGCGTCGACATGAACTGCCTTGCGGCGCGCTCATGCAAATCTATGCAGGCTTGTTCACCTTCAGCTGCATCGACTTGTACTCGAGGTATTCCTCGAGCCCATATGTGCCGTTCTCGCGGCCATGTCCCGATTGCTTGAAGCCGCCGAACGGTGCGGCCATGTTCCATGCGCCGCCGTTGATATCGACCTGCCCGGTGCGGATGCGTCGCGCGACGCTCATTGCACGCTCGTCGCTGCCGGCCCATACGGCGCCGCCGAGTCCGTACACCGAGTCGTTGGCGATGCGCACGGCCTCTTCCTCGTCCTCGTAGGTGAGGATGGTCAGCACCGGACCGAAGATCTCCTCCTGCGCAATCGTCGCCTTCGGATGCACGCGGCCGAACACAGTCGGCTTCACGAAGAAGCCCTTCAAGATGCCCTCCGGCATGCCGGCACCGCCCGTGACGAGTTCCGCGCCTTCTTCGATGCCCCGCGCAATATAGTGCTGCACGCGAGACTGCTGTGCAGCGGAAGCCAGCGGACCCAGACGCGTGGTCTCGACGCGAGGATCGCCTGCGACAAATGCTTCAGCTGCCTTCTTCGCCAGTTCACGCGCTTCGTCATAGCGGGATTCGGGCACGATCATGCGCGTATGCGCCGAGCATGTTTGCCCCGAATTCAGAAAGCATGCGCCAACCGTGCCCTTGATTGCCGTAGCGAAATCGGCATCGTCGAGAATGACCGACGCCGATTTGCCGCCGAGTTCCAGCGCAACCCGCTTCACCGACGCGGACGCAAGTTCCGACACGCGCTTGCCTGCGCGCGTCGACCCGGTGAACGACACCATATCAACGGATGGGTGACTCGCGAGCACTTCACCGACCACGGGACCATAGCCGCTGACCAGGTTGAACACACCCGCCGGCAGTCCCGCTTCATGAATCGCTTCCGCAAGCACGAATGCATTTAGCGGCGCGACTTCCGACGGCTTGAGCACGATAGTGCAGCCGGCTGCAAGCGCGGCCGCTACTTTCAGCGTGACCTGGTTCAGCGGATAGTTCCACGGCGTAATCGCGGCAACGACGCCGACGGGCTCCCGCACGACGAGCGAATTGCCAACCTGCTCTTCGAACTGGAATTCAGCCGCGAGCTTCGCATAGGCATTCCAGTTATAGACGGGACCGCCGACCTGAATCGCGCGAGCGAGCTTGATCGGCATGCCGACTTCGCCGCAGATGTATCCCGCGAGTTCATCGGTGCGCGCCTTGAGATTGTCTGCAATTTTTTGCAGGTAGGCGCCGCGCGCCTTGGGCGGCGTAGCAGCCCAACCGTCGAAGGCAGCGCGGGCAGCGGCAATGGCCGCCTCGGCATCGGCTTCGACGCCCTCGGGAATGCGGCCCATCACTTCTTCCGTGCCCGAGTCGATCACGTCGATTGTGCCTGTGCCGCACGGCTTGATCCATTTGCCGTCGATGTAGAAGTGCTCGAAGGTCTTCATTGTCTTGCGTCCTGTCTCCTGGATAGTCTTTTCATTTTACTCGTGGGGAAAGGACGCGATCGGACACAGGTAAGAAGCGTCGGCGCGAAGGTACAAAACCGTCGGCAGCAGGCAATAAAAAACCCGCTTCGCAAGAAGCGGGTTTTAATCGAAGCCGCAGCCGTAGCGCTTACTGCACGCCCTGGCTCGAAAGGAAATCTTCGTAGTTGCCGCCGAAGTCGGTCAGCGTGCCATCCGTCTTCACCTCGATGATCCGGTTCGCCAAACCGCTCACGAATTCACGGTCATGCGAAACAAAGATCAGCGTGCCGTCGTACTTGTCCAGCGCGATCTGCAGCGATTCGATCGATTCCATGTCCATGTGGTTGGTCGGCTCGTCCATCAGCAGCACGTTATGGCGGCCCAGCATCAGCTTGCCCCAGATCATGCGGCCCTTCTCACCACCCGACAGCACCTTCACCGACTTCCTGATGTCGTCTGCATTAAAGAGCAGGCGGCCGAGCGTGCCCCGCACCATCTGCTCGTCGTCGCCTTCCTTGCGGTACTGGTCGATCCAGTCCATCAGCGTGACGTCGGCCGGAAACTCTTCGTACGTGTCCTGCGGCATGTAACCGACGTTCGCGTTTTCAGCCCACTTGATCGAGCCGTGGTCGACGCCCAGATTACCGAGCAGCGAACGCAGCAGCGTCGTCTTGCCCGCGCCGTTTTCACCGATGATCGCGATGCGCTCACCCGGCTGCACGCTGAGGTTGAAGTTGCTGAAGATCGTGCGGTCGTACTTCTTCGTAATGCTGTCCGCGACCACTGCAATATTGTGCAGCTTCTTTTCGTATTCGAAGCGGATGAACGGGTTCTGACGCGACGACGGCTTGAATTCCTCGATCTTGATCTTGTCGATCATCTTCAGACGGCTGGTTGCCTGGCGCGCCTTCGACTTGTTGGCCGAGAAGCGGCGCACGAAATCCTGCAGGTCGGCGACCCGCTCCTTCGCCTTGGCGTTCGCGGCCTGCTGACGCTCGCGCGCCTGCGTGCTCGCGAGCATGTAGTCGTCGTAGTTGCCGGGATAGACCTTCAGCGTGCCGTAGTCCATGTCCGCCATGTGCGTGCAGACCTGGTTCAGGAAGTGTCGATCGTGCGAAATGATGATCATCGTCGAGTCGTACTCGTTCAGCACGTCTTCGAGCCAGCGGATCGAGTTGATGTCCAGATTGTTGGTCGGTTCGTCGAGCAGCAATACGTCCGGCTTCGAGAACAGCGCTTGGGCGAGCAGCACGCGCAACTTCCAGCCCGGCGCGACGTTGCTCATCGGACCATTGTGCAGGTCTATCGAGATACCGATGCCGAGCAGCAGTTCACCCGCGCGCGCCTCGGCTGTGTAGCCGTCGTACTCGGCGAACTTTGCTTCCAGTTCGGCCGCGTGCATGTAGTCGTCGTCGGTGGCTTCCGGGTTCGCGTAGATTGCGTCGCGCTCGGTCATCGCCCCCCACATTTCCGTGTGGCCCATCATTACGACGTCGAGCACACGCACGTCCTCGTACGCGAACTGGTCCTGACGCAGCTTGCCCAGACGAACGTTCGGCTCGAGCATCACGTTGCCCGAACTCTGCTCCAGATCGCCGCCCAGAATCTTCATGAACGTCGACTTACCACAACCGTTCGCGCCGATCAGGCCGTAGCGGTTGCCTTCGCCGAATTTGACCGAGATGTTCTCGAACAGGGGCTTCGGCCCGAATTGCATGGTGATGTTGGCGGTAGACAGCACGGCGCGTCCCTTTGAATGATAGATCGGCGAAAAACCTAGTATTTTAGCAGGTTATCGCGTCACGCGCGCCGTGCTCCGGGACCCCCGCGAGCGCCCTGCTACCCTTTTTTACGCGGCGTGTGCAACACGTCGATGAAACCGGACAAATCTGCATCCGCCAACCCCATCGCTGCACCGAGTCGCAACAGTTGCTGCACTGTGCCCGAAACCGGCATTGGAGTGCCTGTTTCGTACGCGGCCGCGGCAATCGTGTCCACGTCCTTCTGGAACGTGCTCAAGGCGCCGATCGGCGGCTGACCGGACTGCGTCATGCGCGGCACGAAGGTCTGCAGCAGCACCGAGTCGGCCCAGCCGCCCGCAAGCGCCTGCGTCAGACGCGCGGCGTCGATGCCGCTGCGCTGCGCGAGGCTGACGGCTTCAGCGATGGCCGCGACCGTCGAAGTCACGATTGCCTGATTGCACAGCTTGGTGGTTTGCCCGGCTCCCGCCGCGCCCATGTGCGTGACGCGCGCCGCATAGGCCCCAATGACGGGCGTGACGGCCGCGACATCGGCGGCCTCGCCGCCCGCCATCACGGCGAGCGTTCCGGCGATCGCGCCCGCCACGCCGCCCGAGACGGGCGCGTCGATCCAGCCGATGTCCGCTTCGGCCGCCCTCGCGGCGAACGCGCGCGTCGCAGACGGCGGAATGCTGCCGTGATCGACGATCCAGCACACGGGGCTATCGCCATTCCCGTCGAGCACCCCTTGCACGATGCCGTTCGCACCGAACACGACTTCTTCGACAGCGGCCGCGTCCAGTACGCACAGGAAAATCGCTTCAGCCCGGCCGGCAAGTTCAGCGGGTTTCGACGCGACCGTCGCGCCGTCCGGCACTAGCGCTTCCGCTTTCGCACGCGTGCGATTCCACACCTGCACTCCATGACCTGCACCCAGCAGATGCCGGATCATGGGAGCGCCCATCAAACCCGGTCCGCAAAAACCGATCTCCACTTCTCTCTCCTCCATTTGATGCACTGCACGCATCGGATTGCATGCGCCGGCCACTGACGACATGTCAACCGTCCATGATACCGGCCGCATCGCGTCGCAGCATGCCGGGCACACGATGTGCGACTGCATTCGAGTTCGCCACGCAACTGGCATTGCCTATACTTTTTGGACCATCAGGAGGTAAATCATGAGCGACCATGTGTACAAGCAAATCGAGCTAACGGGTTCGTCAACGAAGTCGAGCGATGATGCGATCCGGTGCGCGATCGAAAAAGCCGGTAAAACGCTGCGCAACCTGCACTGGTTCCAGGTCACCGAAACGCGCGGTCACATCGAAGACAACAAGGTCTCGCACTGGCAGGTGACGCTAAAGGTGGGATTGCGCATCGACGATTGAGGGCGAGCCGCTGGGCGATACCGCCTGCAATGAGTTACATGAAGCATGCGGCCCGCAGTCGGCGTAATTCTCGCAACCATGAAAAAAGCTGCACCTGGCACAACGCCGGATGCAGCTTTTAGTGATCGCATCGACGCGAAGATGCATGCGCTACGCGTCAACCACGAAAGTCATTCCTCTCGGGCCGCACGCATTTAAATGCAGTGCATCACTTGGGCAACGAACCGTCCACGCCTTCGACATACCAGTTCAGACGCTGCAGTTCAGGATCGGCCAGCGTTTTCCCATCCGGTACCTTCACTGCACCCGTCTGGTCCTTGATCGGGCCCGTGAACACATCCCACTTGCCGCTGGCCAGTTGCGTGCGCTTCGCGTCGACGTCCTTCATTGCATTGGCCGGAATCGCCGAAGTATTCATGTCTTCGAGATTGACCGCCTTTTGCGGAATGCCCCACCAGACGGGATCGTTCTTCCACTTGCCGTCCAGCACCTGCTGGATTGCAGCCGTGTAGTACACGCCCCAGTGCGCGACGACCGAACCCAGGTGGGCCTCCGGACCGAACTTCTTCATGTCCGAGTCCCAGCCGAATGCATGCACATGCTTTTCCGCAGCCGTTGCCAGCGTCGCGCTGGAATCGGTGTTCTGCAGCAGAACGTCCGCGCCCTGGCCGATCAGCGTTTCGGCTGCCTGCTTTTCCTTGCCCGGATCGAACCAGCTGTTGATCCAGATGACCTTCGTGTGCACCTTCGGATTCACCGAGCGCGCACCGAGCGTGTATGCATTGATGTTGCGGACGACTTCAGGAATCGGCACCGAGGCGACGAAACCGAGTGTATTCGTCTTCGTCACGTAGCCAGCGGCGACGCCTGCCAGATAGGCACCCTGATACATGCGCACGTCGTACGTGCCGAAGTTCGCTGCCTTCTTGTAGCCCGTCGCGTGCAGGAAGACCGTGTCCGGGAAGTCCTTCGCGACTTTCAGCTCGAAGTCCTGGAAGCCGAAGCTCGAACCGAAGATGATCTTGTTGCCCTTGTTCGCCAGATCGCGAAACACGCGCTCCGAGTCAGCGGACTCGGGCACGTTCTCGACACGCGTGATCTTGATCTTGTTGCCGAACTTCGCTTCCGCTTCCTTCGAGCCCTGATCGTGCGCGTACGTCCAGCCTGCATCGCCGGGGTTGCCGAGATACACGAACGCGACGCCGGGCACATCGGCGGCCTGTGCACTCTGCGTCAGCGCACCCCCTGTCGCCAGCGTCGCGGCGCCCAGCGCCAGTGCGCGCAGCATGGTTCTTTTCTTCATGTTTTCTCCTGTCGTTGAATCAGATGTTTTTACTTGATGAACTGACATGCACTGTCACGCGTTGCCAGGCGCCGCGCTCAGCCCGCCGCGAAGAACGGCTTGCCGAGCGACGCGGGCGCATTCAGGCGAATCGTGTTTGGATTGCGCGAGATCAGCACGAGAACGACGACGGTCGCGACGTATGGCAGCATCGCAAGAAACTGCGTCGGCACGGGAACGCCGATCGCCTGTGCATAAAACTGCAGGCCCGTCACTGCACCGAACAATAGTGCACCGATCAACAGACGCCCCGGACGCCACGTCGCGAATACGACGAGCGCCAGCGCGATCCAGCCACGCCCTGAAGTCAACTGCTCCTGCCACAAGTGCAGGTTGACGATCGAGTAGTAACCGCCCGCGAGCCCCGCCATCGCGCCGCCGAACAGCGTCGCGCCATAGCGCACGCCGATCACGGGAAACCCGACCGAATGCGCGACCTGCGGTGACTCGCCCACTGACCGCAACACGAGTCCGGCGCGCGTGCGATACAGGAACCAGCCGACGACGCCGAACATGATGAAGGCGAGATAGTCGAGCGGCGTCAGGCTGAATAGTGCAGGTCCCAGCACGGGAATTTTCGAGAGGCCCGGAATCACCCACGTACCGATCGACTCCCGCACGGCCGCCGACGTGTACGGCTTGCCAACATAAGCCGACAGGCCAATGCCGAAGATCGTCAGCGAAAGCCCGGTGGCGACCTGGTTCGCGAGCATCGACAGCACGAGAAACGCGAACAGCAGCGACATCGCGATGCCCGCGCCGATCGCAGCGAGCACGCCGAGCCACGGGTTGCCCGTGACGGCCGTCACCGCGTACCCCGTCACGGCGCCCATCAGCATCATCCCCTCGACGCCGAGGTTGAGCACGCCCGACTTCTCAGTGACGAGTTCGCCGACGCCTGCGAACATCAGCGGAATCGCGGCGACGACGGCACTCGACGTGAGCGCGCTGGCTTGTTGAATATCCATGAAATTTGCTCTGAATCCGGCGGTTTTACGATACCGCGATGCCGCGACGGCGCACGCGATAGTTGACGAACAGGTCCGCGCCCAGCAGACAGAACAGCAGCAGCCCCTGGAACACGCCCGACAACGCCTGCGGCAGTTGCATCGACGTCTGCACGGCCTCGCCGCCGAGGTACAGCAAGGCCATCAGCAGACTGGCGAGCACGATGCCGACTGGGTGCAACCGTCCGACGAACACCACGATGATCGCCGTGAAGCCATAGCCCGGCGACCACGTCGCCTGCAACTGGCCGATCGGACCGGAGATCTCCCCCATGCCGGCGAGTCCAGCGAGCCCGCCGCTAATCAGCAGCGACGTCCAGATCGTCTTCTTGTCCGAAAAGCCTGCATAGCGCGCGGCCAGCGGCGCAAGACCGCCAACGTTCATCCGGAAGCCCGCAAAGCTCTTGCGCATGAAGAGCCAGACGAGGGGGATCGCGATAATCGTCACGAAAATCGACGCGTTCAACCGCGTGCCCTTCAGAAATTTCCAATGCCAGTCGCCGTAGAAAGTCGGGTACAGCGCGTCGCCTGAGAACATTTCAGAGAGCGGGAAGTTCATACCCTGCGGGTCCCGCCATGGGCCGCTCACGAGATAGATCAGCAACTGCGTGGCGACGTAGGTGAGCATCAGGCTCGTGAGAATCTCGTTGGTGTTGAAACGGCTCTTGAGCAGCGCGGGAATCGCGGCCCACGCCATGCCGCCCAGCACGCCCGCGATCATCATCGTCGGCAAGATCCACCAGCCTGTCGCCTGATCGAAATAGATCGCGACGCCGCTCGCCGCGATGCCGCCGAGCAGCATCTGCCCTTCGGCGCCGATGTTCCAGACATTCGCGCGATAGCCGATGGCTAGGCCAAGTCCGATCAGGCACAACGGCGACGCCTTGAGCAGCAGTTCCGCCCAGCCGTTGACGCTCGACAGCGGCTCGATGAAAAACGCGGCCATCGCCTGCGCCGGATCACGCCCGACGAGGCTGAAAATCAGAAAGCCGATCACGAGCGTGAGAAGTGCGGCGATCAGCGGCACGGCAAGCTGCATCGTTCGCGATGGCGTCGTGCGAGCTTCGAGTCGATACGGAAGAATCATTGTGCGTGTTGTCGATGTTGTCTCTGCAGTTGCATTCGGGAGCACTTCAATTCATGAACGGCAGTTCATGCATGCGCCGCTTGCCCCGCCGACGGCGGTGCGCTCTCGCGATCGCCGAACAGCCCGGCCATCCAGCGGCCGATCTCTTCCGCGTTCGTATCACCCGTCTTGCGTGTCGGCGACATGCGCCCGCGCGCGATCACGGCGATCCGGTCGCAGATATCGAACAGTTCCTCGAGTTCTTCGGAGATCACCAGAATCGCCACGCCGCGCGCCGAGAGGTCGAGCAACTGCTGCCGGATGAAAGCAGCCGCGCCGACGTCGACGCCCCAGGTCGGCTGCGCGACGACCAGCACCTTCGGCGCCTGTAGAATTTCGCGGCCGACGATGAATTTCTGCAGATTGCCGCCCGACAGGCTCTGCGCGAGCGCGCCTTCGCCGCCGCAACGCACGTCGAACGATTCGATGCAGCGCTTCGCGAACGCGCGCATCGCGCCCGCGTTGATCCAGCCCGAGCGCACCATCTGTTGCCGATGCGCCGTCAGCAGTGCGTTTTCCGCGAGCGACATCGCGGGCACCGCGCCGCGCCCTAGCCGCTCTTCCGGCACGAATGCAAAGCCCAGTTTGCGGCGTGCGGCAGCACTCAGCTTGCCCGCGGGCTTGCCGCAGATCGTCACGGCATCCGCGCGATTGCCTTTGTGTTCGCCCGAGAGCGCGGCCAGCAGTTCCGCCTGACCGTTGCCCGATACGCCCGCGATGCCGAATATTTCACCTGCATGCACTCCGAACGACACATCGTCGAGCGACGTGCCGAACGGATCATCGCTGGCAGATGAAAGATTTTTCACGTCGAGCAACACGTCGCCCGGCGTGTGCGCGCGGCGCTCGTAATCGGGCAGCGAGTGACCGACCATCAGTTGTGCGAGCGATGCATGCGTCTCTTCACGCGGCGTCACGCGGCCTGTCACCTTGCCGCCGCGCATCACGGTCGCCGTGTCGCAGAGTTCCTGGATTTCGTCGAGCTTGTGGCTGATGTAGAGGATGCTGCAGCCTTCCGACGCGAGCCGGCGCAGCGTCGCGAACAGCTTGCGCACGGCTTGCGGCGTCAGCACCGAGGTCGGCTCGTCCATGATGAGCAGACGCGGATTCTGCAACAGGCAGCGTACGATTTCGACGCGCTGGCGCTCGCCCACCGTCAGGCTATGCACGTGGCGCTGCGGATCGATGTCGAGCCCGTACTCCGCCGACACTTCGCGGATTCGCTTGCCCAGCACCTTCAGATCGAATGGCTCGTCGAGCGCGAGCGCGATGTTCTCGCCGACCGTCAGCGTCTCGAACAGCGAGAAATGCTGAAACACCATGCCGATGCCGAGCTTGCGCGCCGCCGCCGGGTTCGCGATGTCGACGAGTTCGCCTTCCCAGCGGATCTCGCCTGCATCCGGCCGCACCGCGCCGTAGATGATCTTCATCAGCGTGCTCTTGCCCGCGCCATTTTCGCCGAGCACTGCATGAATTTCGCCCGGCGCGACGATCAGCGTGACGTCGTCGTTCGCGCGAACTGCAGGATATTGCTTGCTGATGCCCGTCAGCGCGAGACGCGGTGTGGCGCCGTCGCTACGGTTTGCGCCGTCTGCGTGTGTGCTGCCGCCCGTCGGGCCGCCTGTCAATGTGTCGCTCATGTTGTTCCGTATTACGCGTGTGGCTGGCGGCACGCGGCATCGCGCGCTCCCCGCTTGGGTCCTGCTCGAATCCCGCTTGAATCCCAGTTCAATTCCGCTCGAAATTCCGGCCCCGGACGCGCGCGTCGTGCTACCGCAGCCGATCGACGATACCGAAATCGCCCCGCTCAGTCGAGCCGCCAAAATTCCGCCAAAGCCGCGCCGCTGCGTGGTTTGCGGGTATCCCACCCTTGACGGTTTTTTATCTATATATTAAAACGCATATACCCCCAAGCCTGATCGATCAGCCAGAACATATATTTCGGAGAAGTCATGAGTCAGCAACGCGAGGCGATCGACACCTACCTATTGCGCGTCTTGCACACCCTTCTGATGGAGCGCAGCGTCACGCGCGCCGCCGTCAAACTGAACCAGTCCCAACCCGCGATCAGCGCCGCGCTGCGGCGGCTGCGCGACATCACGGGCGACCCGCTTCTCGTACGCGGCAAATCCGGCATGGTGCCGACCGAGTACGGGCTACGCCTGCTCGAACCCGTGCAAAATGCACTGCGCGAGATCGAACGCATTAAATTTCAGCAGCACAACTTCGACCCGGCGACGTCGATCCGCTGCTACCGGATCGGCTGCCCGGACTACCTCAACGTGCTGTTCGTGCCGACCGTCGTCGAGCGCTTCCGCCAGGCCGCACCGAACGCAACACTCGAGTTCCACTCGCTCGGCCCCGCGTTCGACTACGAACTGGCGCTCGAGGACGGCAAGCTCGACATCGTCGTCGGCAACTGGCCGGAACCGCCCGAGCAACTGCATCTGTCCAATCTGTTCGTCGACCAGATCGTGTGCCTGATGAGCAACACGCATCCGTTTGCAAAGCGTGGCGGCCTGACGCTCGATCAGTACCTGAACGCGCCGCATCTTGCGCCGACACCCTATTCCGTCGGCCAGCGCGGCGCAATCGACGTGCATCTCGCCCGCGAGCGTCTCAAGCGCCATGTCGTCGTCACGTTGCCGTACTTCAACCTTGCGCCGTACGTGCTGATCAAGTCGGATCTGATCTTCACGACCACACGCCTTTTCGCCGACTACTACGCGAAGTTCCTGCCGCTGACCGTCGTGCCCGCGCCGCTGGACTTTCCGCCGATGCAGTATTACCAGCTGTGGCATGAGCGCGTGCATTACTCCGATGAAGTGCGCTGGTTGCGCAGCCTCGTCGCCGAAGCGACCAAGACACTGATCGCCAAGTAACGCGGCTTTCACACGCGACAGGCAAAGCACTATCGTGCAGGCGGCGGTTTCCGACCGCCGCCTTTTTCATGCAATCCACTTAGGCTGCACTTTCATACAGCCTTTGCGCGAGCCGGTTGTGCCGCTCGATCACCGGGCCGAGATCCACCGTCGTCAGCACGCCGTCCTTCACCACGACCTTGCCGCCAATCACACTCGTCGAGACCTGCGACGGCGCACAGAACACCAGCGCCGCAACGGGATCATGCAGCGCGCCCGCAAAGAGCGGCTGCCGGAGATCGAACGACACGAAGTCCGCTGCCATGCCGGGCGCGAGCGCGCCGATATCGTCGCGGTTCAGCACCGTCGCGCCGCCGAGCGTCGCAATCTCGAGCGCCTCGCGTGCGGTCATCGCATCCGGTCCGAAACCGACCCGCTGCAACAGCAGCGCCTGACGCACTTCCGCGACCATCTGCGCGCCGTCGTTCGACGCCGATCCGTCGACACCCAGCCCGACGGGCACGCCCGCGAGCCGCATTTTCTTCACCGGCGCGATACCCGATGCAAGCCGCATGTTCGAACAGGGACAATGCGCGACGCCCGTCCCCGTGCGCGCGAACAGCGCGATGCCGGCATCGTCGAGCTGCACGCAGTGTGCATGCCATACGTCGTGCCCGATCCAGCCGAGGTCCTCTGCATATTCCGCGGGCGTCATGCCGAACTTCTCGCGGCTGTATGCAATATCGTTCACGTTCTCGGCCAGGTGCGTATGCAGCGACACGCCGTAGTGTCGCGCCATCGCAGCCGACTCGCGCATCAAGTCGCGGCTCACCGAGAACGGCGAGCACGGCGCGACGACGACCCGCAGCATCGCGTAACGCCCTTCGTCGTGATACGTCTCGATCAGACGCTGCGTGTCTTTCAGAATGTCTGCTTCCTGCTCGACGACGGAATCGGGCGGCAGGCCGCCGTCTTTCTGCCCGACGCTCATGCTGCCGCGGCTGGCATGAAAACGCATGCCGATGCGGCGCGCGGCGGCAATGCTGTCGTCGAGCCGGCTACCGTTCGGATAGATGTACAGGTGATCGCTCGACGTCGTGCAGCCCGACAGCAACAGTTCGGCCATCGCCGTCAGCGTCGACACCTCGATCATTTCCGGCGTGAGGTTCGCCCACACCTTGTACAGGCTGGTCAGCCAGCCGAACAGCTCGGCGTCCTGCGCGGCAGGAATCGCACGCGTCAGGCTCTGATACATGTGGTGGTGTGTGTTGACGAGGCCGGGAATCACCAGATGGCCCGTCATGTCGAGGATTTCGTCGGCGGTGTCGGGCAGTTCATCCGTCCGACCGACGGCGACGATCCGGTTGTCTTCGATATAGAGGCCGCCGTCGCGCAACTCGCGACGCTCTCCGTCCATCGTGACCAGCACGTCCGCATGCCTCACCAGCATCGTCCTGCCGCGCTGGCCGGCGGTTCGCGTCACGCCGGTTGAATTGGTTTGCATCGTCATTCGTTTCTCCAGTGCTGCCCTGTGTTGCCGCCGATGAGGCCGCTGCACGATGCTGCCATTCCAGACTGCATCGGTTTGCCGTCACCGCAGCATGCGGCTTTCCGAGCAAATGCAAAAAGTCGTTCGAACGCGATGCCGGCGGCACGCCACCGTGCCGCCGCGTCCGTTCGAACGCAGTTGGCCCGGTTACCCAGCGTGTTCCGCCGTCTTCGGGATGCGCGGCAGCGCCGCGCATGGACGTAACCTTCAGGCGACAAAATTGCGCTGGCAACTCGCGCCGCTGCGATACCGAAGTTCACGCCGCGCATATAGTCGGCATTTTTGGCGCCGGTACGATCGGAACCGTGCAGCACCGGCCGTCGCGCATGCATCGGACTGCCTGCCCGATACCCGCCAGCGGGGCGTCATGCGGCAGCGATTATCTTTCCTATCGCTGGCTCGCGGAGGTGAACAATGTTTCTACAATGGATGTCACGGCGCTCGCTTCAAACCGCCGACGGGTATGTAGCCACTGACGTGGAGCCTCGATCCGCCGCAACGTGTCATGGATCGGGCCGCCGCTGAAACCTCGCATCTACACAAGGACAATCGCGAATGGGCAAGCTCACTACCCACGTGCTCGACACGGCCAACGGCCGTCCCGGCGCCGATATCAAGGTCGAACTCTTTGCGCTCTCCGGCGACACGCGCCGCGCGCTCAAAACCACCACCACCAATCACGACGGCCGCTGCAACGAGCCGCTGCTCGAAGGCGATGCACTCGCCGTCGGCGAATATGAACTGGTGTTCCACGCAGGCGACTATTTTGCGTCGATCGGCACCAAGGTGCCCGAACCGCGCTTCGTCGATCGCGTCGTGCTGCGTTTCGGCATTGCCGATGCGGGCGCGCACTATCACGTGCCGCTACTCGTGTCGCCCTGGGCGTACAGCACCTATCGCGGCAGCTGAGGCGCGTGGCGGCGCGTGCACGATCGTGCGCGTGCGTGCATTTCGCAGATGACATGGAGACATTCGCGAAGGGCAAGCCAGAAAGCCGTGATCGATCGGCACCCGATTTCATCAGACTGCCGTTGCATGCATTGTTCCGATAGCGGACCTGCACCGGCGCAACAACCCCGCATGCCGCGCAACACCCGAGATGCTGCGCGAACAACGAATCAGGAGTGGAGGAGTTTCATGGAAGGCTTTATCACCGACTGGTTGAATCTCGCGATTCGCTGGTTTCACGTTATCGCCGCGATTGCATGGATCGGCGAGTCGTTTTACTTCGTTGCGCTCGACAATAGCCTGAAGCCGCCTGTGGACCCGAACCAGCGCCGGCGCGGCGTGTTCGGCGAACTGTGGCACGTGCATGGCGGCGGCTTCTACAACATGCAGAAGTACACCGTTGCGCCGCCCGAAATGCCCGACGACCTGCACTGGTCGAAGTGGCCGTCGTACACGACATGGCTGTCCGGCTTCGGTCTCTTCACGGTGTTGTATCTGTTCGCGCCGAACACGTATCTGATCGACAAGAACGTACTCGACATGGGTCCTGTCGTCGCCATCTTCTCGGCGCTCGGGTTCCTCGCTGCGGGCTGGATCGTGTATGACACGCTGTGCCGGATGCTCGGCAACAAGGACAAGGTGCTCGGCATCTGCGTCGGCATCTATGTGCTGATCGCCGCGTTCCTCGCGTGCCACATCTTCGCGGGCCGTGCGGCGTACCTGATCATGGGCGCGATGCTCGCGACGATCATGTCGGCGAATGTGTTCTTCGTCATCATCCCGGGTCAGCGCAAGATGGTCGCCGCGATGCTCAAGGGCGAAACGCCGAACCCGATCTACGGCAAGCGCGGCAAGCAGCGCTCGGTCCACAACACGTACTTCACGCTGCCCGTCGTGTTCGCGATGCTGTCGAACCACTACGCCATGACGTACACGCATCCGTACAACTGGGCAGTGCTGGTCGTCATCATGCTGGCAGGCGCGCTGATCCGTCAGTTCTTCGTGATGCGTCACCGTGGCCAGGTGCTGTGGTATCTGCCGCTCGCGGGCATCGTGCTGATGTTCGGCGCGCTGTTCTGGACGATGCCCAAGCCCGTCGTGCCCGTCGCGGAAGCGGCGAACGCCCCCGTCGTGAAGACGGCCGATATCGTGCCCGTCCTGCAGCAGCGCTGCGTCGCCTGCCACTCCGCGCATCCGACGATGATGGGCAGCGCGCCCGCCGGTGTGCTGCTCGATACGCCTGCAGAGATTTCGACGAACGCGCAGCGCATCTATCAACAGGCCGTGACGCTGAAGGCGATGCCGCTCGGCAATGTCACGCACATGACCGACGAGGAACGGCAGAAGATCGCCGCGTGGTTCCAGGGCGGCGCGGTGAATTAACGATCGAGGTGTCGATGACGGGCGCAAGCCCGTTTCTTCGAGGTTAGCGGGCTGTTCGCGCAAGCGGCAGTCCGCTTTTTTTATGCCACTGAAGACGCGCCAAAGTTGTCATGCACGCTCATCGGCCCGCACGAAAACCGCGACTGGAGATCGACACGGAATTGCCGTCCGGGTCTTTTGCATTCGCAAAGCTGTAGCCGTCCGCGCGATGCGTCGCGCCGAATACGAGTCCTTCATCTGCGCAACGCGCCTTGAACGCGTCCACGTCCTCGACAGCGAACACCAGCTTGACGGTCGCCTGCCCTGCTTTGACGCCTTTTGCGGCCTGATGAATCATCAGGATCGCGCCGCCGTGCCGCGGAGTCAGTTCGACGATGCGGTCGTCGTTGTCATGCGTGGCCGTGTAGCCAAAATAGCGCTGATAGAACGCACACGTGCTCTCGACGTCCTTCACATACAGCAGGATCCGGTTTAGTGACGCTTGCATGTTGTCTCGCGAATAGTTGGCTGCGCATCATCAAGGCCGCCAGCGATTGTCCGCGATTTTTTCGGGCCATGCACAACACGCGCGGCAAAGCAAAAGCCCATTGCGACTCCCGTCGCAATGGGCTTTTTCAACCACAACCGATCACACTACCAAACCGCGCAGTTCAAGCATGAGCTCAGCGCGCAAGCATCAGACAACCACCGCGTTCATCGCCTCTTCCGTCAACCACTGCGATTCGCGCAAATTCTGCTCGTTGAGATTGAGCCCATCACCGCCACGATCGACGACAACGAAATCGCTCACCTCGCCCAACGCCAGCAGCGGATGGTGCCACACGCCCTTCGCGTAGTTCACGCCTTGCCACCCGCTCGTCACGAACGCGCGAATCTTCGATTCATCCAGCTCGCCGGCAGGCGCAACGACAACCAGATACGGCTTGTCGTTCAAAGGAATGAACGCCTGCGAACCCAGCGGATGCCGCTCCATCATCGTGATTTCGAACGGCAGCGCGCGCGGCTGTCCTCGGAACAGATTGACGAGCGTGCGCCCGCCTTCGTCGGTGACGTCGACTTTCGCGAGATCGTGATAGCGGATCGTCGTGCCGAGATTGATCGGGATCTGCTTCGCGCCTTCCAGTTCGATCACGTCGCCGAACGGCGCGAACGCTTCGCGTGTCAGCGGTTCGATAGCGAGTGTCTTCATGATGCGAGCGTGCCCCACAGACGCAGACGCGACACGCCGCCGTCCGGAATGATGTTGAAGCGGATATGCGTGACGGGGCCGAGCGCGGCGATCTCGCTTTCGAAGAAGTGCTGCTTGTCCATCTGCAGCTTCTGCTCGCCGAGCAGCACCGGCCAGAACATCGCCTGCGTGATCAGCGAGCTATCGGTGCCGCCCGTCACGTACGCGGCCTGGATCGAGCAGCGGTCCGGATAGTTGCCCTTGAAGTGCGCGGTGTCGACTTCGATCTTCTTGATGACGCCCGGCTGCGCGAGCGCGACGATCGCCCAATCGTTGCCCGGCTCGCGGCGGCGACGCGTTTCCCAGCCATCGCCCATGTTGACGCCGCGTCCCGGCATCAGCAGCGTCGATGCGGCGCCGAAGTGCTGGTTGTTCGCGCCGACCAGATACGCGCCGTTTTCCATCGCGGCGAGGTCGAACAGATCGGTGCGGCTCGCGCCCGCCCAATCGACCTGCGGCTGGCCGTACACGCGCAGACGCGCGATGCCGCCGTCCGGATAGATGTTCACGCGCAGGTGCGTGTACGCGTTCGTGTCGCCCACTTCGAGGTAGTGGTGGCTATTGCCTTGCAATGTGGTCGACGGGACGATCTCGGTCCATTGCGTCGACTGGTTGGGCGCGCCGTCCACCACGCGCGCCGCTTCCACCGATGCCGCCGGCGGGAAGTTGCCCGTGAAGTGGCTGGTATCGAGATCGAGGCCCTTGATGACACCCGGACGCGCGAGCTTCACGACGCACCAGTCATAGCCCGTCGTGCGCTTGCGACGCGTTTCCCAGCCGTCCATCCACTTGCCGTGCTCGTCGTACTTGCCCGGAATGAAGACGGCCGGTTCCGGATTCAGCATGCGGTCTTTCGGCGCGAAGAAATCGTCGCTGGCTTCGAGCGCCTGTGCGCCGAGACGCGGGTCCGCGAGGTTCACGAAACGGCGCGTGAAGTCGGGGGCGTTGGGATCGAGAATCGGGAGTGCCATCGTTGTCTTCCTTGCTGTCTGGTTGTTGCTTTGTGAATGCGTGTCGATACTGCAACGATCATGCGCTGATCAGATCGTCGAGACGGAAACGCGCAATGCGATAGATCTGGTCGAGGCTCGCGCGCAGTTCGTCGGCGCGGCTGTTGTTCACGCGCGCTTCGAAGTTCGCGATGATGCCGTGCCGGTCGTAGCCGCGCACAGCGAGAATGAACGGAAAGCCGAACTTCTCGCGATACGCCGCGTTCAGGCGCAGCAGCTTGTCGAACTCTTCCTGCGTGCATTGGCCGAGACCGGCACCGCTTTGCTCGCGCGTCGATTCGGCCGTCAGTTCGCCGCGCACGGCCGCCTTGCCCGCAAGCTCCGGGTGAGCGTTGATCAGCGCGAGTTGCTTTGCTTCGCCTGCGGTTTCGACGGCGCTCGACATCGTCTTGTGCAACGCGTCGATGCTCGCGTACGGACGCTGCGCGGCGGCCACTTCGGCGACCCACGGCGAATGCTCGAAGATGCCCGACAGCGCCGCGACGAACGCGTCGGTCGAGATGCTGTTGAGTTGGTCCAGTGTGTATTGCATCGCCTTCATGCCGCAGCCCCGCGGTTGTCCTGTTGTTGGTAGGGATGATGCTCGCGCCAGTGGCGCGCGATATCGACACGCCGCGTCACCCACACGCGCTCGTGCTTCTCGATGTGATCGAGGAAACGTTGCAGCGCGCGGAAGCGTCCGGGACGGCCAAGCAAACGGCAGTGCATGCCGATCGACAGCATCTTCGGCGCTTCGTCGCCCTCTTCGTACAGCACGTCGAATGCGTCGCGCAGATACGTGAAGAAATGGTCCGCCGTGTTGAAGCCTTGTGGCGTGGCGAAGCGCATGTCGTTGGTGTCGAGCGTGTATGGCAGGATCAGTTGCGGCACTCTCGCGCCGCCCGTCACTTCGACGTCCATCCAGAACGGCAGGTCGTCGCCGTAGTTATCCGAGTCGTACAAAAAACCGCCGTATTCGGCCACCAGCCGATGCGTGTTCGGACTGTCGCGGCCCGTGTACCAGCCGAGCGGACGCTGGCCCGTCACGCGCTCGATCGCTTCCATGCCGAGGCGCATATGCTCGGCTTCGCGCTCGGGCGACATGTCCTGATAGTGAATCCAGCGATACCCATGACACGCGATCTCATGACCCAGTTCGACAAAAGCGCGCCCGACTTCCGGATGCCGCTCGATCGCCATGCCGACGCCGAACACCGTCAGCGGCAGACCACGCTTCTCGAACTCGCGCAGGATGCGCCACACGCCCGCGCGCGAGCCGTATTCGTAGATCGACTCCATGCTCATGTGACGCGCCGGATACGACGCCGCGCCGACGATTTCCGACAGGAACTGTTCCGAGCCCGGATCGCCGTGCAGCACGCAGTTCTCGCCGCCCTCTTCGTAGTTGAGTACGAACTGCACCGCGACGCGCGCGCGTCCTGGCCAGTTTGCCTGCACGGGGTGGCGGCCGTAGCCGATCAGGTCGCGCGGATAGTTCGGGTCGAATGACATGATGTGAATGGCGCAGCGGTTGACGTGAGCGTTGACGGGTACGCGCCGGCGGACGTCGTAAAAAGCGCGAAAACACGCTACGGCAGGGCCGGCAGGGTTGAACCAGTGTAGCGAAAACGCCCGGGTGCGCCCATACACCCGGGCAGATAGTGCATGTCAGACTGAGTGTATGTGCGGCGCAACATCTGAGGTCGGGTCGGCACGCAAGGCGCTCGCGTTGACCCGCAGCAGTGCTTCGTTCGCGCCATGCTGAGTGCCAGACGCTGCGGCTGGCTGCTCGCCCGTCGGGCTGAAGCGTGCGAACTCGCCGTCATAACGCTTGGCAAGCGGGCGCGCGTAGTCGCCCCGCTTGGCCGTGGCGAGCCGCAGCGAAACCAGCGCTTCGACCCACTTCACAGCCGCCGTCACGCCTTCGACGACGGGCGCGCCCAGCGCATCCTCGATTTCCCGGCACAGCTCGGCCATTCCCGCGCAGCCGAGCACGATCGCGTCCGATCCGTCCTCGTCGAGCGCTCGCCGGCATTCGTCGAGGATGATGCGCCGCGCGGCCGAGCCGGGCTGATCGAGTTCGAGCACGGCGACGTCGGTGGCGCGAACGTTGCGGCAGAAACGTGTCATGCCGTAACGCTCGGCCAGATGCCACGCCATGCCGCAGGTGCGCGACAGCGTCGTCACGACCGAGAAGCCCGGCGCCAGCACGCTCGCCGCATGCATCGCCGCTTCCGCGATGCCGATCACCGGGCCGCGCGCCAGTTCGCGCGCCGCATAGAGGCCGGGATCGCCGAAACATGCAATCACGTAACCGTCGAAGCCGTCGCGCTCGCCCGCTTCGATTTCCGCGAGCAGCCCGGGCGTGGCGAGCGCCTCGTCGTAATAGCCCTCGATCGACGGCGGGCCCATCGTCGGGCTCACCGCCACCAGCTCCGTCCCCGGGGCCACGACCTCGCGTGCACAACGACCCATGGCATCCGTCATCCGTTGTGTCGTGTTCGGGTTGATCAGTTTGATACGCATGTCGACTCCATGACCATCTTCATGAACTGTTATGCACCGCGCGGCAGATCACGCGCCAGCACGCTGTAGAACACTGCACCGAGGCCCGCGCCGATGAACCACGAGAAGTTCGCGAGACCATTCAGCGACGGCACCATCACGCAGATCACGGCGATCACTGCAGCCGGCAACAGCGCACCGACTGCACGATAGTTCACGCCATTGTGATACCAGTACGAGCCCTTGTCCGATACCGTGTACAGGTCGTCGAGCACGACCTTCTGACGCTTCACGAGGAAGAAATCGACGATCAGGATGCCGTACAAAGGTCCGATGAAGCTGCCGAGCACATCGAGCGTGTAGTGGATCACGGCCGGGTTGTTGAACAGGTTCCACGGCGTGATGAAAATCGATGCCACTGCAGCAAGCATACCGCCTGCACGCCAGCTAATCAGCTTCGGTGCAACGTTCGAGAAATCGAATGCAGGCGACACGAAGTTCGCAACGATGTTGATGCCAATGGTCGCAATCGTGAACGTCAGTGCACCGAGGATCACGGCCGTCGGATAGTCGATGCGGCCCACCGTTTCGACGGGGTCCGTGATGAGTTGACCGAACACGGGCAATGTCGCAGCCGTCGTGACGACCGTTACCAGCGAGAACGCCAGGAAGTTGACGGGCAAGCCCCAGAAGTTGCCGCGCTTGACGCTGCGGAAGCTCTTGCCGTATCGCGAGAAGTCACCGAAGTTCAGCATCGGGCCAGAGAAGTACGACACCACCAGCGAGATCGCCGTGATCATCACCGGGATCACTTCCATGCCGTGATACTTCACGCCGCCCAGGTTGATGCCGATGTTCTTCCAGCCCGCGCGCCAGATCATGTAGCCGGCGAGAATGAACATCACCACGTACACGGCGGGACCGGCGAAGTCGATGAACTTCTTGATCGTCTCCATGCCGTTCCAGAACACGAGTGCCTGCAGCACCCACAGCAACATGAAGCCGGCCCAGCCGATTGTCGACAGGCCCATGAAGCCGTGATGGTGCACATCCGCGTAAGGCAGCAATTGCGGAAAGAACTTGAGCACGACGATCACCAGTGCGCTCGACGCGAGATACGTCTGGATCCCATACCAGGCAACCGCAATCAGGCCGCGAATCACGGCGGGAACATTGGCGCCCAGCACGCCGAACGTCGCGCGGCACGCGACAGGGTACGGCACGCCGTTCTGCTGGCTCGGCTTCGCGATCATGTTGCACAGCACGTTGACGAGCGTAATGCCGACGAGCAGCGCAATCAGCACCTGCCAGCTCGTGAGCCCGAGCGCGAAGAGACTCCCCGCGAACACGTAGCCGCCGACGCTGTGCACGTCCGACATCCAGAACGCGAAGATGTTATAGGCGCCCCACGTCTGATGCTTCAACGGCGCGAGGTCTTCGTTGTACAGGCGTTCGCTGTAGCCTGCGGGCAACGCGTGAGCGCCTTGTCCGCTGCTTTCGTAATCGGGGATTGCCGAACTATCCGGTGCTGCACTGAACTGAGCCATGGATTCCTCCTAAGATGGGAACGCCGACGGGAATCGACGAGCATTGCATCGTGTATGCCAGGCGCGCGGCCGGCCCACTATGTGGCTGGCGCGTATGCGCATCGCTTACAGGTTGCCGCGGATGTCTCCGTACTTACGTACTTGTTTTGATGACCCTGCAGGCTTTCCGCGAACGCCTGCAGGGCTTCGCCGTGTGAGCGTGGCCGCCTGATGGGCGTCCCTCGCCGTACGGTCTTTCGGTCTCGACACACGCCGGGTGCGGCGCGTATCGGGTGTACGGTCCATCAACCGTTGGGTCGACTGTCTGTTCAAACTCCGTTCACTTCAGTGCAGCGCGCACCGCCAGCGAGCGCGGGCGTGCGACAGGCTCGCACCTCTACAACTGTTAGCCGGCTGCGGCCCTTGGCGCGCGCATGCCGAACACTTCGTGCAGATCGGTCCCACCGCTAGCCGGCCGATCCAGCATCTTCAGCTCGACGCTCTGCAAGTGACGCGACATCAGCGCGCCTGCTGTCTTTGCATCGCCGGCGTCGAGCGCGGCGAGAATCGCTTCGTGGTCTTCGAATGAACATGGGCTGCGGCCCAGCGATTCGTACAGCGCCGAAATCAGCGTCGAGCGTGCGACCAGGCCGTTCAGGCAATCGCACAGCACCGTGTTGCCCGTCAGTGACGCAAGCTCCGTATGGAACTCGCCCGACAGCCTGATCCACGCCGGAAAATCGCGCGATTCGAACGCCTTGCGCTCCCGCGCGATCATCCCGCCAATGTTCTTCAAGCGCCGCGAGCCTTGGCTCGCGCAAATCTTGTCGACGACGGCCAGCTCGATGATCCGGCGCATCTCGAACACTTCATGCACTTCCTGCAACGACGGACTCGCGACAAACGCGCCGCGGTTCGGCTCCAGATCGACCAGGTGGTCGGTGGAGAGCAGCGCCAGCGCCTGACGGATCGGTCCGCGCTTGACGCCGAATACTTCGCACAACTGGGCTTCCGTCAATTTCGCGCCAGGCGCGAGCCGATGCTCGAGGATCGCGGCGCGAATGCGCTCGGCGATCGCTTCGGGTTTCGCGCTGCTCGCAGTGGCGTTGGGTGTCTCGGACATGATGGGCGTGCTGTTATGTGGTCCATCTTAGGACGGACATAAAGATTGTCAACAATTTTGAGAGCGGATTTACGACAATTCTGGTTTGGACTGACCAGCTCAAAACTCATCCAAACGCTCCGTAATCCTTGTCGGTGCTACGTTTCACAGCATAAGGGTAGTTCGATCGACTGCCGTTTTGCAGACTATTTTGTCAACAAAATCTGGTTTCCCGCGGCGCGACCACGCATGCGGATGCAAAACAAAATAGACAGTTAGTTGCGTTCGATGTTCAAAAACAAAGGCGAGTCGCCTCGCCTTCGCCGGATGTCGACCGGGACGCGTCGTCAGTCGAGCACGGGATACCCTGAGACCGTCAGCTTGAACCCGCGCGCGCCCGCAACGAGGTGTGCCTCGGCGCCGACGGGCAGCGTCACCATATCGGGAATATGGCCGAACTGCAGGCCCGTCACGATCGGAATGCCGATCACCGACCTCACCTGCTCGACCATCGCGCGCAGATCATAGCCGTTGTCGTAGTCGAAGGACTTGCCGCCCGAGAAATCGCCGAGCACCAGCGCCTGTTGCCGCTCGAGAATGCCCGCCAGATGCAACTGATAGATCAGCCGCTCGATCCGGAACGGCTGCTCGTTCACGTCTTCGACGAACAGGATGCCGCCTTCCACAGGCGGCATGTACGGCGAGCCGACCAGCGATGCCATCACCGCCAGATTGCCGCCCCACAGCGTGCCCGTCGCGTCGACGGTTTGCGGTTGGGGAGCCGTGCTGGAAATCGTGAACGTTTCAGAAGTCAGCGCGTTCCAGAAGTGCTTCATCGTGAAATCGCTGACGCTCTCCGCGCCGAAATCGCCGGCAAGCATCGGGCCACCGAACGTCTTCACGTTCGCCTGCGACAGCAGCGCAAGCTGCAGCGCCGTGAAATCACTGTGTCCGCACAAGGCGATCGGCTGGTCACCCAGGCGGCGCTGCAAGCCGCGATAGTCGAGCCCATGCAGGATGCGCACTGCACCGTATCCGCCGCGCACGGCGAGCACGATATCCGGCAATTCGCGCGACGGATCCGCGAGACGGTTGAGCTCCGCCGCGCGCTCGCCATCCGTGCCTGCAAACCGCTGATAGCGGCGCTGCGTCGCATTGACGTTCTCCACGTGATGCCCTTGCGCACGCAAGCGCTTCAACGCGAGATGAACCGCGTTCGGATCGTGCGGGTAGCCGGAAGGCGCGATCAGTTCGATGGTGCGGTGCTTGGCCATATGAAGTGGCAAGTCAGTGGGTCTTGTTGGTGTCCAGGCGCGGATCGGCCGCGCCCGATGCATCGTTCAATCTGGCTGCGGCCCGCGCTTCACGCGCAGCACGCCGGCGGTCGGCAAAAAACGAGCGCAACGCGGCGCCGCACTCTTCTTCGAGGACACCGCCCGTCACTGTCGTGTGATGGTTCAGTTGCGGATTCGCGAATGCATCGACGACGCTGCCGCACGCGCCCGTCTTCGGATCGCGCGCACCGAACACGACGCGTGCGATGCGCGCGTGCATGATCGCACCCGCGCACATCAGGCAAGGCTCCAGCGTCACGTAGAGTTCGCAGCCGGGCAACCGGTAATTTTCGAGCTTTTGCGCGGCGGCGCGCAGCGCGGCCATCTCGGCGTGCGCGGAGGGATCGTGACCGCCGATCGGGTGATTGAAGCCCTGCGCGATCACTTCGTCGCCACAGACCAGCACCGCGCCGACAGGCACCTCGCCGACGGCGCGCGCCTCTTCGGCGGCTGCCTGCGCGAGGGCCATGAAGCGGCGGTCGCGTTCGGTAATGGGGGCGGGTTCTGACGCAGCGGTCCCGGTAGCCGCGCTCGTTTCGCTCGCGGCGCTGACGCCCGAGCACGAAGGGACGGTCGAAACGTCCGACGAATCAGAATGGGTAGATGGCAAAACAGCGGGATCGACGCCGGTAGTCACGCCGGCCCCGCGTCGGCTGGCGCTTCCGCGACGCGCTCATGCAGGCGCTCCGCGATCCGGCGGCAGTACTCGCGCGGCATGACGAGCGGGCCGCCGCGCAGCGATTCCAACGCCATATCGAGGGCCAGCATCTTCGCTTGCAGCCGGCACCGGCTGCTGCGGTCGCTGACCGCGTCCAGCTCGTTCTGCAGGTCGCGCAGCGCTCGCAGTTGTTCGACGGCGGGCGGCACGAAGCCGGCATTCTTCAGAATGCGGTTCGCTACTCGAACTTCCTCGGGCACCAGGGCGTCGTCATCGAGAACCTGCGGCGCGCCGGTTCCCGGCAAATCATCGAACTCACCGCGCGCAGCCGCGGCGGCAATCCGTTGTTCGACAAGTGCATCAAGCAATTTCATTTGCAGTCCACTACGTTGCGGCTCCGCCATTTTATCAGCACGTTGCGAAATGGATTTGTCAGACGCCTAGAGGACACACCCAGGTTTAGGATTAGTCGTATGGGCTGGCATTCCAGGCCGAGATATGGTTGTCGGTTTTTCAGCGCTTCCCGTTCCGTCATGTCCGATCGAAATTTCGCTCCCGCTATCGTCCCGATTCACCCGAATCGCGCCGCCACACGCCGCTCGCGGACGCCAGGCGCAGCTCGCCGCCGCATCGTCTCGTTCGGGCGGGCATTTGTAACGGGCGTCGTGCTGTCGTTCGCGTTGTCTGGCTGCGGTGTGTTCTGCAACGTCGGCGGCGGCAGCGGCGGGATAGGCGGTAACTGCGGCGTCGGCACCGGCTTTCGCTTCTGATTTCGGCGCTTCGCTCGATCGCTCCTCTCACCCACTCCCACCCGCGCGTCACTGTTTCACCAACCGTTTTCATCGGACGCGCAATTTACACACTGTTACGCGGGCCGCGCATCACTAGCGATGTGCGTTTCCCTATACTCGTCGCGGTCCACACCTCGTGGCATCACGACAATCACGTAACATGACCCACACCCGTTTTGCTCGCCCTCTCGTTCGAACGACGTTGATCGCGCTCTGCGTCGCACTGCCGCTCGCAGGCTGCGTTGTCCCCGGCAATTCGCCGTATGGCGCGAGCTATGGCTCGACGTACGCCACACAACCGGCCTACGCGCAACCGGCACAACCCGTCTATTCGCAGCCCGGCTACGTGCAACAGCCGCAATATCAGCAGCCCTATCAACAGCCGTATCAGCAGCCGTATGCGCAGCAACCGCAGTATCAACAGCCCGGCTACGAACAACCCGACGAGCAGGACAACCAGGCCTACCAGCAGCCGCAACAGGGCTATGGATACGGCGAGCAATACGGCGTGGTCTCCTCGATCCAGCCGCTTGCAAATCCAGGCGCCGTGACGGCGGGCGGCGTCGCAGGCACCGTAATCGGTGCGGTTGTGGGCGGCGTGATCGGCAACCAGTTCGGGCGCGGTCATGGACGCGATGCAGCGACTGCGATCGGCGTGCTGGGCGGCGCCGTCGCGGGCAACCAGTTGGGTCAGCAGGCGGGCGCCTCGTCGCCGGGCGGCTACCGGATTGCGGTGCAACTGAACGACGGCTCGGTACGCGCTTTCGATGTCGGCTCGCCCGGCGACCTGCATCCCGGCGATCGCGTGCGCGTCGCGGGCAACCGGCTCGACCGCTACTAAGCTACGAACGCGAGCGCGCGGCTTCGGCTGCGCGCCGCGCGTGACAGCCAAATCACGCAGCAACGAAACATCACGCTTCACTCCGGCTCGACCGCTCTCCCCGGCTCGTAAAACATCGCAAACAGTTCGGACTGCGATCCGACACCGAGCTTCGCGTAGATGTGCTTCTTGTGCGCGCGCACTGTTTCGAACGAGATCGACAGCTTCTCCGCGATCGCACGCGACGAAAAGCCGCTCAGCGACAGCATCGCCACTTCGATCTCGCGCGCGGTCAATGCGCCCCGCCCGTTCTTGCCTGTCAGCATGCCGAAGCGCGCATGCAGATCCGCCTCTTCGCCACCGGTCGCGCGCGGCTCCTCGTCCCCGACAAACCTCTCGAAGCGCAAACGCTGTTGCATCAACGCGAGCACCCATGGCGAATACAGCGTGAGCAACGCAATCTCGCGCTCGTCGTAGCGGCTCGTCTTGCCGAGCGAAAAGCCCATCGTGTGATCGCGATCGATCACGACATTGAAATGCACCTCGTCACCAACGATGTTCTTCTTGAAGTAGCGCTGGTAGTACTCGGTCATCCGGAAGTTGTCGGGCGCGACATCGGCGAGCGCGTAGAACCCCGACGCCTGCGTTTCGAACGCGGCGAGATAGAACGGATCGAGCTGATAGAGCGCGGCCAGATAGTCCTGAAACATCAGGTCGATCTTGCCGTCGGGCATGGCCTGCTCGGCGAGCACGAGCGGAGCGGCATCGCGCTTGAAGCGCAGTGCAACCCAGCTGTCGAATCCGACATGCCTTTCGAGCACACGCGTCAGACGCGCCCAGAAATGCGGACCATCGAGGGCGTCGATGGCCGAACCGATCTCCCGATGAAAAGCGAGATCTCGCCATTCGAAGTCCATCGTGTCCTCCGGTGAGGGTAACCCTCGTGGGTAATTTCAGGACAAAAATAATACCCTGATAATCGGTCCCACTACGAGAAGCGGGCGGTGCACGCACTGTTCCGCGCGGCACGAGAATCGCAGGCAATACGGATGCGCACGGCACACCGCGCTCCGCTGAAAGGCATCTGGAAGGAGGCAACACCATGCAGGTAGAACTGGCGCAACTCGCGCTGATCGACAGCGACGTCGCGCACAACACGCGCAAGGTCGTCGAAACGATCGGACGGGCCGACACAGCGGGCGGCACGAAGCTGATCGTGTTCCCCGAAACGACGCTATCCGGTTTTCCGACGCGCGAGAACGTCGCCGACGTCGCGCAGACAATCGACGGCCCCGCGCTGTCCACGGTGCGCGACGCCGCCCGCCAACAAGGGGTCGCCGTCGCAGTGGGCCTCGCCGAGCGCGACGGCAACCAGTTCTACAACACGACAGTGCTGGTCGACGAACGCGGCGAGATCGCACTGCGCTATCGCAAGACGCATCTGTGGGCATCGGATGTAGGCGTATTCACACCCGGCGACCGCTTCGAAACCTGCATGTGGAACGGCCTCACCGTGGGCCTGCTGATCTGCTACGACATCGAATTTCCCGAATCGGCACGTGCCGTCGCGGCGCTCGACGCCGATCTGCTGATCGTCACCAACGGCAACATGGACCCGTTCGGCCCCGTGCATCGACGCGCGATCACGGCCCGCGCGATGGAGAATCAGATGTTCGCGCTGATGGTGAACCGCTGCGGCTCGGGCGACGACAACCTGACGTTCCCCGGTCTCTCCGCGCTGATCGATCCGTTCGGCGAGACGGTGCTCGAATTGGGCAGCGACGAGACGGTGACGAAAACAACCGTCGATCTCAAGCGGCTCGAAGCAAGCCGCGAGCACTACAACTATTTGCACGATGCATGCGTGCCGCTTGGCCTCGTGCCCGTCGAACAGTCGAATGGCCGTCGTGCGTTGATGGTCGAAGCGCGCCGCCGCCGCACCGACTGAAGGTTTTCCAGCAGCTCGCAAGGGATGCACCGCACGGGGCCATGCGCGCCGCGCGCGCGTGCGCTCACGTCCGTCGAAATGCCAGTCATAAGGCATCCATACGACATCCATATCGGCCTTTCCTATCGGCCTGGCTTTAGGAGAAATCATGCAAGCGTCGTCATCCCATGAACCGTCGCACCTGAAGCGCACGCTCGGCTTGCCGTCCGTGCTGCTGTTCGGTCTCGCCTATATGGCGCCGCTGATCGTCTACGGCACCTACGGCGTGCTCGCCAAAGCCAGCGACGACACGGCCGCCCTCGCCTATCTGCTCGCGCTGATCGCAATCGCGTTCACCGCGCTCAGCTATGGCAAGCTCGCGCGGCTCTTCCCCGTCGCCGGCTCGGCGTACACGTACACGCGCAAGACCTTCAACGCGCATCTGGGTTTCCTGATCGGCTGGGCGACGCTGCTCGATTATTTCTTCCTGCCGATGGTGATCTGGCTGATCGGTGCGGCCTATCTGAACGCGGCGTTTCCGCATGTGCCGTCGTGGATCTGGATCGTCGCGTTCATCGTGCTGACGAGCGGCCTCAACATCGTCGGGATCGAACTGGCTGCGCGCTTCAACATCGTGCTGATGGTCGTGCAACTGGCCATCGTCGCGATGTTCGTCGCGCTCTGCTGGCACTATGCGTCCGCGGCGGCGGGTCCGGGCGGGATCGCGATGGCCGAACCGTTCTTCAAGCCGCACGTGCCGCTCGGCGCGACGATGGCGGGCGCAGCAATTGCCGCGTATTCGTATCTCGGCTTCGATGCCGTGTCGACGCTGACGGAAGAAACCATCGATCCGAAGAAGAACATGCCGCGCGCGATCCTGCTGATTGCGCTGATCGGCGGCGCGATCTTCGTGATTGCTGCGTACACGATGCAACTGGCGCACCCCGGTGTCGAGTTCAAGGACACGGACTCGGCCGCGTTCGAAGTGGCAAAGATGATCGGCGGCGATATTTTCGTGACCGTGTTTCTCGCGGGCCTGATCCTCGCGCAGTTTGCATCGGGTATCTCGGCGCAGGCGAGCGTCGGCCGCCTGCTGTATGCGATGGGCCGCGATGAAATCCTGCCGAAGCGCTTCTTCGGCTACATCCATCCGCGCTTCAAGACGCCAGCGATCAATATTGCGATCGCGGGCATCGTCGGGCTGATCGCGCTGAAGCTCGATGTGGCCACGTCGACGTCGTTCATCAACTTCGGCGCGTTCCTCGCGTTCACGGCCGTCAACCTGTGCGTGATTCGCGTGTATCTGTCGGGCAATCATGGCGATCGCAAGATCGGCGTGCTCGGCGGGCTGGTGTTTCCGCTGATTGGCGCGGTGGCCGATATCTGGCTGCTCGCGAGCCTCGAGAAGACGGCGCTCGTGCTCGGCGCAGCGTGGTTCGTGCTCGGGATTGCGTATCTGTGCTGGATCACGCGCCTGTTCCGCCAGGCGCCGCCTGAAGTGGCGATCTGAACGGACACGGCAATACGCGATTTGCTGATGCGGATCGTGCTCCAGAAAACGCGGCGCCACGTGCGCCGCGTTTTTTATGTTCGCGCGATTCGGTTATTTGCCTGAAAACTGGAACAAGACCAGGACAGCCGCGGGATTCACCCAACTAGCGACGCTATGAACGACACGCGCCGGCGTAGAATACTGTACGCATATACAGTATCACGATCCGCCCATGGAACTGCTCAAAAAGCTCGAAATACTCGCCGACGCCGCCAAGTACGACGCGTCGTGCGCTAGCAGCGGCGCGCCGAAGCGCAGTTCGCGCGGCACGGACGGGCTCGGCGCGAGCACGGGCGCGGGCATCTGCCACAGCTTCACGCCTGACGGCCGCTGCGTGTCGCTGCTGAAAATCCTGCTGACCAACTTCTGTCTGTACGACTGTCAGTATTGCGTGAACCGCCGCACGAGCAACGTGCCACGCGCCCGTTTCACGCCCGAGGAAGTCGTGAGCCTCACACTCGACTTTTACCGGCGCAATTACATCGACGGTCTGTTTCTCAGTTCCGGCGTGATCCGCTCGTCGAACTACACGATGGAGCAACTGGTGCGTGTCGCGCAGTCGTTGCGCGAGGAGCATCTGTTTCGCGGCTATATCCATCTGAAGACCATTCCCGATGCCGACCCGGAACTGATCGCGCAAGCGGGCCGTTACGCGGACCGCCTGAGCGTCAACATCGAACTGCCGACGGAGATCAGTCTGGAACGGCTCGCGCCCGAGAAGAGCGCGCGCACGATCCGCCTCGCGATGGGCTCGATCCGCCTCGCCAGCGATGAAGCCGAGAGCGACGCGAAGGCGCCGCGGTTCTCGCCTGCTGGGCAGAGCACGCAGATGATCGTCGGCGCGGACGACACCAGCGACAGCACGATCCTGCAAACAGCCGAAACGCTTTACGGCTCGTACCGGCTCAAGCGCGTCTACTACTCCGCGTTCAGCCCGATTCCCGACAGTCCGACGGCGTTGCCCGCCCAGGCGCCGCCGCTGTTGCGCGAGCATCGTTTGTATCAGGCGGATTTTCTGCTGCGCGGCTACGGCTTTCGCGTCGACGAACTGTTCGATACGCCCGGCAATCTTGCGCTCGATATCGATCCGAAGCTCGCGTGGGCGCTGAGTCATCGGGAGAGCTTCCCCGTCGACCTGAATCGCGCCAACGTACGCATGATCGCGCGCGTGCCGGGCATCGGCGTGCGCAACGCGAAGCGTCTGGTGGCGCTGCGGCGCTCGCGGCGCATCCGCTATCAGGATCTCGTGCAGTTGCGCTGCTCGATGGACAAGACGCGGCCCTTCGTGACGACAGCGGACTATCGCCCCGCGCACGCCGATCTGTCGACGCAGCGCTTACGTCATGCGCTGACGCCGCCGCCCACGCAGTTGTCGCTGCTTTGACACCGGGCGCGAGCGCATGCAAGTCATTTCGATCGACGACAGCTATGCGGCCTGGCGCGCAGCCGCGCTGCAGGCGCTCGCGAGCCGCATTGCGCCTGAGGATATCGACTGGCGTGTCATTGGCGATGACGATCATGCGGCCACGCCCGCGCTGTTCGACGATCACGCGTCTGTGTCGCCTGCAACGACCGCTCCCGTCGATGTCCGCATTTCCCGCGAACTCGGCGAACTGCTGAAAGACGCGGCGCTCTATCGCGACACGGCACGCTGGGCGTTTCTCTACCGGGTGCTCTGGCGATGGCAAGAAGGCGACCGCTCGGTCGCGTCCGCCGCCGATAGCGACGGCGCGCGCCTGTACAAGATGGCCAAGGCCGTGCGACGCGCCAAGCACGACATGATCGCGTATGTGCGTTTCCGGCTGCGCGAACCGGGCAACGATGCGCCTGCGGCTGATCTGCCCGAGTACGTCGCGTGGTACGAGCCGGAACACGATGTGCTGGCATGGTCGGCCGAGCATTTTGCACGCCGCATGGGCCGCTCCACATGGCTCATCTCGACGCCCGATAGCGCCGCATGGTGGGACGGCAGCGCGTTGCGGCTCGAACGCCGCCCGGCGTCATCCAGCGACCGCTGCACGCACACCGCCGACGAAGCCGAAGCGCTCTGGCTCGCCTACTACCGCAGCACGTTCAATCCCGCGCGCCTGAACGAAACGGCGCTCGAACAGCACATGCCTGTGCGCTTCTGGAAAGGTTTGCCCGAGGGTCAGCTCATTCCGTCGATGATCAGCGAAGCGAAAAGCGGCGCGCAGCGGGTCGCGCAGGCGCGTGGCGTCGGCGTGCTGGGCGGCAAAAGTGTGCCCGTCGACGCACAGAGCGCACAGCCGGCGCGTCAGCAGCCATCGACGCTCGACGCTTGCCAGCGCTGCGAGTTATGGCGGCACGCAACGCAGGCCGTCGATGGCATCGGTCCCGACGATGCGCGCATCATGCTGATCGGCGAGCAGCCCGGCGACCAGGAAGATCTCGCGGGCAAGCCGTTCGTCGGGCCAGTGGGCCGTTTGCTCGACGTCGCGATCGAACGTGCGTGGTTACGGCGCGAGCAGCTTTATCTCACCAACGCCGTCAAGCACTTCAAATGGCTGCTGCGCGGCAAGCGACGTCTGCACAAGACAGCGGCGCAGCAGGAAATCGATGCGTGCGGCTACTGGCTCGAACGCGAACTGGAGCGCGTGAAGCCTGCCGTCGTCGTTACGCTGGGCGCGACCGCGTTGACTGCGCTGCTGCACGAGAAAGTCAACTTGCGCGATTGGATCGACAGGCCGATCGATGTGGACGGTATGCAAGTGGTTGCCACTTATCACCCTTCGTTCGCGCTGCGGCAGGAGAACGACGAGGCGCGCGAGCGCGTGCTGGAAGCGATCGCTTCCGCGCTAGCTCGGGCGCGGAATCTGGCTGATAGGGAGCGAGAACGGTGGCAGGCATCGCGCTAGCGTTTCAGCAAGGAATACTCGAGCATTTGCAGGTGCAAAGGACGAATGCCATGCGCCCTCTTCTCCAGACCTTGCCGCTTCGTCTCGAACCGTTCGACGAAGCCCACTTCGCAGGACTACTCGCGCTGAACTCCGATCCTCTCGTGATGCAATTTCTCGGCGACGGGTCGCCCGCGACGCCGACGAAAGTACATCAAAGCATCCACACGAAGGCGCGCTGGGAACGCTTTGGCTTTTCGTGGTGGTCGTTCATCAGGCACGACAGCGGCGAGATCATCGGCGCGGGCTGCGTGCAGCACATCGAGAACGAACCGGGCAATCCGCTGGAAATCGGCTGGCGGTTGAAACGCGATCACTGGGGACACGGCTACGCCACGGAAGCCGCGCGCGCGATGATCGGGTTTGCGTTCGACGAACTTGGCCTCTCTTCTGTTTATGCGACGACGCATCCGTCGAATGAAAGATCGATCAATGTGATGAAGCGGCTTGGGATGCGAAGTGTCGGTTTGCAGCCCTACTACGGGACGCTGGCGGCGACGTTTATGCTGGAGAAGCCGTAAGCCGCAGCAGCCCGCTATCTCAAAATTCGTCCTATTCCTATGTCCGCCGCTGCCACGCGTCCCTATTCTTGAAGCATCAACAGCGCGCCACCCAACACGATATGGATTGCGCCTGTTACCACCTTCATCGACAGGAGCGCATCATGTTTGCCTACTTCCTTCTCAGCCAGTTCAGCCAATGGCTTCGTTTCGTAGACAAGCCGCGTTGCGGCGCCTTTCTCGCGGCGTCTGTCGATATCGAAGAACCGGGCAAAACCGCTCAACGATACGATCGATAATCTGAATCCCCGTGATTTGCCGCCGTTCATGAATGACGGCACGAAAAAAGCCCGCAGACGCGGGCTTTTGAACATTCTGGAGCTTGTAGGTTTCGGTACGTTCAGACCCGTCCGATCACTCCCACTCAATCGTCGCAGGCGGCTTGCCCGAGATGTCGTACACGACACGATTGATACCACGCACTTCGTTGATGATCCGGTTCGACACATGGCCGAGCAGATCATGCGGCAGATGCGCCCAATGCGCCGTCATGAAGTCGAGCGTCTGCACTGCGCGCAGCGCGACGACATACTCATACGTGCGGCCATCGCCCATCACACCCACGCTCTTCACGGGCAGGAACACCGCGAACGCCTGGCTGGTCAGGTCGTACCACGACTTGCCCGTTTCCTTGTCGATGAAAGTGCGCAGCGTTTCGATGAAGATCGCGTCCGCGCGACGCAGCAGGTCCGCGTACTCGCGCTTCACTTCGCCGAGAATCCGCACGCCGAGGCCTGGGCCCGGGAACGGATGGCGATACACCATCGAAGGCGGCAGCCCCAGCTTTACGCCCAGTTCGCGCACTTCGTCCTTGAACAGTTCGCGCAGCGGTTCGAGCAGCTTGAGATTCAACGTCTCCGGCAGGCCGCCGACGTTGTGATGGCTCTTGATCGTATGCGCGGCCTTCTTGCCCTTACCCGCCGATTCGATCACGTCCGGATAGATCGTGCCTTGCGCGAGCCACTTCGCATCCGTCAGCTTGCCGGCTTCGGTCTGGAACACCTCGACGAACTCGGCGCCGATGATCTTGCGTTTCGCTTCCGGATCGGTCACGCCCTTGAGCTTCGACATGAATGCCTCGCTCGCGTCGACGTGGATCACCTTCACGCCGAGGTTGTCGGCGAACATCGCCATCACCTGCTCGGCTTCGTTCAAACGCAACAGACCGTGATCGACGAACACGCAGGTCAGCTGATCGCCGATCGCGCGATGCAGCAGCGCCGCCGCTACCGACGAATCCACCCCGCCCGACAGACCGAGAATCACATGCTCGTCGCCGACCTGCTTGCGGATGTTCTCGACGGCTTCATCGATGTAATTGCCCATTTCCCAATCGGGCTTCGCGCCGCAGATCTTCAGCACGAAGCGCTCGAGCATCGCGCGGCCCTGTACTGTGTGCGTGACTTCCGGGTGCCATTGCAGGCCGTAGAAATGGCGCGCTTCGTCCGCCATCGCCGCGATCGGGCACGACTCCGTCGATGCCATCAGCTGGAACCCCGCCGGCATTTCCAGCACCTTGTCGCCGTGGCTCATCCACACCTTCAGCATGCCGTGGCCTTCGGACGTCGAGAAGTCCTGGATGCCGTCGAGGAAGCTGGTGTGGTTGCGCGCGCGCACTTCCGCGTAACCGAACTCGCGCAGATGGCCGGTTTCGACCTTGCCGCCGAGTTGCTCCGCCATCGTCTGCATGCCGTAGCAGATGCCGAGCACGGGCACGCCCGCTTCGAATACCGCTTGCGGCGCACGCGGCGTGTCGCTCTCGGTCACCGAGTTCGGGCCGCCCGACAGGATGATGCCCGTCGGCTTGAATTCGCGGATGAATTCGTCGCTGACGTCGTGCGGATGGATTTCCGACAGCACGTGCGCCTCGCGGACGCGGCGTGCGATCAGTTGGGTGACTTGCGAACCGAAGTCGAGGATCAGGATCTTGTCATGCATGGCAGCGGACGGAATCTAAAAAGAACGGATAGGGAATGCCGCGCTGGTCGCATCGCGACAGAACGGCGTTGTATTCGAAACGGATTGGCTTGCGCGGCAACGGCGGGCTGAGCGCCGCATCGCTGCGTGCCGTGATCGATAAAAAGCTCGATAAAAGACCTGCGCGCAGACGGATTCCAGTTGGTTCGGCGGTGGGCGTGAGCTTGCCCGCGTCAGCCATGAAACGGCGGCCGGGGCGTGCCCGATTTCGCTTCGGCAGCACGCGCATCGGCTTCGTTGCGCTGGGCTGCCGCACGTTCGCGCGCGGCGGCGTCCTCGTGGGCTTCGGCCCGGCGTTCGTGCGCCAGCGCGTCTTCACGCGCCGCGGCGGCCGCTTCGGGCGTCGTCGCGCGCGGCGGTTGCGCCGTCAGACCCGGCTCGACGGGATGCCCTGTCGCGGGACTCACGGGCGTTGCCGCGCTCACGGCAGGGGTTGCGGCGAGCGTCGGCTCGACATGCGGCCCCGTGGTCGCCGGATACACCACACCCGGGCGAGCAGCGTTACGCTCGCGCTCGGCCTTGCGCGCCTCGTTCTCGGCGTCGCGCGCCGACACACGATCAGTGCGCTCGGCGGCAGCCGTGCTGGCCAGCCGCTCGCGCCGCTTCACCGCGCTCGAGAGCTTCACGCCGCCCAGGCCGATAACCAGCAGCACCACACCCGTCAGCACCGCCACCAGCTGACCAAACCCGGTCAGCTGCGGCGTATGCAGCCCCACCAGCCAGACCAGCATCAACACGCCCGTCAGCCAGTTCACATGGCCGACGACCTTGGCCGTCGTCGCCGTCATCGCGCCGTCGATCGACGCGTGCAGTGCCAGCCACGCCAGGCCGATCAGCGCGATGCCGGCGCCCTGCCCAACCAGCGCAGGGTCCGTCTGCACCAGCTGCAGCGCGTCGTACAGCGATTTCCACGGCGTGAGCAAAAACAGCAGCCCGAACGCCAGCAACAACAAGGCATCGATGATCAGTACGGCACGCAGCAGCGGCTTCATCGGCGATTAGTCCACGTGATAGTTGGGCGCTTCCTTGGTGATCTGGACATCGTGCACGTGCGATTCGCGCATGCCCGCTGCCGTGATTTCGACGAACGAAGCCTTGTCGTGCAGCTCGTCGATCGTACGGCAGCCGCAGTAGCCCATCGATGCACGCACGCCGCCGATCAGCTGGAACAGGATCGCGCCGACCGAGCCCTTGTACGCGACGCGGCCTTCGATGCCTTCCGGCACGAGCTTGTCGATGTTCGCGGAGTTGTCCTGGAAGTAGCGGTCAGCCGCGCCGTCCTTCATCGCGCCGACGGAACCCATGCCGCGGTACGACTTGTACTGACGGCCCTGATACAGGAACACGTCGCCGGGCGATTCTTCCGTGCCGGCGAACATGCTGCCCATCATCACGGCGTTCGCGCCTGCTGCCAACGCCTTGCTGACGTCACCCGAGAAACGCACGCCACCGTCGGCGATCACGGGCACGCCCGTACCCTTGAGCGCCGCCGACACGTTGGCGATCGCGCTGATCTGCGGCACGCCCACGCCTGCAACGATACGCGTCGTGCAGATCGAGCCCGGGCCGATGCCGACCTTCACGCCGTCCGCGCCGTACTCGACGAGCGCCTTGGCTGCGTCGGCCGTCGCGATGTTGCCGCCGATCACCTCGACGTGCGGGAAGTTCTTCTTGACCCACTGAACGCGCTCCAGCACGCCGCGGCTGTGACCGTGCGCCGTATCGACGACGATCACGTCGACGCCTGCCTGCACCAGCAGTTCGACGCGCTCTTCATTGTCGGCGCCGACGCCGACTGCCGCGCCTGCGCGCAGCTTGCCGTGCTCGTCCTTACATGCGTCCGGGTGTTCCGTCTGCTTCGTGATGTCCTTCACCGTCATCAGGCCGCGCAGTTCGAATGCGTCGTTGACGACCAGCACGCGTTCGAGGCGGTGGCTGTGCATCAGCGCCTTCGCTTCGGCGAGCGGCGTGCCTTCCTTGACCGTGACGAGGCGCTCGCGCGGCGTCATGATCGTGCGCACAGGCTCGTCCAGACGCGTTTCGAAGCGCAGGTCGCGGTTCGTGACGATGCCGATCAGCTGCGCGCCTTCGACGACCGGGAAACCCGAAATGCCATGCTGGCGCGACAGCGCGATCACGTCGCTCACCTTCATCTGCGGCGGAACCGTGATCGGATCGCGCACGACACCCGATTCGAAGCGCTTGACCTTCGCGACTTCGCGAGCCTGCTCGGCCGGCGTGAGATTCTTGTGGATGATGCCGACGCCACCCATCTGCGCCATGGCGATGGCGAGGCGTGCTTCGGTAACGGTGTCCATGGCGGCGGACACGAGCGGCATATTCAGGGAGATGTTGCGGGTCAGCCGGGTCTTCAGGCTGGTGTCGCGCGGCAGAACGTCGGAGAAAGCCGGGACGAGGAGCACGTCATCGAACGTGAGTGCTTTTTGGATCAGACGCATGGCAAATCCTATAGGCGCAAAAGCGAATTATACGCGAAACCTTCCGGTTTTCGCTGCACGAACAGTCAGTTAGCGAAATTCTTCAACGTTTTTTCGCACCGAACGACAGTCTTATTTCGCTTCTGCGTTCGGCTCGCGTTCGAACCGGTTTCGTATGCTCGTTCGAACGCATGGACTGCCATTCATCCTGTCAGGCGTGTTTTTCCAGCATAGGCGACGTGCCGCAAAGTGCAGAATCGAACAAGACGCCGACATGCCCATCCGGCTATGCTTCGCGCACTTTCAGTTTTTCGATCGGGGCAAGGCAATGCAGCGCGGCGTGGTGTACGGAATGTTGGCGGGGGCGTTATGGGGCATGGTGTTTCTGGTGCCGCGGCTGTTGCCCGATTTTTCGCCCGTGCTGCTGAGCGCCGGCCGCTACGCGATGTACGGTGTCGTATCGCTGCTGGCCGCGCTGCCTTCCGCGCGCTCCCTGCTGCGCCGGCTCACCCGCGAAGACCTGAACGCCCTCGTCAAGCTCGCGCTCGCGGGCAACCTGCTCTATTACCTGCTGCTGACGGGCGCGGTGCACCTCGTCGGCATTGCGCCGTCCTCGCTGATCGTCGGCGTGCTGCCCGTCACGGTGACGCTGCTCGGGCGGCGCGACCATGGCGCCGTGCCGCTCGCACGGCTGGCATGGCCGCTCGCACTCGTCGTCGCGGGCATCGCGTGCATCAATGTCGATGTGTTCGGGACGGCGGGCGAAACGCCGGGAACCATCGCGAACAAGCTGATCGGCATCGCGTGCGCCGTGGGCGCGCTGGCCTGCTGGACGTGGTTCGCCGTCGAGAACGCCCGCTATCTGCAACGCCATACGCATTTCAGCGGCAACGAGTGGTCGGTGCTGTGGGGCGTGGTGACGGGCCTGCTCGGCGCGCTGCTGTGGGTTGTCGTAGCCGCGCTGCCGTCGTCGGCCGTCGATACGTCACATGTCGACACCCGCTGGCATCTGTTCTGGCTGCTGAACCTGGGCCTTGCGATCGGCGCGTCGTGGCTCGGCAACGGCTTGTGGAACGCGGCGTCCAAGCGGCTGCCGCTCACGCTGTCAGGCCAGTTGATCGTGTTCGAGACGCTGTTCGCGCTGCTCTATGCGTTCATTTACGACCACCGGATGCCCCGTCCGCTCGAAATGGCCGCCATTCTGCTGCTGGTTGCGGGCGTCAGCTGGTCGGTGCGCCAGCACGCCGGCGACGATTCCGACCGGTCGACGCTCGAAGAAAAGGCTCAGGCGGCAGTGCATTAGGCTGCACGCCTCAGCCTCCCGGCACACCAACCTCTGACTACAAAGCAAAAACGGCGCACCGCGTGACACGGTGCGCCGTTTGGCTTTGGTCCGCTGCACGTCCGCGTGACGTCAGCGCGAATCCTTGGGCTGCCACTTTCGCCCTTCGATGGACCCTTCCTGACGCGATTTCTCGACACGCCGCTGTCGCGCGAGCTTCGGATCGACGATCAGCGGCCGGTAGATCTCGACGCGATCATGGTCCGCGAGCACGGTGTCCAGCGGTTTGAGCTTGCCGAACACGCCCGTTTTCTGCCTTGTCAGATCGATTCCGGGGTGCCGCGTAAGAATGCCGCTCGCGTCGATGGCCTGCCCGAGCGTCGCGCCCTGCGGCAATTGCAACTCGATCAGCGTCTGCTCGCGCGGCAGCGCGTAGCAGACCTCGATGGTCAACGTCTTGCTCATGCCTTGCCGTAGCGCTGGTCGGCGCGTTTCACGAACGATTCGACGAAGGTGTTCGCGATATGGCTGAACACCGGCCCGATGATTTTCTCCAGCAGAATGTTCGCGAACTCGTAGTGCAGTGCGAACTCGATCTTGCACGCGTCCGCGCGCAGCGGCGTGAAGCGCCAGTAGCCGGTGAACTTCTTGAACGGGCCATCGGCGAAGTTCATGTCGATGCGCGTCGGCCGCTCCTGCGTGTTGTGCGTCGCGAAGTGCTGCTTGATGCCCTTGAAGTTGATGTCGATCTTTGCCTCCATCAGGTTTTCCTCCTGGCGGCGGATTTCGACGCCGCCGCACCACGGAAGGAAATTGGGGTAGTCGGCGACATCGGTGACGAGGTCGAACATCTGTTCCGCCGAGTGGCGTATCAACACGGTTTTCTGGACATCTGCCATAAATTGAACAGCGCGTGGCAACAGGGATTGAGAAATAGCGAGCGCGTGACAACTGAATGACACCGCGGCGGGTTTTCGGCGTCCCGCTTTGCTAAAATCGTGATTTTAAACGAGTTGGCCACTTTCCATTCATGAGCATCATCGACAACAGAAAAGCGTTCTACGACTACTCGGTCGAAGAGCGTTACGAGGCGGGGCTCGTGCTGGAGGGCTGGGAAGTCAAGGCGCTCCGCGCCGGGCGTGGCCAGATCAAGGAAGGCTACGTCGTCATCAGGAACGCCGAACTGTTTCTGATCGGCACGCATATCAGTCCGCTGCCCGAAGCGTCGACGCACATCCATCCGGACCCGGTCCGCACGCGCAAGCTGCTGCTGCATGCTGAGGAAATCAGCAAGCTGATCGGCAAGGTCGAGCAGCGCGGGTATACGCTTGTGCCGTTGAATTTTCATTACAAGAACGGGCGCGTCAAGTGTGAGATTGGGCTTGCCAAGGGCAAGAAGCAGCACGATAAGCGTGAGACTGAGAAGAAGCGGGATTGGGAGCGGGAGAAGGCGAGGTTGATGAGGACGCCGGTCTGAGGTTTTTTGTGCCTGCGCGGCGCGGAGGGGCGTGAGTTTTTTGCCGCGGCGCTGGTACGGTGCGCTTTGCTTTTTTTCTGGCGTCTGCGGGGTGGCGCGCTTCGCGTTTTTCGCTGCATCCGCGATTTGCCTTCGTGTTTCACGCGTCGCCCCTGTGCGGGGCGGCACCTACTTTTCTTTGCCGCCGCAAAGAAAAGTAGGCAAAAGAAAGCGGCTCACACCGCCAGTCCTTGTGTTTGCCTGAGGGCCCCCAACGGGTCTTGCAGCTCAAACGGCAACGCTTTGGTTCGCGCCCGTTGCCAACGTTCTCCCTGTACGCCTCACCCACTTCATGTGCCCGCGTCTCAGCACGCCGCGTCGGACAGTCTGCCGCCGCCCAGGTGGCAAACTGTGTGTAGGCCATAGCCTCACACGCCTCACGTCGGACCGATAGCGCACGCGTCCCACCCGGTAAGAGCACCAGGCTACGCGACGCGACAACCTACACATAGTTTGCCACCTGGGCGGCACCAACCATTAGCTGCCGCTTGCCGTTGTACGGGCGCCTGAAGCGGGTGAAGCGATTGTTCGAAGCGTTGGCAACGAGCACCGGGCAGAGGCACTGCCGTGTGAAGGATGGGGACGTTGGGGGCCCGTGGATAGGAACACGGGCTGGCGGTGTGAGCCGCTTTCTTTTGCCTACTTTTCTTTGCGGCGGCAAAGAAAAGTAGGTGCCGCCCCGCACAGGGGCAACGCGTGAAGCTAGATAACAAATCGCGGATGCCAGCGGAAACACAAAGCAAACCACCCAGCGTCGCAGACAAAAAAAAGCCCTCACCCAACAGTCTTGGACTGCTTCACAATCGTCAGAGCCGCGGCAATCATCGACCCCATATCCGCCATATTCCCCGGCACGATCAACGTATTCCCCGCCTTCGCGAGATTCGCAAAAGCACCCACATACTGCTCAGCGACCTTGAGATTCACCGCCTCCATCCCACCCGTCGATTGAATCGCCGACGCGATCTTTTGGATTGCCTGAGAATTCGCCTCAGCGACAGCCAAAATCGCCGCCGCCTGGCCTTGCGCCTGGTTAATCGCCGCCTGCCGTTCACCCTCGGACTTCTGAATAGCCGCCTCGCGGCCACCCGACGCGATATTGATCTGCTCCTGCTTGCGCCCTTCCGATGCCGCGATCAGCGCTCGCTTCTCACGCTCCGCAGTAATCTGCGCCTGCATCGCGTGAAGAATCTCTTTCGGCGGCGTCAGGTCCTTGATCTCGTAACGCAGCACCTTTACGCCCCAGTTCGACGCCGCTTCGTCCAGCGCCGACACGATCGAATGATTGATGAAGTCGCGCTCCTCGAACGTCTTGTCGAGTTCGAGCTTGCCGATCACCGAACGCAATGTCGTCTGCGACAACTGCGTGATCGCGAACACGAAGTTGCTCGAACCGTACGACGCCTTCATCGGATCGGTAACCTGGAAATACAGCACGCCGTCCACCTGCAACTGCGTGTTGTCGCGCGTGATGCAGACCTGACTCGGCACGTCGAGCGGAATTTCCTTGAGCACGTGTTTGTACGCGATCCGGTCGATGAACGGCAGCACGAAGCTAAGACCCGGCGTGAGCGTCGCGTGATAGCGCCCGAGGCGCTCCATCACCCATGCGTGCTGTTGCGGCACGATCTTGATCGTCTGCGCTGCGACCACGATCACGACAATCAGCAACACCAGCCCAACGATGCTCGACGATTCCATTCCTGCACCCCCATCTGTTTTTGAGTTGTTGTGCGCGTTCGAATGCGCCTACGCTGTACTCGACGGCTCAGGCCCTCGCCGCCGCGTGCCTGCACGCGACGACGATGAGGCAGTTGCCCCGCAGCGCAGTGATTTCATAGAGATTGGCGTCTTCCGGCTCGCCGGGCGCGAGCTCGACTGCCCATGACGCGCCGCGATAACTCGTGCGCGCATGTCCGTCGTGCCACGCGGGCACGGTCAGCGTCGAGCCGATATCGAGGTTCACGTCGGGGTTGCGCGCCGCTTCGGCGCGCGTTTTCGTTTTACGTCCGAAACGCGATTTGCGCAGCAAGAGCATCGCCGCAAGCGCGACGGTCGCCGCGATGCCGAGTTGCAGCGTGAGATCAGCCCCTGCGAGCCGCGCCAGCGCCGCCGCAACGAAGCCGAGCGCCACCATCAGCAGATAGAACGTGCCGTGCATCAGTTCGAGCACGATCAGCACGCCCGCGCCGATCCACCAGAACAGTCCACTTTGGAACACTTGCGCCTCCACAAAGCAAAACACCCCGGATCTACCGGGGTGTTTATAGCATGAAGCGTCAGCGATTTATCGTTCGTAGCAGCACGTTTTACGTACCGCCACAAATCGATGCGCAATGCTTACTTCGTCACTTTCGCCAGCGCCTGCCAGGTCTCGATGATCGTGTCCGGGTTCAGCGAGATCGACGCGATGCCTTCCTTCGTCAGCCACTCGGCAAAGTCCGGATGATCCGACGGGCCCTGGCCGCAAATACCGACGTATTTGTCCAGACGCAGGCAGGTTTCGATCGCGCGCTTGAGCAGGAACTTGATGGCGGGATCGCGCTCGTCGAAGTCCGCAGCCAGCAGTTCCATACCCGAGTCGCGGTCGAGGCCGAGCGTCAGCTGCGTCAGATCGTTCGAACCGATCGAGAAGCCGTCGAAGTACTGCAGGAATTCTTCGGCGAGAATCGCGTTCGACGGTACTTCGCACATCATGATCAGGCGCAGGCCGTTTTCGCCGCGCTTCAGGCCGTACTTCGCCAGCAGCCCGACCACGCGCTCCGCCTGCTTCAGCGTACGCACGAACGGCACCATGATCTCGACGTTGTCGAGGCCCATCTCTTCACGCACGCGCTTGAGCGCGATGCACTCCATTTCGAACGCCTGCGCGAAGTCTTCAGCGATATAGCGCGATGCGCCGCGGAAGCCCAGCATCGGGTTTTCCTCGTCCGGCTCGTAGCGCGAACCGCCGATCAGCTTCTTGTACTCGTTCGACTTGAAGTCCGACAGACGCACGATCACGGGCTTCGGATAGAACGCCGCGCCGATCGTCGCGATGCCTTCCGTCAGCTTGTCGACATAGAACGCACGCGGCGATGCATGACCGCGCGCAACGCTTTCGACAGCCTTCTTCAGGTCCTGATCGATGTTCGGGTACTCGAGAATCGCCTTCGGGTGAACGCCGATGTTGTTGTTGATGATGAACTCGAGGCGAGCCAGACCAACGCCCTTGTTCGGCAGTTGCGCGAAGTCGAACGCGAGCTGCGGATTGCCGACGTTCATCATGATCTTGACGGGGATCTCAGGCAGCTCGCCGCGCTGGATTTCCGTCACTTCCGTTTCGAGCAGACCGTCGTAAATCTTGCCTTCGTCGCCTTCCGCGCACGATACCGTCACCAGCGCGCCGTCCTTCAGCACGTCCGATGCGTCGCCGCAACCCACCACGGCCGGCACACCCAGTTCACGCGCGATGATCGCCGCGTGGCAGGTACGGCCGCCGCGGTTCGTGACGATCGCCGCTGCGCGCTTCATCACCGGTTCCCAGTTCGGATCGGTCATGTCCGCGACCAGCACGTCGCCCGGCTGCACGCGCTCCATTTCCGACGGATCGTGAATGACGCGCACGGGGCCCGCACCGATCTTCTGGCCGATCGCGCGGCCAGTCGCCAGCACCTGCGACTGGCCCTTCAGCTTGAAGCGCTGCTCGGCCTTGTTGCCGCCCTGGCTCTTCACCGTTTCGGGACGCGCCTGCAGGATGAAAATCTTGCCGTCGCGGCCGTCCTTGCCCCACTCGATGTCCATCGGACGCTGGTAGTGCTTTTCGATGATGACCGCGTACTTCGCCAGTTCGATCACGTCTTCGTCGGTGATCGAGAAGCGGTTGCGCTGCTCGTGCGGCACGTCGACGGTCTTCACGCGGCCTTCTTCTCCGGCCTTCGTGAATTCCATCTTGATGAGCTTCGAGCCGATCGAGCGGCGGATGATCGGGTATTTGTTCTGCGCGAGCGTGGTCTTGAAGACGTAGAACTCGTCCGGATTCACCGCGCCTTGCACGACGGTTTCACCGAGGCCATAGCTCGACGTGATGAAGACGGCGTCCTTGAAGCCCGATTCGGTGTCGAGCGTGAACATCACGCCTGCTGCGCCGACGTCCGAGCGCACCATGCGCTGCACGCCCGCCGACAACGCGACTTCAGCATGCGTGAAGCCCTTGTGGACGCGATAGGAGATGGCGCGGTCGTTGTACAGCGACGCGAACACGTGCTTCATGCGATCGAGCACGTCTTCGATGCCGACGACATTCAGGTAGCTTTCCTGCTGACCGGCGAACGATGCGTCCGGCAGGTCTTCCGCCGTTGCCGACGAGCGGACCGCGAACGACAGTTCTTCAGGCGAGCTTTTCGACAGCGTTTCGAATGCTGCGCGGATTTCCTGTTCGAGACGCGACTGCATCGGCGCGTCGACGATCCATTGACGGATTTCCTTGCCTGCAGCGGCGAGCGCCTTCACGTCGTCGACGTCGAGCGTCTCGAGACGTTGGGCGATGCGTTCGGTCAGGTTGTTGTGATGCAGAAAGTCGCGGAATGCGAGCGCCGTCGTGGCGAAACCCGTGGGCACGCGCACGCCAGCTTCGGCGAGCTGACTGATCATCTCGCCGAGCGAAGCATTCTTGCCGCCGACGATTTCTACGTCGGTCATTCGCAACTGCTCGAATGGAACTACATACGCCTGATCCTTAGCAACGTTAACTGCGTTAGTCATACAAGCCCCTAAGTGGAAAAAAATGCTCGATTGCGCAAGTGGGCTCGAACACGAGGCGCTCATTGGGAGCGGGACACGTGCCTTACGCAACCTGTTGGAGAAACAATCGCGGGGCGCTTCATGCCAGGCACGAAGCCCGACGAAGCTGGAGATTGAACGAATTTGCGGCTTTGGCGCGCAAGATACGAACAGATCACGACGCAATCAAAGAGCGATAACAGATAGTTACACGCGATTTGGCTGCAATTGCTTATCCAACAGGTTGCCGCTATTCTACCGTGCCGACTCTCAAAATGTGACAGTCGGACGAGAAATGCGCCCCGAACGGCGCGTGCGGCTTGCCGCCGGGGTTTGCGTGACCTTCCCGCGGCTTTGTCCCGGCCGCGCGCGGGTCTTTTTGCCCGTTCAGGCGCACGCTGCGCCGCGTGTCGTATCGTGTTGCGCCGCTGCTGTTTTCCGGCCAGCCACCGGAGCAGCGCGCGCCACGCGGCAATGTCTGATTCGAGCGGATTTTGACGCTCATGTTCCCTGCCCACTGATGCCGCCCACCGTATTCATCGTCTCCGACGGTACCGGGATTACTGCCGAAACCTTCGCGCATTCGATCCTCTCCCAGTTCGACCAGAAGTTCCGTCTGGTCCGCGTGCCCTTCGTCGATTCGACGGAAAAGGCCTACGCCACGCTCGAAAAGATCAACGAAGCCGCCCATCACGAAGGCCGCCGCCCGATCGTCTTCACGACGCTCGTGAACAGCGCGTCGAACCAGATCGTGAAGGATTCGAACGCGCTCGTGCTGGACATGTTCCAGACCTTCGTCGAGCCGCTCGAACAGGAACTGGAGCTGAAGTCGAGCCACGCGATGGGCCGTGGCCACCAGAACGCCGACACCGAGGAATACAAGAACCGGATCGAGGCGATCAACTTCTCGCTCGCGCACGACGACGGCCAGTCCAATCGCAATCTGGAAGAAGCGGACGTGATCCTCGTCGGCGTGTCGCGCAGCGGCAAGACGCCGACCAGCCTGTACCTGGCGATGCAGTACGGCGTGAAGGCCGCAAACTATCCGCTGATTCCCGAAGACTTCGAGCGCGGCAAGCTGCCGACACCGCTGCTCGCGCATCGCACGAAGATGTTCGGTCTGTCTATCGATCCGCAGCGGCTTTCGGAAATCCGCAACGAGCGGCGCCCCGGCAGTAAATACGCGGCGCTCGAGAACTGCCGCTACGAGATCAACGAAGCCGAGACGATGATGCGGCGGGAAGGGGTCAAGTGGCTCTCGTCGACGCACAAGTCGATCGAGGAAATCGCGACGACGATCCTGCAGGAAATCAAGCTGGATCGGTCGTCGTATTGATGGCGATGCTGTGAACTCAGCCGGCAGCGCGTTGCTGCCGGCACTGCTCGAAAAGACACACGGCGGCAGCCGCCGCCACGTTGAGCGACTCCATCCCGCCCGGCTGCGGAATCGTCACACGGTACGTCACCGCGTCGCGCCACGCCTGCGACACGCCTGCCCCTTCATTACCGAACACCCACGCGACAGGCCCCGACAGATTGGTGTCGTAGATCGCCTGCGCGCCATGCGAATCCGTGATCGCGACGGGCGCATCGAGCCGTTCGATCAGCGTCTGCGGCTCGACATCCTCGTGAATCTGCAGCAGAAAATGCGCGCCCATCGCCGAGCGCAGCACCTTCGACGACCACGCGTACGCAGTGCCCGGCGCGCAGAACACATGCCCGATGCCCGCTGCCGCCGCGCTGCGCAGAATCGAACCGACATTACCCGCATCCTGCACGCCGTCGAGCACGATGCAGCCCTGCGTCACGCGCTCGGGCAACGGCAGGTCGAGCTTCTCGACGAGCAGCAACATGCCGACGCCATTGACGACATTCGACAGTTGCCCGAACAGCGCATCGGGCAGCGTGACGATGCGCCGTTCCTCGATGCGCGCAACGATTGCCTGCGCTTCGTCGTGGCGCAGCGCGCCTTCCGTGACGATGCAGGTTTCCGGCTGGCCCGCGACGTCGAGATACGCGCTCGCAAGGTGAAACCCTTCGAGCAACGCATGGCCGCTCTTGCGCTGTTGATGCGTCGAACCGGCCAATGCCTTCAGACGCTTGTAGAGCGGATTGTCCCGCGAGGTGATGGCTTTCACAGGCAGCACGAAAAGAATAGCGGTGAAAAGAAAAGCGCCCGCAGGCGCTTGATCGTATTTTGCGTGGCGTCAGAACGGCGCGCTGTCGTCGGCGAGGAAGGCATCGTCGGCGGCTGCGGGCGGCACGACGATCACGCCTTCCGGCAGACGGGTACTCGTGCCGAGCCGTAGATGCGCCTCACGCACGGGCGCGAACGAGCGTCGGTGATGCTCGCACGGACCATGCTCGCGCAGCGCCGTCAGATGCTGTGGCGTGCCGTAGCCGGCGTGCGCGTCGAAACCGTATACGGGGAACATCTGGTGCAGCTCGAGCAGCATCCGGTCGCGCGTGACTTTTGCGAGAATGGACGCGGCCGAAATGCACGGCACGAGCGCGTCGCCGCTGATGATCGCCTCGCTGCGAATGCTCAGCGTCGGACAACGATTACCGTCGATTTTCGCCAGCGTCGGCGAGACCTTCAGCCCTTCGACTGCGCGCTTCATGGCGAGCATCGTCGCGTGCAGGATATTCAGCGCGTCGATTTCCTCGACGGAAGCCGACGCGACGCAATATGCGAGCGACCGGTCGATGATCTTCTCGTAGAGTTCGTCGCGCTTTTTGGCCGTCAGGGCTTTCGAATCGTCGAGGCCGCGAATGCGCGGCTTCGACGGATCGAGAATCACGGCGGCGGCCACTACGGGCCCGGCCAGCGGACCGCGCCCCGCTTCGTCGACGCCACAGACGATATCTTCCGGCGACGAGAAATCGAGGCCGCCCTGCTCCGCTTTCTTCGCGGACGCCTTGCGGCGCGACGCAGCCGAAGTCATGGACGCCCCCGGCGCGCTTCGATGACGGCGACGACCGCTTCCGCAGCCCGCTGCGCAGTGTTCTGCTTGAGCACGTGATGCATCTCGGTGAAGATTTCCGTCAGCGTGCGCCGGTTTGCTTCGTCGCGCAACTGGGTCAGCGTGGCATCCGCCAGTGCTTCAGGTGTCGCGAAGTGCTGCAGGATTTCCGGCACGACGAAACGCCCCGCCAGAATATTCGGCAAGCCGACGTACGGCAGATAGCCCTGGCGGCGCATGATCTGCCCCGTCAGCCAGGGCACCTTGTACGAGATCACCATCGGCTTTTTCAGCAGCGCCGCTTCCAGCGTGACCGTGCCGCTTTTCACGAGAATCGCGTCGGCGGCCGTCATCGCGACCTGCGCGTTGCCGTCCGTCAGCGTCAGCGGTAGCTTCGGATGCGCTTCGACGAGCGGCTTGAGCAGTTCGCGCAGCGCCGGCGTCGCAGCGGGCATCACGAAACGCACGCCCGGCTCGCGCTGCAGCATCAGTTCCATCGCGTCGAAGAACGTCGGGCCGATCAGCGAAATTTCCGAGCGACGGCTGCCCGGCAGCACGGCGATCACCGGTCCGCTTTCGGGCAGGCCGAGCGCGCGGCGCGCGCCTGCCGTGTCGGGTTCGAGCGGAATCTCGTCAGCGAGCGGATGGCCGACATAGGTCGACGCCACGCCCGATTTCTCCAGCAGCGCCTTTTCGAACGGGAACACGCACAGCATGTGGTCGACGGCTTTGACGATCTTCTTGATGCGGCCGCCGCGCCACGCCCAGATGGACGGGCAGACGAAGTGAATGGTCGGAATGCCCGCGTCTCGCAGCGGATGCTCGAGGCCGAAGTTGAAGTCGGGCGCATCGACGCCGATAAAGGCCGACGGCGGCTCGGCCAGCAGTTGCCGCTTCAGTTCGTTGCGGATGCCGAGAATCTCGGGAATATGTTTCAGCGCTTCGACGTAACCGCGCACCGACAGCTTTTCCATCGGAAAATGAGCGTCGAAGCCCTTCGCGATCATGCGCGGGCCGCCAATGCCGAAGTACTGCGTCGTGTCAGGCAGACGGGCAGCGAGCCCGTCCAGCAACGAAGCCGCCAGCAGATCGCCCGACGGCTCGCCGGCCACCATTGCGAGCCGCAGCGGACTGGTAGGCAACGGCATCGGTTAGCGGATGATGCCGCGCTGCGACTGCTCGACGAACTCGACGAGCGCGCGTACCGGCTCGTCGCCGTCGCCGCCCGCCGAGGCGAGCTCGCGCAACTGCACCTTCGCCTCTTCGAGCGACAGGCCGTTCTTGTACAGCAGACGGTAGGCCGAGCGCAGCGCCGAGATCGCATCCGGCGAGAAGCCACGGCGGCGCAGCCCTTCGACGTTGATACCGTGCGGCTCCGCCTTGTTGCCCGCCGCAATCACGAACGGCGGTATGTCCTGCACCAGCGCCGACGCGCCGCCCAGCATCGAATGCGCGCCGATCCGCACGAACTGATGCACGCCCGACATGCCGCCGACGATCGCGTAATCGCCGATGATCACATGGCCCGCCATCTGCGCGTTGCTCGACAGGATCACGTTGCTGCCGATCTGGCAGTCGTGGCCGATATGCACATAGGCCATGATCCAGTTGTCGTCGCCGAGCGTCGTGACACCCTTGTCCTGCACGGTGCCCGTGTGGATCGTCGTGAACTCGCGGATCGTGTTGCGGTTGCCGATCACGAGCTGCGTCGGCTCGTCCTTGTACTTCATGTCCTGCGGACGTCCGCCGACCGACGCGTAATGGCCGATCCGGTTGTCTTCGCCGATCGTCGTGTGGCCTTCGATCACGCTGTGCGAACCGACGGTCGTGCGCGCCCCGATCGTGACGTGTGCGCCGACAACGGCGTACGGTCCGATTTCGACCGATTCGTCGAGCTGCGCGCCCGACTCGATGATCGCAGTAGGATGAATCCTGCTCATGCGCCCTCGCTAGTATTTCCGCGTATCAGTTACATGGCGCCGATGACGCTGCGGCGTCATCCGACGCGTTGAAGCGGCCACGATGCAACCCGTTTGTGACCGCTCAAGGTTTCGATGGTTCTGCCTCGCGCCTTACCGGACACACCGTTCCCGGCTGCCCGGCCGCGAGCATTACTCGCTGTCCGTCTGGCGCACCGCGCACATCAGGTCGGCTTCGGCCGCGACCTGGCCGTCCACTTCCGCGCGCGCCTTGAACTTCCAGATGCCGCGCATATGGCGCTCGAACGTGACGTTCAGGATCAGCTGGTCGCCCGGCTCGACGACCCGCTTGAAGCGCGCGTTGTCGATGCCGACGAACAGGTACAGCGTGTTGTCGGGATCGTGCGGCTCTTCCGCGAAGGTCAAGAGCGCTGCCGTCTGCGCGAGCGCTTCCAGAATCAGCACGCCAGGCATAACCGGGCGCTTCGGGAAGTGACCCATGAAGTACGGTTCGTTGATCGACACATTCTTCAGCGCTTTGATGCTCTTGTGCGGCTCGAGTTCGAGCACCCGATCGACCAGCAGGATCGGATAGCGGTGCGGCAGCAGCGTGAGAATCTTGTGAATGTCGAGATTGATTTTTTCGGTGCTCATGGTGTTTCTGCTCACGCAGGGGTTGCGCGATGATGACTTCGAATGCTGGGTGCAAGGGCCTGAATGATGACGACGCGCCCTGCCGCCCGTTCCTGTTCCGGCTGCGCGCGATCCGGGGGCCGCGCGCGCCGGCGTTTCCTGCCGGTCGTGCCTATGGTGCCCGAGGTGTTACGCCTTGTCTCCGGAGGCGCTGGCGACTGCGGCTTCGAGCGCCTTGATGCGGTCGCGCAACTTGTCGAGGTTGCGCACCAACGCGGCACTCTTGTTCCAGTCGGCATGGTCGACGGCCGGGAACGCGCTCGTGTACATGCCGGGCTTCAGAAGCGACTTCGATACGCCCGACTGTGCGGTGACGATCACGTAGTCGGCCAGCGTGACGTGGCCGGCAATGCCGACCGCGCCGCCGATCATGCAGTGACGGCCGATCGTCGTGCTGCCCGCGATGCCCGCACAGCCGGCGATCACCGTGTAGGCGCCGATCTTGCAGTTGTGGGCGATCTGCACGAGGTTGTCGATCTTCACGCATTCTTCGATGACAGTATCGGCCATCGCGCCGCGATCGATCGTGGTATTTGCACCGATTTCGACGTCCGGTCCGATCGACACGCCGCCAACCTGCGGAATCTTGACCCAGCTGCCCGTGCGCGCATCGCCTTCGCCGACGAAGTCCGGCGCGAAGCCGAAGCCGTCCGAGCCGATTACGGCGCCCGCGTGAATGATTGCGCGCTCGCCGATCTTGCAGCCGTGATACACGGCGACGTTCGGATACAGATGCGAGCCCGCAGCGATCTGCGTGCCGCGCCCGACGAACACGTTCGCGTCGAGCCGCACGTTCTCGCCGATCGAAACGCCCGCTTCGACCGTCACGTTCGGGCCGATCACGGCGCTCGCCGCGATCTGCGCAGACGGGTCGATGGTTGCAGACGAATGCACGCCGGGCTTGGCCTTCGGCGAGGCCATGTCGATGTAGGCCTGCGCGAGGCGCGCGAAGTAAGCGTAAGGATTCGGCGTGACGATGAAGTTACGGCCGTCACGCGACGAGACCTTCTCCAGATCCGCCGCGTTGATCAGCACCGCGCCCGCGCGCGTCGTTTCGACTTGCGCCAGATACTTCGGGTTGGCGAGAAACGCCAGTTGATCGGGGCCAGCCTGATCGAGCGGCGCCAGATTGCCGACGCGGTGCGCGCGATCGCCGACGATCTCTCCGCCGAACTGCTGGACGATCTCCTCGAGCGTGAATGCCATGCGTGTACTGCTCCTGCTGTTCAGTTGCCTAACTGGCGCGCCTTGTCACATCGCGCGCGCCGGGGGTGTGCGCCGGACGGCTGGCGTGGACGCCGTCCAGCCCGGCGTCAATTGCCCGACGCGGCCAGCGCCTTCAGCACCTGGTCGGTGATGTCGATACGCGGGCTGACGTAGACGGCTTCCTGCACGATCAGATCGTAGTGTTGCTGCTCGGCGATCTGCTTGATGACCTTGTTCGCGCGGTCGAGCACGGCCGCCAGCTCTTCATTGCGGCGCTGGTTCAGATCTTCGCGGAATTCGCGCTGCTTGCGCTGGAAATCCGTGTCGAGCTGCGACAGGTCGCGCTGTTTCTGCGCGCGATCGGCCGGCGCCAGCGACGCGCCGTTCTTGTCGAGCGAGTCGGACAGCGACTTCAGACGCTGCGCCATGTCCTGCAGGTCTTTGTCGCGCTTCGCGAACTCCGCTTCGAGCTTGGTCTGCGCCGCTTTCGCCGCCGCCGACTCACGCAGGATGCGATCCGAATTCACCGCGGCGATACGCGCTTCCTGCGCCAGCGCGGCGTTCGCCGCGCCCACGCCGAGCGTCATGGCAAGCGCCATTGCACACGCGACACGTTTCGAAAACATACCAGTTAGCAAAGTCATCCTCTCGATGCTGTAAGGGGTTCCAGTTCCGGCGCGCGCGATCAGAACGCCGTACCGATCTGGAACTGGAACTTCTGATACTGGTCGCCCGTATGTTTCTGGACCGGGAAGCCCAGCGACAGCTTGAGCGGCCCGATCGGCGAAATCCACGCGAGACCGACACCGTAACCGTAGCGCAGGCCGTTCGAACCGACCGTCGTGTCGCCGCCCTGACGCGAATCGCCCCAGACGTTACCGGCGTCGAGGAAGGTGAACACACGCAGCGTGCGGTCATAGCCCGTACCCGGCAACGGGAACGTGAGTTCGACGTTGGTGACGAACATCTTGTTACCGCCGATCGGGTCGTTCGTGACCTTGTCGCGCGGACCCAGCGAGCTCGGTTCATAGCCACGCACCGAACCGATACCGCCCGCGTAGTAGTTCTTGAAGATCGGGTACGCGTTGCCGATGCCGTTACCGTAGCCGCCCTGCACGTTGAAGCCGAGCACGAAGCCGCGCGAGAACGAGTAATAGTACTGCGCCTGCAAGTCGGCCTTGTAATACTCGGTGCCGCCGATCGGCGTGCCGTATTCGGCATTGGCCTGCGTGAAGTAGCCGCGGCTCGGCACCAGCGCGCTGTCACGCGCATCGCGCGACCAGCCCACTGTGAGCGGCACGTTGTTCGACACGCGGCCGAAGTCCTGCACGTAGTTCTTGTAGGCCTGCGGCGTGTTCGCGTCGACGTCGAGCGTGTTCTGCTCGAAGCCCGCGCCGAAGTACACCGTGTCCACTTCCGAGAACGGGATGCCGAACTTCAGGTCGCCACCCATCGTGACGATACGGAAGCTCGAATCCGTCGAGTAGTACAGCGGCTCATACGTGCGGTAGTAGACGTCCGTAATGCGCTTGATGCCGTCGACCGTGAAATACGGGTCGACCTGCGTGACCGTCAACGTGCGGTATGTCTTCGCGGTGTTCACGTTCACCGAGAGGCTCGTGCCCGAACCGAACACGTTGTCCTGCGACACACCCGCCGACAGCACCACCTTGTCCGTCGACGAGAAGCCCGCGCCCAGCGTGATCGCGCCCGTCGGCTTTTCGGCGACCTTGACGTCGACATCGACCTGGTCGGGCGTGCCTTCGACGGGAATCGTCGTCACGTCCACGTCCGTGAAGTAGCCGAGACGGTTGATACGGTCCTTCGACAGCGCAAGGCGGTTCGAATCGAACCACGAGCTTTCGAGCTGGCGCATTTCACGGCGTACGACTTCGTCGCGCGTACGCGTGTTGCCGACCACGTTGATGCGGCGCACGTACACGCGGCGGCTCGGATCGACTTGCAGCGTCAGGTCGACCTTGTGATGTTCCTGATCGATCTGCGGCAGCGCGTTCACAGTCGCAAATGCGTAGCCGTATTCGCCGAGCTTGTCGACGATCGCCTTCGTCGTGGCCTGCAGTTTTTCAGCCGAGAACTTGTCGCCCGGTTTGATCTTGATCAGCTTGTTCAGCTCGGCTTCGCGGTCGAGCAGATTGCCCGCGAGCTTGATGCTGTTGATCGTGTACGGCTCGCCTTCATGCAGCGTCACCGTCAGATACATGTCCTTCTTGTCGGGCGTGATCGACACCTGGGTCGACTCGATGTTGAACTCGAGATAGCCGCGATTCAGGTAGTACGAGCGGACGTTCTCGAGGTCGCCCGTGAGCTTCTCTTTCGAATACAGGTCGTTCTTCGTGTACCACGAGAACCAGTTCGGCGTGGACAGCTGCATTTCGTCGCGCAGTGTGCCCGTACTGAACGCCTTGTTGCCGATGAAGTTGATCTGGCGGATCTTCGCGCTCGGACCTTCGATCACGGCGAACAGGACCGCAACACGGTTGCGATCGATCGGCGTGATCGTAGTCGTGACTTCAGCTGCGTAGAAACCGCGCGTCAGATACTGGCGCTTGAGTTCCTGTTCGGCCTTGTCGACGAGCGCCTTGTCGTAGTAGCGGCCTTGCGACAGCCCAACGGCGCGCAGTGCCTTGATCAGGTTATCCTTCTCGAACTCGTGCAGGCCGGAGAAGTCGATCGTGCCGATGGCGGGACGCTCGAGCACCTGAACCACGACGACGTCGCCTTCCGAGGCGATCTTCACGTCGTTGAAGAAGCCCGTTGCGTACAGTGCGCGAATCGCTTCGGAAGCCTTTTCGTCGGTAAACGTATCGCCTTGCTTGATGGGAAGATAGGAGAACACGGTGCCGGGTTCTACCCGTTGCAGCCCTTCGATCCGAATGTCCTTCACCACAAAAGGTGTCGTCGCGTGAGCTGCCAGCCCATGCGCGGCGATTGCCGCGGCTACAACTGTCTTTGGAACAAAGCGATGAGGTTTAAACAACGTGCTTCCCCAGTGTGTATAGCTGCATCAGGTCAGGCGGGCGCCATCGTACGCCGCCAGACACTTTAAAAATGGATTAAACGAGCAAGATCGTTGAACAGCGCGATCGCCGACAAGGCGACGATACAAGCCAGTCCCGCTCTTTGAAGAACGAGCTGCCAGCGATCCGATACGGCTTTGCCGGTAACAGCTTCAACCGCATAATATAACAGATGCCCCCCGTCCAATACGGGTATTGGCAAAAGGTTGAGCACGCCGAGGCTTATGCTGACAAGCGCGAGGAACGAAAGGAATGCTGACGGACCGAGTCTCGCGCTCTTGCCCGCATAGTCCGCGATAGTCACGGGACCAGACAGATTCTTCAGCGAAGCTTCGCCGACGATCATCCGGCCGAACATCCGCACCGAGTACACAGCAAGGTCCCACGTACGATGCGCGCCGAGGCGCACGCTGTCGACAGGACCATAACGGACGTCGATGGACGGCACCTGCGTCGCGAGTTCAGCGCCGATCCGGCCGATGGGTTGCCCCGTCGTCTCATCGCGCTGCGAGCCGGGCACGATGGTTAGATTCTGTAATGCACCCGCCTGCTGATTCTTCGCGCCACGCTCGATCTGCAGCACGATCGGCTTGCCCGCGTGCGACTTGATGTAGTTGATGAAGGTGGTCGCGTTATCGGCGGGATGGCCGTCGACGGCGCGAATCCGGTCGCCCGCCAGCAGTCCTGCCTGCAAGGCAGCGCTGCCCGGCTGCACGCCCGCCACCGACAACGTCCCGCCGCCCGGCTCGAAACCGAGGCGTGACATGAAGTCGTCATCGACTTCCTTGTCGGTAAGATTTTGCAAGTCGAGCGGGAAGTCGAACGTGCCGTGCGTGTCCTTCGCGGTCAGCACGACGCGCTTGTGATCGAACGCCGCTCCGAGCAGCTTCCAGCGCAGATCGGACCACGAACGCACGGGCTCCGTTTCGCCCGCATTTGCCTCGCGCACGGCGACCACCTTCTCGCCGCCGTCGAAGCCCGCGCGCGCCGCGGCTGTGTCGGCAGCGGGCGCTGCGACGATTGCCGCGGGCTCGGTGACGCCCGTCGCGAACACGGCTGCGAACAGCACGATGGCAAGAATGAAGTTGGCAATCGGACCCGCCGCCACGATCGCGATGCGCTTGCCGACCGATTGACGGTTGAACGCGCGGGGCAAGTCGGCGGGATCGATGGGCGCGCCCTCTTCGCGCTCGTCGAGCATCTTGACGTAGCCGCCGAGCGGCAGCGCCGCGATGGTCCACTCGGTGCCCGTCTTCTTGCTGACCCAGCGCGCGAGCGGCTTGCCGAAGCCAATCGAAAAACGCAACACCTTGACGCCGCACAGGCGCGCGATGCTGTAGTGGCCATACTCATGGACGACCACCAGTACGCCAATCGCAACTGCGAAGGCGACCAGCTCGATCAGCAGGTTCATAAACGCCTCACTGGACGGCGCGTTCCGTAAGGCGAGCGCCCGCCGGCAGACCGTCGATGAAAGCGTGGGCGGCACGGCGCGCAGCGGCGTCGGCGTCGACCACGTCGGCGAGGCTGGACGCCTCGCGGTTGGGCAATGCATTCAGCACGGCATCGACGACCTGGGCGATCGTCATGAAGCCGATGCGGCGCGTCAGGAATGCTTCGACCGCAATCTCGTTCGCCGCGTTCAGTGCGGCGCTCGCGACGCCGCCTTCCGCCAGCGCTTTCATCGCGAGTGCGAGGCACGGGAAGCGCGTGTAATCCGGCTTCTCAAACGACAACTGCGCGATCTGCGCGAGATCGAGTTGCGCGACACCGGAATCGACGCGGTCGGGGAACGCCAGCGCGTGAGCGATGGGCGTGCGCATGTCCGGGTTGCCCAGTTGCGCGAGCACCGAACCGTCCGCGTACGACACGAGCGAGTGAATCACGCTCTGCGGATGAATCAGCACGTCGATGCGATCGCCCGGCAGATTGAAGAGCCAATGCGCCTCGATGACTTCGAGGCCCTTGTTCATCATCGTGGCGGAATCGACGGAAATCTTGCGGCCCATCACCCAGTTCGGATGCTTGCACGCTTCTTCCGGCGTGACGCCGACGAGGCTGGACGGCTCGCGCGTGCGGAACGGACCGCCCGACGCCGTCAGGATGATTTTCGACACGCCACCATGCAGCGCCGATTCGCGCGGCAGGCACTGGAAGATCGCGTTGTGCTCGCTGTCGACGGGCAGCAGGATCGCACCGTTGTCGCGCACCGCGTCCATGAAGATCGAGCCCGACATCACGAGCGCTTCCTTGTTGGCGAGCAGGATGCGCTTGCCGGCGCGCGCCGCCGCGAGGCTCGGCTCGAGGCCCGCCGCGCCGACGATCGCCGCGACGACGGTGTCGCAGCCGTCGCTCTTCGACACGTCGACCAATGCCTGCGGACCGTACGTCACTTCGGTCTTGCAGCCCGCTGCGCGCAGCTTCGCGGCCACGCTCGCGGCCGTATCGGCATCGCCGACCACCGCTACTTCGGGCTTGAAGCGCAGGCATTGCTCGACGAGCTTGTCGCCGTTGCGGTGTGCCGTCAGTGCGTACACCGAGAAGCGCTCCGGATGACGCGCGACGACGTCGAGCGTGCTGTCTCCGATCGAGCCCGTAGAACCGAGCAAACTAATTCGTTTTTGCATATCTCTTTCTCTAGCCGATGGCTACGACAACACGAGCATCGCAAGCGGCAGCACCGGCAACAAAGCGTCGATGCGGTCGAGCACGCCGCCGTGACCCGGCAGCAGATTGCTCGAATCCTTCACGCCGGCCTGGCGCTTGAGCATCGATTCGAACAGATCGCCCACCACGCTGAACACGACCAGCAACGTCAGCGTAGCAAACGCACGAGCGGTGCCCAGATGGTCGAGCAGCGCGGAAAACAGGGTCGGGGCAAAGGCATGGGTGATGACGGCCAAAGCCGCGACGATCATCACGGCCAGCCACCCGCCGATCGCGCCTTCCCAGGTCTTGCCGGGGCTGATCGACGGCGCGAGTTTGTGCTTTCCAAACGCCTTACCCGCGAAGTATGCGCCGATATCGGCCAACCAGACCACCAGCAGCAGGGAAAGCACGAACGGCACGCCCGCCATCCGAGCCGCGACGAGCGCATGCCAGCAGGCAGCGAACACGACCACGCCCGCCAGCAGCAGGAACGGACGCCATGCGCCTTGCGAAAGCGTCGGCTTGCGCAGCAGCACGAACGGGCCGGCGAATATCCAGAAGATTGATGACGCTTCGAAGAGCGGACGCGGCGCCGTGACGCCCGTGCCGAGCTTGGTGCTGGCGACCAGCGCCAATGCGGCGACGATTGCATAGATCACAGGACCGGCGCCCGGCAGCTTCAGAAGCCGCGCCCACTCCCACGCGGCGAATACGACGACGAACGCGATCAGCGCGCCAAAGCCGCCGATCGGCGCCCAGAGCGTGACGGGCAGAAGAATAGCCAGCAGGACGATCGCCGTGATGACACGGGTTTTTAGCATGGAAGCGAATCGACGTTTTGCGATTGCGGCTCGAGCTGCGCGCTCGTGCGTCCGAAGCGCCGCTCGCGCCCCGTGTACGACCCGATGGCACGGCCGAGCGCGTCGGCGTCGAAATCCGGCCAGTAGGTGTCGGTGAAATAGAACTCGGTGTAGGCGAGCTGCCACAGCAGGAAGTTGCTGATGCGCTGCTCGCCGCCCGTGCGGATGAACAGATCCGGCTCGGGCGCGTAGGCCATCGCGAGGTGCTCGGCGAAGGCATCTTCGTTGACTTCGACGGGACGCCCCGCCGCCACCGACTGCTCGACCAGCTTGCGCGTCGCCTGCATGATGTCCCAGCGGCCGCCGTAGTTCGCGGCGATGGTGAGTGTGAGACGCGTGTTGCGGGCCGTCTTGGTTTCGGCGCGCGTGATCAGATCCTGGATCTTCTTGTCGAACATCGACAGATCGCCGACCACGCGCAGGCGGATGCCGTTCGCGTGCAACTTGCCGATCTCGCGCTCGAGCGCGGTCACGAACAGGCGCATCAGGAACGACACTTCGTCGGTCGGACGGCGCCAGTTTTCAGAGCTGAATGCGAACAGCGTCAGATATTCGACGCCCTGGCGCGCGCACGCCTCGACGGCTGCGCGCACGGCGTCGACGCCGCGCGTATGGCCCGCCACGCGCGGCAGGCGGCGTTGCGTCGCCCAACGGCCATTGCCGTCCATGATGATCGCGATATGACGCGGTACGGCTGACACGTCAGGTACGCGAACGGTTGAGCTTGTATAGGTCATGGCCGTCGGGTAAAGCTGCAAAGAAAGAAACGATGATCAGTGAAAGTCTTGAGGTCGGGTGTGCGCCAGACCGTCAAACCGTCATGATCTCGCCTTCCTTGGTTTGCACGAGCTTATCGATTTCGGCCACGAACTTGTCCGTCAGCTTCTGGATGTCGTCGCTGCCGCGACGCTCGTCGTCTTCCGAAATTTCCTTGTCCTTCACGAGCTTCTTCAGCGCCTCGTTCGCGTCGCGGCGCAGGTTGCGCACCGCCACCTTGGCCGTTTCGCCTTCGCTCTTGACGACCTTCGTCAGTTCGCGGCGGCGCTCTTCCGTCAGCGCAGGCATCGGTACGCGGATCACGTCGCCTTGCGACGCCGGGTTCAGACCCAGATCCGATTCGCGGATCGCCTTTTCGACGACCGTGATCATCTTCTTTTCCCACGGTTGCACGCCGATCGTGCGTGCATCGATCAGGGTCAGATTCGCGACCTGCGAGATCGGCACGGGCGAACCGTAGTAGTCGACCTGAATGTGATCGAGCAGGCCCGTGTGCGCACGGCCCGTGCGAATCTTCGACAGATCGTTCTTGAACGCGTCGATCGAGCGCTGCATCTTTTGCTCAGCGCTTTTCTTGGTGTCAGCCACAGACATGATTAAACCTCCGAACCTTCAAAACGATGCGGGCCCATAAGCGCGCGAGGCGCAGCCTGAGCCCGCGTTCAAGCCCACAGACGTGAAAGAGAGTTTACACGTGGACGAGGGTGCCTTCGTCTTCGCCCTGCACGATGCGCTTGAGCGCGCCCGGCTTGACGATCGAAAACACGCGGATCGGCAGCTTCTGGTCGCGGCACAGCGCGAACGCCGTCGCGTCCATGACCTGCAGATTGCGGCCGATCGCTTCGTCGAAACTGATCGTCGTGTAGCGCGTCGCCGACGGGTCCTTCTTCGGGTCGGCCGAGTACACGCCGTCCACCTTGGTCGCCTTCAGCACCACTTCGGCGCCCACTTCCGAACCGCGCAGCGCAGCTGCCGTATCGGTCGTGAAGAACGGGTTGCCCGTGCCGGCCGCGAAAATCACGACCTTGCCCTCTTCCAGCTGGCGGATCGCGCGGGGACGGATGTACGGCTCGACCACCTGGTCCATGCGCAGCGCCGACTGCACGCGCGCCTCGATACCGGCGTGACGCATGGCGTCCTGCAGCGCCAGCGCGTTCATCATCGTGGCCAGCATGCCCATGTAGTCCGCCGTTGCACGGTCCATGCCCGCTGCGCCGCCTGCCACGCCACGAAAGATATTGCCGCCGCCGATCACCACCGCCAGTTGCGTGCCGAGCCGCACCACCTCGGCCATGTCCGCCACCATTCTTTCGATCGTCGCGCGATTGATGCCGAATGCATCATCGCCCATCAGGGCTTCGCCAGAGAGTTTGAGGAGGACGCGTTTATAGGCAGTGGGCATAGAGATATCCGGATCGCGCTGAGCAGGGCAAAAAGCCGCCAAACAACAAGAAACTAACTGTAGGGGTGAAATAGGGGTTCGGGCAAGCGCCGCCAAATTGACGCGCCTCAACGATTGATCGAGGCCTGCCAACGAACGGGTGCGCCGCGCTGTCGCGCGCGCAGCCCCAGCGGCGCTGCCGGCCGCGGCGAAGTCCAGCTCCGCCGCGGGTCAAACGGTACTGCGTGAAACTTAAATAACGCTTATTGCTGCTTTGCAGCAGCGACTTGCGCAGCGACTTCAGCCGCGAAGTCGTCCTGACGCTTCTCGATGCCTTCGCCGACCACGAACAGCGCGAACTTCTGCACGCTCGAGCCAGCCGCCTTCAGCATCTGCTCGATCGTCTGCTTGTCGTTCTTCACGAACGGCTGGTTCAGCAGCGACACTTCCTTCAGGTACTTCTGCACCGAGCCGTCGACCATCTTCGCGACGATCTCAGCCGGCTTACCCGATTCAGCGGCCTTCTGCTCGGCGATGCTGCGCTCCTTGGCGATCAGATCCGCCGGAACGTCGTCCGACGACAGCGAGACCGGCTTCATGGCCGCGATGTGCATCGCGACGTCCTTGCCGACCTGCTCGTCCGCGCCCGTGTACTCGACCAGCACGCCGATACGCGTGCCGTGCAGGTACGCAGCCAGCTTGTTCGGTGTTTCGAAACGTGCGAAACGGCGGATCGACAGGTTTTCGCCGATCTTGCCGACCAGCGCCGAGCGCACTGCGTCGACCGTCGAGCCGTCCAGCGGCAGCGCCGACAGAGCAGCGACGTCAGCCGGGTTCTGCTTGACGATGAGTTCGGCGACCTGCTTCGTGAAGCCGATGAAGTCGTCGTTCTTCGAAACGAAGTCGGTTTCGCAGTTCAGTTCGACGATTGCACCAACGCCGCCTTCGATGAACGAAGCGATCACGCCTTCAGCCGTGACGCGCGACGCTGCCTTGCTGGCCTTATTGCCGAGCTTCACGCGCAGCAGTTCTTCCGCACGCGCCATGTCGCCGTCGGCTTCCGTCAGCGCCTTCTTGCATTCCATCATCGGCGCATCGGTCTTCGCGCGCAGTTCTGCCACCATGCTTGCGGTAATTGCCGCCATCATTCGCTCCTTGAGTCTGTCTGTCACACGCCGCCCGCATTCGATGCCGGCGACAGGATTTCGTTTCCGCGCAGCGCACATTTATTTCGGGCGCTGCCGCGTGCCCGTTGCGGCACGCTCATTCAGATCGTCGCGACTTAAAAAAAGGGGGCCTATAGAGAGCCCCCTTTTTTGCCGGACACAGGGTGCTTTACGCCTCCCCGTTGACCTCGACGAACTCGTCGCCGTCACCGCTGCGGGCAGCTTGCACGACTTCGTTGACCGCATTCGCACGGCCTTCGATGATCGCGTCAGCCACGCCTTGCGTGTACAGAGCGACAGCCTTGCTGGCGTCGTCGTTACCCGGGATCACGTAATCCACGCCTTCCGGCGAGTGGTTCGTATCGACCACGGCGATGACGGGCACGCCCAGCTTGTTCGCTTCCGTCACCGCGATCTTGTGATAGCCGACGTCGACGACGAAGATTGCGTCAGGAATGCCGCCCATATCCTTCACGCCGCCGATCGACTTTTGCAGCTTGGCGATTTCGCGTTCGAACAGCAGCGCTTCCTTCTTGCTCATCTTCTCGAGCTCGCCCGCCTCGACCGCTGCCTCCATGTCCTTCAGGCGCTTGATCGAAACCTTCAGCGTCTTGAAGTTGGTCAGCATGCCGCCGAGCCAGCGTGCGTTGACGAACGGCATACCTGCGCGTTGCGCTGCTTCAGCGATCGTGTCGCGCGATTGACGCTTCGTGCCCACGAACAGGATCGTGCCGCGGTTCGCTGCCAGTTGACGCACGTACTTCAGCGCGTCGTTGTACATCGGCAGCGTCTTTTCGAGGTTGATGATGTGAATCTTGTTGCGATGGCCGAAAATGAAGGGGGCCATCTTGGGGTTCCAGAAGCGAGTCTGGTGACCGAAGTGGACACCGGCTTCCAGCATTTGACGCATGGTAACTGCCATGAAAATCTCCGCTAGGGTTGGGTCTTAAGCCGGCTGCCGTATCCGCCGCGCCGCCTTCGCCGTTTCGGGAAGACCTGACGCCGCGAACACCCTGGGTGCGCCGGCTTGCGAATTTCGTGAACCACGCCTGAGTCTGGCTTGAAACCTGATTGACGCCGCTCACGAAGAAGCCCGCCGCCGAGTTGAACATTGAATATTCAAACTGGCGATTGACTTAGCCAAAGAGTATAGCACGCGAGCATTGCAGGACTCAACCTGCCCGGTAGCTCCCGCGTGGGCCGCCCGGTTGCACCTCCGCGCCGGCAGTACCCTGCTCGCGCACCATTCGGCCCGCCCGGCAGAACCACGCGGAACGCCCGCCGCAGGCGCCCCCGCCAGCCCTCGCGCCCTGCAATTTCCAGCGATCGCCTGAATAAGGTGCGATAATTACACGATAAACCGCATTTCAGGCCCGACTCATGGCTATTACGCTCAAAAACGAAGACGATATCGCGCAGATGCGCATCGCCGGACGGCTCGCGAGCGAGGTGCTCGACTACATCACGCCGTTCGTCAAACCCGGTGTGACGACGGGTGAACTCGACCGCCTTTGTCATGAATACATGACGAACGTGCAGGGCACGATTCCGGCGCCGCTGAATTACCAGCCGCCGGGCTATCCGCCGTTCCCGAAGGCCGTCTGCACGTCGGTGAACGACGTGATCTGTCACGGCATCCCCGGCGACAAGGCGCTGAAGAACGGCGACGCGCTCAATATCGACGTCACGGTCATCAAGAATGGCTATTACGGCGACACGAGCCGCATGTTCATCGTCGGCGAAGGGTCGATCATGGCGAAGCGCCTCGTCCAGGCCACGTACGAATGCATGTGGCTCGGCATCGAACAAGTGCGCCCGGGCGCGCATCTCGGCGACATCGGCTACGCGATCCAGAAACACGCCGAAGGCCTCGGCTACAGCGTCGTGCGCGAATATTGCGGCCACGGCATCGGCCAGGTTTTTCACGACGAGCCGCAGGTGCTGCACTACGGTCGCCCCGGCACGGGCATCGAACTGCAGGCGGGCATGATCTTCACGATCGAGCCGATGATCAACGCCGGCCGCCGCGATATCCGCACGATGCCCGACCAGTGGACGGTCAAGACCAAGGACCGCAGCCTGTCCGCGCAATGGGAGCACACCATTCTCGTCACGCCGACGGGCTATGAAGTGCTGACCGTTTCCGCCGGCACGCCCGCTCGCCCGCAAATCGCGGCCGCCGCCACCACGGCCTGATCACCTTCCCGCCACCCGCCGCCTATGAGTAGCGTTCACGCTGTCGCCCTTTCCGATGCCACGTCTCTCAAGGCGGACTACAAGGTGGCCAAGACCCCGCTGCTCGATCGCTTCAAGACCGCGACCAACGTCGACACGCTGATGCACGCGCTCGCGCGCATCACGGACGACGCGCTGCGCGGCGCGTGGGCCGCGTGCGAGCTGCCCGCGTCGCTGGCGCTGCTGGCCGTCGGCGGGTACGGGCGCGGCGAACTCGCGCCCCACTCCGACATCGACATCCTGGTGCTGCTGCCGGACGAGCCCGTGGTGCATCTCGAAGCGCGCATCGAGCGCTTCATCGGGCTCGCGTGGGATCTGGGGCTGGAACTGGGCAGCAGCGTGCGCACGGTCTCGCAATGCATCGAAGAAGCGGCAAACGACGTCACCGTGCAGACTTCGCTGCTCGAAGCACGACGCATCGTCGGCAGCACGGCGCTGTTTGAGAGTTTTTCGCTGCGCTATCGCGATGCGCTCGATCCTCGCGCGTTCTTTCAGGCGAAAGTCCTGGAAATGCGCCAGCGTCACGCGAAATTCCAGGACACGCCTTACGCGCTCGAACCGAACGTCAAGGAAAGTCCGGGCGGCCTGCGCGACCTTCAGCTGATTCTGTGGATTACCCAGGCTGCCGGCTTCGGCAGCAGCTGGCGCGAACTGGATGCGCGCGGCCTGATCACCGACCGCGAAGCGCGCGAACTGCGCCGCAACGAGGGCTTTCTGAAAACGCTGCGCGCGCGTCTGCATGTGCTGGCGGGGCGTCGTCAGGACATTCTGGTGTTCGACCTGCAGAATCCGCTCGCCGAGAGCTTCGGCTTCAAGGCCACTTCTACGCGCCGCGCCAGCGAACAGCTGATGCGCCGTTACTACTGGGCCGCCAAAGCCGTCACGCAGCTGTCGACCATTCTGATTCAGAACATCGAAGCGCAGCTTTTTCCTAGCACAAGCGGTATTACGCGCGTTCTGTCCGATCGTTTCGTTGAGAAACAGGGCATGCTGGAAATCTCCAGCGACGACGTTTTCGAGCGCGAGCCGAACGCGATTCTAGAAGCCTTTCTGCTGTACGAAGAGACGCCCGGCGTCAAAGGCTTGTCGGCGCGCACGCTGCGCGCGCTGTACAACGCGCGCGACAAAATGGACCACCGCTGGCGGCGCGATCCGGAAAACCGGCGCCTCTTCATGGAAATCCTCAAGCAGCCGCAAGGCGTCACGCACGCGATGCGTCTGATGAACCAGACGAGCGTGCTGGGGCGTTATCTGCTGAACTTCCGCCGCATCGTCGGACAGATGCAGCACGATCTGTATCACGTCTATACCGTCGACCAGCACATTCTGATGGTGCTTCGGAACATGCGGCGCTTCGCAGTGGCCGAGCACGCGCACGAATACCCGTTCTGCAGCCAGCTGATCGTGAATTTCGAGCGGCCGTACGTGCTGTACGTAGCAGCGCTCTTTCACGACATCGCCAAGGGACGTGGCGGCGATCACTCCACGCTGGGCATGGCCGACGCGCGCCGCTTCTGCCGCGAGCACGACATTTCCGCCGACGACACGGCGCTGATCGTCTGGCTCGTCCAGCATCACCTGACGATGAGCCAGGTCGCGCAGAAGCAGGACACGAGCGACCCGGAAGTGATCAAGCGCTTCGCCGATCTGGTCGGCACCGAGCGGCGCCTGACGGCGCTGTATCTGCTGACGGTGGCCGACATTCGCGGCACCAGCCCGAAAGTCTGGAATACGTGGAAAGGCAAGCTGCTCGAAGACCTGTACCGCGCGACGCTTGCCGTGCTCGGCGGCGCCCGCCCGGACGCGCATTCGGAACTCAAGCAGCGTCAGGAAGAAGCACTCGCGCTGCTGCGGCTCGAAACGGTGCCCGAGAACGCGCACCGGGCGCTGTGGGACAAGCTCGACGTCGGCTACTTCCTGCGCCACGACGCCGCCGACATCGCCTGGCAAACGCGCGTGCTGCATCGCCACGTCGAGACGGAGACGCCGATCGTGCGCGCGCGACCCTCGCCCATCGGCGAGGCGCTGCAGGTGCTCGTCTACGTGAAGGACCGCCCCGATCTGTTCGCGGGCATCTGCGCATATTTCGACCGCAATTCGCTGTCCGTGCTCGATGCACGTGTGAGCACCACCCGACACGGCTATGCGCTCGACAACTTTCTCGTTGCGCATACCGAGCGGGACGTCCACTATCGCGACATCGCCAACCTCGTCGAACAGGAACTGGCGGAGCGTCTGAGGGCGGAAGGCACGCTGTTGCCGGACCCGTCCAAAGGCCGACTGTCGCGCCTGTCGCGCACGTTCCCCGTAACGCCGCGCGTCGACCTGCGGGCCGACGAGCGCGGCCAGTATTACATCCTGTCCGTGTCGGCCAACGACCGGCCGGGCCTTCTTTATTCGATCGCGCGCGTGCTGGCCGAGCACCGGGTCGGCGTCCATGCGGCGCGGATCAATACACTCGGCGAACGCGTCGAGGACGTGTTCCTACTCGATGGACACGGCCTCTCTGACAACCGACGACAAATCCAGGTCGAAACGGAGCTGCTGCGCGCGATCGCAGTGTGAGATTTCATGCGAGTCAAACTGACAGCCAAGCATCCGCGGCCGAGCTCGTCCGAGCGCACCCCTGTGCGCCCGGGCAGCACGAACGCACGCAAGCCGACGCGGCCTGCCGCCCCAGCCAAAGGCGCTTCTTCGACGGGGCCGCGCAGCGGCGCCGGTTCCACGGGCGCAGGCGCTGCGCGCCGAGGCGCGGCAGCTAGCGGGGAAACACCGAGGCGCGCTGCGAGCAAGACGGCGGGCGGCCCGGGCGAGCGGCGCGGACCATCGGCGGGTGCACGTGACGGCGCGTCGCCGCGTTCCGGCGACCGGCCCGCTCGCGCAGCGGGCGCGGGTTCGCGCGAACGGAGCGGTTCCGGTTCGTTCGAACGACGTCCGGCGGGCGACCGTCCGGCGCGAAAAGAAGGCGCTGCCGCGAGCGGCGGCTTCCGTCGTGACGCAGGCGATCGGACCGAGCGACGCACGCCGTCGGATCGTCCTTCACGTGGTGCCGCTTCGGCGGGCGCAGGGGATCGCGCTCCGCGCTTTTCCCGCGACGACGATACGCGCCGTGCGCCTCGCGCTCCGCGTGAAGGCGACGAACGCCGCAGTGCGCCGCGTTTCTCTCGTGACGACGATGCGCGCCGTGCTCCTCGCGCTCCGCGTGAGGGTGACGAACGGCGTAGTGCACCGCGCTTCTCTCGTGACGACGATGCGCGCCGTGCTCCTCGCGCTCCGCGCGAAGGCGACGAACGCCGCAGTGCGCCGCGTTTCTCTCGTGACGACGATGCGCGCCGTGCTCCTCGCGCTCCGCGTGAGGGTGACGAACGGCGTAGTGCACCGCGCTTCTCTCGTGACGACGACGCGCGCCGTGCTCCTCGCGCTCCGCGTGAAGGCGACGAACGCCGCAGTGCACCGCGCTTCTCCCGCGACGGCGATGCACGCCCCGCCCCACGCACCCCGCGTGACGGTGACGAACGCCGTAGTGCACCGCGCTTCTCCCGCGACGGCGATGCACGTCCGGCTCCCCGCGCCCCGCGTGACGGCGACGAGCGCCGCAGCGCACCGCGCTTCTCCCGCGACGGCGATGCACGTCCCGCGCCACGCACCCCGCGTGACGGTGAAGAACGCCGTAGTGCGCCACGCGCACCGCGCACCGCAGACGGCGCGCCGCGCCGTAGCCGCAGCGACGACACGGAAGCCCGCACCGAACGCACCTACGCAAAGCCCGTCAAGAGCGCCTATGCGAACCGCACCGACGACGCACCGCCCAAGGCAGCGCCGCGCGCAGCGAAGGCAAAACGCGACCCGCGCTCGCTCGACGACAGCTTCGACCGCCCACCCCAGTTCGACCGCGCTGCCCCGAAACCGGCGCGCAAGGCTCGCCCGGAGGCCGCCCCGCGCCATCGCGACGAGGGCGAATTCAACGACGCCCCCGGCAATCTGCGCCTGTCGAAGCTGATGTCCGAGCTAGGCCTGTGCTCGCGCCGCGAAGCAGACGAATGGATCGAAAAAGGCTGGGTGACCGTCGACGGCGTCGTCATCGATACGCTCGGCACGAAGGTTCGCCCCGATGCCGATATCCAGATCGATCCCGCCGCGCAGGCCATGCAGATGAAGCTGGTGACGATCCTCGTGCACAAGCCGGTCGGCTTCGTATCGGGCCAGGCGGAAGACGGCTACGAGCCGGCCGTCACGCTCGTCAAACCCGAGAATCATTGGGACGGCGACCACACGGACATCCGCTTCTCGGTTGCGCATCTGCGTCAGCTGGCGCCGGCGGGTCGCCTCGATATCGACTCGACGGGGCTGCTGGTGCTCACGCAGGACGGTCGCGTCGCGAAGCAGCTGATCGGCGGCCATTCGGAGATCGACAAGGAATATCTGGTGCGCGTCGCGTACGGCGACGTGGAAACGGACGTCGAGAACCATTTCCCACCGGAAAGTCTCGCGCAACTGCGCCACGGCCTCGAACTCGACGGCGTGCCGCTCAAACCCGCGATGGTCAGCTGGCAGAACGGCGAGCAACTGCGCTTCGTGCTGCGCGAAGGCAAGAAGCGCCAGATTCGCCGCATGTGCGAACTGGTCGGACTGCACGTCGTGGGCCTCAAGCGCGTGCGGATGGGTCACGTCATGCTCGGCGCATTGCCGCCCGGACAGTGGCGCTATCTCGGTCCGGACGAGTCGTTCTGAGATCGGACGTCAGTCCATCGACGCCTCTCGACATGAAAAAAGCCCGCTAGCGCGGGCTTTTTCTTTTTCAGCGTTTGAGACTCAATCGTCCGATTTCGGATCGAGGTCAGGAAACAGCACCTCGGTAAAGCCGAACTTGGAAAAATCCGTGATCCGCATCGGATACAGCTTGCCGATCAGGTGATCGCACTCGTGCTGGACGACGCGCGCATGGAAGCCCTCGGCGACGCGATCGATCGGTTTGCCGAACTGATCGAAGCCGTGATAGCGGATCATCGAAAGACGGCTCACCGCGCCGCGCAAGCCCGGCACCGACAAGCAGCCTTCCCAGCCCTCTTCCGTATCCAGCGAAACGGGCGTGATGGTCGGATTGATCAGCACTGTTTCCGGCACGGAAGGCGCGTCGGGATAACGCTCGTTATGGCCGAAACCGAAGATGACGACCTGAAGATCGACGCCGATCTGCGGCGCGGCGAGCCCGGCGCCATTGGCGTCATGCATCGTCTCGAACATGTCCCGGACGAGTTCGTGCAGTTCGGGCGTGTCGAAATGATCGACCGGCTTGGCGATGCGCAGCAGGCGCGGATCGCCCATCTTGAGGATTTCGTGAATCATGTTGTCTGCCCCTCCAGGAGCTTACGCATACCATCTTCGTCGAGCACGGGGATGCCGAGTTCCTCGGCCTTTGCGAGCTTGCTGCCCGCTTCGGCACCCGCCACCACGTAATCGGTCTTCTTCGACACCGAACCGGCCACCTTCGCGCCGGCCGCCTCCAGCAACTCCTTCGCTTCGTCGCGACCCATGTTGGGCAGCGTGCCCGTCAGCACGACCGTCTTGCCCGCCAGCGCGCCCTGTGGCGCCTTCGGCGCGGGCGGCCCTTCCGTCCATGTCACCTTGCCGGGCGCACGCAACTGCTCGATGACCGTGCGGTTGTGCTCCTCGGCAAAGAACTGATGGATCGCCTCGGCGACGATGGGACCGACATCGTTCACTTCGAGCAGTTCTTCGACCGACGCGTCCATGATCGGCGTGAGCGAGCCGAAGTGCTTTGCGAGATCCTTCGCGGTCGATTCGCCGACATGCCGGATGCCGAGCGCGTAGATGAAGCGCGCAAGCGTGGTGTGCTTGGCCTTTTCGAGCGAGTCGATGAGGTTCTGCGCGGACTTCTCCGCGAAACGGTCGAGTTCAGCGAGTGTCGCAAAGCCCAGGTTGAAGAGATCCGCCGGTGTGCGCACCAGATTCAGTTCAACGAGTTGATCGATGATCTTCTCGCCCAAGCCGTCGATATCCAGCGCGCGGCGCTGCGCGAAGTGCCACAGCGCCTGCTTGCGCTGCGCCGGACAGAACAGGCCGCCCGAGCAGCGCGCGATCGCTTCGTCCGGCAGACGTTCGATTGCCGAACCGCATACGGGGCATTGCGTCGGCATCACGAACTCGTGCGCGTCGGCCGGACGCCGGTCGAGCAGCGCGCCGACCACCTCGGGAATCACGTCGCCGGCACGCCGCACGATCACGGTGTCGCCGATGCGGATGTCCTTGCGACGCACTTCGTCCTCGTTATGCAGCGTCGCGTTCGTCACGGTGGCGCCGCCGACGAACACGGGCTCGAGCCGCGCGACGGGCGTGATCGCACCCGTGCGTCCAACCTGCACGTCGATGGCGAGGAGCTTCGTCAACGCTTCCTGCGCCGGGAACTTGTGCGCGAGCGCAAAGCGCGGCGCGCGGGACACGAAGCCCAGCGCATCCTGCTGGTCGCGGCGGTTCACTTTATAGACGACGCCGTCGATGTCATAAGGCAGCTTGTCGCGCTTCTCGCCCACCTTACGGAAGAAGCCAAGCAGCCCCTCGGCGCCCTGCACGACGGCGCGCTCGCTGTTCACGGGCAACCCCATCTCGTGATACCAGTCGAGCAGCTCGCTGTGCGTGGCCGGCATCTCGATGCCGTCGAGCACGCCGATCCCATATGCAAAGAACGACAGCGGCCGCTGCGCGGTGATCTTCGAATCGAGTTGCCGCAAGCTGCCCGCCGCCGCGTTGCGCGGGTTCGCGAACTCGCGCTGCTCCGCGTCGCGCTGACGCTGGTTCAGCTTGTCGAAATCGCGCTTGAACATCAGCACTTCGCCGCGCACGTCGAGCAGCTTCGGCACGCGCTTGCCCTTGAGCTTTAGAGGTATCGAGCGGATGGTGCGCACGTTCTCCGTCACGTCCTCGCCCGTCGCGCCGTCGCCACGCGTTGAGGCCTGCGTGAACTGGCCGTCCACATAGCGCAGCGAGATGGCCAGGCCGTCGAACTTCAGTTCACACGCGTAGTCGACGCTCGCCTCGTGCAGCGCGTCCGACACCCGCTTGTCGAAAGCCGCGATGTCTTCGTCCGAAAAACCGTTGTTCAGCGACAGCATCGGCATATCGTGCACGACGGGCTGAAAGCCGCTCGCCACTTCGCCGCCGACCCGCTGCGTGGGCGAATCCGGCGTGATCAGATCCGGATGCTCGCTTTCGACCTGCTGCAATTCCTTGAACAGCTTGTCGTATTCCGCGTCGGGCAAGTCCGGCTGGTCGAGCACGTAGTACGCGTGGTTCGCACGCTCGAGTTCGGCGCGCAGCCACAACGCGCGCTCGGCGGGGGCGCCGGTTGCTGGATCAGGGACGTTGGTTCGGGCCATGCTGTCGGCGTTTCGGGGATGGTAACGGGATGTCAGATTATCTCAGGAAGCGCTTTCTGTCGCATCGACCGGATGGCCAGTTTCGTGCGCATGCAAACTCAGGCAGTAGGTATTCCTACAAAGCCTGGCCGATCGGCCAGTTCGCGCGCAAACCGTTGACAGTGCGCGGCTCGCAATGCGACCTTGTCGCCTGCCGTTCATCGCGTGCTTCCTTCCACATCGGCACGCATCGACTGGGAGACCCTATCGCCATGTCCGCTATCGTCGTCCGTTTCGTCCGTTGCATGCTCGTGCTTCTGGGAGCACTCGCCGTTTTCAATGCGCGAGGCGCGATGGCGAGCGAACAGGTGATCAGCGTGCCGCTCGCGCAGGGCGCTTCGATCTCCTATCTGCTCACGCAGCAGGACGGCAGCGAGCCGCATTGGGTGCTCGTGATGTTTCCGGGTAGCGCGGGCGATCTCGAACTCTCGCAACAGCCCGACGGCACGATCCGCATGCGCGAGAAGAACAACTTCCTGGTCCGCTCACGTCAGTTATTCGTGGACGCGCAATTTGCGACGGCAATCGTCGATGCCCCGTCCGACGAATCCGGCCGCTACTCCGACGCGTTCCGCGCGTCGCCGCGCTCCGCGCAGGATCTTGCCCAGGTCGCGGCCAGTCTGCGCAGCCGCTTCCCACACGCAAAGCTCGTGTTGATCGGCACCAGCCGGGGCACGATCTCGACAGCGTATGTGGGCCGTGCGTTGCCCGACGTGTGGGACGCCGTCGTCCACACGTCGACGCTCAGCAGTCCCGCGCGCGGCCAGGCCACGCCGTTGATCGGCTTCGATTACGGCACGATTCGCCCGCGCCAGCTATTCGTGCAGCACGCCGACGACGGCTGTTTCCTCTGCTCGTACGAGGCGCTAAGACGCATCGCGGAGAACGGCCAGTACGCGCTGATCACCGTGCATGGCGGCGACGTGCGCAGCAAGCCCTGCGAGGCGTTGTCGCATCACGGGTTCTATGGAAGGGAGGAGGTAGTCGTCGCCGCGATCAAGGCGTGGATCAGCGGTCAGCCGTGGCAGGACGACGTGGGATGAAGCCGTTCGCATGGTGCGTTGTGCACGGCAACCACGCGAATCGTCAAGCCAAAATGAAAACCGCCTGAAGCAACGGTGTGCCTCAGGCGGTTTGTCCGATTGGGTTTGTCCGATTGTTCGTCCGGCTACGACGACGCTTCGTCGCGCGACTGGTGTCGTGCGCTTACTGACTGAACAGTCGCCGCGTCGCCGGAGAACCAGCCGGAATGCCCGCTTGTTCAAGTTTCGCGTAAAGCGTCATCAACTGCTGCTCGATCGCGAGCAGCGCGCTTTCCGGCAGCGGCCGGCGGCCATCGTCGACCACCCGCCCGCCGATGCGCTCGGCCAGCGACTTCGCGTAATCGCACATCAGGCGGAACGGCAGAATGTCTTCGTCAGCGACGGGCACGTCGAGCACCAGCGTGATCATCTGACCGCCCTTGTAGGTCAGATCGTCGCGCAGGAAGTTGGTGTCGCCGAACTGCAGCATGAATACGGGGCTTTGCTTCACGTCGAGCTTGACGAAGCGCGTGCCGTCGCGCGACAGCAGCAGCCCGTCTTGCGACGCGACGGCCTGCACGTAGTTCGCCGACCAGGGCGCGCCATCGGACAGCACGTTGATCGACAGTTGCGCGTCGCATTGCGCCGCAAAGCCGTCGAGTTCACGCGCCATCGACACCGTTTCCATCATGTCCGGAAACTCCGGCGATGCGTCGAGCGCGTCGGCGAATTGCTGGACACCCGTGACGAACTCGGAGAATTCCAGTTCGTTGAGCGGACCGCTGCGGTTTGCAAGCTGCGCGGCCGCGCGCAGGTCTTCGTAGCGCACGCCGTTTTGCAGCAGCTCCCACGCGCCGCCGCCTTCCGGCTTGCCTTCGATATGCACCGGCTTGCTGCCCGCACGGCGCAGACGCTGCGCAAGCGGCAACACCTTGTCGCCGGCAACCGGCGACGACAGTTTGATCGGCACGATGCAGTCGATCCGGCGATCGACGATGGCCGGCGGCGCCGACGAGATCGTCGTGGCGGCAGGCAGAATCGGCTCGTTGCGCTCGTCGTCGGCAGGCACGTCGGCTGCCGGCTGCGCGGTTTCTTCATCTTCAGGGAAACCGTTCGGCGACGTGTTCTCAGCCTGGATATCCGCCGGTGTGTCGAGCGGCGCGGCGCCGCCGAAAGTCGGCTCCACGCGCGCGGCTTCGGCCTGCTCGCCCGCTGCGGATTCGCGCCGCGTCGTCGGGCGCGCCGGCTCGATGAACGGGCTTTGCTCCATCTGATCGTCCCGGACGAGCGGGTCCGCCGCATCGGCGGGCATCGGCCGCGGCATCCTGCGGCGCACCTTCGCGCTCTGCCACGCGTTGTAGACCACCACTCCCCCGACCACCACGGCGCCCGCGCCAATCAACCCGAGTGTCAACTCGTCCATGCACGCTCCATCTGCAATTCTTTTCGTCGTTGCGCACGGCGCCGGGTTCGCGCGGCTGGCGTGTGTCACCGGGGTGGCACATGCCGCCGCTGCGGGCGCAGACGCGCAGCGAATTCAATTCTGTTTCAGCAACACCCGCGCACCGCCGAAGCGACGCGCGGGTGGACGTTTAAACGATATTCTGGACAAATCCCGCAGCCGTTTCCATGTCGACGGCCACGATCCGCGATACACCCTGCTCCTGCATCGTCACCCCGATCAGCTGCTGCGCCATTTCCATCGCGATCTTGTTGTGGGAAATGAACAGGAACTGCGTCTTCTCCGACATCGCACGCACGAGGTTCGCGAAACGTTCGGTGTTCGCGTCGTCGAGCGGCGCGTCCACTTCGTCGAGCAGACAGAACGGCGCCGGATTCAACTGGAACATCGCGAACACGAGGGCCGTCGCCGTCAGCGCTTTCTCGCCGCCCGACAGCAGGTGAATCGTCGAGTTCTTCTTGCCCGGCGGCTGCGCCATCACCTGCACCCCGGCGTCGAGAATCTCGTCGCCCGTCATGATGAGCTTCGCCTGACCGCCGCCGAAGAGACGCGGGAACAGCTCGCCGAAATGATGATTCACCTGGTCGAACGTGCCTTGCAGCAGCGTGCGCGTTTCCTGGTCGATCTTGCGGATCGCATCTTCGAGCGTTTCGATTGCGTTGGTCAGGTCGGCCGATTGCGCATCGAGGAAGGTCTTGCGTTCCGACGCCGCCTTCAGCTCGTCGAGCGCGGCCATGTTGACGGGGCCGAGCGCGGTGATCGCGTTGTTGATGCGCGTGACCTCGCCCTGCAGATACGACGGCTTCATGTCCGGCGTGAGCTTCGCCTGCAGGTCGGCCTCGTCGACGCCCGCCGCCGTCAGTTGCTCGATGAACTGTTCGGCATTCAGGCGTGCCGCCTGTTCCTTCAACTGCAACTCGGTGATGCGGTCGCGCAGCGGCTGCAAAGCGCGCTCGGTAGTCAGACGCAATTCGTCCGACGCACGCAGCTTCGCGGTCAGGTCGTCGAGTTCGAGACGTGCCGCGTGCAGCGCCTCTTCCTTCGCGCGACGGATTTCAAGCGCGTCGTGCAAGCCCGTGTGCGCCGTCTGCTCGTTGATCGTTTCGAGTTCGGCACGCGCGTCTTCGAGCGAGCCGGCGACGCGCTCGCTCTGCTCGTGCGCGACCTGAATGCTGCGCTTCAACTCGTCGATGCGGTTCGCCGAGTTGCGCGCGGCAAAGCGTGCATCGGTGGCGGCGCGGTCGAGCTCGCGTGCTTCATTACGCGCGTTGGCGAGTTCTTCATCGAGCGATTCGAACGCGAGCTGGTTGTCCTCGAAACGTGCCTGCAGTTCAGCGAGTTCGCCGTCGTGGCGCTCGAAGTTCGCTTCCGATTCGGCACGCAGCGCGCGCTGCTCGTCGATCTGCGCGGTGATCTCTTCGAGTTCCTGGCTGATCTGCGTGCTGCGCTGCGTGTAGCGCTCGTGCGCCTGCGTGAGCTTGAGCACGTCCATCTGCAGCGCGTGCACGCGCTGGGTCGCGCGCTCTGCCTGTTGACGCACTTCCGTCAACGCAGTCGATGCCTGCGTGTGCGCGGCTTCCGCACGAATCGCGGCCGCCTTCGCTTCTTCGGCGAGCAGCGCCTGCGCGCGTACCTGGCGCGTCAGGTTTTCGATTTCCTGCTGACGCGCGAGCATGCCCGCCTGCTCGGAATCGGCTGCATACAGTTGCACGCCGACGCGCGTCACCACGTGCCCGGCCTTCACGACGAAGGCGCCGCCTTCGGGCAATTGCCCGCGCATCGACAGCGCCTGGGGCAGATCGTCGGCGACGAAGGCATTGCCGAGCCAGTCATTGAGCACGGCGCGGATGCCGGCGTCGTCGATGCGCACCAGCGACAGCAACGGCCGCAGCGACGGCGGCGCAGCCACTGGCTGACCGGCCGCGGGCGGCGCGTAGAACGCGAGCTTGGCGGGCGGTGCGTCGCTGACGAAGTGCTTCACCCAGTCGAGGTTCGACACTTCGACCGCGGCAAGACGCTCGCGCAGCACGGATTCGAGCGCGGTCTCCCAACCGGCTTCGACGTGCAGCTTCTTCCACAGACGCGGCAGCGCGCCCAGCTCGTGCTTGTCGAGCCAAGGCTGGACCTTGCCTTCCGTCTGCACGTTTTCCTGCAGCTGGCGCAGCGCGGAAAGACGCGCTTCGAGCTGATGGATCTGCGCGCTTTCCGCCTGTACGCGTTCCTGCGCGGCGCGGCGCTCGCCGTCGAGACGCGGCTGCGCGTCCTGCGCATCGGCGAGACGGGCTTGCGCTTCGCTGAGAATCTCTTCGTGCTCGGCGAGCTGCATGCGCAATTCTTCGAGCTGCGCCTCGTCGGGCGCGTCGAGCCCGCCCGCTTCCGTCTTCAGACGTTCCTGGCGCTGCTGCAGCTGCTGCAACTGCTGGTCGGCGTTACGCTGGTGCGCGGCTTCGAGCTTCAGCGCCTGCTCGGTCTGCGCGATGCCAGCGCGCTCCTCGTTCAGTTGCGACTGCGCATCGCGCCAGCGCGCTTCGAGCGCAGGCATCGCGTCGTGCTTCGCGGCCGCCGTCTCTTCGGCGATCACTGCCTTCTCTTCGCCTTCGCCCAGCTGGATTTCGGCGTCTTCGAGATCGTCCTGGGCCTTTTGCGCCTGCGCGAGCCACTGCTCGCGTTGCGCCGTCAGCGCGGCGATCTGCGCCTGCACGCGGTTGCGAGATTCGACGATGAACTTGATTTCGGCTTCGAGGCGGCTCACCTCGGCGTTCGCTTCGTACAGCGCGCCTTGTGCGCCCTGCATCGCGTCGCTGGCCGAATAATGCGCGACGCGCAGCGTTTCGAGTTGCGCTTCGACTTCGCGCAGCTTCGCCGTGTGCGCTTCGAGATCGATCTGCGCCTGTTCGATGGCGCGCTTCTGCTTCTCCTGCTCGGTGCCCGCTTCGTTCTTGCGCAGCAGCCACAGCAAGCGCTGTTTCTCTTCGCCTTCGGCCTGCAGATCCTTGTACTTCGTCGCGACGACGGCCTGCGCTTCGAGCTTCTCCAGATTCGCCGTCAACTCGCGGACGATATCCTCGACGCGCGTCAGATTCTCGCGCGTGTCGTGCAGACGGTTCTCGGTTTCGCGGCGGCGTTCCTTGTACTTCGACACGCCCGCGGCTTCTTCGAGGAACACGCGCAGTTCTTCGGGCTTCGCCTCGATGATCCGCGCGATCATGCCCTGTCCGATGATCGCGTACGCACGCGGGCCGAGGCCCGTGCCGAGGAAGATGTCCTGGATGTCGCGGCGGCGGGCGGGGAGATTGTTGATGTAGTAGCTCGACGTGCCGTCGCGCGTCAGCACGCGCTTGACGGCAATTTCGGCATACTGGCCCCACTGGCCGGCGGCGCGGCCGTCGGCGTTGTCGAACACGAGTTCAACACTGGCGCGGCTACCCGGCTTGCGTGCTGTCGAGCCGTTGAAGATCACGTCCTGCATCGATTCGCCGCGCAGCTCCGAGGCGCGCGATTCGCCGAGCACCCAGCGCACGGCATCGATGATGTTGGACTTGCCGCAACCATTGGGACCGACCACGCCGACGAGCTGGCCCGGAACCTGGAAATGCGTGGGATCGACGAATGACTTGAAGCCAGCGAGTTTGATCGAGGTCAGACGCACGGCGATTTCGCTGTTTGAGAAATAATTTATGGAAACGGAACGCGCGAGTTCATGTGCGGACCGCCGCCGGGTTCACACCCCGACTGACGGCACGACGGAGCGCGAGCCCGCTGCGATTCCGGCGCCGCGGTGCGCCCTACGCTGCACCGCTGGCCAATGAGGGGCAATCATACCATCGCGCGAGGGCGATTCTTACCGTTGCCGTCAGCGTTTCCATCCTTGCCGGCATCCGCCTTCTCTGCCGGCTTCGCCCGATGCACCCAGCTCGACAGCGCCGACGCCAGCACGATACACGCGCCGCCAGCCCATTCGCGCGGACCGGGCACTTCGCCCGCGAACAGCCACGCGGTGAGCGCCGTAATGACGATCTCGAACAGCATGATGATCGACGCGCGGTTGGCCGGGACGCGCGCGAGTCCGTATTGCACGAGCATGTTGTTCGTGGCCAGCACGAAGCCGATGGCGAGCACGAGGAACACCGCCATGCCGATATGCGTGTCCGTCGGCGGCGCCGGCATCGCTTCGAAAAACGACGCGCAACCGCCGAAGATCGCCGCGCCGCCGAAGATCACGGCCGTGCGCATCTCCGCCTTCATGCCGGGCAGTTCGCGGCTCGTCTTGAGGATCAGCACGTTGCTCATCGCGAAGGCCATCCCCGCTGCGAGCCCCGCCCATTCGGCGAGACTTCCCGGCACGGGAATGCCGAGCTGCGGCGACCACAGCATCATCATCGCGCCGGCCAGCGACAGCGCCGCGAGCGCCGCACCCGCCCACGTCAGCCGCTCGTGCAGGATGAAATGCGCGAATAGCGCCGTCCAGGCGGGCGTCAGATAGAACAGCAGCAGCACGCGCATGACCTGGCCGTGGATCGCCCCCCACACGAAGCCGAGGTTGGTGATGCCCGCGAACAGCGCGAGCGCAGGCAGCAGCCAGTGCCAGCGCACCGTTTTGATCGCGCTGCGCCGCACGAGCAGCACGAACAGGCACCCTGCGCCGCTCGTCAACGCGCTCGCCGCCGTGCCCGTCACGCCGAGCGCGTGGAGCATGCGCAGCGGATACCAGACCATCCCCCAAACCGACGCGCCCAGCATGATCGCGAGCGTCGGCCAGGCTGTGCCCAAGGTGTTGCGAAGCGGGAGATTCATCGCGCGATGCTCCCGACGATGTCCCGCGTGTATTGTTTGACCGCCTTGCCTAGCATGTTGCCGTTGTTGCCCTCGTTGCCCTGCTCATTGCCGGCGACGGCGGCGCGTGATCGCTGCCAGCCGTTGCCGCTGAATTCTTTACCGTTGCATCCGGTGACTGCCCGCATTCTGTCTCCACTGTCTTCTTTTTGCCGGGCGCATCGCGTCTGGCGCGCCCATTGTCTTTGCGTCGCCGCAAAGCCTTGTCCAGATGGACGATGCGCCCTGCCGCGGCCCGCCGACACGCTATAATCGATCGCTCGTCGCCGGTGCCGCGCAGCCGCGTCGATGCCATCGCATCTTGTGCCTGTGCATCCTGGCCGCCGCGCGCCGCTTTCGTCTGTGTCAGCCTGTGCCAGTCCGACAGTCCGTCCTGCAACACGCCGAACCTACGCCGAACCGCCAAGTGAATCCGCTACTCGACTCCCTTCAGCCTTATCCCTTCGAAAAGCTGCGTCTGCTCTTCAAGGACGTCACGCCGCCCGCCAGCCTTGCGCACATCAGCTTCGGGATCGGCGAGCCGAAGCATCCGACGCCCGAGCTGATCAAAAAGGCCGTGATCGATTCGCTCGGCGGTCTGGCAGCGTATCCGCTCACGCTCGGCACCCCGGCGCTGCGCGAGACGATCGCAAAGTGGGTCACGCAGCGCTACAACTTGCCGCCCGTCGACCCCGTCACCCAGGTGCTGCCTGTGTCCGGCTCGCGCGAAGCGCTGTTCGCGCTGGCGCAAACGGTGATCGACCCGAAGAAAAACGCGCAGGGCGAGCCTGCGATCGTACTCTGTCCGAACCCGTTCTATCAAATCTACGAAGGCGCGGCGCTGCTGGCGGGCGCGCAGCCGTACTTCGCCAACAGCGACCCGAAGCGCAACTTCGCGTGCGACTACTCGGCCATTCCCGACGACGTCTGGGCACGCACCCAGCTGCTCTACGTCTGCTCGCCGGGCAATCCGACGGGCGCCGTGCTGACGCTCGACGACTGGCGCGAACTGTTCGAACTGTCGGACCGTCACGGCTTCGTGATCGCGTCGGACGAATGCTACTCGGAGATCTATTTCGACGAGTCGCGTCCGCCGCTCGGCGGGCTCGAAGCGGCGCACAAGCTCGGCCGCGGTTTCGAGCGGCTCGTGATGCTGTCGAGCCTGTCCAAGCGCTCGAACGTGCCGGGCATGCGCTCGGGCTTCGTCGCGGGCGACGCGTCGATCCTCAAGCAGTTCCTGCTATACCGCACCTATCACGGCGCGGCCCTGTCGACGGTCTACCAGTCGGCGAGCATTGCTGCCTGGAGCGACGAGGCGCATGTGCGCGAAAACCGCGCGATGTACGTACAGAAGTTCTCGACCGTCACGCCGATGCTCGCCGGGGTGCTCGACGTCAAGCTGCCCGACGCCGCGTTCTACCTGTGGGCGAACGTCGCGCGCACGGGCCTGTCGGACGACGAGTTCGCCCGCCGCCTGTACGCCGACTATAATGTGACGGTTCTGCCCGGCTCGTTTCTCGCGCGCACTGCGCACGACACGAACCCCGGCCGCGATTTCGTCCGCCTCGCGCTGGTCGCCGGCGTCGACGAATGCACGGAGGGCGCGCGGCGCATCGTCGAGTTCTGCCGCGCCTTGAAGGCTTGACGCCAGCAGGATCACACGCCGCATGGAGCGCCGCCGCTGCGCTCCGCCCTCACCCGCTTTCCGATTTCAACCTTCTCGAAAGAGCACCACGAACATGTCGCAACAACTTCAGCAGATCATCGATACCGCCTGGGACAACCGCGCCGACCTGTCGCCGAAGGCCGCGCCCGCCGACGTGCGCGAAGCCGTCGCACATGCCATCGAGCAACTGGACAAGGGCGCGCTGCGCGTCGCCGAAAAGAAGGACGGCGACTGGGTCGTCAACCAGTGGCTGAAGAAGGCCGTGCTGCTGTCGTTCCGCCTCGAAGACAACGCGCCGATGCCGGCTGGCGGCTACTCGCAGTTCTACGACAAGGTGCCGTCCAAGTTCGCCAACTACACGGCTGAAGACTTTGCCGCAGGCGGCTTCCGCGTCGTGCCGCCCGCTATCGCGCGCCGTGGCTCGTACATCGCGAAGAACGTCGTGCTGATGCCGTCGTACACCAACATCGGCGCGTATGTCGACGAAGGCACGATGGTCGATACGTGGGCCACCGTCGGCTCGTGCGCGCAGATCGGCAAGAACGTGCACCTGTCGGGCGGCGTGGGCATCGGCGGCGTGCTGGAGCCGCTGCAGGCCAACCCCGTCATCATCGAAGACAACTGCTTCATCGGCGCGCGCTCGGAAGTCGTCGAAGGCGTGATCGTCGAAGAGAACTCGGTCATTTCGATGGGCGTGTACCTTGGCCAGAGCACCAAGATTTACGACCGCGAAACGGGCGAAGTCACGTATGGCCGCATTCCGGCGGGCTCGGTGGTGGTCGCGGGCAACCTGCCGTCGAAGGACGGCTCGCACAGCCTGTACTGCGCGGTGATCGTCAAGAAGGTCGACGCCAGGACGCGCGCAAAGGTCGGCCTGAACGAACTGCTGCGAGGCGACTGATCGTGGCACGCGCTTCCGCTACGACCGTCGTCTACGGCATTCCGAATTGCGACAGCGTGAAGAAGGCGCGCGTGTGGCTCGAGGAACACGGCGTCGAGTTCGAGTTTCACGACTTCAAGAAGGCCGGCGTGAATGACAAGCTGATCCAGGACTGGCTGAAGGATGTGCCGCTCGATCAGCTCATCAACAAGCGCGGCACGACCTGGCGCGGCCTGTCGGACGTGCACAAGGCCGAAGCCGACACGACCACCGGCGCGATCGCGCTGATGATCCACAAACCGTCGATCATCAAGCGGCCCGTGATCGTCGTGAACGGCCGCGTGAAGACGCTGGGCTTTTCCGCGGACAACTACGCGTCGCTGTTCGCCTGAGTTTTCTGCGCATCGGCGCACGCATGCAAAAGCTGTTGCCGGCCCGTTCGGGCCGGCATTTTTTCACCCTGGATTCAAGCGTGGCTGCGGGTTGGCCACGCGTCTCATCTGCTGGTTGGAAGGAACTGAATCGATGTCCGGCACCCTTGCCCTTACCGAAGCCCTGATCGGCCGCGCGTCCGTCACGCCCGACGATCAGAACTGCCAGCGCCTGCTGATCGAGCGCCTGTCGGCGATCGGCTTCGAATGCGAAACGATCGAATCGAACGGCGTGACCAACCTGTGGGCCGTCAAGCGCGGCAGCGCGGGCCAGGACGGCAAGCTGCTCGCGTTCGCGGGCCACACCGACGTCGTGCCGACGGGCCCGCTCGATCAATGGACGTCCGCGCCCTTCGAGCCGACCCATCGCGACGGCAAGCTGTACGGACGCGGCGCCGCCGACATGAAGGCATCGATTGCCGGCTTCGTGGTGGCGAGTGAAGAGTTCGTCGCTGCGCATCCGCAGCATCGCGGCTCGCTCGCGCTGCTCATCACGAGCGACGAAGAAGGCCCGGCAACGGACGGTACCGTGAAGGTCGTCGAGGCGCTGCAAGCGCGCGGCGAGCGTCTGGACTATTGCGTCGTGGGCGAGCCGACGTCGAGCGCGCAGTTCGGCGACATGGTGAAGAACGGCCGCCGCGGCTCGATGTCGGGCAAGCTGACCGTCAAGGGCGTGCAAGGGCATATCGCGTATCCGCATCTCGCGAAGAACCCGGTGCATCTGCTCGCGCCCGCGCTCGCCGAACTGGTCGCCGAGCACTGGGACGCAGGCAACGAATATTTCCCGCCCACCACCTGGCAGGTCTCGAACCTGCACAGCGGCACGGGCGCGACCAACATCATTCCGGGTCACGCCGAAGTGATGTTCAATTTCCGCTTCTCGACGGCGAGCACGGTCGAAGGGCTGCAAAGCCGCGTGCATCAGATTCTCGACAAGCATGGCCTCGAGTACGACCTGAAGTGGACCGTGAGCGGCCTGCCCTTCCTGACACCGCGCGGCGAGCTGTCCAATGCGCTGGAAACGGCGATCCACGCCGAAACGGGCCTCACAACGGAACTGTCGACGACGGGCGGCACGTCCGATGGCCGTTTCATCGCGCGCATCTGCAAGCAGGTGATTGAATTCGGTCCGTTGAATGCGAGCATCCACAAGATCGACGAACATATCGAAGTTGCACATATCGAGCCGCTCAAGAACGTCTATCGACGTGTGCTCGAACAACTGATCGCCTGACGGAGGGCCCAGACCATGACTCATCCGTTTTCCACGGTTCGCGATGTGCTGCGCTACGCGGTATCGCAGTTCAACCAGGCCGGTCTGGCGTTCGGCCACGGCTCATCGAACGCTTATGACGAAGCCGCGTATCTCGTGCTGCACACGCTGCATCTGCCCATCGATCTGCTCGAGCCGTTTCTCGATGCCCGCCTCACGTCCGAAGAAATCGACGCGGTGCTGAAAGTGATCGAACGGCGCGCGAAGGATCGCGTGCCCGCCGCCTACATCACGCAGGAAGCGTGGATGCACGGCTATCGCTTCCACGTCGACGAGCGCGTGATCGTGCCGCGTTCGTTCATCGGCGAGCTGCTGCAGGATGGGTTGCAGCCGTATGTCGAGGACCCCGAACAGGTTGGCGCGGTGCTCGAACTGTGCACGGGCTCCGGCTGTCTCGCGATCCTCGCGGCACACGCCTTCCCGAATGCCGACATCGATGCCGTCGACCTGTCGCCTGCCGCGCTCGAAGTTGCAGCGCGCAACGTCCATGACTACGAGCTCGACGAGCGCGTCGCACTCTTCGAAGGCGATCTGTACGCGCCGCTGCCCGAGCGCCGCTACGACGTAATCATCACGAATCCGCCGTATGTGAACGCGGAATCGATGAAGGCCCTGCCCGCCGAATACAAGCACGAGCCGGAAATGGCGCTCGCGGGCGGCGCGGACGGCATGGATATCGTGCGTCGCATCATCGCCGATGCGCGCAACTGGCTGACGGACGAAGGCGTGCTGGTCATCGAGATTGGCAACGAGCGCGCGCATGTCGAAGCGGCGTTCGGCGGCCTCGATCTCGTCTGGATGTCGACTAGCGCCGGCGACGACAACGTGTTCCTGATCCAGGCCAGCGATTTGCCCGGCAATTGACCGATTCGACGGCCGCAAGCTTCTGATCGTCGCACTGCACGACGCACGCCGCCCGCCTGGGCGCCGTGCGTCGTGTGCTTTTGGGCTCGCGCATTCGATGTGCATAAGCATCGAATTGCGCAAAAGCGCTCACGCTTTGACGCCGCGCTGACCGCGACGCTAGCGCTTTCGGTAATATGAGCGCGACCGCGCTGCTGTAGCCCGGCAATGTAGCCAACTTCTGTAGCCTGGAAAGTAAACGAGCCCGGCCTCGACAAGTGCCGCCACGAAGTCAACCACGCGCAGCGGAAAGGCCATCGCTCGCACGCTTATGCAATTCGACCTGCTTCACATCGGCACGCTCGTGTTTCTCGCCCATGCGCTGGGCGTGATCGCAGCTTGCCATGCCATCTTGCACACCCGCACATCGCAAGGCGCGATCGCGTGGGCGGTATCGCTCGTCGCGATGCCCTATCTGACGCTGGTTCCGTATCTGTTCCTCGGGCGCAGCAAGTTCGCCGGTTACGCGGACGCGCGCCGCCTCGAAAACGAAACGCTACGCACACGCGCGCATCCGCCCGAATGGGACACGGAAGCCTCGTCGCACGGCCGTCCGACGGAAGCGCTCGGCCATCATTTCGTGCGCTCGCTCACGCGCCTGTCCGGCATGCCGTTCCTGCCTGGCAACCAGGTGCGCACGCTGGTGAACGGCGAAGCAACGTTCGCGGCGATTCTCGATGCGATCGAAAACGCGCAGCACTACATCGTCGTGCAGTTCTTCATCGTGCGCGCCGACGCGCTCGGCGAGATGCTCAAGGACGCGCTGCTCGCCAAGGCGGCGCAAGGCCTGCGCGTGTACGTGCTGTACGACAGCATCGGCAGCTTCGACCTGCCGCATCGCTATGTCGCGTCGCTGCTCGCGGGCGGCGTGCAGATGCATCCATTCGCGACGAACCGGCAGTTCGTCAACCGTTTCCAGCTCAACTTCCGCAATCACCGCAAGATCGTCGTGGTGGACGGCGAGCGCGCGTTCGTCGGCGGACATAACGTCGGTGTCGAGTATCTGGGCGGCAAGCCGCCATTGTCGCCGTGGCGCGATACGCATATCGAAGTGCGCGGCCCCGCCGTGGCCAGCATCCAGTTCGTGTTCACGGAGGACTGGTACTGGGCCACGCAGGATCTGCCGCACTTCGACTCGCCGCCGCCCGCGAATCCCGGCGACGGCATGCACTGCCTCGTCGTGCCCACAGGGCCGGCCGACAAGCAGGAGACCTGCTCGCTGTTCTTCGTCGAAGCGATCAACGCGGCGCGCGAGCGCGTCTGGATCACCACGCCCTATCTCGTGCCCGACGAAGCCGTATTCGCGGCCTTACGCCTCGCTGCACTGCGCGGCGTCGACGTGCGCATCCTGATTCCGAGCCGGCGCGATCACCGCGTCGTGTTCGAGGCGTCCAAGCTCTACGCGTACGACTCGATACGCGCGGGCGTGCGCGTGTTCCGTTACCGACCGGGCTTTCTGCATCAGAAGGTGGTGCTGATCGACGACGTCGCGGCGGCCGTGGGCAGCGCGAATCTCGACAACCGGTCGTTCCGCCTGAACTTCGAGATCATGGTGCTGACCGTGGACCACGGCTTTGCGCTCGAAGTCGAAGAGATGCTCCTGCGCGACTTCGCTGAATCGTTCGAGATCGACCGCAGCGAGTATCGCAACGCGCCGGCGCTGCGGCGCGTGTTGATGCATGTCGCGCGGCTTTTCGCGCCGATCCTGTGACGCGTGCTTACAGCAGCGCTTCGATGTCGTCGGTGATCGTTTCGGGCTTCGTGGTGGGCGCGTAGCGCTTGACGACCTTGCCGCTGCGGTCGACGAGGAACTTCGTGAAGTTCCATTTGATCGCCTCGATGCCGAGCACGCCGGGCGCCTCGTCTTTCAGAAATTTGAACAGCGGATGCGCGTCCGGGCCGTTGACATCGATCTTGTCGAACATCTGGAACGTGACGCCGTAGTTCTTTTCACAGAATGCGCCGATCTGCGCGGCGTCGCCGGGTTCCTGCTTGCCGAACTGGTTGCACGGAAAGCCCAGCACCTGCAGTCCGCGCGCCGCATACTGCTCGTGCAGTTTCTGCAAGCCCGCGTATTGCGGCGTGAACCCGCATTCGCTCGCCGTGTTGACGATCAGCATCACCTTGCCGTCGTAGCGGTCGAGACCGACCGGTTCGCCGCCCAGCGTGCTCGCCGAAAAGGAATAAATCGAAGTGTTGTCCGCTGCCATATTTCGCCCTCCAGGAATGTCGTTAGTGTAGGTGTTTCGATGCCGCGCGCCACCTGGCCGATCGGCCAATGCCTGAGCATGCGCTGCGCAGTCTAAAATAGCGTTTTTCTTCGAGCCGGCCCTGCTGTGATCCGCTTTAACCAGTTCAGTCTCGCGCGCGGCACGAAGCCGCTCTTCGAACAAACCACCTTCACGCTCAACCCCGGCGAGAAGGCCGGTCTCGTGGGCGCTAACGGCGCGGGCAAATCGACCTTGTTCTCCGTGCTGCTCGGCGAACTGCACGCGGACGGCGGCGATGTTTCGATCCCGCCGTCGTGGCAGATCGCGCACGTCGCGCAAGAGACGCCTGCCGCCGACAAGACCGCGCTCGACTACACGCTCGACGGCGACGCCGCCTTGCGCGCGATCGAAGCGCGCATTGCGACGGCCTCGGCCGCGCACGACGGCGCGGCTGAAGCCGAAGCGCACGCCGCATTCGCCGATGCCGACGGCTACACCGCGCCCGCACGCGCCGAAGCGTTGCTGCTCGGCCTCGGCTTCACGCTCGACCAGACGCGCGCGAGCGTCAGCAGTTTCTCGGGCGGCTGGCGCATGCGCCTGAACCTCGCGCAGGCGCTGATGTGCCGCTCAGATCTGCTGCTGCTCGACGAACCGACCAACCACCTGGACCTCGATGCAATCGTCTGGCTCGAAGACTGGCTGCACCGCTATCCGGGCACGCTGATCGTCATCTCGCACGACCGCGAATTTCTCGACTCGGTCTGCAATGTTACGCTGCATCTGGAGAACCAGCAGATCAAGCGGTACGGCGGCAACTACTCGCAGTTCGAAGTGCTGCGCGCGCAACAACTGGCGCTGCAACAGAGCGCTTATGAAAAGCAGCGCAAGACGATCGAGCATCTGCAGAGCTTCGTCGACCGGTTCAAGGCGAAGGCGACCAAGGCACGCCAGGCGCAAAGCCGCATGAAAGCGCTCGAAAAGATGGAGCTGATCGCGCCCGCGCATATCGCGTCGCCGTTCACGTTCGAATTCCGCGAGCCCGACTCCGCGCCCAATCCGATGATGGTGATGGAAGACGTGCGCTGCGGTTATCACGCGGTGGACGGCGGCGAGATTCCGATTGTGGATCGTGTCACGCTGTCCATCCAGAACGGGCAGCGCATCGGCCTGCTCGGCGCGAACGGCCAGGGCAAGTCGACGCTGATCAAGACGCTGGCGGGCACGCTGGCGCCGCTGGGCGGCCATGTGCGCGAAGGCAAGGGTCTGCAGATCGGCTACTTCGCGCAACATCAGCTGGAGACGCTGCGACCCGACGACTCCCCATTGCAGCATCTGGCGAGGCTCGCGCCGGACACGCGCGAGCAGGAATTGCGCGACTTCCTCGGCAGCTTCAACTTCTCCGGCGACATGGCGACGGCCGCTATCGCGCCCTTCTCCGGCGGCGAAAAAGCGCGACTCGCGCTGGCGCTGATCATCTGGCAGAAGCCGAACCTGTTGCTGCTCGACGAACCGACCAATCACCTCGACCTCGAAACGCGCCACGCGCTCACCATGGCGCTCGCGCAGTTCGAAGGCACGCTGATTCTCGTGTCGCACGACCGGCATTTGCTGCGCGCCACCACGGACCAGTTTATGCTCGTCGCGAAGCACAAGCTGCAACCGTTCGACGGCGATCTCGACGACTATCGCGACTGGCTGCTGCAACACGCCGCCGAACAGCGCGCGGCGCTCAAGGCGGATGCATCGAACGGCGACGCGAACGGCGCGGACGCTTCGGTGAATCGCAAGGAGCAGCGCCGTCTCGAAGCGGAAACGCGGCAAAAGCTCGCGCATCTGAAGAAGCCGTTGCAGACCCGCATTGCGAAGATCGAAAAGGAAATGGATGCGCTGAACGCGGAAAAAGCGACGCTCGACACGTTCGTCGCCGATCCCGCCAGCTATGCCGCCGAACAAAAAACAAAGTTGACGGAAGCCATACGCCGTCAGGCAGATGTCAACGCACGACTCGAAACGCTCGAAGCCGACTGGCTCGAAGCGCACGAGGAACTCGAACAAATCGGCTAACGGCCCCTTCGCCGCCGCGAAGGAACAGACAGGGAATCGAGGCCGCGCCAGCAATCGATGGGAGGGCTGGGCATTGTCGTCTACTGCCGCACTGAAGGGCTTGCGCGTGCTCGATCTGACACGCCTGTTGCCCGGTCCCGTCGCGACGCTCCGGCTCGCGGAAATGGGCGCCGACGTGTTGAAGATCGAAGCGCCCGGCGCCGGCGACGCCACGCGCACGATGATGCAAAGCAGCGCCGACCGCGTGGCGGGACGGCCCGGCGCGTTCTATCGGCTGGTGAATCGCGGCAAGCGCGAAACGCGGCTCGATCTGAAATCCGAAGGCGGACGCACCGTGCTGATGGCGCTGGCGCGAGAAGCGGACGTGCTGATCGAAAGCTTCCGGCCCGGCGTGATGGAACGGCTCGGCCTTGGCTATGACGTGTTGCGCGTGATCAATCCGAAGCTCGTCTACTGCGCGATTTCGGGGTATGGCGCGGACGGGCCTTTCGCGCAACTGGCCGGGCACGATCTGAACTACATCGGCTATGCGGGCGTGCTCGACCAGCTCGCTTCGCGCGACGGCGCGCCGATTGTCCCCAACTTCCAGATCGCGGATCTGCTGGGCGGCGCGCTGTCGGCGGTCAACCAGATTCTCGCGGCACTATGGGCTGTGGCGCGCGGCGGCGATGGGCGCTTCGTCGATGTGTCGATGGCGCATTGCACCTACGCGAACAACGTCGTCGCGCAAGTCGCGCTCGCCAACGACGGCACGGCGCCCGTCGCGGGTAGCAGCCTGCTCAATGGCGGCGTGCCCTGCTACAACCTGTATCGCACGCTCGACGGGCGGTGGCTTGCCGTCGGCGCGCTCGAACTCAAATTCTGGGAAACGCTGTGCATGGCGCTCGACCGCCCCGACTGGGCGACGCGCCACTGGAGCCTCGGCCAGGCGATTGCCGGACCGGACGCCGTGCAGTTGATCAAGGATATGGCCGATGTGATCGCCACGCGGACGCTCGACGATTGGGCCGCGCTGCTGGTGCCGCTGGATTGTTGCGTGTCGCCCGTGCTGACACCGGCGGAAGCCGCGCAGCATCCGCTATTCAACGCAGCCGTGCGCGAGGCGCTGATGGAGCAGCAGGCGAACGACGGGGAACCCGGCTAGACGCCCGGCGACCGCGGCCTCAACGTCGCGGCAGTGTTTGCCGCGGTTCGCGTTCGTCGTCGATCAAACGGTGCTTGCGGCCTTCTACATGATGCCGGATCGTCGCCCGCACCTGGTCGGCGGTGACGTCTTCCGCGACCACGCGCCGCGAAATCTGCCCGGTCGTGTCGATCCATTCGACGATCCGGCAACCGCCGCCCCAAAGCCCGTGAATGGGCGCTGACACGCGGCAGCCGCGCAGGTTCGCGAGCAGCTCGCCCGAGGATTCATGAGACTGTTTCAAGACGCTTCCTTTTTCCGCTCGTAACATTCCATTTCACGAGGATAGGGAAAACGAAAGTCGCTTGGGTTACAGCCGCAGTTGAGATATTTACAGCGGATTACGCCAGAAAGCCGACGCGATCCGCCAACGTCCGTAAGGGCTACTCGAGCGTTCGGATACGGTCGATGGCCTGCTCGATACGCTCTACAGCGATCACCTGCAATCCGTCGATGGCTTGCTTCGGCGCGTTCGCCTTCGGAATCAGCGCAATCGAAAAGCCCAGCTTTGCGGCTTCCTTCAGACGTTCCTGGCCGCGCGGCGACGGCCGGATTTCACCCGCCAACCCCACTTCGCCAAATACGATCAGGCCTTTCGGTAGCGGCTTGTTGCGCATCGACGAATGGATGGCCAGCAGCACGGCGAGGTCGGCGGCGGGCTCGGTGATCTTCACGCCGCCCACTGCGTTCAGGAACACGTCCTGGTCGAAACAGGCAATGCCCGCGTGCTTGTGCAGCACGGCGAGCAACATGGCGAGCCGGTTCTGTTCGAGACCGACGGCCAGCCGGCGCGGATTCGGCACGTTCGCCGCGTCGACGAGCGCCTGCACTTCGACCAGCAGCGGCCGCGTGCCTTCCTGTGTGACCAGCACGCACGAGCCGGGCACGATCTGTTCGTGCTGCGACAGGAACAGCGCCGACGGATTCGCGACGCCGCGCAGACCCCGCTCCGTCATCGCGAACACGCCCAGCTCATTGACGGCGCCGAAGCGGTTCTTGAACGCGCGCACGAGCCGGAACGACGAATGCGTGTCGCCTTCGAAATACAGCACGGTATCGACGATATGTTCGAGCACGCGCGGGCCCGCGAGGCTGCCCTCTTTCGTCACGTGGCCGACCATGATGATGGCCGTGCCAGACTGCTTGGCGACGCGCGTCAGTTGCGCCGCGCACTCGCGCACCTGCGCCACCGATCCTGGCGCCGATGTCAGCGCTTCCGAATAGATGGTCTGGATCGAGTCGATCACGGCGACGTCCGGCTTTTCGTCGGCGATGGTCGCCTGGATTTTCTCCAGCTGGATTTCAGCAAGCAGCTTCAGCTCGCTGGCGTGCGAACCCGGCTCGAGCAGCGACAACCGTTGCGCGCGCAACGCAATCTGCGCCGCCGATTCCTCGCCGCTGACATAAAGCGCGCGCCGTTCGCTGGCGATTTCCGCGAGCGACTGCAGCAGCAGCGTCGATTTGCCGATCCCCGGATCGCCGCCGATCAGCACCACGCCGCCCGCCACCAGCCCGCCGCCGAGCACGCGATCGAACTCGCCGACGCCTGTTGAAAAGCGCGGCACGTCCGACGCATGAATCTCGGCGAGCCGCTGCACCGGCTGGCTCTTGGCGAGCGCCTGGAAGCGGTGCGCGGAAGGCGACTCCGCGACCGATTCGACGAGGGTGTTCCACGCATGACACGCAGGGCACTGGCCCTGCCACTTCGGCGACTGCCCGCCGCATTCCGTGCAGATGTACAACGTTTTTTGTTTAGCCAACTTGTTTCGTCACGCGTGGTGGTTCTTGATAGGGTTATTCGGCGCGCACAGGCACGCGCGGCGCGACAGCGCACATCAGCTCGTAGCCGATCGTGCCAGATGACTGCGCGACGTCGTCGATGGGCAACTGTGCGCCCCACAACTCGACGCGCGAGCCGACGTTCGCCTGCGGACACGGCGTGAGATCGACGGTAATCATGTCCATCGACACGCGCCCCACGATCCGCGTGCGGATGCCGTCGACGATCACAGGCGTGCCTTCTGGCGCGACACGCGGATAGCCGTCCGCGTAACCGCACGCAACGACGCCGACGCGCATGCCTGCGCGCGCGGTGAAAATCGAGCCATAGCCAATCGTGCTGCCTTCCTTGAGCGTCTGCACTGCGATCAGTTCCGAGCTCAGCGTCATTGCCGGTTGCAGACCCGTGTCCTTGATCTCCGCGCTCAGGCCCGAGGGCGACGCGCCGTACAGCATCACGCCCGGGCGCACCCAGTCGAAATGCGCCTCCGGATACCAGAGCGTAGCGGCCGAATTGGACAGGCTGCGCGCGCCCGCGATGCCCTGCGCGCCGCGTTCGAACGCTTCCATCTGATGGGTGATGCCGCGCTCGCTGTCGGCGTCCGAGAAATGGGTCATCAACGTGATCTGGCCCACGCCCTGGCAGGCCCGCGCGCGCTCCCACGCGGCGCGGAACTTCTCGGGCGTGTAGCCGAGCCGGTTCATGCCGCTGTTCATTTTCAGCTGGATATTGACGGGCTTGGACAGACGCGCCATTTCCAGCATGCGCAATTGCTCGTCCGAATGCAGCGCCGTGGTGAGGCTGTAACGGTCGATCACGTCGATATCCGTCGGCCGGAAAAAGCCCTCGAGCAACAAAATTGGCCCGGCCCAGCCTAATTCACGCAACTTCACGGCTTCTTCGAGGTCGAGCAAACCAAAGCCGTCGGTGGCGCGCAGGCCCGGGAACGCCCGCGCGAGCCCGTGACCGTAAGCGTTGGCCTTGACGACGGCCCAGATTTTGGACTTCGGCGCATAACGGCGGGCAACTGCGAGGTTATTGGCGAGAGCGGCGGTATGAATCGTGGCTGAGACTGGGCGCGGCATGGGATATTTTCGTAAAGACATTGTCGAATCAGTAGCTTACAGTGCGTTTTCAACGCGCCGATGGCAACCTCGACAATGCGATCAAGGATTCTGCTAGTCGGGATTCGGCTATTTTCGTGATATAAAGCCGTGCGCACAACCCATTTCGAACGGAATAAGCCCGGACGCACACCTCACGGCCGGGGCGGACAGACCGCAGCGAGGAAAGCATCGCATCAGATGAAAAAAGGTTTTTACACCATTATGGCCGCGCAGTTTTTTTCGTCGCTGGCCGACAATGCGCTTCTGATCGCTGCTATTGCACTGCTGAAAGATCTTCACGCCCCGAACTGGATGACGCCGCTGCTCAAGCTGTTTTTTGTGCTGTCGTACGTCGTGCTCGCGGCTTTTGTCGGCGCCTTCGCGGACTCCCGTCCGAAGGGCCGTGTGATGTTCGTGACCAATACCATCAAGGTGGTCGGTTGCCTCACGATGCTGGTCGGCGCGCATCCGCTGCTGGCCTACGGGATCGTCGGATTTGGCGCCGCCGCCTACTCGCCCGCCAAATACGGCATTCTCACCGAGCTGCTGCCGCCTGACCGCCTCGTCGCCGCGAATGGCTGGATCGAAGGCACGACCGTCGGCTCGATCATTCTCGGCACCGTACTCGGCGGCGCACTGATCAGCCCGCATATCGCTTCCCACATCATCAAGCACACGCCGTCCGCGATCCATACACCGGCGGAAGCGGCGATGCTCATCATCATCCTGATCTACGCAGTCGCTGCGCTGTTCAATCTGCGCATTCCCGACACGGGTGCCCGCTATCCGCGCCAGGAACACGGCCCCATCAAGCTCATTACCGACTTCGCCGACTGCTTCCTCGTGCTGTGGCGCGACAAGCTCGGCCAGATTTCGCTCGCCGTCACGACGCTGTTCTGGGGCGCCGGCGCGACGCTGCAATTCATCGTGCTGAAGTGGGCGGAAGTGTCGCTCGGCATGTCGCTGTCGGAAGGCGCGATCCTGCAGGCCGTGGTCGCCGTGGGCGTTGCAGCGGGCGCGATGATCGCCGCCGCGCGCGTGCCGTTGAAGAAGTCGCTGTCGGTGCTGCCCGTCGGCATCATCATGGGCATCGCGGTGATGCTGATGGCCTTCTATACGAAAAATCTGTTTCCGTCTCACTGGGGCTTCTACTTCGGCAAGATGCACGTCCCCGGTTATCTGATCTTTGCCTATATCTTCCTGATGGTCGTCGGCGCACTGTCGGGGTTCTTCGTCGTGCCGATGAATGCGCTGCTCCAGCATCGCGGGCACGTGCTGCTGTCGGCCGGTCACTCGATCGCCGTGCAGAACTTCAACGAGAACCTGTCCGTGCTCGTGATGCTGTGCCTGTATGCCGTGCTCGTCTGGCTCGACGTGCCCGTCGCGATCGTGATCGTGCTGTTCGGCACCTTCGTGTGCGTGATGATGTGGGTCGTGATGCGCCGCCATCAGGCGAACCAGCGCGCGTTCGATTCCGTATCGCTGATCGGCGAAGCGCGGCACTGACGCGGCGCTGACGCGGCGCTGACACCCGCCGCTTCCGAACTGCCGCCGCGCATCCGTCTTCTTCCAGCGCGTCCCACGCGCCCTGCTTTTCAGGTTTTTCCATGACCCGACCGATTCCCAACGTCCTGACGATCGCCGGCTCCGACTCCGGCGGCGGCGCCGGCATTCAGGCCGATCTCAAGGCTTTCTCGGCGCTCGGCGCGTACGGCGCGAGCGTGATCACGGCATTGACGGCGCAGAACACGCGCGGCGTGACGGCGATCCACACGCCCGACCCCGGCTTCGTGACCGCGCAGCTGGACGCCGTGTTCGACGACATCCGCATCGACGCGGTGAAGATCGGCATGCTGGCCAACGCCGGGATCGTGCGCGCCGTCGCCGACGCGCTGCGCCGTCACCAGCCAAAGCATGTGGTGCTCGACACCGTCATGATCTCGAAGAGCAATCACGCGCTGCTCGCGCCCGAAGCCGTCGATGCCGTTCGCAGCGAACTGCTGCCCCTCGCCGATCTGCTGACGCCGAACCTGCCGGAAGCGGCCGCGCTGCTCGGCACAGCGAGCGCAACCGACGAAGCCGCGATGGTCGAACAGGGCGAAGCCCTGCGCAAGCTGGGCGCGCGCGCCGTGCTGATGAAAGGCGGCCACCTCGCCGCCGCCGACAGTCCCGACTGGCTGATCCAGGACAGCGGCACGATGCGCCTCGCCGGCCCGCGCGTGCCCGTCAAGAACACGCACGGCACGGGCTGCTCGCTGTCGTCGGCGATCGCAGCGCTGATTCCGCAGCGCGACGACCTCGCAAGCGCCGTCGCCGATGCGAAAGTCTGGCTGACGGGCGCGCTCGAACAGAGCGGACGGCTCGACGTCGGTCATGGCGTCGGGCCGGTGCATCACTTCTATCGCTGGTGGTGAAATCCAGCCGCTGAGCGCCTGTCAGCGGCTTGTCTGCTCGCGCGCAAATGCCTGAGCCCGCTCGGGCCAGTCGTCGGGCACGATGAAGCCGCGCGAGCGCTCGGTCCACAGTCCATCGGCACGCTCGACGAAGGCCGCGACCATGGTCGGGCCGGTCTGTTGCGCGAGTTGCTGCGCGAGCGCATCCGCTGCTACGAAGCCCGACGCGTGATGCCCATCGCGCACGCGCGGCGCGAGCCATTCGAGCCTCGGCAGCAGCATCCAGGCATCAGCCTGTGTGCCGGAAAACGACGGCCACTCGGCGCGTGTCGTCCACCAGCCGCGCGCGTGCGTCGGATCGATTTCGACGGGGTCGCGCTCCGCGATGCCATTGCGGTAGAACAGCCAGCCCTTCACGAACATCTGCGGATCCCACGGACCGAGATGGCCGAGCGACGCAAACTCTTCGCGCGCACTGAGCGGCAACTGATGATCGAGCAGATGCACGAGCTTCAGATCGAAGCGGTCCTGCAGATTCGGGCCGACGTAGTCGGCCAGTTCGCCGCGGCCCTCGCCTGCGTGCAGATAGCATTTGACGGCCAATTCCCAATGCAGCCGCCTGCCCGCGTGCGTCTCGACGAGAAAATCGCATTCGCCGAGCGTCACGCCCGCGCGGCGCAGCGGCACGTTCGCCGCGATCAGGCGCGCCGCCGGACCCTGCTTCAGAAACCATCCGAGCAGGCACTCGGCGTAGCGCCCGAGGCGCGTGACGCGCGACGCCGCAATATGCCCGTGCAACTCAGCGGGGTCGGCGTCCTGCGCTTCGAGCCAGTCCAGCGACGCAGCGACTTCATCGGGAGATTCGAACGGCGTTGCGAGCACGCCGGGCGGCCGTTGCGCGCGCAACAGGTCGGGGCTGAACAGCAGCCACGCGATGTCGCGCACGGCGGTATCGGCGAGCGCATCCAGCCGGGCCGCTGACGGCGCCTCGAACGACGCGGCCGGCCCGGCGTCTTCGCTCATTTCGCCGCTTCTCCTTGCGCGGCCGCGTTGCGCCACGTATCGCGGGCGAGGCACAGGTCCTGCCAGGACTTCGACTTGTCGCCGAGGCTGCGTAGCAGATACGCCGGATGGTAGGTGACGATGACGGGCACGCCTTCATATTCGTGAACGCGTCCGCGCAGCGACGAAATGCTCGCCTCCGTCTTCAGCAGACTCTGCGCGGCGAAGCGCCCGAGCGCCACGATCAGCTTCGGCTTCACGAGTGCGACCTGGCGCTGCAGATACGGCTCGCAGCGCGCGACTTCGTCCGGTTCGGGATTGCGGTTGCCGGGCGGCCGGCACTTGATCACATTCGCAATATAGACATTCGTGCCGCGCGCGAGATCGAGCGATTGCAGCATGTTGTCGAGCAGCTTGCCCGCCTGGCCGACGAACGGTTCGCCCTGCTTGTCCTCGTTTTCGCCCGGCGCTTCGCCGATCAGCATCCAGTCGGCTTCGCGATCGCCGACGCCGAACACCGTGTTGGTGCGCCGCTCACACAGGCGGCAACGTTCGCATGCCGACACGCGGGCTTCGAGCGCGGGCCAGTCGAGCGTGTCGATGGCCGGCTGCCCGGGGTTGTCCGTTTTTGCTTCGATCGGCGACGTGTGCGACGGCGGTTCGGCGGGAAGATCGTCGAACCAGGCGAAGTCGTCGTCGGATGACGGCGGCGGCGCGTCCGATGTGGGCTGCGCGGTACGGCGGGATCCGGGTGCATCGGCGGCCGGTTGCGCTTCGGCTCGCGCAGCGGGTGTGATTGCGGCTTCACCGGCGTCGCGCGACATGGCACCGTCCGATTGCGCTTCGATCGAACCCGTTGCCTCCGCGCGAGCCGCTTCGTCGCGACCGACCCCGTCCCTATCGGCACGTGCATGGGCCGCTTCGCTCAACACGGCAGCAGCGGCGCTTTCAGGCGCCTGCTCCGCTGCCTCGCCCTGCCCGATCCCGCGACGCACCCACATCGGCGCCAGACCGAGTTCTACCAATGCGGATTCATGCAGCGCCATCTGCGCCCTCCTTGACGAAACTGAAACGCATGACGATGGCGTCCTCCCGGCTGCGATGACGCGCCGGATAATAGTTCTTACGACGGCCAATCGACGTGAATCCAAAGCGCTCGTACAGCTTGATCGCGCGATGGTTCGACGGCCGCACTTCGAGCAGCATGCCCGCGAGTTTTTCGCCGCGCGTAATGCGCACGGCTTCGCGCAGCAGCGAGAGCCCCGCGCCCGCATGCTGCGCCACGGGCGCGACACACAGATTCAGCAGATGCATTTCATCGACGACGGGCATCAGCACGCAATAGCCGATCAGCGTGCCCGTCACATGCCGCAGGCACATGCCGAAGTAGCCGTTGCGCAGCGAGTCTTCGAAATTGCCCCGGCTCCACGGAAATTCATAGGCGAGCTTTTCGACAGCGGCGACTTCGTCGAGATCGCCTTCGGTCATCGGCGACATATAACGGTCCGCCAGCAACACACCGCTCATCGTGTGCCCTCGTCGTGCGCGGTTTGGGCCGTGTGGCCCGATTGATCCGATTGATCCGATTTACCCGTTTTTCCCGGCTGCTCCGTCAGCGCTGCCGCTGCCTGCATTTGCGCGGCCTTGGCGGCCATGCGCTCTTCCGTGGTTTGCGCAACCTTGTCGCGGATGTACTCCGGCGCGGCCTGGTCGGCGGGCAGCGTGCGGCCCGCGCGGAACGCCCGCAACGCGGCAAACGCGACCGGCAACGCGTGCGGCACGGCTTCCCGGTCGACGCTGCGCGCCGCCGCGGCCGCCTTCAGGCGTTCGCCGAACGCGGCCGCGGCATTGCCCGCGAGCGTGAACGGCTGATCCGGCAACGCAAGCGCGTCGGGCGCGCCAAGCGAGGCGTGATGCACCGTGCGCCACTCCCCCGCACCGTCGTCCCACGCGTAGTCGGCCCAATAGACCTCGTCCATGCGGGCGTCGAGCGCGGCGAGCACGCGCGTCGCCGACGGATCGCGCAGCCGTACGCTTTCGGCGCACGCGAGCAGCGTGCCGATCGGCACCACCGGGCAATTCAGGCCGAACGCGAGCCCCTGCGCGACGCCCGTCGCGGTGCGCAAGCCCGTGAACGAGCCGGGCCCCGAGCCGAACGCAATCGCATCGCAGTCGGCGAGCGTAAGACCCGCTTCGTCGAACAGTTCGCGAATGGCAGGCAGGAGCCGCGTGCTGGAGACGGCGCCCGTCGCTTCGTGACGCGTCCAGACGCGCGGTGAGGACGCAGGCGCGTCCGGTTCGGCCGATGACGCAGCGTCGGCGGAATCGGCGGACAGGAGTGCGACCGAGCAGAATTCGGTCGAAGTATCGAGGGCAAGCAGCACGGTTTTCGTCATGACCGCTATTGTAATGCGGCACCCTGCGTCACCGGATGCGAACAAAACCCGACGCGTGCCCGCCAACCGCGCCCGGCGTTTGGAAGGATCGCTCCAGCCTTGCGTGGCCGCGCGCCGCGCATCGCTTGTTATGATCGACGCCCTATCTCGAATAACGAATGGAGAATCTGATGAGCGACGTGGACGGTCTCTTCGCCAAGGCACAGGAAGACATGAAGCAACTGCCGGAGCGTCCGGGCAATCTCACGCTGCTGCGCCTGTACGCGCTCTTCAAGCAGGCCACCGACGGCGACGTGCACGGCGACAAACCCGGCTTCACGGATATCGTCGGCAAGTACAAGTACGATGCGTGGGCTGCGTTGCAAGGCACCTCGCAGGAAACCGCGCGCCAGCAATATGTCGAGTTGGTCGAATCGCTGAAAAACGGTACGGCGGCCTGATACGAAACGCGTCGAATGCGCGGTGAGGGGCATCGATTCTTCTTACGAATTGGCCTCCTTCATTCGGAAAGTTCTTAACGGTGGCGCGGTGCAGCAAAAATCGTTATAATGCTGGCTGCGCTTCACCGCTTATGTCCGGCCTGTTCCGGCGACGCTGCGGAAAAGCGTCTCGTAGCGTTTTGCTCCAATCCAGTTTAGAACCTGTCCCCTCCTGCATGGCCCTACGGGCCGTCAAGTCCAGGCTGGCGGCACGCCAATTCCGGCATGTCGCATTCGATACAGCTTCTAACGAGAAACTCGCCTTCATTGTTGCGAGTTGCCCCCGTTTTTCGATTTGCTCGCTGATTTTTTGCTCGCTGAATCCGACGACTTGGGTATGCCGATTGGCGCCGACGTGTTATTTCCCATGTTTCAAGGATTCTCATGACTTCGAGCAATACCACCAGCCCGCTGAACGCCATCGCCGAACAAGCCCTCGGTCTCGACACGCCGGAAACGGCCGTGCAAGCCGTTGAAGCTGAAGGCCCGACGTTCGCTGAGCTGGGTCTGTCGGCGGAGATCGTCTCTGCGCTGACGGCAGCCGGCTACAAGACGCCGACGCCCGTCCAGCAGCGCGCCATCCCCGCCGGCATCGCGGGCCGCGACCTGCTGGTGTCGAGCCCGACGGGTTCGGGCAAGACGGCGGCGTTCATGCTGCCCGCCATCGAGCGCTTCGCGCAGCTGCAAAAAACCCAGGCCAGCCAACCGCGCGAGCCGCGCAGCGACAGCAACGCCGGTGGCCGTGGCCGCCGTCCGATGCCCGTCGCGCGTCCGGGCCTGCTCGTCCTCACGCCGACTCGCGAACTCGCGATGCAGGTGACGACGGCAGCGTCCACGTACGGCAAGCACCTCAAGCGTCTGCGCACGGTCAGCATTCTGGGCGGCGTCGCATACGGCCAGCAGCTGATGCTGCTGGCGAAGAACCCCGAAATCCTGGTCGCCACGCCGGGTCGTCTGCTCGACCATCTGGAGCGCGGCCGCATCGATCTGTCGCAACTGCAGATGCTGGTGCTCGACGAAGCCGACCGCATGCTCGACATGGGCTTCATCGACGACATCGAGACGATCGTCGCCGCGACGCCCGCGACGCGCCAGACCATGCTGTTCTCGGCCACGCTCGACGGCAAGATCGGTTCGCTGACGGGCCGTCTGCTGAAGGATCCGGAGCGTATCGAGATCGTCCAGCGTATGGAACAGCGCACGAACATCGCGCAAACCGTGCATTACGTCGACGACCGCGATCACAAGGATCGCCTGCTCGACCATCTGCTGCGCGCCGACGGCCTCGACCAGGCCATCGTGTTCACGGCAACCAAGAGCGATGCCGACTCGCTGGCTGGCCGTCTGGCCGACGCCGGCTTCGAATCGGCTGCGCTGCACGGCGACCTGCCCCAAGGCGCGCGTAACCGCACGATCCGCGCGCTGCGCGAGCGCCGCGTGCGCGTGCTGGTGGCGACGGACGTTGCTGCGCGTGGTATCGACATTCCCGGCATCACGCACGTGTTCAACTACGACCTGCCGAAGTTCGCGGAAGACTACGTGCACCGTATTGGCCGTACGGGCCGCGCGGGCCGCTCGGGCATCGCAGTGAGCCTCGTGCATCACGCGGAACAGGGCGCGCTGAAGCGCATCGAGCGTTTCGTGCGTTCGCCGCTGCCTGTCAACGTGGTCGAAGGCTTCGAGCCGCGCAAGTCCCCGCCGGCTAACGGTCGCGGCGGTTTCGGCGGCGGCCGTGGCCGTCCGGGTGGCGGCAATGGCGGCCGACGCTTCGGCAGCGGCGGCGGCAAGCCGGGCTACGGCGGTTCGCGTGACGGCAACGGCGGCGGCTATGGCGCCCGTGAAGGCGGCAATGGCGGCGGCTACGGCGCGCCGCGCGAAGCCGGCAGCGGCGGTGGTCGCAGCTGGGGCAACAACAAGCCGGCCGGCGGCTCGCGTGAAGGCGGCTTCGGCGGCGGCAACCGCGAAGGCGGCTATCGTGGCGGCAATCGCGAAGGCGGTTACTCGCGCGACGGTGGTTACGGTGCTCGCCGTAACGACGGCCCGCGCAACACGCGCCGCGGCGACTAATCTGCGGGTACGGGCGCCTCGTCAGGCGCCCGGTCCAGCAGGCGAAAATCTGTCGCATGCAGAAAAACCGACGCCCAGGCGTCGGTTTTTTTTTCGCTTCCATCGCCATTTCACGATGCGAAAAATTTTTTTGCGTCGTAAAAAATCGTGTTGCACGGCACAACAGAGGATGTTGCAACATGGAAAATCTCATTTCTCATTGCGGAACGAATCACATAACCCATTGAAAAATATAATGTAAAAATCGCCGAAAAAGCCTTGATGGTGTCTGTTCCGCGTAATGCCTTAAGCCTAGACTCTTATATAAGACTTCACGAAACGAAATGCCCCCGGCAGTCTCGCTTCGCGGCGGTCACGAGTCCACCGAACCCTCTTGCAAGGCACAAGGAGCACACCATGACGCGCAACGACCAGGCAAAACAACTTCAGCAACAATGGGAAACGGACAGCCGCTGGAAGGGCATCAAGCGCGGCTTCACGGCGGAAGACGTCGTGCGCCTGCGTGGCTCGCTGCAAGCGGAACACACCATCGCGCGCCACGGCGCTGAAAAGCTGTGGAACGACATGCACGAACAGCCGTTCGTCAACGCGCTCGGCGCACTGACGGGCAATCAGGCGATGCAGCAGGTCAAGGCCGGCCTGAAGGCGATCTATCTGTCCGGCTGGCAGGTTGCCGGCGACGCCAACGTGGCAGGTGAAATGTATCCCGACCAGTCGCTGTATCCGGCGAACTCGGTGCCGCTCGTGGTCAAGCGCATCAACAACACGCTCACGCGTGCCGACCAGATCCAATGGTCGGAAGGCAAGAATCCCGGCGATGAAGGCTATATCGATTACTTCGCGCCGATCGTCGCCGACGCGGAAGCCGGTTTCGGCGGCGTGCTGAACGCGTTCGAACTGATGAAGGCGATGATCGAAGCGGGCGCCGCGGGCGTGCACTTCGAGGACCAGCTGGCATCCGTGAAGAAGTGCGGCCACATGGGCGGCAAGGTGCTCGTGCCAACCCGCGAAAACGTCGCGAAGCTGACGGCCGCGCGTCTCGCTGCCGACGTGTGCGGCGTGCCGACCGTGCTGATCGCCCGCACCGACGCGGAAGCCGCCGACCTGGTCACCTCCGACATCGACGACAACGACAAGCCGTTCCTCACGGGCGAGCGCACGGTGGAAGGCTTCTTTCGCACCAAGCCGGGCCTCGAGCAAGCCGTGTCGCGCGGTCTCGCGTATGCGCCTTACGCCGATCTGATCTGGTGCGAGACGGGCAAGCCCGACCTCGAGTACGCGAAGAAATTCGCCGAAGCGATCCACAAGGAATTCCCGGGCAAGATGCTGTCGTACAACTGCTCGCCGTCGTTCAACTGGAAGAAGAACCTGGACGACGCGACCATCGCGAAGTTCCAGAAGGAACTCGGCGCGATGGGCTACAAGTTCCAGTTCATCACGCTGGCCGGCTTCCACGCGCTGAACTACTCGATGTTCAACCTCGCGCACGGCTACGCCCGTCAGCAGATGAGCGCGTTCGTCGAACTGCAGCAGGCCGAGTTCGCCGCCGCCGAAAAGGGCTTCACGGCCGTCAAGCACCAGCGCGAAGTGGGCACGGGTTACTTCGACGCCGTCACACAGACGGTCGAGCGCGATGCGTCGACGACGGCCCTGCACGGGTCGACGGAAGACGAACAGTTCTTCGACAACAAGAAGGTCGCCTGAAGCGTCTGACGTCCTCTGACGTCGGCGGATTCAACGGCCGGAAGATACGCGCCTCTCACTCGCAGCAACGTGAAGAACGGCCCCGCAGAGGGCCGGTTTCCAACACTTCCAGGGAGGAAGGTCGGGCGGTCTGTCTATGGCGCCCGATATGAATGAGACGAACCTGAGAGAAATCAACACGACACATTCGACGGCAAGCCGCACCAGGCTGCCGCTGTCATGAATCGCGCGCCGGCTATCCGCTGGCGCGCGTTTTTTCAGATGCCCGGGCCAGAACCCGGAATCCGCAAGGACGCGGCCGAACACGCCCATCACCGATAGACGATCACCGGAATTTTCGTATGCGTGAGCACGCGCTGCGTCTCGCTGCCGATCAGCAGACTGCCGAGTCCGCGCCGCCCATGCGAGGCCATGAAGATCACGTCACAACCGCCCGACTCGGCCGCTTCGATGATGCCCAGATAAGGCGACGGATGGACGCTCGTCTGGCTCGTGCACTCGACACCCGCGCCGCGCGCCGCCTCCTCCACTTCCTGCAGATGCTGGCGCGCCTCGCGCTCGCTGCGGTCCTGAAAGTCCACGGGTGGCTCGATCACGACTTCGGAAAACGGAGAGTACGGATATTGCGGCAGGCACGCGTACGCCGTCACGCGCGCGCCGACGGCCTGGGCGAGATCGATTGCGCCGTCGATCGCCTTCTTCGACAGGTCCGAACCATCTGTCGGAACGAGGATGTGCTTGAACATGGTGCCCTCCGTCGTCGACTGCAGGTGTGGAATGCGCGCACATGCCGTTCGCGGCCTCGCAACTGGCGAGCAGGATCGCGAGTCCCGGCATGCGAGCGCAACCGCCTGCGCCGCAGCGGTCGTGATGCCGCGCGGCGGGCTGTCAGAACGATTGTAGTGCGCCGAAAAGTCGCGCAAGCAGTGCGTGCGGGCATGTCCGCATATCGGAAACCCGCGCGCGATGCGGGCCTCGCAACACGGTGCGCGCCGCGCTCAGCCCCAATACGCGGGATTTCCGTACGTATGCTTGAGGAAATCGAGAAAAAGACGCACGCGCAGCGGCAGATGCCGCCTCTGCGGAAACACCGCGTGAATGCCAATGGGCGGCGCGGCGAAATCGTCGAGCACGCTGACGAGGCGCCCCGCCGCGATGTCCATGCCGACTTCCCACCACGAGCGCCACGCGAGCCCATAGCCTTCCAGGCACCATTCGTGAAGCACCGCGCCGTCCGAGCATTCCATCGTGCCCGACACCTTGATCGTGACGACCTTGTCGCCCTGCTGGAACACCCAGCCGCGCTGCTGGTTCGCGCTCGCGCCGAGCGCAAGGCAATTGTGATGCGCGAGATCGGCCAGGGTCTGCGGCGCCGCGCGACGTGCAAGGTAGGTCGGCGATGCGACGCATACGCGCTTGTTCTCACCGAGTCGCAGGGAGACAAGCGACGAATCAGGCAATTCACCAAGCCGTATCGCGCAGTCGAAACCTTCGTTGACGAGATCGACCATGCGATCGGACAGATCGAGAGAGATCGACACGTCGGGATGCGCGACGGTGAATGCGGGCACGAGCGGCGCGACATGCCGCCGCCCAAATCCGGCGGGCGCCGACACGCGCAGATGCCCGCTCGCCTTCACGCCGCCCGCCGACACGCTCGCCTCGGCGTTCTGCATGTCGTGAATGATGCGCTGACAGTCTTCGAGAAACGCCGAGCCTTCGTAAGTCAGCGTGATGCGGCGCGTGGTCCGCACGAGCAGCTTGACGCCGAGCCGTTCCTCGAGCGCGTCGATGCGGCGTCCGATGATCGCGGGCGCGACGCCTTCGGCCTGCGCCGCCGCCGACAGGCTGCCGCGCGCCGCGACGGTCACGAAAGTCTCGATCTGCTTGAAGCGGTCCATCGGCGGTCGATTGCGCGCGTCGATCGCGCACGAATAAGAAGTCGCGTCAGATTAGGTTGATGAAAGTAAAAGATCAAGTGATCTTTAGAGTCTTTTTTAGCACAAGCCGTCACGAATAGAATCGATCCTGACCTCTGATGGAGCGCAAGGCAATGTCGGCCACAACGACACTCTTCCCCAAGGCAGTGATATTCGACGCGTACGGCACGCTATTCGACGTGCATTCCGTCGTCGCTGCTGCGGAGCAGATGTTTCCGGGCCATGGCGATGCGCTTTCGCAGTTGTGGCGGCAAAAACAGATCGAATACACGCAGTTGCGCACGGCCTCCGATCCCGCCGGTGCGCGCTACGAGCCGTTCTGGAACATCACGCTCGACGCGCTGCGTTTCTCCGCGCGCAAGCTCGGCCTCGCGTTGAACGCAGCCGGCGAAAAACGCCTGATGGATGAATACGCGTGCCTGTCCGCGTTTCCCGACGTGCTGCCCGCGTTGCGCCAGCTGCGCGACGTGCGCGCGACGGGGCGCGCTGAGCCGATCGGTCTGGCGATCCTGTCGAACGGCAATCCGCAGATGCTCGACATCGCGGTGAAGAGCGCCGGCATGTCCGGACTGTTCGATCACGTGCTGTCGGTGGACGCCGTGCGCGCGTTCAAGCCGGCGCCCGCGACCTACGCGCTCGGCACGCAGGCATTCGGCGTGGCCGCACGCGAAATCGTGTTCGTGTCGTCGAACGGCTGGGACGCGAGCGGCGCCAACTGGTTCGGCTACACCGTGTTCTGGCTGAACCGCCAGGGCGCGCCCGCCGAGGAACTCGGCGTCACGCCGCACGGCACGGGCAGGAGCATGAGCGATTTGATGAGCTTTATCGAACACCAGGCGTCGTCCTGGAAACCAGCGAAACCGGAAAAAAGTAGCCGCACGCGCCACAGCCCTGGCGCATGACGACACAGAGCCGGTTGAAGCGACACATTGCAATTGCATCACCACACGTTTTTGAAACTGACCGACCAAGGAGAAATCATGGCGAACACGTTGTCGCTCCCGCAGGGCATGAAAATCACCGGCGAGATCAAGCCCGGCTTCGAAGCGATTCTGACGCCGCAAGCGCTCGAACTCGTCGCCGCCCTGCACCGGACCTTCGAGCCGCGTCGCCAGCAATTGCTCAAGGCGCGCGCCGAACGGGCGCAGCGTCTGGACGCGGGCGAACGCCCTGACTTCCTCGCCGGGACAAAGAGCATCCGCGAAGCCGACTGGACGATCGCTCCGCTGCCGCAGGATCTGCAATGCCGCCGCGTCGAGATCACGGGTCCCGTCGAGCGCAAGATGATCATCAATGCGCTGAACTCGGGCGCGGATTCGTACATGACCGACTTCGAGGATTCGAATGCGCCGAGCTGGGACAACCAGATCACCGGCCATATCAACCTGAAGGACGCGGTGCGCCGCACGATCTCGCTTGAGCAGAACGGCAAGTCGTACAAGCTGAACGAGAAGATCGCGACGCTGATCGTGCGTCCGCGCGGCTGGCACCTCGACGAGAAGCATGTGAGCGTCGACGGCCAGCGCGTGTCGGGCGGCATCTTCGACTTCGCGCTGTTCCTGCATCACAACGCGAAGGAGCAACTGTCGCGCGGCACGGGCCCCTACTTCTATCTGCCGAAGCTGGAGAGCCATCTCGAAGCGCGTCTGTGGAACGACATCTTCGTCGCCGCGCAGGAAGCCGTGGGCGTGCCGCGCGGCACGATTCGCGCGACCGTGCTGATCGAAACGATCCTGGCTGCGTTCGAAATGGATGAGATCCTGTATGAATTGCGCGAACATAGCTCGGGCCTAAACGCGGGACGTTGGGACTACATCTTCTCGGCGATCAAGAAGTTTAAGAACGACAAGGACTTCTGCCTGGCCGACCGTTCGCAGATCACGATGACGGTGCCGTTCATGCGCGCGTACGCGCTGCAACTTCTGAAGACGTGCCACCGCCGCAATGCGCCTGCCATCGGCGGCATGAGCGCGCTGATTCCGATCAAGAGCGACGCGGCCGCGAACGACAAGGCCATGGCCGGCGTGCGCTCGGACAAGGCGCGCGACGCGACGGACGGCTACGACGGCGGCTGGGTCGCGCACCCCGGACTCGTGCCCATCGCGATGGAAGAGTTCGTGAAGGTGCTCGGCGACAAGCCGAACCAGATCGGCAAGCAACGCGTCGACGTGCAGGTGACGGGCAAGGATCTGCTCGACTTCCGTCCGGAAGCACCGATCACCGAGGCCGGGTTGCGCAACAACATCAACGTCGGCATTCACTACCTTGGCTCGTGGCTCGCAGGCAATGGCTGCGTCCCCATTCATAACCTGATGGAAGACGCGGCGACGGCGGAAATCTCGCGCTCGCAGGTATGGCAGTGGATCCGCTCGCCGAAGGGCAAGCTGGACGATGGCCGCAAGGTGACGGCCGGACTCGTGCGGGATTTGACGGCGCAGGAACTCGACAAGGTAAAGGCCGCGATCACCAGCGATACGAAACCGTACGATCGCGCCGCGCAGATCTTCAGCGACATGTCGACGTCGGAGAATTTCACCGAGTTCCTGACGTTGCCGCTTTACGAAGAACTCTGAGCAACGCGTCTGCTCGAAGGTTGACCGACCGGGATGGCCTGGCGGGCGTCATGCCTGCTGGGCCATTCTTTTTTATCGACTGCGCTGCCCCGACACGCCCTCAGCGCCCGTTCGAACGCCGATGCTCGACCCAATCGCCGCTGCGTATCTCGGGCAGCCCTTTGACGGCATCCCGCTGCACCGGATAGTAACGGCACGTGACGGGCGTGCCTTCGACATCGACGGTCACTTCACGCGGCATGAACAGACCTTCGACGCCCGGATAGACCTGCTCGATCTCATCGAGCACGGCGACGAGTTCGTCGTCGATCGCATAGACGTCGCCGCGCACGTGAACGCCTGCGTCGTCGGGCACCAGGCCCGGGTAGGCGCCGAAATCGAACAGACGGCCGCGCAAGGTGGCCGAACCCACCAGCGTCGGTGAAGCGATATCGTTGCGCGCCGCAGCAGCGCCAATGTCATTGATTTCACCGGCACGCAAGGTGCCATACACAAAGACGTTTTGCATCAGTTCCCTACCCTCCCGTCCAGACCATATCCGTTCATGATTTGAGGCTTTACAGAAGCGGCGCGCTCGCCGCCAGCACGCCGTCGCTGTCCGCATACACCCATTCGCCCGGCCGCACGGCCGAGCCGGGCAAACGTACGGGCACATCGCGCTCGCCGCCACCGCGCTTCTCGCTGCGCTGCGGATGGGTCGCGAGCGCGACGATACCAATGTTGCATTCGTTCAGCTCCAGCACGTCTCGCACGCAACCGTACACGACGATGCCCGCCCAGCCATTCTTCTCACCGAGCTTGCCCAGATTGCCGCCGACCAGCGCGCACCGCAGGCTGCCGCCGCCGTCGATCACCAGCACACGGCCTGCGCCTTTCTCTTCGAGCGTCGCGCGCACCAGCGTGTTGTCTTCGAACACTTTGAGCGTGACGACCTCGCCCCCAAAACACGTCGCGCGGCCGAAACGGCTGAATACGGGATCGAGCACGCGCAACGTACCGGCGGCGAGTTGATCTTCGTGCGCGTCGCACAGGTCGGCTGTGGCAAAGTTCATGAGCTTCTCCCGTCGGCGAAACGAATCCGGTGCATTATGCCGCGCCATTTTTTCGATGTCGCATCGTCCTTTCGGCCAATGTTCGGACGGCGCGCACGACCCTACAATGACAAGCGTCATACGGCAGATTCGCTGCCGCCCACTCCGTTACGCCATGACTGACGCTGCCCGCTCAACAGCCCGTTCAACGCCGCCTGCATCGAAGGCGTCTGCCGAAATGTCGACGCGCGTCGACTTCGCCGATATTCCGCCGGAGTTCGCGCCCACCCCGACGCATCCCATCCGCGTGCGCTCGCGGCCCATGCCCGCTGGCGTGCGCATTGCGCGGCACACGCACGCGTGGGCGCAAGTCGCGTATGCGTCGCGCGGCGTGCTGCGGGTGGGTACGTTCGGCACGACGTGGATGGTGCCGCCGTCACGCGCAATCTGGGTGCCGCCGTATGTGCTGCATGAAGTGACCATCGTCGAAGAGGCGTTTCTGCGCACGCTTTACGTCAACGAGACGGTCGTGCCGCCAGGACTCGATGCCTGCCGGGTCGTCGAGGTCTCCGGGCTGTTGCGCGAAGTCATTGCCTCGCTGGACACCCCCGGCTTGCCGCCCGACCGCGAACGCCTGCTCGGCTCGCTGGCGCTCGACGAAATTACGCGGTCGCAGCCTTTGCCGCTGTCCGTGCCGATGCCGACGGAAAAACGTCTGCGTGCGTTGTGCGAAGCAGTACTCGCCGATCCCGCGAATACGGATTCACTGGAACGATGGGCGTCGACGGTTGGCGCGAGCACGCGGACGATCGCGCGGCTGTTTCGTCAGGAACTGGGAGTGAGCTTTTCGCAATGGCGTCAGCAAGCCGTGCTGGCCCGTGCGATCCCGTTGCTCAGTCAGGGGCGACCGTTGTCGCATGTCGCGCGAGAGCTGGGCTACCAGAGTCAGAGCGCGTTTTCCGCGATGTTCCGTCGCGCGTTCGGCGAAAGTCCGCGGGCGTTCATGGTGCGCGGTGCGGAGCATCGGCGCGACGAACGGGAACGGGATGAAGACGATCAGGACGATCAGAGTTGATGCAACGGCGTGTCGCCGCAACCTCGAAGGCGCAGTCGATGCGCCAGCAACCTGCTCAGACGCGCCGCGCCATATGCCGGATCGAGCCGAGCTGTGCGAGCCGCGGGCCGGCGAGCCGGTAGCCCATCCGTTGATAGAGACGTGCGGCGGGATTGTCGACGAAGACGCGCAACTGTAGTTCGGAGAGACCGCGCGCCCTCGCCCAACGGTGCGACGTGTTCAACAGATACGTGCCCGCGCCGCGCCGCCGGTGGCCTTCGGCGATCTGTACGTCGCGGATATGCAGGGAGTCTCCTTCCTCCGTGATGCGCAACACACCGATCCGTTCGCCGTCCGCTTCGAGAATGAAATTTTCCGATTCGCGCCAGCTCGCGAGAAACAGGTCGCTGCGCCACACGAGATGATGCCGGCGGTAATACCCGCCCATGTTGCTGCGCGTCAGCGCCTCGGCGAACGAGAAGTCGTCCATGCTGGCCTTGCGCAAATGGAAGGGAGATGGATCGTCAGTCGGGTCGAGCATCGTGCAAGGACGAAAGAGTCGGTCCGCTCAACGTTAAGACACGCGGACCGCGCTGGCAATGGCTGTTTGCCCCACAGTGACGCATGCTGCGCCCCGGATGTCAGTGCAAGCTATGACGAATGGTAAGCGCAAAAACAAAAAGCCCGCTGACAACTCAGCGGGCTTCTTACTTCTGGCGGAGCGGACGGGACTCGAACCCGCGACCCCCGGCGTGACAGGCCGGTATTCTAACCGACTGAACTACCGCTCCAGTCTTGCTACCTGACTTGCGAGCGTCGGTTATTTCTCGCAAGCGCATTACCTGAACTTCAAGTAACGCCAGTATTCTGGCGTCCCCTAGGGGATTCGAACCCCTGTACTCACCGTGAAAGGGTGATGTCCTAGGCCTCTAGACGAAGGGGACAACGTACTTCACATGCTACTGCTTACACCTTTAATGAAAAAGCCCGCTCACCGAACGGGCTTAATCTGGCGGAGTGGACGGGACTCGAACCCGCGACCCCCGGCGTGACAGGCCGGTATTCTAACCGACTGAACTACCACTCCAGTCTTGCTACCTGACTTGCGAGCGTCGGTTACTTCTCGCAAGCGCATTACTTGAATCTCAAGCAACGCCAGTATTTGGCGTCCCCTAGGGGATTCGAACCCCTGTACTCACCGTGAAAGGGTGATGTCCTAGGCCTCTAGACGAAGGGGACATAATCTTTCCAGATCTGTCTCGTTCTTGCTGCTAACTTCATTCATCAGCAGCGAAGACCGCTATTCTAACTGCTTTACTACCGCTTGTGAAGTTCTTTTTTCTACAACTTCCAGCTAACCGGAAGAACTTCACTCTGCTCTGATGGTGGAGGTAAGCGGGATCGAACCGCTGACCTCTTGCATGCCATGCAAGCGCTCTCCCAGCTGAGCTATACCCCCTTGCAGAACAGAAGCGAGATTGTAGTGAGCAATTTTCGCTTTGTAAATACCTCTTAACTCGCTTTCTACAATTTTTTTGCGAAGCCGCATTACGACGCCCGGCGGCCTCGCTTCGCCTGCTCAGGCAAGCGCCTTTTCGATACGGCGCACAGCCACGTCGCGCCCGAACAGCATCAGCACGCTATCGATGGACGGCGTATGCGTCGTGCCCGCCACCAGCAAACGCACAGGCATCGCGAGCTGCGGCATCTTCAGCTTGTGTGTGCCGAGCGTCGCCTTCAACGCAGCGGCGATGCCCTCCTTCGTCCACTCGCAGCTCTTCAATGCTGCAGCGAGATCGGCGAGCGCGGGACGCACGACATCCGTTACATGCTGTGCGAGCGCGTCGGCATCCGGATTCGGTTCGCGATAGAACATCGCAGCGTTGTCCACGATCTCCTTCACCGTCGACGCGCGATCTTTCATCAGCCCGATCACCGCCACCAAGTCCGCGCCCTTCGCGAGCGTCGCTTCGTCGATGCCGAGCGCCGCAAAGAACGGCTTGCTCAAATCGGCGAGGCGCGCGTTGTCCGCTTCCTTGATGTAGTGGTTGTTCAGCCAGCTCAGCTTGTTGTGGTCGTACTGCGCCGGCGACTTGCCGAGGTGCTCGAGATCGAACCATTCGATCAGTTGCTCACGCGAGAAAATCTCCGCATCGCCATGCGACCAGCCCAGACGCGCGAGATAATTCAGCACGGCTTCCGGCAGATAGCCGGCATCGCGATAACCCATCACGCTCATCGCGCCATGCCGCTTGCTCATCTTCTCGCCCTGCTCGTTCAGCACGGTGGGCAGGTGCGCGTAGACGGGCGGCTCGGCGCCGAGCGCGCGCAGGATGTTGATCTGGCGCGGCGTGTTGTTGACGTGGTCGTCGCCGCGAATCACGTGCGTGATCTTCATGTCGAGATCGTCGACGACCACGCAAAAGTTATAGGTCGGCGTGCCGTCCGGGCGCGCAATCACGAGATCGTCGAGTTCTTCATTCGAGATTTCGACGCGGCCCTTCACGGCATCGTCCCACGCGACCACGCCCGTCAGCGGATTACGGAAACGCAGCACGGGTTCCACGCCCGCGGGCGGCGTCGGCAGCACCTTGCCGGGCTCGGGGCGCCACGTGCCGTCATAGCGCGGCTTTTCGCCGGCCGCGCGCTGACGCTCGCGCAACGCGTCGAGTTCTTCCGTCGACATGTAGCACGGATACACGAGGCCCTGCTCCTGCATCTGCTTGAGCACTTCGCGATACCGGTCCATGCGCTGCATCTGATAGAACGGACCCTCGTCGTAATCGAGGCCGAGCCATTGCATGCCTTCGAGAATCGCATCGACGGATTGCTCGGTTGAGCGCTCGACGTCGGTGTCCTCGATGCGCAGCACGAACACACCCTTCGTTTTGCGCGCAAACGCCCACGGATACAGCGCAGAGCGAATGTTGCCGAGGTGGATGAAGCCGGTGGGGCTCGGTGCGAAGCGGGTGCGAACGGGAGTGGTCATGTGCGGTAACTCGGAGACGGACGCCTGCGCCGGCGAACATCGAAGCCTGGCGCGGCAACAGAAACGGATCGCGCCCGGCGACGGTGACAACGCCTGCCGACGGCGCGAACGCAATTGAAAAAGAGAGACGAATTATACCCGTCGAACACTGACAACATGGGTTTGCAGGCGCGTCCGGCAGCGCGCCGGACGGCATAAGCCGAAACATCGGACAGCGGACGTTGTCAGGACCCGATACTGACAACTGCGCCTGTAGACGGTTTCCTCAACCGTGTGTCGCCGATTGTCGCCGCATGTCCGCTTTGCATTATGATGTGCGCGCGCTGCCCGTCCGGCTCCAGCCAGGCTCCGTGCAGCGCGCGAGGATCGCCGCTGGCGATCGCTTTTGCATGACACGCGGCACGACACTTTCGCATGGACGTCGGCGCCGTCGCTGGAGAATTCGTTGAAACCGTCATCGCCACGCCTGTCCCGCCGCACGTTCTCGATTGCCGCGGCCTCCGCCGTTCTCTCCGCCTGCGCGTCGACGGGCAGCAAGCCCGACACTGTCACGCCCACGCCCAGCACCGCGTCCGTCCCGCCGACGCCGTCCGTCAAGCCGCAACGGCCGCTGCGCATCGGGCTTGCGCTCGGCGGCGGCGCGGCACGTGGCTTTGCGCATATCGGCGTGATCAAGGCACTGGAGGCGCGCAACATCCAGGTCGATCTGATATGCGGGACGAGCGCCGGCTCGGTGGTCGGCGCGCTGTACGCGTCGGGCCTGAACGGTTTCGCGCTCAACAAGCTCGCGCTGACCATGGACGAAGCATCGATCAGCGACTGGGCCATGCCGTTTCGCACGCGCGGTTTTCTGCAAGGCGTCGCACTCCAGAACTACCTGAACAAGACGCTCGACAATCGCCCGATCGAAAAGATGGCGAAGCCGCTCGGTGTCGTCGCAACGGATCTGAAAACCGGTCAGCCGATTCTCTTCCAGCGCGGCAACACGGGTATCGCAGTGCGCGCCTCGTCGAGCGTGCCGTCGGTGTTCGAACCGGTGAAGATCGGCGGGCATGAATACGTGGACGGCGGCCTCGTCAGCCCGGTGCCTGCGTCGTTCGCGCGCAAGATGGGCGCGGACTTCGTGATCGCCGTCGACATTTCCGCGCGGCCCGAAACGGCGCTGACCGAAAGCTCGTTCGACGTGCTGATGCAGACGTTCACGATCATGGGTCAGACCATCAAGGCATACGAGCTCGACAAATACGCCGACGTCGTGATCCGTCCGAATCTGAACGCGATGAGCGGCACCGACTTCGGACAACGCAACGCGGCGATTCTCGCAGGCGAGGAAGCCGCCGCGCGCATCGCGCCCGAACTGCTGCGCAAACTGGCGGCGGCGCGCGCAACGGCCTGACGGGCGGCGGCGTCATAGGCGAAAACGGACGCAGCAAAGCAAAAGGCCCGCTTCGATGAAGCGGGCCTTTTCTTTGAAACCGGTCAACCGACGATCGTCTTAGTTGCTGCCACCGATCGTCGCGCTTACGCGCTGGCGCAGCTCCTGCTGCTGCGGCACCGTCGATTCGATCCGGCGCGCGCCCGTGAAGCGTTTTTCCCAGTAGCCGTCATCCATGTCGTCGACGCGGATCGTGCTGCCCGTAGAGGGCGAATGCACGAACTTGTTGTCGCCGATGTAGATGCCGACGTGCGAGAACGTACGGCGCATCGTGTTGAAGAACACGAGATCGCCCGGCTTCAGGTCGGAAACCCGAACCTTTTCGCCGACACGGCTCATTTCTTCCGCGCGGCGCGGCAGTGCCATGCCCAGCGTGTCCTGGAACACGTAGCGCACGAAGCCGCTGCAGTCGAGGCCGGAATCCGGCGTATCGCCGCCCCAGCGGTAACGCACGCCGATCATGTTGAGGGCGCCGACCACCACATCACCCGCCTTGCCGGCCATGCCGGACAAAAACGAACGAGCGCCGCTCTCGGAATTCGAGGCAGCGCTTTGGGTGCTTTGTGTGGTGGAGGACACCGAACTCGACCCGGAAGAGGTCGAGAATGAGGCATTCTGGTTAAAGCTGCTTACTTCATCGGCGAAAGCGCCGGGAGCTGCGGCCATCAGTACGCCAATGAACATCCCGGCGACGACGCGCGTGCAAGCCTGGGTTAGGTTTTGGTGCTGCATTGGTCTGGTGGTTGGTCTTGGTTAGGGCTGGGTGCGGCGGTAGTTTTTGCCTGAAAATCAACAGGCTAGGAAAAAAGTTTGGTCGATACTAGCCAGTAAGTATTCCAATGTCAAAACAAATAGAAAAAAACAATGGGTCGCCGCACCCAATTGGTGAATGTCAAGTCGTCAAGGCCGCTTTCAACAGCTTACGTGTGTAAGGGTGGGTCGGTTGAGCGAAGATCTGCTCGACCTCGCCCGTCTCCACGATCGCCCCGTTCTGCATGACGGCAACGCGATGCGCCATCGCGCCGATCACGGCCAGATCGTGGCTGATGAACACGAAACCCAGGTTGTACTTTCGTTGCAGACCCGCGAGCAGCTTCAACACCTGTTGCTGGATCGAGACGTCCAGCGCGCTGGTCGGTTCGTCGAGAATCAGGATGCGCGGCTCCAGTACCAATGCGCGCGCAATCGCAATGCGCTGCCGCTGTCCGCCGGAGAATTCGTGCGGATAGCGATAGAGCGCCGTCCGGTCGATCCCCACCTCGCGCAGCACGTTGATCACCTTGTCGCGCCGAGCATCGGCATTCAGTTGCGGCCGGTGCAGCGCCAGCCCTTCGCCGACGATCCGCTCGATCGTCTGCCGGGGTGAAAGTGAACTAAAAGGATCCTGAAAGACGACCTGCATATTCGACCGAAGCGTGGTCTGCTCGCGCCCCCGATAACTCCCCAGCGCCCTGCCCTGAAACTCGATCGCGCCGTGCGAGGTTCGTTGCAGGCCGAGCAGCGCCATCGCGAGTGTCGATTTGCCCGACCCCGACTCGCCGACAATGCCGAGCGTTTCGCCCTGCCGCACCGACACCGTCGCGTCGTCGACCGCGCGAAAACGGCCCGACTGAAACCAGCCGGCCATGCCAGGCAGCTTCGTCCGGAAATCGACGCTGACGTCGCGTGCGTCGAGCAGCACGGGCGCGATCGGCAGCACGGGCACGACGGCGCGCTCCGGGCGGCTTTGCAGCAGGCGCTGCGTGTATGGATGCTGCGGCGACGCGAACAGCGTATCGACCGGCCCGCTCTCGACCAGCACACCCTTCTCCATCACCGCGACGCGTTGCGCGAAGTGGCGCACGAGGTTCAGATCGTGCGTGATCAGCAACACGGCCATGCCGCGCTTTTCGGCTTCCTCGCGTTGCAGTTCGAGCAACAGCTCGACGATCTGCGCGCGGATCGTCACGTCGAGTGCCGTCGTCGGTTCGTCGGCGAGCAGCAGCCGCGGACGGCACGCGAGCGCCATCGCGATCATCGCGCGCTGCCGCTGGCCGCCCGACAACTGGTGCGGGTAGCTGTTCACCCGCTTGCCCGGCTCCGTGATGCCCGTGCGGTCGAGCAGCGCGACGGCGCGCTTGCGCGCTTCGTTGGCGCTCACGCCATCGTGCAGCACGATGGTCTCCGCGATCTGATCGCCGATGGTGTACAGCGGATTGAGCGCCGTCATCGGCTCCTGAAAGATCATCGCGATAGCGGAGCCACGCATCCCGCGCATTTCACGTTCGCTCTTCGCCAGCAGATCTTCGCCGTCGAAGCGCACCACGCCGCGCGTCTGCGCGTCGTTCAACAGACGCAGGATCGACAGCGCCGTCACGCTCTTACCGGAGCCCGACTCGCCGACCAGCGCGACGCGCTCGCCGCGGCCGATCGTGAGCGACACATCGTCGACAGCCACCGTGTCGCCGAAGGTCACGCGCAGATGATCGAGTTCGAGCAGCGGCCCGTCGTGTTTCATCGAGTGGGCGCTCACTGGTTGCCTCCCGCCTTCATCGCGTCGGAGATGCGCGTGTCGAGCGCGTTGCGCAGCGCGTCGCCCATGAACGTCAACAGCAGCAGCGTCACGACCAGCACGCCGAACGTCCACATCGAGATCCACCACGCATCGAGATTCGCTTTGCCTTGCGCGAGCAGTTCGCCGAGGCTCGGCGTCGGCGGCGGGACGCCAAGGCCGAGAAAATCGAGGCTCGTCAGCGCGAGGATCGCGCCGCTCATCCGAAACGGCAGAAACGTAATGACGGGCGTCAGGCTATTGGGTAACACGTGTCGCCAGATGATCTGCCAGTTCGACAAGCCCATGGCTCGCGCGGCGCGCACGTAGTCCTGTTGCCGGTTGCGCAGAAACTCGGCCCGCACGTAGTCGGCGAGGCCGATCCAGCCGAACAGCGACAACAGCACGATCAGCAGGATGAAGCCCGGCTCGAAGATCGAGGCAAAGATGATCAGCAGATACAGCTCCGGCATCGCGCTCCATATTTCGATCAGACGCTGCCCGAAGATGTCCGTCTTGCCGCCGAAGTAACCCTGCACGGCGCCCGCCAGCACGCCGAGCACGGTGCCGATGAAGGTCAGCACCAGCGCGAACTCCACCGACACGCGAAAGCCATACACGAGCCGCGCGAACAGATCGCGGCCGCGGTCGTCGGTGCCGAGCCAGTTGTCGCGTGAAGGCGGCGCCGGATTCGGCCGCTTCGAGAAATAGTTGAGCGTGTCGTAGTAGTACCGGTTCAGCGGATAGATCACGAAGTTGCCGGGCGCGTCGAGACGCTGCTTGACGTACGGATCGAGGTAATCCGCGGGCGTCGGAAAGTCGCCGCCGAAGGTCGTCTCCGCGTAGTCCTTCACGAGCGGGAAATAGTAGTGGCCGTCGTACCGCACGACGACCGGCTTGTCGTTCGACCACAGCGGCGCGGCAAGGCTCGCCGCAAACGCGACGACGAACACGATCAGACTCCAGTAACCCAGCCGCTGCTGACGGAAGCGCAGCCACACGCGGCGCGCGGGCGACGGCGACACGAACGCGCGCACCGGCTGCGCGCGCGACACTTCGGCATCTGTACGAACGCGGCTCAAATCAGCGCTCCAGTTGTTCGAATTGAATGCGTGGATCGACCCACACGTAGCAGAGATCGGAGATGAGCTTGGTCGCGAGCCCGATCAGCGTGAAGAGATAGAGCGTGCCGAGCACGACGGGATAGTCGCGCCGCACGACCGACTCATACGACAGCAGCCCGAGCCCGTCGAGCGAGAACAGCGTTTCGATCAGCAGGCTGCCCGTGAAGAACGCGCCGATGAACGCGGCCGGAAATCCGACGATCAACGGCAACAGCGCGTTACGGAACACGTGCTTCCACAGCACGCGGCGCTCGGACAGCCCTTTCGCGCGCGCGGTCAGCACGTATTGCTTGCGGATTTCGTCGAGAAACGCGTTCTTGGTCAGCATCGTCACGACCGCGAAGCTGCCGACCACGGAGGCCACGATCGGCAGCGTGATGTGCCACAGGTAATCGAGAATCTTGCCGAAGAAGCTCAACTGGTCCCAGTTATCGGATGTGAGATTGCGCAGCGGGAACAGCTGCAGGAACGAGCCGCCGCCGAACAGCACCAGCAGCAGCACCCCGAGCACGAAGCCGGGAATCGCGTAGCCGACCAGCACGACGAGGCTCGTCCCCACGTCGAAGCGCGAACCGTTGCGCACCGCTTTCGCGATGCCGAGCGGCACCGATATCAGATATGTGAGGAAGAACGTCCATAGCCCGATGCTGATCGACACGGGCAGCTTGGACACGATCAGCGACCACACGCTTTGATGCCGGAAATAGCTTTGTCCGAGATCGAAGTGAGAGAAGCGCTTGAGCATCAGCCAGTAGCGTTCGAGCGGCGGTTTGTCGAAGCCGTACAACGCCTTGAGTTGCGCGATCTGCTGCGCGTCGACGCCGCTATGCGCGCGCAGCCCGAACGGCGCACCGCCTTCAGCCGTACTGCGCCGCAGTTCGTGCACCGCCTGCTCGACGGGTCCGCCCGGCACGAACTGGATCACGACGAAAGTCAGCGTGAGGACGCCGATCAACGTCGGGATCATCAATAGCAGACGTTTGAGGATGTAGCTCCACATGGCGGCCGTCCAGAATCAAAAGTACATGATGGGGTACGCGGTCAGCGCGCTCATTGCGGCGTGGCGAACCACCACATCGAAGTGATCCATCCTTCCGCCGTATAGTACAGCGGCAAGGTGCCGGGCCACACGAGACCACGCTTGAACGCGACGCGATGCGTCGCGCTGTACCAGTGCGGCACCATGTAATAGCCGTTGATCAGCACGCGATCGAGCGCGTGCGTGGCATCGACAAGTTGTTCGCGGGTCTGCGCGCCGACCAGCGCGCGCAGGATCGCGTCGACGGCGGGCGACTTCAGGCCGATCAGATTGCCCGAGCCCGGCTCGCCTGCCGCCTTGCTACCGAACCGGTCGATCATGTCCGCGCCCGGCACCTGCACGTCGGGAAAACGGATGGTCGTGACGTCGAAGTCGAACGCGTCGAGGCGCTTCTGGTACACCGCGAAATCCGCAGTGCGCGTACGCGCCACGATGCCGAGCTTTTGCAGATTGCGCACGAAGGTGGCGTACACCGGGTCGAACGATGCCGACGAACCCGAGTCGTCGAGTATCTCGAACACGAACGGCTCGCCCTTCGCGTTGCGCAATGCGCCGTCGCGATACGTCCAGCCGGCCTGCGCGAGCAGCGCGCGCGCTTCGAGCAGATTCGCGCGCAACGAACCGGGCGGGTCCGTGTCGGGTTGCTTCGGCGGCTCGCCGAACACGCCTGGCTCGAGCTGCGCGCGCCATGGCTCGAGCAGTTTCAGTTCGCCCGGCGACGGCATGCCTTTCGCTTGCAGATCCGTGTTGACGAAGTAGCTGTCGATCCGTTTGTACTGGCTGTAGAACAGCTGCCGGTTAAGCCACTGGAAGTCGAGCGCGAGATCGAGCGCCTTGCGCACCCGCACGTCCGAGAACAGCGGCCGGCGCTGGTTCAGGATAAAGCCCTGCATCCCCGTGCCGTTATGTTGCGGAAATTCGCGCTTGATCAGCTCGCCGCTGTCGAACTTCTTGCCGACATCGCGGCGCACCCAGTTGCGCGCGACGTATTCGACGAGCGCATCGTACTCGCCCGCCTTGAATGCTTCGAGACGCGCGGTGCCATCCGAATACAGCTTGTAGTTGATGCGCTCGAAGTTATACATGCCGACGCGCACGGGGAGTTTGTCGCCCCAGTACTTCGGGTCGCGTTTGTAGGTGATCGTGCGGCCGTTGTCGTAACTCTCGATCAGATACGGCCCGCTGCCGATCGGTTTTTCGAACGCGAGCTGATCGAACGCCGTGCGGCTGCCGTCCGGCTTCATGCCCCACTTGCGCGAGAACACGGGCATGCCGCCCGCGAGCAACGGCAGCTCGCGATCGTGCTGCTTGAATTCGAAGCGCACGGTCGCCGGGTCGACGATCACGACGCGCGTGATCTCCGCGAAATACGCGGCGAACTGCGGCGCGGCCTGCGGGCTTTTCAGCGTGTCGAACGAGAACTTTACGTCTTCGGCCGTGACGGGGTCACCGTTCGAAAAGTGCGCGCGCGGATTGATATGGAAGGTCGTCGACAGGCCGTCCGCCGCAACGGCGATATCGTCGGCCAGCAAACCGTAGGCGGACGCGACTTCATCCGCGCTGCCCGTCGTCAGGCTCTCGAACAGCAGCCCGATGCCGGGCGCCGCGCTGCCGCGCATCGTGAACGGATTGAATTTGTCGAAGCTCGTCGAACGGTCGGGATTCGCGAGCACCAGCGTGCCGCCGCGCGGCGCGTCGGGATTGACGTAGTCGAAGTGTTTGAAGTCAGGCGGATATTTCGGGTTGCCGTACTGCGCGATCGCATACGCGGCCTGCGCATGCTGCGACGTCATGAGCGACAACGCGATCAGCGAGCCGACGCACGTGGCGAGCACGACGCGCGGCAAGGGACGCAACAGCGGACGAATCAGTGTGCGCCATTTCGGGCGCGGCGCTTCAACCCGTCGCGTGCCTGCGGTCATAGGTGCCTTGTTGGTCGGTGGGCAGTTGCAATGTGAGAGAATTCTACCCAAAATCCCGCGCGTTCCCGCACTCTGTCATCGCGGCGCGCTGACCTCATTAGGAGAATCCATGGGCTTCCTCGCTGGTAAACGAATCTTGCTGACGGGCCTGCTGTCGAACCGTTCGATCGCGTACGGTATCGCGCAGGCCTGCAAGCGCGAAGGCGCTGAACTCGCGTTCACGTACGTCGGCGAACGCTTCAAGGATCGCATCACCGAATTCGCGACCGAATTCGGCAGCAATCTGATCTTCCCCTGCGACGTCGCCGACGACGCGCAAATCGACGCACTCTTCGTTTCGCTGAAAGAGCATTGGGACAGCCTCGACGGCCTGGTTCATTCGATCGGCTTCGCGCCGCGTGAAGCGATCGCAGGCGACTTCCTCGACGGCATGACGCGCGAAAACTTCCGCATTGCACACGACATCTCCGCCTACAGCTTCCCCGCGCTCGCGAAGGCCGCGCTGCCGATGCTGTCGAACGACGCTGCGCTGCTCACGCTGTCGTACCTCGGCGCAGAAAAAGCGATCCCGAACTACAACACGATGGGCCTCGCGAAAGCATCGCTCGAAGCGAGCGTGCGTTATCTCGCAGTGTCGCTGGGCGGCAAGGGCGTTCGCGTGAACGGCATTTCGGCAGGCCCGATCAAGACGCTCGCGGCAAGCGGTATCAAGGGCTTCGGCAAGATTCTCGATTTCGTCGAGGGCAACGCGCCGCTCAAGCGCAATGTCACGATCGAACAGGTCGGCAACGCAGCGGCGTTTCTGATGTCGGACCTCGCCGCCGGTGTGACGGCTGAGATCATGCATGTCGATAGCGGCTTCAGCGCCGTGGTCGGCGGCATGGCTGCTGTCAGCGAGTAAGGTCACCTGCTCGCGTGAGCGAGCGCGTCGTTGCGCTTGCAACGATAAAAAACCGCCCCGAGGGGCGGTTTTTTGTTGGCGCATTCATGAGCGCACCCGTCGTGGCACGGGATCAATGCCAGCCGTTGTGACGGCCGTTGTCCCAGTGGCCATTCCCATGACCATGTCCATGATCGTAGCCGCCATGGTGACGATAGTAGTCGTCGCGGCCCCAGTAGCGGCGGCCATCCCAGTAGCGGTCGCCATGCCAGCCGATCACGATGGCGGGCCCAGCGACGACGGGCACCGGTTGATACGGCTGGTACACGACGGGCGGCGGAGGCGGCGGCGGCGGTGCATACACAGGCGCCGGCGCGACGTAGACGGGAGCGGGAATACCGATGTTGACACCGACGTTCAGTCCCCCAGCCATCGCCGCACTCGACGCGCCAATCGCGAGCACGCCAGCGATCAACGGGATAAGACGCATGGACTTCATGGTTTCACCTTTTCTTTGCGGGAGTTGTGTTTTATCGACTGCTTGATTCGAATATAACAAAGCGACGCTTAACGCGTATTTCAACTTTGTAATAACTGATGCATAACTTCGCGTCGCAAAGCACTTCGTAACGTCCTGTTACACGCGACAGCATTTGGTCATATGCCCCGCTCTTCCACTGTTGTGCGCATGCACCTTTCGCGGATTTCGTCGCCGGTTCGCAAAATGCAGGCGATTCGTTTGGTAATGCCAGGCAAAAAGATATCCACGTGAAACGCTTGAATGGCGCATTCATCGCGAATGCAATTCACCAATACCGATGTTTACGGACCCGGGAATGAAAAGTTGAGACTGCGCGGCATAAATCCCGAAGGCACTTGAAACAGACGCGCAAAAAACAAAACCCCGCAGAGCCGCAGCTCTACGGGGTTCCACCGCCATTTCTGGCGGAGACGGAGGGATTCGAACCCTCGATCCAGGTTTTGGCCCAGATGCTCCCTTAGCAGGGGAGTGCCTTCGACCTCTCGGCCACGTCTCCCAAACTTTCGCTTGCGCCAGGGAGGCAGCGCAACGAAGCCAAGATAATAGCGGGTTCAAAGGCTCAGGTCAATTTCTACTTCACACTTTTTGTGCCAGGAACGTCATTTTCAATGACGTTCCCAAGACCCGACGCAATGACGCCCGCACCATCTCCAACAACCTTTACGCACATGCCCATTGCCGAAGCAAACGGGCACGCGATTGACATCACGCCTGATCGAGTTCGAATGCCTTATGCAGCGCGCGCACGGCGAGCTCCATGTACTTCTCGTCGATCAACACCGAGATCTTGATTTCCGACGTGGAGATCATCTGGATGTTGATGCCCTCTTCCGACAGCGTGCGGAACATCTTGCTCGCGATACCCACGTGCGAACGCATGCCGACACCGACCACCGACACCTTCGACACCTTCGGATCGCCCAGCACCTGCTCCGCGTTCACGTGACCCTTCACCTGGTTCGTGAGGATGTCCATGGCGCGTTGATAGTCGCCGCGACCGACCGTGAACGTGAACGCCGTTTTGCCTTCGACGCTCTGGTTCTGGATGATCATGTCGACATCGATATTCGCATCGGCAACCGGGCCGAGGATCTGATATGCGATGCCCGGCTTGTCGGGCACACCCATCACGGCGATACGGGCTTCGTCACGCTGAAACGCGATTCCCGAGATGACTGCTTTTTCCATGGTTTCGTCTTCTTCAAAAGTAATCAGGGTGCCCGACTTCATTTCTTCGTCGAGCGACATCAGCGGATCGGTCAGGCTGGACAGCACACGCGTCTTCACCTGATATTTGCCGGCGAATTCCACCGAGCGGATCTGCAGCACCTTCGAACCGAGGCTGGCCATTTCCAGCATTTCCTCGAACGTCACGCGATCCAGACGGCGTGCTTCTTCGACCACGCGCGGGTCCGTCGTGTAGACGCCGTCGACGTCCGTGTAGATCAGGCATTCATCCGCTTTCAGCGCCGCGGCCACCGCGACCGCCGACGTGTCCGAGCCGCCGCGGCCGAGCGTCGTGATGTGGCCTTCGGGGTCGATGCCCTGGAAGCCCGTGATGACGACGACCTTGCCTTCGTCGAGATCGCGCAGCACGCGATCGCCGTCGATGTCGCTGATGCGCGCTTTCGTAAAGGCGCTATCCGTTTTGACGGGCACTTGCCAGCCGGTGTAGCTGACGGCATCGACGCCTGCGTCATGCAGCGCGATGGATAGCAGGCCGACGCTGACCTGTTCGCCCGTCGACGCGATCATGTCGAGTTCGCGCGGGCTGGGCTGGGGCGAAATCTCTTTCGCGAGACCCAGCAGGCGGTTCGTTTCGCCGGACATCGCCGAGGGCACGACGACCATCTTGTGGCCTGCCTTGTGCCATTTCGCGACGCGCTTCGCGACGTTCTTGATGCGCTCGACCGAGCCCATCGATGTGCCGCCGTATTTGTGTACGATGAGTGCCATTGTCGTTCTGAACTGAAGGGAAACTGATACGCCAACCGGCGCGCGCCGGGCGCGCTGGAGCGGCCGCACAAAGAAAGCACAGGGCACAACGTTCGGGAACGACGGCGCAGTGTGGCGGCGCAGATGCAGCGTGCGTAGGGTACGCGCGGATTTGCCGGGTTTGCTTTTTCCGGCCCTGCCGAAACCTGCCGGTAAACAGGGCTGACGGACGCTAACGGGGTGGCTAACGGCTTGGAGCGCGCCCCGGACGTTCGCGTAAGAACAGCCAGGTAACACGACAAAAAGCGAGTCGGGCAAACAAGTTACCCTACCTGATCGGCAATAAAAAGACAAGCCGCAATCCAGGCAAAAGCCGTTGCAAATGCTTGTCGTAGAAGGATTTGCGGCGATTGTTGCGCGCGCATGACAATAGCCGTCCGGCCGGTCGGGCGTCGGCCGCCGCGAACGCGGACGCGGACGCGAACGTCACGCCAACGTCAGATCCTCGCGCCAGGCGATCTGGATATAACGGGCGCCTCCGTGCTGCGCCGGGTCGCCGGGCGCGGCGCGGTTCACGCCGATCAGCGGCACGAACAGCAACGCGTCGCCGGCAAAAAGCAGCGGTACATCTCGCTTCCACGATGGCACGCCGCGCTCCTGAAACAGATTCTTCAACGTGCGGTTCGGGCCGTTCGCGACGCAGCGCATCCGTTCGCCGCCACGGCGCGAGCGCGCGACGAGCGGCGCGCGAGCGAGCGCATCGGCGGGAATTGCGTCCGGCGCATCAGCGCTTGCATCGCTGAACACGAACGTGCCGCGCCACTGCGGCAAGCGCCACACGCTTTGCCCTTGCCAGACAAGCACGCTTTCCGCGCGTTCGACGAGCGCCGTTTCGTCGGCGGGATCGGCGCTGTCGCCTGCTTCCCAATACACTTGCCCGCGATAGCTGCGCAACGCCTGGCCCGCGTGATCGACCCGCAAGCTGTGCGCGTCGCCGATCGCGCGCAACTGGCGCAGTGCATCCTTCAGCCGTGCAGTCGATGCAGCCGTCAAGCCGAGCGTGCGCATCCAGTAACGCAGCAGATTCGCCGCGCGATCGTCGTCGAGTGCGAGCAGCGCGTCGCGCGACAACGCGCCCTCTTCTTCGCCGCGCGCCGTTTGCAAATCGATGCGCGCAAGCTCGTCGAGCAGACGCTGTGCCGAAGCCGCGTGTGCGGCCGTGCGGGCGAGCGCGTCGCGAAAGCCCGGAAAATGCACGGCGAGCGGCGGCAGCACATCGTGACGTAGCGCGTTGCGCGCGTAACGGGTGTCGTTGTTCGACTCATCGTCGATCCAGCGCAGATCGCGTGCGTGTGCGTATTGCTCCAGTTGCGCGCGCAGCAGATGCAGCAGCGGACGCACCCGCGCAACCGACGCACCGGACGGCAGATATTCCGGCGCCATCGCTGCCAGGCCCGCCAGCCCTGCTCCACGCAATAGTTGCAGCAGCACGGTCTCCGCCTGGTCGTCGGCGTGCTGCGCGAGCCACAGCGTGCGCACGCGATGCTGCGCGCAAAGCGCATCGAGCGCGCGATAACGCGCGTCGCGCGCCGTGGCTTCGATGCTCAGACCGCCCGCACGAGACACATCCACATGCAGCGACGCAAACTCGACACCCCGTTCGCGCGCAAACGCGCCGCAATGCGCGAGCCATTCGTCGGCATTGGCGCTCAGACCGTGATGAACATGAAATGCGATGCAGCGTGACGCACCGCCGACACGCACCGCCGCGTCGAGCAGCGCCGTCGAATCGACGCCGCCGCTGAACGCGATCGCGATACGCGCATCGTCGGGCAAGGCCCCAAACGCAACGCCGACCGCATCGAGAACGAGGCGGTCGGCGGGAGTGTCAGCGGAGAGAGTCACGTTGTGGCGGCGCTTATCGTACGCGAGGCGCCTTCGGACGAGAACGCGAGGCTTACGCGCCCGGCGTCGTTTCCTTGAACTTGCCGTAGGCCATCAGGCGTTCAAAGCGGCGTTGACGCAGATCGTTCGTGCTCATGCCCTGGAACTGGCGCAGCGAATCGGCGAGGGCACGGCGCAGCAGCGCCGCCATGCCCTTAGGATCGCGATGCGCGCCGCCGAGCGGCTCGTTGACGATCTTGTCGATCAGGTTCAGCGCCTTCAGGCGATGCGCGGTCAGACCCAGCGCTTCGGCTGCTTCGGGCGCTTTCGCGGCGCTCTTCCACAGAATCGACGCGCAACCTTCCGGCGAAATCACCGAGTACGTCGAGAACTGCAGCATCAGCACGTTGTCAGCGACAGCGACAGCCAGCGCACCGCCCGAACCGCCTTCGCCGATGATCGTCGAGATGATGGGCGTCTTCAGCTCGGCCATCACGTACAGGTTGCGGCCGATCGCTTCGGACTGGCCGCGCTCTTCCGCGCCGATGCCGGGATAGGCGCCCGGCGTGTCGATGAACGTGAAGAGCGGCAAGCCGAACTTCTCGGCGAGACGCATCAGACGTTCGGCCTTGCGATAGCCCTCGGGGCGCGGCATGCCGAAGTTGCGCAGCGCGCGCTCCTTCGTGTCACGACCCTTCTGATGTCCGATCACCATGCACGGCTGGCCGTTGAAACGCGCGAGGCCGCCGACGATCGACAGGTCGTCCGCATACGAGCGGTCGCCATGCAGTTCGTGGAAATCGGTGAACAGTTCGTTGATGTAGTCCTGCGTGTACGGACGCTGCGGATGTCGCGCAATCTGCGAAACCTGCCATGGCGTCAGATTCGTATACAGATCCTTCGTGAGCTGCTGGCTTTTCTTCGACAGCCGCTCGATCTCTTCCGAAATATCGACGGCCGAATCGTCCTGCACGAAGCGCAATTCTTCGATTTTCGCTTCGAGCTCCGCGATCGGCTGCTCGAAATCCAGAAAGGTGGTCTTCATTGGTTTTTAATCCTTCGACTTACCGGCAGCGCGTATTCTAACCGCGCGCGCCCATGTCAAAACCGTCTCGAATCTATCGATTTTAACAAATCAATAGACTCCGACGGTTTTTGCCTTCTGCTTCAGTGCCTGATTCAGCTGCCGGCCGGCGCCGGATCGAGGCTGCGCCACATGTACCACGTCGCGACGGTGCGCCACGGCTCCCAGTTTGCAGCGACTTCACGCGCTTCGCTGCGCGTCACCGGCTCACCGCTGAAATAGTTCTGGCTGATCGCGTGAATCAGATTCGGATCGTCGAGCGGCAGCACGTCCGGACGCGACAGATCGAAAATCAGGAACATCTCAGCCGTCCAGCGACTGATGCCGCGAATCTGCGTCAGCTCGGCGATCACATCCTCGTCTTCCATCGACGTCCACTTGCCGACGTGCAATGCACCCGAGACGAAGTGATGCGCGAGATCGAGAATGTACTCGGCCTTGCGCTTCGAGACGCCGCAGTTCATCAGACTCTCCTGCCCGAGCTTGATGATCTGTTGCGGCACGAGCTTCGGACAGGCAGCGACGATGCGCTGCCACATGGACTGCGCGGACGCGACGGAAATCTGCTGGCCGACCACCGAGCGCGCGAGCGTAACGAACGGATCGGCACGGCTCGACAGATGCACGGGGCCGAACTTCGGAATCAGCCTCTTCAGAATGCGGTCGCGCTTGACGAGATCGGCACAAGCTTTGTCCCAATACGCCGGACGCGTGACGACGGACGACTGCGGGTCGCCTTGCACAATCTGCTCGCTTTCCGCCGACGAGACAGCGGCGCGCGGCTTGCGCACCGTTTCGGCTTCATGGCTTTCGTAGGCGAGTTCCTGCCCATCGCCCGCGAGTTCCGCGGGCAGCGAACCGTTGCCCTTCGCGTGCGCGGCCCGCGCGCGCGACGGCTTCACAGCGGTTGCTTCGGGCAAGTCCGCACCATTGGGCAGGTGTCGCGACGGCACCTGCTTGGCGTGTGCGCCATGCGAGCCTGCCGTTTTGCGCGGACCGTGCAGGGCCGCCTTGACGCCTTTCGCCGACGCCGATTTCACCGCCACCTTCGCTGCGCCGCTTCGCGCCCGTACTGCCTTTACCTTAGCTGCCGCGTTTGATTGAGACGTGGCCCGTTTAGCCGGCGTCTTCGTGGCCGTTGCCATCCTGCCTCCTGCCTGGCGAGTCGATCAGTGGGAAGTGCGAGGTGCGCTCAAACGCGACGCCACTCGGTCAACCCGCCCGGTTTGTCTTCGAGCGCAACACCGGCGTCCAGCAATTCCTTGCGGATCCGGTCTGCCTCGGCGTAGTCCTTTGCCTGCTTCGCAGCGACGCGCGCGGCGATCTTCGCTTCGATCGCTGGTACGTCGAGTGCACCCTCGCTTTCGCTGCCCGCCGCCTGCTGCAGATAGGCGCGCGGTTCGCGCCGGAGCAATCCGAGCACCAGCGCGAGACCTTGCAACTGACGCGCCAGCGCCGCATCGCGCGTGCGATTCACTTCGCTCGCGAGTTCGAACAGCACCGACACGGCGACAGGCGTATTGAAGTCGTCGTTCATCGCCGCGCGAAAACGCTGTGCATGCGCTTCGTTCCAGTCGATCTCGCCCGCTTCCGGCGGCGTGTCCTTCAGTGCCGTGTACAGACGTGCCAGTGCGCTGCGCGCGTCGTCGAGATGCGTGTCGCTGTAGTTCAGCGGCGAACGGTAATGCGCGCGCGCAATGAAGAACCGCACGACTTCGGCATCGTACTTCGCGAGCACCTCGCGGATCGTGAAGAAGTTGCCGAGCGACTTCGACATCTTCTCATTGTCGATCTGCACGTAGCCGTTGTGCATCCAGTAATTGACGAAGGTTTGGCGCGTAGCGCCTTCACTTTGTGCGATTTCGTTTTCGTGGTGCGGAAACTGCAGATCCTGGCCGCCGCCATGAATGTCGAAATGCTCGCCGAGCAGCGTGCAGCCCATCGCCGAGCACTCGATGTGCCAGCCGGGACGGCCGCGCCCGTACTTCGAATCCCAGCCGGTGTCGGCGGGCTCGTCGGGCTTCGACTGCTTCCACAGCACGAAGTCGAGTGGGTCCTGCTTCGCGTCGTTGGCGGCCACGCGCTCGCCCGCGCGCAGGTCTTCGAGCGACTTGCCCGAGAGCGCGCCATAGTTCGCGAACTTGCGCACCGCGTAGTTCACGTCGCCGTCGGCGGCCTGATACGCGTAGCCGTTCTGCTCGAGCTTCTCGATCATGCCGAGCATCTGCGGAATGTAGTCCGTCGCGCGCGGCTCGAGGTCGGGCCGCTCGATACCGAGCGCGTCCGCATCCTCGTGCAGCGCCGCGATGAAACGGTCCGTCAGCGCGCGGATCGACTCGCCGTTCTCGACTGCGCGGCGAATGATCTTGTCCTCGATGTCGGTGATGTTGCGCACGTAGGTGACCTTGTAGCCGAGCGTGCGCAGCCAGCGCTGCACGATGTCGAATACGACCATCACCCGCGCATGGCCCACGTGGCAGTAGTCGTACACCGTCATCCCGCAGACATACATACGCACTTCGCCTTCATGAAGCGGCACGAAATTTTGCTTGTCACGCGCGAGCGTGTTGTAGATGCGCAGAGATTCCATAGAGACGATGCGTGGGCCGAAAGAAATCCGCTTGGTCTTCGTTCATACCGCGCCCGAAGAAAGCATGCAACTGCATGCACGAACACGGGCACTGCGGCATGACTGACAGCATGTCGCGCAACGGCGCGGGATCAGGCTGACGTCAAGGCGGAGACGACCACGAGTGGCGAAAAGACAGTCTGTGGTTCGACGGAACGCGCAGACCTTTTGTTAGAATGGGTCGGAGTATAACATCCAGACCTGAGCCTATGAAACACTCCAGCGGCCGCGCGCGAGGCGCCACGACCCTCTTCGCGACGGCGCTCCGCTCGACGCTTCGCCCGATTTCCGGCGCGTCGTCCCGTCCAGGTTTGCTCGCGGCCTTGAGCACGGCAGCGGGCGCGACCTGCTGCGGGCTCGCCCTCATGGTCCTGCCTGCCACGCCCGCCTTCGCGCAGAAAACGCCGACCATCGCGCACGGTCCGGCCGTGCGTGACGCGACGCCCGATGCCGACGCGTCGATCCAGGAGAAGAACTGGACGGCCGCGCTCACGCAACTCGATGCACGCATCGCCGCGAATCCACGCGACGCGCAGGCCAAATTCAAGCGCGCCACCGTGCTCGCGCGCCTGAACCGCGACGACGAAGCGATCGCCGCGTTCACCGAACTCACCGAGACCTTTCCCGAACTGCCCGAACCGTACAACAACCTCGCCGCGCTCTACGCGAAGCAGGGCCGTTACACGGAAGCGCGCGCCGCGCTGGAAACAGCCGTCAAGGCGAGCCCTGGCTACGGCCTCGCGTACGAGAATCTCGGCGACCTGTATCTGCGCATGGCGGATCAGGCCTATCGCCGCGCACAAAGTCTGGGCGCGGGCAACGGCACGACCACCCAGCGCATCGCCGACATCGAGAAAATCGTGACGCCGCGCAAGACGCCCGTGAAGAAGACCAGCCAGCCAGCTGATACCGACTCCACGAATCGCGCCATGCAGGGCATTACCAGCACGCCGGGCTTCACGTTCGGTGGCCCGAACGGTTCGCTCGCGACGCCGCCGTACGTTGCACCATCGCAGTGAGCGCTCGCGCGCCTGCTTTCGGGCCGCGCGCTTGCCGACGTTTTTCATCTGAGTTCACCCTGTTTTCACCCCGAGGATTTACATGAAATGGTTGATGTTGGCGCTCGGCAGCGCCGCCCTGATCGCGAACGCACCGGCTTTTGCGCAAAACGGATCACAGGCTGCGCATCCGTCCGTTCTCTTGAAGACGTCGGAAGGCGATATCCGCGTCGAGTTGTATCCTGAGAAAGCGCCGAAGACGGTGGCCAATTTCCTCGACTACGTGAAATCCGGTCAATATAACGGGACGATTTTCCATCGCGTGATTCCCGGCTTCATGGTCCAGGGCGGCGGCTACACGACGAGCTACGCTGAGAAACCGACCCGCGCGCCGATTCCGCTCGAAAGCCGCAACGGCCTGAAGAACATGACGGGCACGATCGCGATGGCGCGCACGAGCGACCCGAACTCGGCCACCGCGCAGTTCTTCATCAACACGGTCGACAATGCCGGCCTCGACTATCCGAATCCGGACGGCAACGGCTACGCCGTGTTCGGCAAGGTGACGGCGGGCATGGACGTCGTGAAGAAGATCGAGGGCACGCCGACCACGTCGCGCGGTCCGATGAGCGATGTGCCGCAGAAGCAGATCGTGCTCCAGTCGGCGACAATTGTCGGCAAGTAAGTTGGCAAACAAGCCGGACAAAGATTGGCAATGATGCGGCCGCGCAGGCCGCGAGTAGGTGCTCGATAACACACGGGCAGACGACGCATTTGCAAACAGGGTGACGCGCGAGCCGCCGGCAACTCGATGCACGGCGCCAGCGCGGCACCGGAACTAACCATGCCACGGGCGCAGGCCAATGGCCGCTCAGACGGCGATGCACCACGCCCTCCACTCACCTAGACCCAAAGGAAATCATCATGGTTGAACTGCACACGAACCACGGCGTCATCAAGCTGGAACTGGACGCCGAGAAGGCGCCGAAGTCGGTTGAAAACTTCCTCGCCTACGTGAAGGCCGGCCACTACGACAACACGGTGTTCCACCGCGTGATCGACGGCTTCATGATCCAGGGCGGCGGTTTCGAGCCCGGCATGACGCAGAAGCCGACCAGCACGCCGATCGCCAACGAAGCGAACAACGGTCTGAAGAACGTGAAGGGCTCGATCGCGATGGCGCGCACGAACGATCCGCACTCGGCGACCGCCCAGTTCTTCATCAACGTGAACGACAACGACTTCCTGAACCATTCGTCGCCGACGCCGCAAGGCTGGGGCTACGCGGTGTTCGGCAAGGTCGTCGAAGGCCTTGAAGTGGTCGACGCGATCCGCAAGGTGAAGACGGGTTCGAAGGGCTTCCACCAGGACGTGCCCGTCGACGACGTGATCATCGAAAAGGCCGTCGTCGTCGAGTAAGAGAATTACTCAAACGAACAGCCTATTCTTTAAGAAGCGCTGAGCAACTAGAGAAGCACACTTCCATGCTGCAAGAGACGCCGCTGCGAAGCGTCGCTGCGGGCGTGCCTGGCGAGGGCAAACGCCCGCACGCGGCGCGCCCGTTTTTCTTTATCGCTGACCTGCATCTGAGCGAGGCGATCCCACAGACGGTCGCCGCGTTCGAGCATTTCATCCGCGTGACGGCCGAGCATGCGGATTCCGTTTTCATTCTCGGCGACCTGTTCGAATACTGGATCGGCGACGACATGCTCGCCGAGCCCTTCCCCGCCCGCATGGCCGCGCTGATGCACACGCTCTCGGAGCGAGGCATCGCGCTCTACATCATGCACGGCAACCGCGACTTCCTGCTGGGCAAGCGCTTCATGAAAGCGGCGGGCGCGATATGGCTGCCCGATCCGTTCGTCATCACCGCGTTCGGGACAAAAATCGCGCTCACGCATGGCGACGCGCAATGCACGTCGGACCGCAAATATCAGCGCTTTCGTGGCTTCGCACGCAACCATCTTGCGCAGTGGCTGTTTCTGGTGTGGCCGTATCGCTGGCGTAAGGCGCTGGCGGAGAAAATGCGCAGATCGAGCGAAGCGGGACGTCAGCGCCCTGTCTCGCCGCGCTACGACGTGACGTCGGAAGGCATTGCTGCACTCTTCAAGAAGACGAAGACAGCCACCATCATTCACGGCCATACCCACAGGCCGGCGCTGCATCATGAGAAAGGCGGCATGCGCTGGGTGCTGCCCGATTGGGATCTCGACCACGGCGAGCGCCGCGGCGGTTATGTGCGCATCGATTCCGAAGGGATCAAGGCGCTGCGGCTGGACAAGTAGTCGTTTTCACCCTTTTCCCTTTCCGCGCGCCCTTCAGCTTGGCGCAGTTCAGCGCGCCGTCACCTCGACCTTCCCTTCGATTTGCGCCGACAGGCGTCGCAGGTCCAGCAACGCCGCATCCGCGCCATGCAGCGCTTCGAGACTCGCGCCAAGCCGTTCGAGCGCCGCGACGACTTCGTCGATGCGCTGCGATTGCGTTGACGCGTGATTGACCAGCCCGTGAATGGCAAGCGAGACGGGATCGTCGGCATTCGGCGTGATGCCGTACGCGCAGAAGCCCGGTCGTGCCGTCGTCTTGCCATCGACGCCCGCCGGCGCGGAAGCCGCCGGCACCGATGCCGTCGCCGGCATGATCACGCGCGCCGGATTGCCGACGGCCGTGCCGCCCGCCGGCACCGGCTTCACGACGACTGCGTTCGAGCCAATCTTCGCATCCGCGCCGATCGTGAAGCCACCCAGCACCTTCGCGCCCGCACCGACGATCACGCCACGCTCCAGTGTCGGATGGCGTTTCGCGCCGCGCGTGAGCGACGTGCCGCCGAGCGTGACGCCCTGATAGATCGTGCAGTCGTCGCCGATTTCAGCTGTTTCGCCGATCACGACGCCCATGCCGTGATCGATGAATACGCGCCGCCCGATCGTCGCACCCGGGTGAATCTCGATGCCCGTCATGAAACGGCCGAACTGCGACGCGAAGCGCGCAATCCAGCGGCGGTTCGCGCGCCAGCAGGCATGCGCGAAGCGATGGAAGATCAGCGCGTGCAAGCCCGGGTAACACGTGAGGACTTCCCAGGCGCTGCGGGCGGCGGGATCGCGCTCGCGGATCGTGGCGATGTCTTCGCGGAGTCTCGTGAACATGGCAATGAGGCTGTCGTAGGGATGGATCGCCGCCGCGCATTGGCGCGGGGAGCGGACTGCCGGCGCTTGCACGTTTGCGTGCGCTGTGACATCCGCACGCATGCGCATTGCAGCTGGCGAGCTTTGCTTATGACGTTTCGGGCCATTGTAGGGCGAATGCGCAAAACCTGCCGGAAGCCCACGCGGACGACAAGGTTTGAGCAGCGCACACGGCTACGGCTCACGCGAAATGCACGCCGCTCAACGCTCGTCGCCGTCGCGCCCTTTCGATTTCAGCAGAATGTGCTTCGCGATTCCGCGCACGATATTGACCTCTTCACGCTCCAGGCCCGAGCGTGCGAACAGCCGCCGCAAGCGCGACATCAGCTTTTTCGGGTTGCCGGGATCCAGAAAGTCGAGTGCGATCAGCGCGTTTTCGAGATGCACGTACATGCGCTCGATTTCGTCGCTCGCGGCGAGCGTGCCCGCGCCGCCCGCCCCCGGCTCCGCCCCGTCGCTGTCGACGAGGTAGGCCATTCGCAACTCGTACGACAGCACCTGGATCGCCTGCGACAGATTCAACGAGCTGTACGCGGGATTGGCCGGAATATGCGCGAGCGCGCTGCACCGCTCGACGTCCTCGTTCGACAACCCGGTGCGTTCGTTGCCGAACACGAGCGCGATATCGCCATGCACGGCATGCTCGCGCGCCTGTGTCGCGGCCACGCGCGGCGCGAGCTGCGGCGGCCCGTACTCGCGGGCGCGCGCCGTCAGCGCCAGCGACCAGTGCGCGCCCGACAGCGCATCGGCAAGCGTCGGCACGACATGGGCGGACGCGAGCACGTCGTCCGCGCCGCTCGCCATCGCAATCGCCTCGGGGTCGTTTTTCACGTCCGCGACGCGCGGCGACACCAGCACGAGCCGGGAAAAACCCATGGTTTTCAACGCGCGCGCCGCCGCGCCGACGTTGCCGGGATGACTTGGCTCGACGAGCACGAAACGCGTCGACGTGAAGCCGCCGCCGATGCCGGAGTTGTCGGAAGCGATGCTGGAGGAAGGCGAAGCAGGCGTTTGAACCACGATGAGCTTTGGAGACAAGGAAACAGTAATGGTAGCCCCAACCCGCTGCCTCTTTCCATCTGCCGATCGGCCGATGCTGCACCGGGCGACCGTCATAGGCCCGTTTGACGGCGCGCGGGTCGGCCCGAACCGCCTCGAAAGGACGAGACTCAGGTAAAATCCTGATACTCGCGCCGTGCCACATTGCCTCTCACGGGGAACATCGGACACGGCGCACCGCTCTTCTTCAATTTGTCTCCGTCGACGGAATGTGCTGCCAGATTTCGACTCAGTCGTGCCGGGCGCCCGTTTCGCATGATTAACAGCTTATTTTCAGCTCAACACCGGGCAGCCGCCGTGCGCGTCCGGCACAAGGATCCAGACTCATGCATCCCATGCTCAATATCGCTGTCAAGGCGGCTCGCCGCGCCGGGCAGATCATCAACCGCGCGTCGCTCGATCTCGACCTCGTGCAGGTCAGCAAGAAGCAGCACAACGATTTCGTCACGGAGGTCGACAAGGCGTCCGAAGCGGCCATCATCGAAACGCTGACCACCGCCTACCCCGATCACGCGATCCTCGCCGAAGAATCCGGCGAATCGGGCAACGAGTCCGAATTCCAGTGGATCATCGATCCCCTCGACGGCACCACGAACTTCATCCACGGCTTCCAGTATTACTGCGTGTCGATCGCGCTCGCGCACAAGGGCATCGTCACGCAGGCGGTCGTCTACGACCCGACGCGCAACGACCTGTTCACGGCCTCGCGCGGCCGCGGCGCGTACCTGAACGACCGGCGCATCCGCGTCGGCCGCCGCGACCGGCTCGCCGACAGCCTGATCGGCACGGGCTTCCCGTTCCGTGAAAAAGACACGCTCGAAGCCTACACGCAGCTCTTCGCCGACATGACGAAGGCGTGCGCGGGCCTGCGCCGTCCGGGCGCGGCGGCGCTCGATCTGGCGAACGTCGCGGCGGGACGCCTCGACGGCTTCTTCGAGCAAGGCATCAGCGCGTGGGACATGGCGGCAGGCAGCCTGCTCGTCACGGAAGCGGGCGGCCTGGTCGGCAACTACACGGGCGACTCGGACTTCCTGCATCTGCATGAGATCGTCGCCGGCAACCCGAAGGTGTATGCGCAGATGATTCCGATTCTGTCGCGTTACACCAAGACGAAAGAGCAAGCAGCCTAAGACGTTGCGTGCGTTTGAAAGCGGCCTCGGCCGCTTTTTTCTTTTTGGGCTCGTGACTCGCGACGCGTCGCGCACCTGAACGGGACATGCGCATCCACGGCAAAATTACGGGCGCTGTGTTCCAATCGGGACCATGAAGAAAGGTTTCTACACGATTATCGCGGCACAGTTCGTGTCGTCGCTTGCCGATAACGCGCTGCTGATCGCGGCCATTGCGCTGCTCACCGAGATCCGCTCGCCCGCGTGGATCACGCCGCTGCTGCAGATATTCTTCACGATTTCCTACGTACTGCTCGCGCCGTTCGTCGGCGCATTCGCCGACGCGCTGCAAAAGCGCCACGTGATGTTCGTCTCGAACGCGCTGAAGGCGTGCGGCTGCCTGCTGATGATCGGCGGCGTGCATCCGATGATCGCTTACGGCGTGGTCGGCTTCGGCGCGGCCGCATACTCGCCCGCGAAGTACGGCATTCTCACCGAACTGCTGCCCGCCGACCGGCTCGTCGCGGCGAACGCGTGGCTCGAATCGGCGACCGTGCTGTCGACCATCGTCGGCACGATGCTCGGCGGCGCGCTGATCAGCACCTATGCGTCGCATCTGGTGCAGCACATGCACTGGCCGTTGATCCATTCCGCCGCCGACCTCGCGATGCTCGCCGTGATGATCACGTACGCGATCGCGGCGGCACTCAACGTCGGCATCCCCGATACGGGCGCGCGCTATCCGAACCGTTTGAAGGAGCCGGGCGAACTGGTCGGCGAGTTCGTGCGCTGCTTCAACGTGCTATGGGCCGACCGTCTCGCGCAAATCGCGCTGTGGGTTACGACGCTGCTATGGGGCGGCGCGGTCACGCTGCAACTGCTGGTGCTCAAATGGGCCGATGCGAACCTCGGTCTGTCGCTGTCGAAGGCAGCCGTCATGCAGGGCGTGGCGGGTCTCGGCATCGCCGTCGGCGCCGCAGCCGCCGCGGCGTGGATTCCGCTGCGCGCGTCGCTCAAGGTGTTGCCCGTTGGCCTGATCATGGGCGCCGTGACCGTCGCGATGGCCTTCTACAACAAGAACCTGTTTCCGCCCGGCGCGGGTCTGCGCGTCGGTGAACTGTTTGCGCCCGCTTACATCATCTTCGCGTATCCGTTGATGGTGCTGCTCGGCGCGCTTTCAGGTTTCTTCATCGTGCCGATGAACGCAATTCTCCAGCACCGCGGCGCGACGCTGCTCACCGCCGGCCACTCGATCGCCGTGCAGAACTTCAACCAGAACCTCGCCGTGCTGCTGATGCTCGGCGCGTACGCAATCCTGCTGACGGCGAAGATGCCCGTGCAGTGGATCATCACCGTGTTCGGCGTATTCATCACGGGCATGATGTGGCTTGCGCAGCGGCGCAGCGCAGCGAATGCGCACAAGGTCGACATGCGCGCGCTCATCGAGGAGTGACCAAAGCGTACGCGTGTCGGCACGGCGACAGCAACCTGGCCATCCGGCCAGGTTCGCTCGGCGCGTCGGCGGGTTAAACTCACGCCCTGAACAGTCACGCAAGAAAGACACGAGGATGGGCACTCAAACCGCAGCCGCAAGCGACAACGCGCAACACACCCCCATGATGCAGCAGTATCTGCGCATTAAAGGGGAGCATCCGGGCACGCTCGTGTTCTACCGGATGGGCGACTTCTATGAACTGTTCTTCGACGACGCCGAAAAGGCCGCGCGCCTGCTCGATCTGACGCTCACGCAGCGCGGCGCGTCGGGTGGCAATCCGATCAAGATGGCGGGCGTGCCGCATCACGCCGTCGAGCAATATCTGGCGAAACTCGTCAAGCTCGGCGAGTCGGTCGCGATCTGCGAGCAGATCGGCGATCCCGCGACGTCGAAGGGCCCCGTCGAACGCAAGGTCGTGCGCGTGGTGACGCCTGGCACGCTGACCGATGCCGCACTGCTGTCCGACAAGAACGACACCTATCTGCTCGCCGTGTGCGCGGGACACAACCGGCGCGGCGTCGTGACCACGATTGGCCTCGCATGGCTCAATCTGGCGAGCGGCGCGCTGCGCCTCGCGGAAGTCGCGCCCGATCAGGTCGCGGCCGCGCTCGAGCGCATCCGCCCTGCTGAAATCCTCGTTGCCGACGCGCCGTCGTCGAACGATGCAAACGCATGGACAGTGCCCACCGGCTTCGGCGCGACCACGCGCGTGCCCGTCTGGCACTTCGAGGTCGCCTCGGGCACGCAGCGGCTGTGCGATCAACTGGAAGTGGCGGGCCTGGATGGCTTCGGCGCGCATTCGCTTTCGTGCGCATGCGGCGCGGCGGGCGCGCTGCTGTTGTACGCGGCGGCGACCCAGGGCCAGCAGTTACGCCATGTGCGCAGCCTGAAAGTCGAATACGAATCGGAGTACATCGGTCTTGATCCGTCCACGCGCCGCAATCTCGAACTGACGGAAACGCTGCGCGGCACCGACTCACCCACGCTCTGCTCGCTGCTCGACACCTGCTGCACGACCATGGGCAGCCGTCTGCTGCGTCATTGGCTGCATCATCCGCCGCGCGATGCGTCGTTCGCGCAGGCTCGCCAGCAGGCGATCGGCGCACTGCTCGACGCGCCGCCGCAAGCGAGCCTCGACGGACTGCGCAGCGCGCTGCGGCAGATCTCGGATATCGAACGGATCACCGGGCGGCTGGCGTTGCTGTCGGCGCGCCCGCGCGATCTGTCGAGCCTGCGCGACACGTTCATTGCATTGCCCGAACTGCGCGCGCAACTTGCCGCCGTGACGGCCGCCGCGGATTCGCTCGCGCGCATCGATACGGCGCTGGTGCCGCCCGCTGACTGCGTCGACCTGTTGAAGCGCGCCGTCGCGCAGGAACCCGCCGCGATGGTCCGCGATGGCGGCGTGATCGCGCGCGGCTATGACGCGGAACTCGATGAACTACGAGATATTTCGGAGAACTGCGGACAGTTCCTGATCGATCTCGAAACGCGCGAACGCGCGCGAACGGGCATCGGCAATCTGCGCGTCGAATACAACAAGGTGCACGGCTTCTATATCGAAGTGACGCGCGGCCAGACGGACAAGGTGCCCGACGACTATCGCCGCCGTCAGACGCTGAAGAACGCCGAGCGCTACATCACGCCCGAGCTGAAGACGTTCGAGGACAAGGCGCTGTCCGCGCAGGAACGCGCGCTCTCGCGCGAGAAAGCGTTGTATGACGCGCTGCTGCAATCGCTGCTGCCGTTCATCGCCGATTGCCAGCGTGTTGCGTTGGCACTCGCCGAGCTCGATCTGCTCGCCGCGTTCGCCGAGCGCGCCCGCGCGCTCGACTGGGTTGCGCCGAGCTTCACGCCGACGGGCGGCATCGATATCGAACAGGGCCGCCACCCGGTGGTCGAAGCACAGGTCGAGCAGTTCATCGCGAACGACTGCGTGCTCAGTCCCGAACGCAAGCTGCTGCTGATCACCGGCCCGAACATGGGCGGTAAGTCGACCTTCATGCGTCAGACGGCACTGATCGCGTTGCTGGCGTATGTGGGCAGCTATGTGCCCGCGCGGCGCGCGTCGTTCGGTCCGATCGACCGTATTTTTACGCGCATCGGCGCCGCCGACGATCTGGCAGGCGGCCGCTCGACCTTCATGGTCGAAATGACGGAAGCTGCCGCGATCCTGAACGACGCGACGCCGCAAAGCCTCGTTTTGATGGACGAGATCGGCCGCGGCACATCGACATTCGACGGCCTCGCGCTCGCGTGGGCCATCGCGCGGCATCTGCTTGCGCACAACAACTGCCATACGCTGTTCGCAACGCACTACTTCGAACTGACGCAATTGCCCGCCGAGTTCCCGCATGCGGCGAACGTGCATCTGTCGGCGGTCGAGCATGGACACGGCATCGTGTTCCTGCATGCTGTCAATGAAGGTCCCGCGAACCAGAGCTATGGCCTGCAGGTCGCGCAACTGGCGGGCGTGCCGAACGCGGTGATTCGCGCCGCGCGCAAGCATCTTGCCTATCTGGAGCAGCAGTCGGCCGCGCAACCCGCGCCGCAACTCGATCTGTTCGCGGCGCCCGTTGCGATGCTCGAAGACGCGGACGACGAACCCACCGCGCCGGCAACCGATCCCGCCACGCAGGCGCTCGTCGATCGCCTGCGCGAGATCGATCCGAACGACCTGCGTCCGCGCGACGCGCTCGACCTGCTGTTCGAACTGCATGAACTGGCCAAGTCGCCAGATGCGCAACACTGACGCGCGCGATCGTCAAGCGCCGCCGCTTCGCCGCCGTTCGCGCGGCGCAGCGCAGGCTATCGCGCTGACGGTTGCGTATGTGGCCGCGCTGTCGCTGGCGACATCGGCCCGCGTGTCGTTCGCAAAAGAATCGGCGCCACAATACGCGTTCGCGGTCATCGGTAGCACACTGCAAAGTCCCGCCGACGAAGCCCTCACGCAGCGGCTGCTCGACGCGATCGGGCGCGATCCCGACGTGTCGTTCGTCGTCTACGACGGCAATCTGAAAAGCAGCAAGGAAGCCTGCCGCGATTCGCTGTTCGAGACGCGCCATACGCTGCTCGAAACCTCGAAGCCCGCGCTCGTCTTCATCCCCGGCCAGCACGACTGGACCGATTGCGGCACAGCCGACGCAGGCAGCTACGATCCCGTCGAGCGTCTCGATCTGCTGCGGCAGACGCTGTTCGCCAATGCGTCGTCAATGGGACAAAACCCGATTCCGCTCGCGCGAGAAAGCGAAGTGTCGCGGTTTCGGCCGTATCGGGAGAATGTGCGCTGGCTGGTCGGCAATACCGTGTTCGTCGGCCTGAATGTGCCGGGCCCGAACAATCATTTTCTGTATGCGGGCGGCCGTAATGGCGAGTTCGAAGACCGCGTGATCGCGAATGCATTCTGGCTCGATCACGCCGCCGAGTATGCGAAGCGCCGTGGCGCGCGCGCGATCGTCGTGCTGGTTCAGGGCGACTTCGATCCCGAGCGTTACGAGCGCCCTGAGCGCTTCGCGTGGCTGCGCTTCGGGCATCGTTCGAAACGCGATGGCTTCATGGAGTTCAAGCGCAGTCTCGTAAAACTGGCGGAGACGTTTCGCGGTCCGGTCGTCGTGATTCATCAGGACGACGACAGATCGCATACGGGCTTCATGATCGACCAGCCGCTGCGCAACGACAAAGGCGATCTGGTGACCAATCTGACGCGCATCGCATTCGCGCCGCGTAGCCCGCAGAACCAGTGGATACAGGTCGAAGTCGATCTGGACAAGCGGCCGCCGTTTCGCGTGACCGTGCGGGACGTGCCGAAGAATCTGCCGTTACCGCCCGCGCCCACCTTGCCGTCGCACAACGATAACGCCGCGCCGCCGATGCCGCCGTCGATGCCCGCCGTGCCGGATTCCGCGCCGGCGTCCGAGTTGCCGCCGATCCTGCCTGAACCGTCGCGCACGTCGCCGCCGGATTAGAGTAACGCCGTCGCCCGCCGCGCTACGCGGCCCCAGATGCGACAAGGGCGCTTACGCGCCCGCTTCGGAAACTACTCGATCCTCCGCCCACTACCATGGCGTGAAACCCTGCCGGTTCAGTGCAGCGTCGGCCGTGACGGTTCGGCGTCGTCGGCGTCATCCTCGTCATCGTCTTCGTCGACGATTTCGAGGCCGCTCGCGCCATGTGCATGCTCGTGCTGGATTTCGTCTTCCGTCGCTTCGCGCACGTCCTTCACGGTCAGGCTGAAACGCAGCGCCATGCCCGCGAGCGGATGATTGCCGTCGAGCACGACTTTGTCTTCAGCGACATCGGTGACCGTGTAGATGAGCGAATCCAGGTCTTCGTCGCCCTCTTCCGGCGTGCCTTCGAACTGCATGCCGACTTCGAGCGGCTCGGGGAAACGGCTGCGCGGTTCGATCTTCACGAGTTCAGGATCGTATTCGCCGAACGCGTCGCCCGGTTCCAGCTGGATCTGGGTCTCGAAGCCGGGCTCATGGCCGTCAAGCTCTTCCTCGATCTTGGGGAACGTGCCATCATAGCCGCCGTGCAGATAAACCATCGGCTCGTCGCTTTCCTCAATCAGATTGTCTTGCGCATCCGACAGTTTGTAAGTGACCGATACGACGGTGTTCTTTGCGATTTTCATTCGATTCTCCAGATTACGACTCACATTATACGATGCCCGTGCGGCCCTCTGACTACACCGCTGGCAAAGCTTCAGCGCGTTCCTCTTCGACTTCCGTCACCGCCTCTTCTGCGCCTGCGCCCGATCAGCCTGCGTCGTTGCTGGGCAATCTGACGCCGTCGCAATTCATGCGGCGCTACTGGCAGAAAAAGCCCTTGCTGATCCGTCAGGCGATCCCGGATATCGCCGCGCCGCTTTCGCGCGACGAACTATTCGAGCTGGCCGATCAGGACGAAGTCGAGTCGCGCCTCATCACGCACTTCCGCAACAAATGGCAGCTCGAACATGGTCCGTTTGCTGCAGACGAACTGCCCTCCGTCAAACAGCGCGCGTGGACGCTGCTCGTTCAGGGCGCCGATCTGCATAACGACCGCGCGCGCGCATTACTTGACCGCTTTCGCTTCGTGCCCGACGCGCGTCTCGACGATCTGATGATCTCGTACGCGACGGACGGCGGCGGCGTCGGTCCTCATTTCGACTCTTACGATGTCTTCCTGTTGCAGGTTCACGGCAAGCGTCGCTGGCGCATCGGCGCGCAACGCGATCTGTCGTTGCAACCCGGCCTGCCGTTGAAAGTTCTACAACGCTTCGAGCCGGAAGAGGAATGGCTACTGGAGCCGGGCGACATGCTCTACTTGCCGCCGCACATCGCCCACGACGGCGTGGCGGAAGGCGAATGCATGACGTGCTCGATCGGTTTTCGCGCGCCGTCGACGGCCGAGCTCGCCGCGCAGTTCCTGTATTACCTTGCAGAGCGCGGCGAAGCGGCCGGCTCGCTGGACGGCGCCGCGCTGTATCGCGACCCGCAACAGCCGGCCGTCGCGAAGCCGGCGGAACTGCCTGCCGCGCTCGTCGACCGGGTGGGCGCGATCCTTGCTAAGATCGACTGGAACGAGAAGGACGTGTCGTCATTCTTAGGCACCTATCTGAGCGAACCGAAGCCAAGCGTCGTGTTCGATCCACCCGGGCGACCGCTAGATGAAGCGCGTTTCATCAAGCGCGCAAGTAAAGAAGGTGTACGTCTGGATCGCAAGACTGTGCTGCTTTACGACAGTCGCGCTTACTACCTGAATGGAGAAGAAAGCCGGCTATCGGGCGTAAAAAGCGCGGTGATTGAACTCGCCGACAACCGCTATCTGAGTGCGAAACGCTTTGTAACACTCTCGGGGCAATCGTCGGTGACAGCACTACTTCACGAGTGGTATCGTGCGGGCTGGATACAGATGGGTGAACTGAGATAAGATTCGCTCCGCTGTCATACCGTATAGCGAAAAATTGTCTGAGAAAGACAACGTATTGGCCCCGGATTTGTCGACGGTCGATACGAAAGTGCATATAATTTCCGCCCAAGCCGTAGGGAAGATTCACGCTCATGAAGTGCGGTCTCCACCAGCGGCCCAGGTCGGTGTTGGAGCACATTACCGGTATTATTTTGCGCTGTTGCTTACCTTTAACCATAAAAGGACGTGATCATGAAGAAATCCCTCCTCGTAGCATCCCTGTTGGCAGCTGTGGCACTGGCTGCATGCAACAAGAGCAGCGACCAGGCAGCTGCCCCGGCTAGCGACGCTGCTGCCGCTTCGGCACCGGCTGCTGCTGCTTCGGATTCGGCTGCTGCCGCTTCGGGCGCTGCTGCTGCTGCGAGCGATGCTGCTGCTTCGGCTACGGCTGCTGCTTCGGATGCAGGCGCTGCTGCTTCGGACGCTGCTGCGTCGGCAGCTGCTCCGGCTTCGGGCGCAAGCCAGTAAGCTGTAGCACAGGGGTCGCCCCTCAGGGCGAAACCTGCAACGGGAAGTCCGAGGGCTTCCCGGGCAAAAACAAAACGCCACGAGTTCAACTCGTGGCGTTTTGTTTTATGCGTCGCATTTAATCGTGATTATTCGGCTCGCATGTAATCACTGCTTTTTCAGCTTTTCGTGTATTTAATCCGCGTCAAACATTCCTCGCTTTAAACGCAATGATTTGCCCGTTGCATCCGCAACATTGTGTTTCGATGCAACGAGCCCCTCATTTCAGGCTTGCGCCTTCTCTTCGAAGAACTCGCGCACGACGTCGATTTCGCGCGTGCGCTTGAAGGGCGGCAGGCTCTGCCATATCCGGCGCCCATACGGTTTGTCGACGAGCCGCGTGTCGCAGATCATCAGCACGCCGCGATCGGTCTCAGAGCGGATCAGACGCCCTGCGCCCTGCTTCAGCGTAATGACGGCCTGGGGCAATTGATGCACGGCAAACGGACTCAAACCCTTCTTCGTCAGCGCGTCGAGCCGCGCGGACAGCACGGGGTCGTCAGGCGGCGCGAACGGCAGCTTGTCGATGACAACGAGCGACAGCGCATCGCCGCGCACATCGACGCCTTCCCAGAAGCTCTGGCTACCGACGAGAATCGCATTGCCATAAGAACGGAAGCGGTCGAGCAATTCGGTACGGCTCGCGTCGCCCTGCACCAGCAACGGCATGTTCCAGCCGCGCGACTCGATCACGTCGCGCAGCTTCGTCGCGATGCGATCGACAGCGCGCAGCGTCGTGCACAGCATGAACACGCCGCCACCCGATGCTTCGATCGCAGGCAGCGCGGCATCGAATACGGCGTCGGTGAACGTCGGCGACGACGGCTGCGGCAAACCGCGCGGCACATAGAGCAGGCCCTGCGTGCCGTAATCGAATGGACTGGGCAGCGTCATCGAGCGACGCGAGTTGAGCCCCATCTGCGCCGCATAGTGCGCGAAGTCGCCGCGCACCGACAACGTCGCCGATGTGAACACCCACGCGCGCGGCACGCCCGCACGTTGCTTCGCGAAAATGGGCGCGACGGACAGCGGTGTCTCATGCAGCTGCACGGTGTGCGAGAACACTTCGATCCAGCGGACCTTCTCGTTCGGATCGCTTTTCTCCGCGGCCTTCGCGGTGTCGCTTGCCGCGTCGCGTTCGGCTTCAGTGGGCGGTGTGGTCCAGCCCGACAGCACGTCCTGCAACTCGCGCGCGCGGCGCACCAGCGCAGCCAGCGACTCGGCGCGCTCCGACTGTCCAGCGAGCGCGCTCGCAAGCGCATCGAGTTCGGTTTCGACGGCTTCGAGCGCCGGGAACAACGGATGATCGTCGGGCAACTGGCCAATGGACAGCCGCACCGAATCCTCCTTGAATGCGAGCCGCACGTCGCGCGCCGAGCGTTCGAGCGCTGCGCCGAGCTTCACCCAGTCGACGGCATCGCGTGCGTGACCGAGGCCCTCTGCAACCGAGTCGCGCGCGAGTTCGAGGAACTGCGTGGTCGACAGCGTTTCGCCGAAGAACAGCGTCGCGGTTTCGGGCAATTGATGCGCTTCGTCGAAGATCACCGTGTTCGCCGTCGGCAGCAGTTCGGCCATGCCCGTATCGCGCAGCATGATGTCGGCGAAGAACAGATGGTGATTCACCACCACGATATCGGCCTGCTGCGCCTCGCGGCGCGCCTGCATCACGAAGCAGTCCTTGTAGTGCGGACATTCCTGCCCGAGGCAGTTATCGCGCGTCGACGTCACCATCGACCACACGGCCGCCGTCTCCGGCACGCTCGCAAGCTCGGCCTTGTCGCCCGTGCGCGTGATCTTCGCGAAACGGATGATGTCCTGCAAATACGACGTTTCCTGCCGCGACGGCAGGCGGCCATTGTCGGCCGTGCGTTGCAGATAGTAGTGGCACAGGTAGTTCGCGCGGCCCTTGAGCATCGCCACGGACACAGGCACTGCGAGCGCGTCGCGCACGGTCGGAATGTCACGCTGAAAGAGCTGGTCCTGCAAGTGCTTGGTGCCCGTCGAGACGACAACCTTGCCGCCCCACAGCATCGCCGGCACGAGATACGCATAGGTCTTGCCCGTGCCCGTCCCCGCCTCGACGATCAGTGTGTTCTCGCCGCCATCGGCATTGCCGTCAGCGGCCGCTGCGTCCTCAGGTGCGGACTGCGCCGCCGATGCCGATTGCTGCAAACGCCGCGCGGGACGCTTCTGCGCCTCGAACATCGCGGGCTCCGGCATCGCGCGGCCCGATGCTTCCATCGCAGCGGCCACAGCGCGCGCCATCTCGATCTGCGACGCACGCGGCCGGTAGCCGTCGATCTGGCGCGCAAGCAGCCCGTCGGCGGCGAAGATATCGGCGAGTTCGGACGATCGCTTGTGACTCAGCGACGCGGCCAGCGCGCCGCCGCCCGATGCGGGCTTCGCCGCGTGCTCGTCGGCACCCGTTGCAGCGGCGTCCGTCGCGCCCGCCGACGCTGTCCGGGAAGAAGGTTGAAGCGATGAATTCAAGGCAAGCGATTCCTGCAAAGTCCGGCGCGCCACATGCTGAACGGGGCCGGCGCCTGCCTGGCCGCTCCGTCAGTTGCGTGCTTCCGGTTCGAGCTGCAATTGCAGCAAGATGATGGTGTCCTTGACCTTGAGCTTGCGCTTTTTCAGGCGCTGAATCTCGAGGTCGTCGATGCCGGGTTCCTCGGACATCCTGTCGATCAACCGATCAAGCCCACTATGCTCCGATTCCAGTTGCAGAATGCGGTCGCGCAGTGTGTCCGAATTGACGACGCGATGGTGGTCGCGCATGCTCGCCTCCTCTTTCGAAATGGCGAAGGCCGCGCTGCGCGGTCGCTCCGCTCGAGGTTGCTGTCCGGCCTGAAACGCGTTAAGGGTATTGCTGACTGATGCTCACTGCTGCTGTTGTTGCTGCTTCTGTTGCTGCTCGAGCTGCTGTTGCTGTTTCGCCTGCTCTTCCTGCTTCTGTTTGGCTTTCGCGGCCGCTTCCTTCTGGCGCTCCTCGACATCGGCCTTGTGCTGCGCAGCTTCCGACTGCTTCTGCTGGAAGCGCTGCTGCTTCTCGGTGCGCTCCTGAGCCTTCTGAGCGGCCTGCTGGTGTGCCTCGTCGAGCTTGCGCTGGAAGTCGGCCTGCTTCGCATCGTAGGCCTTCTGGTTCGCGGCCGCTTGCGAAGGCGAAATACCGCGCTGCGCCTGATCGATGGCGTGCTGCTGCTGCTTCTGCTGGAAAGCCTGCTCATTCGCGGCGCGCTGCGGCGCTTCCGCATTGCGCTGTGCCTGACTCAACTCATGCTGACGCTGCTTGTCGTCGTACGCCTGCGCATTGCGCGCGTCCTGGGCGGCGCGCGCGGGCGCGTCTGCTTCGTACTGCGCGCGCTTGATGGCTGCCTGCTCGTCGCGTTGCCGCGCGTGCTCGACGCGCTTTTCGTCGTCGAGCGCAAGTTGCTCCTTGCGAATGTCGGCGGCAACGACGCGCATGTCTTCACGCGCCGAGTTCAGGCAGTGATTGACGAAAAACTTGCTATAACAGTTGTGCTGCGCGACGCCGTAACGGTAGTTGTTCTCCGCCGTGCGGGTGTCGAGTGTCTTTTGACGCGCGTCGAAATCATTCGCGGCCGAAACGCCCGAAGCCGCATCCGAAGTCGAAACCGCCGACGATGCCGCTGCGGCATTCTCCTGCGCATCGGCTAGCATGGGCGCGAGCGCCGCACTGGCGACGAACGCGAGCGACGCGGCGAGCGCGAACCGACGGACGGCCCCGGCAAACCAAAGGGCAACGGACGCGGACTCTGGCCTGAAAACGGGCGATGCGAGCGGAGATCGGCGTGAAGATCCGGGCAGATTTCCGGACGTGAGGCGTGAGGTCGGCAACGTCGTAGATGGGCAGCGGAACATGCCTGAAATTCTATCACCCCGCGCTTGAGCGCTCGGGCATTTATGGCAAAATGCCCCGCTTCAGCAAGCTTTCACGAGCTTTGACGCCTTTTCCGCAACCCGGCCGCCGCACGTACCGCACGTATTGCGCAGCGCGGCCACAGTCGAATCCGGCAGGAACATCAAGACCCTATGACGGACACCGTAGCAATCAAGATCGTACAGCGCATCGCCACCGAACTGACCGTCCAGCCGCGCCAGGTCGCGGCTGCCGTGCAACTACTCGATGAAGGAGCGACTGTTCCGTTTATCGCCCGGTACCGGAAGGAAGTCACCGGCAATCTCGACGACACGCAACTGCGCACGCTCGAAGAACGCCTGCTGTATCTGCGCGAGCTCGAAGACCGGCGCGCGTCGATCATCGCGAGCATCGATGAGCAAGGCAAACTCACGGACGAACTGCGCGTCGCGATCGAAGCCGCCGACAGCAAGCAGATCCTCGAAGACCTCTATCTGCCGTACAAGCCGAAGCGCCGCACGCGCGCGCAGATCGCCCGCGAAGCCGGCCTGCAGCCGCTCGCCGACGCGCTGCTCGCCAATCCGATGCTCGATCCGCAGACGGAAGCCGCGCAATACGTCGACGCCGGGAAAGGCGTCGCGGACGTCAAGGCCGCGCTCGACGGCGCGCGCGACATTCTCTCCGAGCAGTTCGGCGAAACGGCCGAACTGCTCGGCAAGCTGCGCGACTATCTGTTCAATCAGGGCGTCGTGAGCTCTGCGGTGGTCGAAGGCAAGGAAGGCGAAGAAGGCGAGAAATTCCGCGACTACTACGACTATTCGGAAACGATCCGCACCGTGCCGTCGCACCGCGCGCTGGCCCTCTTCCGCGGCCGCAATGCGGGCGTGCTGATGATCAAGCTGGGACTCGGCGAGGAACTCGACGCGCAGGTGCCGCATCCGGGTGAAGCGATGATCGCGCGCCACTTCGGCATCGTGAATCAGGCCCGGCCGGCGGACAAGTGGCTGTCGGACGTGTGCCGCTGGTGCTGGCGCGTGAAGGTGCAGCCGCACATCGAAAACGAACTGCTGACGAATCTGCGCGAAGAAGCCGAAAACGAAGCCATCCGCGTGTTCGCACGCAATCTGAAGGATCTGCTGCTGGCTGCGCCGGCGGGCCCGAAGGCCGTGATCGGTCTCGATCCGGGTCTGCGCACGGGCGTGAAGGTGGCCGTCGTCGACCGCACGGGCAAGGTACTCGCCACGGATACGATCTACCCGCACGAGCCGCGCCGCGACTGGGACGGCTCGATCGCGAAGCTCGCGCGCATCGCCGCGCAGACGCAGGCGGAGCTGGTCAGTATCGGCAACGGCACGGCGTCGCGTGAAACCGACAAGCTCGCTAGCGAACTGATGTCGCGTCATCCTGAGTTGAAGTTGCAGAAGATCGTCGTGTCGGAAGCGGGCGCTTCCGTGTATTCGGCATCGGAACTCGCGGCGAAGGAATTCCCGGACATGGACGTATCGCTGCGCGGTGCGGTGTCGATCGCGCGCCGCCTGCAGGACCCGCTCGCCGAACTCGTGAAGATCGAGCCGAAGGCGATTGGCGTCGGGCAGTATCAGCATGACGTGAACCAGCGCGATCTCGCGCGTTCGCTCGATGCCGTCGTCGAAGACTGCGTGAATGCCGTGGGCGTGGATGCGAATACCGCTTCCGTTGCACTGCTAGCGCGCGTGTCCGGCCTGAACGCAACGCTCGCGCGCAACATCGTCGACTATCGCGACGCGAACGGTCCGTTCCCGACGCGCGACCATCTGCGCAAGGTGCCGCGTCTGGGCGACAAGACGTTCGAGCAGGCGGCGGGCTTCTTGCGCATCAATGGCGGCGAGAATCCGCTCGACCGCTCGTCGGTGCACCCGGAAGCGTATCCCGTGGTTGAACGGATGCTCGCGAAGATCAGCAGGAACATCGGCGACGTGCTCGGCAATCGCGATGCGCTGTCGAAGCTGTCACCGGCTGAATTCGTCGACGATCGTTTCGGTCTGCCGACTGTGCGGGATATTCTCTCAGAGCTTGAAAAGCCTGGGCGCGATCCGCGTCCCGAGTTCAAGACGGCGACTTTCCGGGAAGGCGTCGAGAAGATTTCGGATCTCTCGCCGGGCATGGTGCTCGAAGGCGTCGTGACGAACGTGGCTGCGTTTGGTGCGTTTATCGATATCGGTGTGCATCAGGATGGGCTCGTGCACGTGTCGGCGATGTCGACGAAGTTCATCAAGGACCCGCATGAGGTCGTCAAGGCCGGGCAGATCGTCAAGGTGAAAGTGCTGGAGGTCGACGTCAAGCGTCAGCGGATCTCGTTGACCATGCGGATGGATGATGATGTTGCCGCGGCTGCGGCGTCGCCTGCGCGGGCTGGTGGTCCGCAGGACCGAGGCGCGGGTCGTCAGCAGCAACGGGCGCGGGGGCCCGAGCCGGTTAATGCTATGGCGGCGGCTTTTGCCAAGTTGAAACGGTAAGGGTTTTGGGGACGGGGCTTTTGCCCCGTTTGCCCCGTTGTGTCGGTATCGGCGTGTTTGCCTTCGTGGCGCGGTTGGTTTGGTTTGCTTGTGTTTTGCGCTGGCATCCGCGTTATGCATCTGGTCTGCTAGCGTCGCCCCTGTGCGGGGCGGCACCTACTTTTCTTTGCCGCCGCAAAGAAAAGTAGGGGCGGTTTCAAATGTGAAGCGCAACACAATGCCTAGTGAACGGAATTATCAGGTTGAGAAGCAAGTGCAAGCATGGTGGCGAAGACTTCGAACGGCGAGTGGAAAGCGTGTGTGGCACGTGGCCGGC